>Ga0081455_10000013_pt1 | contig 196011 bp, 179 predicted proteins | sample TabmetS3T2R1_FD_70207 | JGI IMG/M metagenome (GOLD analysis project Ga0081455, IMG submission 70207) | Tabebuia heterophylla rhizosphere microbial communities from the University of Puerto Rico - S3T2R1 | ecosystem: Host-associated > Plants > Roots > Rhizosphere ...
GCCATGGCACACGAACGATTCCTCGAATACTTCCTCGAGAAGCCCCATGAAATCGTCAGGATCTCTGCGGTAGATGCGCTGCAACAGTTTTGCGTGCGGATGATCGCTGGTGAACTTCATTGTTCTCCCGAACTGTTGTTTCGAATATTCGATCAGCCGGCGGCAAGGACGTCGGTGGCCCGGGAGTCGTAGTACTCGTCGATGCGGACGATCAGCCCGTCACCGCCAACTTCGATTCGCATCATCGCGGGCAGGTGCAGTGTTTTCCCGGACAGCAGGTCGGCGGTGAGCACGTGCTGCTGGAACGTCACTCGCCCGACGACGGTCGTGCGCCGCTGCTCATACGATCGCCGCGTGGAGAACGCGCACAGTTTGCCGAGGATATCCACGACGGTGTCGATGTCCTGGTCAGCCTCGTTGTCGTTGTGCCAGACGAGAGCGCCCGGGGCGAAGCAGGCTCGCAGGGTGTCGATGTCACCCGACTCGATAGCGCTGAACATGCGGTCGACGACCTCGGACGTGATGTCAGTTTGCGCAGAACTCATGAGATTTCCCTTCGACTCCGTTGTGGAAAGGCGATCGGCGCGGTACCGCGCGAAAAGGTCGAGCAGGGTCGGGTCGTCGACGGCGCCGCCGTCGGCGGCCAGCGTGACGTCGGCCCCTTGCAGGATGCGTTTGACCGGCACCTCCAGCTTCTTGCCGGTGATGGTGTGGGGGATGGCGTCAATCGCGACGACGTCGTCCGGGACGTGCCGCGGTGAGGCCCCGTCCCGGATCGCGGACTTGATGTCCTCGGCGAGGTGCTCGGTCATCGCCCAGCCGTCGGCGAGCCTGACGAACAGCGGCATCCAGTAGTCGCCATTGGACTGTTCGGCGCCGATCACGAGTGCCTCGGCCACGGCGGGCAGAGCCTCCACGGCCTGGTAGATCTCCGCGCTTCCCATGCGCACCCCGTGCCGGTTCAACGTGGAGTCGGAGCGGCCGCTGATGACCACCGAGCCGGCCTCGCTGACGGTCACCCAGTCGCCGTGCCGCCAGACGCCGGGATAGGTGGAGAAGTAGGCCTCCCGGTAGCGGGCGCCGTCCGGGTCGTCCCAGAAGTGCAGCGGCATCGACGGCATCGGCCGGGTGACCACCAGTTCGCCGGTCCGTCCGTGCACGGGGCGGCCGTCGCTGTCCCAAGCCTCGAGCGAAACGCCCAGGCACGGGCCGGAAAGCTCCCCCGGACGCACCGGCAGCATCGGCGCGCCGCCGGCGAAGGCGGTCACGACATCCGTGCCGCCGCTGGAGGACTGGACCTCGATGTGTTTCCCGGCGTGCCCGGCGATCCAGTCGTACGCGGACACGGGCAGGTGCGAGCCTGACGAGCCGAAGGTCCGCAATGCACTGAGATCGTGGTCGGTACCTGGGTCGAGTTCGGCAGCCTCGCACGCGACTACATAGCCCGGGCTCGCGCCGAGGAAGTTGATCCCCAGCCGGGAGGCGATGGACCAGAGCCGGTCGGGGGACGGAGACGTGGCGCTGCCGTCGTAGCAGACCACGGTCGCACCGACCAACAGCGCCGACGTCCGGTAGTTCCACACCATCCAGCTCGGCGTGGTGTACCAGGTGAATCGGTCGCCGGCGCGCAGATCCACGTGCAGCCCAAGGGACTTGAGGTGCTCGAGGAGCACGCCCCCGTGCCCGTGCACGATGCCCTTCGGGCGGCCGGTGGTGCCGGAAGAGAACAGGACCCACAGCGGGTGGTCGAAGGGCACCCGCTCCGAGGTCAGCTCGGCGTGCGGGGCGAGCGCGGCGGACCACGGCGCGCAGCCCTCGACTGGGCCGGCGCCCAGTCTGGGCACCAGATACGCGGCACGCACGGTCGGCAGTTGTTCCAGCAGCCGGACGACCTCGGCCCGCCGGTCGCGGTCCCTGCCGCCGAAGCGGTAGCCGTCCGCGGTGATCAGGACCGTGGGCGACAGCTGCCCGAACCGGCTCGCCGCCGCCTCGGGTGAGTAGTCCTGACCACAGGCCGACCACACCGCGCCGATGCTCGCGCATGCCAGGAAAGCCACGACCGCCTCCGGCACGTCGGGGAGATACCCGACCACGCGATCGCCCCGCGACACACCGAGGCCGCGGAACGTAGCGGCGACCGAGGCGACCTGCCGGGCGAGCTCGCCCCAGGTGATCACCTGATCGTCCGCGCCCTCGGCGACACCGATCAGGGCCGGTTCCTCGGCCGGGCGGTCACGAAAGACCACCTCGACGTAGTTCAGTCGCGTTCCGCCGAACCAGCGGGTCTCCGGCATCTGCCCCTCCAACACCGAAGACGCGACACCGTCCATCGGCACGGCGAAGAAGTCCCGCACGGCCGTCCAGAAGTCCGTCGCCGAGTCCACCGACCACCGCCACAGTGATGCGTAGTCGATGCCGTCGGCGGGAATGGGAGCGCCGCGGTCCGCGCACCACCGCGCGAAGGTCGCCATCGCGGAGTCGCCGGACGACGGCGCGTACCCGTTCACGCCGCCTCGGCTCACGGGAGAGCGGGGGTCGGGATACCGAGGATCTTGCGGTATTCGTCAGCTGTGGCAGGCCGTCGACCGTGGAGCTCGGCGATCTGCTTGGCCATCTCGAGCATTTCGACGTTGCTACTCAGTTTTTCGTCGCTGTTCGGATACTTCCAGATCGTGTCCTCGGTGCCGACCCGGATGTGCAGCCCCATCATCGTCGCGAGCGTGGTCATGTAGAGGGTCGCGCGACCGGCGGCGCACACCAGGATCGGTCCTTCGGGATCAATCCGCCGGATCTGGTCCACCATCATGAACAGGTGCTGCGCCATGTCACGTGCGTTGGGCACGTAGGTGCCGGACACGAGCGTGCGGCCGCTGTCGAACGGGAGTCCGTAAAGGATCCCCCAGTAGGCCGGCAGCTTCAGCACGCCCGAGTCGACGAGCTTGCGCTTGGTCAGCTCGATCTCCCCCGAGCTGTGGATGGCGAGGAACGGTTTGACGCCCGCATTCTGCACGGCCTCGATCGCCGGGATCATGAACTCCTCGGGGTGCCCGGGGGCACACGGCGCGAGCTCGGCGAGACCCGCGCGGGCGGGGGCCATGCACTCGTCGAAGCTGGACCCGTTGAGCACGTTGCAGTCCGTCACGAAGTCGGTGCCATACTGCTTGCGCAGGGGGTCGATCACCGCCCGGTAGGCGTCGACCGGCTTGAGGTCGCGATCCAAGCGGCGACCCGAGGAGTCCTCAACCCAGGTGAAGTCGAAATGGACGCCAACCGCGCCCGCGTCGATCACCGCGCTCGCATCGTCGATGTAGTCCTGCAGAGAGGTCGCCCCCACGCCGCTGCGGCCCGAAACCGCGGTGTGCAGGGCGATTTGCTCGGGAACGTCCCACCGGGGCTGCAGCTCGGGCCCGGCCGAAAGCTTGTACTCCTCCATCTCCTTGCGAGCGGCTTCCCAGAGTGGGGGCGGCGTGTTGGTCATCGTCCGGTCCTCCGTCGTCGTTGATCAATTACGGCGATAGGCCGCCGGGCGCCGCTGCCTCGGGGGACCGAAGTGCCGCGACGCACCCGCCGGACGAACGTAACCGCAAACATTCAATGTTTCAAGGGTTCGCCCTCTCGTGGAGGGGCAGATGTCGCGAAACATTGCATATTTCGCTTATGCTGGGACCATGCAGCCTGTCCAGCCGGCCGAACGTCGCCACGAGACCGTGGCCCGCCTCCTGCGTGACGAGATCCTGCGCGGGAGCTATCAGGCCGGTGAGCGGTTGCCCATCGAGCGCGAGTTGAGCGAGCGCTTCGAGGTGAGCCGCTCGGTGATCAGGCAGGCCCTGCTGATCCTCGACCAGCAGGGCCTGGTCCGGGTGCGCAGCGGTGTCGGCGGAGGCCCCTTCGTCGCTCAGGAGACCATGCCGGCGGCCATCGCGGCCTTCGAGAACCTGCTCGCGGTGGACTCGACGTCGGTATCGGAGTTCGCGCGGGCGAAATATGTCCTCGAGCCCGTCATCAACGCCATGGCCGCGAGAACGATCTCCGACGAGCGGATCGCTGCGCTCGAGGCGAACCTGGCCACGACACGTGCTGCCCTCGAGCGAAGTGAGAACGCCATCGATCACATGATCGACTTTCACGCGATCCTGGCGAACTCGACGGGCAATCGCTTTCTGGCCCTCATCGTGGAACTCATGTCGCGCACGCTCAATCGCCTCCCCAGCAGGGCCGTGTTCGAACACCTCGACGGCGACAAGGTGGTCGCCGAACACGAGGCGTTGATCGACGCGCTGCGCCGGCGGGACGCGGACGAGGTGTTCGAGCTCAGCCGCGATCACCTCGCGGAGATCTGGCACGAGGAGCTCGGTTAGGTCCGGCTCCCCGGGGAGCTCGCGTTGACCGGCTCCCTTGAAACATTGAATGTTTCGTGATTTACTCCGCAATCGAACCGACCGTTCGTACAAGGAGGTACCGGTGGTCGACTTCGTTCGTGGTGCCAAGCCGTCGCCCGCATCTCGGGCTCTGACGAACTCGCTCACGAACCGCCACGGAGCCGGTCCCGGTCGTTGGTGGCCGAATCCGCGGGACGTCCGGCCGCAGAAGTCCATGTGCGCAGCCGGAGCGAATGACGGCTGCCGAAGCCCGCATCCTTTTTGGACTATCACCTCACTTCGGGAAGGCGGCACCACGCATGACTGAATCCATCCCTGCTGAGATCGACCTCTACACCCGCAACGGCTTTGCCGGCCCGGTGACCACGATGGCCCGCATGCAGTACACGCCCACATACTCTCGAGTCGAGGGTGATTACACCCCGCGTCGTCTCGAGGCCTGGCAGACATTGCCGGGAGCGGATCACCCGCGCGGATTTCCGATCCCCATCCTCGAGAGCCCCACCACGCGCGTCGAGCTGTGGCAGCGCACCTCGGACACTCCGTACGCGGTCCGGGACGTCTTCCACGATCAGCTGTTCTGCGTCCTGGACGGTGGGGCGCGGCTCGAGACCGATTTCGGCGTCCTCGACCTCGAACCCCTGGACCTGGTGCTGATCCCGCGCTCCGTCTCCGTGCGACTCAGCGACGTCCGTTCGCTGCAACTCATTGTGCTGTCGACGGAGAACGCGCTCCGGTTGAACCCGGAGAACGACGCCGTGCTGAGCCCCGCTGACGTCGACGTGGCTCGCCCGTATGACGACCCGGTGGGCCGACCGGGCGAGTACGAACTCGTCGTTCGCCACGGGCATGACACGACGAGCTACTTCTACGATTACGACCCGCTGCCCATCATGCAGGTCGATGGTTCTCCGGTCGTCCAGCGGTTCAACCTGGCCAACGTCCACGCGATCTCGGCCGAGGAAGGTGCCGTCGCACCACCTCCGGCCCGGCTGTTCGACGGCAACACCGACGAGACGCTGGCCTTCTACCTCGGCTCTCGAGTCAGCGGTCGTCCGCCGGTGCATCACAATGCCGACTACGACGAACTCGGCCTGTACGTGAAAGGCCCCGGCGTGTTCGGTGCCATGACCGTTCCCGGCACGATCGTCTGGGTTCCCAAGGGTGTCATTCACCAAGGGCCGGAGGAGAACGTGCCCGAAGGCTACGTCGCCTGGTTGATCGAAACCAGGGCCAAGCTGGAGCTGACCGAGGCCGGCCGGATGATCGCGAAGCTCGCCGAGACCACCGCGTTCGACGTGCATCCCTCCGCCCGCCTCGAACCGGCGACCAGCTGAAGAAGAACGTACGCGGAGACAACCGTAGGCAAGGGGCACACCAGTGATCAGAATCGGCATTATTCTGGGTAGTACGCGGCCCAATCGAGTCGGTGCTCAGGTGGGCGAATGGGTTTTCGAGCTTGCTTCGTTGCGTGACGATGCGGAGTTCGAGCTGGTCGACCTGCGCGACTATCCGTTGCCGCACCTCGATGAGGCCGAGGCGCCCTACTTCGGAAGGTATCAAAACGACCACACCAAGGCGTGGGCCCAGAAAATCGGGTCCTTCGACGGTTTCGTCATCGTCACCCCCGAGTACAACGGGAGCGTCTCCGGCGTGTTGAAGAACGCGCTCGACTACCCGTTCGCGGAATGGCATGACAAGGCCGTCGGTTTCGTCTCCTACGGAATGGCCGGCGGCACCCGGGCGACCGCTCAACTGCGGGTAATCGCCGGTGAGTTGCAGTTGGCCTCGGTCCGCCAGCAGGTCGCACTGTCCCTGGTCACGGAGTTCGTGGACTTCCACGTCTTCAAGCCGGGCGACTACAACGTTCCGAACCTGGACGCGCTGCTGTCCCAAGTCATCTCCTGGAGTAACGCCTTGGCTCCCTTGCGGGCCCCAGTCGGAGCGATCCAGTAGGTCGGCGCGCGTTCAGGCAAGCCGGGCTACGGCCCACCTTCGCTGCGGCCCCGGTGCCGCCGGCATGAAAGGTAAGGCGGCATGAACTTCTCAGGGGCAGGGGTGGGCCGGCAAGCGCATCTGCGCCGGCCGTCGGCGAAAACATTCTCGTTGACAAGCGCGGACCGGAAAGTCGCCACACGGTCGGGGACTGACTTAAGCGTAGGTTAGCCCGGATTTTTCGCGTGGCTGATGTGCTGGCCTGGTTGGTTCGGAATGGAGTTTTTCAGTGGCGTTGTTGGGTCGTGGGGCGTGGTCGGGCCGCCCGTTCAGCGGGTGGCCGCCGGGTTCCACGGGCCCGGATGAGTGTCCTGCCTTCGACAAGCCTTATCATCGCAGCTCAGAGCACCATTCTCCTTTCACGGCACGCCGCCGAACCCCACCACCGTGAAAGCCCCGGGTTAGTCATCGGGCGCGGCCGGGGCAAGCGCGCGGGCCGGATTCGCCGAACCAGACGGTCGTCCGCCGACGTTGATATCGACGGTGGTGCGGGTCAGCCGGGAAAGTTCGGTGACGCCGAGTGGCGAAGTCCCAGTTTCCCACCCCGTGACGGGCGAGTCCCATCGCCGAAGGTGATCGCGCGATCGAGAACCAGATCGAAGCGGGCGACCACTGGAGGCTGGGGAACGGGTGCGGCCAATCACGATCGCGTCGGTCTGGCCTGGGCGGCTCTCCAGGCTACAGGTGGGCCGTGTAGAAGTCGACAAGCCGATTGACGGCGGCGTCGACGTACTCGGGCTCGTCGTACATCTCGTAGTGGCCGGCGTCCTCGATCACCATAAGGTCAACCGGGTTGGGCGCCAGCTTCCACAGCTGCATGCCGGACTCGTAGGTGCCGGTGCTGCCGAGGCGACCGGCGAGGATGACCTGCAGCGGCTGGGTCATCAGCGGATCGACCAGGTGATATGCGTGGTAGCCCAGGAGCAGCGAGTCGCCACGCGCGAGGCGGCGGTTCGTCGAGTGCTGGTTCCGGCCGCGCTCGGTGCGGTAGAAGGTGATCGCCTGCGTCGTGTCGATATCGGTCAGCCCGGCAGCGGCGGCATCCGCCAAGGTGTCGGGCAGCCAGTTCACACGGGTCAGCTCGCCGGTGCGGGTCTCCTCGATGCGCGCATCGGCCATCTCGTCGAGCGCGACCACCGGGCCGTCCGGCTGGAAACCGCGGAACGACGTGCCCATGTTGCCCGGAACGACCGTGCCGACGGCCTTGATGCGGTGGTCCGTGCGGGCGGTGTGCACCGCGTAACCGCCACCGGCGCAGATGCCGAGGACGCCGATGCGGTGTGGGTCGATCCCGGGGATCGTGCTGAGCGCGTCGATCGCATAGGAGATGTCCTCCCCGCGGCGGTACGGGTCTTCGAGGTCGCGAGGTTCACCGCCGCTCTGTCCCTGGTGGGCCGGGTCGAACACCAGCGCCGCGATACCCCGGGCAGCCAGGCGGGAGGCGTAGTTCGCGCCGATCTGCTCCTTCACGCTGCTGCCGGGCGTCGAGAGCACCACGGCGCGCAGCGGCGCGGCCTGACCGAAGTGGTCGGGCAGGTGGAGGTCGGCCGCGAGTTCGATCGGCCCACGCGGGATCGTGACGTGCTGAAGCACCTGATGGCACCTTTCGCGTAGGGTTTGTTCGAAGAGTGGACCAGTTCGAAGTTCTCACTAGTACATCTTCGAACTAGTTCGAGACTGTACCATCTGGAGAAGAGGGTCGCGTGCCGGTCGACGCCGCACAGCTGTGGACGCTGAACCATCGCCTGCTGACCGTCGTGCTGGACGCCTGCGGCGCCGAGCTGGCAGAGCTGGGGCTGGAGGCGAAGGAGTTCTTCGTGCTCGCCGAGGTTCCTACGTCGCCGTACCCGGCCGAGCTGGCGGCAAGGCTCGTGATCCCCAAGGCGAGCGTGACGGTCTACGTGCGCAACCTCGTCGCCAAAGGGTTCATGCGACGTGAGATCGACGATGCGGACCTGCGTCGACACCGGCTGGTACTCACTGACGAAGGCAAGGCGGCGCGGGACCGCGCGCTCGCAGCGCTCGCGACGGAGTTCGACCGCAGGTTGGCGACGATCGCGCCCCGCGACCGGGCCGAGCTGCACCGCATCCTGCTGGCCTTGCTCGAGCCCGCGCAGCAGGCCCCAGAGTGACGACGATGGGCCCCATCCGCGTCCATGACGCGTCCGCGCGCACCGTGGATCACGAGCGGTGCTGGTCGTCCACGTGTGCCTCGTGCTCGGTGTCTTCGGTGTGCGTTCCGTGCTGAGCATGGTCCTCGTGGTGGCTGTGCCCGCCGGCGTCGGCTGAGCCACCCATCATGCGCAGCATCTCCCGGCCGCCCGTCCGGAAGAACCGGACGAGCAGGACAGCGGCGAGGATCAGGAAAGCGATGTTGAGCCACGTGGTGTAGTTCCATGAAATGCCCTCGGTCATCACCGTCGCGGAGCGTTGCTCTGGGATCAGGCCGCTGACACCGAAAAGGAGTTCGACGAGATAGCCGGCGCCGACCATGGCGGCGTAGAAGGTACCGAGCAGCACCAGCATCATCTTGGTGCCGTAGTACTTCCGGTAGATGTTGAGGATCGGCAGGATCAGCAGGTCCGCGAAGATGAACGCGACCACGCCGCCGAAGCTGATGCCGCCGTTCCACAGCACCGCGGCCAGCGGAACGTTTCCGATCGAGCAGACGAACGACAGGATCGCCACGATCGGCCCGACGATCGGCCCCCACAGCGCCGAGACGACCGGGTGGTCGGTGAAGAAGAACGCGCGCCAGAAGGATTCCGGTACCCACGCCCCGATCGCTCCGGCGATCAGCAGCCCGATGACCAGGTCGCGCAGGATGGCGGCCCATTCCATGACGAACACGTGCGCAACCGAGGTGAACCCGCGCGGGGAGAACAGCCGGCGCCAGAACGAACCCGCACCCTGCACGGACATGTCCATCGCCGCGTGGCCTTCCATCGACCCGGCCAGGCCACGGTCGGCCTGCTCGCGCGCCTTCGCGATCAGGCGCTTGCGGACGAAGATCCGGAACAGCACGGCGAGCAGCACGATCATGATCGGTCCGCCGACGAACTCGGCGGCGGTGAACTGCCAGCCCATCAGCAGCGCCATGATGATCCCGAGCTCCACGACCAGGTTGGTGGAGCCGATCTCGAACGCCATCGCCGCGGTGAAGTCCGCACCCTTGCGGAACAGCGACCGCGCCAGCGCCACCGCGGCGTAGGAACAGGACGACGACGCGGCGCCGAGCAAGGACGCCACCGTCAACGTGCGCGGACGGCCGTCGCCCATCAGCCGCACGATGGTGGACTTCCGCACCACAGCCTGCACCACCGCGGACAGCAGGAAACCGAGGACCAGCGCCCACAGGATCTGCCAGGTCATCGACCCGGCCAACGCCAGCGCATGCCCTATCGCACCCATAACCACCGCCCCTTCATACCCAGCAGGGGTATTAGATCTGGGCGAAACTAAACCCGGTCAACTCGACCGTCAATGTGACGCACGCTACATGACGGCACGCACGGCAGGGTGCGGCGCAGGCGCTCGAGGACGCCGCCACACCGACCAAGCTCGCGAGTCCCGTCCTTTTCGCGGGCGGTCAGTTGTAGGCGACCTGGGTGGTGCCGTTGCTGCTGTACCAGGTGATCGCGCCGTGCTGGAAGTCGTTGCGGCGGCCGCCGGTGACGCTGTATTCGTCGGTGGTGGGGTAGCCCAGCGCGCTGCGCTCCCACCCCAGCGAGGCCCAGCGGTCGCGGATGGCGCCGAAGATGGCGGCAGGCCCGGTGCTGGGTGTCCAGTAGATCGATGCGCCCTTCGTGAAGTGGTTGTAGCGCCCGATGCCGTCAGGGGTGGTGTTCTCGTCGGTGGTGGGATAGCCAAGGCCGGTCTCCCAGCCGTAGGCGGCCCACTTCGCGCGAATCGCACCCCCGATCGACCATGCCCCGGTGTTCGGCGTCCAGTAGATCGAGGTATCGCTGCTGAAGTGGTTGTACCGGCCGACTCCATCGGGAGCGGTGGATTCATCGGTGGTGGGGTAGCCCAGGCCGCTTTCCCACCCCAGCGCCGCCCATTTCGCCCGGATCGTGCCCTGCACCGAGTGCGCCCCGGAGTTGGCCGTCCAGTAGATCGAGGTATCGCGGGTGAAGTGGTTGTACCGGCCGACGTCGTCCGGCGTGGTGGATTCGTCGGTGGTGGGGTAGCCGGGGCCATTCTCCCAGCCCATCGCCGCCCACCGGGCCCGGATCGCGCCCCGCACCGCATGTGCCCCGCTGTCCGGACTCCAGTACACGGAGGCGCCGTCGGCTGCGTTGAAGTGGTTGTACCGGCCAACCCCGTCGGGAGTACCGGTCTCGTCCGTCACGGGGAAGCCCAGGCTCTGGGTGCCGCCCAGGGCGAGCCACTTCGACCGGATCTGACCGTGGATCGACCACGCCCCCGTGGCCGACGACCAGTAGATCGAGGCCCCGCCCGCACCGGCGAAGTCGTTGTAGCTGCCGCGACCGTCCGCGGTCGCCCGCTCGTCGCTGGTGGGAAATCCCAGCACGCCAGCGGGTCCACCGAGGTCCCGGTAATGCGCCAGCACCGCACCCTGCACCACCCACGCTCCCGTGGCCGGCGTGTAGTAGATGGTGCCGTGCTCGTAGTCCTGCGCCCAGCCACCCGCGATCGGGTATTCGCCGCCGACCGGGTTCCCCAGTGCCGACGAACTTCCGCCCACGGCCTGGTAGTGCGCGACGATCTTGTCCGGGCCGTCGCCCTGCGCGAACACGCTCAGCTGGTCCAGCGAGCCGTTGAAGACATCCTGATCACCGGGGAAGGTACCGGAAGTGGCGTACTGGAAGAACGTGTAGGTGCTCCAGCTCGCCGGGATGTTCGGTGGGCCACCGGCGTCCGAATTGGACGGCGCGATCCACAGCGGCTCGGTCCCGAAGCCGGCGTCGTTTCCGGTGCAGTTGGACCACCACCCGTTGGTCGTGTAGATCACCGGCCAGCGGTTCGTGCGGTCGTGGATCGTGGTCGCGAAATCGGAGATCCAGGCAGACAGCTGGGCGGGGCTCAGGCCGTAGCACCAGCCGGCCCAGTCCGCCGTGCCGTACGGGTTGTACTCGATGTCCAGTACCGGCGGCAGAGTCCGCCCGTCCGCGACCCAGCCACCTCCGTTGTTGAGGAAGTACATCGCCTGCGCCGCGCCCGAGGACCGGTCCGGCAGAGCGAAATGGTAGGCCCCGCGGAACAGGTGAGCGTTGGCCGAACCCGCATAGTTGGCGGCGAACTGCGGGTCCACATAGGTCGTGCTCTCGGTCGCCTTCATATAGGCGAACTTCGCACCCTGGGCCGCCACCGAGTTCCAGTCCACCGTCCCCTGGTAGTGACTGACATCGAGGCCCGGCGTCCCGGACGGCACATAGGTGGCCTGGGCAGTGGCACTCGGACCGGTGTCCGTCGTGGAACCCAGATAGTCCGCGCCCGGATGCGCCGGAGTCGGCGGCGGGACTGTCGTCGCCCCCACCTGCGGAGACGCGAGGATCAACCCGGCCGCCACCACTCCGGCGATCAGCGCAGCCCGCGCACGTCTTACCACCGCAACCTCCAGCCGCCGCACTCCAACCCGATCTTCGTATCGGACCCACCTCGCCTGCGTTACCACCCAGCAGAAGGATCCACTTGAGATCACACCTCCAACAGGACGGGGCAACGCATAACCGACGAACCGTGCCGCTGCCTGATACCGCGCTCCGCGCGCCGGGCGCGGTCGCGATGTTGATCGAAGGCAAAGCCGGGTGTGGCATTGCGGCGGACGCACCTGACCGGGCGTGGCATGGTGGTGGCAGCGCATCCTTGGTCGTCGCGTGGAGGTGATTCCGGTGTCGGTCCAGCCTGAGCGGAACCGGGTTGCGGAGACGCGATGCTGGTGTGGCGGCGGCGAGTACCCGGAGGCTCAGCTGGTCCGGTTGGGCAGCCATCCGAGGTCGGGGTTTGCCTGCGGTGCGCGCGCCGGCTACAACGCCGCGCCGTCCAGCGCCACGACGAACAACATCCCTCGCCCGCCGCCCGCCTGCGCGGCGGGATCCGGACCGTCCGGGACGCGGTGATCCGCAAGGGCTGGCACCGGCGAGGTGCGTACTGGGCGCCGTGCTGCACTGGATCGACCGCTACCTTCCGTAGCGGAATCGCCGACGGATGACATCGCGGGGGACGGCGTCGACGTCGGGTTCTCCCTTGACGGGCCGAGGTGACGATCAAGCCCTGGGAGCGGCAGTCCGAGATCACGCACCCGCGTCGCGGGTCGTCGGTCCGGCCGTTCGCACCTGCGCGGCCCGCGTCTTCCGGACCAACCGGCGACTGAGCCGGCTGGCCAGGTGCGTCTGCACCCTGCACCCTGCCGCCGCCGACGACGTCAACGCCGGCCGGGTGCCCGAAGCCACAATCCCGCCCACCCAGTACCTACTCCCGGATACCCCACGGGAGTAGGTACTGTGGGCAGGGTCCACGGCAACGTGACGGGAGAGAGCGATGCGCGGCACGGCCTCGGCGCGGGTGTTCGCCCGGCTGCTGACGTTGTGTGCCGTACTGGCCGGACTGTTCTTCATGCACGGGCTGCCCGCTCAAGCCTGCGCCGGCGGCACCGGCGGTATGCCCGCCACGGTCACGACCGCATCACCGCCCGTCAGCCACCTGGACTCGATCGCGCTCGCCGCCGGGCCCGTGCACCGCGACATGGTTGCTTCGCTCGGCGCCGTCGTCGAGCACGGAACCCCGTGCGATTTCGCCCCCGCCCCGCGCGGCATCGACGTACTGCTGCTCCTGCTGCTGCTGGCCGCCACCGTGGCGCTGGCGTCTCCCCGGCTGCCCGGGGGCGGAGGCCGTCGCAATCCGATCAGCCACCGAGCGCCGCCACGGACCGCCGGGGAGCTGCTCACCGCGTTGTGCGTGTCCCGGACGTGACCGGCATCCACTGACCGACCTCCTGGCTTGGTCAGGCCGCGATGACCTGTTCACTTCCGCGCGCGCCAAGCGCGTGCGCCCGCTCAGAAAGACTCCTGTGATGTCCACGTTCGCCCGTTCGCGCCGCTATGCGCTTATTTTGGGAATGACCGCAGCGACCGGCCTCTTGGCCGCCGCCTGCGGAACCGCCACCACAAGTTCCTCCAGCATGTCCGACATGGGGCACGGCACCATGTCGACACCCAGTTCGATGCCGGGCATGTCCGGTATGGACGACATGCCCACCGGCGACGGATTATCCGCAGAATCCGCCGGATTCCGCTTCGCCCCCACCACGACCACGGTGCCCTCCGGACCGCCCACCTCGTTCCAGTTCCGGATCACCGACACCAGCGGCAAGCCGGTGACCGCGTTCGAGCCGGACCAGACCAAGTTGATGCACTTCTATCTGATCCGCTCCGACCTCACCGGATTCCAGCACATTCACCCCACGATGGCCGGCGACGGAACCTGGACCGCGCCACTGGCCGCCGCCGAGCCGGGCAGCTATCGCGCCTACGCGTCGTTCATCACCAAGGACGCCACCGGAAAAGCGGTGCCGCTGGTGCTCAGCCAGCCGGTTACCGTGCCCGGCACCCCGACGATCACGCCGCTACCGGCCGCTTCGACCACGACGCAGGTCGACGGCTACACCCTGACCCTGGCCACTGATCAGCTGATGGCGGGGATGAGCCACGAGCTCACGGTTACGGTGTCCCAGAACGGCGCGCCGTTCACCGACCTGCAGCCCTACCTGGACACCTACGCGCACCTGACCGCTTTCCACGAGGGCGATCTCTCCTTCGCTCATCTGCACCCACACGGCACGGTCAACGGCGACCACGGCGGACCGGCGATGACGTTCGAGGCGATGCTGCCCAAGCCCGGTCAATGGCGACTGTTCATCCAATTCCAGACCGCTGGCGCGCTCCACACGGCCGCGGTGACCGTCACGGTCGGCTGAATCCGGCAGGGCGGGCCCGTCCCCCACCGGACGGGCCCGGCACCGACCTGGCACATCGCACATTTTCGACAATGTGCGATGATCCGCAGGCTGGAGAGCGACGGGGGCAAGGTGAAGGTCCCTTTCGCCGGGGTCTCCTCCCGCTCGGGCTGCTCCGGGTCGTCGGTGTAGTGGACGAGTTCGGTCTGCACGTAACCGGGCGAGACCGAGGTGGTGCGCAGCACGCCGTCGGTGGACTCCTGGCGCCGCGACACCGGCTCGGGGTTCTTGTGGCCGGTTGCCACCCCGTCCAGGCGGCGCTGGAACCGCGCCGCAGTCGCGCGGGGTCAGTGTGATTCCCGCGTGGCGAGACGCTGGAAGCGACTGTGGTGAAAGACCAGCGGCGGCACTCCGATGACCGCGTCGTGGGCGAGCACCCTCAGCAGGACGAGCCAGTGGTCGCCCGCTTCGATCTGCTTCTCGATCGCGCACTCCAGCCACGCCGCTGCGCCATCCAGGACGACCGCTCCGTTCTGGCGGCGCTGGTGGCCGAGCCCGGCGAACCGGTCATCGCTCGGGCCGGCGAGCTGGCGGCAGGCAGCGTCGTGATCGGCGGCCAGGACGCTGAGTCCGAGGGCAGGGGCTGTGTGCAGCCGTTGCCAGGTCGAGGAGGACTTGGCGATGCACACCGATACCAGCGGGGGAGCCAGCGACACGGAAGTGAAGCTGGCGGCGGACATTCCGAGGGGGTGCCCATCGATTTCGGCGCAGATGGCGATGACGCCGCTGGGGAAGCAGGCGAAGGTGAAACGGAGATCAGCCTGGTCCATAGTGGTCATCGCACACCGCCGGAGCAGGACTGCGTTACCTGGCGGCGGGCGGCGGGCAGCCATGACCGCAACGCCGGATCGGTGTCCCAGATGCGGTCCAGGAGGTACAGCCCCCGCGTCGGGCAGTCCGCCCCAAGTTCGACGAGCACAGGTTTGAGCGACAGCTCCGGAGCGAGGGCGTGTCCGGGACCTGCCCCGAGCATGAGGGGCACCGCGGTGACGCCGGCGAGTCCATCAGCCGGAATCTGGTCGAGGAAGGTCTTGAGCACCCCGCTGTAGGTCGCTTTGAACGTCGGGCTCGCAACCACCGCCACGTTGGCGGCGCGGACGCTCTCGATCGCCGAGACCACGTCGGGGTCGCCGAACCCGAGGAGCCCGTGCCCGAAAGTGATGACGTCGAGCACCGTGTCCGGCGGCGTTCCGGTCACGGCCTCCGCCACCATCGACGCCGCGGAAAGCGTGCGGGAATCCGGTTTGGGATTCCCGGCAACCACAACAACATTCATGGACGGCCTCCCGGAGGATTGCGAGTGGTGGGGACGCCGCAACTCTCGCCCGGTGCCTGACCGGTTGTCAAAGCTCCCGGTACGCGAGCGGGTTGATCGTTCTCGGTTTCCGGGTCCGGTGTAACGGCTGATTGTCGTTCGCGTGACTTCCGGCGGCATGACGATCCCGGGGTCCGGCCCCGGATCGCGGGCTGGACCGGCCGTGGTTCTCAGTTCTCAGGAACGGAATTACGCCGGTGAAACATCTGGACCGTGCCGCTTCAGCTGGTCGCGGCGCTGGCTTATCGTCGACAGCAACGACACGTGCCCGGTCATCGGCCGAAGCCGGGTGCCGCGCGTTCGGAGTGCGCAGTGGCACTCGGCGACATCCGTGGTCTCAGTTTTCGAGAATGGTCGCTTCGCGTTGAAAGAACTCTCTCCAAATGTCACGGCTGAGCGAGGATGAGAATGACGACACGATTTCATCTGGGTTGGTTTCTGGGAAACGGTTTTGGCGTCCAGGGATGGAACCGGCCCGGGTTCGGGCACAACTATCCGATGTGGGGACCGGAGTTGTTCCAGGACGCGGTGCGGATCCTGGAACGCGGCCGGTTCGACATGATGATCCTCGAGGACTCCTCGATGGTGCCGGACGTCTATGGCGGATCGCCGGACTTCTACCTCAAGCACGCCATTATGGCGCCCAAACTCGATCCGGTGCCGCTGGTGCCCTACCTCTCGACGGCGACGTCGAAGATCGGCATCGTCCCTACGTTGACCACGACGTTCTACCCGCCGTTCCTGCTGGCCAGGCTGATGACCACCCTGGATCACCTCACGCGGGGGCGCATCGGCTGGAACATCGTGACCTCGACCAGCAGCCTGTCGGCCGCGAACTACGGCATGGAACTGCCGCAGCACGACGAGCGCTACGACATGGCCGACGAGTTCGTCGAGCTCGTGCGCAAGCTGTGGGAGTCGTGGGAACCGGGTGCCACGGTGCTGGACCCGGAGACGAACACGGCCTTCGACGGCTCGAAGGTCCACCGGATCAACTTCGAGGGCAAGTACTACAAGTCGCGCGGGCCGCTCAATGCGGTGCCGGGACCGCAGGGCCGTCCGGTCTTCGTGCAGGCGGGCGGGTCGCCGCGCGGGCGTGAGTTCGCGGCCAAGAACGCCGAGACGATCATCGCGGACTGCGCCACCACCGAAGAGATGAAGAACTACCGCCACGACGTGCGAGCCCGGATGGTGGCGCACAACCGCGCCCCTGGGTCCTGCAAGGTGATGTTCACCGCCGGCATCATCCTGGGCGATACCGAGGACGAGGCGAAGGCGAAGGCTGATGCCGCGCGCGAGGCGTCCGCCGCGAACGCCGAGATGATGCTCGCCGGCCTGGCGACCATCACCGGCATCGACTTCTCCACCTGGGATCTGGACGCGCCGATTCCCGACCTGGCCACCAACGGCTCGCAGAGCTCCCTGGCCGGATTCCTGCGTGGCGCGCCGGAAGGCGCCTCGTTGCGCGAGGTCCTGGAGTCGAAAAAGACCGTCGGGATCATGGGTTACCCGTTCATCGGCACAGCCGAGCAGATCGCCGATCAGATGGGCGAGGTGATGGCCGACGTCGGCGGCGACGGGTTCTTGCTCTCCGGTCCGCTGCGTCCGGGCTACCTGAGCCAGATCGTCGACCGGGTGGTCCCGGCCCTGCAGCGGCGCGGACTCGTGCGCACCGAGTACGAGCACGACACGTTCCGCGAGAACCTGATGGAGTTCTAGTGCCCGAACCCACTTCCACGGACCGGTCGCTGCGCGGGTTCGTCGACGAACTGGCCCGCACCGGCAGGCTGCTCACGGTCGCCGAGCCGGTCGACCCGGTGTTCGAGCTGGCAGCGCACCTGGTCGTGCTCGACCCTGGGCCGGCCGTGCGGTTCGAGCACGTCGGTGATTCCGGCATGACGGTGGTGGCAGGCGTGCTGGGCGACCTCGAGCGAGTCGCGCTCGCCCTCGGCGTCGAGCGGGACGGCATTCAGGAGCTCATGGTGCGGGCCATCGCGACGCGTAGCACGCCGTCGCCGGTCGAAGACGCACCCTGCCAGGAAGTGGTGGAGGAACCCGATCTCGCCAGACTGCCGATTCCGACGTTCTTCGAACGCGAGTCGGGCCCCTACATCACCGCCGGTGTCATCATCGCCCGCGATCCGATCACCGGGCGGGGGAACGCTTCGTTCGCCAGGGTCCGCCCCCTCGGCGGGAACCGCGCCCTCGTGGGTATCGCACCGAATCATCACCTCAACCGGATGGCGCGCCGGTCCCCGGACGGGCGGCTGGAGATCGCAGTCGTGCTCGGTGCGCACCCGGCGGTGCAGCTGGCCGCGTGCCTCTACCTCGATCTCGGCGACGATGAGCTGGAGCACGTCGAGCCTCTGCTGGGTGCGCCGCTCGGGACCGTGCGCTGCCGTAGTGTCGACCTGCGGGTGCCCGCGGACGCCGAGATCGTGCTGGAAGGGGTGCTGGACACCACCGCCGTGGTGACGGAGGGCGAGGTGTCGGAGTTCCATGGCATGTACGAGAACTACGGGCCGGCGGCGACCGCCGAGTTCACCTGCCTGACCCGCCGCCGTGACGCCTTCCTGCCGGTCGTCCTACCGGGCCTGCACTCCGAGCACATCTATCTGGGCGCGGTCGCGATCGCCGCCGGTCTGCGGCATTCCCTCGCTCAGGTCGTCAGCTCGGTGACGCAGGTGGCGGTCACCGAAGGCGGTGCGGGGCGCCTCGCAGTAGTGGTTTCCTTGCGGGACCCGAAACCCGGACAGGCCCGGCGGGTGATGTTCGCTTGCTGGGGTGCCGTGAGCCTGCTCAAACAGATCACCGTCGTGGACGACGGTGTCGATGTCTGGGATGCCGTGGCGGTGGAGGCCGCTCGGATCACCCGATGCCGGGCCGACCAGGACATAGTGATCGTCAACGGGGTGAGCACCGACCGATCCGAACCGCTCGAGCATGACGGGACCGTAGCCAAGATCGGTTTCGACGCGACCAGCAAACCCGGGACCCGCGCTGAGGGAACCGGTTCCGCACAACCGCCGGCCGATCTGCTTGCCCGCGTCCGGAAGTTCCACGACGCGCGCCGGTGATCTTCAGTCAGAGGAGAAGCTCATGCAGTCCAAGATCATCCACAATAGATCGAGTTGGGCGGCGACCAGCGCGGCGGCCGCGGCCCTGCTGGCGCTCGTGGCGGCCTGCGGCCCGGCTACCGCGCCTGCACCGGCGGCCGAATCGTCCGCCGCGGCAGGGCAACCTGCCGCCAAGGTCGACGATGCCTCGCGGGCGCTGCTTCCCGACGCCGTCAAGGCGAGCGGCAAGGTTCGGGTCGCGAGCTCGATCGGCTTCGCGCCGTTCGAGTTCTTCAAGGAGGACAACAAGACCCCGCAGGGGATCGACGTCGACCTGATGCGGGCGATCGAGCCGCTGCTCGGCGTCACCTTCGACATCAGCGACGTGCGCTACCCCAACATCGTGCCCAGTCTTCAGTCCAAACAGTACGACGTCGGCTGGTCGGCAATCGCCCTCACGCCGGCCAACAAGCAGACGATGGCGTTCGCCACCTACCTCAACGGCTCCAGCGGTGCGGTCCTGGTCGCCGCGGCGAAGGCCGGGAACGTCAAGACCACCAACGATCTGTGCGGTCTGACTGTCGGCACCGTCAACGGCGAGCCTCCGGACACCGTGACCCAGCTCAATGCGCAGTGCGCAAGTGCGGGTAAGCCGGCACCGCAGGAGAAGATGTTCCAGAAGACCGCGGACATCGTTATCGCGATTCAGTCAGGACAGCTCGACGCGCGGTTTTCCTCGACTCTCAACGGAAACTACATCGCGCAGCAGTCCCACGGTTCGATCACACTGATCAAGAACCTCCTTCCCCCCACGAACACGGCGGTGGGCGTCGCGGCGACCAAGGACAACGCCGCGCTGGTCAAGGCGATCGGTGCGGCCATACAGATCCTGATCGACAACGGAACGTATCAGACCATTCTCGGCAAGTGGGGCTCCACAGACGGGGCGATCAAGACCGTCGAGTTACTCGGCTGACCGCGGCCGTTGCCGGACAAGGAGGCGATCGTGACTGCAGAGCCCGTAGCCCAAGCGCAGCAACAGAACCTCGGCCCACCAGCCGATCCGGGATCACCGGGCGGCTACCGGGTGATCCCGCCCCGTCGGGTGATGCCCGGTCTGGCGATCTCCTGGGTGCTCGTCGCCGTCGTGGTCGGCGGGTTCGCCTGGGCGGTGGCGACCGCGCCCGCGATGGAGTGGAGCCTGGTCGGCAGGTACCTGTTCGATCCGGTGATCCTCACCGGGCTGTTCAACACGATCCAGCTGACCTTTCTCTGCGAAGCCCTGGCCATCGTCTCGGGTGCGCTGGTGAGCTGGATGCTGGTCTCGGGCAACTCCGCCTTCCGCAGTGCGGCGCACGCGTACCAGTGGTTCTTCCGGAGCGTGCCCGAACTGGCCCAACTCATCTTCTGGTTCAACATCTCCCTGGTCTTTCCGGCCATCACCATCGGGATTCCGTTCGTCGGCCCGGCTTTCGGTCATCTGCAGACGAACCAGATCGCGACGCCGTGGCTGGCCGCGATCGTCGGGATCGGCCTGCACGAGGGCGCTTACCTGGCCGAGGTGTTCCGGGCCGGTGTCAGCTCGGTCGGTACCGGGCAACGGGAGGCCTGCCAGGCACTCGGGATGGGCAGCCGACGGACGTTCCTGCGCATCGTGCTGCCCCAGGCGATGTGGGTGATCGTGCCGAACGCCGGCAGCCGGCTCATCGGCACCCTCAAGATCACGTCGCTGGCCAGCGTGCTCGCCATCCCCGAACTGCTCTACACGGTGGAGAGCATCTTCGCCCGGACCTTCGAGACGATCCCGTTGCTGCTCGTGGCGACGGCCTGGTACATGCTCTGTGTCGCGGTTCTCCGGGGGGTGCAGTCACTGCTGGAACGCCACTACGCGGCGGCATCCCATCGTGGTGAGCGCCTCGGCCGCCGTCGCGCCATTCCCGACGTGACCGGTGGGGCGTCATGACCGACGGCGGGGCACAGCCGGTGCTGCTGATGCGGGACGTGTGGAAATCGTTCGGCGACGTCGAGGTGCTGCGCGGCATCGACCTCACGGTGTATCCCGGCGAAGTCCTCTGCCTGCTCGGGCCGTCAGGTTCGGGAAAGAGCACCATCCTGCGGTGCATCAACTACCTGACCAGGGTCGACCGTGGTCTCATCCTGGTCAACGGGGATACGGTCGGCTATGCCCGCAAAGGCGACGCCCTGGTCCCGCTGCCGGAGCGCGCCGCGGTGGGGCGCCGTCGGTCGATCGGGATGGTGTTCCAGAACTTCAACCTGTTCCCGCACATGACCGCGTTGCACAACGTCATGGAAGCGCTCATCGCCACCGGCCAGGTGCGGAAGAAGGAAGCCGCCGAGCTGGGCCGCGACATGCTGGGCAAGGTGGGGTTGGCCGACAAGTGCGGTTCCTATCCGGGGCAGCTGTCAGGCGGGCAGCAGCAACGGGTCGCGATCGCCCGCGCGCTGGCGCTCAAGCCGAAACTCATGTTGTTCGACGAGGCGACGTCCGCGCTCGACCCCGAACTCGTTCGCGACGTGCTCGACGTCATCCGGGCACTGTCCGAGGAAGGAATGACGATGATCATCGTGACCCACGAGATGGGGTTCGCCCGGGAGGTCGCCGACCTGGTGGGCTTCATGGACCAGGGCAAACTGGTCGAGCTCGCTCCGCCGGAGGAGTTCTTCACCGCTCCGAAGTCACCGCGTGCCAAGGACTTTCTCCGCCGTGTCCTCTGAGACGGGTACCGCGGTCAGCCACCGGGCGTCCCTGCACAGGCGCACGGTCGCGGTGCTGGCCGGGGCACAGGTGCTCGGTGGCCTGGGGGTGGCGATCGGTGTCGCGGTGGGCGGGCTGATCGCTGCGGACATCGCCGGAACAGACGGGGTCGCCGGGCTCGCGCAGAGCTTCGGGGTGCTCGGCGCCGCTGCCGCCGCAGTGCCGCTCGCGAGACTGACCCGCCGTCGTGGCCGGCGGGCCGGCCTGGTGGCCGGGATGTCGACGGGCGCTGTCGGTGCAGGCGTGGTGGTCGCCGGTTCGGCTCTGCGCCTGCTGCCGCTGATGCTGGGCGGCCTGCTGTTCTTCGGCGCCGCCACCGCGGCCGGTCTGCAAGCCCGCTACGGTGCCACCGACCTGGCTTCGCCGGACGGCGTCGCGAGGTCGCTATCCGTGGTGGTGTGGGCGAGCACCGTCGGCTCTGTTCTGGGGCCGAACCTGGCGGAACCGGCGGGCGCGCTCGGCACCGTGGTCGGCCTGCCGCCGCTGACCGGCCCGTTCCTCGTCTCCATGGTCGGTTTCGCGGGCGCAGCGGTCTTGTTGTTCGTCCTGTTGCGCCCCGATCCGCTGCTGGCCGCGCGACAGAAGGCACTTTCAGAAACGGGTGGCGGCCGCGAGCGCGCCGGCTTCCTCGCCACGTTGCGGGTGATCGCAATGCGTCCTCGCGCGCTGATCGGGCTGCTCGCGGTCACCTCGTCCCATATGGCGATGGTTTCGGTAATGGTGATGACGCCGGTGCACATGCACCACGTCGAGGTCACGCTGACCGTCATCGGACTGGTGATCAGTGTGCACGTCGTCGGGATGTACGGGTTCTCCCCGCTGGCCGGGTGGCTCGCGGACCGTGTCGGCCGGGTGCCGGTCGTCTTCGCAGGCGCGGTACTGAGCGCGGTGGCCGCGGTCGTGAGCGGGACTGCTCCCGGAAACGACCCCGTGCGGCTGGGTATCGGGCTGTTCCTGCTCGGCCTGGGCTGGTCATGCGGTCTGGTCGCGGGGTCGGCATTGCTGTCGGAATCCGTCCCAATGTCCAGCCGGACCGCCGCACAGGGCGTGTCCGATCTCGTGATGAACGGCGGCGCGGCTCTCGGTGGATCGCTGGCCGGAGTCGTCGTCGCACAGTTTTCGTATGCATGGCTCGGGTTTGCCGTCGCGATGGGCATGGCTCTGGCCGCACTGGGTGAGTTGAAATGGGTGAGTGATCGATGACAACAGAGAGCAGCCGCGAAGCCCGGTCCGCCGATCTCGTGGTGACGGGCTTGTTGCCCGATACGACGGGCACCTGGGTCCCGGGGGAGATCCTGGTGACCGGTGGGAAGATCGTCGCGATCGGCGTCCCGGGAGCCGGGCAGGCGCGGCGGCGGATCGACACCGGATCGTGTTACCTGCTGCCCGGTATGGTCGATGCGCATGTGCACTGCCTGAGTCATACGGGTGAGGGCGTCGCGGCTGCGACCCGCGCCGCCGCGGCGGGTGGGGTCACCACGATTGTCGAGATGCCCTACGACCTCGCCGGTCCGATCAACACCGTGGAACGGTTGTCCCGTAAGCAGGACCTGGTCGCGCGGGAGGCGCATATCGACGTCGCCCTGCTCGGCACGGCGGAACCGGCCGGCGGGTGGCGGCGGATCGACGGGCTTCGCGCCGGCGGCGTGGCGGGCCTGAAGGTGTCGCTGTTCGACACCGATCCGCGCCGCTTTCCCCGCATTTCCGATGACGAGCTCGTCGAGGTCTTCACTGCGGCCGCGGCGAACGAGCTGACCGTCTGTGTGCACGCGGAGAACAACGAGATCGTCAAGGCGCTGATCGACCGGCTGCGACCCGACGGGGAAGACCCGTTGATGCACGTGCGCAGCCGCCCGCCGGTGGCCGAGACACTCGGCGTGCTCACCGCGCTGGAGGTGGCGGCGGCGACCGGTGCACAGGTCCACCTGTGCCACACGAGCCTCCCGCGGTCGGTCGACCTCGTGCGGCTGTTCGCTCGTGGCGGAGCGAACGTGACCATGGAGACCTGCCCGCACTACCTGTTGCTGGATGAGGACGACATGAAGCTCCAGGGTGCTCGGCTGAAGATCAACCCGCCGCTGCGCGACTCCGCCGCTCGGGAAGCGCTGTGGGACCGGGTCGAACGCGGCGACGTGGACGTGATCAGTTCCGACCACGCACCGTGGCCGCTGTCGTTGAAGACCGCGCCCAACGTGTTCGACAACCATTCCGGTGCGCCCGGCGTGGAGACCATCTATGTCTCGGTACTCGCCGAGGCACTGCGCCGGTCCCCGGCGGCATTCGCCGCCGCGGTCAAGGCGATGACCGCGAACCCCGCCCGCCGCTACGGTCTGCACACGACCAAGGGGTATCTCGCGGCGGGCTACGACGCGGACATCGTGGCGTTCGATCCGCATGCGTCGTGGACGGTGGACGAGAGCCTGCTGCACTCGAACGCAGGCTGGAGTCCCTACCACGGCAGGTCATTCACCGGAAGGATCATGCTGACCCTTTCACGTGGCCGTATCGCCTACGATGGGGAGGTCCGGGCGCATCCCGCGGACGGCGCGCTCGTCGCCCCGTACGCCGCATGACCGCCCTCGACCGCGGCCTCGCGATCCTCGGCTACGTGTCGGTCCACGGCCCGACCACCGCGGAGGCCGTTTCCGAGGGGATCGACCTGCCGCTGAGCACGACCTACCGCTACCTGAACATGTTGCGTGGCCGGGGTTATCTTGCCGACTACGAGGGGCATTACGATCTGGGTGCCGGGATGCTGCGGCTGCTGCGCGGCGAACCGCTCAATCGCTGCCTCGCCGCGCTGGCAGGTCCGACGATGTTCGAGCTCGTCGCGCAGGTCGGCGAAACCGCACTGCTCACAGTGCGGGACGGCTGGAGCGCGAGGTGCATCGAACGAGTCGAGCCGCACCGCGCGGTCCGGCTTTCCTTCCGCCGCAACGTTTCGCTCGCCCTGCATCTCGGTGCATCGGCCAAGCCGTTGCTGGCCTGCATGGATCCCCGGTTCATCGACGAGTACCTGCATTCTCGGGAACCGCAGGCCGACACCGAGCAGGTCCGCGCGCAACTGGCGGCCATCCGCAGAGACGGAATCTCCATCACCTGCGGTGAGCTCGATCGGGACGCGCTGGCGATCGGGGTCCCGGTCTACTGGGACGGCGAGGTCGCGGCGTGCCTCAGCGTCGCGGGCCCGCAGGCCAGGCTGACCGGCCGGCGATTGCGGGAGGCGGAGGCACAGGTGCGCGCGGCCGGCCTCCGGGTGGGCGCGCTGCTGTCCGAACAACCCGGCCAGACGGTGGACGAGGTGCGAGCGGGATGAGCGGAATCGGCGATCTTGACGCTCTGGCACCGGAGAAGTCGCGACTGGCCGCGGATCTCGAGGAGCTAGCCTCTTTCACCGATCCTGATGAAGCAGGCTGGACCAGACGGGTCTTCTCCGAGCCGTACCGTGCTTCGCGGGCCTGGGTGCGCGCCAGGATGCGCGATGCCGGTCTCGCCGTGCGCGAGGACGATGCCGGAAACTTGATCGGCTTGCTCCCGGGGACCACGGGGGCGCCCGCACTGGTGACGGGCTCGCACACCGACACCGTGAGCCGCGGTGGGCGGTTTGACGGCGTCGTCGGTGTGCTCGGCGCGATCGAGGTCGCGCGGCGACTGCGCGAAACCGGCACGCGGCTCGCCCACGATCTTCTCGTCGTGGACTTCCTCGGCGAGGAGCCGAACGCACACGGGGTCAGCTGTATCGGTAGCCGGACGATCGCCGGCCTGCTCTCATCCGGCTATCTCGATCAGCTGGACGGACACGGCGTGCCGCTCGGTCGGGCGCTGGAGTCGGCCGGGCGGTCCCCGTCCGACATGCTTCGCGCGGCGTGGCGGCCGGGTGAGATCGCGGCCTTCGTCGAGCTGCACATCGAGCAGGGGCCGGTGCTCCAGCGGCGGCAGACCGACATCGGTGTCGTCACGGCGATCGCGGGCATCGAGCGTGTCATGGCCGCCTTCACCGGGCGGGCCGATCACGCCGGGACAATGCCGATGACCGACCGCCGGGACGCGCTGGCCGCGGCTGCCCAGGCGATCCTCGCCGTCGAGCAGATCGGGTGCAGTCAGCCGGACGCGGTCGCGACGGTCGGCGACCTGGAAACGGCGCCCGGTGCGCTCAACGTCGTGCCGGAGTCCGCGCGCGTCTGGGCCGAACTGCGCAGCCCGTCCGCGGCCTGGCTGGGGACGGCGCGTCGGCGAGTCGTCCAGGACATCGCCGACCTCGCGCAGGTCCGTGGGGTCGACGTCGAGTTGGACTGGCTCAACGACCAGGATCCGGTCCCCACCACCGTCGGCGTGCAGGATGTCATCGCGGCGGCCAGTCAGTCGCTGGGACGGCGCTGGACGCCGATCGTCAGCGGGGCCGGCCACGACGCCGCGCATATGGCCGCTCTGGCGCCGATGGGCATGATCTTCGTGCCCTCCCGGGACGGCCGCAGTCACTGCCCCGAAGAGTGGACCGATCTCGACCAGATCGGCGCCGGCGTACACGCGCTGGCCGCAACAGTCGCGTCACTGGACGGAAATCCGCACGTGGGAGCGTTGGCGACGTGAAACGAATCGTCGTGGCGATCACCGGCGCATCGGGGGCCGTGTACGGGATCCGTCTGCTCGAGATGCTTCGCAAGTACAGCCTGGCCGAAACCCACCTGGTGATCAGCAGATCAGGGCGAGCTTCCATTCATGCCGAAACCGACTACTCGGTGCGGCAGGTCACCGAACTCGCCGACACCGTGTACGACAACGCCGACCTCGGCGCCGCCATCTCCAGTGGCTCTTACCGGACCAGCGGGATGATCGTGGCGCCATGCAGTGTGAAAACCTTGTCGGGCATAGCCAACAGTTACGACGACACCCTCGTCGTCCGAGCCGCCGACGTCCAACTCAAGGAACGCAAGCCGCTCGTACTCTTGGTCCGGGAGACGCCGCTGCACCGCGGCCACCTCAGGATGATGGCGCTGGCGGCGGAGAACGGAGCGGTCATCATGCCGCCCGTGCCCGCCTTCTACCACCGGCCCCACACACTCGACGACGTCGTACTGCACACCGTCGGCAGGGTGCTCGACCAGTTCGATCTCGACCTACCGGACCTCCGCCGGTGGCCGGGCACCGCTCTCAACGGGGGCGGAGACCGTCCACAATGACCGTCACGATCGTGGGCACCCGCCGGTCCCACTCCGATTCGGGGATACGGCCCACTGCACCCAGGAGAAGAATGACGTCGGCGGCATCAACCCCGTCGCGCACTGCACCGGCGGCTTTCCCTCGATCAAGCAACATCCCAAGCGCTTCGTCGAGCCGGTGGTGCTGGTCCGAATAGAGGTCGCGCCACGCCGATGCCTCGATCGCCGCTATGACACCGCGTTTGACCCGCGCATACTCGACCAGCCGCGCCAGCCAGCAGGTGAGTGCCCGGAGCGGGGGGTGGTCTGCCAGCAGCGGCGCCACGGCGTCGACGAGATCGGTCAACTCGCTCCGGTACACCTCCGCCAGCAGGTGCTCGCGGGTGGGGAAGTGCCGATACAGCGTGCCCTGTCCCACGCCGGCCGACTTGGCAACGCCGTGAAGCTTCAAATCAGCGGCCGCACCGTTGGATTTGCTCAGTTCGGCCCGCGCGGCCTCCACGATGCGGTCACGGTTGGCGACGGCGTCCGACCGTCGCTCACGACTCGCCACGACGCTGCTCCGTTCCTCGTGTAGCGATGCGGACAACTGTCCGGTACCGTGGACCGGTAACCGGACAGCTGTCAGCTTAGAGCAGGAGAGAGTGGATGAGCATGCTGGACGCCAAGGTCGTCGCGATCACCGGAGCCAGTAGCGGCATCGGCGCGGCAACCGCAGTGGAGCTGGCATCCCGCGGCGCCGCCGTCGTTCTGGGTGCCCGGCGCACCGACCGGCTCGACTCGCTGGTCGCCCGGATCCGGGCCGAGGGCGGTCGCGCCGAGATGGTGGCGGTCGACGTCACCCGGCGGACCGATCTCGAGGAGCTGGTGGCCGTTGCCGTGAACCGGTTCGGTCGTCTCGATGTTCTCGTGGGTAACGCCGGAGTCGCCCGGACCGCCCCCGTGGCAGACCTCGACCTGGACGACTGGGACGCGATGATCGACGTCAACCTGCGCGGCGTCCTCCACGGCATCGCCGCCGCGCTGCCGGTGTTCCGCAGCCAGGGACGTGGGCACTTCGTGACCACAGTGTCGACGTCGGGCCTTAAGATCGTCCCGACCCAAGCTGTCTACGCGGGCACCAAGAACGCCGTGCGTACGCTGCTGGAGGCGCTACGCCAGGAGTCCACCGACGGCGTGCTCCGCACGACCTCGGTCTCGCCGGGTTACGTGCAGACCGAACTCGTCGACTACATCGAGGATCCTGAGCAGCGCGAGCAACACCGGCGCGCCATGGCGGCATTCGGCATCGCACCTGACGCCGTGGCGCGGGCCATCGCGTTCGCCATCGAGCAGCCCGATGACGTCGAAATCGGCGACATCACGATTCGGCCTGCCAGGCAGGGCTGAGCGGCCCTCGCGGACCCTGGACGCTGCCCAACCAAGAGGGGTAGGGGGAACGTCAGGACTGGTTGAGGGCACTGGCCTCGCGCACCAGCGCGAGGAAGGCGTCGGCGTCGAGGTCGTCGCCGGCGTGGATGTCGATGGCACGTCGTGTGCCGGCGCCCAGGCTTGCGTTGAACAGTCCGTTCGGGTCGGCGAGCGAGGCGCCCTTGGCGAAGGTGACCTTCACCTTGTCCTTGTAGGTCTCGACCGTACAAATGAGACCGGAGTGCGAGAACGTCGGGACGCCGTCGGGGTTCGATGGCTTGCGCCACTTCGCTTCCTCGACCACATCGGGCTCGGCCTCGACGATGAGCGCCCGCACGCGGCTGACGATGTCGGCTCTCCAGTCAGTCGTCATGAGACACGACTGTACTGCAGCTTGTCCTGTCGACGTGGGACAAGCGGCGGATCGTCAGCCCTCGATCTCGACGTACTCGGAGGCGAGGTTTCGCGCGGCCTTCCGAAACGCCTGCACGGCGTTCGGCACCGCCGGATTGGCTACGGCGGAACTGTGCATGGCCTTGATGTGGCGGCGTGCGCTGACCCCGGCCAGCCGTGACACCTCGACCTGCTCGGTGGGCTGGTAGCCGAGCGCCGGGATGACCGCGATGCCCAGGCCGGCCCGCACGAAGCCGCGGATGACGGCGTAGTCGTTGCTGCGATAGTCGATGTGGGGCGCGAACCCCGCGCCCGCGCACAAGCGGGCCACACAGGAGGCGCCGGCCGTGCCGTCGCGCGTGGCCACCCAGGTTTCCCCGGCCAGTTCGGCGAGATCGACCACCGTCCGGCCCGCGAGCCGGTGGTCCGCCGGCAGCAGGAGCAGCAGCTCCTCGCGAAGCAGGGCGGTCGACTTCAGCCCGCCGGGCCAGTGACGGGGCACGAGGTCGTAGGCGAACACCAGCGCGAGATCCAGTTCACCCTCGCGGAGCTGCGGGAGCAACTCGTCCGGTTCGCCCTCGTCGAGCCGGATCTCCACCGCCGGGTAGGCCGGGGCGTAGTCCGCGAGGACCGCGGGGAGCAGGCACTCGCTGGCCGTCGGGAAGCTGCCCAGCCGCAACCTGCCCATCCGGCCCGCGGAAATGCCCTGCACGTCCTGGTCGAGCGCGTCCAACGCGCCCAGCGCCTCCCGGGAGCGCTGCACCAGGAACTCTGCGGCTGGTGTCGGGCGGATGCTGTGGGCACCCCGTTCGAACAGGGGCAGCTTCACCGTGCGCTCCAGCGCGGCGATCTGCTGCGACACGGCGGAACTCGTGTAGCCCAGCTGCCGCGCGGCATCCGCGAACGAACCGACCCGCACCACGACCGACAGTGTGTGCAGGTGAACCGGGTTGAGCATGAGGCACTGTATCAAGCGCCAGATCCGCTTGGCCTGATCAGCGCCACCGCGGTACCTGCGCTCCAGGTGCAGCGATAGCGATGCTATTGCTGGGCCGCCAACAGTTCGTCCTGGAGGGCTGGAGTCCGCGGCGGTGAAGGGCGATGGTGGGGCTACGGCGGGTCGCCCGTGCCGGCACAAGACGAGAGATTGGGTAGCGGTGGACGTTCTGGAAGCCATGGACGAGTGGGGTCCGGAGAAGGTGGTGTGCGTCTCCGATCGCCGGTCCGGTATGCGCGGCGTGCTCGTCATCGACAACACGGCCCGCGGAATGGGCAAGGGCGGTACGCGGATGAGCCCGTCCGTGTCGGTCGAGGAGGTCGCCCGGCTCGCCCGGAACATGACCTGGAAGTGGGCGGCCGTGGACCTTTTCCACGGCGGCGCGAAGGCCGGGATCGTCGGCGATCCCGGCGCGGCGGACAAGGAGCGCATTCTGCGGGCGTTCGCCCGTGCGCTGTCCAACGAGGTGCCCGCGGAGTACGTGTTCGGGCTCGATATGGGTCTGTCCGAGAAGGACGCGGCGATCTTCCTCGACGAGCTGGGCGATCGTGGCGCTGCCGTCGGATTGCCCGCGGTGCTGGGCGGGCTGCCCTATGACGAGCTGGGGGTGACCGGGTTCGGCGTGGCCGAGGCTGCCGACGCGGCGGCGGACGTGGCCGGCCTGTCATTGCGGGACGCGACCGTGTCGATTCAGGGGTTCGGCGCGGTGGGGCAGGCCGCCGCGACCCGGCTGACGGAGCTCGGGGCCACCGTGGTCGCCGTTTCGACAGTGTCGGGTGCGGTGGTCGATCCCGACGGGATCGATCTCGACCGTCTGCAGGCCCTACGCCGTGCCGCGGGCGACGCGTGCGTGCTGGAGTACGGCGGCGCCGTGGATGCCGACCGGGCGCTGACCGTCGACGCCCAGATCCTGGTGCCGGCCGCCCGTGAGGACGTGATCGACAAGGAACTCGCATCGAGCACGCAGGCGAAGCTCGTGGTCGAGGGCGCGAACCTGCCCACCACACCGGCCGCGCGGGAGATCCTGCACGGCCGGGGTGTCACCGTCGTGCCCGATTTCATCGCCAACGCCGGCGGTATCGTCGCCGCCGCACATTCGATGGACGCCCGCTATTCGCCGTTGCCGGTGGATCCCGCCGTGGTGTTCGAGATGATCTCGCAGAAGATGCGGCAGAACGTGTCGACGGTGCTGACCGAGAGCCGGCAACGCGATCTGATGCCACACGAGGCCGCGCGTGAGCTCGCCCAGGTCCGGGTCCGCGACGCGATGAAGCTGCGCGGACAGCTCGCCGGATGGGCGTGAGGACATGAGCGCTCCCACCCTGGTCGACACCACCGGTCTGCGCGCCGCGTTCGCGGAGCGGCTGTCGACGCTGTACGGCGGCGAAGTACCCGCCTACACCACACTTGTCCAGGCCTGTCACGAGGTGAACGAGCGTGTCATGGGCCGCCGCGGCGCGGATGCCGAGCGATTCGGCTCGATCCGGCGGGTGACCGCGGAACGGCACGGTGCCATTCGCGTCGGATCCGTGGACGAGCTGCGGCAGGTGTCGCGGATCTTCGGCGCGCTCGGGATGTACCCGTGCGGCTTCTACGATCTGCGCGACGCGAGTCCGGCACCCATTCCGGTGGTGAGCACCGCGTTCCGGCCGGTGGAGCGAGCCGAGCTGGCCGCCAACCCGTTCCGGGTGTTCACGTCGATGCTCGTACCGGAGGACCGCCGGTTCTTCGGCCCCGATCTCGAGCGGCGGCTGAAGAACTTCATCGGTTCTCGCCGGCTGTTCCCCGACGAGCTGCTGACACTCGCGGACCGGGCGCGCGCGGAGCACGGGCTGCCGGTCGAGAGCGCCGAGCGCTTCCTGGATCTCGCCGCCGCCGCGTTCGCGCTCTCGCCGGAACCGGTGGACCGCGCGTGGTACGAGGAACTGGCGCGGGTCTCTGGAGTGGCGGCCGATATCGGCGGCGTCGGAACGACGCACATCAACCACCTCACTCCGCGGGTGCTCGACATCGACGACCTGTACGCGTCGATGCGGGCACGCGGAATCGAGATGATCGACCAGATTCAGGGCCCGCCGCGGTGGGACGGCCCTGACGTGCTGCTGCGCCAGACCTCGTTCCGGGCGCTGGCGGAGCCGCGCGCCTTCCGCGAGCCGGACGGTTCCGTCGCCCCGGGGACCCTGCGCGTCCGCTTCGGTGAAGTGGAGGCGCGGGGAGTGGCACTGACCCCCGCGGGCCGGGACCTTTACGACCAGCTGATGACCGAGGTCGACCGGCGGGTGCAAGCTTCCTCGGCGTCCCGGCAGGAGATCGCCCAACAGGTGTGGAGCGAACGTATGCCGCGCAGCGAACAGGAGCTGCGCACGCGGGGGCTCGGCTACTTCACCTACGAGATCACGCCCGGCGCGGACGTGCGTCGCGCCGGCAACGCGGCATCCGACGCCGTCCGCACCGGTGATCTCGGGCCGCTCGTGCACGCCGGGATCCTCGACGCCAAGCCCATCGTGTACGAGGACTTTCTGCCCCGGTCCGCAGCCGGGATCTTCGCCTCGAACCTTTCCGGCAGCGGCAGTATGGACGCCGAGCACGGCGGGGCCCCCCGCGACCTGGCCTGGCTGTCGGACGCACTCGGCGTCGAGGTGCGGCTGCCGGAGCAGATCTACGACGCGGAAGCGCAACGCTCGAAGACCGCAGTGCTCGACGCGATCAGCGTCCAGCTTGGACATGCCGGACCGGACAACCGGCCGAACCCGGACCACGACCGAGGAGTGACACAGTGAGCAACCAGCACCTGCCCGACGCGAGTGAGCTCGCCGCCCTCGCCAAGGACGCCTGCGCCCGGTGCGGCGTCGACGTCACGAGCGGGTCGCACGCGGTCGGCTCGCCGATCAACGGAACCGCGATCGGCTCGGTGGCCTGGGCGGCGGCCACCGCCACCGACGACGCGGTCCAGCGCGCGGCCGACGCATTCACCGCCTGGCGGCGAACCCCGGCCCCGGCGCGCGGCGCACTGGTCAAACGATTCGGTGAGCTGCTGACCGAGCACAAGGACGCACTCGCCACGCTGGTCAGCCTCGAGGTCGGCAAGATCACCTCCGAGGCCCGTGGCGAGATCCAGGAGATGATCGACATCTGCGACTTCGCCGTAGGGCTGTCCCGGCAGCTCTACGGACGCACGATGCCCTCCGAGCGGCCGGGCCACCGCCTCATGGAGACGTGGCACCCGCTGGGTGTCGTCGGGATCATCAGCGCCTTCAACTTTCCCGCCGCGGTGTGGGCATGGAACACCGCGATCGCGCTGGTCTGCGGCGATCCGGTCATCTGGAAGCCTTCCGAGCTCACGCCCCTGACCTCGCTGGCTTGTCACTCGTTGCTGAGGCAGGCGGTCGCGGAGCACGGAGCCCCCGAGGCGATCACCCAGGTCCTCATCGGTGACGCCGAACTCGGCCGGGCGCTGGTCGATCACGAGGGTGTGGCACTGCTGTCCGCGACCGGCTCCACCGCGATGGGCCGCGAGGTCGGACCGCGGGTTGCCCGCCGGTTCGGCCGGTCGCTGCTCGAACTGGGCGGCAACAACGCGGCCATCGTTTCCCGCCACGCGGACCTGGGTCTGGCCACCCGGGGGATCGTGTTCGCCGCGGCCGGCACGGCCGGTCAACGGTGCACGACCATGCGTCGCGTCATCGCCCACCGCTCGATCGCCGACCAGCTCACCGACCGCCTCGCCGAGGCCTACCGGCGGTTGCCGATCGGCAACCCGCTGGCCGCGGGCACCCTCGTCGGTCCGCTCGTCCATGAGCGCGCACACGAAACGATGCAGCGGGCACTCCGGACCGCGGGCGACACCGGCGGCGAACTGGTGACCGGCGGCCGTCGGGTGCTCGCCGATGTCGCCCCCGGCGCCTACTACGTCGAGCCGGCCCTGGTGCGTATGCCGGAGCAGACCGAGATCGTGCGCCAGGAGACGTTCGCCCCGGTGCTCTGCGTCCTGCCCTACGACGATTTCGACGAGGCCATCGCGATCAACAACGAGGTCTCGCACGGTCTTTCCTCCAGCGTATTCACCGGGGATCAGGCCGAAGCCGAACTGTTCCTGTCCGCCGACGGTTCCGACTGCGGTATCGCCAACGTGAACATCGGCACATCCGGCGCCGAAATCGGTGGCGCATTCGGCGGGGACAAGGAAACCGGGGGCGGGCGCGAGTCCGGCTCCGACGCGTGGCGTGCCTACATGCGCCGGGCCACCAACACCGTCAACTTCTCGGGGGAGCTCCCGCTCGCGCAGGGCGTCGACTTCACCGTCTGATCCCCCACCCCAACAGCCGCACACCAGACGGCGCCCTCGCGCGCCTTCTGGTGTGCTGCCGTTCGACCGATTCCGTTCGGCCATAACGGCTTTTCGCATTCGCGCCGGTACGCCCGCCAGGCCAAGCCTTGCTGGGGCAAGGTTCAGTCACTGTGAGCCTGGGGACACTTGACGCGCGCGTCCATTGCACTGGACTCTATAGCGAAATCGAGATTCTTCTCGGTTGGCCGCGAATACCGGGCGGCGAACCCGAACTCAATGTTTCCATCACGTTACTCGAAAACCGGTGACGGTTCGGAATTTCGTGGCGCAGCTCACGCGGCTGCCGCCAGGTTGCTCGAAAGGATATTCTGCACATGAAATCCTCACCGCCCCTGTCCCTCGACGAATTACCGCCGAACCGCTTTCACTACCGGATCGCGGCATTCACCTCCGGCGGCACGTTCATCGACGGCTACGCGCTCGGTGTCCTGACGATCGCGCTCGCCGTGATCCCGTCGAGCTTCGAGCTCACCCCGCTGCTCGAGGGGCTCGTGGGTTCCGCGGCCCTGATCGGTCTCTTCGTGGGCGGCCTGTTCCTGGGGCCCGTGACGGACAAGATCGGCCGGAAGAAGCTTTACACCGTCGACCTCGTCGTCTTCCTCATCGCATCGATCGCGCAGTTCTTCGTTCAGGACGCGATCCAGCTCTTCATCGTGCGACTGGTGCTGGGTATCGCGATCGGCGCCGACTACGCGGTCGGACCGACCTACCTCGCCGAGTTCCTGCCGACGAAGCTGCGTGGCCCGCTCCTGGGCAGCCTGGCGGCGATCTGGCGGGTCGGCTATCTGGCCTCGGTCGTGGTCGGTTACCTGATGAAGGACAGCGGTCCGGACGCGTGGCGGTGGATCCTGCTGACCAGCGCGGTCCCCTCGGCGGCCGTTCTGATGCTGAGGATGGGGGCGCCCGAGTCGCCGAGGTGGCTCGTCCAGCAGGGCAGGTACGACGAGGCCGAGGCGATCGTCACCAAGTTCCTTTCGCCACAGGCGTCCGTGGCGGACCTCGTCGCGGCGCACGAGCGGAATCCGGTGCCGCGGCGATCCAACCTGCGCGTCATCGGTGAGCTGTTCAGCCGCCAGTGGCGGGGGCGCACGCTGTTCGCCGGATTCTTCTGGATCGCCCAGTCCACTCCACAAACGGCGATCTTCACCTTCCTGCCGACGCTCTATGTCGCTCTGGGTATCTCGGGCGGGTTTTCGCACACGCTCGTCCAGAACGGCGTGCTCACGCTGGGCGGAATCGCGGGAATGTTCGTCATCAACCGGGTGGGGCGGCGGCGACTGCTGATCGTCACGTTCTGGATCATGTCGGTCTCGGTGGTGGCGCTGGCCATCCTGCCCGCCCCGAGCGCCACGATCGTCGTGACGTGCCTGCTGGTCTACACGCTGGTGGAATCCGTGGCAGGGAATCTCCAGTTCGTCTATCCCAGTGAGCTCTTTCCGACCGCGATCCGCGGCGCCGGGGTCGGGATGGCCGCGGCACTCAGCCGGATCGGCGCCGCGTTCGGCACCTTCATGCTCCCGATCGTGCTCGCGCACCTGGGCGTGCGGGCCGTGATGATCGGTACCGTCGCCTTCCTCGTTCTCGGCGCCGTGGTGTCGCAGCTGGCCGCGCCGGAAACGGGTGAGAAACACCTGCAGGAGGCCGAGGCGGCGAGTAGTGAAGCCGATCCCCTGCCGGACGACTCGAAGGTCTGAGCACGAACCCGCCGCCGCGGACGTCGCACATTGTCGAAAATGTGCGACGTCCGCGGGTGACGGCTTTCCGGTCCGCGTCCGCGTCAACGCCAGAGAACATCGGGCGAGATCTCGTCCACCGACCGCAGACCACACAGCGCCATCGTCATCTCGAGCTCGGTCTTCAGACGCACCACGACGTCACGGACGCCGTCGGCGCCGGCGGCGGCGAGCGCCCACAGATAGGGCCGCCCGACGAGCACCGCGCGAGCACCGAGGGCGAGGGCCTTCAGGACATCGGTCCCCGTCCGGATCCCGCCGTCGACGAGGACCGGCAACCGGTCACCCACGGCGCCGACAACGCCAGGGAGCGCGTCGATCGTCGCGGGCAGGCCGTCGAGGTTCCGGCCGCCGTGGTTGGACACGACGATGCCCGCCACACCGGCGTCGGCGGCCCGCTTCGCGTCGTCACCCCGGAGGACGCCCTTCACGAGTACCGGGACAGGCGCATCGGCGACCAGTTCGGCCACCCGCTGCCAGGTGAGCGCTGGGTCGAGCGAGGGCCGGTAGATGCCGGCTTCGCCGGGCGGCGGCACCAGGCCGCCCGGGAGGTCCCGCAGCACCCCGAACTCGATCCCGTCGGGAAGGCTCACGCCGTCCCAGCCCTGCTGCGTGCGCATGCCCGCGACCGGCGTGTCGAGCGTGAGGACGATGGCTTCCGCTCCGCGGGCGACGGCCTCGGCGATGACGGCCGCCACGAAGTCGCGGTTCGGCGGCACGTTGAGCTGGAACCACCACGGACCCCGAGCCGCGGCGGCGATGTCGGCGAGCGTGCTCGTCGTGAAGGAACTGACGACATAGAGCGCGCCGGCAGTTCCGGCTCCACGGATCGAGGAGAGCTCGCCCGAAGCCTCGAACAGCCGGTGGCAGCCGGTCGGCGCGAGCAGGACGGGGTGCGCGAGGCGACGGCCGAGCAGGTCGATGCCGGTGTTGATGCTGCTGACGTCGACACCGACCCGCGGCGCCAGTCGCAGTGCGTCGAAGCGCCGTTCGTTCCATTCGGCCGTCAAGCCCCGCCCCGCCGCCGACGCGATGTAGCGGTAGGCGAGCTCGGGTAGCCGTGTCTCCGCCAGCGGCCGCCAGTCCTCGATCGGCCGGACCGTCATGCCGTGACCAGCCCATGCTCGGTGAGCAGCGCGGACAGGCCCGCCACGGCGCCTTCGGTGTCCTCCAGAGCGAGCCGCGGCCGACGGGGGTAGCCCGCAGGCTGGCCCTGCAGCCGCATCATGGTCTTCAACTGCGCCTGCATACCGCCGAACACGCCGTTGCCGTCGCTCTTGTGCAGGGCGCTTCGCAACGCCGCGAACTCCCGGGCGATCTGCAGTGCTTCAGCGGCACGTCCGGCCCACGCGTGATCGAAGGCGTCGGCCAGCTTGCGTCCCAGCGGCATGCCGCTGCCGAAATGGCCGTCACCACCGCACCCGCTGATCACCATGCTGATTCCCGCCGGTGTCAACAGGTTCCCGAAGACACGCACCCGATCCGACAGTTCCACGACGGTGCGGTGGAACTGCAGGTCGTCCGGAGTGCTGTCCTTGACCGCGACTACGTTGGGGATGTCCGCGAGCTCGGCGATGGTCCACGGCTTGATGTCGGTCACGATCTCCGACGGGATGTTGTACGCCATCACCGGAATCCGCACCTGGGCGCACACGTGGCGGTAGTACTCGACGACCTCGACCGCCGTGAGCCGCGCTCCCGGCGGAGGACAGAAGATCACGCCGTCCGCGCCGGCGGTCTCGGCGTGCTGCGCGAGCGCGACGGTCTCGGCCGTCGAGGCGCTGCACACACCGACGAGGACCGGCACCGCACGGGCGACCGCGCGGACCGACGCTTCCGCGACCTGCCGCCGCTCGTCGGTCGTCTGCGAATAGCACTCACCCGTACTACCGTTCACGAGCAGACCGTGCGCGCCCTCGGCGGTGAGATGCCAGAGCACCTTCTCGAGTAGACCGGTGTCCAGGTCTCCGTCGCGCGTGAACGGCGTCGGTGCCGCCGCGAAGTAGCCCTTCCAGTCGACGTCGTCGCGATTCATGAGTGATTCCTCCAAGGGCGTGGCGTGCTGCTGACCAACCAGACGCTAATCACTCAACGATGCCGTTCTTATGCTCTTTTACTCGCTACCAATGCTCTTTCAGACATTGTTCAGGCCCGCCTGGTGCAGCAAGTGACGCAGGTCGTTCCGGACCCGGCTGGGTTCGCCCCTCCGCCACCCCAGCAGGACCTCTGACCGCGCGGGAGCTCCGCGCAACCGCACGAACTGAACGCCTGGACGGGACACCCGGGCGTTCTCGCCCGACACCATGGCCACCCCCTCGCCCGCGGCGACCCAGGTCAGCAGCATCGGCGTGCTCTGCGCGTGGCGGGTGATCGACGGCACGAACCCCGCGGCGGCACAGCCACTCAAGGTCGCGGTGAGCAGGCCGGGCCCGATGTTGGGCTCGAACACCAGGAACGGCTCGTCGGACAGATCCGCCAGGTCGATCTCCGTGACGCCCTCGCCGAGCAGCCGATGCCCGTCGGGCAGAACGGCCACCAGGTCGTCGACCCACACGTGCTCGAACGCCAGTGCCGGATCGGTGTTGGCCGGCGCCCGGACCAGGCCGCAGTCGATCGTGCCGGCGTGCAACGCGGCGATCTGATCGGTCGTGTGGAACTCGTACAGGCGCAGGTCGACCTCGGGGTGCAGCTGGCGAAACGCCCGCAACGCGCGGGGGAGGAGATCGATCGCCATCGGCTCCAGGTAACCGAGAACGAGCCGGTCCGCCTGCCCGCCGACACTCCGCCGGGCCAGTTCCACCGCGCGGTCGAGCCGGCCGAGCACCACGACTATCTCAGCGTGCAACGCCTCCCCGGCCGGGGTCAGCTCCACGCGCCGGGAACTCCGTTTCAGCAGTTGCACACCAATGACCTTTTCCAGCGCCTGCACATGCCTGGTCAGCGGAGGCTGCGTCGTGTGCAACCGCCGAGCCGCGCGGCCGAAGTGCAACTCCTCGGCAACGGCCCGGAAGGCTCGAAGCTGCTGAACCGTCGGATCATTAGCCACAAGGGCAATAATACGGCCACGATCGGCAACGCCGGACTATCAATCCTCGCCTAAAGTCAGGTCATCTGAAACCACGCGGCTGCCGTTGATCAGGAGTAAGCACGTGACCTCTGCCGAAACAGACACTCTCACCGTGGCACTGGGCGAGCTCGACGGCCGGCTGGGGCCCGGCGGTCTCCTCACCCGCGACGACGACCTGGTCCGATACGAAACCGGACCGAACCGCCGGTCCGGACGGGCGGCGTTCGTGGCGCGCCCGGCCACCGTCGACGAGGTCGCCGAGGTGCTCGACTGGGCGTTTCGGCACCGCATCCGGCTCGTTCCCCAGGGAGCGAACTCGGGGCTGGTCGCGGCCGCAATTCCGGACCAGTCCGGGGAATGCGGCGTGCTGTCCACCGAACGGCTCCGCGACCGGTTCGACGTGGATCTCACCAGCCGGACCCTCACCGTCAGCGCGGGCTGGCAGCTCGACGAGATCAACGACCGGCTTCGCGAGCACGGTTTGCAGTTGCCCGTCGAGCTCGGCTCCAGCCCCTCGGTCGGCGGCATGATCGGCAGCAACACCGCCGGCGCACACGTGATCAAGTATGGCGACGTCCGCCACCGCACTCTCGGTCTTCGCGCCGTTCTCGCCAACGGCGCCCGCACCGTGGTGGACGCGTTGCGCCCGCTGCGCAAATGCAACGAAGGGCTCGACGTCAAGCAGCTGTTCATCGGCACGGCCGGGGCGTTCGGCGTGGTCACCGACGCCGTGTTCGAACTGGCACCGTTGCCGGGCTCGAAGGCGACCGCCTGGCTCGCCGTGCCCGAGCCGCACGTGCTGGACGTGCTGACCACATTGGAACGGCTGTGCGCCGGCGCCTTGTCCGCCTACGAGGTCTTCTCGCCCGTCGCGATGAGGCTGCTGCTCGACCGGCACCCGGAGCTGGCCACCCGGATCCCCACCCACGACACGGAGTTCTTCGTACTGGCGGAGATCTCGGCGCCCGGCGGCGACGCCGACGCGTTGCTGGCGGACGGGTTGGAAGCCGTCGCTCTGCTCGGCAAGATGAACGACGCGAGGGTCGGTCCGCCCGCCCACATGTGGGAGGTGCGGCACACCCTTCCGCTGATCACGCAGCAGATGGACCCGGTACTCACGGTGGATCTGTCGGTGACCCGATCGGCGCTGCTCGCCTGCCGGACGGCCGTTTTCGAGCAGCTGGCGAAACGCTACCCCGAGATCGAGCCGATCGATCTCGGCCACTACGCCGACGGCGGCTTCCACCTCGTCATGCCGCTGCCCGAGTCACTCGCCGCCGACACCCGCGCGGTGAATGCGTTGCGCGACTTCGTCTACGACATCGTGGTCCGCGACCACGGCGGCAGTTTCAGCGCGGAACACGGCATCGGACCGAAGAACTACGCCGCCTACCAGCGCTATGTGCCCGAAAACGTGCGCGCGGTCGCCGGCGCGCTCAAGAGCCACTTCGATCCGCACAACGTCCTCGGCTCGATCTCGCTGCGCTGATCGCCCGTGCGGTCGCGCTGGGTCGACCGTCGATGGCGTGGGTGCCAAACAGGTCAACCTCCACCGCGAGGTGTTCGCGCCGATGGGCTACGCCAACGTGGCCGACCAGGTGCCGCACCGCTACCTGGCCGGCCACAAGCCGGGACGCCGTCGCGGCGATCCCTCGGCCTGCGGCTCGTCGAGCCCCTGAGCTCCGGGGCCGTCCACGTTCGCCACCAGCGCATACGCTGAGTTCGACCCTCGGTGGACGACGCCACCGATCGGACACACGCGGAGGAATTCGCCATGTCGTATGCCGTGGACTTCGACACCGTATCGACCACCGGCCTCGAGTCGTCGCCGGTCGCGGCCGCGCTCGCTGGTCTGCGGGCGAACGAGGCCCGGTACTTCAAGAACAAGTTCGGCCTACGAGAACGGTCTTTCGATCAACGTCATGTACAGGCTCGACGACTCGGGGAAACGGGCGGTCGGGTTCAAGCTCTCCGACGGGATGGAAGTCCCCGCGGAACTCGCGTCGTTCAAGTTCGCCCGGCAGAAGTCGAAGCTGGCCGGGACCATCCCCGGTTCCTACTTCGTCATCAAGACCGAGTACTGACCCTGGGACCGGCGGACGGGCAGTTGCGGCGCTGGTGGCGCTGGTGGCGGAGTCACCGGTAGCCGCGTTTGAGCATCATGCCCGCGGCCTTGTCGAACTCGGCGTCGGTCGGGATGACGAAGTCCAGCGCGTTGGCGTAACGGGTGATGATGTTGAACAGGGCCGCGACCGCCGTGGCGTCGGTGAGTTGCTGACGGGTCACCCCGGCTGCCATGGCCGTTCGGGCTTGGGTGGCGTGGAGTTCGTCAGGGCGCGAGGTCATCGTTTCGAGGAAGGCGAGCGTCGCTCGTAGCGGATCCGAGATGGGTGCCGTGTGGTAGTCGGCGAGACAGGCATCCGCCACCGACTTGTCCATGCCGCGGACCGCGATGGCCCGGTGGGCTCCGACGCAAAACGGACACGAGTTCCATTTCGCGACCATGGCCGCCATGAGTTCCCGCTCCGCGACCGACCAGTCGCTCGGTCCACGCATCGCCTCCTGGGTCCACGCGCCGAGGGCCCAGCCGACGAATCCCTTGTGGTAGAAGGCAACCCGGGCCGCATCCGGGAGGCGCGCGCCCAATGCGAGGGAAATGATCCGGATCAGCGCCCTGATACGGAGGCTGTCGCCGCGCTCGATCTCAGGCAGGCGCATCGGTTGCCTCCTCGATGGCGCGCGTAGCGGCGTCCCAGCGCGCCAGGCCGGCCCCGATACAGGCGGACATGACGATTTCGAAAGCCGCTTTGTCGCTGCCCGTTGCCTGCCGGATGGCATCGACATCGGCGTCGGTGACGCGATAGGAGGCTTCGCCGATCCGCTGGGCGAGGGTGTCGTGCGGCTCGATCACGGGTGGCCCGCCCGCTGCTCTCGCCGCGATGGCGGATCGTAGTGACGCCTCGGTCACTCCGGCGTCGCCCGCCATCGCGGCGCGCACGGCCTCCGCGCGATCGCTGTCGTCGCTCATCACAACTCTCCACTGCGGACTGTTGGTAAGTCTGGTTCGGACGGTCGCTGGGTCAGCTTTCGTCGGCGTGCCGTTGCGTTGCGGCGCGGAACCGTTCGAGGTAGAGCGGCCAGCCGTCGCCGGAGCCGAGGTTGGTGAAGCTCTCCCAGCCCTCGCCGTGTCGGTCGAGATGCCGGTGTTCGAGCACCACGTGGGTGCGTTCGGGAGTCTCGGCCGCGAATCGGATTTCCACCTCGCTGGTGCGGTCCGGGTCGGTCTCCACCTGCCACTGCGGGCTGATGTCCCAGCTGATGACGAGCCGGTGCGGTGGCTCGTACGCGAGCACTCGTGCCCAGGTGCACCGGCTTCCGTCGGTGCCGAGGTCGTACACGGTCCCGCCGACGCGCGGTTCCAGCACCGTCCGGTCGATCGGCACTGCGAGCAGGTTGTGGTCGCGGGGCTTGATCTCGTCGAACCGCTCGGTGAACACCCGGAAGGCGTGCTCCACCGGGACGTCGACGACGATGTCGAGCTCTAGCGCGGTCTGGTCTTGTGAAGTGGTGCTCATCGGGTCTGGGTCCCTTCCGCCGTCGTCTCGGCCGGCTGGTAGGTCTGCTCGGCCACGTCTTTGAACCTGGTCAGGGTCGCGTTCCAGTAGGAGTCGAGCTCGCGGCGCAACTGGTCCAGGCCGCTTGCGCGCACCTCGTACACGCGCATCCGGCCCTGCCGGTGAACATCGACAAGTCGGGCGTCCAGCAGAACTCGGAGGTGCTGTGACACCGCCGGCCTGCTGACCGGCAGGTGTCGTGCGATCTCGGTGACCGAGCACGGCCCGCCGGCGACCCGGGCGAGCACCTGGCGCCGAGTGGGATCGGCCAATGCCTGCCAGGGGTCCGCGGTCGAGGTCGCCATGAAGCGTAAGCTACTACTTACGCATCATGGAGTCCAGAAGACGCCTCGTACGCGGTACTCCAGAGTGACGCCGAAGGTCCGCCGGTACCCGCCGGAAGTGGCGCCGCAGGCTGACTGCCGGGGCGAAGCCACCCGTGGTGGCGATGGGTTCCACCGGAAGATTGGTCTGATCCAGCAGACCCGCGTCGCGTCCAGCCTAGCGGAGCAGGTCCGGCCGGACTCTGGCTATCTCCTCGGTCAACTTCCGGACCACGGTGATGTTCGGCAGTTTCAGTTCCACTTCCGGACCGGCGTTGGGCGGGCGGTTCAACAGAACCGCGTGGCGAGTGGCGAAGGCATGGTCCACGGGAGTGAACACCAGGGCCGACGGCACGGCCTTCGAATTCGGGTCGCCCTTGACCGGCGGGCGTGGTTCCTGGCCGCGCACGGCACGCAACTCCTCCCACGCGATCAGGTCGGATTTGCGGCCGGCTCGCCACCACACTCCACGTTCATCGACGACGAAGCGATGCGTTCGGGGGACGGAGCCGACCATGACAAGCAGGCCGCCCAGCGCGAGCGCGCCGAAGAGGAACGAACCAGCGCCCGGAGGAAGATTGGCTGCTTTCGACGACGCCGACGGGTTCCCGACGTCCGGGAAGAGGGCGCCCAACCCGAAGAAAACGAACATGGCCAGCCCGCCGATGAAGACCCACCGACCGGACCGGTACTCGATTATGGGCATCCCAGGATTGGGTGAGTATGTCTGTCCAGGCACGACTGGAGGGTAGCTGGAGACGCTGCCGGCAGTGCGCGGTTTCAGGCCACCCGCGCCCCGGGGCCCGCCAGCCACCGGCAGATCGCCGCCGTCACCGCCCTGACTGCCGTTGCAGTACTGGGCGCCGGGCCGGCAGCCGTCCCGGGCTGCGGGCGAGTTGTTCGGCGACCTGCCGGGCGACGTTCGGCCCGGCCGCATCGAGTTCCTCGCGGCGTCGCGCCGCAGCGTCCCCCTGTGCGCCGACAGCGCCCGACGGCGGTGTGCCCGGAGCGCACATCGGTATCAGGCGCACTCCCTGGCCGCGGGCCAATGGTCGCCCGAGCACCGCCAGCCCGCGGGGACCGGCACCCACGATGACGACGTCATGCTGGTCCCGGCCCGCGGGCTGGCGAGTGAACCAGTGTGCTCCGGCGCGGCCGCCCGCACCGTCGCCTTTGGACACCGCGGTCGATCAGGCGACCAGCTTGTGCGCCATCTCCGCATAGGTCGAACAGATGTCCTCGATGTCGAGCGGCCCGTCGGGCCGGTACCAGCCCGCCACTGCCAGGCACATCTCCAGGATCGCGTACACCGTCAGTCGCGTTCGCGGGTCGGCTGCGCGCCGGCTGCCGACGCAGTCGTGCACGATGGCGGTCAGCGTCGCCTCGTAGGCCGCTCGCCACTCGATGGCCCGCGCCAGATGGTCGGCGTTCAGGCTGGTGAAGTGCGCGTTGATGATCGAGGCTTCCTTGCGATGCAGCGCGTGGAAACGCACGTCGCTGCGGACGAAGGCGCTCAGGCGCTCGAGCGGGGTCGCGTTCCCGGGCAGCTGCTGAGCCGCGGTCGCCCAGGCTTCGTGCAGTTCGGTGAACGCCTGTGAGGTCAGCTCCCACAGGATCGCTTCCTTCGACGGGAAGTGGTTGTACATGCTCGACTTGCGGATGCCGACACTGTCCGAGATGTCCCGGACGGACGTACCGTCGTACCCCCGCGCCGAGAACAGCTCCAGCGCCACGCGACGGATCTCGTTGGCGGTCGGCTCGGCAGATGTCTGGGTCACGGGACGATGCTTTCCCGGAACCGCTTGAGCTCGCGCCGGGCCAGCGACATCTTGTGCACGTCGTCAGGGCCGTCGGCGATCCGGAGCATCCGCGCCTGTTCGTACATCTCGGCCAGCGGGGTGTCCTGGCTGACCCCGGCGCCGCCGAAGGCCTGGATGGCGTGGTCGATCACCCACGTCGCCATCCGTGGCGCCGCGACCTTGATGGCGGAGATCTCGACAGCGGCGCCCTTGTTGCCGACGGTATCCATCAGCCAGGCGGTCTTGAGGACGAGGAGCCGGGTCTGTTCGATCCGGATCCGCGCCTCCGCGACCCAGTCCTGGAACACACCTTGCTCCGCGATCAGCTTGCCGAACGGGGACCGCTGCATCGAGCGCTCGCACATCAGCTCGAAAGCCCGCTCGGCCATCCCGATCAGCCGCATGGCGTGGTGGATCCGGCCGGGGCCCAGGCGGGCCTGCGCGATCGCGAAGCCGCCGTGCAGCTCACCCAGGAGATGACTGCGCGGCACCCGGACGTCGTTGTACTCGATCTCCGCGTGACCGCCGTGACCGCTGTCGTCGTACCCGAAGACACTGGTGGAGCGCACGACCTTCACACCGGGCGTGTCCAGGGGCACCACGATCATCGACTGCTGACGGTGCGGCGCTCCGTCCGGATCGGACTTCCCCATCACGATCGCGATCTTGCACCGTGGGCTCATCGCGCCGCTCGACCACCACTTGCGGCCGTTGAGCCGGAACCCGTCCCCGTCCTCGGTGATGCGCAGCGAGATGTTGCGCGCATCCGACGATGCCACCGCTGGTTCCGTCATCGAGTAGGCGGAGCGCATCTTGCCGTCGAGCAGTGGCGCCAGCCAGCGTTCCTTGATCTCGTCCGTTGCGAAGTGGAACAGGATCTCCATGTTCCCGGTGTCCGGCGCCGAGCAGTTCAACGCCTCCGGCATCAGCCACGGGCTCATGCCCGTGATCTCGGCGATCGGCGCGTAGTCGAGGTTGGTCAGGCCCTCGCGGCCGGCGGGAAGGAACAGGTTCCACAGGCCGGCGGCGCGAGCCTTCTCCTTGAGCTCGTCGATCACCGGCGGGGTCTCCCAGAGTTCGCCGGCGTGTTTCTCCTCCTGGTAGCGCGCCTCCGCCGGGATCACCTCCTTGCGCAGGAAGTCCAGCGCGGCGCTGCGCAGGGATTCGGAGCGCTCGGAGTAGGCGAAGTCCATGACTTGTCCCATCGGTAGACTAACGACCGGTCGTTAGGGAGTGTAGCGTGGTGGTGGGCGCGACAGCTTGCGATTGAGGGTCGCTCATATCTTGTAACATTATGTGGACGACCGGTGCAAGTATGTTGTACTGTCGGGGCGCTGCCCGATTGTCGAAGGAGACGTTGCGGTGCTGGGACTGCTCGGTGAACGTCGTGTTCGGACTTTCGGAGCCCACCGCGACGCCGGCAGGCGCACTCACGTCGTCACCAGATGGGCGGGCCATGGGCCTGCGCCGGCCACCGGCTCCGGTGGCATCAGTCCTCGAATACGGCTCGTGAATGTCGACCCTCGCCGGTGCGTGTCCAATTCATCTGCTGGAGGAAGGCGGAACTCATGACTGGCCTACCTGGGATCACGACGGGAAATCTCGCGGATCGGCGGCCGCCACGATGCCCGCCGTTCGTCGAAGTGAACTCGGTGGATGACCTGGTCCCGTACGTCGAATCGGTCGCGCGCCGCCCGTATGGCGGTATCGGGCTGCACGTCGGCTGGGACGTGCAGAAGGGTGATCGCATTCTGGTTCGCACCGACAGCTGGTACGACCCGATGTGCGTCGAAGCCGTCGTCAAGACGCTGGAGAAGTTCGGCTGTCACGTCACCGTCGACCACGAGGATCGTGGAGTACCTCCGCGCCTCGAAGGCCATGAGGAGGTGGAGATCTTCCTGAAGCTGACTCGGGAGATCAGCCTCGAATGGATGGATGAGTGGCGTGAGCTCGAGAAGTCCGGCAAGTATGACAAGCTGCTGTGGGGTTTCGGCGGCCCGGTCCTGTCCGACTCGAAGCTGAAGGTGCAGCGCCTTCCGTTCATGTCCAAGGAGATGCTCGCGACGCCGGCGAACACGATCCCGTTCGAGGTGCTGCGGGCCATCGACGAGTGGAGCTGGCGCAAATTCAGTCAGGCCCGGCGAATTCGCGTCACCGATCCCGAGGGAACGGACATCACCTACTCGAACCCCGACGCGTACTTCAATGCGCAGCGCACGGAGTTCCACGAGGACTTGATCGACCTGTGGGCGCCGAGCAACAAGAGCTTGTGGCGCACCTACCTGCCTGGCCATGTCCCGGCCAAGGCCATCTTCCCGACCGCGCTCGACGATGCCGAGGGCGTGATCGCGGGAACCATGAACCACATCGGTCCGTATCCGCGGATCACCATGTCGGTCGAGCGCGGCATGATCACCGAAATCAAGGACGGCGGGCTGTTCGGTGACAAGCTCCGGGCGCTGAAGGAGGAGACCGACAGCGTCCAGTACCCCGGGTTCCCGGCCCCCGGCCTGATGCACCTGTGGGAGGTCGCGGTCGGCACGAACCCCAAGGTGCACCGAATCCGGGAGAACTTCCTGACCGGCTGGAACTGTGGCCTGTTCGAGCGCATGCGCAGCGGGGTGATCCACCTCGGTTTCGGCACGGTGATCTCGACGGATCTCGAGCGGCAGGCCGCCGCGGAGGGCAAGCAGGTGGGGCACTGGCACGTGCACCTGTATTTCCCGACCGTGCGCATGGAGATGGCCGACGGCTCGGAAGAGTTGCTGATCGAGGACGGGCACCACAAGGCGCTCGACGACGATCGGGTGCGGGCGATCGCCGCGAAGTACGGGGATCCCGACGTTCTCCTGTCGGAGGACTGGGTGCCGGCGGTGCCCGGGTTGAACATGGACGGCGACTACTTCCGTGACTACGCGTCCGACCCCACCGACTGGACGCTGACGGAGCTCCACGTGTGCCGCAAGTGGCACAACCTGTTCATGAAGATGGTGTCGCCTGGCGGAAATGCCGGGGCAGCCGCCTGTCACTGACCTCGGGTGTCCACGTGGGACATCCGCCGGGCCGGCTAGCCGTCGAACACGTTCGGTGCTCACCCGGCGGCCGGTTGGAGTGGGCATTCCCGGGAGCCGGACGGGCCGCCGCCGCTCCCGGGAGTGCGCCGCGTATTCCGTGCCATGGCTAAGGATCGGAGTCCGATCCTCGTCTGCTGTCCGCCGTGCGGGCCACGTCGATCGCGTGGCCCGCACGGCGGAGTGTCAAGGGCCGGTCACGCGCGGGAGCCGCCCCGATCCTCCCCGTCGACGTCACTCCGATAGTTACTTCTTATGTGCGGCCGTCCGTGATCTGTTGTATATTGAGCCGTCAAGTGGTGCTCCGGTCCAGCCTCCTGGTGGTCGTGGGCGGCATGAGATCGGCGTCCGGTCGGCCAGTGTGGCCCTGATGGCGGAGGAGAGGACAGTGGCGATCTCGACGGTCCCGCACTTCGCTCCGCCGCCCGGGCGGCTCGTCCCGGCCGGTGAGACCGATCAGGACCACACAGTGCGCCGAGTACCGATGCCATCGCGGCGCGGTGTGGCCGGGGAATCCGTGGGTCGCCGTTCTGGCCGGCGACCGTCCGTCCGGTGATCAGTCAGACCCCAATGAGGAGGTCAACGAATGAAGGTGCACGTCGATAGCCGCCGTTGCCAGGGGGCCGGGCTCTGTGTCGCGGTGGTGCCGGACGTCTTCGAGATCCAGTCCGACGGAGTCGTGGCATCGCTCGTCGCCCAGGTCCCTGACGATCTCGTCGCCGACGTGGAGGAGGCCGTGATGGCGTGCCCCATGTCGGCGCTGACGCTCGCAGCGGGAGACGACCCGTCGTGACCGGGCTCAGGGACGTGGTCGTCGTCGGCGGTTCCGTCGGCGGCTACCGGACAGCGGGCGCGTTGCGCCGCCGGGGGTACGACGGTCGCCTCCGGGTCATCAGCGCGGAACCGCTCGGCAACTACTACCGTCCCGCGTTGTCCAAGGGCTTCCTCAGCGGCGACCAGGACGAGACGAACCTGGTGCTCCCGCTCGCCGATGACCTCGACCTGGACGTTTGGCCGGGGGCCATTGCGACGGCACTGGACCCGGCGCGCAGGCGACTCACGGTAGGACGGGACGGCGATAGCGAGGAGCTCACCTACGACGGGCTCGTGATCGCGACCGGTCTGGCGCCGCGCCGCTTGCCCTTGCCGGACCTCACCGGCACCCACTACGTCCGCGAACTCGCGGAAGCCGACGTGCTCAGGTCGGAGCTGGCCGCCGGGCCCCGGGTCGTCGTCATCGGTGGCGGGCTGATCGGCTGCGAGGTCGCCGCGACCTGTCGCGGCCTCGGCCTGGACGTCACCGTCGTCGACACCGCGGACCGCCTGCTCGCGCCGGTGCTCGGACCAACCGTCGGGTCGATCGTGACGGAGCTGCACCGGGCGCAGGGCGTCCACGTGCGAACCGGCGTCGGGGTGGCGGGCCTGCACGGGCACGGCCGGGTCGAGGCGGTCACCCTGTCCGACGGCACCAGGCTCGACGCGGACGTGGTCGTCGTGGCGGTCGGATCCGTGCCGAGGACCGGCTGGCTCTCGGGCTCCGGATTCGACCTGACCGACGGCGTCCTGTGCACGGACAACCTGAGTGTCCTGGGAGCCGACTCCGTGGTCGCCGTGGGCGACGTGGCGCGGACGCGGACGCCGACCGGTGCCACGGTGCGGATCGAGCACTGGGAGAACGCCGCGCGACAGGCCGACGTCGCGGCACGAACCCTGCTCGAGGGGGCCGATGCGCCCCCGTACACCGCGCACACGATGTTCTGGTCCACGCAGTACACGCTCCAGATCCATGTCATGGGGCGACCCCTCTCCCATGACGTGCTGCACGTGCTGGAGGGCCGCCTGGAGGACATGAGCGGCGCCGCGGCATACCACCGGGACGATCGCGTCACCGGGATCATCGCCCTCAACGGGCCCCAGAAAATCCGGGCGCACCGGCATCTGCTCGACCGCGCGCTCGCCGTGAACCTCCCGGGAGGCGACCAATCATGAAACTCGCTACCTACTCCACCGTGGGGCGTGCACCCTGGCCGGGCGCGCTCCTGTCCAACGGTCACGTGGCCGATCTGAGTGTTCTGGGGCCGGCAGCCGGGCTGGAGTTCGACACGGTCGCGGACCTGTTGTCATTGGGCGAAGCCGCCTGGGAGCCGCTCACGAAGCGACTGGCCCAGGTCACCGACGATCCCTCGGAAGGCATCGAGCGGGGGTGGGTGCTGTCCACCGACGCCGTGGAGCTGCTGCCGCCGACCGGGACCAAGCCGTTCTTCCTCTCCTGTGGTGGCATCTATGTCTCCCACCGCAAGGAGATGGGTGTCGCGGGAGACCCGCCCCGACGGCCCGAGGGTTACATCGTCAACCCCAACATCCTGGTCGCGTCCGGCCGGCCGGTCGTGCTCCCGGAGGAGGCGCCCGGCCAGGTCGACTGGGAAGGCGAGTTCTGTCTGGTCTTCGGCCGCGCCGCCAGCCGTCTCGACCCGGAGACCGTGCTCGACCACGTGGCGGGCTACACCATCTACAACGACATCTCCGCGCGGGACAACGTCCCGAACCTCTTTTCGGCCGACTCGAGGACGGCGGTCGGCGGATACGCCGCGAACATCCTGTACAAGCAGTTCCCCACCTTCGGGCCGCTGGGGCCGTGCATCGTCACCCGTGACGAACTGCCGGACGTCGCGCAGGCACGGCTCCGCACGTCGGTGAACGGGCAGGTCATGCAGGACGAAGCCGTCGGCAACCTCACGATGACCATCGCCGAGGTGGTCGCGGCCGTCACGGAGGTCTACAGCTTCGGCGTGGGCGACATCCTCTCGCTCGGCACCCCGGCCGGGGTCGGATATGCCCGCAGCCCGAAGGTCTTCCTGCACCCTGGCGACGTGGTCGAGGTGTCGGTCGACGGGATCGGCACGCTGAGCAACCCCGTCGTGGCCGCCGAGGATGTCGCCTGACCTATAACGAACATCATCACGAACGTCATGCAAGCGTCACCTATTAGGTTGTACTTGACCGACTGGGACCCGCTGGTTCCAGTCGGCCCATCGCGGCTTGCGGAGCAGTAACGCCATGTCAACGCGGATTGTCGTAGCTGGAGCCAGCGCTCGCACGCCGGGCGTCGACTCCAAAACAGATCCATTCTGATGACGATCGTCGTAGATGTGGCAGGAATAGTTCTTGACTGGACCCGTCGCTCGTGCGAACGTAACCGTGTGACTCGGCTCTCCTGGTCACGGATATGTCGACGGCGTACGCCGTCTCGTCCGGCCGGAGCGGGTTACAGCTCGAGCCAGTGGTGCCCCGAGATAAAACAATGAGAGGTGCAAGGTGGAGGACCGGAAGTACATCGTCACGATCTTCGTGGACTCGGGCGACAAGACCGAGGAATGGGTCGAGTGGAACAAGTCGCACACCGCGAAGCTCGCCAAGCTCCCGGGTTTCGTCTCCAGCCGGGCTTACCGGATTCGCAAGGACTACGTCGGCGGCCACCCCGAAGCGTTCGAATCGACGCCCCCGTACGACCTGATGAACTTCTACGAGGTCGATGAGGAAGGGCTGAAGACCCTCACGACCGTCCCGCGCGAGGTCGGTGAAGGCCCCATGGGCGGGGACCGGGCCTTTCCCACCCCGCTGGGCCCCTTCGTCGGCCACGCCTTCATGTGGGAAGCGCTCGCGGACGAGAACCGCAATCCCGACGCGTGACCTCTGCTCGCGGCCGCCGCGGTCAACCGTGGCGGCCGCCCGAGTACGCAAAGTCCTGAAACCCAAACCCTGACACGCAAGCGCTGCACCTCAACGACGAGGGAGTCCCAGTGAGAGCATTGAGAGCGCCGTCGGCTGGACGGCTGAACGGACCCATGGTCGTCGCGCTGTGCGCGCTGGTCCTGGCGTTCGACGGGTACGACATCTCGGTCTTCGGCACGACCATCCCGGCGCTGCTGCACTATGCGCCGTGGGGCCTCGACGCCGCCGAGTTGGGCGTGATCGGGAGTGTGGCCCTGGTGGGCATGCTCATCGGCGCACTGCTCTGTGGTGTCGCGACGGACCTGCTCGGCCGGAAGTTGATGTTGATCTTCAGCCTGTCCTGGTTCTCGATCTGCATGGTCCTCTGCGGGATCGCCTCGTCGAGTGAGATGTTCACCCTCTTCCGGTTCCTCGCGGGGATCGGTCTCGGCGGTGTGATGCCGACGGTGGTCGCGTTGGCGACCGAGTTCGCGCCGAGCCACCGCAGGAGCGTCGTGAACATGTTCCTCGGCATCGGCACCGCGATCGGCACCATGGTGGTGGCGCTGCTGGGCATCGTCGTCATCAGCTCGATGGGCTTCCGCCCCATGTATATCTTCGGCGCGGTCGCGCTGCTGGTGGTCCCGATCGCCTGGTTCGGCCTGCCGGAATCGGTTGCCTACCTCGTGTCGAAGGGGCGGATCGAAGAGGCGGAGATCGTCGCTCGGCGCTACGGCATCGAGGTGGCGCCCGCCGCCGTTGCCCAGTCGGGACGTCGCGGTGTGTCGATGCGGGCCCTGCGGAGCAGGGCATTCCTCGGCGCGCTGGCCATCTTCGGTGCGGCGTGCTTCGTGGTCCAGCTCTTCATCTACGGGTTGAACACCTGGTTGCCGCAGCTGATGCGGATGGCCGGGTATCCGCTCAGCTCAGCGCTGAGCCTGTTCGCCACCATGTACGCCGGTGCGATCGTCGGCGGTCTCATACTCGCGTGGGCTGCCGACCGCACGCGTCCGCGCACGATGGTGCTGGTCGGTTTCGCGGTCGGGGCCGGGGCGCTGCTGATCCTCAGCGCGTCACCTCCGACCCCGATCGTCTACCTGGCCGTCGCACTCGCCGGAGTCGGCAGTGTCGGCACGGTGGCCATGCTCAACTCCTTTGTCGCCACCTGGTTCCCCGGGGCGGTGCGGGCCTCGGCGCTCGGTGCGTACATGGGAGTGGGGCGTCTGGGCAGCATCCTCGGCCCGTTGGCAGGCGGTTGGCTGATCGGCGCCGGCCTGCCGGTATCCACGACCTACTACGCGCTGGCGATCCCCACGCTCCTCGGTATCGGGGTGGTTCTGCTGACGCCGCGTTCGCGGTCGTACAGCGAGAGCGTGGCGGTGGCGCCGTCCGGCGCCGACCTCCCGGAACATTCCGAACTTCTGCACCACCCGGCCGAAGGCGTCGGTCCCACCGGCGAAAAGACCGAGAGATAGACCCACGTAGTCAAGCATTGGAAGGACCGCGATGCCCGCCACGGACAAAGCGCCCACGACCCCCGCGGACGCTCTGGAGTTGGAGATCTTCCGCTATGCCACCAGTTCCGTCGTCGACGAGCTGGAGCTGAACCTGACCAGGACAGCCTATAGCGAGTTGATCTACGAGTACAAAGACTACTCGGTCGGCGTACTCACCCACGACTTCAAGCTCCTCACCCAGTCGGAAGGCAGCATCCCGCTTTTCGTCGCCGATCTGGGACCGCAGGTCATGGACGCCGTCGGAGTCATCGGCGAGCAGAACCTCGAGGATGGTGACATCTTCGTCAGCAACTACGCGCCGGCGAACGGTCAGCACCTCAACAACGTCACCTGTGCGGCGCCGATCTTCCAGGAAGGCGGCATCGTCGCGTATGTCGCCATCCGTGCACATTGGACGGACATCGGTGGTCTGGCGCCGACGTCGACGAGCTGGGATGCCACGGACATCTTCCAGGAGGGCGTCCAGTATCGCGGCCTGCGCGTCGTGCGCGCGGGCAAGCTCGTGCCCGAGGTGATGGCGACCTTCCAGGCCAACTCCCGGATGCCGCATTACATCTACGGGGACGTGACCGCGCAGATCTCGGCGTGCCGGCTGGCCAGGGAGCGCTGGGGTTCGCGGGTGGCGGGCAAGTGGTCCGTCGCGGAGCAGGCGCAGCTGGTCCGGCTGCAGGCGGAGCAGAGCGCGGCGCTGACCCGCAGTGCCATCGCCGCGCTGCCCGACGGCGAGTACGAGGCCGACTGCCTGATGGACGACTCGGGCAAAGCCGGAACCGACCCGCTGCCGCTCAAGGTGCGGCTGCGGGTCGAGGGCGACAAGTTCGTGGTCGACTACTCGCAGCTCCCGCCGCAGGTGCGGACCCCGATCAACACCGGAGCCGGCGGCGGTGCCACCAGCATCGCGCGCTGCGCGTTCAAGATGCTCTTCGCTCCGGAACGGCCCGCGGACGAGTGGTTGTTCGACCCGCTGACCGTCGAGATCCCGGACGGGACGCTGCTCAGCGCCGTCGGGGACGCCCCGATGGGATTCTGGAACACGACGACCCCGACCATGGTCGACCTGATCCTGAAGGCGGTGGGGAGCCGGGCACCGGAATTCGTGCCGGCCGGCCACCACGGATCCCTCGGGATGCTGTCCTGGGCAGGGCAGGACGCCAACGGCCGCACGTGGGTGCTGCCCGAAAGCGGGAGCGGCGGTTTCGGTGGCCACTCGCAGGGCGAGGGGTACGGACCGCTGCGCACGCTCTGCCACGGCGACAACCGAGGCTTCCCGGCGGAGCTGATCGAAGAGCGGTTCCCCTTGCGGGTGCTCAGCTTCGAGCTCTGGCGCGAGTCGGCGGGCGAGGGGGAGTTCCGCGGTGGGTACGGCACCGAGCGAGTCACCCAGGCGCTGGCGGACCTAACGCTGTCGACGAGCCTCGACCGCACGCTGCAACCGCCGTGGGGCATGGCCGGCGGTACCGACGCGGTGCCCGGCTCGATTCAGGTCCAGGTGCCCGGCGAAGAGACGTGGACCTCCCTGACGAAGGTCACCGGCTACCCGCTGCCCGCCGGATCGCTGGTGCGCCAGCGACACGCGGGCGGCGGTGGCTGGGGTGCGAAGACAGCTGAGAACGTGGATCCGCAGGGAGAGGGCAAGAAGTGACGAACAACAGCGCGGCACGCATCGGTGTCGACGTCGGCGGAACCTTCACCGACGTGGCGGCGGTGGGCGAGGACGGCGTCCTCCGGATCGGCAAGCAGCTCACCTCCGTGGGAGATGAGAGCGAGGCGATCGTCAAGGCGGCGACCGAGTCCGGCGTGCCCCTGACCGGTCCGGGCGTGATCCTCGCGCACGGGACGACGCTCGTGATCAACGCGTTGCTCGAGCGCCGCGGGGCGCGGGTCGCCCTGGTCACGACCAAGGGCTTCGCCGACGTCCTGGAGCTGGGCTACGGCAGCCGGCCGGAAACCTTCAACGCCAAGTACTCGCGAGAGGCCCCGCTGGTGCCCCGTGAGTTGCGGTTCCAGGTCGGCGAGCGGGTGACCGGGGCGGGTGAGGTCGTCGAGCGCCCCGCCGAGGCCGACCTGGAACGGCTGGCGAGCGAGCTCGAGGCGGCCGCCCCGGAGGCGATCGCCGTCGCGTTCCTGAACTCCCACATCGATCCCGCGAACGAGACCTTCGTGGCGGACTATCTGGCCCGCCGGTTCCCCGCCATTCCGGTGACGTGGTCGTCGGCGATCAGTCAGCGGTCGAAGGAGTACGAGCGGTTCGCGACCGCGGCCGCGAACGCGCACGTGCTGCCGGTGGTGAAGAACTATCTCGGCTCGCTGACCGACTCGCTGCGGTCGAGCGGCTTCACGGGTGAGTTCGTCGTCCTGGACTCGAACGGTGGCGCACTCGACGTCGACCTCGCGGCCCGGTTCCCGGTTCGCGTGATCGAGTCCGGCCCGGTCGCCGGCGTTGTCGCGGCCCGGGAGCTCGCGGTGGATCTCGGCGTGGAGAACGTCGTCACCTTCGACATGGGCGGGACGACGGCCAAGTCGTCGGTCATCGAGAACGGCGAGTTCCCGTCCACGGACGTGTACTGGGTCGGTCAGTACGCGCGTGGGTACCCGCTCCAGATCCCGTCGGTGGACATCATCGAGGTCGGCGCGGGCGGCGGTTCCATCGCGTGGCTCGACGAGGGCGAGCGGCTGCGGCTGGGACCCCGGTCGGCCAGCTCGTGGCCCGGCCCGGCGTGCTACGGCCGCGGCGGCACCGAGCCGACCGTGACGGACGCGAACCTGTTCTGCGGCCGGCTGCCCAACGACCACTTCCCCGACGGCCTGCGGATGGACCGCGACGCCGCCGCCGAGGCGATCGGCCGGCTGGCGGAGGCGGTGGGTATTCCGCCGGTGCGGCTCGCGCTCGGCATTCTGCGCCTGGCGGACATCTCGATGGCGGCCACCGTGCGGCGGCAGACGCTGGAGCGGGGGCGTGATCCGCGGGACTTCCTGCTCGTCGCCTCCGGCGGTGCGGGCCCGATGCACGCGTGCGCGGTCGCCGCGGAGGTCGGGATCCGCGAGGTACTGATCCCCATCCACCCGGGTCACTTCTCCGCGTTCGGCATGCTGCAGGCCGACCTCCGGTTCGAGCGGACCCGGCGCATCCTGCAGCCACTGGCGAGCCTCGACCGCGCCGCGTTCGATGCGGCGGTCGACGAGCTGTCGCGCGAGGTCGGAGAGCTGCTCACGGCGTCCGGCAGCCCCGACGACGTCGTGTTCAGTTACCGGGTGATGCTCCGGTACGAGGGCCAGTTCCACAGCCTGAGCATCGCCTTGCCGCACGGGAAGGACGGCCACGGCGACGTCGAGGCCGCCCAGGCGCTCTTCGAGAAGGAGTACGCGCGGCGCTACGGCGACTACGACCGGCAGACCGACATCGAGCTCGTCGATCTGCAGGTTCAGGGTGCCCGGCGGCTGGCGAGGCCCCGCATCGAGCCGGAGCGCGGGGACGCCGAGCGCACGGACGGGGTCATCTCCACGTATTTCGGACTGGACGAAGAACCGGTCTCCACGAGCGTCGTGCAGCGGTCGGCGCTGCGGCCTGGCGACGAAATCGAGGGGCCGTCCGTGGTCTGCGAGTCCGGCTCCACGACCGTCGTCCCCCCGGGCTGGCACGGGCGGGTGGACGAGAGCGGCAACATCAGGCTCCGGCTGGGGCTGGAAGGGGCTTAGCTCGCCGAACGCCAACGACAGGAGAAGATCACGATGAATGACAAACCAGACTCGACGAAGTGGGAGATCCACCAGCGCTGCACGGGCTGCGACGTCGCGCGGCAGGTCGCTCCGGGGCTGATCGGGGCGGAGTACGGGGCGAACGGGCGGTCGGTGATCCTGCGCCAACCGGAGACCGAAGCCGAGGTCCGTGCGATGAACGCGGCCGCGTTCGCCTGTCACGTCGGTGCGATCCAGCCCGTCGAGGGGAAGCTGGACCCTGCTCTGGATCCGTACCCCATGGCGCTGGACGACAAGGTCTACTTTTGTGGGCACAACTCGCCGATGAACGTGTCGGCCAACTCGTTCCTGCTGCGGCGGCCGAACGGGCTGATGATGGTCGACACGCCGTTGTTCAGCAACGCGCTGGCCGCGCGGTACGAAGCGCTCGGCCCGATCACCGATGTGCTGCTCACCCATCGCGACCACGCCGCGCACGGCGAGCGTTATGCCGAGCGTTTCGGGGCGCGGCTGTGGATCCATGAAGGCGACCTCGATTCCGCGCCGACTGCCGACCATGTCATGCGCGGCACGGAGCCGATCGAGATCGCCGAAGGGGTCGTGGCCCATCCGCTGTACGGCCACACGGAGGGCAACGTCATCTTCGTCGCCGATGACACCTATTGCTTCACCGGTGACAGCTTCTACTGGTGCCGCACGACCGGTGACATCGAGGTGTTCGAGGACGTGACCTGGCTGTCCATTCGCGACCTCGCCGCCTCGATGCGGCGCACCGTGCCACGGCTGGAGTTCGAGTGGCTGCTGCCCGGGCACGGTGACCGGATCCGGCTCCCGAAGCCGGAGATGGCGCGGCGGATGCGGGACCTGACCGAACGCGCCGGAAAGCTCCTGCCCCGCAACGTCGACTTCTACGCTGTCAAATACTGATTGGTCACCCGTTCGCGTCCCGGACTGGACTGGAGAGATCATGGAACTGTGCCTTTTTACCGGCTGTTTGCCGAAGCTCCCGTTCGACGAAGCGCTTGATGTCGCCGCCGGTCTGGACGGGATCGCTGTCGAACTCGCTGCGGGCGACCGGTCGACCCTGCCGCCCGAGCGCGTGTTCGAACTCCTGGAGGACCCCGCGGCGTTGGCGTCCTTCCAGGAGAAGTTCACCTCGCGAGGGCTGCGGGTGGCGGCCGTCAACTGCAGCGCATGGGCGCTCGAATCGACCTTCGGGGACGAGTTCGCGCAGAACGTGAAAGCCGCTATCCGGCTGGCGCAGGCCCTGGGTGCCGACAAGATCGTGACGCTCTCCGGCTGCCCGGGGACCCCGCCCACGATCAAGGCCATGGAGTGGATGACGGTTCGCTGGCCCCGGGACTACTACGAGGATCTCGGAGCGCAGTGGAACCAGGTCGTGGAGCTCTGGAAGGACGTGGCCGACTACGCGGCCGCCCACGGTATCCGGAGCATCGCCTTCGACCTGCATCCGCTCCAGGTCGTGAGCAACGCGCCCACCCTGCGCCGGTTCCGTGCCGAGGTCGGGCCCGTGATCGGTGCGAGCATCGATCCGGGCACCATGTTCTGGCAGCAAATGGACCCGGTCAGCGTGATCCACGCGCTCGGCCCGGCCGTGCACCACGTGCACCTGAAGGACGTCGAGGTGTACCCCGACCAGCTCGCCGTGTCGGGCACGGTCCTGACCACGACGCCCCACGAGGAGCCGCGGCAGCGAGCGTGGACCTACCGAACCCTCGGATTCGGTCGCGACGCCGGTTTCTGGGGTCCGTTCTTCCAGGCGCTGCGTGATGTCGGTTACAGCGACGTCGTGAGCGTCGCGAACCGTGACCCCTACCTCCCGCAGCAGCTGGGCGCGGAGATGGCGGCGCGCTTCGCCAACGGGCTGCTCAGCAAGACCGAACAACCCGTTCGCAACTGAGCGGGCCGCCTGCCGAGACACCTGGGACGGCAAGCCCCGGCGCCCCTGATCGGTAGGGGGCGCCGGGGTGAACACCCCGGGTGGGAGACTCGCGTGAGGTGGAGGAGTGCGCGCGCCGTGGGGAGGTTGGACGTGAAGGCCCGTTCTCTGGTCTTCGATTTGTTCGGTGACTACTTGCGTTATCGGGGTGGCGAGGTGCGGCTGCGGGCGTTGGTGGCCCTGATGGGGTGCTTCGACGTTCCGGAGCCGACGGTTCGGGTCGTGGTGACCCGGCTGCGAAAGGAAGGCTGGCTGTCGAGCCGTCGTGACGGCCGCGAGACCGTGTACGCGCTGACCGACGCCGCGTGGGCGCTCCTGGACGAGGGGCGCGAGCGCATCTTCCACCGCGCGCAAGGGCCGTGGGACGGGCAGTGGCACATGGTCATCTACTCGGTCCCGGAGGTCGAGCGCGGGCTGCGCGAGCGGTTGCGCAAGAAGCTCGCCTGGTTCGGGTTCGGGCCGCTGTCCTCCGCGGTGTGGCTGAGCCCGCACGACCGTACCGGCCTGGTCCGGGAGGCGTTCGGCGACGAGCCGGCCGTGCAGCTCGACGTGTTCCGTTCGCGATCGGCCGGGACCGAGGCGGATCGCGACATCGCCGCCAGGGCGTGGGACCTCAAGCGCCTGGATCTCGCGTACGCGGAACAGCTGGAGACCTACCGCCCTCGGCTCGCCGCCTACCGGGCAGGCGAGCTCCAGGGCACCGACGCGCTGGTGGAGCGGATGAACCTGATCCACGACTTCCGGCGCTTCCCGTTCCAGGATCCGGACCTGCCGCCCGAGCTGCTCCCCGAGGGATGGCACGGGCGGCGCGCCCACGAGGTGTTCCTCGAGGCCCACGGGCTGCTGCGCGGGCCCGCCGAGGCGTGTGTCGACGCGCTGACGGGTGTCGCCCCGTTGCCCGAGGAGAACGCGGGCTGAACCACGGGAGTGTTGCTCTCACTCCGGGATCTCACCCGCCGGCTGACGGTCCACACCAAGCGGCTCCGCCGCTGAGCAAGCAGAACCGGCGCGATCTCAATATGAGTTACAAGACGTGGACGGTCGTTGTCATCGTGTTGTATCTTGAAGATTGAGTCTGCCGCGCCGGTCTTCCCATGCGCAGGAGGTCTCGAGTAGCCGGGAGAAGCATCGCGCGGCGCGCGGCTACTCGACGGCCAATCGGAGATGAGGTAAACGATGGGCGTTACCGCCGAAGCTCACGCCCCGAACGTCCGGCAGACGCCCGGCGTCACGGAGTTCTCCCTTGAGCACCGCTATCTGCTGGAGGACGGTCAGGTCTACCTGAGTGGGCTGCAGGCGCTGGTCCGGATGCTCATGGACCGCGCGCGCCACGACCGGCGGCTTGGTCTGAACACGAGCACGCTCGTTTCGGGGTACGAGGGCTCGCCGCTCGCGGGGTACGACCTCGAGATCGCCCGGCGGCGCAAGCTGCTCACCGAGTTCGGCGTCGTCCACCAGCCGGCGGTGAACGAAGAGCTGGGCGCGACGGCGGTCGCGGGTAGCCAGCTGGCGGGTGAGGTCGCCACGCTGACCACCGACGGGATCACCGGCGTCTGGTACGGCAAGGCGCCGGGGCTCGACCGCGCGAGCGACGCGGTGCGCCACGCCAACCTGATCGGCACCAGCTCGACGGGCGGCGTGGTCGCCCTGATCGGGGACGACCCGTCGGCGAAGTCCTCCACTTTCCCCTGCTCGTCCGAGTCGGCGATCGCCGACCTCCAGCTTCCCGCGCTGTACCCGGCGGACTCGCACGAGGTGCTCGAGTTCGGGTTGCACGCGGTCGAGATGTCCCGCGCGAGCGGCCTGTGGTCGGCGATGAAGATCGCGACGAACATCGCCGACGGCGCCGGCGTGGCGACGGTTTCCCCGACGTGGACGCCGCCAGATCTCGACGGCCTGGCCGCCTACGCGCATCACCCGAACGGCCGCCTCATCGGCGCGGACCTCGCCGCCCTGGAGCGCAGTTTCCACGAGGTGCGGATGCCCATCGCCCTCGAGTATCTGCGCCGCTCCGGTGTCAACCGGATCCACGGCGCCGCCGGTGACGCGCGGATCGGCGTGGTGGCCGCGGGCAAGACGTATCTCGACGTCCGGCAGGCGCTCGGAGCGCTGGGTCTGGACGACACGGCGCTGGAGCGGTACGGGATCCGGTTGCTCAAGCTGGGCGCCATCTGGCCGCTCGAGCCGGCGATCGTGCGGGAGTTCGCCGAGGGCCTCGACGAGATCATCGTCGTCGAGGACAAGCGCTCGTTCCTCGAGGCGGCGGTGAAGGACGCGCTGTACGGACGCGCCGGCGCCCCCGCGGTGCACGGCAAGCGCGATCCCGAGGGCAAGCGGCTCTTCACCGAGAGCGGGGAGCTGGACCCCGACCAGGTGACCGCCGGGCTCGTGCGACGGCTGCGCACCTACGGCGACATCGAGCCGGTGGAGCGCTGGCAGAGTAAGCGGCGCCAGGAGCGGATCAACCTCCCGCTGCTGGCGCAGCGGACGCCGTACTTCTGCTCGGGTTGCCCGCACAACTCCTCGACCAAGGTGCCCGACGGCAGCATCGTGGGCGCCGGCATCGGCTGTCACGGGATGGTGATGGTCATGCCGGAAAAGCAGGTCGGCACCGTCGTCGGCGTGACCCAGATGGGCGGCGAGGGCGCCCAGTGGATCGGGATGGCCCCGTTCGTCGAAACACCGCACTTCCTGCAGAACATCGGCGACGGCACCTTCGCGCACTCGGGCAGCCTGGCCGTCCGCGCCGCGGCCGCCGCCGGGGTGAACATCACTTACAAGCTGCTGCTGAACTCCGCGGTCGCGATGACCGGTGGACAGGACGCCGTCGGCGCCATGTCCGTCGAGCGGATCGCGGCACTGCTGATGCTCGAGGGTGCGAAGCGGGTCGTCATCACGAGCGAGGACACGCGGCGGATCCACAAGGCGCTGCGCAAGCTGCCCGGTGGCCGGCCCTCCGGGGTGAGCGTGCGGCACCGCGACGAGATCGTGACGGTGCAGGAGGAGCTCGCCGCGGTCCCCGGGGTCACGGTGCTGGTCCACGACCAGGAGTGCGCGGCGGAGAAACGCCGCAAGCGCAAGCGCGGGAAGGCCGAGACCCCCGCCCAGCGGGTCGTCATCAACGAGCGCATTTGCGAGGGCTGCGGCGACTGCGGGGAGAAGTCGAACTGCCTGTCCGTGCAGCCGGTCGACACGCCCTTCGGCCGTAAGACCAGGATCCACCAGAGCTCCTGCAACCTGGACTTCTCGTGCCTGGAGGGGGACTGCCCGTCATTCGTGACGGTCGTTCCGGCTTCCACGAGTAAGTCCGCACTCGGCGAGGACGGGGCGGAGCCGCCGGAACCCGAGGTGCGCTTCGACGGCGACAGCTTCGCCATGCGCGTCATCGGCGTCGGCGGCACCGGCGTCGTCACGATCGCCCAAATCCTTGCCACCGCGGCGTTCCTCGACGGCCGCCAGGTGCGCTCGCTCGACCAGACCGGGCTGGCCCAGAAGGGCGGCGCCGTCGTCTCGGACATCAAGTTCGGGTCCGGTTCGGCGGACCTCGCGGCCAAACTCGCCGCGGGCGAGTGCGATCTGTACCTCGGGTGCGACTCGCTCGCGGCGGCGGACGCCGACCGGTTGGCGGTCACCGATCCGGCCCGAACGGTGGCGGTGATCTCGACGGCCGAGGTGCCGACGGGCCACATGGTCGTCGACACCGGCGCCGCGTTCCCCGACCTCGCGAGCCTGCGCGATGCGGTCGACGAGCGGGTCACCGAGGCGCGATACGTCGCCGCCGACGAACTGGCCAGCGCCGTACTGGACGACGAGCAGTACGCCAACATGGTGCTGGTCGGCGCCGCGTACCAGCGGGGGGCGCTCCCGATCTCGCTGGATTCCATCCAGCGCGCGATCGAGCTCAACGGCGTCGCGGTGGAACAGAACCTGCGGGCGTTCAAACTGGGCCGCACGGCCGTCCTCACCGACAACGGCGGGGTCACCGCCGGGCCGGGGAATCCCGCCGAGCCGACTGTGCCGGGGCGGGTCGACCCGCGCGCGGCCGAGCGGGCACGGGCGCTGGTTCAGGCCGAGGGCGAGCTCGGGCGTCTGGTCGACGTGCGAATTCCGGAACTGGTGGCGTACCAGTCCGGCGGCCACGCGGAGGAGTACGCGCGTTTCGTCGAGCAGGTCCGGGTCGAGGAGCAGCGCCGGGTGCCCGGTTCGACCGCCGTGACCGAGGCGGTGGCGCGTCAGCTGTTCAAGCTGATGACCTACAAGGACGAGTACGAGGTCGCGCGCCTGTCTCTGGATCCGGCGTTCCGGGCATCCGTCACCGATCGCTTCGGTGCGGGCAGCCGGGTCGCCGTCCAGCTGCACCCGCCGATCCTGCGAGCGATGGGATTGAAGCGCAAGATCGCCTTCGGTGGGTGGAGCCGGCCCGTGTTCCACCTGCTGTACGCGCTCCGCCGGCTGCGCGGTACCCCGCTGGATCTCTTCGGATACGCGGCACTGCGCAAGACCGAGCGGTCGCTGGTGCGCGAGTACCGGGACACGATCGTGGCCGCGCTCGAATCGCTCACGCCCGCCTCCGCGTCGCAGGTGACCGAGCTCGCTGATCTGCCGGACGGCGTGCGTGGCTACGAGGAGATCAAGGAGCGCAACGTCGCCGCCTACCGGGAGGCGACCGCGCAGGCTCTCACGCGGCTGCAGGGCGCCGTCGACGCACCGGCCGCCTGAGGGGTCGCTTGTGTCATTATCGCGACGATTCGCGAAAGAGTGACACTAGTCGAGGTGGTCCGGCAAAGCGTTCGGTGGTGGGTGAGAGACTGGTCCGATGTACGGCTTCCGCGGCTACCGGGAGGTGTGTCGGTGAAGGCCCGGTCGGTAGTCTTCGACCTGTTCGGCGACTATCTGCGTTATCGGGGCGGGGAGGTCCGCCTGCGCAGCCTCGTGGCGCTGCTGGGGTGCTTCGATGTCCCGGAGGCCACGGCACGGGTCGTCGTGACCAGGCTGCGCAAGGAGGGCTGGCTGTCGAGCCGGCGCGAGGGCCGCGAGACGATCTACGCCCTCACCGACGCCGCTTGGACGCTGCTCGACGAGGGGCGTGAGCGGATCTTCCATCGCGCCCAAGGCTCGTGGGACGGGCAGTGGACGATGGTGATCTACTCGGTCCCGGAGTCGGAGCGGAGTGTGCGTGAGCAGCTGCGCAAGCAGCTCGCGTGGTTCGGTTTCGGCCCGTTGTCGTCGGCGGTGTGGCTGAGTCCGCACGACCGGACCGCGCAGGTACGCGAGGCGTTCGCCGACGAACCGGCCGCGCAGCTGGACGTGTTCCGGTCGCGGTCGCCCGGGCCGGACAGCGACCGCGACATCGCCAGTCGTTGCTGGGATCTGGCTGCGCTGGACCGTGCCTACGGGGAGTTCCTGGAGACTTACCGTCCTCGGCTGGCGTCGTACCGGGCGGAGCGGATCCGGGGGACCGACGCCCTCGTCGAGCGGATGAATCTGATCCATGACTACCGGCATTTCCCGTTCCGGGACCCGGATCTGCCGCCCGAGCTGTTGCCTGAGGGGTGGAGCGGGCGCCTTGCCCATGAGGTGTTTCTCGAGGCTCATGGTCTGTTGCGGGGTTTCGCGGAGTCCGGTGTGGACACGCTGACACGGTCCGCGAGGACTCCCGACCGGGAGGCGGGTTAGGGCCGGATCCTCGAACCCTGGTCCGGCGGCATCCGCGAGTGAGCCTACCGTCCACGGAGGCTCATGGTCTGTCGCGGAGTCCGGGCACGTTAGAGCCGGAGCTTCGAGCAATCCTGCGCCATCGCCGCCGGCCGGGGTCGCGCCGGGTGGCTCGCGCGGGAAGTGTCGCCGGAGGCCCACGGTCTGTCGCAGGGTCCGATGTGGACCAGGTTAGGGCCGGATCAGGAACGGTTCCAGCAATCCGGGTTCGGCGGCATCCGCGAGTGCGATCGCTTCGGTGGCGGGGATGTCGATGCCGGTGTAGTGCTGGCGGCCCGCCGCCGTGGTTGCCGTCAGCGAGATGAGCCCGGCCCGCCGCTGGAAGAACGACCGGTGGAACACCCAGCCGATCACACCGTCGGTGGAGAGCACCTGCCGCCGCCGCACCAGGCTGCCCTGCCGGAACACCAGCATGCCGTCCCGCAGCGCGTGTCCGAGGTTGCGGTAACGGTCTTCCGCCAGCAGCGCGCCGACCGGAAACAACGCCAGCGCAACCTGCCACAGCCACGCGGGCCAGCCGGCGAGCCACCACAGCAGCACGCACATCCCGGTCACCGCGGTCGCGAACAACAGCGCCCGGGTGTGCCGGCGCAGGTGTGCCCGTGGACCGTGCTTGATCAGCTCGGCGGAGGCGGCCGCCGGGTCCCCCAGCACGTCGCCCGCGACCCGGCGCGCCACGCCGTTTGGTGCGGGCGGCACCAGCACCGAACTTGAGTGCTCGCCGCGCAGACCCGTCGTGATCGCCGAGCAGCGGGCGCCACGCGCGGCGCGCAGCAGGAGCGGTTCGCTGATCTCGGCCCCGCGCAGGCGGCGCAGTTCGATCGTCGTCTGGCGGGTCGTCAGCAGGCCGCGCGTCACCCGCAGCGTGCCTTCGCCGCGCGCCAGCCGGAAGTTCCAGAACGCCAGGACGTAGGCGATGACCGACAGCACGGACACCAGCGTGGCGGTCAGCACGATCAGCCCACTGACGATGACCCACACCGGCGCCGACGCGACGTGCCCGATCAAGGACTGCAGCGCGCCGAAGTCGTCCTTGTCGACGTTCACCTCGTTGAAGAGGTTGGCCAGCGACCCCACCACGACACCGATCACGGCGATCCCGGACAGCGTGAACGGCCCGAACCGCACCCACGACAGCTGAAGCTCGGCCAGCACGTCGACCAGTGCCGTGGTCCGTTCGGTGCGTTTGTGCAGCAGTTCTTCGCGCAACCGCGCCGCATCCGCGGTCGCCAGCGCGTCCAGCGTCACGCCCATCGCACCGTGCCAGTCGCCCCGGCCGGTGCCGATCACGACCCGGCTCAGACCGAGGATCCGTTGCAGTGGACGGGAAGTCAGGTCGACCGTCCGGATCCGGTCCCGTGGCACGGACAGTTCCGTGCGGCTGAGCAGCCCGCGCCGCACGCGCACGTGATCGGCGGTGATCTGGTAGGTCGTGGTGAACCAGCGCAGCAGCCCGGCGGTGACCGCCAGGCCGAGGCCGATGAGACTCCAGATCTGCCCCTGCCCACCGCGCCCGATGAGCAAGACGCCGATCAGCACCGGCAGCAGCCGCACGACTTCCTGGACCGGGTGGACCGCCAGCATCCGCGCGCTCAGCCGCCGCCAGTCCTCGTTCACGTGGCGTCCCCGGGGGTGGCCTGGGTCTGGGTGGCGAGTTCCTGGGTCAGGCGCTGGGCGACCTCGTAGTCCAGTCCGTGGATGTGGACCGGGCCGCGCGCGGAGGCCGTCGTGACGGTCAGGTTCGCCAGCCCGAACAGGCGCTCCAGCGGGCCGCGTTCGGTATCGACGGTCTGGATCCGGGAGACCGGCGCGATGCGGCGCTCCTGGTTGATCCATCCGGACTGCGTGTACACGACCTGGGGCGTGGTCTCCCACCGGTGCACCCGGAACCGCCACTGTGGCATGACGGCGAGGTGCGCGATCGCCAGCGCCGCTGTCACGATCAGTGCGACCACGAGAGAGAACCAGCCGGTCAGCCCGAGCCACACGCCTTCCCCGCCGAGCACGACAACCCAGCCGATCGCCGCCCGCGTGGCCCAGAAGAGCAGTGCCTTCCGGCTGACCAGGTTCGCGGGCGGCCGCAGATCCACCACAGGCGTTGTCACGCCACCACTGTGCCAGTCGGTCGGCCGAGCTGTCCGGAACTCCCGGTCGACCGCGCTCGGCGAGCGCACCGCGAGCCGCAGCACCACGCGCATGTTCACCTCCGGGTCAAACCCAGTCCTTCTCGCGCAGGCGGCCAGACGAGGCGGTCTGGCACACAGCCGCCCGTGCCGAGGACGTCGAGGCGGCGTACCGGCGGATCGTCGCCGGGCGTCAGGACCGCAGGTAGGTGTCGAGCGTGACGGCCAGCGTGTGCTCGACGTCGGAGGTGTTTGCGGCTGACGGGAGCCCACCGCGCAGCCACAGCGCCGCGATTCCGTGCAGCGACGCCCAGAGCGAGGCAGCCAGCGGGCGCGACGCGGTGCCCCGCCGCCAGCCCTCGGCCTGCGCTCGGGTCACGAGGTCCAGGAAGTGCTCGAACACGGCATTGCTGAGCCTGGCCAGTCCGGGTTCGCGAACGTCGATCAGGTCGGGGCGGAACATCAGCTCGAACATGGCCGGGTTCTCGAGGGCGAAGTCGAGGTAGCGGCGGCACGCGGTCAGTAGTTGTTGTTGAGGGGTGCCGTCGGGCAGCTCCGCCGCAAGCTTGCGCAGTTCGGCGAACCCGGAGGCGGCGACACCCGCGAGAAGCTCGGCGCGCCCGGCGAAGTGCCGCAGTGGCGCGCCGTGCGAAACGCCTGCTTCCCGCGCGATGCGACGCAGGGTGACGGCTTCGACACCCTCGCTCGTCAGGACGGCGACGGCGCTGCGGATCAGACGCTGCCGGGGATCGTTTTCCACGCGGCCAACTCGTCGGCAATGACGGGCAGCAGGTCGGGGCGCTTCGGGGCGAAACCGTCGCCGGGGGACCGGCCGGTGAGCCAGTTGCGGCTGCGCGTGATGACAACTGGCACGACCTCGCGCCACACCCAGCCGGCGTGGGAGCGCAGTCCGGGTTTCGTCGGCGTGCCGGGCAGCGGCTCGAGCCAGGCGGGGTCGTACTCGACGCCCAGCCGGGTCAGCAGGTGCGCGGCGAGCCGGCGGTGGCCGTGTTCGGACAGGTGCAGGCGGTCGGGGCCGAAGTAGCGCAGGTCGTCGACGGCCTCGTCCCACAGGTCGACCACCTGGGCGCCATACTTGGCAGCCGACGTGTGGATGGCGTCGTTGAGGGCTTCGATGCGGTGGCGGATGCGCAGCACGCCCGGCACCCGGCCGGAGACGTCGCTGAGCGTGAAGACGACGACGGTCGGTGTGGTGCGGGTGAGCATCCGGATCGCCGCGTCCACCCGTTTGGCCACGACTTCGGCCCGGTAGGAGCGGGTCATGACGTCGTTGGCCCCGCCGAAGAGGGCGACGAGGTCGGGTCGGAGGTCCAGTGCCGCCGGGATCTGCTCGACGATGATCTGATCAAGGCGCCGGCCGCGGACCGCCAGGTTGGCGTAGCGGAACGACGGATCGTTCTGCGCGAGCGTCGCCGCGGCCAGGTCGGCCCACCCCCGGTACACGTTGGTCCCCGGGTACGGGTCATGCAGGCCCTCCGCGCAGCTGTCCCCGAGGGCGAGGAACCTCTGGTAGCCCATTTAGCGCTCCGACATCTGGTGTTCACCTTGTAGACACTGTCTATCAAGATTTGTAGACGCTGTCTACTCCCTGAGGTCCCCCGCCCGGGGGCGGGTCGCCGCTCCCCGCCACCGCCGTTGCCCCACTCGCCGCTGCTTTTGGTCGCCCCTCCTGCCTTTGTCCAACTCGCCACCTTTGCCCAACTCGGCACCGCCTTGCCGCTACGCAATCCGCTGCCGCCTCTGCCCGGTTCGCCGCTACCGTTGCCGACTCGGCACCGCCTTGCTGCTACACAACTCGCTGCCACCTCTGCCCGGTTCGCCGCCACCTTTGCCGACTCGGCATCACTTTTGCTCAGCTCCCCACCGCCATTGCCTCGCTCATCACCGCCTCTGCCAACTCGTCGCCGCCCCTGCGTAACTCGCTACCCCCTTTGCTACTCGCTACGGCCTTGGTCCAGCTCCCCGCTGCCGTTGCTCACCCCTACCGCCTTTGGTAACTCGCTCCCGCCTTTTGCCCAACGCGGCACCGTCTTGCCGCTGCCCAACTCGACACCGCCTCCGTCCAGTCCGCCAACGCCTGTGCCCAACTCGCCGTCGGTTTTTTCCAACTCGCCACTGTCTTTACCCAGCCCGCGCCTGCCTTTGGTTAGCCCACCTCTGTCTTCGCCCATCTCGCCTCGGTTCTTTCTCTAACCTGCCAACGTCTTGGCCTGCCTGCGCTGCATTTTCCCGGCCCGCCAACGGATTTACCCTGCCCGCCAACGGCCTTGTCCGGACAGCTACCACGATCCATCCCGCCACCGCCGTTGCTCGATCCGCCACCGCGAGTCGGCCAGCCACCCGCGGTCGCGGCCGAAAACAGCGTGCTGATTTCCTCGACCCAAAGACGTATCTCGACAGTCAGTACAACGAGAGCAGCCCGTCGGCGCCTGCTCCAGGTACTTCGCGGCATCTCATTCGTACGACCGGCATCCGTCGACGGTCGCGCAGCTACGCGCGAGACCTCGACCGCCGCTGTCGAGGTTCCAGCATGTGGCCATTCCATAACGGGATTCAGGTGGGCAGCACTTCAAGGTATAAACCAACTCGCAGATCCGCGCAATGCCCAGCTTGGCGGCTCACTGCTCCGCACGGGTGAGTCGCCTCGTTTGACTCGATCGAGTGGCGATTTTCCTGTCGGAGCCCCGTTTTTGTCAGCGGTCAGGTCTACCGTGTCGGTATGAACTTCAACGTCATCACAACCGTCGCATCAAGTCTGAAGTGGACGGTGCGCGTCGCGCGACGTGCCGGGGGGGATCGGATCAGCTATGCAGGATCGCCCGCAAGTCGTCGAGCACCGCGGGGTCCTCGATCGTCGACGGGACGGGCTCGTCGCGGCCCTCCGCCAGACCGCGCATGGTCTTGCGGAGGATCTTGCCCGAGCGCGTCTTCGGCAACGCATCCACAATAGACACTTGATGGAACGCCGCCACCGGCCCGATGTCGCGGCGCACGGCGGCGATCAATTCTGCTTTCAGGGTTTCGTCGTCGACGTCGGCGCCGGCCTTCAGTACGACCAGTCCGCGTGGCAGCTGCCCCTTCAGCGAGTCGCGCACACCGATCACCGCGCACTCGGCGACGGCGGGGTGCGCCGCCAGCACTGCCTCCATCGACCCGGTCGACAACCGGTGCCCGGCCACGTTGATCACGTCGTCCGTGCGCCCCATGACGAAGAGGTACCCGTCCTCGTCGAAGTAGCCCGAGTCGCCGGTGAGGTAGTAGCCCTCGTACCGCGAAAGGTATGCGTCGATGTACCGCTCGTCGTCGCCCCACAGTGTCGGCAGCGTCCCGGGCGGCATCGGCAGCTTGATGCAGATGGCGCCCTCCTGCCCGGCCGGCAGCGGATTCCCGACCTGGTCGAGGACGCGCACGTCGTAGCCGGGCACGGGCACGGTTGCCGAGCCCGGTTTCACCGGCATCGGCTCCACGCCTCGCGGGTTCGCCACGATCGGCCAGCCGGTCTCGGTCTGCCACCAATGGTCGATCACCGGCACGCCCAGCTTTTCCGCGGCCCAGTTCAGGGTTTCTGGGTCCAGCCGTTCGCCGGCCATGAACAGCGTCTGGAACGGCGACAGGTCGTACTTCGCCAGCTCCTCCCCGCCCGGGTCGACCCGCTTGATGGCCCGCAGCGCGGTCGGCGCTGTGAACAGTGCCTTTGCCTTGTGCTCGCCGATGACGCGCCAGAACGCGCCCGCGTCCGGAGTGCCGACCGGTTTTCCTTCGTACATCACGCTTGTCGCGCCGATCAGCAGCGGCGCGTACACGATGTAGGAGTGGCCGACCACCCAGCCGACGTCGGAGGCGGTCCACCAGATGTCGCCCGGCTGAATGTCATAGATCGCGTTCATCGAGAACGCGAGTGCGACCGCGTGCCCGCCCGTATCGCGCACGACGCCCTTCGGCTTCCCGGTGGTGCCGGACGTGTACAGGATGTAGAGCGGGTCAGTCGCCGCGACGGGCACCGGGCCTACCGGAGTGGCCCGCGCGACCAGCTCCCGCCAGTCGACGTCCCGCTCGCCCAGCGTCGCCGGTGCGGCGTCGCGCTGCAGCACTACCACCTTGTCGGGCTGGTGCTCGGTGCCGGCGAGTGCCTCGTCGATGATCGGCTTGTACTCGACGACCCGGCTCGGCTCGATGCCGCAGGACGCGGCGATGATGACCTTGGGCTTCGCGTCCTCGATGCGCGCCGCCAGTTCCTTCGGTGCAAACCCGCCGAAAACGACCGAGTGCACGGCGCCGATCCGCGCACACGCCAGCATCGCCACGGCCGCCTCGGGCACCATCGGCAGGTAGACGATCACCCGGTCGCCCTTGCCGACGCCGAGCGAGCGCAGCGCCCCGGCGAAGCGGGCGACCTCGTCTCGCAGCTGGGTGTAGGTGAAGGTGCGCTTGGTGCCCGTCACCGGCGAGTCCCAGATCAGCGCGGGCTGCTCGCCGCGACCGCGTTCCACGTGCCGGTCCAGTGCGTTGTAAGCGGTATTCAGCTCGCCGTCCGGGAACCAGCGGAACAGCGGTGCCTTCGACGAGTCCAGCGCTCTGGACGGTTCGCGCGTCCAATCGATCGCCTTGGCCGCGGCCAGCCAGAACCCCTCCGGGTCGGTCAGGCTGCGCTGGAGTTCTTCCGCGTGACGGCCCATGGGGCAGACCTCCTCGTCGTCGAGCTCGCTCCTCACATCATTGCTCAAAAAGCCACGCCGAGCTCGGAGATGCGCATGCCGATCCTCTCAACGGTTCCGTTCCGTTGCGAGCCCTGTGGGCAGGTCCTTGGCGCTGCCCACGGCGGACGCCGACCACCCTTGGCCTTACGTCGTCGGCGTTTTCCGGGTCTCGCACCTCCCGCACGCCCAGCCCATCGGCGAGGTTGCGGTCCGCCCTATGGGCTGACGACCTGCGTGAACGTGAGCTGGCGCCGTCTGCCTAACGCCGGCGGTGCCGGGACTGTTCGATCCAGACTTGGTGGATCGCGGTCGCCACCAGCCCCCAGCGCACTCCGCTCTAACACCTCGGAGCCGCGCTGGATCGCGTGGGCAGCGCGATGCGGGAGTAACGCGGGGGGCCACCGCGCCTCGATGTGGAACTGCCGGACCAAGCCCACGGCGGTCGAGCCGCCCACCGGACGTACCGGTTCGGTCACTTGGACGCTGCCACCGACCGGATGGAATCCAGCCGCCCGGGATGGCCCTCTGGATTGCCGGACACCCCGGTCACCGCACCTGTAGGGGCGCCCGGGTGGTGGTCCCGTGCCGAGGGCGCACGGTGCCGACCGTCGGCTCGAGTGTGGTCGTCGCCGTACCGGCTGGGGGTTCGACGTGCCGACCGTGGGTTGCCGAGTGGTGGTAACGGTGCCGACCATTGGCGAGGCTGGCCGTGGTGGCCCAGCGGCCGCCGGCGCGTGGGTGGTGGTCACCGTGGCCGGGTGCGCTATACCCACCGGGATGCCGGCGGTGCCGGCCGTCCTGCACCGGTGGCGGCGCCGTGCCGACCCGCGGAGCACGACGACGCGCCGGGTCGGCGCCTCACCGCCGCTCCTGCGGGCGCCGGCCTGCCCGCTCCCGGGGGCGTTGACCGGCCCACCTGGCGGGCTGACCAGGCGCGCACCTGCACCGAAGCATCGATCGCCCCCACACAACTTGACCAGCGATGGCCCGCCGTCTGCACCCCCTATGAGCCGGGCGCATCAGGGCGGCAGGATCCATACCCGGCTCACCACCGGCGCGCCCGGCGGTGGCGCTGCCTCAAGTGCGTCCCGCTTCGTTTGCGGGTGGTGACGGGCCGGCTCGCCCAGGCCACGCATCCGAGGCGGTCTCACTCGGGCGAGTGGGCTGGAATCCGACCGCAACCCGCCCGTCCCCTGTCGCGTCCAACGTGCGAATAGGGTGGGAGACCGAAGAAGACCCCGACCACGAAGGGACCCGGCGGTGAACGCGTTCGCGGACTGGCTGCTGTCCCTCGCGCATGGCCTGTTCAACCCGGGCTTCTGCCCCGGCGACTGGGTGTGGGCCACGGTCGCCGCGGGGGCGTTGACTGCCCTGTTCCCGGTGGTCGGCGCGGTCCTCGTCGCGCTCATGCGGAAGTTCACCGGGAACCGGTACGACACCGGCACGGTCGCGGCGATCGGTGTGATCGCGTTCGTGTTCTCGTTCGGCCTCCCGTGGATGGCGTTCAACGGCATCTCGGGCGTCTACCGGGCCGCCGCCCAGGGGACGTCCTCGCTGTCCAGGGCCGACCTGGTCACCCTGAACCGCGAGTACTGCTCGTTCATCGGCCCCCAGAGCAAGTACCTGGGCGGCGGGCAGAACATCTTCGAAACGATCTTCTACCCGTCCGGCAACGTGCTCGCCTACGGCTACTACCTGGGCGCCCTCGTCGGGTTGCCACTGCTCGCGCTGCTGTTCATGATCCTGCAGGCCCGCACCGCAATGCGCCGCGGGCCGAAGTGGCCGGGTCGCTTGTTGTGGGTCGGGTTCGTGCTGTTCGTGGGGTTCTCGGCGGGTGTCTCGGCCAACGCGGGCGTGTTCCTGTGGCTCGGGTACCTGCCGATCGCGATGCTCGGGATCATCCCGATTGCGCTGGTCGGGCCACCACCGTGGTCCGTCATCAACAAGCCGGAGCGGCCTCGTCCCGAGCCGCGACGGGAACCTCCGCCGCCGGTGCGGCCGAGTCCGCCGCCCCAGCAGCACCCGCCGACTGCCGTCGCGCCCGCTGCGCAGGAACTCGCCGCTGTGCCCGGCCCCGTCCCGCTTCCGCCGGGTTCCGCGGCCAACGGTGGGGGCCGGTACCGGCGGATCAAACGTCTCGGCCACGGCGGGTTCGGAACGGTCTGGCAGGCCGTGGACAACCAGCTGGGCCGCGCGGTCGCTCTGAAGATCGCGCACGCGCCGGACCGGGACACCGAGGAGCGCATGCGCCGCGAGGCTCGCGCGCTCGCGATGGTTGACCACCCGAACTGCGTGCGGGTTTATGACTTGGTCGAGGAACCGGACGGGCTGGCGCTGGTCATGGAGTTCCTTGAGGGCCACTCGCTCGCCACCGCGGTGGACACCATGGGCCCGCTCGACGACGTCGCGGCGGGCCGACTGTGGGCGACCATGGCCGGCGCGCTGGCCGCGGCGCACGAGAAGGGTGTGCTGCACCGGGACGTGAAGCCGTCGAACATCATCCTGGATCCGCAGGGCATGCCACACCTGATCGACTTCGGCATCGCGCGGAGCCGCGGCGATTCCACGATGACCGCGACCGGGATGATGATCGGCACCCCGGACTTCGTGGCGCCGGAGCAGGCGGCCGGTGCGGCGGCCTCGCCTGCCTCCGATGCGTGGCAGCTGGCGGCAACGGTGAGCTACGCGCTCTCCGGCTACCCGCCACGGGGCACCCGCGAGACCCCGATGGCCGCGCTGATGGCGGCGGCGCGGGCGGAGCCGGTGTCACGGCTGCCTGAGCGGTCCGCCCACGCCCGGCTGTTGATCGCTTCGCTCGACAACGAACCTCGCCGCCGCCCGACGCTGCAGACCGTCGTGCGCGAGGTGGATGGCTTCCTGTCCCGGTCCGGCAAGTCGATGAACGGTCCGGTGACGCGCCTCGTGCCGCGCCAAGGCGGAACCACGCGCGCAATGCCGCCGCGGCGCTGAGCTAAGTGGCGGTGGCGCAACGACCTTCCGATGTGCGCCTCCGTGCCGGTCACCGGGGCGACCTAATTCGTCGGTTCTCGTGCCGGCACCGCGGGGAGTGGGCCCTTGGATCTCACTGCGGTGGTGAGGCTTCGGCCCGGCACGACACTGCCACGCGGGTGACCGCACAGTGGACGCCCAGCCCACGCAAAGGACGCGGCCGGACCACCCGGGCGATTCCGCCGGCGACGAGCCGTTTGCCCAGTCGGGCGGGCTGGGCGGAGTCACCGCGGGGTGAGGGTCCGGCGCCCACACCTCGGGACCGCGCGGGACGATCGGGTGGGGCACTTCCGCGCGAGCGAGCTCCGTCATCGAGCCCGGCCCGAACCGCAGGTGCGGATACTCGCGGATGGGCGATCTCGATCATCCGGGACGATAAGTCGATACCAAACGCTTGCGTGGCCAGCCAGGCGAGGTCCGCCGTCCCGCGGCAAGGCACCGGACGGGCCTTCACCAGCTCCGCGAAACATGCCGCAGCCCACAGCCTCCGATGCGAACCGCGGCCGAAAAGCTCAGCGACTTGGTCGCACGAAGCCCGGGTCCAGGAACCCGGTCAACGCCAGGACGGCAGCCAGAGCTCCGCCTGCCACCGCGCGTTGCTGATCGGGTCGCCGTTCAGGATCGGCCACAACCAGGCGAAGTTCGCCACCACCAGGCCGACGTACAGCGCCACCACTAGGAGGCCAGTACCGCGCCGTTCGAAGCCCCGTTGCGCGCTGCCCAGGATCTGGCCCAGCACCAGCGTCAGCCCGAGCGCCAGGAACGGCGCCATGGGGGTGGCGTAGAAGAAGTACATCTGCCGGTCGATGTTCGTGAACCACGGCAGGAACCCGGCGAAGTAGCCGACGAGCACGGCCGCGTACCGCCAGTCGAACCGGAACAGCCACCGCCACAGACCCCACCCGAGCATCGGCAGCGCCAGCCACCACGTCGCGGGCGTGCCGATCAACATCGTCGCCTGGATGCAGTCCGACGAGCCGCACGTGCTGGTGCCGGACTCGTAGTAGTAGAGCATCGGCCGCAGACCCATCGGCCAGGTCCACGGCTTCGACTCCCACGGGTGCGGGTCGTTCTTCGGCGTGACCAGGCTTTCGTGGAAGTGCAGGACGTTCATCGAGTAGTCGCCCAGCGACCTCAGCGCGGACGGCACCCAGCCCCAGAACCCCGGAGCCACGCCTTGGATCTCGACGTAGTGGCGGTCGGTGCCGGACTCGCTCGCGAACCACGCCCACCAGCTGGCCAGGTACAGCAGCGAGGGGAGCGCGATCATCGCCCACAGCGCGGGTAGCACGTCCCGGCGCAGTGTCCCGACCCACGGCCGCGGCACCCCGGCCGCCCGGCGCGCGGCCACGTCGAAGCCCACGCACAGCAGCCCGAAGAACGCCATGTAGTACAGGCCTGACCACTTCACGGCGAAGGTCAGTCCCAGGCACACCCCGGCCGCGAACCGCCACCATCGGAAGCCCAGCCGCGGGCCCCATGGCGACTCGTCCGCCCAGCCCTCGGCGACCGCCACCGCCAGCCGCTGCCGCACCTGGTCGCGGTCGCACAGCACGCACGCGAACGCGGACAGCGCGAACAGGGCGATGAAGATGTCCAACATGCCCATCCGGGCCTGCAGGAACAGCACCCCGTCGCAGATGACCAGGATCCCGGCGATTCCGCCGAGCAGTGTCGAGCGGGTGAGGCGGCGCGCGATGCGGATGGTCAGCAGCACGATGACCGTGCCGGCCACCGCGGCGCTGAACCGCCAGCCCCAGCCGTTGTAACCGAACATCCACTCGCCGAGGGCGATGAGCTGTTTGGCCAGCGGCGGGTGCACCACGAGTTCGTAGCCCGCGTTGTCCTCGAACCCGCCGTTGCGCAGCATCTGCCACGCCTGCGGCACGTAGTGCTTCTCGTCGAAGACCGGGGTGCCCTTGTCGGTGGGGAAGCCGAGGTTCTGGAACCGGGTGACCGCCGCGACGAGCGTCAGGACGATCGTGACCACCCAGCCACGCAGGCGGTCGGTGGGCATCGGCCGTCCGAGCAGGGTGGCGGCGCGGTCCGTCGGCGGGCGGAACTGGTCCACCTGGTCCGGGCGCGTCAGCAGAGCGGTCACGGGGGTGATCCTAGGGACCCATGGGTGAACCTGGAGTCTCCGCGCGGCTAATAGGGTGAAGGCCATGCCGCTCGTCCTCGCCGCGACCCCCCTCGGTGACTCCCGCGACGCTTCCCCGCGCCTGGTCACCGCCCTGGCCGAGGCCGACGTGATCGCCGCCGAGGACACCAGGCGACTGCGCTCACTGGCCACCGCCCTCGACGTCATCCCGCGCGGGCGGGTGGTCAGCTTCTACGAGGACGTCGAGACGTCGCGTCTGCCGAAGCTGCTGGAGTCGCTGCGGGCCGGGGAGACGGTCGTGCTGGTCACCGATGCCGGAATGCCCAGTGTGTCCGATCCCGGATACCGGTTGGTCGCGGCGTGTGTCGAGGAGGACCTGCTGGTCACCTGCCTCCCCGGTCCGTCGGCTGTGACGACCGCGCTCGCGCTGTCGGGGCTGCCCAGTGACCGGTTCTGCTTCGAGGGGTTCGCGCCCCGCAAGCCGGGGGAGAAGGGGCGATGGTTCCGGGAGCTGGCGACCGAGCCACGGACCGTCGTCTTCTTCGAGTCGCCGCACCGCCTTGCGGCGACGCTCACCGACGCCGCGGCGGCGCTGGGCGAGCGGCGGGCGGCGGTGTGCCGGGAGCTGACGAAGACCTACGAGGAGGTCCGCCGCGGAACGCTGCCCGAGCTCGCGAAGTGGGCAGCCGACGGCGTGCGCGGCGAGATCACTGTGGTGCTGGAGGGGGCGCGGCCGCGGGCGGTGGCGGTGACGGACCTCGTGGCGGAGGTCTCGGCGCGGGTGGCGGCCGGTGAGCGGCTCAAGTCGGCGGCGGCGGAGGTCGCCGAGGCGGCAGGGGTGTCGAAGAAGGAGCTCTACGACGCGGTGCTCGCCGCGCGGCGCGCATAGGCGGCCGGTCACCGAGGCGGTGCGAGCGGCACTTTTTCGACAATGTGCGACTCCAGGGCGCGGCGTCAGCTGAGCAGCGCCTCCAGCGGCGCCGCCTTGTGCAGGCATTCCTGCCATTCGCCCGCCGGGTCCGAGTCGGCCGTGATGCCGCCGCCCACGCCGAGCGCGATGCGGTCCCCGTGTAGCTCGAAGGTGCGGATCGCGACGTTCAGCTCCATCCCGGCGACCGGCGAGGCCAGTCCGATCGCGCCGGTGTAGACGCCCCGCGGGCGCGACTCCAGCTCCGCGATCAGCTCAAGGGCCCGGATCTTCGGCGCCCCGGTGACCGAGCCCGGCGGGAACGTCGCGGCCAGCAGGTCGGCATCGGAGGCGAGCAGGCGTCCCTCCACCGTCGACTCCAGGTGCCACACCCCGGGCGCCGGCCGGACCCGCAGCAGCTCGGGCACCCGTACGCTGCCCACCGCGCACACCCGGCCCAGGTCGTTGCGCACCAGGTCGGTGATCATGACGTTCTCGGCGACGTCCTTGACCGATTCGCGCAGGCGCTGCGCCAGCACATCGTCCGCCGGGCCGCGGCGGGGGAGTGTGCCCTTGATCGGCGTCGAGCGGACCCGGTCGCCATTCCGGGACAGGAACAGCTCCGGCGACAGCGACACGACGCTGCCCCAGTCGCCGGTCAGGAACGCCGCGCGCCGCGGCTGGAGTCGCCGCACCCCCTCCGCGAACAAGGCCGCCGGTGAACCGGAGAACGGGCCCTCGAAGCGGGTGCAGATGTTCGCCTGGAACAGATCCCCGGCCTCGATCGCGTGCACGCACGCCTTGACCGCATCGCCGTGCTCGGTGGGCAGCGGCCGGTGCAGCGGCCCGGCGTGCCAGTCCGGGTGCGGCGCCGGTCTCGTGAGCAGCTTCGCGTACTCCGCGGCCCGGTCGTCGCCGAGCGATTCGAACCACCACCAGCCGTCGGCGTCGAGCCGGAGGACGTGGTCGGCCCACCCCCACACCGCCTTCGGCAGCGCGGCACGGCGGCCGGAGGGATCGGTCAGGTCGTAGGACAGGTAGCCGAACCAGCCACCGCCGACGATACCCGGAGGCGCCTCGACGCGCGGCTGGCGATCCGGCACCGAGAACGCGTCGGTCACCGGCTCGAGGCGGACCTCCGGAGCGAGCACGGCCCGCGAACCGAACCAGTCGCCGCACAACCCGGCCGCCGTTCCCGCTCCCCGGCTGCGGGCGCGCTCGTCGAGCAGCAGCAACACCTCGTCCGGTGTTCTGCCTCGGGACAGTCTCGTTCGTGTGACCCGCACCCCGACATTGTCACCCAGGTGGCCTACCGTCGAGGACATGGTTCGCGTGATCGAGACGGAGCAGATCTGCAAGGTGACCGGCGCCGATTCGATCAACCGCACGGATCGGTTCGCCATCCACGGTACCGACCTGGGCATCCTCTGGGACGGCGGGGACGGCCGGGTCCGCGTGCTGTTCGGCGACACGTTCGGCGAGGGCTGGGGCGGCGACGGCGGCGGTCCGAACAGCGCGGACTGGCGCAGCAACGTCCTCGCCTTCTCGACCACCACGGACCTGGCCGCCGGCCTCACGCTCGACGGCGTCGTCACCCGGCCGGACGGCACCGCGGCCCAGGTGATCGCCCGCGACGACCGCCGCGACGAGGTCACCGTCATCCCGAATTCGGGTCTGGCGATCGACGGGCTGCAGATCGCGCACTACATGTCGGTGCGGCAGTGGGGGCCGCCGGGGAAGTGGACCACCAACTACTCGGGTCTCGCCGCGTCCGAAGACGGTGGCGTGACGTGGGCGAAGCCGTGGAGCGCGCGCTGGATCAACCGCGCCGAACAGGACGACCCGTTCCAGATGTGCGCGCTGGTCCGGGAGGGTGACCACGTCTACCTCTTCGGCACCACCAACGGGCGGCACGGGGACGCCTACCTCGCGCGCACCGCGATCCCGAGCCTGCTCGACGCGTCCTCGTACGAATACTTCGACGGCCACGGCTGGACGCGCGACGAGTTCGCCGCGGCGCCGGTCGTCCCGGGCCCGGTCGGCGAACTGTCCGTCGCCTGCAACGTCCACCTGGGACAGTGGCTGGCGATGCACCTGGACGATCCCGGCGGCGCGATCCTGTTGCGTTCCGCCGACCGGCTCACCGGGCCGTGGTCCCCCGGCGAGGTGGCCGTGCCCGGGCACACCTACCCGGTCTGTACGGCGGATACCTGCACCCGTGGGCAATGGACGGCCCGGACATCTACTACCTGATGTCCCAATGGGGCCCGTACAACGTGTTCCTGATGCGCAGCAGGCTCGCGGCCTAAAGCAGCAGATCGGCCAGCGTGAACGGGTACACGAGCGCGTCCATGCCGACCGGGCCGGACACACCGGGCATCGCCGGCACCGAGCTGTGCTCGTGCAGCGCCAGGCGCGGGTGGAACCAGCCGGGCCGGCCCGGGATGTCGTTGTGCCGCGCCACCCACAGCACGACTTCGCGGTCGGCCCACTTCTGCGGGTGCAACCGGCGCAGCCAGAGCCCGTAATCGGCGTAGATGACGACCCGCTGAATACCGGCGGTATGCCGCACGGTCTTGATCCACGCCTTGACGAACCGGTCGCCGACGCCCTCCGCCTCGACCTCCAGCGTGGGCGCGAGCGAACCGGGGCCGAAAACCCCGAGCCCCCGCCCCGCCCGAACGCACAACTCGGCCTGGTCTTGGGGCGCTCCCGGGCGTGCGTAGTGCCGGATTCCGGTGCGGATGCCCGCCCGTTGCGCGGCCTCGATCTGCTTGCCGGCGCCGGGATCGAGCCAGTTCGTGTTTTCGGTGACGGTGATGGAGGCGAACGAGACAGCACCGGAGCGGACCGCGTCCCAGTCCGCCACCGTCGCGTGCAGCGCGAGGTTGATCCCGCGCTCGGTGCTGCCCTCCGTCAAACCGCCGCCTTCACATCGCCGAAATACTTCTCCTGGACACTGGGTAGTCACCATAAGCGTGAAAAGCCCCGATTGCCGTATCGACGCACCACTCGAAAGCGGTGTGACACACAGCAAGTACACAGCCCAACCTCAGAGTGCTCCTATCTGAGTCGAAGAGTCTTCCCCGCATGACTCGGCGTCGAACGTGGATCCTCAACGGTGTGCTCGTGCTGCTGCTCCTCGGCGCGGGTTACGGGATCTACGCGGGCATGGCCCCGGCTGCACAAACGGCTCAGGTGCAGGGGCGCACCACCACGGTGACGAAGGGAAAGGTCACCGAGACCGTCTCCGCGACCGGCACGGTGGCGAGCAGTTACACCGCGGATGTCGGTTTCCGGACCTCGGGAGTGGTCGCCTCGATCGACGTCGGGGTCGGCGATCTCGTGACCAAGGGGCAGAAACTCGCCACCCTCGACTCGTCCGAGGCCGAGCAGCAGCTGACCGTGGCGCGGAGCAACCTCGTGGTCGCGCAGGACGATTTGGACAACCCGCCCAGCGCGTCCGGCGGCAGCGGGAACCAGGCGAGTGCAGCGGAGACCACGGCGTCGCTGCAGGCGAAGGTCGAGTCCGCCGAACTGGCCGTGCAGCAGGCGAAGGACGCGGTGAACGCCACCACGCTGACCGCGCCGGGTGACGGGACGGTCACGGCGATCAACGGCTCCGTCGGCGATCAAACCGGCAGCGGATCCGGCGGTTCCGGCGGGCAGTCCGGATCCGCCTCCTCGGCGAGCGGCAGCGGCGCGTTCATCGTGCTCACCGATCTGAAGGACCTGGTGGTCACCACGTCGGTGGCGGAGGTGGACGTCAGCAAGGTCCAGACGGGTCAGGCGGCGACCGTGACGGTCAACGCGATGCCCGACACCGCGATCCAGGCTTCCGTCGCCTCGGTCGACCTCACCCCGACGACCACCAACTCAGTCGTCTCCTACGGCGCGCGGCTCACGCTCACCAACCCGCCCGCGGGCCTGCGCCCGGGACAGTCGGCGAGCGTCGTCATCACCACCGCGGAGGCCGACGGTGTCCTCACCGTCCCGGCCGCGGCCGTGCAGACGAACGGCAACACCAGCACGGTCACCGTGGACCAGAACGGGCAGCAGGTGCGCAGGCGCATCGTGGTCGGCGTGCGTGGCGAGTCCACAGTGGAGGTCAAGTCCGGCCTCACCGAGGGCGAGAGCATCGTGCTTACCGCGACCGCCGCGCCACCGAGCACGAACACGAACACCAACACCCGCCAACGGCCCGGCGGCGGGCCGGGCGGGTTCGGTGGCGGGTTCGGCGGCGGCGGGGCGGGCCGATGAAACCGGTCCTTCAGGTGTCCGGACTGCGCAAGTCCTACGGCTCCGGTGACACCGCGGTGCACGCCCTGCGCGGGGTGGACCTGACGGTGCTGCCTGGCGAGTACGTCGCGATCATGGGCGCGTCCGGTTCCGGCAAGTCGACGCTGCTGAACATCCTCGGCTGCCTGGACGCGCCCACCTCCGGGCAGTACCGGCTCGACGGGTTCGCGGTGAGCGATCTCAACGAGAGCCAGCTGTGCCTGCTGCGCAACCGCAAGATCGGGTTCGTCTTCCAGTCGTTCAACCTGCTGCCGCGAGCCACCGCACTGTCGAATGTGGAGCTTCCGTTGGTGTACTCGGGGTTGCGTCGCAAGGCGCGCCGGGAACGTGCGCTGGCCGCGCTCGAGATGGTGGGGCTGGCGGAGCGCGCCGGGCACAAGCCCAGCGAGCTGTCCGGCGGTCAGCAGCAACGAGTCGCGGTGGCCCGCGCCCTGGTGACCGGGCCCGCACTCGTGCTCGCCGACGAGCCGACCGGCAACCTCGACCACCACAGCACCCACGACCTGCTGGCCGTGTTCGACCGGTTGCACGCACAGGGCCGCACGATCGTGGTCATCACTCACGAGGACGAGGTCGCGGCGCGGGCGGAACGAGTCGTGCGGGTCAGCGACGGCCGGATCGTCGGCGACGATCGGCTGGTGCCCGCGTGAACGTGCTGGAAACGATCCGGTTCGCGGCGTCCGGCCTGACCGCGAACAAGCTTCGCTCGGCCCTGACGACGCTCGGCATCACGATCGGTGTCGGCGCGGTGATCCTGCTGGTCGCGGTGGGCAATGGCGCGTCGGCGTCGGTCGCCGCGAGCATCCAGGGCCTCGGCACGAACGTGATCACGGTCAGCCAGAGCCGCGGCGGCCCGGCTGGCAGCACCGGCACGTCGCTGACCGCGCAGGACGCCACGGCCCTCGTGGACCCGGTCGGCGCGCCCGACGTCCAGGCCGCCTCGCCCGTGGTGACCACGTCGGCCACCGCGACCAACGACCGGACGACCTACTCCGTGTCGGTCATCGGCACCGATACGGAGTACTTCGCGACGCGGAACCGCACGCTCGCGGCAGGCGCGCTGTTCACCGATTCGGACCTGTCGACAGCAGGCAAGGTCGTCGTGCTCGGCTCGTCGGCGGCACAGGGGATCTTCGGCGCCACCAACGCCGTCGGCAGGCACGTGCTGCTGGGTGGCATCCAGTTCACCGTCGTCGGGGTCATGGCGGCGCAGGGCGACACGCAGGACAGTGACGACACGGTGATCGCGCCGCTGTCGGCGGTGCAGGCGTCGCTGACGGGGTTCGGGCCGGTCAACCAGATCGCGGTGCGGGCCAGGGCGGCGGACTCGGTGCCGCTCGCGCAGTCGGAGATCACCGCGATCCTCGACGCACGGCATCACATCACGAACGCGAACAACAGCGACTACCAGATCTCCAACCCGACCCAGTTGCTCGCGGCCCGCTCGTCCACCACCGAGACGTTCACCGTGCTGCTCGCCGCCGTCGCGGCGATCTCCCTGCTGGTCGGCGGGATCGGCGTCACCAACATCATGCTCGTCACCATCACCGAGCGGACCCGGGAGATCGGCATCCGCAAGGCGCTCGGCGCGCCGAGATGGGCGATCCTCGGCCAGTTCCTCGCCGAGGCGACCATGTTGAGCGTGCTCGGCGGCGTTCTCGGGGTCGCCGCCGGCGTGATCGGCAGTCGCTTCACCATCGTCGGGATCGCCCCGGTTCTCGTGCCCTCCTCGATCGTGCTGTCGTTCGGCGTCTCGGTGCTGATCGGCCTGTTCTTCGGCAGCTACCCCGCCAACCGCGCCGCGGCACTGCGCCCGATCGCGGCCCTGCGTCATGAATAGGAGTCCGATGACCGCCGAGCAGACCCAGGAGATCCTGGCCGCGCCGCTGCCGGACGAAGATCTGGAGGCCGAGATCGAGCGCGCCGGGAAACCGGTCGGGAAGCTGACACTGGCGCTGGTCGCGCTGGTCCTGGTCGCGGCCGGGTTCGCCGGCGGCGTGTGGGTCGGCAGCTCGTCCCGCGGAACGAGCCCGGCCGCCGGTCCGCAGCAGGTGCAACAGAACGGCGGCCGGACCGGCGGGTTCCCCGGCGGCGGTGGCCGGGGCGGCTTCCCGACGGGGACCTTCAATCGCGGTTAGGCGTTCTCCTTCTGGAAGGTCCGGGTTCCCCAGAACACCGCGAGCACCGTCATCACCACCAGGATGATCGACCCGGTCATCAGCGCATCCATCGTGAGGTCGCCGCGGAACGTGGCCCGCTCGGCGTCGACGACGTGGGTGAACGGGTTGATCCGCGAGATGGTGTAGAGCCAGTTCGGCGCCAGGATGCTGGTGATCGGCAGCAGGATGCCCGAGAGCAGCAGCACCGGCATCAGCACTGCGTTGAGCAGGGCCGGGAAGGCCTGCTCGCTCTTGATCGTCAGCGCCACCGCGTAGGACGCCGAGGCCAGTGTCGCCGCGGTGAGGGCGACGATCACCAGGCTCAGCAGCACGCCGCCGACCGGTGCGTCCAGTCCGAACGCGACATACGCCAGCACGGTGATCAGCACGGCCTGGAACACCGCCTGGACCACGTTGTTGCACACCTTGCCGAGCAGCAGCCCGACCCGGCTGGCCGGCGTCACCCGCAACCTTTCCAGCACGCCGCTGCGGAAGTCCATCAGCAGGGAGAACCCGGCGAACGACGAGCTGAACAGCGCCAGCTGGATGATCAGCGCCGGTGTCAGGATCGTCCAGCTGCTGCCCGGCGGGAAGCCCGGCGTACTGCTGACCACCTTCTCCATCAAGGGCCCGAACAGCACGAGGTACAGCACCGGCTGCATGATGCCGATCATGATCCACGCGGGGTTGCGCATCGACAACGTCCAGTCCCGCTTGAAGATCAGCCACGTGTCACGCAACATGGGCGGCCTCCTGCGTGGGCCGGGACTGCTCGGCGTCCCGCAGGGAGCGGCCGGTGAGCGTGAGGAACACGTCGTCCAGCGACGGCCGTTGTACCTGCATCGAGGTCATCGCGATGCCGTCGGCGTCCAGCCGGCGGAGCAGCTCCGGGAGCGCGGTGTCCCCGCGCGGGACCCGGAAGCGCACCAGGCCGTCGCCGGTGGTCACCTCGTGTGCACCCGCCAGCTGCCCGGCGACCGCGGCCGCCGCGCCCACGTGCTCCGGCGCGACGCCGATGGTCACGCCGTCACCGGACACGCGCGCCTTCAGCGAGTCCGGCGATCCCTCGGCGACGATCTGCCCGTTGTCGATCACCAGGATCCGGTCGCACAGCGGGTCGGCCTCGTCCAGATAGTGCGTGGTGAGGAACAGGGTCACGCCGTGGTCCGCGCGCAGCCGGCGGATGTGCTCCCACAGATTGGCCCGGCTCTGCGGGTCCAGCCCGGTGGTCGGCTCGTCGAAGAAGATCAGCTTCGGGTCGTGGATCAGGCTGAGCGCGATGTCCAGCCGCCGCCGCTGGCCCCCGGACAGCGTCTTGGTCAGCCGCTGGTCCAGGTTCACGAGGTCGAGCTGCGCGATCAGCTCCCGGCCGCGGCGCAGCGCGTCCCCCTTGGACATGCCGTAGAGCCGTCCCTGCAGCTCGATCTCCTCGAGGACCTTCATCTCCGGCGTCACGCCGCCACCTTGGGCGACGTACCCGATCCGTCTGCGCACGCCCACCGGGTCGGCCAGCAGGTCGCGGCCGGCAACCTGGGCCTCACCCGCGGTCGGACGCAGGAGCGTGGTCAGCATGCGCAGGGTCGTCGTCTTCCCTGCGCCGTTCGGGCCGAGGAACCCCACCAGTTCGCCCTCGGCCACGTCGATGTCGACGCCTTTCACGGCCTCGACGCTGCGACCGCGCGCGGTGAACGTCCGCGCCAGGCCGCTTGCCTTGATCATGAGGAATCCCCCTTGGGTCAGTAGTCAAATTTGACTAGTGATGGCGGCCACTCTGCCTCAACTATCGTGCCGTCGTCAAACTTGATTACTTGATCTCCGGGGGAGCACCGAAGTGCTGCCCGGGGTCGTCCGCCATGACGTACTGGCCCTCTTCGAGCCGCTTGATGAGGCCGCGCAGCCACTCGATCGTCGCCTCGACGTTCGTGCCCCACAGCCGGTACAGCTCGCCGACGTGCGCCGGGTGGCCCCACCCCGCGCCACCCGCCAGGACGCTGCGGTTGGTCGCGGACTGACCCTCCAGCCTGGTCAGCCGGTGCCGGAGCAGGGAGATCGCCCGCTCGCGCGGCAGGCAGGGCAGGAACGTCAGCGCGGCGGCGAAGGTGAACGCGTCCTGGGCGCCGTCGGTGTCGGTGTCGGCGATCATCTGGGCCAGCCGGACCTGGAACTCCGTCTCGCCGTCGTCGGTCAGCCGGTACGCCACCCGGTCCGGGCCCGGCCCGTCCGGCTTGTCGGCCACGGCCGCGAGCAGGCCCTCGGCGGCCATCTTCTTGAGCGCGTGGTAGATCGACCCGGGCTGGACGTTGGCCCAGCGGTCGGCCGACCAGGTCAGCAGCTCACGCCGCACCTGATAGCCGTGCACCTTGCCGTACATCCGTACGACGCCCAGCACCAGCAGCCGCGTCGGCGACACCCGACCTCCTTAAGCCTTCCCAGGTAACAATGCACGAGACGGCATCCGTACGCTAAATAGGCATGAGCATCCCTGTGTTGACGGCGGTGGCCTGGCCTTATGCCAACGGGCCCCGTCACATCGGCCACGTCTCCGGCTTCGGCGTCCCGTCCGACGTGTTCTCGCGCTACCAGCGAATGGCCGGCAACCGGGTGCTCATGGTCTCCGGGACCGACGAACACGGCACGCCGATCACGGTGCAGGCGGACAAGGAGGGCCTGACCTCCCAGCAGACCGCCGACAAGTACACCCGCCAGATCGGCCAGGACCTGCAGGGTCTCGGCCTCACCTACGACCTGTTCACCCGCACCAGCACGGGCAACCACGCCGAGGTCACGCAGCAGATCTTCCTCGCGCTGCACCGAAACGGCTACGTCGTGCCCAAGACGACCACCGGCGCGATCAGCCCGTCCACCGGGCGGACGCTGCCCGACCGCTACATCGAGGGCACCTGCCCGATCTGCGGGTACGACGGCGCGCGCGGTGACCAGTGCGACAACTGCGGCAACCAGCTCGACGCCGCCGAGCTGATCAACCCGAAGTCGCGGATCAACGGCGAGACGCCGAAGTTCGTCGAGACCGAGCACCTCTTCCTCGACCTGCCGGCGTTCACCGAGAGTCTCGGCAAGTGGCTGTCGACCAAGACCGACTGGCGGCCCAACGTCGTCAACTTCACCAAGAACCTGCTCGACGACATGCGGCCCCGGCCGATCACGCGTGACCTGGACTGGGGCGTGAAGATCCCGCTGGACGGGTGGCGGGACCAGCCGATGAAGCGGTTCTACGTGTGGTTCGACGCGGTGATCGGCTACTTCTCGGCCAGTGTCGAGTGGGCGCGGCGCAGCGGGAACCCGGACGCGTGGCAGGAGTTCTGGAACAACCCGGACGCGCGCGGCTACTACTTCATGGGCAAGGACAACATCACCTTCCACGCCCAGATCTGGCCCGCGCTGCTGCTCGGCCACAACGGCGCCGGGGACAAGGGCGGCGAGGTCGGCCCGTACGGCACGCTCAACCTGCCGGACGAGATCGTCTCCAGCGAGTTCCTGACCATGAGCGGGTCGAAGTTCTCCACCTCGCGCGGCACGGTCATCTACGTCAACGACTTCCTGCGCGAGTTCGGCCCGGACACCCTGCGCTACTTCATCGCGGTGGCCGGCCCGGAGACCCAGGACACCGACTTCACCTGGGACGAGTTCGTCCGCCGGACCAACTTCGAGCTGGCCAACGAGTGGGGCAACCTGGTCAACCGGTCGATTTCGATGGCGCACAAGAACAACGGCGCCATCCCCGCCCCGGTCAAGCCGGCAGCCGCGGACGAGGAGCTGAAGGCGTTGTCCCGCAAGGCCTTCGAGACGGTCGGCGGGCACCTGCAACGGTCGCGGTTCAAGCTGGCGGCCACCGAGGCCATGCGGGTCGTGACCGCCGCGAACCGGTACCTGTCGGATCAGGAGCCGTGGAAGCTCAAGGACGATCCGGATCGCCGCGACGCGGTCCTCCACACCGCTCTGCAGGTGGTGTCGGACGCGAACACGCTGCTCACCCCGTTCCTGCCGCATTCGGCGCAGAAGGTGCACGAGGCACTGGGCGGCACCGGGGTGTGGGCGGCGCAGCCGGAGCTGCAGGAGGTCGAGGACCTCGACCTCCCCGGCCGGATCAACCCGATCCTGACCGGCGACTACGCCGCCGAGCAGGCCCGTTGGGAGTCGATCCCGATCGAGGCGGGCCGTCCGCTGGCCAAGCCGACGCCGCTGTTCGCCAAGCTCGACCCGAAGCTGGGCGAGACCGGCCCGGAGTGGGCCCCGATCGTCAGTGACTGAGAAGAAGAGGCCACCGGTGCCGGAGCGCCTGCCGGCGCCGGTGGTTGACTCGCACACGCATCTGGACGCCTGCGGTGCCGTCACCGCGGCCGATGTGGCCGAGCTGGCCGACCGCGCCGAGGCGGCCGGCGTCACGCGCATGGTGACGGTGGCGGACGACCTGGACGCGGCCCGGTGGGCCGCGCAGGCGTCCACTTGGGACCGACGAGTGTGGGCCGCGGTCGCGATCCATCCCACGCGCACCAAGGACTTCGGCGAGCCCGAACAGTCCGAAATAGAGGCTCTGGCGCGGCAGGACCGGGTGGTGGCGGTCGGCGAGACCGGCCTGGACTACTACTGGGACTACTCGCCGCCGGAGGCTCAGCAGGACGCGTTCCGCTGGCATATCGACCTCGCCAAGCGGGTGGGCAAGCCGCTGATGATCCACGACCGGGACGCGCACTCCGACGCGCTGCGGATCCTGGACGAGGAGGGCGCGCCGGAGACCGTGGTGTTCCACTGCTTCTCCGGCGACGAGGACATTGCGCGCCGTTGTGTCGATGCCGGTTACGTGTTGTCGTTCGCCGGCACCGTCACGTTCCGCAATGCCCACGCGTTGCAGGCGGCGGCGAAGCTCGTGCCGTCCGGCCAGTTCCTCGTCGAGACCGACGCGCCGTTCCTGACGCCGCACCCGTTCCGCGGACGCCCGAACGAGCCGTACTGCACCGCTTATACGGTCCGGTTCCTCGCCGACCTCCGTTCGGAAGCCCTGGAACAGGTCTGTTCGGCGGTATCCACCACGGCCGAACGCGTCTTCCGGCTGCCTTCCGTCACGTCCGGTTAAACGGACTGCGACATTCGGGAAACTCAACCATCCACTCGGAGGAGTGACGAACGCCACGCAATTCCCCCGGGTGTTTGCGCAACCCGCCGGGGTTCGTTACTGTCCCGTGACCGTGCCGCATGATCGCTCGAACCGGGCGAAGAGCGGGACACCCGGAGTCAAGCCAGTGCAGGTCGGGATCGGGGATGGCGAGGACTTCCGGGAGCCGTAGTGCGAAAGGGATCGACCTGCTGTGACTGGTAGTAGACGGGCCGGCGCGCGCCCGGACGAGATGGACTGGTTCCAGTCCAGCCGTGGCGGCGCCGTGGGCACCCTCGACTGGCCCGACACCGACGCGTTCTCCGACGACCTGGCCGTGACCGAGCACGACATCCGCACGGTCCTGGGCTCCGACGCGGACGATCTCATGGCCGAGGCCGAGATCGACGTCGACGAACTGATCCGGCTGATCAACGCCGAGACCACCATGCTCCCGGCGCTGAGGCTGCCGGACACGGTCTCCGAGGACCGCACGGTGGCCGTGGAGACCGAGGAGGAGCCCGAGAGGGCGCTCGTCACCGCGGTCAAGACCTGGAAGCGCCGGTTCCTCCGGGGCTCGGTCCTGGCCCTGCTGATCAGCCTCACCGGTGGCGGCGCGGCCGCGCTGGCGATGAACAAGAGCGTCACCGTCGATGTCGACGGTCACACGCAGACCGTGCACAGCTTCGGCAAGACGGTCGGCGAGGTCCTCGAGGACGCCGGTCTCACCGTCGGTGAGCACGACGCGCTGTCCCCCTCGCCGCAGGCGCCGGTCGGTGACGGTGGCGTCATCAAGCTGGACCGCGGTCGCAAGCTGAACCTGGTCGTCGACGGGGTCGCCCGTGAGTCCTGGGTCCGCGCGACGAGCCTCCAGGAGGCCATCACGCAGCTGGGCCTGAGCGGACAGTTCGGCCCGGGCACCGCCTACTCGATGCCGCTGGCCGCGGAGCTGCCCCTCGAGGGCGCCACCGTCGACATCAAGACCCTCAAGAGCGTCACGGTGTACGACGGCGACGCCGCTCCGCGCCAGATCAGCACCACCGCGGTCACCGCCGAGGAGTTCCTCGCGGAGCAGGGCCTGTCGCTCGGCCCGGACGACGAGGTCGACGGCGGTCTCGGACTCAAGCTGGCCAACGGCGCCGAGGTGCACATCTCCCGCACCGGCGTATCCGTGATCAACCAGGAAGAGGACATCCAGCCGGACGTCCAGCAGACCAAGGACCCGACCCTCGACGCCGGCACGCAGGTCGTCGACGACCCGGGCACCGTTGGCAAGCAGCTGGTGACCTACCGGATCACCAAGCGCAACGGCAAGGAGACCGACCGGGAGCAGCTCTCGGCCAAGATCCTGGTCGCGGCCAAGCCGAAGATCGTCCGGATCGGCACCAAGCAGCCGTTGATCAGCGACGGCGCGATCTGGGACGCCATCGCGAAGTGCGAGTCCGGCGGCAACTGGTCGATCAACACCGGCAACGGCTACTACGGCGGCCTGCAGTTCAACAAGAGCACCTGGGACGCCTACGGCGGCGACCAGTACGCGGCCTATCCCAACCAGGCCACGCGCGAACAGCAGATCGCGGTCGCGAGCAAGGTTCGTGACGACCGCGGCGGCTACAGCGCCTGGCCCGTCTGCGGCGCCCGCGCCGCCAGCTGACCAACAGCCACCCGAAATGACCCCGGCCACGACCGGGGTCATTTCATTTTCCGGACGGGCACCAGGCAACGAGAGCAGCCGCGGATACGCGCTTCGCGCACAGCCCGCCCCCTGAACGCGGAACTCGCGCCGGTGAACGTGGGACTCACGGCCCTGGGCGTGGGACTCGCGGGGGGCGCGCACTACCATTCCCGGCGTGTCATCACTGCTCGGACCGGCCGAGATCCGTGGGCTGGCCGCCGAGCTGGACGTCCGCCCCACGAAGAAGCTCGGCCAGAACTTCGTCCACGACCCGAACACGGTCCGCCGCATCGTCGACCTCTCCGGGGTCGGCCCGGACGACCACGTTCTCGAGGTCGGGCCGGGTCTCGGCTCCTTGACGCTGGGCCTGCTGGGCTCCGGCGCACGGGTCACCGCCGTCGAAATCGACCCGGTCCTCGCGCGGCACCTCCCCATCACGGTCGGCGAACGGGCCCCGGAAACCGCGCCGCGCTTCACCGTCCGCACCCAGGACGCGCTCAAGCTCCGCGCGGACGACCTGCCCCACCCGCCGACGCACCTGGTCGCCAATCTGCCGTACAACGTCGCCGTCCCGGTCGTCCTGCACCTGCTGGCCGAGCTGCCGTCGCTGGCGCACGGCCTGGTGATGGTCCAGACCGAGGTCGCCGACCGGATGGCTGCCGGCCCGGGCAGCCGCATCTACGGCGTACCCAGCGTGAAGCTCGCCTGGTACGGCCCGGCCCGGAAGGTCGCACCCGTGCCGCGCGCCGTGTTCTGGCCGGTACCCAACGTGGACTCCGCGCTCGTCGCGTTCGAGCGGTCGGCCGAGCCGGCGTCCGACGTGGACCGGGACGAGGTGTTCGCGGTGGTCGACGCCGCCTTCGCCCAGCGCCGAAAGACCCTGCGGGCCGCGTTGTCGTCGTGGGCCGGGTCTGCGGACAAGGCCGAGGCGATCCTCCGCGCGGCCGGGATCGATCCGCGTACCCGGGGCGAGCAGCTCGGGGTAAGGGACTACGCGAAGATCGTCGAGAGCAGGGCCTTACCACCGTTTGTGTGATCTCACACCCTGTTCCGGGTCAAGGACTTGCCAAAAAGATGTGAAGTCCGTTCTACTCTTATCGGTATCCATCCCGAGCGACTGAGAGACCTGGCTCGCCGAAGTCGCAGCAACCACCCCACCCGGGGGCAGGTGCTAACGCCAGGACCGATGGAGGATTCCTGTGTATCGCACCATGCTCACGAGGCGCCGCGTCGTCGACGAATGTCGTCGCACGGTCTGTGCGTGTCGTCGCTGACCGCTTCTCCCTTTCTCACCTTTCTCCTGTCTTCGCTCGACCGTCGTAAGTAGACGGTCACCTTGGTGTGCGGTCGGCGCGTGTTCGCGCCTCTTGTGCTGGAGCCTTCTGTGATCACTGTCGAAAACCTGACCAAGTCCTTTCCCGGTGCCGCTGCGCCCGTCCACGCCCTGCGGGACGTGAGCGTCGAGGTGCCCGCCGGTGCCCTGTTCGGTGTCGTCGGTCCCGCCGGCTCCGGCAAGTCCACTCTGGCGCGTTGCATCGCGCTGCAGGAGAAGCCGGACCGCGGCGTCGTCCGCCTCGACGGCCTCAACACCACGGGCCTCGACGGGCGGCGGCTGCGCGAGGTGCGCCGCCAGGTCGCGGCGCTGGACGCGCAGCCGGTGCTGCACGCCGAGCGCACGGTGGCCGGGAACGTCGCGGCCCCGCTGGAGCAGCTGGGCCTCGAGGGCCCGCAGCGCCGCAGCCGGGTCGGCCGCCTGCTCGACCTGGCGGGCCTGACCCAGCGTGCCGCGCTCCGGCCGAGCGAGCTGACTCCGGGCCAGCGCCGCCGCGTCGCGCTCGCCCGTTCGCTCGCCGCCGGTCCGGCCGTGCTGCTGGCCGACGACCCGATCGCGGGGATCGACGCGGAGGAGAGTGGCGCCGTGCTGACCGTTCTCGACCGCGCCCGCGCGGAGCTGGGCGTGACCGTGCTGCTGACCACCCAGGACGGTGCCGCGGTGCGGCGCGTCTGCGACGGGGTCGCGGTGCTGGAGGAAGGGCGGCTCGTCGAGCAGGGCACCGTGCTCGAGCTGCTGGCCAACCCCGGTAGCAAGGTCGCGCGGACCCTGCTGCCCGAGATCGACACGCCGCGGACCCAGTCCGCGCGCTACGACCGGTCCGTCGATGTGGTGCTGATCGGCTTCGCGGCCGTCGGCGCGTTGCTGCCGGAGGCTTCGGCCCGGTTCGACGTCGAGCTCGCGACCATCGGTGGTGGGCTGACCCGAGTCGGCGACACTCCGGTGGCCCGCTTCCGCATCGGTGTCAACGGCAGCCAGGCCGATTCGGCGCTGGCGTGGATCGCCGACCGCGGCGCCCACGTGGTCCACCCCAAGGAAGGCCCGAAGAGCGTCGTCGCGGCCTGATCGAACGCATGGCAGGAAGGGCGTCCCGGACGGGGCGCCCTTCCTGGGTCGAGATCACTTGCGACGGGACAGTGCGGCGACGGCGATCGCGCCCACGGCCACAACCCCGGCGGCCCACCCGTTCGCGACGGCGTACCCGTGCACAGTGGCGGCCGGCAGCGCCAGGCCGGTGACCGATGCGGTCGCGCTCGCCGCGATCGTGTTCAGCGACGCCGTGCCCAGCGAGGCGCCCACCTGCTGCGACGTCGTGATGAACGCCGACGCCACCCCCGAGTCCTTCGGCTCGACGCCGGCGGTCGCGATGTTCATCACCGTCGGCATCGCGAGTCCGGCACCGGCGCCGAGCACCAGCTCCGCGGGCAGGATCAGGCTCCAGTACGAGGTGTCCACGGACAGCTGGGTCAGCACCGCGAGGCCGCCGGCGAGCAGCAGGAGCCCGATCACCAGCAGCGGGCGCGGCCCGGTGCGCGGGATGAGCCGCCGCGTCAGCAGCGTCGAGACCGCGACGTTGGCCAGCAGGAACGGCAGGAACGCCAGGCCCGCGCCGAGTGCGCCGAACCCCATGATCGCCTGCAGCTGGAAGGTGATGAACAGGAACATCCCGAACATCCCGAAGGCGGCGATCGCGATCGTCAGGAAGCCGGACGATCGCACCCGGTCGGACAGGATGTGCAGCGGCAGCAACGGGTTCGAGACCCTCGCCTGCCGGAACACGAAACCCGCCAGCAGCACCACCGCGGCGGCGAGCGCCCCGACCACGACGGCCGATCCCCAGCCGCGGGTGGCCGCCTCGGACAGGCCGTAGACGAGCCCGGCGATCCCCGCGCTGCCGAGGACACCGCTGAACCAGTCCAACCGCGTCGAGGCGTGCCCGGGCACCTTCGGCAGCACGAACCACCCGGCGACGGCCGCGGCGATCGCGATCGGCAGGTTCACGTACAGGCACCAGCGCCAGGACGCGTACTCCGCCAGCGCACCACCGGCCAGCAGGCCGAGCGCGCCGCCGGACATCATGATCGCGCTGAAGATCCCGAATGCTTTCGCCCTCTCCTTCGCCTCGGTGAACGTGATGGTCAGCAGCGAAAGCGTGGACGGGGCCAGCAGCGCGGCGAAGACGCCCTGTGCCGCGCGCGCTGCGATGAGGAGACCGGGACCGGCGGCCATGCCGCCGACGGCGGAGGCGGCGGCGAACCCGAGCGCGCCCACGATCAGCGTGTTCTTGCGGCCCAGCCGGTCGGCCAGCCGTCCGCCGAGCAGCAGCAGACCCCCGAAGGCCAGCGTGTAGGCGCTGATCGTCCACTGCCGCGCGACGTCCGACATGCCGAGGTCGGCCTGGGCGGTGGGCAGTGCGATGTTGACGATCGTGGTGTCGATGATGACCAGCAGCTGGGCCAGTCCGACGACGGCGAGCGCCAGCCAGCGTCTGGAGTCGGCGGGCGCCGTCACCGGCGCCGCGGTGGTTGTCGTCATGGTGGACCCCCTGGTGGAGAACTGGGTTAGACTGGGACCAACCATTGCTAGTCGGCCGACAAGTAATGGCACCGACGACGGTAGGCTTATTGCTAGCCGGTCGTCAAGCAAGTTTGAGGATTCCTCAGGAAGGACGGTCATGGCGGGGCGGCGGACCGACACGCGCGAGCGCATCCAGCGGGTCGCGCTCGACCTGTTCGTCGAGCAGGGCTACGAGAAGACGTCGTTGCGGGAGATCGCGGAGAAGCTCGGCGTCACGAAAGCCGCGCTGTACTACCACTTCCGCACGAAGGAGGACATCGTCCACGGCCTGATCGAGGACATCGGCGCTTCGCTGGACGAGCTCGTGGCGTGGGCGGACGCGCACGACGACCCCGACCACATCCGAGATGAGCTGCTGCGCCGGCTCAACCGGTTGATCCAGGGGCGGTTCGGCCCGATCATGCGGTTCCTGCAGGACAACCAGCCCGCGCTCAAGGAGCTGCACGCCGGGCACGTCCTCGCCAAGCGGATGAAGGAGCTGTTCACCCTCATCGTGCCCGCCGGCGCCGGTCCGGAGGACCAGCTGCGCGCGCGGCTGGCGCTGGTCGCCCTCATGCTCGGCAACAACCCGCAGTTCCTGGACCAGACCCCTGACGCGGAGTCCGCCGAGGTCGCCTTGCGCGTCGCACTGGAGCTTGCCTCTCCGCGGCCCGGAGCGGGCACGTAGGCTTGACTGGTGCTCGCCGTCGTACCGCCACCCGTCACCGTCAGAGTGCCCTCGAAGATCAACCTGCATCTGTCGGTCGGCGACCTGCGCCCGGACGGGTTCCACGACCTGACCACCGTCTTCCACGCGCTTTCCCTGACCGACGAGGTCACCGTGGCGCTGGCCGAGGAGCCGGGCGTCGAGGTCTACGGCGAAGGTGAGCAGGTCGTGCCCACCGGGGCGAGCAACCTCGCCTGGCGCGCGGTCGAGGCGCTGGCCGCACATGTCGGCAAGACCGACGGCGCCTCGAACGTCCGGGTGGTCCTGCGCAAGGGAATCCCCGTCGCGGGGGGTATGGCCGGCGGCAGCGCCGACGCGGCGGGCACGCTGGTCGCGCTCGCGGCCTTGTGGAAGCTGGACATCGGCCGCGACGAGCTCGCGGGGATCGCCGCGAAGCTCGGCTCGGATGTGCCCTTCGGGCTCTACGGCGGGACTGCGCTGGGTACCGGCCGGGGTGAGCGGCTGGTCCCGGTGCTGTCGCGGCACACCTTCCACTGGGTGCTCGCGTTCGACCAGCGCGGGCTTTCCACCGAGCGGGTCTACAAAGAACTCGACCGGCTCCGCGAGACCGGCAACCCGCCGCGCGTGGGTTCGCACGCGCCGGCCGTCGAGGCGCTGGCCTCCGGCGACCCGCGTCAGCTGGCCTTGTTGCTCGGCAACGACCTGCAGGCCGCCGCGGTGTCCCTGCGGCCCGGGCTGCGCCGCACGCTGCGCGCCGGGGTGAACGCGGGCGCGCTGGCGGGCACGGTGTCCGGCTCCGGCCCGACGTGCGCATTCCTGTGCGCCGACGCCGAGTCCGCGCTCGAAGTCGCGGCCGAGCTGGCCGGGGCGGGGGTGTGCCGGACGGTCCGGGTCGCGCACGGTCCGGTGCCGGGCGCGCGGCTCGTCGGCGGCGACGAACACCGGCCCACTCCTCCGCAGGTGCACGCGTGAGTTACCGCGGCGCGCAGCGCCACCGTGAGGGGCGGTGGTCGGGTGGCGGGCGGGAGAACTTGATCAACCTCGAGGCGGTTTCCAAGTCCTACGGGGTCCGCCCGCTGCTGGACAACGTCTCCCTCGGTGTCGGCGAAGGCGAACGTATCGGCGTCGTCGGTCTCAACGGTGGCGGCAAGACCACGCTGCTGGAGGTCCTCTCCGGAGTCGCGCAGCCGGACGCCGGCCGGGTGAGCCGGGTGCGCGACCTGCGGCTGGCCGTCGTCACGCAGCGCACGGAGCTCGCCGAGGGCAGCACGATCCGCGACGCCGTGCTCGCCGGTTTCGACGCCGAGCACGAGTGGGCGGCCGACGCTCGCGTTCGATCCATTGTGGAGGGTTTGGGGATAACCCAGCTGGGACTGGACAATCCCACCGGGACACTGTCCGGTGGGGAGCGTCGCCGGGTCGCGCTCGCGGCCGCGCTGATCGGCGATCTCGACCTCCTCGTGCTCGACGAGCCGACCAACCACCTCGACGTCGAAGGCGTGCGCTGGCTCGCCGACCACCTGCTGGCGCGGCGGTCCGCGCTCGTGGTGGTCACCCACGACCGGTGGTTCCTCGACACGGTGTGCGGCCGGACCTGGGAGGTCGCCGACGGCCGCGTCGAGCAGTACGAGGGCGGGTACGCCGACTGGATCTTCGCGCGCGCCGAGCGGGCGCGGCTCGCGGCGAGCATGGAGGAGAAGCGGCGCAACCTGGCGCGCAAGGAGCTGGCTTGGCTGCAGCGTGGCGCGAAGGCTCGCACGTCGAAGCCGCGGTACCGGATCGAGGCGGCCGAGGCGCTGATCGCGGACGTGCCGGAGCCGCGGAACACGGCCGAGCTGATGTCGTTCGCGCGGCGGCGTCTCGGCAAGACCGTGCTGGAGCTGGAGGACGTCACCCTGGCGGCCGGGGACAAGCCGGTCGTCGACGGGCTCACCTGGCGGATCGGGCCGGGTGACCGGTTCGGGCTGGTCGGCGTGAACGGGTCGGGCAAGACGACGCTGCTCAAACTGCTGGCGGGTGAGACCGAACCGGCCGCGGGGCGGCGGATCCAGGGCAAGACCGTGCGGCTGGCGCACCTGTCGCAGGAGCTCGACGGCCTGCCCGGGCACCTGCGCGTGCTGGAGGCCGTCGAGGAGATCTCGGCGCGGGTCGTGCTGGGCAAGCAGGAGCTGTCGGCGTCGCAGCTGGCGGAGAAGCTCGGGTTCCCGCCCGCGCGGCAGTGGACGCCGGTCGAGGACCTCTCCGGCGGCGAGCGGCGGCGCCTGCAGCTGGCGCGCCTGCTGATGGCCGAGCCGAACGTGCTGCTGCTCGACGAGCCGACGAACGACCTGGACATCGATACGTTGCAGCAGCTGGAGGACCTGCTCGACTCCTGGCCGGGCACGATGGTCGTGATCTCGCACGACCGCTACCTGGTGGAGCGCGTGTGCGACGCGGTCTACGCGTTGTTCGGCGACGGCCGGATCACCCACCTGCCCGGCGGGATCGACGAGTACCTGTCGCGCCGGGCAGCCGCTCGGGTCGCCCCGGTGGCCCCGAGACCCGCGCAACGGACGTCCAACGCCGCCGAATTCCGTGCCGCGCAGAAGGAACTGTCCCGTTTGGAGCGACGGCTGGACCAGCTGCACCGCCGGGAAACCGAGCTGCACGAGCAGCTCGCCGAGCACGCCACCGACCCGGGCAAGCTGGTCGACCTGAACAGCGAGCTGAAAACGGTGCGCGCGGAGATCGAGGACGTCGAGGCGCACTGGCTGGAGACCTCCGAACTGGTGGAGTAGCCGTCCGGATCAGGCGCGGGCGTAGTCGCCGAGGGACGGTTCGAGGAGCGCGAACGCCTGCTCCGCCTCGGAGCCCACCACGGCGGCGATCTCGTCGGTGGAGCGGCCGGCCAGAGTCAGTTCCTGGATGCGCGCGAACAGCGCCCGGTGCACGCCGGCGACCATGGCGGCCGCCGCACGAGGGGTGATGTCGCCCCGTGCGGCCGCGGTCGCCTCGGCGAGGGCGGCCGCCAACGCGTCCTCGCGCTGGTCGTGCAGACCACGCAGGCACACCGACAGCGTCGGGCTGTCCACGATCATGCGGGTGAACTCCGGCCCGGCGAACCCGGCGACCCGGTCCTGCCGGTCCACGGCGTCCAGGAAGTCGCGGCGCAGCGCGGACAGCGCGGTCTCACCGGGCTCGCGGGCGGCCACCGCGCGGGCGAGGCTGGTGACGAACTCGTCCTGGTGGTCGAACGCCAGATCCTCCTTGCGCGCGAAGTAGTTGGTGACCGTCTTCTTCGCCACGTGGGCGGCGTCCGCGATCTCGGTGATGGTGGTCTGCTCGAAGCCCTTCGCCAGGAACAGGCGCGTCGCCTGGTCGGAGATCAGCCGGCGAGTCTCACGCTTCTTGGCCTCGCGCAGGCCGGTGGTGCTCATGGCCGGATCTTACGGGCAACTTGCGATCGTGCTAAATTTACGTCCGTGGTAAGTTTAGTCGATCCCAGCGCCGAGTTCGACCGCCAGGTCGGCACCCTGCTCGACCGCGGCTATCCGGCGCTCGCCGGGCTCGACCAGGCCGCCTTCACGGCCCTGGTCGAGCCGCTGCGCGCGCCGGCTCGGGCCGGTGACTACGAGCCGCAGGACGGGCGCGTGCCGTTCCTGCTGGTCGTGACCCGCAGGGTCGCTCCGATCGAGGAGACGATGCCGCGCACCACCCTGCACGGCGGGCGGCTGCCCGGGTTCGTCGATCACTCCTTCGAACCCGGGTCGATCGAGCGCTTCGCGGCCACTGTGGAGCTTCCCGCGCCGGACGCGTACCTGCTGTTCGACGTCGAACGCGGCGAGGAGTTCTGCGGCGCCGTCCCGCGAGACGCGATGGAACTGATCGCCGGGCGGGGCCGCACTCCGCTCACCATTGAGGAGGGCATCGCTCTGATCACGCAGTTCCCACCGGTGCTGGTCAAGAACAAGTGCTTCTCCCTGGGTGGTTCGCGGTGCGGCGACCGCCGGGTGCCGGCGATCTGGATCAGCAAGCGCGCGCCGAAGCTCGGCTGGTGCTGGCAGGGCAACCCGCACACCTGGCTGGGCATGGCCTCGGCCGGCTCCCGCGTCGCCTGAAGAACCGGCGCCGGACCCTCACATCTCCTGTCCGGCCGAGAACATCACCGGTCGCACCTCGATGCCCAGGCCGTCGAAACGCGCGTCCGGGATCAGCGCGGCCAGTTCGAGGGCGCGTTCCCGGCTTTCGACGTCGACGAGGTAGAACCCGCCCAGGAATTCCTTCGCCTCCAGGTACGGACCGTCGGTCACCACCGGTGCGCCGCCCCGGACGCGGACCACCGCACTGTTCGACGGATCGGCCAGTGCCTGGGTGCTGATCATCTCGCCGGAGGACCGGATCGTCTCGATGAACGCTCCGTGCCCGCTCATGATCGCGTTGCGGTCCTCCTCGGTCAGCGACTCCCACACGGCGGGGTTCATGTGCATGATCAGCAAGTACTTCATGGCTGCCTCCTCGAGTTGCTGTCTACACCAGGAGGTCGGAGCCCGGGAGCGGTTCTCGACATCCCCGCCAGGACGAGTCGATCCCCGTCCTCGCCGGATATGGTGGCGCCATGAGTCGGTTCGTGGAGACGCTCGTCCGCACCGCTGCGGAGGGTGGTCAGTTGCGTGGCATGGTCACCGGGGAGCCGACGGAGCCGGTCCGCCGGACCTGGGCCGAGGTTCACGAGCAGGCACGGCGCATGGCCGGCGCACTCGTCGCCGGGGGTCTGCGGCCGGGCAGCGCCGTGGCCGTCCTGGCCGGGGCGCCTGCGCTGATCGCGCCCACCGTGCAGGCGGTATGGCTGGCCGGCGGCAGCGTGACGATGCTGCACCAGCCCACGCAGCGCACGGATCTGGCGTTGTGGGCCGAGGACACCGTCAAGGTGCTGGGCATGATCGACGCGAAGCTCGTCGTCCTCGGTGAACCGTTCGACGCGCTCGCGCCCGTGCTCACCGAGCACAACATCGGGTTCCGCATGATCACCGACCTGTACGACGGCGAGCCGATCGCCGGGCCGGTGACGCGCGACGAGGACGATCTGGCGCTGTTGCAGCTCACCAGCGGCTCGACTGCCGACCCGAAGGCCGTGCGGATCACCCACGGCAACCTCTACACCAACATCAAGGCCATGGTCGACCGGGCGGAGTTCGACTTCGCGAGCGACATCATGGTGTCGTGGCTGCCGACCTTCCACGACATGGGCATGGTCGGGTTCCTGACCGTGCCGATGACGTTCGGCGTGGAGCTCATCAAGATCACCCCGGTCGAGTTCCTCACCGGGCCGCTCATCTGGCCCAAGCTGATCAGCAAGTACGGGGCGACCACCACCGCGGCCCCGAACTTCGCCTATGCGATCGTCGGACGCCGGCTGCAGCGCGTCGACGACCAGAGCGCCTACGACCTGTCCACCCTGCGGATCGCGCTCAACGGCGCCGAGCCGATCGACGAATCGGCCGTGCAGGCGTTCGTCGAAGGCGGTGCGCGGTTCAAGATGCCGGCGGAGTGCGTGTTCCCCGCCTACGGCATGGCCGAGGCGACGCTCGCGGTGTCGTTCGCGCCGCTGTTCACCGGCCTGACGCTGGACGTCATCGAGGCCGACGCGCTCGAGGCGGACAACCGCGCGGTGCCGGTGCCCGAGGACGACCCGCGCCGCGCGACCGAGGACGTCCGCTCGTTCGCCGTGCTGGGCCGCCCGCTGGACGGGCTCGAGGCGCGGATCGTCGACGACAACGGCAAGGTGCTCGGCGACCGGGAGGTCGGCGAGATCCAGTTGACCGGGCCCGCGGTGACCCCGGGCTACCTCACGATGGAGGGCCCGAAGCCCACGCAGGACGCCGACGGCTGGCTCGCCACCGGCGATCTCGGATACCTGATCGACGGCCAGATCGTGATCTGCGGCCGCCGCAAGGACGTCATCATCATGGGCGGCCGCAACATCTACCCGACGGACATCGAGCGGGCCGCGACCTCGGTGGAGGGTGTGCGCGCCGGCAACGCGGTGGCCGTGCGGATCGACGCCGGAACCCGCCGCGAGCGCTTCGCGGTGGTGCTGGAATCGAAACTGGCCGGAGACGCCGAGGCCGAGCGGCGGCTGCGCAAGGAGGTCGCCGCCCGGGTGCGGGACGCGGTGGACGCCCGCCCGTACGCGGTGGTCGTCCTGCCCGCCGGCAGTCTGCCCAAGACGCCGTCCGGCAAGGTCAAGCGCGCGGCGACCGCGGTCCAGTTCGCGGAGGCGATCGCGACGAACGCCTCCCTCTGACGTCGCACTTTGTCGGCAATGTGCCGCTATTCGGTGGTCACCGCCGCCGGGATGTCGGTGGGCGCGGCGGTGCGGGAGGCGGTCGCCTGGTTCACCGAGCGGGCCTCCGGCAGCACGTAGGGGCGGCCGCCGCGCCGGGCGAACTCGTCCTCGACCTCGTCGAGGAACTCGTCGACCGCGCGTTCGTCGTAGCCCCGCTTCCCGATCAGGGGCTTGCTGAACATGACGTGATGCACCTCGGCGGCCGTCAGATCGTCCTCGCCCGCCAGGGTCCTGGCGATGCGCTCGACGAACTCGTCGACCTCGTGCTTGGCGTACCCGCGCCGGCCGATGGGGGCGTTACCGAACTCGACTCGATAAACGTCTTCGGCGGAAAGGGACATGAAGAGTACTCCAGTTCAGCGTGGACGGGACACTTCCCGCATTCCGTCCTAGCCGCCGGAGCACACCTCCGGAAGGCCCCTCAGCCTCGTGAAACTCTATTGGGAGGGGTAACCCACCCCTGTGGGGGACGAGTGCTCACCCCGCGTGGAAGTCGTTCTGGGCCGCCGTCAGCCCTTTGCCGATCAGGGCCTCGACGGCGTCGGCGCACCGGTCCAGCTCCAGCGGGAGGTCCTTGCGCTCCACTGCTGAGAAGTCCTTGAGCACGAAATCCGCCGGGTCCATGCGGCCGGGCGGACGTCCGATACCGAAGCGCACGCGGTAGTAGTCACGCGTGCCGAGCGACTTGCTGATCGAGCGCAGCCCGTTGTGGCCGCCCTCGCCACCGCCGAGCTTGAGCTTCAACCCGCCGAACGGCAGGTCCAGCTCGTCGTGCACGACGACCACGCCGCTCGGGTCGACCTTGTAGAACTTCGCCGCCCCGGCCACCGGTCCGCCGGATACGTTCATGAACGAGCGCGGTTTGACCAGCACGACGCGGCGCCCGGCGAGACGGCCTTCCAGCACGTCGGCGCCGGACTTGTGGGCCTTGAACTTGCCGCCGACGCGGGCGGCCAGTTCGTCGAGCACCAGAAAACCCACGTTGTGCCGGTTGCCGGCATAACGCGGGCCGGGATTGCCGAGGCCGACGAGCAGCACCTGCTCGCCGGCCCCGGGGACGTCCGAATCCACTTACTCTTCGGTGTTCGCCTCGGCCGGCTCCTCGCCGGTCTCCTCGGCGGGCTCCTGGCTGGTGGCCTGCGCCTCGCTGACGGCGACGACCAGGCTGTCCGGGTCGGTCACCAGGGTCACGCCGGCGGGCAGGGTGACCTGGGAGGCGACGACGCGGGTGCCGGCCTCGGCGCCCTCGATGGACACCTCGACCTGCTCCGGGATCTGCAGCGCGTCGGCCTCGATCGACAGCGAGTCCAGGTCCTGCACCTGCAGGGTGCCCGGGGCCGGGTCACCGGTCAGCACGACCGGGACGTCCACGGTGACCTTCTCGCCCCGCTGGATGACCAGCAGGTCGACGTGCTCGATGTAGTTCTTGATCGGGTGCACGGTGACGGTCTTGGTCAGCGCGAGCTGGGTGTCACCGTTCAGGCTCAGGGTGAGGACCGCGTTGCTGCCGTTCTCACGGATGACCCGGGCGAACTCCAGAGCGGGCAGGGCCAGGTGGCGCGGGTCGCTACCGTGGCCGTACAGCACGGCAGGAACCTTGCCGGCGCGACGGGTGCGGCGCGCGGCGCCCTTGCCGAACTCGGTGCGGGGCTCGGCGGACAGACGTACCTCGGACACGGTGTAGCACTCCTTCAAACAATTGCGTGGCGGCGCAGATGGCGGGTGGTCGTCCCCGGCGGCGAGTTCCACGGACGTGCTCGAGCAGCGGACCTCAAGCCGCCGCGTCGATCACGTCGGGCACCGGGTGCAGCATGGAGCCCGCCTCGCCGAGACAACCTGTTCAGTGTAGGCGCCCGATGGCGCAGGGTCGACTGGGGGTCGCCGGTCCGGGGTCGCGCGCCCGGCCGCCGGCCGGGGCCGTCCTGCCTTCGGCGTCAACCGAATGGATGGCGCCGGTGCGCGCACGGAACTCGGGAACCTGAATGCGCGTCTGATTCACGAACTGCCGGTTCCAGTGGTGAGCGAGGGGTCCCGGATGCGGCTGCGCGGTCTCGCGGTGCTCGTCCTGACCGTGCTCGCTGCGTGTGAGGCTCCCCAGCGCCCCGCTCCGCCGGATCCGCGTTCCGTTGTCGACTCCGCGCTGACCGCCCTCGCGGCTGAACCGGCCGTCGCGTACCGGATGCCGGGTGCCACCCTCACCGTCACCCGGGGAGGGCTCGCCGAAGGGCAGCTTCCGCTCGCGGGTGAGCTCGTCACGGCGCTTCGCGTGGGCGGCTCGCTGTACGTCCGGGCGTCTCCGGCCTACTGGCAGCGGCAGGGCATGTCCTCGCCCCGCGCCGAGCGGTTCGGGGTCCGGTGGGCCAGGGCCGACCGTGGCATGCCGTTCGATCCGGGCGTTCTGATGACGCCGCGGGTGCTCGCCGCCGCGCTCCGGGCGGCAATGCCACCCGGAGCGCTGCCCGCGCGGGCGGGGGATGTGTTCGACGTCGCCGGTGTGCGGGTCAGCACCACCTCGCCCTACCGCGTCCTCAGCTTCCCGCCCGCATTCGTCGATCCGGCCGCGGGGCAGTTGGGGGCGTCCCGGATCGCGCTCGACGAAGTGCGGCTCAGCGACCTCGGCGCCCGCCTCGACGAGGGCGTCGCCGGTCTCGGGCAGCCCTTGATCGCCGGGCCGGTCGTCGCCGCGGAGGTCACCGACCACAACCTCCGGTGCTCGGCCGGCGGCGCGTGCACCGACTCCGTCCGCGTGGACACCCGGCTGCTCGGTTCGGCGTCCAGCGCCGCCGCCCACGTCAGGCTCACCTCGACCGTCACCTCCGACGCCCTCGGCGCCCGCACGTGTGAACAGGAAACCGTGCTGCCGCTGAACACCTCCGCCGACGTGTCCTGTTCGGTCACCTTCACCCTGCCCCACAGTGACGGCGCGACGAGGGTCAACGCCGAGCGGTCGGTCACCGCGGAACCCGTCGCCGTCGTCGATCCCGAGGCGCTCCGACGAGCCGTCGCGGACGAGCTAGGACCGTAGAAGCGCGATCACCGGCGCGAAGTCCTCCAGGAACCTCTCGAACACGGTGAAATACGTGAACCCGTACCGCTCCCGCATCGCCCGCACCTTCGCGGCGATCTGCTCCGCGCTCCCGGCCAGCACCTGTGGCGCCTCGGCCAGGTGATCCGCGGCGCGGCCCAGAGCGGCCGGCACCCCGGCCCACCATTTTTGCAGCTCTTCGGACGGATCATCGGCGACCACCACCTGCTGGATCAGCATGTTGAACTCGGTCGATCGCCCATTCAGCCGCTCACGCACGAACCGTACCCGCTCGTCCAGTTCGTCGGCCGGAGCGAGGTCGAACGTGCCGGGCGGGAAGCCCCGCGCGTGCTTCAACCCCGCGAACCCCACGATGTCCGCGTGGTCGGCGGCCAGCCGCAGCACGCCGTCGCTGTTGCCCGCGATCAGCAGCGGCGGAACGTCGGCCAGCCGGGTCCGCAGTACGTCGATGGTCCGGGCCAGGTGCTCGATCCGCTCTCGCGGCGGCGCGAACCGCAGGCCGGCATCGTCGAACTCGGATTTCATGTGGCCCGACCCGAGGCCCACGTCGAGGCGGCCGCCGGTGAGCAAGGCGGCCGACGAAACGTCGCGGGCCAGCAGCACCGGGTTGTAGAAGGGCGCGTTGAGCACCAGATGGCCGACGCGGACCCGTTCGGTGGCCTTGGCGGCGGCGACCAGCGCCGGGAACGGTGCCGGCCTGCCCAGGTGATCGGGGATGGTGATGGTGTCGTAGCCCAGTTCCTCGGCGCGACGGCATTTCGCCGCCCAGTCGTCGCGCCCGGTCAGGAAGTGGAGGGATACCCCGAAGCGGAAGTCGTTCATGCCCGCCACGCTAGGAACGAAAAAGGCCTTCCGCCGCCGGTTTCGCCGACGGCCGAAGGCCCTCTTCGGTAGAACTCAGGCGTTGCCGTCGAACAGGCTGGTCACCGAGCCGTCCTCGAACACCTGCTGGATCGCCTCGCCCAGCAGCGGCGCGATCGACAGGACCGTCAGGTTCGCGAAGTGCTTCTCCGGGGCGATTGGCAGCGAGTTGGTGACGATGACCTCGCGTGCCTTGCAGTTGGACAGCCGCTCGGTGGCCGGGTCGGACAGGATGCCGTGGGTGCTCGCGATGACGACGTCCGCGGCGCCCTCCGCGAGCAGCGCGTCGGTGGCCTTCACGATCGTGCCGCCGGTGTCGATCATGTCGTCCACGAGGATGCAGAGCTTGCCCTCGACCTGGCCCACGACGCGGTTGGCGACGGCCTGGTTCGGCTTGTCCGGGTCCCGCGTCTTGTGGATGAACGCGATCGGCCGGTCGCCCAGCTGCTGCGCCCATTTCTCGGCCAGCCGCACGCGACCGGAGTCCGGCGACACGACGGCGATGTCGGAGCCGCCGTAGGTCTTCTTGACGTGGTCGGCGAGCAGGGTCTGCGCGAACAGGTGGTCCACCGGCCCGTCGAAGAAACCCTGGATCTGCGCGGTGTGCAGGTCGACCGTCATGATCCGGTCGGCGCCGGCGGTCTTGAACAGATCGGCGATCAGCCGGGCCGAGATCGGCTCACGGCCCTTGTGCTTCTTGTCCTGCCGGGCGTAGGGGTAGAACGGCATGACCACAGTGATGCGCTTGGCGCTGGCGCGCTTGAGCGCGTCCACCATGATCAGCTGCTCCATCACCCACTCGTTGATCGGGTTGGTGTGGCTCTGGATCACGAAGGCGTCCGTGCCGCGGACCGATTCCTCGAAACGCACGAACAGCTCGCCGTTGGCGAACGTGTGCGCCGTCTGCGGGGTGATCGTCACGTTGAGGTGCTGCGCGACCTCCTCCGCGAGTTCCCGGTGTGCGCGGCCGGAGAAGAGCATGAGGTTCTTCTTCGGCGTGCCGGACTTAGGACTCATCAGACGACTCCCGCTCGGTCTCTTCCGTGTTTTCCTGCGCGGCGAGCGCGGCCTGGGCCGCTTCCGCCGCTGGGGTACCCGGCCTGCGGCGCGGCACCCAGCCTTCAATATTGCGCTGTGGTCCAGTCGACACCGCCAGCGCCCCCGGCGGGACGTTCCGCCTGATCACAGTGCCAGCGCCCGAGTACGCACCGTCACCAACCGTGACGGGCGCAACGAACATGTTGTCCGAACCGGTCTTGACGTGCGAGCCGATCGTGGTGTGGTGCTTGCGCACGCCGTCGTAGTTGACGAACACACTCGAGGCGCCGATGTTGCTGTGCTCGCCGATCGTCGCATCCCCGACGTAGGTCAGGTGCGGCACCTTCGTCCCGGCGCCGATGTCGGCGTTCTTGGTCTCGACGAACGTGCCGATCTTGCCGTTCGCGCGCAGCTTGGTGTTCGGTCGCAGGTACGCGAACGGGCCGACGTTGGCGCCCTCGCCGATCTCCGAGTCGTAGCCGTGCGCCCGGATCACCTGCGCGCCGGCGCCGACGGTGACGTTGGTCAGCGTGGTGTCCGGCCCGATCACCGCGCCCTCGCCGACCGTGGTGGTGCCCTTGAGCTGTACGCCGGGCTCGATCACCACGTCGCGGGCCAGTTCGACCGCCACGTCCAGCCACACCGACGCCGGGTCGATCACCGTGACCCCCGCGCGCTGCCAGCGCTGCACGATCCGCCGGTTCAGCTCGGCGCCGATCGCGGCGAGCTGCACCCGGTCGTTGACGCCCTCGGTCAGCCACGGGTCGTCCACCACCAGCGCGCCGACGCCGAGGCCGTCCGTGTGGGCGATCGCCAGCACGTCGGTGAGGTACAGCTCGCCCTGCGCGTTGTCGGTCGACAACCGGGTCAGCGCGTCGGCGAGCACGGCCGCGTCGAACGCGTAGACGCCGGAGTTGATTTCCCCGATCTCCAGCTGCTCCGGGGTCGCGTCGCCCTGTTCGACGATCGCGGTGACCTCGCCGCCGGCGCCGCGCACGATCCGGCCGTAGCCGGTGGGGTCGGCGACCACGGACGTCAGAACGGTGACGGCGTGGCCGTTCTCGCGGTGTTCGGCCAGCAGCGCGCTCAGCGTTTCCGTGTCCAGCAACGGAACATCGCCATAGCTGACCACAACAGTGCCCGTAAGTCCTTCGGGCAGAACGGACAAAGCGCACGAAACCGCGTCGCCCGTGCCGCTCTGCTTTTCCTGCACGGCAGTCGCGATCGGGCGCCCGAGCGCTTCGCCGACGTTGCCGAGGTGGTCGGCGACGGCCTCCCGGCCATGCCCCACGACGACGACGAGGTGGTCCGGCGAGAGCCCGGCGGCGGCGCGAACGGCGTGCTCGACCAGTGGTCGCCCGGCTAGCGGGTGCAGCACTTTCGGGGTGTTCGAACGCATCCGGGTGCCCTCGCCCGCGGCGAGGACGACTGTGCTCAGCGGGCCGGTCACGGCACTCCCAACGACTCCGGGACGGGTGGTGGCGGGCCCCGATCCTACGGGTCTGCCCTGGCAGCCGGCGGCGGGTCGGGTTCCGCCTCCGCAGTGAGGGTCTCGCCCGCGATGGACTGGGCCGTCGCGACTTGGTTTCCGCCACCCCGTTTCGCCTGGTACATCGCCGCGTCGGCGCGGGCCAGCACCTGATCGGCCCGCTCCTGGGGACGCAGCGACACCAGTCCGACGGACAGGGTGACGCCGTGCGAGAGGTGGTGGGGCAGCGAGTCGACGGCGGTGACCGCGCGGCCGAGGGCCTGCTTGGCCGCCGACACCGGCGCACCCGGCAGCAGCGCGACGAACTCGTCACCGCCGTAGCGGGCCACGAGGTCGTCGCCACGCAACGCGTCACGCAGTGTCGAGGCCACCACGCGCAGCACGTCGTCGCCCTCGGCGTGCGAGTGCTGGTCGTTGACCCCCTTGAAACGGTCCAGGTCGATCAGGGCGACCGCGAGCGGCTGGGCGGTGGTCGCCGCCGACAGCGCGCGCAGGTGCTCGTCCAGCGCGCGCCGGTTCGGCAGGCCGGTCAACGGGTCCTGCAGCGCCTGCTGGCTGATCGCACCGTGCTGAGCGGAGAGCCGCTCGTGCTCGCGCCGCGTGTCCAGGGTCGCCAGCTGCGACTCCCGCATCTGCCACAGCTCGACCTCCAGCGCGGCCGAGTAGTCCGCCAGCGCGCGGGACGCCTCGCTGTCGGCTTCGCTGTCCAGGCGCGCGATTTCGCGCATCAGGTGCAGGCGCATCGACGGCATCGAGTTGTCCTCGGCCAGGTTGAACTTGGTCGCGTACAGCGCCTTGAGCGCGTCGTCGCGCTGACGGGCCGACTCCAGACAGCGGGCCAGCGCGATCGCGACGATGACCTGCTCGTGCGGGTAACCCGGCTCGATCATCAGCCGCTGCAGCCGGTCGGTGTGCGACTCGTCCGGTGCGGCCAGCGCGAGGGCGGCCGCCAGCACGCCGACCTGGTCGACGGCGGGCACACCGATCCGGCGCGGGAACAGCGACTCGGCGAACGGGGCCTCGACCGCCACCGCCATCGAGGCGGCCGTGCTGAACTTCGCCGCCGCCTCCTCGTGTCGTTCGACGCGCTCCAGCCGCAGGCCCCAGCCCAAAAGCATCTTGATGCGGTTCATCAGCTGCAGGGTGATCTCGTGCGGGCCGGCGGTCTCGCGGATCGCCTGGTGGGCGCGGGCGATGACCTCCTCGGCCGCCTCGTAGACACCCAGCTGGTTCAGCACGATCCAGCAGTCGACGAGCGCGCTGGACTGCGTCTTCGCCCATTCCCGGCGGGACATGTGCATGTCCGGCGAGTTCGAGTCGTCCAGGATCGCCAGTGCCCGGGCGATCTCGGTCAGCGCCGCGTCCTCCTGCTTGGCCAGCACCAGACGGCGGCCGCGCAGCGCGTGTGCGTCGGCGCGGAACAGTGCGAGGCCGTGGCGGCGGGTGTGGGCCAGCATCTCGTCCAGCAGCGGTTCGGCCTCGGCCGCGCGACCTCGGGTGACCAGCCGGGCCAGCGAGGTGGCGCGCAGCAGCTGGGCGACGAGGACCGGCTCCCCGCGACGCTGGGCCTCGACGTGCAGTTCGTCGAGCGTCCGCACGATGTCGAGCTGCTCACCGTGCTCGGTGTGCTGCACGGCGGCGATCAGTTCCCGGGCACGCCCGGCCAGCCAGGCATCGGAGAGCTCGGCCAGTGCCGGCCGCCTGGTGTTCTGTTCGCTCTCGCCTCGCAGCGTGGCGCACCCCCTTCGGGCACGTCGGGGTAGGGCACGGCAGCTCCGCCGCCAGGATTCGAACCTGAACTATCAGAACCAAAATCTGAGGTGCTGCCAATTACACCACGGCGGATCGTGCCTGGTCAGGATAGCGACGTCGAAAAATCGTGCCAGGGCTGGGGTTGGATCCGGCGGTTGAACGCCTCCCCAGTGGGCAAAACCTCCTGTACCGTAACTTACGGAAACGTAGGTTAGGACGCCCTTTCCCAGGGTTTGCCCAGGTAGGAAGAAGTGTTGCGCATGACATCCACTCCGGTCATGGAACCGCCCAAGGCCAAGGGCCCGAAGCCGGTCATCGACGGGCAGCGAAGTGCCGGCGTCCAGTTTTCCGTGTACCTGGGCGTGATCCTGCCGCTCGCCGCTCTGGTCGCCGCGGTCCCGTTCGCCTGGGGTTGGGGCCTGACCTGGGTGGACGTGGGCCTGTTCATCGGCTTCTACGCGATCAGCGGCCTCGGGATCACGGTCTCCTACCACCGGTACTTCACGCACGGCTCGTTCAAGGCCAAGCCGTGGCTGCGGGTGGTACTGGCCATCGCGGGCAGCTTCGCCGTGCAGGGCCCGGTGATCACCTGGGTCGCCGACCACCGCCGCCACCACGCCTTCTCCGACCGCGACGGCGACCCGCACTCGCCGTGGGCGTTCGGCACCTCGCCGCTGGCGATCGCCAAGGGTTTCTGGCACGCGCACATGGGCTGGCTCTTCGAGCGGGACAAGAGCAACGCCGAGCGCTTCGCCCCGGATCTGCTCAATGACCGCGCCATCAAGAAGGTCGACGAGCTGTTCGGTCTCTGGACCGTGCTCACGCTGACCCTGCCCGCCCTGCTCGGCGGCCTGATCAGCTGGTCGTTCTGGGGCGCGGTCACCGCGTTCTTCTGGGCCGGTCTGGTGCGGGTGTGCGTGCTGCACCACGTGACCTGGTCGGTCAACTCGATCTGCCACATGATCGGCGAACGCCCGTTCGCGGCGCGCGACAAGTCGGCCAACTTCTGGCCGCTCGCGATCCTGTCCTTCGGTGAGTCCTGGCACAACCTGCACCACGCCGACCCGACGTCGGCGCGGCACGGGGTCAAGCGCGGCCAGATCGACATCTCGGCCCGCGTGATCTGGGCCTTCGAGAAGCTGGGGTGGGTGCACAACGTCCGCTGGCCGACCCCACAGCGGCTCGCCCGTCTCGCATCCGAATAGTGCAGCTACCCTCCTTGGGTGGCGGGACGACGTCGAACGAAACGTGAGGCCACCGGGGTGCGACCACCGGCTCCGGTGCCACGCGTGCGCATGACGGGCGCGGAGCGCCGCCAGCAACTGCTCGACGTCGCCCGCAAGCTCTTCGCCGAGAAGGGGTTCGACGGCACCTCCATCGAGGAGATCGCGCACCGCGCGAACGTCTCCAAACCCGTGGTGTACGAACACTTCGGGGGCAAGGAGGGCATCTACGCCGTCGTCGTCGACCGCGAGACCCAGTCCCTGCTCGACCGGATGGTGTCCACTTTGCACGGTGGACATCCGAGGGCGATGCTCGAGCAGGCGGCCAGTGCGCTGCTGGCCTACGTCGAGGAGTCGCACGACGGCTTCCGCATCCTGGTCCGCGACTCGCCGGTGGCCAGCGTGTCCGGCACGTTCTCCACCCTGCTCAACGACATCGCGAAGCAGGTCGAGCACATCCTCGCGCAGCAGTTCGACGCGCTCGGTTACGACGACAAGCTGGCCCCGCTGTACGCGCAGGCCCTCGTCGGCATGGTCGCACTGACCGGCCAGTGGTGGCTCGACGCGCGCCGCCCCAAGCGCGACGAGGTGGCCGCGCACCTGGTCAACCTCGCCTGGAACGGGCTCTCACATCTGGAGCACAAGCCCAAGCTGCGGTTGAACTGAACCCCTGACTGGTCGGTTAGGCGCCGGGCGTGATCCGCAGGAGCTTGTCGTCGTTGCCGTCGGACGTCGTCACGTACAGCGCGCCGTCCGGGCCGCTGCGCACCGCGCGCAGCCGGCCGTAGGTGTCGTCGAACTCGGCGGGCAGGTAAACCTCGGTCACCGCGCCGGCCCCGTCCACGGTGAACATCAGCATCTTCTGGCCCTTGAGCGCGACGACGGCGAGCCTGCCCTCCAGCGGGCCCCACTGCGGCCCGGACACGAAGGCCGCGCCGCAGATCGCCTCGGTGATCTCGCCCGATGTCCACAGTGGCCGGACGGCGTCCGGGAACCGCTGCAGGTCCGTCATCGGGACGTCCTCGTCGTAGGAGTGGACCGTGCCGCCCTGCGACGGGTCCCAGCCGTAGTTGCCGCCCGCCCTGATCAGGTTGATCTCGTCGTCGAAGGTCGGCCCGTGCTCCGCGGTGAAGATCTGCCCGGTGCCCGGCCGCACGGCGACGCCCTGGATGTTGCGGTGCCCGTAGGTGTAGATCCGCTGCTCGTTCGGGTCGGCCGAGGAGATGAACGGGTTGTCCGGCAGCGGCGCGCCGGTGTTCAGGTCGATGCGCAACAGCTTGCCGCCGAGGCTGTGCCTGTCCTGCGACACGTCCGGGCGCGCGGTGTCGCCGGTGCCGACGAGCAGCGCCCCGTCCGGGGCGATCTGCGGGCGGCACCCGGAGTGGCGGCCACTGGGGTTCACCGGCAGACCGGTCAGCAGATCGCCGACCTTCGTCGCGCTCCGCTTGTCCGGCGAGAGCGACCAGGTGACCAGCCGGATGTCGACCGCGCTCCCGTTCTCCTGGTGCGTCTGGCACGTGGTGAACCGGCGGCTGGTGGCGAAGTCGGGGTGCACGACCATGCCCATCAGACCGCCCTCGCCGCGCACCAGCACGTCCGAGAAGTCGGCGGCCACCTGGCTGACGGTGGTGCCCTCGATCAGCGCGAGCCGCCCGGGCCGCTGGGTGACGAGAATCGAGCCGTCGGGCAGGAACCCGATGTCCCAGCCGTGCTGCAGCCCGCCGGCCACGACGTCCGCCCGCAACGCGAGGCTTTGCCCGCCCGTCGTGGTGGGCGCGGCGACCGTGGTGGGGGCGGACGGCAGGTTCTGCGCGGGCGAAGACGTGCACGCGGTGACTGCCAGAACGGCGAGCAAAGGGGCCCAGATGCGGCGCATGCGATCATTGTGGCCTTCGCCCCGTTAAGTCCGGGTCGGATTCGCCTGCTCGGTGATCGTCCGGTAGATCGTCAGACCGCGCCGCTGATAGTTGGTCAGCGCGGCGGGTTGCTCGTCGAGCGTGCAGGTGTGCACCCACACCCGCTTGATCGGCTCGAAGCCCGCCCAGCGGTCCGGTAGATCCCAGGCGCGCCGCAGCGCGGCGGTCAACAGGTGCCCGCCGATCCCGCGGCCGGTGAACCCGGGCAGCAGGCCGAAGTAGGCCAGCTCCACCTCGCCCGGCCGCGTCCCGTCGAGTTCCGCGAACCCGGCCGTCGTGCCGCCCACCGACGCCACCCACGTCTCGTACAGCGCCGTCCGTTACCAATCCGACCACAGTCACGGCTGACCGGCTTGTGTAGCAACGGTTACGGGCAGCTCGGGGTCTGCCTGCTTTTGGTCGGATTGGTAACCGGGCGCGACACCAGGTCCAGCCACCGCTGCCGGTCCCAGCCGAGCCGGTCCGTCCACTGCCAGTCCGCGCCGACGCGGGTGTAGAGGGACCGGTTGAGCTCCGGGCTCGGCACCTCGGTGCGCGTGACCGAAACGGGCTCCGCCGGGGCGGCGGCCGGCCGGATCGCGGCGGGGTCCGTCTGCTCCAGGTACCAGGTGGTGATCTCCATGCCCCCATGCTCGCGCAGCCCTCCGGTGGTTCAGGCCGCCGGTCGCCGGGTACTTCCGATTGCCGCCGTCAGACCGCATGCTTGATATCGGGAGCGTGCTACCCGCCACGCTGACTGGAGGTGCCTCGTGACCGAGCGGTTCACCGACGAGGAGCTGGCCTTCCTCCGGTTCGCGCGGTTCGGTGAGCTGCCACCGCGCGTGCTGCCGGACGATCTGGTGGAGGTCGTGGAGACCGAGCAGCCCGATCTGCCGGTGCGCCAGGCCTTCGAGATCGGGCCGGCCGGCGGGCCCGCCTGACGCGTTGACGCCGCGGGCTCCGGCGGGCGTGGATGGACTCGCCGAAAATTTGTCGCCCCTTCGACGTACTCTGGAGTCCGAGAGCCCCTGATCCCTCCGCCAACCCGGGCAGGGGTGTGTCCGCGTGCTCGAGGAGTGCCGTTTCGTGACCGACCCGCAGCTGTCCGGCCTGCTCTCCGCTGTCCTGCCCGATCCCGCGCTGCGCGCGGTGGTCGAGCGCGCCGGCGCACCCCTGCTGGAACTGGAGGGCGGCACAGCCACCCGTCAGCTGGTGGTCGCCGCGCTAGCCGCCGACGCCGGGGCCGGCCGCCCGGTCCTCGCGGTCACCGCCACCGGCCGGGAGGCCGAGGAACTGACGGCCGCGCTGGCGAGCCTGATCGGCCAGGACGCGGTGGCCGACTTCCCGTCCTGGGAGACGCTGCCGCACGAGCGCCTGTCGCCGCGCGCCGACACCGTGGGGCGCCGCCTGGACGTGCTCCACCGGCTGCACACCGACCACGCCCCGCGCGTGGTGGTGGCCACGGTGCGCAGCCTGATCCAGCCGATGGCGCCGGGCCTGGGCACGCTCGCGCCGGTCGAGCTGACGGTCGGCGTGGAGGAGGAGTTCGAGGGCCTGCTCGACCGGCTCGTCGAGCTGGCCTACACGCGCGTCGACATGGTCGAGAAGCGCGGCGAGTTCGCCGTGCGCGGCGGGATTCTGGACGTCTTCCCGCCGACGGCCGACCACCCGTACCGCGTCGAGTTCTGGGGCGACGAGGTCAGCGAGGTCCGCGCGTTCGCGGTGTCGGACCAGCGGTCGCTGCCCGGCGAGCTGTCCCACGTCTACGCGCCGCCGTGCCGCGAGCTGCTGCTCACGCCCGACGTGAAGGCGCGCGCCGGTGAGCTGGCCGAGCGGTACGACGCCGACGCGCAGCTGGCCGAGATGCTCACGAAGCTGGCCGAGGGGATCCCGGTCGAGGGCATGGAGGCCCTCATCCCGGTGCTGTGCGACGGCGAGCTGGAGCTACTGACCGACGCGATGCCCGAGGGCACCCACGTCGTGCTGGCCGATCCGGAGAAGATCCGCGCCCGCGCGGCCGACCTGGTGCGCACCGGCCAGGAGTTCCTCGAGGCCTCCTGGATGTCGGCGGCCGGTGGCGGGCAGGCGCCGATCGACCTCGGTGCCTCGGCCTACCGGAACCTGGAAGAGGTCGCCAAGCACGCCAGTGAGACCGGCCGTCCATGGTGGACGCTGTCCCAGCTGACCAGCGAGGACGCCGACGTCGTCCATGTCGGCATCGAGGCCTCGCCGGGCTACCGCGGTGATCTCGACCGGGCGGTCACCGACCTGCGCGCCCACCTGGCCGCGGACGGCACGGCGGTGCTGGTTGTCGCGGGGCACGGCACCGCGACCCGCGCGGTCGAGCAGCTGTCCACGGCCGGGGTCTCCGCAACCCACGCCGTGGACGGACTCCTCGACCAGCCCGCGCCGGGGATCGTCACGGTCGCCTGCGGTGGTCTCGCCGAAGGTTTCGTCGCGCCCGGGCTGCGGCTGGTCGTCCTCACCGAGGCCGATCTGACCGGCCGCGGAGCCACCGCCGGATCGGCGACCCGCGACCTGGGCACGAAGATGCCCTCGCGCCGCCGCAACGCGGTCGACCCGCTGGCGCTCAAGCCGGGCGACTACGTGGTGCACGACCAGCACGGCATCGGCCGGTTCGTGGAGATGGTGCAGCGCACGGTGGGCGGCGCGACCCGCGAGTACCTGGTGCTGGAGTACGCGTCGTCGAAGCCGGGGAAACGCAGCCAGCCGGACCGCCTCTACGTGCCGAGCGACCAGCTCGACGAGGTGTCCCGGTACGTCGGCGGCGAGCTGCCCACGCTGAACAAGCTGGGCGGCTCGGACTGGAAGAACACCAAGGCCAAGGCCCGCAAGGCGGTCAAGGAGATCGCCGCCGAGCTGGTGCAGCTCTACGCCGCCCGCCAGGCCTCGCCGGGCCACCCGTTCGGCCAGGACACGCCGTGGCAGCGCGAGCTGGAGGACGCGTTCCCGTTCACCGAGACGAACGACCAGCTCGCCGCGATCGACGAGGTCAAGTCCGACATGGAGCGCGGCGTGCCGATGGACCGCGTCATCTGCGGTGACGTCGGCTACGGCAAGACCGAGATCGCCGTGCGCGCGGCGTTCAAGGCGGTGCAGGACGGCAAGCAGGTCGCGGTGCTGGTGCCCACGACCCTGCTGGCGCAGCAGCACCTCAACACGTTCGGCCAGCGCATGGCTTCGTTCCCGGTGACCATCAAGGGCATGTCCCGGTTCACCGACAAGACCGAGGCGGACGCGACGCTGGCGGGCCTCGCCGACGGCGCGGTCGACATCGTGATCGGCACGCACCGCCTGCTGCAGACCGGTATCCGCTACAAGGACCTGGGCCTGGTCATCGTCGACGAGGAGCAGCGGTTCGGCGTCGAGCACAAGGAGCACATCAAGGCGCTGCGCACCCACGTCGACGTGCTGACCATGTCGGCCACGCCGATCCCGCGGACGCTGGAGATGTCGCTGGCCGGTATCCGCGAGATGTCGACGATCCTGACCCCGCCGGAGGACCGGCACCCGATCCTGACCTACGTCGGCGGCTACGCCGACAAGCAGGTCGGCGCGGCGATCCGGCGCGAACTGCTGCGCGACGGCCAGGTCTTCTACGTGCACAACCGGGTCTCCTCGATCGAGAAGGCCGCGCGCCGGATCCGCGAGCTGGTGCCCGAGGCCCGCGTGGTGACCGCCCATGGCCAGATGAACGAGGAGAAGCTCGAGAAGATCATCCAGGGCTTCTGGGAGCGCGAGTACGACGTGCTGGTCTGCACGACGATCGTGGAGACCGGGCTGGACATCTCCAACGCCAACACGCTGATCGTGGAGCGCGGCGACCTGCTCGGCCTCGCGCAGCTGCACCAGCTGCGGGGGCGGGTCGGCCGTGGCCGCGAACGCGGGTACGCCTACTTCCTGTACCCGCCGGAGAACCCGCTCACCGAGACCGCGCACGACCGGCTCGCGACGATCGCCCAGAACACCGAGCTGGGCGCGGGTATGGCGGTCGCGATGAAGGACCTGGAGATCCGCGGCGCCGGCAACATCCTCGGCGCCGAGCAGTCCGGGCACATCGCCGGCGTCGGCTTCGACCTCTACGTGCGGCTGGTCGGCGAGGCCGTCGAGTCCTACCGGGCCGTGTTCTCCGGTTCCGGTGATGCGCCCGCCGAGGAGGAGCTGCGCGAGGTTCGCGTGGACCTGCCGATCGACGCGCACATCCCGCACGACTACGTGCCCGGTGAACGGTTGCGCCTGGAGGCCTACCGCAAGATCGCCGCCGCGGTGGACGACGACGAGCTGCGTGCGGTCGAGGACGAGCTGATCGACCGCTACGGCCAGCCGCCCGCTCCGGTGCAGCGGTTGCTGGCGGTCGCCCGGTTCCGGCACGTCTGCCGGGAGGCCGGGGTGACCGAGGTCGCCGTGCAGGGCAACAACATCCGCTTCGCGCCGCTGGAGCTGATGGACTCGCAGATGGTGCGGCTCAAGCGCCTGTACCCGAAGGCCAACTACAAGGCCGCGATGCGGACGGTGTCCGTGCCGAGGCCGACCGAGGGGCCCGCCGGCGGCCGGATGGGCGCTCCTACCCTGCGCGACGAAGCCCTGCTGGAGTGGTGCACCAAGCTCCTGATCAACCTCACCAAGAAACCCGCCGCCGTCGGATGATGCTGGCGGGGAATGGCCGCACCGAACCCCAGAAGGAGAAACGCGTGGTCACGCGCAACGAAGACAAGAGCCGCTACGAGATCTTCGTCGAGGACAAGCTGGGCGGGTTCGCCGAGTACCGTGAGCGCGGCGAAAACGTCATCTTCACCCACACCGAGATCGACGACGCGTTCGCCGGTCAGGGCCTCGGGTCGAAGCTCGCCTCCGGCGCGATCGCCGATGTAGTGCAGCGCGGCAAGACTATTGTGCCGCTGTGCCCGTTCATCGCGGCCTATCTGCGCAAGCACCCCGAGCACGACGCGCACGTGCGGTGGCCGGAAGGGCAGTGACGGCTGCCCAGGTTTCCCGCCGCGAGAGGTCCCGTGCCGGGCGGAGCTGTGAGAGGGTACGCGTGTGATGCGGATCATGGGTCGTTCTCGCGCGCTGCTCGCCGCGCTCGTCGCCTGCCTGCTGCTCGCCGGGTGCGGGTCGGGGCCGAGCCAGGTGGGCGCCGCGATCATCTTCAGCGACCACGAAGTCACTGTCGACCAGGTGCAGAACCTGCTGGACAAGGCCGTGCAGGAGCAGCCCGCCGCGCGGCAGCTGTCCCAGCAGCACAAGCTGGACCTGCTCGGCCGCGAGATCGTGCGCCAGCTGGTGCTCCACGACGTGCTCACGCGAACCGCCCAGCGTGAGGGACTGGTCGCCGATCCGCAGCTGCTGGGGCAGTTCCTCGCCGACGACCCGCTGGCCGATCCGGTGTCGACCACGACCACCGACCCGGGACAGCTGGCGCAGCAGATCGCCAACCGGGTGCGCGACCACCGCGAGGTGATCACCGACAGCCTGTTGCTGCAGGCGCTGGCGCAAAAGTACGTGGACCGGATGACGGTCACCTTCGACTACACCTCGGTGACGAGCGACGATGGCGGTGCCCAGCCAGTCGACCGCCGTGAGAAGGCCATCGCCAAGGCGGAGCAGATGGCGGCGAGCCCGACCGCCGCGGCCGAGGTTATTCGCGCCGACGCGGCGGCGGGCGAGCGGACGAGCGTCGGCGAGGTGGTGCCCGCCGCGCAGGCGCCGGATCTGGCCACGCTGGTCCTGTTCGGCGTGCGGCCGGGCACGGTGGTGGCGTTCCAGCCGAGCCAGGAGCAGCCGGTGTGGGTCGTCGCGGTCGTGCGGGAGCGGAACCTGAACGCGCCCTCCTCCGGCGACCAGGCCGCGCAGCCCTCGAGTGGTCAGCTCGCCGCGATCGGCCAGCGACTCCTCCAGCCCTACGTCGACGAGGCCGGCATTCGCATCAATCCGCGTTACGGCGTGTGGGATCCTGTGGCCATGAACCTCGCGACGAGCAGCGCCGAGATCACCGGGGCCGTCGTCCCGGTGAAGGGTGTCACGCAGCCGTGACGGTCGTGCTCCTGCCCTATCCGGACGCCGGGATCCCGGCGGCTGCCGTGCCGTTCCTGCGCAGCGCCAACGCCGTGTACGCGTCGGGCATCGACGGCGCGCTGGCCGATCTGCTGGGTGCGAAGCCGGCGCCGGACGACCTGGCCGCGGAGCCCGGGCCGATCGTGCTGATCGCCGCGGACGAGTCGGATCCCGCGGTGATCGCTCTGGTGCGCAACGGATCGCGGGTGATCGCGCAGCCGTCCGGGTCGGGTCTGGTCGAGGCGGCGAAGGTGATGGACCGGTTGCGTTCTCCGGGCGGCTGCCCGTGGGACGCCGAGCAGACCCACGACTCGCTGCGGCAGTACCTCGTCGAGGAGACCTACGAGTTGCTGGACGCCATCGAGGAGGGCGACCGGTCCGCGTTGCGCGAGGAGCTTGGCGACGTGCTCCTGCAGGTGCTCTTCCACGCGCGGGTGGCGGCCGAGGACGCCGGTGACCCGTTCGACATCGACACGGTGGCGTCCGCGCTGGTGGCGAAACTGGTCGGGCGGCATCCGCACGTGTTCACCGACGCGGAGCGCGTGCCTACCGCGGCGCACCAGCAGGTGCGCTGGGAGGAGCTCAAGCAGGCCGAGAAGCGTCGCGAGTCCAGTGTGGACGGTGTCGCACTGGGGCAGCCCGCGGTGGCACTGTCCGGAAAGCTCGGGCAGCGCACCAAGCGGGCCGGCGTCCCCGCGGACCTGTTCCCCGGTGGCGAGTCGGCCGCCGAGCAGTTGTTCCGGCTGGCCGCCGGGGTGCGCCGGTCCGGTGTCGACCCGGAGGGCGAGCTGCGCGCGGTGGCGAAGCGGTTCGCGGCGGACGTACGAGCCGCGGAGCGCTCGGCGCGCGCCGCCGGCCTGGACCCGGCCGCGATGGACGCCGACGCCTGGCGCGCCCACTGGCCCGCCTGACGCCGCACATTGTCGAAAAAGTGCCGCGTCAGGCGAACAACGATTCGCCCCAATAGCCCGTTTCCGTGACGCCGGGCGGCACCGCGAAGAGCGCGGAGCTGGTGTGCTCGACGTACTCCATCATCGCGTCCTTCGCCGACAACGCCTTCTGCATCGGCACGAACTGGGTCCGCGGGTCCCGGTTGAAGCAGATGAAGAACAACCCCGCCTCGAGGTGCCCGATGCCGTCCGAGCCGTCGACGAAGTTGTAGCCCCGCCGCAGGATCCGCGCTCCGTTCAGGTTCTCGGCGGACGCCAGCCGGATGTGCGCATCCGTGGCGATCATCGGCTCCCCGTTCGCGCCGCCGACGTGCAGGTCCACCGGGTCGAACTCCGCCGCCTGGCCGAGTGGCGCGCCGTTGCCCTTCGTGCGGCCGACGATCTGTTCCTGCTCGTCCAGCGACGTCCGGTCCCACGTCTCGATGTGCATCCGGATCCGCCGCGCCACCAGGTAGCTTCCGCCGGTCATCCAGTCCGCCCCGTCACCGGGCGCGACCCACACGTGCTGCGTCAGCGCGGCCGGGTCCTCGGCCTTGAGGTTGTTCGTGCCGTCCTTGAAGCCGAATAGGTTCCGCGGTGTCACCTGCGACCGCGACGTCGACGCGCTGCGTCCGAACCCGAGCTGCGACCAGCGGACCTCCGTCGTGCCGAACCCGATCCGCACCAGGTTGCGCACCGCGTGCACGGCCACCTGGGGGTCGTTCGCGCACGCTTGGATGCACAGGTCGCCACCGCTGCGCGCCGGGTCCAGGTTGTCCTTCGGGAACACCGGCAGATCGGCCAGCGCCTCCGGTCGCTTTCCGGCGAGGCCGAACCGGTCGTCGAACAGCGACGGGCCGAAGCCGATCGTCAGGGTCAGCGACGCGGTGGGCAGGTCGAGTGCCTCGCCGGTGTCACCGGGCGGCGCGGCACCGGCGCCGCCGATCGCGCCGTTCGGGACCACTTCCTGGCCGCCGGTCATCCGCCGCGCGGCGTCGGTCCACTTGCGCAGCAACGCGATGAGCTTCGCCCGGTCCTTCGTCGTCACGTCGAGGGAGGCGAAGTGCAGGTGTTCCTGCGCGGGCGTGATGATGCCCGCCTGGTGCTCACCGTGGAACGGCACGATGTCCGTCGCGGCCTGAGCCTCCGGAGTGGACAGTGCGTGGTCGATCCCGGCCCCGGCGGCCGCGCCCGCTCCGGCGAGAACGACGCCGGCACCCGTGATGCCGAACATCCGGCGGCGCGATACCTGGGTCATTGGGCCACGACCTCCGCGGTCTTGCTCAGCGGCTCGCTCAGCGCGTCGACCGCGGAGGCGAACTCCCTGATCTGGTCCTGGGTCAGCTCGGTGTAGTACTTGAATCCGTCGCCGGAGCGCTGGGCGTCCAGCAGGGTGTGCACGTTCTTGAACTGGGTGTCCACTTCGGTCACCAGCTGCGGGTCGCGCTCCTGCAGCACCGGTCGCAGCGCCTGGATCGCGGCCTCCGAACCGTCCAGATTGGCCTGGAAGTCCCACAGATCGGTGTGCGAGAAGGTCTCCTCCTCGCCGGTGATCTTGCCGGTCGCGACCTCGTCGAGCAGTTCCTTGGCACCGTTGGCCAGATCGAGCGCGGACAGCTCGATCGTCTTGCCCCGTGTCACCAGCGTGGTCACGTCGGCGACCAGTTTGTCGGCGATCTGCGCGCTGTCGGGCTGCAGTCCGGTGACCCACAGGTCCTTCTCCAGCCGGTGGAAACCGGTGAACTGCTGGCCCTCCTCCAGATCGGCCTCGCGGACGTCGATCGCCGGGTCCAGGTCGCCGAACTTCTCCGCGACCGGCTCGATGCGCTCGTAGTACACGCGCGTCGGGGCGTAGCGGGCCTTCGCGTCGGCGACGTTGCCGGACTTGACCGCGTCGGCGAACTTCTGGGTCTCGGTCAGCAGCGCGTCGCTCTGGCTGGCCACATACGTGGCGTAGCTCTTGGTGGCGTCACCGAGCTTCGTGTTGGCATCGGCCTGCCGGGTCGCGCCGCCGGTGACGGTGAACGCGCCGCGGATGCCGTCGCCGCTCATCCCGGGCTTGCACGCGGTCTGGTAGGTGCCCGCGTCCGCCACCTCCACGGTCAGCCGCCGGGTCAGGCCGGGCGCGATGTTCTCGACCTCGCCCATGATCCGGTCGCCCTCGGCGTAGAGGTAGAACTCCGTGACCTTGGTGCCCTTGTTGGTCACCTCGAAGGTCAGGTTGCCGGCGTTCGCGGTCGTCGCCGACACCGTGCACGCCGTGTCGGTGGCGTCGACCGTGATCGGTCCGCCCGCCGCCGCGTTCTGGCCGCCACCGGAGCAGGCGGACAGGACGAGCAGCGCCGCGGATCCCGCGACAGCGAGGGGGGTCTTGCGCAAGGTCACTCCTTGGAACCGGCCACGACGGGGGTGGCCTTGACAGCGGGGCGCCGCAGGAACAGCGGCAGCACGATCGCGACGTAGGCGACCCAGGCGATCGCCTGCAGCACCGTCGTCTGTTGCGAGTAGTTGAAGACGCCCTTGAGCAGCGCGCCGTACCACGAGGTCTCCGGGATGGCGGCGGACGCGTCGAAGGCGAGGGTGTGCAGGCCGGGCAGGAAGCCGGCCTCCTGCAGGTCGTGCAGGCCGTAGCCGAGGACACCGGCGGCGACGAACACCAGCAGCACCCCGGTGATCGTGAAGAACTTGCCGAGGTCGAACCGGATCGCGCCGCGGTAGAGGCCGTAGGCGATGGCGACCGCGATGGCGATGCCGACCGCGAACCCGATCAGCGGCTGCGTGGTGCCGCCCTGTGCGGACTGCACGGCGGCGTAGAAGAAGACGGCGGTCTCCAGTCCTTCCCGGCCGACGGCGAGGAATGACAGGAGCAGGACGGCGAAGGGCCCGACCGCGAGCGCTTCGTCCATCTTGCCGCGCAACTCGGCGGCGATGCTCTTCGACGCCTTGCGCATCCAGAAGATCATCGCGGTGACGAACCCGACGGCCACGATCGACAGGCTGCCGCCGAGCAGCTCCTGCTGTTCGAACGACAACTGCGCCGTGGTGAACGTCAGGACCGCGCCGACGCCGACTGAAAGCACCACGGCCGCGGCGACGCCCGGCCACACCCAGCGCAGCGCCGAGCGGCGGCCGGTCTTGACCAGGAAGGCGACGAGGATGCTGACGACGAGGGCGGCCTCCAGGCCTTCCCGGAGGCCGATGAGCAGGCTCGAGAACAACACGGCGGCGGCCTCCTTGAACGCATCGGACGGATTAGGTTTAGGTAAGGCTCACCTGAAAGTCCAGCCCGATCATGCGGGCTTGATCGGCGTAACCTCGCAAATCGGGCATCACGTTCCGTGTTTGCGCAGGTCCCGGGCCTGAGAACGGCTAGATAACGAACTGGTGTGATCCGTCCGGCAGTGGGACTGGATAACCTGTTCGGGTGGCAGAACCCACTCAGCCGGGGGACGCCCGGATCCGGCGGTTTTCCTCCCGGCTTCTCGCCGGGCTGGCGGTGTCCGGCACCGGGCTCGTGCTCATCCTGACGATCGGCGTGACGCGCCCCGGGCATGAGCCGCAGCCCGCTGCGTCCGCGCCGGCGGTCGCCACGCGGACGCTGGAGCCCGTGGCCGGCGCGACCGCCCCGCTACCCGGCCGGCTCGCCCCGCAGGACCGGCCGCGCGTGTCGGACCTCAAGGAGCTGGACACGTGGTCGGCCGAGGTCGCGACCGCGACCCGGGTGCCGGCGCGGCTGCTGGCGGGTTACGGCCGGGCGGAGATGTGGATGCGCGCGGAATGGCCGGGATGCCACCTGTCCTGGGCGACGCTGGCCGCGATCGGCCAGGTCGAAGCGGTGGGCACCGGCCCGCTGCCGGTGCCCGAGGAGACGTGGAAGCAGTGGGCCGCCCGCGCCACCCGCGACGGCAGGCAACCCGACCCGGCGGACATCGACGACGCGGCACTGACGATGGCGCGCGCACTTTGCTCGACCGGCGCCGACCTGGCCACGCCGCAGGGCTGGTGGGCGGCGATCACGGGCGCGCCCACCCTGGCCCCGGAAGCGCAGCGGGTGTTCGCCGGCGCCACCACCCTCGCCGCGGCCGCCCCGCGCTGAGGACCCGAAGCGCGAACGTCAGCCCTCCTGCAGCCGAACCCGGGCGTTCACCTCGGACAACGCGTCCTGGTACTCCGGCACCGGGTTCATCGCCCAGGCCATCCGCAGTTGTCCCAGAGCTTCGACCAGCCGTCCCAACCGTTGGAGCGTGCGACCGAGCACGAAGCGGGCGTAGTGGTCGGACGGGTCCAGCTCGAGCACCCGCGTAAGCGCTTGCTCGGCCCGGTTGAGCTGCGCGGAGTGGAAGTAGGCGCGCCCCGCCAGCAACTGGACGCTCGGCTTGTCCGGCTCACTTTCCAGCACCGGTTGCAGCGCCTTCAGCGCGTCGAGCGGACGACGCTTCTGGACGAGATCCTCGGCCTCGCGAAACGCGTGCAGCGGGTGCCGGCCTGCTGTTCCCCGCGGGGTCTCTGAGTCATCCATCTTCTGATCGACGTTACCCCCGACGAGCAGGTTTCGGCAGGGGCGATCAGGGTGGCTCTCGGCGGCATGATGCACTAATCGGTCATGAGCGAAGAACCGCGGTATCTGGGACTCTCGCCCTACCTGTACTACACGGATGCCACGGAGGCGCTGGACTGGCTCGTGCGCGTGTTCGGCTTCACCGAGAAGGTCCGCTACGTGGACGCGTCCGGCCAGGTCTTCCAGGCCGTGGTCGCCGCCGGCGACGCCGAGATCCTGCTCGCCGGGGTCGGCGCCGACTACTGGGAGACCAAGGGCGCCGACCGGCCGGTCGGGCAGCTCAACGTCGTGTACGTGTCCGACGCCGACGCGCAGTACGACCAGGTGTGTGCGGCTCTGGGTGAGGGTTGCGACGTGCCGCCGCCGCAGGACCAGCCCTACGGCGCGCGCGTGTTCACGGTGCTGGACTGTGGTGGCAACAGCTGGACGTTCTGGCAGCAGATCTCCGAGACCGCCGACCTGCCCTCGGGGTGGCAGGAGGTCCGCGCGGGCGGGTGACGCGTGCCTCCACCGGGTGAACAGTGAGGGCGGCTACGCTGGTCGCGTCTTCGCTGGACAAACCGATGAGGAGCAGTTGTGGCGGTCATTGAGCAGGTAGGCGCGCGCGAGATTCTCGATTCGCGTGGCAACCCGACCGTTGAGGTGGAGGTGGCTCTGGACGACGGCACGCTCGCGCGGGCCGCCGTGCCGTCGGGGGCGTCCACCGGCGAACATGAAGCCGTCGAGCTGCGCGACGGTGACCCCAAGCGCTACAACGGCAAGGGTGTCGAGCGCGCGGTCGCCGCGGTGCTCGACGAGATCGGCCCGGAGCTGGCCGGGGTCGAGGCCGTCGACCAGCGAATCGTGGACCAGAAACTGGTCGACCTGGACGGCACTCCGGACAAGTCCCGGCTGGGCGCGAACGCGCTCCTGGGTGTCTCACTCGCCGTCGCGAAGGCCGCCGCCGACTCGGCCGAGCTGGAGCTGTTCCGCTACCTGGGCGGCCCGAACGCGCACGTCCTGCCGGTGCCGATGCTGAACATCCTCAACGGTGGCGCGCACGCCGACACCGACGTGGACATCCAGGAGTTCATGATCGCCCCGATCGGCGCCGAGTCCTTCCGCGAGGCGCTGCGCTGGGGTGCCGAGGTCTACCACTCGCTCAAGTCCGTGCTCAAGGGCCGCGGCCTGGGCACCGGCCTCGGCGACGAGGGCGGGTTCGCGCCGAGCCTGTCCAGCAACCGCGAAGCGCTGGACCTGATCACCACGGCCATCGAGAAGGCCGGCTACGCTCCGGGCCGCGACATCGCGCTCGCGCTGGACGTCGCCGCCACCGAGTTCTTCTCCGCCGGCTCCTACACGTTCGAAGGCAGCAAGCGCACCGCCGAGCAGCTCGGCGCCTACTACCAGGAGCTGGTGGACGCCTACCCGCTCGTGTCGATCGAGGACCCGCTGTCTGAGGACGACTGGGACGGCTGGGTCGCGCTGACCAACCAGATCGGCGACCGGGTCCAGCTCGTCGGCGACGACCTGTTCGTCACCAACCCGGACCGTCTCGAGGACGGCATCAACCGCGGCGCGGCGAACGCACTGCTGGTCAAGGTCAACCAGATCGGCACGCTGTCGGAGACCCTCGACGCGATCGCGCTGGCCACCTCCAGCGGCTACAAGTCGATGATGAGCCACCGGTCCGGCGAGACCGAGGACACCACGATCGCCGACCTCGCGGTCGCGACCGGTGTCGGCCAGATCAAGACCGGCGCCCCGGCTCGCAGCGAGCGGGTCGCCAAGTACAACCAGTTGCTGCGCATCGAGGAGACCCTCGGCGACGCCGCCCGGTACGCCGGTGAGCTGGCCTTCCCGCGGTTCTCGGCGGAGAGTGCAACGGCGTAGATGACGCAACGCGGAACCCAGCGCGCGCGGCGCCCCCGCCGCACGGAGGGCTCGTCCGCCCGACGTGCGGAGGGGGCGCCGGCGCGCCGTCCGCAGCCTTCCCGGCGGGTGGCCGCCGGGAAGGCGCGTCTGCGCCGGAGCCCGGGCAAGCCGGGTGTCAGCGCGGCGCGCGTCCTGGGCATGTCCACCACACGACGGGCCGCGGTGGTCGCGATCGTGGTGTGCGCGCTCGCGTTCACCGTCGCCGTGCCGTTGCGCACGTACCTCGCCCAGCGTGCCGAGGTCGGCCAGCAGGAGCAGCGCCAGGCGCAGCTGCAGCACGACGTGGCACTGCTGGAGGAGCGCAAGGCGGCGGTCTCGGACCCGGCGCAGGTCGAGGCGGAGGCGCGACGCCGGCTGCGCTACGTCATGCCCGGTGAGACGCCCTACGTCGTGCAGTTGCCGGAAGATGGCCCCGCGGCGCAGGATCCGGCCCGGCCCGATCCGGCCCGCTCCGGTGGCGCAGCCTGGTATCAGCAGCTCTGGAGCACCATCGGCGGCTGACCCGGTCGCACTTTCTCGACAAAGTGCCGGCTCGTGGCACGGCACTTTCTCGACAAAGTGCGGGCCTTGCGACAATGGTGCGGTGAGCAAGACGGACCTGCCCTCGTTCGAACCGGTCACCGAGGCCGACCGGATCATCATCTCCGAGCAGCTCGGACGGCCCGCCCGTGCGTTGCGGGCCGTCGCCGCGCGCTGCCCGAGCGGGCACCCGTCCGTCGTGCAGACCAACCCGCGGCTGGAGAACGGCACCCCCTTCCCGACGCTGTACTACCTGACCTGCCCGCGGTTGACTTCGCTGGTCGGGCGGCTCGAGGCGTCCGGGATCATGAAGGAGATGACCGACCGGCTCGCGGTGGACGAGGAGCTGGCCGCCGCCTATCTCCGCGCGCACGAGTCGTACCTCGCACAGCGGGATGCCCTTGAGCCACTGGGTCACCAGGTCACCGCGGGCGGAATGCCGGGCCGGGTGAAGTGCCTGCACGTCCACCTCGCGCACAGTCTCGCGATGGGCCTGGGCGTGAATCCCTTCGGCGACGAGACGCTGGAGCTCCTCAGCGCCGATTGGCCCAGCGGCGACTGCGCCATCTGACCGAGCCGTCGCACTTTGTCGAAAATGTGCCGCGCCTGAACTCCGGCCCGACCTCCCTCCCGTCGCACCGATAGCCCCATGCGGTAACGCGGACTTAACATCCCGCGGTTCAGCATCGGTGGGGTCACTTGCTTGGGGAGGGAAGTGGATGTGCGCCGGACCAGCGTGAGCGCCCGCCGCAAGGCACGAAGAATCGGTCTGATCAACAAGACCACGCTCGTCGCGATGGGCGGCGTGCTCGCCGTGATCCCGGCCGGGTTGGCCGGTGGGGGCACCGAAACCTGGCCGACCCCCACGCCCATCGACCAGAGCCGCCCCGAGCAGACCCGCCCGATCGGCCCGGCGCAGGGCGTTCCGCCCGACGTCCTGCCGGTCAGCGTCGACGGCGAACTGCCGAAGCCGCCGGAACCCGTGCCGCCCGAGGAGCTGCCCACTGGTCCGTTCGGCATTCCCGGCGGCGCGATGAAGGCGTACCGGAACGCGGCCGATCTGATGGCGATCGAGCGGCCGGCGTGCCACCTCGATTGGGCGCTGATCGCGAGTATCGGGCGCATCGAGTCCAACCACGCGCGCGGCGGGTACATCGACGCGAGCGGCACCACGCGTGAGCCGATCCTCGGTCCGGAGCTCAACGGCATCGGTGCGGTGGCCTCGATCCCGGACACCGACGGCGGCCGGTGGGACCACGACACGGTGTGGGACCGGGCGGTCGGCCCCACTCAGTTCATCCCGACCACATGGATCTTCTACGCCGCGGACGGCAACCACGACGGCACCGCCGACCCGAACAACATCTACGACGCCACGCTGGCCACGGCGCGCTTCCTGTGCTCAGGTGGTCTGGACCTCTCGGACCTGGCTCAGCTGCGCGCCGCGATCTACCGCTACAACAACTCTGACGCCTACGTCGAGACCGTGATCCGCTGGGCCGAGGCCTACCGCAACGGCGTGGCCCTGCTGCCGGACAGCAACGTGCCCATCGGCGCACCGCCGGTCACCGTGGTCGCGGCGGCGCCCCCGGTCCCGGTGCCACCCCCGGCTCCGGCGCCACTCGCGGTGGTGCCGCCCTCGATCCTCGCCGCCCCGCCGCCGGTCACGTCGTCGACGACCACGCCGTCGTCCGCCGCGAACCAGCCGGCCGGCAGTAGCACCACCACGACCACGACCACCACCCCGACGACCACAACCACAACAACGACGACCACCACGCCAACGGAAACCTCGCCGACCTGCGAAACCACCACTTCGCCGACCTCGACGACGCCCACCTCGGCGACCCCGACGCCGCCCTGTGAGCCGCCGGAGACGGGCCCGGAGACCTCGACCACGGGATCGACGACCACGCCTACCCCGTAGGGTGGGCGCATGCCCCGTGTTGCCGCGATCGACTGTGGAACCAACTCCATCCGCCTGCTGGTGGCCGAGCTGACCGAGCGTCACGACGGCACCGTCGACCTGCGTGACCTGCATCGGGAGATGCGGATCGTGCGGCTCGGCCAGGGCGTGGACGCGACCGGCCGGCTCGCCCCGGAGGCGCTCCAGCGCACGCGCGACGCGCTGAAGGACTACACCGTCGCCGCGCGGCGCAAGGGTGTGGAGAAGGTGCGCATGGTCGCCACTTCGGCGACCCGCGACGCGAGCAACCGCGACGAGTTCTTCGCGATGACGCGCGAGGTGCTGGGCGTCGAGGCCGAGGTGATCTCCGGCGACGAGGAGGCCCGGCTGTCGTTCACCGGCGCGGTCGGCGAGCAGGATCCGGACGACGGCCCGTTCTTGGTGGTCGACGTCGGCGGCGGCTCGACGGAGCTGGTGCTGGGCGAGTGGGACGGCAGGCGCGCCTCGGTGACGGCGGCGAAGTCGGTGGACATCGGCTGCGTGCGGATCACCGAGCGTGCGCTGAAGTCGGACCCGCCCACCTCCAACGAGATAGTGGCCGCGCGCGAGCTCGCGACCGGGGTGCTCGGCGAGGCGTTCGACGTGGTGGACGTGTCGAAGGCCCGGACGTGGATCGGGGTCGCCGGCACGGTGACCACGTTGTCGGCGGTCGCGCAGGAGCTGCCCGAGTACGACTCGGAGCGGACGCACCTGTCACGCCTGAGCCCGGCGGACATCACCCGGGTGTCGGGGCTGCTGCTGGAGGCCGATCACACGGCGCGCGCCGCGAACCCGGTGATCCACCCTGGGCGGGTCGACGTCATCGGCGGCGGCGGGCTGATCGTGCAGATCCTCGCCGAGGAGATCGGCCGCCGCGGTGGGCCGGCCGAGCTGGTCGTCAGCGAGCACGACATCCTCGACGGAATCGCGCTCTCACTCGCCTGAGCCGCGTCGGCACCCGACGAAGGTAGGGTTTTCGTACCGGTTCGCCCGTTCCTGGCGGTAGCTTCCTCTCCACACGATGAGGAGGAGTTCCGTGAGAAGAACCAGGTTGCTCGTCGCGGCGCTCGCGGTCCCGCTGATCGGCGGGGCCGTCGCTCTTCCCAGCGCCGGTGCCCAGCCCGCCGCCCCGACCGGGCCCGCCGCCGAGTTCACCGTGCTGGCCACCGGTGCACAGAGCGTCGCCGCCGCCGAGCAGGCCATCCGCGAGGCCGGTGGCACGGTACTGCGCACCAACACCGCGGTCGGCTTGATCACGGCGAGCGCCCCGGCGGACGGTTTCGTCCAGCGCGTGTCGGCCGACGCCGCGGTCTACGGAGCGGCCAAGGCGACATCGATCGGCCAGGCGCCCAGTGGCAGGATCGCGCCGAAACGGTCCGATGTGGACAAAGCAGAGCCTGAGGGATCGAAGGGCGCCGATGCCAAGAAGGGCGCCACCGGGTCCGATCCGCTGGACGATCAGCTGTGGGGCCTGAAGTCGGTGCGGTCGGACCTTTCGCGCACCGTGCAGCCGGGCGACAAGCGCGTGCTGGTCGGCATCATCGACACCGGCGTGGACGGTTCGCACCCGGACATCGCTCCCAACTTCGACCGGGCCGCGTCCCGCAACTTCACCCGCGACATCCCGACCGACTCGACCGGCGCGGTCGTGGACGGGCCGTGCGAGTATCGCGGTTGCGTCGACCCCGCCGACCACGACGACAACGGGCACGGCACCCACGTGGCGGGCACGATCGCCGCGGCCGCGAACGGGTTCGGCATCTCCGGTGTCGCCCCGAACGTGACACTGGTGAACCTGCGCGCGGGCCAGGACTCCGGGTACTTCTTCCTCCAGCCGGTCGTCGACGCGCTCACCTACGCCGGCGACGCGGGCGTCGACGTGGTCAACATGAGCTTCTACGTGGATCCGTGGCTCTACAACTGCGCGGCGAACCCGGCCGACTCGCCCGAGCAGCAGATCGAGCAGCGCACGATCACCGAAGCCATGACGCGGGCGATGAACTACGCCTACCGCAAGGGCGTCACCGAGGTCGCGGCGCTCGGCAACCAGCACACCGACCTCGGCGCGCCACAACCGGACACGACGAGCCCGGACTACCCGGCGTCGTCGACCCACCCGCGCACGATCGACAACGGAAGCTGTTTGTCGCTGCCGGTCGAGGGACCGCACACCATCGGGGTCTCCGCGTTCGGCCCGTCCGGGGCGAAGGCGGACTACTCCAACTACGGCCTCGAGCAGATCTCGGTGTCCGCGCCGGGCGGCTACTTCCGCGACGGCTTCGGCACCGACTGGTTCCGCACCAACGAGAACATGATCCTCTCCGCGTACCCGCGCAACGTGGGCGTCGCGGAGGGCACGATCGACGCGGACGGCAATGTGACGCCGGACGGTGCGGCGCTGGGCGTGCAGAAGGCGGTAACGAAGGACGGCCGGGCGGGGTACTACCAGTTCCTGCAGGGCACGTCGATGGCCACCCCGCATGCGGCGGGCGTGGCGGCCCTGATCGTGTCCGAGTACGGCCGGGCGGCCCGGGGCGGGATCACGATGAGCCCGGACGCGGTGCAGCGCGTGATCGAGGGGACGGCGGCCGAGATCGCCTGCCCGGTCCCGGCGACGGTCGACTACCTCGACGAGGGCCGCGACGATTCGTTCACCGCGACGTGCCAGGGCACGCCGTCGTTCAACGGGTTCTACGGTCACGGTGCGGTGGATGCCTACGCCGCGGTGACGCGCGGGGCCGGCTACCTGCGCGGCTGAGGACTGGCCGGAAACCTCGAACGGGTGAACGGGGGAACTTGCAACCACCCGGGCACGACCGGGACGTCGGGCGGCGAAGGACCGGCCACGTCAACGGGAGGTAGCTGTGAACGCGGAGACGCCGGGCAACTGCAACTGCGGCAACTGCTGTGACTGCGGTGGCGAGTACGGCCGCAACTGAGACCGGCCGCGCGGCGGGCGTGGGGACGCGGAGAGCTCCGCGGGTCCCGCGCCCGCCCGCTACCGTTCCGAACTGAACCGGACGGACTCGGCCGGACAGTTCCTGAAGGCCGGTGCTACCCACCTCCGCATGGGCCGGGCGTGAGTGCCGGCCCCGCTTGCCACGCCTACCGGTTCGAACTGGCCCGGACGAACTCGGCCAGATCCCTCGACTGCTGCACCCGCGACGGCTCGTGCACGTACATCATGTGCCCGGCCGGGTAGTACGCCGATTCGATGTTGCTCCGCAGGTTTTCCGGGATCTGCAGGTGCGCCAGCACGTGTTCGGCCGCGAAGTAGGGCGTCGCGCCGTCGTAGTAGCCCAGGGCCACGTGCACCTTCAGGTGGGGATTGCCGCGCATCGCCGCGCTGAGCGCGTCCACCGCTGACACCGCGCGGCCCTCGAATTCCGAGTAGGACCAGTTCCGCACCACGTCCATCGACAGGACCTCGTACGGCAGGTCGTTCTCGTAGCCCAGCTCGGACCGGACGTAGTGGTTGAAACCGGCCGAATAGGCGCCGATGATCCGGGACACCGACGCGTCGTCGCTCATCAGTTCGCGCCCGCCGTCCGGCTCCCACGTCGTGAAGCGGCCGTCCATCCGGCCGGTGGTCAGTCCTCGGTCGCGCAGCAGCTCGGTGAAGAACCGCACGTGCTCGATCCGCAGGTTGACCCGGTCCACATAGGACTCCTCAAGTCCCGTCAGGGAAGCGAGCCTGGCGACCACCGCGGACCTCTCCGCCGGTGTCAGCCGTGATCCGCGCTGCAGCGCCCACGGCAGCTCGCGCGCGGCGAACTCTTCGGCCTCGGCCAGCACGTCGGCGAGCTTCCGCTTGCCGTGTTTGCCGTGGTAATGCGCGATCGCCGCGTACGTCGGCACGAACAGCGGGTACGGCTGGTCGTTGCCCTCGGTGAAGCGGATGGTGCCCATGTCCAGCACGCTGCTGATCAGGAGCAGCCCGTTCAGGTAGAACCCGCGCCGCTCCTGCAGGTACCCGGCCAGCGCCGCCGCGCGCAGTGTGCCGTAGGACTCGCCGGCCAGGTACTTCGGCGAGAGCCACCGGCCGTTGCGGGAGGTCCACAGCCGGATGATCTCCGCGACGGCCTCCACGTCGGCGGTGAACCCGTGGTAGTCCTTGGCGCTCTCGCCCTTCTTCGGCCGCGAGTAGCCGGTGGAGACGGGGTCGATGAACACCAGATCGCTGTGCAGCAGCAGCGTTTCCGGGTTGTCGACCACTTGGTACGGCGGCGGCTCGGGGGAGTCGACGTCACCGGAGACCACCCGGCGCGGCCCCAGCACGCCCATGTGCAGCCACACGCTCGCCGACCCGGGGCCACCGTTGAACGCGAACGTCACGGGCCGCGATCCGGGCTCCGCGTCGTCGAGGGTGTAGGAGGTGAGGAACACCTCGGCCTTGGCGGTGTGGCCGTCGAACTTGCCGTCGGTGTGCACCTCCTTGCGCAGCACGATCCGTCCGGTCTGGGCGGTGTAGGCCAGCTTGCGCCGCCTGACGGTGAGGGTGTGCTGGGTGGTCACGAGGTCGTCGCTCGGTTCGGGCGCGGCCTCGGTCTTCGTCTCCTCTTCGGGGGTTTCCGCCATGGCCGCCAACCTAGCGGAGCACACTGACGCCGTGCCCCGACCCAAGCCCCGCACACTGGCCGAACTGGACACGGCGGTCACCGGGTGCCGCCGCTGCCCGCGACTGGTCGCGTGGCGCGAGGAGGTGGCCGCGACCAAACGGGCCGCCTTCGCCGACTGGACGTACTGGGGACGACCGGTGCCCGGCTTCGGCCCGGCGGACGCGGCGCTGGCCATCGTGGGCCTCGCGCCGGCCGCGCACGGCGCGAACCGCACCGGCCGGATGTTCACCGGCGACCGCTCCGGGGACTTCCTCTACCAGGCGCTTTACGACCTCGGCCTGGCGTCGCAGCCGCAGTCGACGCACATTGGTGACGGCCTCGAACTGACGGGCGTGCGCATCACCGCGCCGGTCAAGTGCGCGCCGCCGGCCAACAAGCCGCTGCCGTCCGAGCGGGACAACTGCCGTCCGTGGCTGGTGCGGGAGTTCGAGCTGTTACTTCCGACACTCCGCGCGGTCGTCGTGCTCGGCGCGTTCGGCTGGCAGGCGCTGATGCCAGTGCTCGCCCAGAGCTGGGCCGTGCCGAAGCCCGCGCCCAAGTTCGGTCACGGCGCTCACGTCGTGCTGGCCGGGACCCCCGACCTTCACCTGTTCGGGTCATTCCACGTCTCGCAGCAGAACACGTTCACCGGACGCCTGACGCCCGCGATGTTGCGGGAGGTGCTGGGCCGTGCGGCCGGCGTGGCGGGCCTGCTCTGAATCGTTTTGCGCTGCCTCGCGACCCCCGTCACAGGTGGGGAGGGTCTACGAGCGTCCGTCTGGTGCGGGTGGGAAGATGTAGTCATGGCCGCAGCGAAGTCGGAACCGACCCGGATCCTCATTCTGGGTGGCGGGTACGTCGGGCTTTACACCGCGTTGGGACTCCAGAAGAAGCTCCGCGCCAACGAAGCCTCCGTCACGATCGTCGACCCTCAGCCACACATGACCTATCAGCCGTTCCTGCCGGAAGCGGCGGCTGGGGCCATCGAGCCGCGCCACGTCGTCGTGCCGCTGCGGCGGGTACTCAAGCGTTGCCACGTGCTCACGGCGCGGGTCAACAAGATCGAGCACGAGCGCAAGACCGTCACGGTCGAGGCCGCTGACGGCCACATCGAGCAGCTGAACTACGACGTGCTCGTGGTCGCGCTCGGCGCTGTCCCGCGGCTGCTGCCGATCCCCGGCCTGGCCGAAGAGGGCATCGGCATCAAGACCATCGGCGAGGCCATCTACCTGCGCAACCATGTGCTGACGAAGCTGGACCAGGCGGCCAGCACCCTCGACCCCGAGCTGCGCAAACGCTTGCTGACCTTCACCGTCGTCGGCGGTGGGTTCGCCGGCATCGAGGCGCTGGCCGAGCTCGAGGACATGACCCGGTTCGCGACGCGGTACTACGAGAACATCCAGCCGGAGGACATCCGCTGGGTGCTGGTCGAGGCCGCCGGCCGGATCCTGCCCGAGGTCCGCGAGACGCTCGGCGTGTGGACGGTCGAGCAGCTGGAGAGGCGCGGCATCGAGGTCTACCTCTCGACCGCGGCGAAGTCGTTCGAGAACGGCCGGGTGGTCCTCTCGGACGGCACCGAGTTCGACAGCGACACGATCATCTGGACCGCCGGCGTGAAGGCCAACCCGGTGCTGGCCAACTCGGACCTGCCGATCGACAAGCGCGGGCGCGTCGAGGCGACCGCCGCGCTGCAAGTCGTCGGCCACCCGGATGTCTGGACCGCCGGTGACAACGCGGCCGTGCCGGACCTGTCGCGGACCGAGTCCGACCCGACGGCCACCTGCCCGCCGAACGCGCAGCACGCGGTCCGGCAGGCGCGCCACCTGGCGAAGAACATCATCAAGGTGCTGCGCGGCGGTCCTCCGGTGGACTACTTCCACAAGAACCTGGGTGCGGTGGCCGGCCTCGGCCTGCACAAGGGTGTCGCCGATGCGCTGAACCTGAAGATCAAGGGCTTCCCGGCCTGGGTCTTCCACCGGGGCTACCACCTCAAGGCGATGCCGACGTTCAACCGCAAGGTGCACATCCTGCTGGACTGGATGCTGGGCGGCCTGTTCCGCCGCGAGGTCGTCTCGCTGGGGCAGATCAACAACCCGAAGGAAGAGTTCACCCGCGCGTCGAAGTCCTGACCTCTGCTAGGGACGCGGGCACCGTTCGCCTAGGCTTGCGGTGCCCCCGTAGCCCAACCGGCAGAGGCAGTCGACTTAAAATCGATTCAGTGCGGGTTCGAGTCCCGTCGGGGGCACTGCGTCGCTCGTCGCGGCGTTGTCCGGAGACACCGTGCCCCGGCCGATGTACACGTCCCGTGTCATCGAGAGGGATCGTTGCGCCCCCGGGGGTATTCGCCGGTGAAACACCCAAGGGCGTCGTGGCTTCGTTGAATTCTTGCCCATGCCACGCAGGTTGAGATTGCCCTGACGTCGGCGATCTCGATGAAAGATCGAGCTGGAACTACTCCCGTCCAATCAGGGCGGCAAATGCCTCGACGCTCTCTCCGCTTACCCATGTCGCTGATTCATTCTGGGAAGTCGATCCAGATCTGCGTCCGAAGCATATTGAGGGACGCGATTTGGTGACCAAGCGCAGCCATGCGTCCGGTGCCCGGTCGATCTTCTTGGCGCGCAGCCTCGGGTCGCGCTCTCCGCGCAGGTGTCAACGGCGCGATTTCCGGTCAGCATTGGCTTTTCGGGATGTAGCCCCGCTGACAGCCGTACTCGTGCTGGAGCTCTCCGGACGTCTTTCCGCGGCCGGGCCCGCCGGGATCGAGATAACCCTGATACTCGTGACACTGCGGGTTGAACTTGCCCTCGTTGACGGCCCGTTGGCCGCAACCCGGGCCATTGGCTGCTGCGGTTGTTCGGGTCGGGGTCGGGCGCTTTGAAGATTTGGCCGATGGTCGGGAAGTCGGTGCTGGTGTGCTCGTCGAACTAGGCGCTGAACTCGTCGACGGGGCCGTGGTCGAGACTTGCGAATGCACCGAAGCGGCTGGCGCCTGGCTTGGTGCCGGTGGGGTTTGCGCGCCACAGGCTGTGAGCGCAACACTGAGAACGCCCACCAGCAGCGCTGATGCAGCTCCGAACCTCACATCTTGTCAATCGCGGCATTACAGGCGCTCGTTATGGTGCGACGTGGCTTTCGGTCAAATCGTGATGATTGAACAGGCGGGGGATATCATGTGAGCATTACTGCCGCCGCTTCGCACCACAAACCAACCCCGGGGCAGGAGCGATTCGACTCCCCTCGGGAGATCCGGGCTGCGCTGCTGCCCGAGGAGGTCCCGGCGTTCGACGCAGGCGCAGTCGACTGGGGAACAGTTGCGCACGGAGCTTGGCGTCTGACCCTTCCGTGGCCTATCGCGTGTGACGCGACCCGCAAGGCCGTGCCCAGATCCGTGAACTGCCCGCCGAGGCGTTGCCCCTGTTTACCGAGGCCATCGGCGTGCTCCAGCTGACCCCGTGGAATGGCCGGCCGTACAACGAAGCCGACCCGGACAGAGTCGACGTCCTCAACGTGACCTGGTTCGGCTGACGCCAAGATCATCTACCCGCTTTTGCCCACACGTGCCGAGTCGCAGGGCGGGGCGGGCCGGCCGCCGGACCAGTGCGGTCAGTGCCGCGGTCAGCCAGGAGGTACTGGACCGGTCGTTACCTGGCCGGTGCGTGGGTCGACGGTGACCCTGTGAGTGGTTCGGTCGTGATAACCGAGCCACGCGTGGCAGTGGATGCCGTCCGCGTCCGCACCCGCGATGCTGAGACCGTCGAGAGCCAGCCCACGCGATTGCCATGCCGGGCCGGTGGCGCCGACCGCGACCAGGTCGAGGTCATTGGCCAGTAGCAGGAGCTGGTGTTCGGTGTCGGCGGAAACGTGATTGACCCCGTCCTGGACGATGACGGCGCCGTTGGTCGGCGAATCGACGCTGACGAGGTAGGCGATTCCTTCGGAGACCACGCACAGTTGCCCCGGCCCGGGGCAGGCGAAGGTCTCATCGACCCGCCCGATCCCGCCGTTGGCGAACACGCCAAGCCACGCCGGCCGTTCTGCCGGCTCGATCCTCGCGATCAAGGCAGTCCGAACGTCGAAAATCGTGCTGGGGTATGCCCGGCCGTCGGTGTCGAATTCGATGATCGGGCAGTCCCACGTTCCATCGGGCGGGAACGGTGGATCCACCTCGACGGTGTAGTTCGGTCCGAAGCCGAACCTTTGGAACCGGCGGCTGTCCATCAGGCGCCCTCTCGCTGGGTTTCGATGCCGACCCTGACCCGAGGCCTGCCGCCGATATTGCCGGACCGGAGCGTCGCTGACAGAGTCGGGCCATGACATCTGGGGCAAATCGGGACATTCGCTCTGTCGAGGACCTGCTCCGGTTGCTGGACCGGCTCTTCCCGGCGGCCACCAGCTCGTGGGACGTCGACCGTCGCCGGGACCAGTCGGAGCCGGACGAGAACCTGGTCTCGTGGCTTTCGCGGGGGCTGATCGCTCCGGGCCGGGCTCTGGATGTGGCCTGCGGAACGGGCCGGAACGCGCTGTACCTGGCCTCGCAGGGGCTCGTGGTGGACGCGGTCGACCCGTCGCCGGCGATCGAGTTGGCCGGGGACGCCGAGGTGACCTTCCACCGCGGGAACATCTTGGAGATGTCGCTTGCGGGCGGGTACGACCTGGTTTACGACTCCGGCTACTTCCACCGCCTCGCGCCCCATCGCCGGATCAGTTACGTCGAGATGGTGAACCGGGCACTGGCACCCGGCGGCCATTTCGGTCTGGTGTGCCGGGCCGGCGGCGGGGCCGCATCGGATGAGGACGTCTACCGCCACGGCGGCACGCGCGCGTACTCCGCGGACGATCTGAGCGGGATCTTCTCCGGCCTGGACGAGGTCGAGCACGGCGTCATGACCGACCGATCGGTCCTCCGCACGGCGCTCTTCCGATCCCGCGTCCGGAGCGGGTCCGAGGGGCGCGCCAGGGTACTGCGCGGGCTCGTGAAGGTCGCCGACCACCGGCGCGAGCTGGTCGACGCGCTGTGGGAGTCGACCGGTCCGGCGGAGACACAGGAGGCCGTGGAGCGCGTGCTCGGCGTCAGCGAACCGCAGGCGCGGGCGGTACTCGACCTCCAGTTGCGGCGCCTGACGCCCTGGCAGATGGCGATGATCCGGGCGGAACTTGATCAACTGGACGGGTAGACGCCCGCCGCCATCGCGCAGAAGGCGGATGGATGAAGGTCTTTGTCACCGGGGGCACCGGGGCTATCGGTGGGCACACGATCCCGGCCCTCGTCGAGGCGGGCCACCAGGTCACCGCGCTGGCTCGCAGTGCCGAGAAGGACGCCGTACTCGAACGGCAGGGTGCGAAGCCGGTGCGGGTCGGCCTGTTCGACCAGCCGGCGCTGACCGAGGCGATGGCCGGGCACGACGCCGCGGTCAACCTCGCCACCGCGATCCCGCCGATGTCGAAGTTCCTGGTGCCTGGCGCGTGGCGGGACAACGAGCGGATCCGGATTCAGGGCTCGGCGACGGTGGTGGACGCGGCGCTCGACGCCGGGGTCGGGAGAGTCGTGCAGGAGTCGGTCAGCATGCTCTACCGGGACCGGGGCGCGGAGTGGGTCGACGAGCAGTCGCCAGTCGACCACTTCCCGATGACCAGGGGAAACCACGCGGCCGAGGCCAACGCACGCAGATTCGGCGAGGCCGGGGGCGCCGCGGTGGTGCTCAGGTTCGGCTGGTTCTATGGGCGCGGGGCGGCGCATGCCGAGGAGATGCTGGCCGCCGCTCGGCGGCACGTCGGGATGATGCTGGGGCCGCCGGACGGCTATCTCTCGCCGATCCACCTCGCCGACGCGGCCACAGCGGTGGTCGCGGCGCTGACCGTGCCCGCGGGCACTTACAACGTCGTGGACGACGAACCTCTCACCAAACGCGAGTTCACCGGCGCGCTCGCCGACGCCGCCGCGACGCGGATGTGGGTGCGGGGTCCGGGGCGGGCCGCGCTGCTGCTCGGCGACCGGCTGACTTCGCTGACCCGCTCGCTGCGGGTGAGCAACGCCCGTCTCCGCGAGGCGGGTGGATGGGCGCCACGGTATCGGAGTGCGCGGGAGGGGTGGGCCGCGATGGCCGCCGAGTCGCATCGCTGACCGCCGTCCGGCCGTTCTGCGCAGACCCCCGCGCGTGAGCCGAGATTCCCCCCGACCGGGTTAGGCCAAGAGGATGCCCGGAACGGCCGGCTCCAGGGATGTGTCAGCCGTTCCGGGCAGTCGGGCCCTTACTCGGTGGGTTCGTCCTGCCGGTGGTGCTTCCCCGTGGGGGACAGGTGGTGGCGCCACCGCGCCGGCCGGTTGGTCTCGTGGCGGTTGCCCGATCTCGAGCCGCTGCCCAGGATGTTTTCGGCCGCGACCAGGCGTTCCGCGCCATCCGGGTCGGTCATCGGCACGAGCAGCCCCGACTCCGCGTCGGTCCGGCACTCGCCAGAAACAACGCCCACGTGCACGGTCACCTTGTCCGGCCCCCCGTCGTCGCGGTCGAGGTACATGAGCCGCTCGCCGACCGGGAAGGCGTCTGCCTGCAGCTGGTGGTCGTGAGACGTGGTCGTCATCCGGTGTGCTCCCCTCGAATTGTCATTTCAACACGGGCACCGCCGGGGTCCGGAGCGGATTCGTCCGCCGCGTGCCTGCCTCTGGCGACGGCGGAACCCGATGCTAACCGGCAAATGTCCGGAACACGACCCCCTGTTTCACCGGGAATCATTCTCGCGCATGAGATCGCGCCCCTCGACGATCGCCCGGGCGAGGTCGGCGACCCGGATGTTGTGGTTGCGCGCGTACCGCCGCAGGCCCTCGAACGCAGTGTCCACCCCGATCTTGTGCCGTTCGGCGAGCATGCCCTTCGCCTGCTCGATGACGATCCGACTGTCCAGTGCGGTCTGCAGGTGATTCAGTCGCACGCCGAGCTGATGCAGATCTCGTTGGTGAATCAGCTGAAGCGCCGCGGCGTAGGCCAAATGGCGGCCCGTTGTGACGGCATTTTCGCCGACGTCGAACAGACACAATGCACCGAACGCGGCACGGTCCGTCCGGATTGGAAAGGTGTGGATCGACGAGTAGCCGGCTTCGCCGTAGGCGGCGGAAAACTGTGGCCACGGACCGTCTCCCGATGATCCATTGTGGAGGCATTCCAGCGCCGGTCCCTCGTCGTGCTCGAGCTGGAACCGCATGAGCTTGTGCGCGCGCCCCGTCCCCGCGGTGATCTCCGCCGGTTCGGCCGGGAAGGACAACAGCACACCCCCGTCACGCGCGGGCGCGAGCGCGGCCGCGCGCTCGGCGAGCTCCTGTGCGAACCGGTGCACGTCGAAGCTCTCGGAATCGCGGGCCAGGAGTTCGAGCAGGGCGTCGATCAGTTCGCTGCGCATCGGCCTGCCTCCCTGACCCCACAGCCGTACCCACTCGACCAGCTCGGCGAACTACGCTGATCGGGTGAAATACTCTCCGGTGCTGGTTGGCTCACGGATGTCTCTGACCAGTGGTTTCACCGCCCTCCCGGTCGCCGAGCTTGTGTGATTTACATTACAGTCATACGGTGGGTCCCGCCGGGAGGCGAGACATGACCACCGCGTTCGACGCAGCCAGGGAGATCGGCAAGGCCGTCCTCTACGAGGGGCACCTGCGTCGGCAGTCCGGCGTGCTGATGCCGCCCGCGTTCGCCTCACCACAGGCCGGGGACTACGCCGGCTGCCGCGTCGAGTGCCTCCTCGAGCCGCGCTCGCATGCCGTGATGCACGTCCGCCTGCGCTTCCTCCAGGTCCAGGAGCGCCTCGCGCACCGCAGGCGCGACGACGGCACCTACGAGCGTGTGCCATCGCTGGTCGTCGGGGATGCGGAGTACGCCACCTGGGACGAGGTGGTCGAGCGCGAGATCGACGCGGTGCTGCCGGTGTTCCAGCTGACGTCCCAGCGCACCTGTATCCCGTTCGTCGTCGGTGGCTCCGAACGGACCGGGTTTGTCGACCCGGCCGTGAAACTCCTCCACCGCACCTGGCCGGTCAGCGGTGAGCTGAGGCTGAGCGCCCAGGTGCTCGGCGGGCAGTATGGCGGGATCCGGCTGCGGGCCGAGGTCGTGAACACCACCGAGTGGTACGAGCCGGACGCGCCGCGCGAGGACGCCCTGCGGCACGCGATGCTGGCCGCGCACCTGGTGCTCGCGGTGAACGCCGGGCGGTTCGTGTCCCTGACCGATCCGCCGGAGTGGGCCAGGCCGGCCGCCGAGCGCTGCGAAAGCCACCGCCTGTGGCCGGTGCTGCTCGGCGACACCGACGCCGCGGTACTGGCGACTCCGGTCGCCCTGGACGACCACCCGTCCGTCACCTCGGAGGGCGAGCTGCGTGAGGGCGCGGGCATCGACGAGATCGCCACCATGCGCATCCGCTACCTGCGGAAGGCCACCGGCGAGGACCCGAACCTGACGTGGTGGGACCCGGGTGCGGTGTCGCCGGAAACCGACGAGGTGGTGATTTCCGGGGTCGCGGTGGCCGCCGGGAGCCGGGTTCGGCTGCGCGACGGCCGGATCGCGACCGTCCGGGCCGTACTGTCCGATGTGGAGGGTAACCGGCACCTCGAGATGACTGTGAACGGGAACTACCGATACCTGACGCCGGAGGAGATCGAACCACTCCGATGAGGACGGTCGCGACCGCGTCCGGTGTGCCGGCGCCCTTTCGTCGACGCGGCACTTTTTCGACAATGTGCGAGCTAGCGGCGGGCGAGTGCCGCGTTGGCCATGACGTGTTGCATGAGGATCGCCAGCACCTGCTTGGTGGATTCCCGGTCACGCGCGTCGCAGAGCAGGATCGGCACCGTGTCGTCGAGTTCGAGCGCCGCGCGCACCTCCTCGGTGCCGTAGCGGTAGGCGTTGTCGAAGCAGTTGACGCCCACCACGAACGGCAGGCCGCGGCGTTCGAAGAAGTCCACGGCGGGGAAGCAGCTCTCCAGCCGTCGCGTGTCGGCCAGCACCACGGCGCCCAGCGCGCCCTGCGCGAGCTCGTCCCACATGAACCAGAACCGGTCCTGTCCCGGCGTGCCGAACAGGTACAGGATCAGCTCGGGGTTGATCGTGATGCGGCCGAAGTCCAGGGCCACCGTCGTGGTGGTCTTGCTCTCCACGCCGGTCAGGTCGTCCACCCCGGCGGAGGCCTGGGTGATCGACTCCTCCGTGCGTAGCGGGGAGATCTCGCTCACCGAGCCGACCATGGTGGTCTTGCCGACCCCGAAGCCACCTGCGATCAGCAGCTTGACCACGGTGGCGGAGACGTTCCGCCGGGGCTCAGAGCCTGCGAATGCCATCGAGAACCGCCTGAAGTACGTGTTGGTCCGGGGTGTCGGAGAGGGGCTGGGAGGTTCGGTAGATCACGTGGCCGCGTTCGATGAGGTCGGCCAGCAGCACCTTCACGATCGGCACCGGCAGGTCCAGATGCGCCGCTACCTCGGCGACCGACAGCGGACGCTGGCACAGCCGCACGATCCGCGCGTACTCGGGCGCCATCGTGGCGGCCTCGGCGAGACCGGGCAGCGCAACGACGAGGGACAGCAGCTGCAGATCGATGTTCCCGGCGTGCGTCCGGCCGCCGGTGATCGTGTACGGCCGGGCGATCGGGCCCGCCGCGTCATCGAACCAGGTGTCGTCCTCCCGCGGGAACATCATGGCGCACTTTGCTGCTCAACCCGTGGCGCGGCGCTCAGCGCGGCGCCGACCCGCTTGACCATCATGTTCATCGCGTAGGCGACGAGACCCATGTCGACGTCGTCGACGGTCAGCAGCGCGAGACAGGCGCCGTGCCCGGCCGTGGTGACGAACAGGAACGCGTGCTCCATCTCGACGACGGTCTGGCGCACCGCGCCGCCACCGAAGTGGCGCCCGGTCCCCTTGGCGAGGCTCTGGAATGCCGAAGCGACCGCGGACAGGTGCTCACCGTCCTCTTCGGACAGATTCGTGGACCGGCCGATCAGCAGGCCGTCGGCCGACAGCACGACAGCCCGGTCCGCACCGACGACCTGCTGGAGGAGGTCGTCGAGAAGCCAGTCCAGCTCGTTGATTCCCGCGTTCGGCATCACGTGTGCTCTCCCAGAATGTCGATGGTGCCCGGATCCTGTTCACGAGCGCGGCGGGTGCCCTGCTGGAACGCCGAGAGCCGGCTGCGGGCCTGCTCCGGGCTGTCCGGCGCGGGGCTGGGGTCGACGGCGGTGCTGAACGTCGCGGTCTCCTCGTCCTTTCGCAACTGCGGGGCCAGGCTCTGCTGCCGTCGGCGGCGCGGCAGCGGCGGGCGGTCGGGCGAGATCGGCCCGGCGTGCTGGGGCCGTGCCTGCGGCGGGCGCGCCGGCACCGGCGGGCGTTCCGGCGGCGCGGCCGGGACGTGCGGGCGGAACAGGTCCACCCGCGGCGGCGGCCCTTCCCGGTGCCCGTTGGTGGCGAGCCGTTCGGTTGGGCTGTCGGCCTCCTCGGGCCAGCGGTGGGCCGGCACGCTCTGTACCGGGATCGGCGCCTCCTCGGCGGGCGGCGTGTCCTCCGGCTGCGGCACCGGGGCGAGCAGGTCGGACCGGACCAGCACGATGGCCCGGGTGCCGCCGTAGGCAGAGTCGCGCAGGGTCACCGAGATCCCGTGCCGCGACGCCAGTCGTGCGACCACGAACAGGCCGAGACGCGGTTCCGCGGACAGCGCCATGACGCTGAAGTCCGGTGGTTCGCGCAGCATGGTGTTCAGCTCGTCGGTCTGCTCCGGCTCGATGCCCAGACCCTGGTCCTCGATCTCGATGACCACCCCCTTGCCGACGACGTCGCCGAACACCTCGACGCGCGAGTTCGGCGGCGAGAACGACGTGGCGTTGTCCAGCAGTTCGGCGAGCAGGTGGACCAGGTCGGCGACGACCGGCCCGGCGACCGCGACGTTCGGCAGTTTGCCGACGGTGACGCGCGCGTAGTCCTCGGTCTCACCGGTGGCGCCGCGGACGAGGTCGGCCAGTGCGACGGGGTTGCGCCACTGCCGGCCCGGCCGCTCGCCGCCGAGGATGATCAGGTTTTCGGCGTTGCGCCGGGCGCGGGTGGACAGGTGGTCCAGGCGGAACAGCATGTCCAGCTGGTCCGGGTCCTCCTGCTTGCGCTCGGCCTCGTCGAGGGCCTTGAGCTGCCGGTGCACCAGCACCTGGCTGCGGTGGGCGATGTTGAGGAAGACCTTCTTGGTGCCCTCACGCGTTTTGGCCTCGTCCACCGCGGCCGCGATGGCTGTTTGCTGGGCCTTGTTGAACGCGTCGGCGACCTGGCCGATCTCGTCTGCCCCGTGGTCCAGCACGGCCATTTCGGAGCTGATGTCGACGGCCTCGCCGGACCGGACCCGCTCGACCAGTTCGGGCAGTTGCGTCTCGGCGGCCTGCAGGGTCTCCTCGCGAAGCCGGCGCAGCCGCCGGACGAGTCGGTTGGACAGGCGCCACGCGACGAAGAACACCGCGAAGGACACGATCAGCGCCGCGGCACCGGCGATCACCGAGGTGACCAGGGTCCGGTTCCCGTTGTCCAGGCCGATCTGGGTCGCATTGGAGCTCTGCTCGATGTAGAGACCCATCAGCGCGTTCCCGACTTGGGTCGCGGCGTCGCGCCACTGCGGCTCGGCGACCGGCAGGGCGGTCTGGTTGCCCCTGAGGAAGGCGTTTTCGACGATGCTCAGCGTGTCCCAGGCCGGGCTCGCCAGCAGCGCGTCGTACTTGGCGCGCACCGACGGGATCATCTGCGGCACCGCGACTTCGAGCTCGGCGTGGTAGGCGCCGATCTGGCCGATGTAGGTGCGGAACTCCTCCTCGGTCAGCCCACGTCCGGCGACACCGGCGGCCACCAGCGCGTCACCGCGGGACATCGCGTCGGCCGCGGTGAACAGCGGCATCGCGGTGACGCGGAGGAACGCGGTCTCCGCGTCCGGCGCGCCCTCGGCGACACCGTTCAGGCCGGTGGCGAACTCGTCGATGATGCGGTTGTAGAAGGCGTAGGCCTCGAGCGGTGACGCCTGCCTGCTGTCCACGCGCTGCCGCAGTTCGGGCAGCTGTGCGAAGTTGGCGCTGGTCTTCGCGATGCTCTCGCGTACCGCCTGCGGCGCGTCGTCGACCATGTTCTGCAGCACCGAGGCCATGCGCGCGGCCGTGGTGTCCGTCCTGGCGCGGGCCTGGACCAGATCCACGCCGGGCGCGCTGTTGCTCGCGAGCGTGCGCAAGGTCAGCACGCGTTCGGCGCGCACGGCGCCGAAGAAGAGTGCGCCCGGCTCCGCCGAGTCGTGCACCTTGGTCGCGAAGTCGCGCGCGTTGGCCGCTTGCACGACCAGGTAGCCCGCCAGCGCCACGCCCGCGAGTAGCAGAGTGACGCTGGGCACGATCGCGATCGCGAGCACCCTCGACCGGATCGAAGCACGCTGCCTACGTGTTCCGAATGCCTTTTTCACCGCTCTGAGGAGCCTTCCCACAACTCGATGTGATCGCCTCGGCCCCGACCCGAGTTGACGCTTCGTACAGGAACCACCTGGGGTTCTGCGTCCGGCAGAGTGAACCAGCCCGGATAACTGCGAGTCAACTTCACGTTCGGTGTTTCCTGGACGTCTGCCTCATAGGGCAGTCAGAGACTTTCCTACCGCGCGAATATTGTCGTTCCGCTCCAGGAACTCGTTACGGCACAGGGAATGCCGAAGGATTCCGCGCGACTGTTCGGCTGGATGGACTGGCCGGTTAGCCCGGATGGGCGTAGCCCCCACGGCGTCCCGGGCATTTCCGGGTGCGCCCCGCGGTGCCGGTTCAGCGATAGGGTTTCCCACATGGTGGTGACGGCGAAAGCGCTGGCCGAGCGGGTGCGAGCCGGGGAAGTGGACCCGGAGCGTGAGATCGAGGGCGTGATCGCGGGCATTCAGACCGCGGACCGGGTCATCGGGGCGTTCCGCCGGGTGCGGGACGAGGAGGCCGTGGCCGAGGCCCGGCGCCTTCGCGAGCGGGCCGACCTCGCGGACCTGCCACTGGCCGGGGTACCGGTGGCGGTGAAGGACGTGGCCGGCGTGGCGGGCGAGACCGTGACGCGGGGGTCGCGCGCGATCGTGGTCGCCGCTGGTTCGGACCACTTGGTGGTGCAGCGGTTGCGTGCGGCCGGAGCGGTGATCGTCGGGCTCACGCGCGTCCCTGAGCTGTGCATCTGGCCGATGACCGACTCGCCGGAGAGCGTGACGCGGAATCCGTGGGCGCCCGAGTACACCGCGGGCGGCTCGTCCGGCGGCAGCGCCGCGGCGGTGGCCGCCGGTCTGGTGCCGGTCGCCCACGGCACCGACGGGCTGGGCTCGATCCGGCTGCCGGCGGCGATGTGCGGGCTGGTCGGGATCAAGGCGGGCGCCGACGTGCTGGCCGAGGACGGCTGGTTCGGGCTGTCCGCGCACGGCAGCCTGGCCACCACGGTCGCCGACGCGGCGTTGATGTTGTCGGTGCTGGCGGATCGTTCGTCGCTGGCGACGGTGGGGGAGCCGGGGCGCCTGCGGATCGCGATCTCGACGACGGTGCCGCTGACACACGCGCCGGTGCCGCGCCCGCTGACCGCGGCGGTGGAGCGCGTCGCGGACCTGCTGGCCGCATCCGGGCACGGCGTCACACGGGATCATCCGCGGTACGGCGTCGAGCCGGTGGCGGGAATCCTGGAGCGCTGGTTCGCCGGTCCGGCCGAGGAGGCCGCAGGTCTGGACACGAGCCTGCTGCAGCCGCGGACGCGACGGCACGTGCAGGTGGGGCGGGCCGCACGGACGCTGGTGCGCCCGGGAACGGCCCGGCGGTGGGCCGCGCGTGCGGCGGAGTTCTTCACCGGTTACGACGTGCTGATCTCGCCGACGCTCGCGACCCTGCCGCCGAAGGCCGCGCCCTGGCACGCGCGGTCGTGTCTGGCCAATGCGCTGCCGTCGATCGCGCTGGCGGGCTTCACCGGGCTGTGGAACCTGGCGGGCTACCCGGCGATGTCGGTGCCCGCGGGCCGGCACCCCAACGGATTGCCCATCGGGGTCCAACTGGTGGCCCCACCCGGCGGCGAGGCGCGGTTGCTGGCACTCGCCGCGCAGCTGGAGACACTGAACCCCTGGCAGCGGCTCCCATAGTCCGGGCGGGGGTGCGCCCTGGCGGCGATGGCGCGTGCCCTTTCCTGGCGGGCTCTTGTGGCAGGGAGCGCTTGCCAGACGTGCAGTGGCATGTCCGGTGGGCGGGCCTGGGTCGGCTTCGGCCGACTCCGCGACCAGTCGCTAGTTCTTGGTGGGGTGAGGGCGTTTGGCGAGCGGCGCGGGCAGCTGTTGTCCCTCGGGCTTCGCCGCGGGGCCGGCGAGCGCGGCCGGGGGTTTGCCGGTTGCGGGGCGGGCACCCGGGGCGGGCTTGGCGGCCGGGACCGGTTTGGCGGGCGCGGACTGCGCGCTGGGCGCCGGACCGGGCTTGTCCGCCGGCGGCTCGTCCGGCGCGCGGCTCGTGTCCACTACGGACTCCTCGCGCAACGGCTCCAGCGCGGACTGGCTGCGCGCCAGCACCTCGTCGGTCTTGCGGAGCCGCCCGGCGACCGTCGCGCTGATCCGGGACAGCCTGTCGACCAACTCCCTGGCCTCGCGCTCGCGCTTGTCCGCCTTCGCCGTCGCGTCGGCGACCAGCTTGCGGGCGTGCGCGGTCGCCTCGTCGACGAGCCGCTTCGCCTCGGCGGTCGCCTCCGAGATGCGCCGCTCGGCCTGCTGCTTGCTCGCGGTCTGCTGGTCGGCGATGTGCTTTTCGAGCGCGGCCCGCTGCGCGGCGATCGACTGCTCGAAGTCGTGCTGAATGGTGCGCCGCTTGCGTTCGGAGTCGATGTCCAGCTGCGTCCGCCGCCGCGTCGCCTCAGACGTCAGCCGCTCGACCTCCGCCTTCGTCGTCTCCAGCGCGTGCTTGTGCTCGGCCTGCAGGGCCTGTCCGTGCCGGTCCAGTTCGGCGAGCAGGCCCTGGTACCGCTCACGCAGCTTCCCGGACAGCTCGCTCGTCGAACTCCAGTGCTCCTCCGCCGCGACCTGCGCGCGCGAGGTGATCTCGTCGGCCCGGATCTGCGCCAGCTCCACCGTGCGCTGCATGCGCTCGTCGAGGTCCTCGACCCGCTCCGGCGGCCGCTTGAGCTCGTCGACCCGGTTCCGCAGCCGGGCGATCTCGCCGCGCGCACCCTCCAGCTCGCGCGACAGGTTGCTCGCCTGGGTCATCGCGTTGTCGCGATCAGCCATCACCCGGCGCAGGCTGGCCTCGACGCGGTCCAGGTACTGCAGCACCTGGCCACGGTCGAAGCCGTGCCACACCTGGTTGTACTCACGCCTCAACGGCAGCAGGCTGTCGCGCTCAGAGACCATGGCAAGACCGTACCCGCGCACAGCGTGTTAACACGGTCAGGTCACGGCCGGTGTGTCACTCACCAGTGGAAACCCCTGGTCAGCTTGATCAGGGCGGTCGCGGCGCGGGACAGGTGCCGCTCGCCTTTTCCGATACGTAGTTCACCCGTGCCACCGGCGGCCGCCGAATCGGGGAAGATGCGGTAGCCCTCGTAGGCCAGCGCGTCGACCAGGCCCGGCACCAGTGTGTAGGCCGCCTGGATCAGGTATCCCTCGGGCGTGCCGATGTGCTTGGGCCGGTTCTTGAGCGCCCGCATCACCATTTCGGCGGCCTGGTCCGGCGATTTCGTCGGGAACGCGTCGTAGATCTTCGTCGGCCGGATCATCGGGGTACGGACCAGCGGCATGTGGATCGTCGTGAACGTGATGCCGTCGCCGTGCGTCTCGGTGGCCGCGATCTTGCTGAAGTAGTCCAGTGCCGCCTTCGACGCGACGTAGGCCGAGAACCGCGGCGCGATGCCCTGCACGCCGATGGAGGACACGTTGACGATGTGCCCGAACTTCCGCTCGGCCATGTGCGGCAGCACCGCGAGGATCAGCCGGACCGCGCCGAAGTAGTTGATCGCCATCGCGCGCTCGTAGTCGTGGTAGCGGTCGTAGGACAGCTTGATCGAGCGGCGGATCGACCGGCCCGCGTTGTTGACGAGCATGTCGATGCGGCCGTGCTCGGTCATCATCTGGTCGACGATCTTGTGCACGTCCTCCTCGTCGGTGAGGTCGGCCGGGTAGACCGACGCGAAGCCGCCCGTGGCGATGATCTCGTCGCGCACCTCCTCCAGCTCCGCCTGCCGCCGCGCGACGAGCAGCGGCACACCGCCCGCTGCGGCGACCTTCAGCGCGGTCGCCCGCCCGATGCCGGACGAGGCACCGGTGATGATCACGCGGCGGCCGTCCAGCGCGCCGCGCGATCCGTGCTGGCGGGCTCGGAACGGGTCGAGGTGCTCGCGCCAGTACCGCCACAGCGCCGGGGCGTACTCCTCGATGCGGGGCACGTCGACGCCGGCCGCGGCCAGCTCCTTCCGGGTCGCCGCAGACGAGAAGACCGACGGGAACGACAACGTGTCCAGCAGGACGGCCGGGATGCCCAGGCGTTCCAGGAACGCGTCACGGGTGATCGTGAACCCGGGCACGTGCTCGCCCAGCCGGGCCAGCCTCAGCAGGCCGCGGGACAGCCGCCGGTCGAGTTCGACGTTGATCGTGGGCGCACCGGCTGCTCGGGCGAAGGCGTTGTAGACGCACACCACCGACTGCGGTTCGGGGCTGACCAGGTGGAACGCGCGGCCGTCGAGACCGGGCTTGACGACCAGCTCCAGCAGTGCCCTGGCCACGTAGTCGACCGGGACGACGTTCGTGTCGCCGAGATCCGGTCCGACGAGCGGCACGTCCGGCAGCGCGGCGAGCCTGCTGATCGCCGGGAACAGGTAGTAGGGGCCGTCGATCTTGTCCATCTCGCCGGTTTGCGAGTGACCCACCACCACCGCCGGCCGGTACACCCGCCACGGCACGTCGGACTGCTGCCGCACGATCCGTTCGGCCTCGAACTTCGTGCGGTGGTACGGGGTGGGCAGGCGCTGGCCGGTGTCGAACATGTCCTCGGTGAAGACGCCGTCGTGGTCACCGGCCACGGCGACCGACGACACGTGGTGCAGGCAGCCCGCGCCGATCTCGGCGGCCAGTTCGAGCACGTGCCGGGTGCCGTCGACGTTGGCCTTGACGCTCGTCGCGTCGTCGGCGGTGAGGTCGTACAGCGCCGCCAGGTGGACCAGCCCGTCGACCGCGCCCCGCAGCCCGGCCCGCACGTCCTTGTCGATGCCGAGGCGTTCCTGCCCGATGTCGCCGTGGACCAGCGTCACCTTCTCCGGGTGCGGCCAGCCGTTGACCAGGGCGGTCAGCCGATCCCGCGACTTCTCGCGGACCAGGAGGAACACCCGGTCGACGTCCTCCCTGGCGAGCAACAGCGGGGTGAACTGGCGCCCGATCAACCCGGTCGCACCCGTCACCAGATACGCGGTCATGTGCCTGCCCTCCGCCCGTCGCACACCCCTACCGGCTGCATTGTGCGTCAACGCGGCTCGCCGTGACCACAGTCATAGCGCACGGGGCTACCTTGTTGATCAGGGGACGGCGAGTAAAGTCGTCTTTACTTGACGGGAACCGGCAGGGCGCTGCCGACGTTGAACCTGATGCAGGTGCCAGTAGATCCAGGAGGATCAGGTGCGTTCCACAAGCAACCCAGCGTTCCGCAACCTGCCCACCGGCAGCGCGGGATACGGCTCGTACGGGCCGAACGTAGGATTCAACCAGCCCCAGGGCATGCCCGGATACGGGATGCCGTCGGGTTACGGCGTGCCACAAGCGCCGCCGACCGAACGCCCCATGACGGTCGATGACGTCGTCATCAAGACCGGCCTGAGCCTGGGCACCGCCCTGATCACCGGCGTGCTCGCCGCCGTCTGGGCCAACACCCAGGCCGAGGCCAACGCGCTCGGCCCGATCGTCGGTCTGATGGTCGGCGGCATGATCGTCGGCCTCGTGCTGTCGCTCATCATGATCTTCCGGCAGAAGCCGAGCGGCCCGATGACGCTCGTCTACTCGGCGGCCGAGGGCGTGTTCCTCGGTGCGATCACGGGTCTGTTCGAGTTCATCTACCCGGGCATCGCGCTGCAGGCGATCCTCGGTACGGCCGGTGTGTTCGTCGCGATGCTGGTGGTCTACAAGACCGGCGCCGTGAAGGTCACGCCGAAGCTCACGAAGTGGATCATCGGCGCCACCGCGGGTGTCGTGATCCTGATGCTCGCGAACCTCCTGCTGGGCTTCTTCGGCGTCAACATGGGCCTGCGGGACGGCGGCACGCTCGCGATCATCTTCAGCCTCGTCGTGATCGGCATCGCGGCGTTCAACTTCCTGCTCGACTTCGACATGGCGGACCAGATGATCCGCCAGGGCATGCCGGCCAAGTGGGCGTGGTTCGCCGCGTTCGGCCTGATGACCACCCTGGTCTGGCTCTACCTGGAGATCCTCCGCCTGCTGTCGTACCTGCAGAACGACTAGCCCCCGGTCGCACTTTTTCGACAAAGTGCGATCCACGGAAGGACACTCGGTGATCAAGCCGGGTGTCCTTCTTTGTGCTGTCACACCTTCGGGGGTCGATGATCGCCGCGTTGACTACACGGTGTTTGATACGAGCACCTGTAGTCCCTTTACATTTGTGAGGTTCGCGTGAGCGTCCCCCCATCGCCGGCTGCACCTGGAGGGCAGCCGGCGCCGTTCGGCAACCAGCCGCCCGCGGGCACTCCCGGCGTGTTCGGTCCGCCCGCCGGGCAGTTCGGCCCGCCACCCGGGCAGCCGGCGGGCGCTCCGCCGGTCTTCCCGCCGCCTTCCGGGCAGCCCGGCCAGTTCGGGCCGCCACCGGGCCCGCCGTTCGGCCCGACCGGGCAGCCGGTGCGGAAGAGGCGCTTTCCGCTGTGGTTGATGATCGTCCTGCCGATCGTCGTCATCGCGCTCGGCGTCCTGTCGGTCGTCAGTTTCATGAAGTCCCCGGCGTCGGCATCCGTCGGTGACTGCCTGCACGTCACCGAGTTCACGACCACCGGCGCCGATCCGACCAAGATCGACTGCGCGGACCAGAACGCGAACGTCAAGGTCGCGGTGAAGCTGGACAGCTCGTCGTCGACCTGCCCCACCGGCGACTACGACGAGTACAGCGTGAGCGGCCGCAGCTCGTACAAGCTCTGCCTGATGATCAACGCGCACGACGGCGACTGCTTCGCCGACGTGACGTCCTCGACCGCCGGCTACAAGCGGGTGGCGTGCACCGACCCGACGGCCGAGATCGAGTTCGTCAAGATCGTCACCGGCCAGGCCGACGAAGCCGCTTGCGAAGGCGTCAAGATCGACGGCGCGGTCACCTACTCCGAGCCCGCCACGACGATGTGCGCGGTCGCGAGAACGGCGCCAGCGCCTGATCCACCGCACGCAGTACGGGGCCCGGCGCACCTCAGCGCCGGGCCCCTTCCGCATTCGAGAACTCAGCTGAGCCGCTCGATGACCATCGCCATGCCCTGACCGCCGCCGACGCACATCGTCTCCAGGCCCCACTGCTTGTCGTGGTGCTGCAGCGAGTTGATCAGCGTCGAGGTGATGCGGGCGCCGGTCATGCCGAACGGGTGCCCCACCGCGATCGCGCCGCCGTTGACGTTCAGTCGCTCGCTGTCGATGCCGAGGTCCTGGTACGACGGGATGACCTGCGCGGCGAACGCCTCATTGATCTCGACCAGGTCGATGTCCCCGATGGACAGTCCGGCGCGGGCCAGCGCGCGCTGCGACGCCTCGACCGGGCCATAGCCCATGATCTCCGGCGACAGGCCCGACACGCCGGTCGACACGACCCGGGCCAGCGGCGTGATGCCCAGCTGCTTCGCCTTGGTGTCGGACATGATCACCAGCGCGGCGGCGCCGTCGTTGAGCGGGCAGCAGTTGGCGGCGGTGACCCGGCCGTCCGGTCGGAACACCGGCTTCAGGCCGGACACGCCCTCCAGCGTCACCCCCGGCCGGGGACCGTCGTCCTTGGACACGACCGAGCCGTCGGGCAGGGTCACCGGCGTGATGTCTTTGGCCCAGAACCCGTCGGCGATGGCCTTCTCGGCCAGGTTCTGCGACCGCACACCGAATTCGTCCATCTCGGCGCGGGAGACGTTCTTGGCGCGGGCGAGGTTCTCCGCGGTCTGGCCCATCGCGATGTAGACGTCGGGGAGCTCGCCGTTCTCCCGCGGGTCCACCCACGTGTCGCTGCCCTCGGCGGCGACCTTCGCGGTGCGGGCCCCGGCTTCGTCGAACAGCGGGTTCTGCGTGTCGGGCCAGGAGTCCGAGCTGCCCTTCGCGAAGCGCGACACCGTCTCCACGCCGGCGGAGATGAACACGTCACCCTCGCCGGCCTTGATCGCGTGCAGCGCCATGCGGGTGGTCTGCAGGCTGGAGGAGCAGTAGCGGGTGATGGTGCAGCCCGGCAGGTGGTCGTACCCGAGCTGGACCGCGACGGAGCGGCCCATGTTGAAGCCCTGCTCGCCGCCCGGCAGACCGCAGCCCAGCATGAGGTCGTCGATGTCCTTCGGGTCCAGCTGCGGCACCTTGTCCAGCGCCGCACGGACCATCTGGACGGCCAGGTCGTCCGGGCGGATGCTGACCAGCGAGCCCTTCCCGGCGCGGCCGATCGGCGAACGCGCAGCGGAAACGATGACGGCTTCGGACATGGCGGGACACTCCTTCGGGTCGGGCTAAGCGCGTGCTTACCTACATCCTGCACCTTGGGAGCCCGCGGTCAAACCCCAAGGCGACGTCCACCACGTCCAGGGGCCACCACCACCCTCAACGGACGCGCTTCGCGCGGCTAGCCTTGCCCGCCCGCCAGCCCACCACCACCCTCAACGGACGCGCTCCGCGCGGCTAGCCTGGTGCGGTGGACTACGTCGAGCACATCGTCGACCTCGTGGGCAACACCCCGCTGGTCAAGCTGAACTCCCTCACCGAGGGCCTGGCGCCGCTCGTGCTGGCGAAGGTGGAGTACTTCAACCCGGGCGGCAGCGTGAAGGACCGCATCGCGCTGCGAATGGTCGAGGCCGCCGAAGCCTCCGGCGAGCTGCGGCCCGGCGGCACGATCGTCGAGCCGACCTCCGGAAACACCGGCGTCGGTCTGGCGATGGTCGCCCAGCGCAAGGGCTACCAGTGCGTCTTCGTCTGCCCGGACAAGGTGAGCGAGGACAAGCGCAACGTGCTCAAGGCCTACGGCGCTCGCGTCATGGTGTGCCCGACGGCTGTCCCGCCCGAGCACCCGGACTCCTACTACTCCGTCTCCGACCGTCTGGTCCGGGAGATCGAGGGCGCCTGGAAGCCCAACCAGTACGCCAACAAGGAGAACCCGGCCAGCCACTACCACTCGACGGGTCCGGAGATCTGGGCGCAGACCGAGGGGCGGATCACCCACTTCGTGGCCGGCGTGGGCACCGGCGGCACGATCTCCGGCACCGGCCGCTACCTCAAAGAGGCCTCGCGGGGCCGGGTCCAGGTCGTCGGCGCGGATCCCGAGGGTTCGGTCTACTCCGGCGGCACCGGCCGTCCCTACCTGGTCGAGGGCGTCGGCGAGGACTTCTGGCCGGACACCTACGACCGCGACGTCGCCGACGAGATCATCGCCATCTCCGACGCCGAGTCCTTCTCCATCACGCGCCGTCTCGCCCTGGAAGAGGGGCTGCTGGTCGGCGGCTCGTGCGGGATGGCCGTCGGGGCGGCGCTCAAGCTCGCGGAACGGCTCGGGCCCGACGACGTGATCGTCGTGCTCCTGCCCGACGGCGGCCGCGGTTACCTGGGCAAGGTCTTCAACGACCAGTGGATGGCCAGCTACGGCTTCCTGCCGCCGGACTCCACCGGCGCCACGGTCGGCGACGTGCTGCGCGCCAAGACCGGCTCGCTTCCCGACCTGGTCCACACACACCCCAACGAGACGGTCGCCGAGGCCGTCGCGATCCTCTCCGAGTTCGACGTGAGCCAGATGCCGGTCGTCAGCGCCGAGCCGCCGGTGATGGCCGCCGAGGTCGTCGGCGCGGTCAACGAGCGCGAACTGCTGGAGGCCCTGTTCACCGGGAAGGCTCAGCTCGCGGACCGCCTGGACAAGCACATGTCGCCCCCGCTGCCCACCATCGGCGCGAGCGAGGGCGTCGGGGCCGCGATGACGGCGCTGTCCAATGCGGACGGCGCGCTCGTCCTGGTCGACGGCAAGCCGGCCGGGGTGCTCACGCGGCACGACCTTCTGGGCTACCTCGCCGGACGGTGAACCTGGTTTCATCGCGCGGAACCGCCGGGGCGTTACGAGCGGCACCGACCCGGATCCGATAGCGTGTGGCCACCCGGATCTACGTGAATAAGCACAGTCAGTCCTCTCGAGGGGGTTCAAGACCCACATGAGTGCTCCGCAGCCGCCGAACCAGCCGTGGGGTGGCGGCCAGTCGCCTCAGGGCCCGCCGAGCGGTCCCCAGCAGCAGCCAGACAACCCGTTCGGCTCCTCCGAGCCGACCCAGGTCGTGCAGCCCAGCCAGCCGCAGCAGCCGTCCGAGGGCGGTGCGTTCGGCGAGACCGCGGAGCCGACTCAGGTGGTCCAGCCGGGTGGTGACCCCAACGCCACGCAGATGGTCAACCCGGGTGAGGCCCCGGGTGCGGAGTCCACGCAGCTGGTGCCCCCGGGCTCCCAGCCGCCGCCGGCCATCCCGTACTCGCCGCCGCCGAGCGCCGCGGACAACCCGGGAGCGGTCAACCCGCAGCAGGGCTTCGGGCAGCAGGGCTACGGCCAGCAGCAGCCGCCCGGGTTCGGACAGCAGCCCGGCCCCTACGGCCAGCCGCCGCAGGGCTACGGCCCGCCCTCCCAACCGGGTGGCTTCGGCCAGCCGCAGGGCTACGGCGCGCCGGCCTACGGCCAGCAGGGCGGCGGCAACGCCGGTGGCAACGCGCTGTTCGGCTACATCGCGGGCGGCATCGCCGCGCTCCTGGGCCTGCTCGGGGCCATCTTCGTCCTGGTCGACTTCGGGGACGCCGGGCAGTACGCCGACCGGTACGACTCGTTCCGGGAACAGGCGCAGAGCCTCGGTCTGCCCAGCCCGGGGCTGGTCTGGTTCTACCTGATCATGATCCTGGTCGGATCTCTCGCCGCGCTGGCCGGTGGTGCGTTGATCGCGCTGGCGAGCAAGCTCAGCGCCTCGCTCAAGAAGATCGCTCCGATCGTCACCGCGGCCGGGGGCTTCCTGGTCCTGCTGTTCGCGATCCTGTTCATGGCCGCGTTCCCGGGCGAGCTGACCTCGGTCCCGGGCAAGGCGATCCTGTACCTGATCTTCGGCGTCGTGGCGCTGGCGATCGGGGTCGCGGGCCTCGTTCCGGCGACCAAGCAGTTCGTCGGTCTCGGTGGGGGTGGCGGCCAGCAGGGCGGTCCGGGCGGCTTCGGCGGCCCGGGTGGCTACCCGCCGAGCGGGGGTTTCCCGCAGCCGGGTCAGCAGCCTGCTTACGGCCAGCCGCAGTACGGCCAGCCGCAGTACGGCCAGCCGCAGTACGGCCAGCCCGGTGGGCCGAACCCGCCGAGCGGCGGCTTCCCGCAGCCGGGCCAGCAGCCCGGTTACGGCCAGCCCGGCCAGTACGGTCAGCCGCAGCCTGGCTACGGCCAGCCTCAGCCCGGCTATGGGCAGCAGCCGGGCTACGGGCAGCAGCCCGGTTACCCGCAGCCCGGGCAGTACGGTCAGCCGCAGCCCGGCTCCTACGGCCAGCCGCCGCAGCAGCCCGGCCCCTACGGCCAGCCCGGCCAGCAGCCGCCCCAGCAGTGGTGACCAGATGATCCGAGAAGATGCCCCCGGCCCGGCCGGGGGCATCTTCTTTTCCCGGTTGATGTCGGTTCGGGGGAACGCGGCTAGGGTGAGCGCCGAAAAGGTCCGATTCCCTGGGAGCGCTGTGACGAGTCGAAACGGCCACGAGCCGCGCCCCAGCGGCACGACCGCGATCCTCGCCGGCGTGCTCGGGCTGGTCCTGGCCTGCCTGCTGGGCTATCTGCCGCTGAAGTTCTTCGTCGACTACGGATTCGCCGGCATGGACGGCAAGGTGCGCGTCGTGCTCGGCGTCTACTCCCTGGCCGCGCTGGTCCTGCTGGCCGGGGCGCTGACCACGTTCTTCCGCGCGGTCACCGGCGCGATACTGCTGCTGCTCGGCGGGCTGCTCGCGGTCGCCGCGGTCGTCTGCGAACCGGTCCTGCTCTACCCCGGCTACTTCGAGGACTTCTTCGCGGCCATGTTCCGGTTCACGCCCGACGACGCGTTCGTGCGGGTCGGGGCGGCGGTCGGGGGGCCGATCGTGTTCGTGCTCGCGGTGCTTCCGTGGACCTTCCGGTACCTGCGGCACCGCCCGGCTGGTAGTTGGTAGATGTGACCGTTCCGTCCTATCCCGAAGCCGCCACGTCGCGCGGCGGCGCCACCGGCATCGCCGCGGCCGTCCTGGCCCTCCTCGGCGGCCTGTTCCACCTCGTCGGTGTGGCCGGTGGAGCGGTGCTGCTCGCTGGCGACTACGACCTCACACGCGGACTGCTGACGTTCGCCACGCACCTGGTGCTGGCCGTCGCGCTCATCACCGGCGGGGTCGGGCTCGTACTGGCCAAGGAGTTCGGCCGCGTCGCCGCGCTCGGCGGGGCCGCGGCAGCGCTCGCCGTGTACCTGCTGGTGCTCGTGCTCGGCGCGTTCGGGGTGTACTTCCTCGGGCTCCTCGACGGCGCCGTCCCGCTCGGCTACGTCGCCGTGTTGTGCGTCCCGGCGATCGGCACCCTGGTGCTGGCCTGGGTGCCGCCCACCGCGCGATGGGTGCGGCGGGGCTGGTCGTAGGCTTGGGCAATGACGCACGACCTCTCCCGCACAGGCTTCGAGACACGCGCCATCCACGCAGGTCAGGAGCCTGACCCACGGACGGGTGCGGTCATCGTGCCGATCTACCAGACGTCGACCTACGCCCAGGACGGCGTGGGTGGCACCCGCGAGGGTGATTACGAGTACTCCCGCACGGCCAACCCGACGCGCACCGCGCTGGAGCAGGCCCTGGCCTCGCTCGAAGGCGCCCGTCACGGCCTGGCGTTCGCGTCCGGCATGGCCGCCACCGACGTGCTGCTCCGGGCGGTCCTGCGGCCGGGCGACCACCTGGTGCTGGGCAACGACGCGTACGGCGGCACCTTCCGCCTGATCGACAAGGTCCTCAAGCTGTGGGGCGTCGAGTACGGCGTCGCGGACCTGTCGAACGTGGACGAGGTGCGCGCCGCGGTCCGTCCCGAGACGAAGCTGATCTGGTGTGAGACGCCGTCCAACCCGATGCTCGGCATCGCCGATCTCGCGGTACTGGCGGAGATCGCCCACGGCGCCGGCGCCCGACTCGTCGTGGACAACACGTTCGCCACGCCGTACCTCCAGACGCCGCTCGCCCTCGGGGCCGACATCGTCGTGCACTCGACCACCAAGTACCTGGGCGGACACTCGGACGTCGTCGGCGGCGCGGTCCTGACCAACGAGGACGAGATGCGGGAGCAGCTGTTCTTCCTGCGCAACGCCGCGGGTGCGGTGCCCGGTCCGTTCGACGCGTGGCTGACACTGCGCGGCCTGAAGACGCTCGCCGTACGGATGGACCGGCACTGCGACAACGCCGAGCAGATCGCGGAGATGCTGTCGGCGCATCCGAAGGTCGCCGAGGTCTACTACCCGGGCCTGCCCGGCCACGCGGGGCACGACGTCGCGGCCAAGCAGATGCGCCGCTTCGGGGGCATGATCTCGATCCGCCACACCGACGGCAGGCAGGCCGCCCTGGACACCGCGGCCCGCACGAGCCTGTTCATCCTGGCCGAGTCGCTCGGCGGCATCGAATCGCTGATCGAGCACCCGGGCCAGATGACGCACGCCAGTGTGGCGGGCTCGATGCTCCAGGTCCCGGACGACCTGCTGCGCTTGTCGGTGGGCATCGAAGACGTCCGCGACCTCACCGACGACCTACGGACCGCCCTCGAGGGCTGACCCGACGAAGCCGGGTCGCACATTGTCGAAAAGGTGCCGGGCTCAGGGGCGGTAGTTGTTCAGCTCGGCGTTCTTCGCCTCGCCGGGCGTGCTGCCGGTGCGGATGCCCTGCAGATCTGAGCCGTCCACGCACCCGCTGACCAGCTCGACATAGTTGTCGTGCCGGATGTACTGGGCCGGGTCGCCACAGCCGGCCCGGTCGACCGTGTAGACGGCCGCGCCGGTCAGGGCCAGTGCGGACGTGATCCCGGCGACCAACGGCAGCAGGCCGGCCGCACGCGTGGCACGCCGGACCCTGCTGCCCGTTTCGCTCCGCGTTGGCATGGCTACTCCCCGATTCGCCGAACTGACCGGCTCCCAGGGTACCGAAACCCGCGAGATGGGAGTGGCATGATCCGGGATATGGATCTCGTGGACGTCGAACGCATCCGCGAGGCGCGGAAGCTCCTCGCGGGGATCGTCCGCGTCACGCCGATGGAGCACGCGCGTGACCTCGAGAATCGCCAGGGCGGCGCGGTCCACCTCAAGTGTGAGAACCTCCAGCGCACCGGCTCGTTCAAGATCCGCGGCGCCTACACCCGGCTGCACGGCCTGAGCGCCGGCGAGCGGGCCCGCGGGGTGGTCGCCGCCAGCGCGGGCAACCACGCACAGGGCGTCGCGCTCGCGGCGTCGCTGCTGGGCATCTCGTCGACCGTGTTCATGCCCACCCGCGCGCCGCTGCCCAAGCTCGCCGCGACCCGCGGCTACGGCGCGGACGTGCACCTGTACGGCGACGTCCTCGATGAGACCCTCGCCGAGGCGATCGCGTTCGCCGAACGGACCGGCGCGGTGTTCATCCACCCGTTCGACCACCGGGACGTCATCGCGGGGCAGGGCACGGTCGGGCTCGAGATCCTCGAGCAGGTGCCCGATGCCGCCACCATCCTGGTGCCCACCGGTGGTGGCGGACTCGTCTCGGGTGTGGCGTGTGCGGTCAAGGCGTCGCGGCCGGACGTGCGTGTGGTGGCGGTGCAGGCCGAGGAGGCCGCCGCGTTCCCGCCGTCCCTCGCGGCCGGGGGACCGGTGCGGTTGCCGCAGATGCAGACGATGGCCGACGGCATCGCGGTCGGCCGGCCGGGCCCGGTGAGTTACGCGCACGTGGCGGCGAAGGTCGACGACGTCCTCACCGTGTCCGAGGAGTCGCTGTCGCGCGCGGTGCTGCAGTGCCTGGAACGGCGCAAGCTCGTCGTCGAACCGGCGGGTGCGGCGGCGGTGGCGGCGCTGCTGCAGTACCCGGGCGAGTTCGCCGCGCCGGTGGTGGCCGTGGTGTCCGGCGGCAACGTGGATCCGTTGCTGCTGCTGCAGATCATCCAGCACGGCATGACGGCCGGCGGGCGCTACCTCGCGCTGCGACTGCGCGTGCCGGACCGGCCGGGGTCGCTGGTGTCGGTGCTCTCGCGGGTGCGCGACCTGGGCGCCAACGTCATCGACGTCGAGCACTCCCGGATCCTCGGCGCCCTGGCCCTCGGCGAGGTCGAGATCGCCCTGAACCTGGAGACCCGCGGCCCCGCGCACTGCGAAGAGGTCCGCGCCGAACTCCAGCGCGCCGGGTTCACCATCGTCGGTTAGAGGTTGCCGCGGCGCTCCTGTTCACGCTCGATGGCCTGGAACAGGGCCTTGAAGTTGCCCTTGCCGAAGCCCAGCGAACCGTGCCGCTCGATCAGCTCGTAGAACACGGTGGGCCGGTCGCCGACGGGCTGGGTGAAGATCTGCAGCAGGTAGCCGTCCTCGTCGCGGTCGACCAGGATGCGGTGCTCCTTCAGCGTCTCGACCGGCACCCGCACCTGGCCGATCCGCGCCCGGAGCCCGGGGTCGTCGTAGTAGGAGCCCGGGGTGTCCAGGAACTCCACGCCCGCCTCGCGCATCGCGGTGACCGTGCCGACGATGTCGTTCGTGGCCAGTGCGATGTGCTGGCACCCGGCGCCGCCGTAGAACTCCAGGTACTCGTCGATCTGCGACTTCTTCTTCGCGATCGCCGGCTCGTTCAGCGGGAACTTCACACGGTGGTTGCCGTTGGCGACCACCTTGCTCATCAGGGCCGAGTAGTCGGTGGCGATGTCGTCGCCGACGAACTCCGCCATGTTCGTGAATCCCATGACGCGGTGGTACCAGTCCACCCAGTGGTCCATCCGGCCGAGCTCGACGTTGCCGACGCAGTGGTCGACGGCCTGGAACAGCCGCTTGCGCCGCGGTGTCTCCCGCGCCTGGAAACCGGGAAGGTAGGGGCCGTGGTAGCGGGAGCGGTCCACGAGGCTGTGGCGCGTCTCGCCGTAGGTGGCGATCGCGGCCGTGTGCACCGTGCCGTGCTCGTCGGAAATGTCGTGCGGCTCCTCGAGGACCGTGGCGCCCTGCGCCCGCGCGTGCTCGACGCACTTGTCCACATCGGACACTTCGAGCGCCAGGTCGATGACCCCGTCGCCGTGGCGGCGGTGGTGGTCGAGCAGGGGCGAGTCCGGGCGCACACCACCGGTGATGACGAACCGCGCGGACCCCGACGTCAGCACGAATGCCTTGTGGTCGGGCCGGCCGGTCTCCGGGCCGGAGTACGCGACGAGCCGCATCCCGAACGCGTGCTGGTAGTACCACGCGGTCTGCGTGGCGTTGCCGGCGATGAACACGACGGCATCGAGCGCGGTCACGGGGAACGGGTCGGCGGTCTCATCGTGCTCGACCAGACCGACGAGCTGGCGCAACTGGTCGTAGTCGACGTCGTCGAGAGTGTTCGTCATGTCCAGAAGAATGCGCAGCCCATCGCATCCTGAGCAATAATGGTCGTCTTTGCTGGACGATCTGCCCAGCGTTCGGTGAGGATGATCTACCAAAGTGGGCAATCTGACCAGGAGGTTGCGGTGGACGCGCTCGACGCCCGGCTGTTGCTGCTGCTCACCGACGCGCCGCGGCTGAACGTGCTGGAGTGCGCACGCCGTCTCGGTGTCGCCCGTGGCACGGTGCAGGCGCGCCTGGACCGGCTGACCGAGCAGGGAGTCCTCGGCGGCTTCCCGCCGGAGCTGAACCTCGCGGCGATGGGGTACGGGCTCACCGCGTTCGCCGTCCTGGAGATCGCCCAGGGCCGGCGAGCCGCCGTGGCGGAGGCGCTGTCCGCGATCGAGGAAGTCTGCGAGGTGCACGCCACCACAGGTCAGGGTGACCTCTTCGTCCGCATGGTGGCGCGCGACCACGACGACCTGCAGCGGGTGATCGACGCGGTGGTCAGCGTGCCGGACGTGCGCCGGACCTCGACGTCGCTGGCCCTGTCGACGCCGGTCCCGCCGCGCGTCCGGCCGCTGCTGGAGCGCCTCGCCTACGAAACGAAATCGAGGTAGCGCTTGGCGGAGCGCTGCACGACGTCATAGCCGTCCTGCCGCACGACCGCGTCCCACCAGGCGCCGTAGATGGCCTCGAAGCGGTAGCCCGCCAGGATCTCCGCCGCGCGGCGGACGACCGGCGGTCGCTCCGGGATCAGGTTCGGGTAGCTGTACATGAAGGCGACGAACTTGCGGTCCGGGATGACCTGCACGATGTCGCCGGACAGCAGGGCGCCGCGCCCCCGCTCGCCGCCGGACCAGTGCAGAACGGTTCCACCGGCGAAGTGCACGCCCAGGTTGATCAGGGTCAGGTCGTCACCGACCTGCTTGGTTCGGCCGCTCCAGAGTTCGATCCGCTCGTCCGGCCGCCCGACCCATTGCCGGTCGTTCTCGTGCAGGTGGACCGGCACGTCCAAGGCGCGGGCCCACTCGACGCAGGTCGTGTAGTAGTGCGGATGGCTGATGGCGATTCCGGTGATGCCGCCCCGGGTGCGGATGTCGGCGATGATCGCCTCGTCGAGGTAGGCGGAGAGGTCCCAGAGGAAGTTGCCGCCCTCGGTTTCCACCAGCAGCGCCCGCTGGCCGATGCCGAACTTCGGCGTGCAGGCGATGCCGGTGACGCCCTCGCCCTCCGGCCTGATGAGGGGCTCGTGCTCGGCCTGGAGCGTGGCGAAATCGGTCCACTGCTGGCCGGCCGGCGGGACGTACTGGCGCTCGTCCTCGCAGATGGGGCAGTCCGGCCGGGGCGACCCGTATTGCATGCCGCAGGTCACGCAGATGGGGTTCATGGCCGAAACGCTACGCGGCCCGCGCCGCAACTCACTGCGTTCGTGGACCGCACGGTCCCGCACAGCGAAGCGGCTGTTCCGCGCGATACGCGCTGGAACAGCCGCTCGGAAAGTGCTCAGCCCGTGTAGGGCACGGCCTTGATCAGCGTCACCTTCTGGCTGCTGCCGTTGGGCAGCTCGTACTCGCGCGACTCGCCTTCCTTCGCGCCCAGCAGGGCCTTGCCCAGCGGCGACTCCGGTGAGTACACGTCGAGCTCGCCCTCGGCGCCCTCTTCGCGGGTGGCGAGCAGGAACTTCTCGTCCTCGTCATCACCCTCGTAACGCACGGTGAGGACCTTGCCCGGCTCGGCGACCCCGTCGTTCGCGGGGGCCTCGCCGACCTTCGCCGACCGCAGAAGTTCCTGCAGGTGGCGGATGCGGGCCTCCTGCTGGCCCTGCTCCTCACGGGCGGCGTGGTAACCGCCGTTCTCCCGGAGGTCGCCTTCTTCGCGGCTGGCGTTGATCTTCGCAGCGATGACCGGACGATTCTCGATCAACTCGTCGAGCTCGTGCTTGAGCCTGTCGTAGGCTTCCTGGGTCAGCCAGGTCACCTGGGTGTCGCTCACGGCCACCATCTCCTCGTCGTGCCTGCCGGACATGGGTGTTCATGCCGGCAGCCGCACTGCACCGAGTGCGGCTGGATAAAGGAAAAACACGGCCCGTCTGGGCCGTGCCGGTAGATCAGGGTACCACGACAGGGCAGGTCAGCGCCGGTCCATTTCTCAGGAGCCGGGCATTCGCCGAGTCGTTCACCCCGTTGGCCGCTAACTCCTTGACAGATACGCAGGTATGTCGTATGAGCACCCGTACACATCCGCGGTGACCGGGCGGTCGATGCTCCTGACGACCACGTCGACCCGGCTGTCGTTCGCCGGGATGTAGACCTCCCTGCGGCCGCTCTCGGCGCCGCTGATGTCCCGCGTCCGCACGATGCACACACCCGGCCGGCCGGGGTCGTCGCGCGTCACGTTGAGCGACACCGTCATCGCGTTCCCCGGCAGTTCCCCGAACGTGACGCGCTCCGCGCTGATGGGCGCGCCACCCAGGTTCACGTAGCCGATCCACGCGACGGCGCCACCGGTGGCGACCGCGAGCACGGCGAACACCCACCTGCGCCAACGCCGGCTCGCCCGCCGGGGCCGCCCGTAGCGGCCCTCCGGCAGCGACGTCGGCGCGCTCGCGGTGCTCAAGCCGGGCCTCCGATCGAACTTGTCGTACCCCCGGGGACAATGGAGGCAACCGCAGTATCCCTCCGCGGTGGAATAAGGATTCAGAAGGGGTCGTTGCAGGCATGGTGGATTCTGACGAGCTGCTGTCCAGGTCGGGATCGCGCCTGCGTCTGATGGCGGTGCACGCCCATCCCGACGACGAGTCGAGCAAGGGCGCGGCCACGATGGCCCGGTACGTCGCCGAGGGCGCCGAAGTCATGGTCGTGACGTGCACCGGTGGTGAGGCCGGGAGCGTGCTGAACCCGGCCATGGACCGGCCCGAGGTGCACGCCAACATGAGCGAACTGCGCCGCGAGGAGATGGCCAAGGCCGCCAAGATCCTCGGGGTCAAGCACCGTTGGCTCGGCTTCGTCGACTCCGGGCTGCCGGAGGGTGAGCCGCTGCCGCCGCTGCCCGAGGGCTGCTTCGCGCTGACGCCGCTCGAGGAGCCGGTGCGCGAGCTGGTCAAGGCGATCCGCGAGTTCCGCCCGCACGTCGTGCTGACCTACGACGAGAACGGCGGCTATCCGCACCCCGACCACATCCGCTGCCACGAGGTCTCCGTCGCGGCCTTCGACGCGGCCGCCGAGCCGGACAAGTACCCGGAAGCGGGCGAGCCGTGGCAGCCGCTCAAGCTGTACTACATGCACGGCTTCTCCCGCGCCCGCATGCAGGCGTTCCACGACGCCCTCGTCGAGGCCGGCATGGAGTCGCCGTACGCCGAGTGGCTCGGCAAGTGGGACCCGGACCGGGCCGACGTCATGGAGCGGGTCACCACGCACATCGAGTGCGGCGACTACTTCGAGGTCCGCGACGAGGCGCTGAAGGCCCACGCGACCCAGATCGACCCGAACAGCCGCTGGTTCTCCGTGCCGCTCGAGATGCAGCGCCGGGTGTGGCCCACCGAGGAGTACGAGCTGGTCCGGTCGCTCGTGGACAGCACGCTGCCCGAGGACGACCTGTTCGCGGGCATTCGTGAGAAGGTGAACACATGAGTGTCTTGTTGCCCGTGACGGCGCCGGTCTCCACGACCGCGCTCGTCCTCGCCCAGCAGCCGGGCAACGGCGACAACGGCGGCCAGGGTGAGGACTTCGGCAAGTCCTCACCGCTGGGATTCCTGGTCCTCCTGCTGTTCCTGATCGCCGTCGCCCTGCTGGTGCGCTCGATGACCAAGCACCTCAAGCGGGTGCCGCCGACCTTCGACCCGGAGGAGAAGGCGGCCGCCGAGGCCGAAGCAGCGAAGGCCGACGGCGAGGACGAGGCCCAGGCGGAGGCCGAGGAGCCCGCCAAGGAGCCGGAGAAGAGCGAGAGCTCCTAGCGGAGGACGTGTCGAGTCACCTGACACATCCCGACAACGTGTTAAGTTTATCCGGAATTTTTAACACGTCGTGTGGATGCGTCGAAGGAGTTGACACGTGTCCTGGAGCCCTGAGGTCCCCTTCAACGATCTGCCACCGCTGCCGCCGGCTGGCATCGACCTCGAGCCCAAGCGCGTGCTCAAGGCGACAATCGAAGCGCGAACGGCCCTGGCGACTCTCGCCCAGGCCGGCCAACTGCTGCCGAACCCCAACATTCTGATCCACGCTGTCCCGCTGCTTGAGGCGCAGGCCAGCTCGGAGATCGAGAACATTGTGACCACGGCAGATGAGCTGTTCAAGCACGTCGACTCGGGTGGCGGGGATCATGCCACCAAGGAGGCTCTGCGCTACCGGAGCGCGCTGTTCACAGGGGTTGAATCGATCAGTAGCCGGCCGCTCACCGCGGCGACGGCAACTCGAATCTGCTCAGAGTTGCAGGGCCGGGAGATGGCTGTTCGCGCGGTGCCTGGCACGCGCATTGCGAACCCGGCCACGCTGGAGATCGTGTACGCGCCACCCGAGGGCGCCGACGTCATTCGCGAGAAGCTCTCGGCCTGGGAGCGGTTTGTCCACGCCGACGACGATCTCGACCCGCTGGTCCGCATGGCGGTGACCCACTACCAGTTCGAGGCGATCCACCCGTTCCACGACGGCAATGGCCGAACCGGCCGCGTCGTCAACATCCTGATGTTGATCGAGGCGGGTCTCCTCCGCGACCCGATCCTCTATCTCTCGCGCGCGATCATCGCCCGCAAGAACGACTACTACCGCCTCCTGCGAGCCGTGACAGCCGAACAGGCGTGGATCGACTGGATCCTCTACATGCTCGATGTTGTCCGCGATTCCGCAATGTCGACGACGCGGAAGATCGGAGCCATTCGCACGTGCCAGGAGGGCATCGCCGAGCGAGCTCGCGCTGCCACTCCGGGTGGGCGGGATGCACAGTTCTTGGCCGTTCTGTTCGAGCAGCCCTACTGCCGCATCAATACTGTCGCCGACAGATGCGAGGTCTCGCGCCAGACCGCGTCGTCCTGGTTGCGCGCCCTGGTCGAGGCGGGGCTCCTCCGCGACGTCAAGGTCGGTCGAGAACTCCTCTTCGTGAACCACGAGTTCCTGGACGTGTTGACGCGTCCTGAGTGAGAGCGCAAAGCTCCACCGTCTCGACGAATTCTCCCAGCCCGGCGCACCTTTTCCGCCCACGAAGCCGCAGGCCTAGCGGCAGCGGCTCGGGCGCCGTGACAGTCTGGTGTCATGGCCAATCGACTCGCCGCCGCGACGAGCCCGTACCTGCTGCAGCACGCCGAAAACCCGGTCGACTGGTGGCCCTGGAGCGCCGAGGCGCTCGCCGAGGCCCAGCGCCGGGACGTGCCGATCCTGCTCTCCGTCGGCTACGCGGCGTGCCACTGGTGTCACGTCATGGCCCACGAGTCGTTCGAGGACGCCGAGACCGCGCGCCTGATGAACGAGCACTTCGTCAACATCAAGGTCGATCGCGAAGAGCGCCCCGACATCGACGCGGTCTACATGACCGCGACCCAGGCGATGACCGGCCAGGGCGGCTGGCCGATGACCTGTTTCCTCACCCCGGCCGGCGAGCCGTTCCACTGCGGCACCTACTACCCGCCGCAGCCGCGTCCCGGCATGCCCTCGTTCCCGCACCTCCTCGTCGCCGTCGCGCAGGCCTGGCAGGAGCGGCGCGACGAGCTGCGTGAGGGCGCCGGGAAGCTCGTCGAGCAACTCGCCGGGCAGCTCGGGCCGCTGCCGCCCGCCCCGGTCGACGAAGGGGTGCTCGATGCGGCGCTGTCGAAGCTCGCGGGGGAAGCCGACCGCGGGCGCGGCGGATTCGGTGGTGCGCCGAAGTTCCCGCCGGCGATGGTGCTGGAGTTCCTGCTGCGCCACCACGAACGCACCGGCTCTGCCGACGCACTGTCCTTAGTGGAACTGTGCGCGACGTCGATGGCGCGCGGTGGCATCCACGATCAGCTCGCCGGCGGGTTCGCCCGCTACTCCGTCGACGCGTCCTGGGTCGTGCCGCACTTCGAGAAGATGTTGTACGACAACGCTTTGCTGCTGCGCGTGTACGCGCACCTGGCCCGCCGGACGGGCTCCGCGTACGCCGCCGAGGTCGCGCGCATGACCGGGAGTTTCCTGCTCGACCGCCTGCGTACTCCCGAAGGTGGCTTCGCGGCCTCTCTGGATGCGGACACCCTCGGCGAGGAAGGGCTGACCTACGTCTGGACGCCGGCGCAGCTGCGCGAGGTGCTCGGCGACGAGGACGGCGCGTGGGCGGCGGAGCTGTTCTCCGTCACCGACTCCGGGACGTTCGAGCACGGCACGTCGGTCCTGCAGCTGCGGCGGGACCCGGACGACCGGGAGCGCTTCGGGCGGGTCCGCGCCGCCTTGCTCGGCACGCGCGACCAGCGGCCGCAGCCCGGCCGGGACGACAAGGTGATCGCGTCCTGGAACGGCCTCGCGATCACCGCGCTGTGCGAGGCCGGTGTCGTCCTCGACGAGCCGGGCTGGGTGACCGCGGCCGAGCGCGCGGCGTCCGCGGTTCTCGGTGTGCACCTCCGCGACAACCGACTCCGCCGCAGCTCCCGCGGCGGGGTCGCCGGTGACGCGGCGGGCGTGCTGGAGGACTACGGCTGTCTGGCCGACGGCCTGCTCGCCCTGCACCAGGCGACCGGCGACCCGCGCCGGCTCGACGAGGCGACGAACCTGCTGGACATCGCGCTCGACCGGTTCGCCGTCGAGGGCACCCCGGGTGCCTACCACGACACCGCTGACGACGCGGAGGTCCTCGTGCACCGCCCGTCTGACCCGTCGGACAACGCGAGCCCGTCCGGCGCGTCGGCATTGGCGAACGCGCTGGTCACCGCTTCGGTGCTGGTCGGCGCGGACCGGTCCGCGCGCTACCGGGAGGCTGCCGAGCAGGCGGTTCGCCGGGCCGGGCGGCTCGCCGCGACGGCGCCGCGGTTCGCCGGGCACTGGCTCACCGCGGCCGAGGCGCTGCTGGCCGGGCCCGTTCAGGTGGCGATCGCCGGTCCCGCCTCGACCGAACGCGACCTACTGCGCGCCGTGGCCGCGCGGCGCGCGCACGGCGGAGCGGTCGTGCTGGCCGCTGAGCCGGACGCGCACGGTGTGCCGTTGCTCGCGGACCGGCCCCTGGTCGATGGAAAGGCAGCCGCGTATGTGTGCCACGGCTATCTCTGCGACCGGCCCGTGACCAGCCCGGATGAGCTCGTCTCAGCGTTGTCCGCCCGCAGTGAACAGGGGTTCTGAGCACTCGATTCCGGCGTAGCGTGTGTTGCAACGTAATTTTGTAATCAGCGCCGCGGAGGCGATCATGCGCACACACGCACAGTGGGGACGAGGCTGGAAGGGCCGCGGGCAGGCCGAGGTGCCCCCGGCGGACGACGCGCCGGGCTGGTTCGCTGGGCGGCTGCCGGACGGCTGGTTCACCGGCACCCCGGACATCACGGTCGACCGTGAGGAGATCCTGATCGTCGGCGACCTGCCGGCGCTCACCGAGGAGTTCGCCGACGACGCCGCGCGCGCCGCCGCGGAGTCCGGCCGTATCAGCCGGTTCCGCGAGGACACCCGCGAGCATCGCATCGAGATCGCGCGGCAGGCCGAGCACCGGTACCAGCGCAAGGTGTCCTGGGGCGCGCGCGTCGGCGGCACCGAGGAACTGTTCACCACCCAGTCGGTGCCGGTGATGACGCGTCTGCGCCAGCCCGAGCGGCTGGTGCTCGACACCCTCGTCGACGCGGGTGTCGCGCGGTCCCGTTCGGACGCTCTGGCCTGGGCCGTCCGGCTCGTCGGGCAGCACGCCGAGGAGTGGCTCGGCGAGCTGCGCGAGGCCATGGCGAAGGTCGACGAACTGCGCCGCGAAGGGCCGGCCGTGAGCTGAGTTCGCGATGCGGGACCGCGGTACCTACGCCAGAGTAGGAACATGCATGCCGACGCGTTGACCGCGGTACTGGATGGACAGTGGGCGCATCTTCGCCGGGAGATTCGCGCGCAGTTCGCCGGGTACGACCTGGACGAGCCCGGCGACCTGAGCACCGACGAGTACCGGGCGTGGGTGCTGGAGCGCCTGCGCGAGTTGGTTACGAGCGGCTGGCACCGGCTCGGCTTCTCGCGCGACTACGGCGGCGGTGGTGACATCGGTGAACGACCTCGGCGCAGAGTTGCGTCCCCACGCCCGGCTGCTGGTGGACGGCTTCGCGGTGCCGGAACCGTTCCGCGCGCCGCGATGCTCGGCTGAGGCGCGACGTCAGGCGAAGAGGGCCAGCCAGACGGCGATGTAGTGGGAGACGGCGGCCAGCACGGTGCACGCGTGGAAGAACTCGTGGTACCCGAAGGTGTGCGGCCAGTAGTCCGGCCACTTGACCGCGTAGAAGACCGCGCCGACGGTGTAGAACGCACCGCCGACCAGCAGCAGCACCAGCGCGGCGACACCTGCGTGGGTGGCCAGTTCGGGCAGCACGAAGATCGCCACCCAGCCGAGCGCGACGTAGATCGGCACGCCGAGCCACCGCGGCGCGCCCGGCCACAGCATCTTCAGGGCGACACCGGCCAGCGCCCCGCCCCAGACCACGCCCAGCACGACGTACCCGGTCGGCTTCGACATCGCCAGCAGCGTGAACGGCGTGTACGTGCCCGCGATGAACAGGAAGATCATCGAGTGGTCGGCGCGCTTCATCCACTGGTAGGCGCCCGGGCTCCACAGCCGCCGGTGGTACAGCGCGCTGACCCCGAACACGCCGAGCACGGTCAGCCCGTACACCGACGTGGCCAGTGCCGCCAGCCCGGACACGGTCGAGCCGGCCAGGGTGACCAGCGTCGTCACGCAGGCGAGCGCGCCGAAGAACGTCCAGAAGTGGATGTGGCCGCGGAGCCGGGGCCGGGTGTCGACGAAAGACGGTGGTTCGGTCTCAACGGTCACCACACCCACGTTACGGTGCCCAAGATTCCGCGCCAGCCAACCGTGGCCCGGCCCACGTCGCTCCGACCGGCTGCGTACATTGGTTGGACGTGAGTCTTCGCTCCTTCGCGTCCAAGCTCCTCTACGGCGTGTACAGCCGTCGTCTGATCCAGCAGGCGGCCGGCAAGCACCCGCGACATATCGCGATCATGCTGGACGGCAACCGCAGGTGGGCGAGGGAAGCCGGATTCACCGACGTCGCCGACGGGCACCGCGCGGGCGCCCGCAAGATCGCCGATTTCCTCGGCTGGTGCCGTGAGGCCGAGGTCGAGGTCGTCACGATGTGGCTGCTGTCGACCGACAACCTCAGCCGCGCCTCCGTGGAGCTCGAGCCGCTGCTGGAGATCATCGCTGACGTCGTCGACGAGCTGGCCCACCCGGGCAACCCGTGGCGCATTCGCGTGGTGGGCGCCCTGGAGCTACTGCCCGAGCCGATCTCGAAGCGGCTGCAGTCGGCCGCGGCGAGCACCGAGAGCCGCACCGGGATGGAGGTCAACGTCGCGGTCGGTTACGGCGGACGCCAGGAGATCGCCGACGCCGTCAAGAAGCTGCTGCTCCACCACGCCGACGAGGGCACGCCCATCCGCGAGCTGGCCAAGATCCTCGACGTCGACCACATCTCCGAGCACCTCTACACCTCGGGGCAGCCCGACCCGGACCTCATCATCCGCACGTCCGGCGAGCAGCGGCTGTCCGGGTTCCTGCTGTGGCAGTCCGCGCACTCGGAGTTCTGGTTCACCGAGGCGTACTGGCCGGCGTTCCGCCGGGTCGATTTCCTACGCGCACTTCGTGACTATGCGTGGCGACACCGCCGATTCGGTACTTGACAACACGGACAGTGCCGATTTCTTGACTTCTTTTCTACCGACGGTGAGATGACAACCTGGTGAATCACCTGCCTGGCTGCCTGCACGAAGCGGCGAACGCAGGTAACTTCCGAAGTGATGGCTCGTGACCTTGCGGACCATCACGGGAGGCCCTGGTAGTGGCGGTTGTAGAGCAGACGGCGCGTAAGCCGTTCGCGATACCCACGAGGGGGCCGGCACCCGGCCCTCGTGGCCCTGCTCGCTGACGCGCAGCGTCAGCACAGAGCGGACCAGCCAGGGTGGTGCCCGGCCCAGCGAGTGTGGGCGTGGTGCCACGTCCACGAGGGAGATGCCGTCGTGACTACGCAGCGTTCGCCCCGTAAGGCCTCCGGCCGCTCATCGAATTCCGCGGAGGGCACCGCAGAACCCCCGAGTCCCGTTCCTGGACAGCACACCTATGTCCTGGACACGTCGGTTCTGCTGGCCGACCCGTGGGCCATCACAAGATTCGCCGAGCACGCCGTGGTCCTGCCGTTGGTCGTGATCAGTGAACTGGAGGCGAAACGGCATCATCCCGAACTGGGCTGGTTCGCGCGGGAAGCCCTGCGCCAGCTCGACGACCTGCGGCTCGAACACGGCCGCCTCGACGCCCCGATCCCGATCGGTGACGAGGGCGGCACCCTGCACGTCGAGCTGAACCACTCGGACCCGACGGTCCTGCCGCCCGGGTTCCGCACCGACTCCAACGACCACCGGATCCTGGCCTGCGCACTCAACCTGAAGGTGGAGCGCACGACGGTCACCCTGGTCACCAAGGACATCCCGCTGCGCGTCAAGGCCGGTGCGGTCGGCCTGGACGCCGACGAGTACCGCGCGCTCGAGGTCACCCCGTCCGGCTGGACGGGGATGCTCGACGTGGACGTCCCCCAGGAGGCGGTCGACGCGCTGTTCCGCGACGGCGTCGTGGACCTGGCCGAGTACGGCCTGCCCGAGGTGGGCGAGTCACCGTGCCACACCGGTCTGCGGCTGGTGGCCGGTTCGGGCAGTTCCAGTGCACTGGGCCGGCTGACCGCGGCGAAGAAGGTGCGGCTGGTCCGCGGCGACCGGGAGGCGTTCGGCCTGCACGGACGCTCGGCCGAGCAGCGGATAGCGCTGGACCTGCTGCTCGATCCGGACGTCGGCATCGTCTCGCTCGGCGGCCGCGCCGGCACCGGGAAGTCCGCGCTCGCGCTGTGCGCCGGGCTGGAGTCGGTGATGGAACGCCGCGAGCACCGCAAGGTGGTCGTGTTCCGGCCGGTCTACGCCGTCGGCGGGCAGGACCTCGGTTACCTGCCGGGGTCGGAGTCGGAGAAGATGCAGCCCTGGGCGCAGGCGGTGTTCGACACCCTCGGCGCCCTGGTCAGCCAGGACGTGCTGGACGAGGTGTTCGACCGCGGCATGCTCGAGGTCCTGCCGCTGACGCACATCCGCGGCCGGTCCCTGCACGACTCGTTCGTGATCGTGGACGAGGCGCAGTCGCTGGAGCGCAACGTGCTGCTGACGGTGTTGTCGCGGCTGGGCACGGCGTCGCGGGTGGTGCTCACGCACGACGTGGCGCAGCGGGACAACCTGCGCGTCGGGCGCCACGACGGCGTGTCCGCGGTGATCGAGAAGCTGAAGGGTCATCCGCTCTTCGCGCACGTCACCCTGACCCGCTCCGAGCGGTCGCCGATCGCCGCGTTGGTCACCGAGATGCTCGAGGACCACGGCTGAGTTGTCGTGGGGGCCGCCTCTTCGGGGGCGGCCCTCACCAGCCAGTGGGTAGCGGACGGCCCTCGGCGAACCCGGCGGCCGACTGGATGCCCAGCACCGCGCGCCGGTGGAAGTCCTCGATGTCCCGTGCGCCCGCGTAGGTGAACGCGGACCGGACCCCCGAGCAGATCGAGTCGAGCAGGTCTTCCACGCCCGGGCGCTGCGGGTCCAGCAGCATCCGCGACGACGAGATGCCCTCCTCGAACAGGGCCTTGCGCGCCCGCTCGAAGACGTTGTCGGTGCGGGTGCGTGCTCCCACGGCCCGCTTCGAGGCCATGCCGAACGACTCCTTGTACGGCCGCCCGTGCTCGTCGTAGCGCAGGTCACCCGGGCTTTCGTGGGTGCCGGCGAACCACGAGCCGACCATCGCGGCCGACGCGCCGGCGGCAAGCGCCAGCGCCACATCACGGGGATGCCGGATCCCGCCGTCGGCCCACACGTGCTTGCCCAGCTCACGGGCGGCCTTCGCGCACTCCAGAACGGCGGAGAACTGTGGGCGGCCGACGCCGGTCATCATCCGCGTCGTGCACATCGCGCCCGGGCCCACGCCGACCTTGGCGACGTCCGCGCCCGCGTCGATGAGGTCCCGGGTGCCCTCCGCGGTGACCACGTTCCCCGCGACGACCGGCACGGCGGGCGAGACCGAGCGGACGGCCTTCAACGCGGCGAGCATCTTCTCCTGGTGACCGTGCGCGGTGTCGACGACGAGCGTGTCGATGCCCGCGGCCAGCAGGGATTCGGCCTTGGCCGCGACGTCGCCGTTGATGCCGACGGCCGCGGCGACGCGCAACCTGCCGTGCGCGTCCACGGCCGGCGTGTAGACGCCCGCCCGCAGCGCTGCCGTTTGCGTGAGGATGCCGGCCAGTTTGCCCTCGGCGTCGACCCCGAGCGCGACCTGCGCCCCGGCGGCGTGCAGGCGCTCGAAGACCTCCCGCGACGGGGTGTCGACCGGGCAGGTCACCGCCGGCTCGTAGGCGACCTCGGCGACCCGCGCGAAGCGGTCCACCCCGGTGCAGGCCGCCTCGTCGAGGATGCCGTGCGGGCGGCCGTGCTCGTCGACCACGACGACGGCGTCGTGCGCGCGCTTGCCGATCAGGTTGAGGGCGTCGGCGACAGCGTCACCACCGGTGAGGACCAGCGGTGTGTCCCAGGTGGTGTGGCGGCTCTTGACCCACCCGACGATGTCGGCGACCGCCGCGGGGTCGACGTCCTGGGGGAGGACGACCAGCCCGCCGCGGCGGGCAACGGTCTCGGCCATCCGCCGCCCCGCGACGGCGGTCATGTTGGCGACGACGATCGGGATTGTCGCGCCGGTGCCGTCGACGGTGGACAGATCGACGTCGAAGCGGGATTCCACGGCCGACCTGGTGGGCACGAGGAAGACGTCGTCGTAGGTCAGGTCGTGGGCGGGCCCGTGGCCATCGAGAAAACGCACGAGTCCCCAGACTACGGCACAATCGGCGTCATGGCCGATCGCGACCGGGACACCGAGGGACGTCCCCGCAACGCACGCCCGCGTGACGGGCTGGGACGCCCGCTGCCGTACGGGACGGCGGGGGTGGAGCGCCAGGAGGAGGGCGTGTCGCGCACGCCTTCGCAAACGCTTGCCGAAGCCCAGCGCCTGCTGGATGCGGGCCGGCCGTTTCACGCGCACGAGGTGTTCGAGGACGCGTGGAAGTCCTCCGACGGTCCGGACCGTGCGTTGTGGAAGGGGCTGGCGCAGCTGGCGGTCGGGCTGACGCATTCGGCGCGGGGCAACCTGACCGGTGCGTCGTCGCTGCTGACGCGGGGCGCCTCGGCCATCGAGCCGTACGCCGCCGTCGCGCCGTACGGGATCGACGTGGTGGGCTTGGTGGCGTGGGCCCGTGCCGGTGCCGAGGCGCCGCAGGGCCTGATCAGCCCGCGGCTGGCCTGACCCTCGGTCGGCGCGGGCCTGGCATTACGGCCGTCTGGCGGGGTCGGGTCATATCCGGGCGTGGCTGATCGCCGCGCGGTCGCTTCGGCCTGACCGAGACCCCGTGTGGCGGCCAAGTCAACGACGCCAGGCGCTATTCAGTACCTCCCTTTCTCGGCCGGTCATGAATCTCTGTTCGGGCGGCAGTCACCCCTTCAAGGTGGCGCGGACCGCGTCGATGGTGTCCGCGTCGGCCGGTTCCTTGTCCGGGCGGTACCGCGCCACGCGTGCGAAACGCAGTGCGACGCCGCCCGGGTAGCGCGTACTGACCTGTGCGCCGTCCAGTTCGATCTCGACCACCAGTTCCGGCCGGACGTACACCGTCCACCGGTCGTGGTGGGACTCGATCTCCTGGAACGTCTTGGTCTGCCACGCCAGGAGCTCGTCGGTGAGCCCCTTGAACGTCTTGCCGACCATGATCGGCGGGCCGCCGTCCGGGTCACGGGCGCCGAGATGCAGGTTCGACAGGTAACCCGTGCGACGGCCGTGGCCCCATTCGGCGGCGAGAACGACGAGGTCGAGCGTGTGCACCGGCTTCACCTTCAGCCACGCCCGGCCCCGCCGTCCCGCCGCGTACGGCGAATCGAGCGCCTTCACCATCACGCCCTCGTGCCCGGCGTCGAGGGCTGCCGCGAGGATCGAGTCCGGATCGGACGGTTCGGTCCGGCCCGGGATGAGGTGCTCGCCGGCCACCCGGCCGAGCGCCTCGTTGCGGTCCCGCAACGGCTTGTCCAGCAGGTCCGTGCCGTCCAGGTGCAGGCAGTCGAAGAAGTACGGTCGCAGCAGCAACGCGCGCACCTGCTCCTCGCGCGTGCTGCCGAACCGGCTCATCGTCTCCTGGAACGGCCGTGGCCTGCCGTCGTCCGTCAGCGCGAGCGTCTCGCCGTCGAGCACCACCGACCGGCACGGCAGCCCTCGCACCAGAGACACCAGCTCGCCCACGTGCTGGGTGATCTCGCGCAGCGTTCTCGTGTAGACGTGCACCTCGTCGCCGTCGCGGTGCACCTGTATTCGCGCTCCGTCCATTTTGTACTCGACGATCGCGGACGGGTGCTCGCGCACCGCCTCGTCGAGCGACTCCGCCGGGGACGCCAGCATCGGCCGCAGCGGACGTCCCAGTTCGAGCCCGAACCCGCCGAGCGCGGCCTCGCCACCGGTGACCGCGGCCAACGCGGTGACCGGCAGCCGCCCGGACAGCATGAACGCGCGCCGGACCGCTTCGGCCGGTACGCCCGCCGCGGACGCGATTCCGTCCAGCATCACGCCTTCCAGCGCCCCCTGTCGCAGCTCCCCGGTGAGCAGACGGAAGAGGAACTGCTGTTCGGCCTCGGTGGCTCGGGTGAACAGTTCCGTCAGCAGGCCGGTCCGGCGCCTGGCCGACCCGCTGCCGGAAGCGGCACCCACCTCGCCGAGGGCTGCGTCGACCTCGGCCACCGTCAGGTTCGGTTCTGGAGCCGGGCTCGCGCCCAGTTCGGCCAGCGTGCGCCACCCCGTCCCGATCCGGCCCTGGGTGGGCCGGCCGGTCAGGAAGGCCACGACGCCGGGCAGTTCCCGCTCGTCCGCGCGATTGAGCAGGTCTGCCAGCGTCGCGATCTTCGCCTTGCGCGAGCGGGTGGCCGCTAGCGAGGCGGAGGCTGTGACGACGTCGGCGAGCAACATGCCGACATCATCTCTCTCCCCACCGACCCAGCAGGAGAGCCACAATTTCCGGGGGCGCAGGACAAGCCCGACCGCGGCCAGGCAGACGACGAGTCCGCGGAGGCCACGGACGGTGATCGTGTCCCCGAACATGAGCCACGCCAGGACCATCGTCGTGGGCGGTGTGAGGTAAAGCAGGCTGGACACGGTCGTCGCCGAGCTACGACGCAGGACGAGCCAGTAGCAGCCATATCCCCCGAAAGTGGAGAAGAGGACGACCCACCCGACCGCGAACCAGAACCCTGGGGTTGCCGGTGGAGCCAGCTGCCCGGTGACTGCCGCGATCGCGGTGAACAGGACGGCGCTGGTGGCGCACTGGACGACCAGACCGTCCCAGAGGGGTACGCCGGGCCTCGTCTTGCGTTCGATGACGGTGGCGGCGACCAGCGCCTGCATCGCCAGGAACGGCAATGCGTAGGCGAGCGGCGGTGTGCCGGGCCGGCCGGCAAGGTCGCCGTCCACCACGAGCGCGACCCCGCCGAGCCCGGTGATCAGCCCGGCCCAGCGCAGTGCTCCGGCCCGCTCGCCCAGGACGAACTGCCCGAGCACGACCGCGACGATCGGCTGCAGCGCGGCGATCAGTGCAGACGTCCCGGCCCGCCACGCCGAGGTCCGCCGCCGCGTAGACGCAGTACAGGTAAGTGCCCTGGGACAGCACGGACCTGGACCTCGACAACGTCGGTTACATTGTGGCCGGGTTGATCGTCGCGGTGTGGGCAGTCGCGCTCGCGTACTGGCGGCTCGCCCGCGTGGAGCACCGCTGGAGCTCAGCCGAGTGACGCCGCCCGGCCGTTCGAGCTGAGCGCACCGGTCAGGTCCTCGCGCGCCCGGAACACCCGGGACCGGATGGTGCCGACGGCGCAGTCGCACACCTCCGCCGCGTCGGCGTAGGACAACCCGATGACCTGCGTGAGCACGAACGCCTCCCGGCGTTCCGGCTCCAGCTCCGCGACCAGCTTCCGCAACACGACGAGCCGTCCGTGGTCCGGGGTCTGCGCGCCGTTCTGCTCGGCGGTCGCCACCCAGTCCTCGACCTGGCTGGTCTGGGGACGCCGGCGGTTGGTGCGCAGGTGGTCGGCGGCGACGCGCTTGGCGATCGACAGCAACCACATCCGGGCCGGTGAGCGGCCTGCGAACGACGGCAGCGCGGCGAAGGCCCGCAGGTACGTCTCCTGCACCAGGTCCTCGGCCACGCCGGGGCTGGACAGGTATGTCAGCAGGCGGTGCAGCTGGCGTTGTGTCGCGGACACGAAGTGCTCGGCGGCCACCCGATCGCCTCGCGCCGCCAGAAAGGCGTGCCGGGTGATCTCGTCGTCGTTCACTTCGCGTTCCTCCCAGTGCGGGCTTGATCATCGACTTTATGACCTTGGTCGCACGCCGCGTCAATGGAACATCACAGCTTTGTGAAATCCCAACCGGTTCCACATACCGAGGCAGTGAGGAGGAACTATCGCGCCCCCACCGACGACAATGCAGGTATGGACTGTGCAATCGCGCGCGAGGCGATCTCGGCCACCCTGGATGGTGAGGACCCCGGGGTGGATCCGGCTGCGCTCGACGAGCACCTCACGCGCTGCGCGTCCTGCCTGGCCTGGCAGGACGAGGCGGCGGCCGTGACGCGGCTCGTCCGTCTCGAACCGGCCGCGGCGTCGCCGGACGTGACGGAGCGGGTGCTCGCCCACGCGCCCGTGCCCGGCCGGTCGGCGAAATCCGACTGGCCGCGGTGGGCGTTGGTGTTCGCCGCGATCGCCCAGATGTCGATCGTGGTGTCCATGTTGTTCCTGCCCCAGCAGATGGGCAACGGGATGGCCATCCAGCCCGGTTCACACCTCGAGCACGAGTCCGCCGCGTTCAACTTCGCCATCGCGATCGCCCTGTTGTGGGCCGCCGCGAGGCCGCGTCAGGCCCGCAGCCAGCTGCCGGTCCTGCTCAGCTTTGCCGCCGTGCTGGTCGGGTTCTCCCTGTTCGACGTGCTCGGCGGCCAGGTCGGCTGGCAACGCCTGGCCAGCCACGTGCCGCTGCTGTTCGGCGTGTTCTGCGCGGTGCTGATCGCCCGCCGGGACGGCCGGTGGCCGTGGCCCGGCAACCGGGCCGGGGCCGACGGGGCGGACCGGGCGGACCTGGCCGAGACCGGCCACGAACTCAGCGATGCCCCGGCCCAGTCCAGCCGGCATCAGCCGCCGGCAGCGCGCCGCAACGTCGCCTGATCGGCGTCTTCGGCGGCGGTCCGTTCACTTGCCGCCGCGCGCCATCCGGAGCACGTCGAGGGCCTCGTCGAGCTGGGCTTCGGTGAGCTTGCCCGCCTCGACGTAACCGCGCTCGATGACGACCTCGCGGATCGTCTTCAGCTCCTTGAGAGCCTGCTTCGCGACGGCGGCCGCCTCCTCGTAGCCGAGGTAGGCGTTCAGCGGCGTCACGATCGACGGGGACCCTTCGGCGTAGGCCTTGGTGCGCTCCTCGTTGACCGTGATCCCGGCGACCACCTTGTCGGCCAGCAGACGGGACACCGCGGCCAGCAGCCGCGCCGACTCCAGCACGTTGCGCGCGATCACCGGCAGGTTCACGTTGAGCTGGAAGTTGCCCTGCGAACCGGCGTACGCCACGGCGGCGTCGTTACCGATCACCTGTGCCACCACCTGCAGCGTCGCCTCCGGGATCACGGGGTTGACCTTGCCCGGCATGATCGACGACCCCGGCTGCAGGTCCGGCAGTTGTAGCTCGCCCAGGCCGGTGCGCGGGCCGGAACCGAGCCACCGGAGGTCGTTCGCGATCTTGGCCAGCGACACCGCGACCGTGCGCAGGTGACCGGACGTCTCGACCACGCTGTCCTGGCTGGCCTGCGCCTCGAAGTGGTTCCGCGCCTCGGTCAGCGGCAACCCGGTCACCTTCGCCAGTTCCTCGGCCACCGCCGCGCCGAACCCCTCTGGCGCGTTCAGGCCGGAGCCGACCGCGGTGCCACCGATCGGCAGCTCACCCAGCCGCCCCAGCCCGGACTCCAGCCGCTCGATCCCGAAGCGGACCTGCGCGGCCCACGCGCCGGCCTCCTGGCCCAGCGTGATCGGCACCGCGTCCATCAGGTGGGTCCGGCCGGACTTGACGATGTTCTGCCACTGCTGCGCGCGCGCCTCGATCGTCTCGGCGAGCTGCGTCAGCGCCGGGATCACGTCGGTCAGCACCGCCTCGGTCGCGGCGATGTGGATCGTCGTCGGGAACGTGTCGTTCGACGACTGGGAGGCGTTGACGTGGTCGTTCGGGTGCACGTCGCTGCCCAGCGCGCGGCTCGCCAGTGTCGCGATGACCTCGTTGGCGTTCATGTTCGACGAGGTCCCGGAGCCGGTCTGGAACACGTCGATGGGGAAGTGCGCGTCGTGCTTGCCCTCGGCCACCTCGTCGGCCGCGTCCGCGATCACCTTGGCGAGGTCCCCCGAGAGCACGCCGAACCGGGCGTTGACCCGGGCCGCGGCCGCTTTGAGCAGGCCGAGCGCACGGATCTGGGCGCGCTCGAGGCCACGGCCGGAGATCGGGAAGTTCTCGACGGCGCGCTGGGTCTGGGCCCGGTACAGCGCGTCGACGGGCACGTTCACCTCGCCCATCGTGTCGTGTTCGATCCGGTATTCCTGTTCAGCCATAACCCGAGTCTGGCCCTTCCGCTCAGTGCTCGCTTCGTGTGTTTGCGCACCCGAAATGGTTAGATCGGTAGTGAGTTGGATCACGGGTCGAAGGGCGGTCGGTTCATGGACCTGTCAGTGGACGTGCTGATCGTCGGGGCCGGGCCTACCGGCCTGTTCGCCGCCTACTACGCCGGGTTCCGTGGGCTGTCGACGGCGGTCGTGGACTCGCTGCCCGAGGCGGGCGGCCAGGTCACCGCGATGTACCCGGAGAAGCTGATCTACGACGTCGGCGGGTTTCCGGCGGTGCGGGGCCGGGACCTGGTCAAGGGCCTGCTCGAGCAGGCCGCGCCGTGGAACCCGCGGTATTTGCTCGGGCGCAAGGCCGAGGAGCTGCGGCGCGGCCAGGACGGGCTGGACGTGGTGCTCGACGGCGGCGAGGTCGTGCACGCCGGGGCCGTGCTGATCACCGCGGGGATCGGCGAGTTCACGCCGCGCCCACTACCCGCCGGCGACGGCTGGCTCGGCCGGGGCATGGTCCACTTCGTGCCCTCGCTGGACACTCACGCCGGGCAGGACGTTGTGGTCGTCGGCGGCGGCGACTCGGCGTTCGACTGGGTGCTGGCGTTGCAGCCGCTCGCGTCCAGCGTGACGCTCGTGCACCGGCGATCGAGGTTCCGCGCGGCCGAATCGATCGTCACGCAGGTCCGTGAGCTGGGGGTGCGGATCATCACCGACGCCGAGGTCACGGCCCTGCGTGGGGGACCCGACGGTGCGCTCGCCGAGGTCGAGGTGCGGGTCAAGGACGCGGAGCCGACCGTGCTGCCCGCGCAGGCGGTGGTGGCCGCGCTCGGCTTCACCGCCGACCTCGGACCGATCGAGAACTGGGGGCTGGACGTCCACCAGCGCGCCATCCGGGTCGACTCGACGATGGCGACCGGGATCGAGCGGATTTTCGCCGCCGGTGACGTCGCGGCCTACCCGGGCAAGGTCAAGCTCATCGCGACCGGGTTCGGCGAGGCGGCGACCGCGATCAACAACATCGCCGTCACCCTCGATCCGGATGCCCACCTCTTCCCCGGGCACTCCAGCAACCCCTGATCAGGCGGGCGGTGGCGGCGTGGAGGTCGTCGTCGGTGTGGAAGTCGGCGCGGGCGATGGGCTCGGTGTCGGGCTTGGGCTCGGGCTCGGTGTGGGGCTCGGTGTGGGCGTCGGGCTCGGTGGTGCCGGAGGGGGCGGCGGGGCCGTCTGCTCGGTGATCCACTGCGTGTACGCCACGGCCGAGGTGTAGATCGAGGGCGCGGGCGTGCAGGCCGTGTCGTTGTTGCCGGACCTGCTGGTCAGGCCGAGCAGCAGCCACCGGTCACCGGCCCGGACCAGCTCCGGGCCACCCGAATCGCCGTAGCAGGCGCCGGACGTGCCGCCCGGGGAGTCCGTGCACAGTTCGACGGCGGCGTCGATGGCCGCGCACCGGGACGCGTCGACCAGGGTCGTGTCCAGCTGCTGAAGGTCGGCCGGCGGCGATCCGCAGCCGGGCGTGGGGCAGGTCTGGCCCCAGCCCAGCAGCCGCACCGGGGTGCCGACGTCGGTCGACGTGCCGAGTCCCACCGGCGCGGCCTGCACCGGGTTCGCCAGGTGGACCAGGGCGAGGTCCCCGCCCGGCCCGCTCGGGTTGTAGGTCGGGTTGGTGATGATCCGATCGGGCCTGCCGACCTCACCGCCCTGGGTGCGGTCGGTGCTGCCGATGCGCGCGGTGAACGCGTCCGGGGTCTGGTCGTGCACGCAGTGCGCCGCGGTCAGCAGCCACTGCGGCGCGATCAGGGACGCCCCGCAGAAGTGCCGTCCCGCGGGCGTCTGCAGCGAGGCGACGAACGAGTAGGTCTGGTCGGCGGGCACGCCGCCGACCAGGTCCGGCCGGGCCGCCGCCGACTGCGCGATCCCGCCGACGGCGAGCAGGCAGGCAGCGGCGACCAGCAGGAGGCGTTTCACGGCAGAGGTGGCACCACATCGTCGTCGGGGGAAATGGTCAGGACCCCGTCGAAGTCGACGGAGGAGTACGCACGGAGCTTGGTCAGGCGGTGGTAGCCGTCGATCATCCGCACCGTGCCGGACTTGGACCGCATCACGATCGACTGCGTCGTCGCGCCGCCGGCGCGGTAGTGCACGCCGCGCAGCAGGTCGCCGTCGGTGACGCCGGTCGCGCAGAAGAACACGTTGTCACCACGCACCAGGTCGTCGGTGGTGAGCACCCGGTCGAGGTCGTGGCCGGCCGCGAGGGCCTTCTCGCGCTCGGCGTCGTCCTTCGGCCACAGCCGGCCCTGCAGCTCACCGCCCAGGCACTTCATCGCGCACGCGGTGATGATGCCCTCCGGCGTGCCGCCGATGCCGAGCAACATGTCGACACCGGTGGTGGGGCGGGCCGCGGCGATCGCGCCCGCGACGTCGCCGTCGGAGATGAACCGGATCCGGGCGCCCGCCGCACGGACTTCCTTGATCAGGCTCTCGTGGCGCGGCCGGTCGAGGATGCAGACCGTCACGTCGGAGACGTCGCTGTGCTTGGCCTTCGCGACCCGGCGGATGTTCTCCGCGACCGGCGCGGACAGGTCGACCACGCCCGCGGCCTCCGGGCCGACCGCCAGTTTCTCCATGTAGAAGACGGCCGACGGGTCGAACATCGCTCCGCGCTCGGCCACGGCGAGCACGGCGAGTGCGTTCGGCATGCCCTTCGACATCAGGGTGGTGCCGTCGATCGGGTCCACCGCGACGTCGCAGGCCGGACCGTCTCCGTTGCCCACCTCTTCGCCGTTGTAGAGCATCGGCGCTTCGTCCTTTTCGCCCTCACCGATGACGACGAGGCCGCGCATCGAGACGGTCGAGATGAGCTGTCGCATCGCGTCGACGGCCGCGCCGTCGCCCGCGTTCTTGTCGCCCTTGCCGACCCACCGGCCCGCCGCCATCGCGGCGGCCTCCGTGACGCGCACCAGTTCCATCGCGAGGTTGCGATCCGGCGCTTCTTTGCGTCTGGTCGTGCTCGGGGACTGGGTGCCGCTGGTCATTGCTGCCTCCCGGTTCATCCTGCCGCGGGTAACGATTCTCTCAGACTCGCGCGGGCTCGCAGGGCGGCGTAGCGATGGGGAATGTCACCCCTCGTCGCCGGTTGTGACGTCACTGGTGTCCTCGACCGACTTCAGCGCGTCCTCGATGCGGTGGCGTGCGCCTTCCAGGTGACGTTCGCACAACTTGGCCAGGTGCTCGCCCTTCTCCCACAGCGCCAGCGACTGCTCGAGCGAGAGACCGCCCGCCTCCAGCTCGCGGACGACCTCGATGAGCTGGTCGCGGGCCTGTTCATAGCCGAGTTCTTCGGTCACCAGGTTGTGCTCCTCGCGGGTCGACGAGCGCACACTACCGCGCTCGCCATCGCGTGGTCGTACCCGGCGAAGGCGGTGGCGAACTCCTGGCCGTCGCCCTCGGTGATCGCGAGCTCGATGGAACTCTGGGCGTGCGCGACCCGTCGCCGGTGGGGAGCGCCCTCGTTGAACCACCACTTCGGGCCCACGTAGGCCGAGGTCGCTTCGGACAACTCGCGCAGGCGCGCGTCCAGGTCCCAGCGGCCGGGCACCGCGCACCCGGCCAGTAGAGACGCCCAGGATGCGCCCGCCGCGGCGTCGGCGTCGTGGGCCCGATCGAGGATGGCGCGCGCGCCGGCCCGCGCCGCCGCGCCAGTGGTGAGCGGGAGGAACGTCGCTCGGGCGGAACGCAGCACGGCTTACTCCCCGGGTTCGGTGGACTTCGCGATCGCGTGCACCGCCCCGTCGACGACGCGCACGCGCAGCGGAGTTCCGTCCGCCACTTCAGAGATGTGCCGGAGCACCTGCAGGTTGCCTGCCTCGTCGTGGTACTGCACGACCGCGTACCCGCGCTCGAGTGTCGCCGCCGGGCCGAGCGCGGTCAGCTTGCCCCGCGCGCCGGAGATGGCGGCCTGCTCGTGCGAGACCAGGTTGAGCATCGCGCGCCGGCCGCGCTCCCGGTGCAGCTCGATCTCGTCGGCGCGGCGGCTGATCGGGCCCAGCGGATCAGCCAGCACCGGGCGACTGCGCAGCTGGTCGAGCAGGCGGCACTGGGTGTCCACCCAGCCGTGCAGCGCGCGGCGGGCCCGGTCGCGCATCTGCCGGACGCGCTCGGCCTCCTCCTTCACGTCCGGCACGACGCGCTTGCCGGCGTCGGTCGGGGTGGAACAGCGCACGTCGGCGACGTGGTCGAGCAGCGGGGTGTCCGGTTCGTGCCCGATCGCGCTCACCACCGGGGTCCGGGCCGCGGCGACCGCGCGGCACAGGGTCTCGTCGGAGAACGGCAGCAGGTCCTCGACGCTGCCACCGCCGCGCGCGATCACGATGACCTCGACGGACGGGTCGGCATCCAGTATGTGCAGCGCCTTGACGATCTGCGGCACTGCCTGCACGCCCTGCACCGCCGTGTTGACCACCTGGAACGGTGCGGCGGGCCAGCGGGCGTGCGCGTTGACCAGCACGTCCCGTTCGGCGGCGGACGCCCGGCCGGTGATCAGGCCGATGCCCTTGGGCAGGAAGGGCAGGCGCCGCTTGCGCTCCTGGGCGAACAGGCCCTCGGCCGCGAGCAGACGGCGCAGCCGCTCGATGCGGGCGAGCAGCTCACCGATGCCGACCGCGCGGATCTCGGTCGCGCGCAGGGAGATCGTGCCGCGGCCCAGGTAGAACGTCGGTTTGGCGTAGACGACCACGCTCGCGCCGTCCCGCAGCGGCGGCTCGATCCCGCGCAGGAGGCTCGTCGGGCAGGTGACGGTCATGGACACGTCCGCGGCAGGATCGCGCAGGGTCAGGAAGGCGGTCTGGGTGCCGGGGCGGGCGTTGATCTGGGTGCCCTGGCCCTCCACCCAGACCGAGCCGAGCCGGTTGATCCACTCGGCGATCTTGCGGGCGACGGTGCGGACCGGCCACGGGTTCTCCGCGCTGGTGGGTTCGGCGCTCACTCGGCGTCGGCGTCCCCGGTGGCGTTGGCGCGCTGCACGTTCGTGATGCGGCGCGCCAGCATGCCGACGAACTGGGCCCGGTTCTCGTGCGCGCGTTCGTAGGCCAGTAGCTCCTCGAGTTCCTCGAGGGAGAAGCGGCGCAGGCGGGCGCGCAGCTGGGGCAGGGTCAGCTCGGCGTAGTCGGCCAGGCCGAGCGGGCCGTTCCCGCTGCCGGCCGGGCTGTCGAATTCGCCCTCGGCATGCTCCTCGCCCAGGGCGCGCTCCTCCAGTTCCCAGGGGCTGTCGCCGACGTCGGCGAGCACCGCGTCCGGGCGGTGGCCGTTGAGGTCGGTCGGCGGCTGTCCGGGGGCCGGCTGGTCGGTGGTCAGGTCCTCGTCGAAGGTGGCCCAGCTGGGGGTTTCCTCGACGGGGCGCAGCGACGAGAGGGCGTCGTCGCCGCGGATGGCCAGCTCGGTGATCTGCTGCTGCACCCGCATGGAGAACTGGAGTACGCCGGAAATCACCGTGACTGGCAGGCCGAGGAGCGTTTTCGGCAGGTCGCGAGCACGGTCGACGGCGGTCACGGCCAGGCCCGCCGCGACGCGGAGGGGAAGCGGGAGTGGCTTCATGGGTACAGCGTGCCCCAATCGGAGCATTCAGCCCAACCGGCGTGGCGTGCAGAGGTGACCGGACGCACAGAATCCGGGCGCGGGGTGGCCGGTGGGGCCCGGGCGGGGTCGGGAGCGGCCCGTACCCTGGAGGTATGAGTGCTGTCTCCGAGCCCGTCAAGCGTGTGTTGCTGGCCAAGCCGCGTGGCTACTGCGCCGGTGTCGACCGCGCCGTGGTCGCCGTGGAGAAGGCCTTGGAGCTGTATGGGCCGCCGGTGTACGTGCGCAAGGAGATCGTGCACAACCGGCATGTGGTCGAGTCGCTGCGTGCGCGCGGGGTCATCTTCGTCGACGACACGTCCGAGGTGCCCGAGGGCGAGCTGGTGGTGTTCTCCGCGCACGGGGTGTCGCCGGCCGTTCGCGCTGAGGCGGAGGAGCGCCGGCTGCGCACGATCGACGCGACGTGCCCCCTCGTGACCAAGGTGCACAAGGAGGTCAACCGGTTCGCCGGCCAGGACTACGACATCCTGCTGATCGGGCACGAGGGTCACGAGGAGGTCGAGGGCACCGCTGGTGAGGCGCCCACGCATGTGCAGTTGGTCGACACGGCCGAGGACGCCGCCAGCGTCGGCGTGCGGGACCCGGCCAAGGTGGTGTGGCTGTCGCAGACCACGCTGAGCGTGGACGAGACGATGGAGCGCGTCGACCAGCTCAAGGAGCGCTTCCCGAACCTGGCGGACCCGCCCAGCGACGACATCTGCTACGCGACGTCGAACCGTCAGACGGCGGTGAAGGCGATGGCCGCGGAGTGTGACCTGGTGCTGGTCGTGGGTTCGAAGAACTCGTCCAACTCGCAGCGCCTGGTGGAGGTCGCCAAGCAGGCCGGCGCGAAGGATGCCCACCTGATCGACTTCGCCCGCGAGGTGGACGAGTCGTGGCTGGAGCACGTGACGACCGTCGGCGTGACGAGCGGCGCGTCGGTGCCGGATGAGCTGGTCATGGACTTGCTGGCGTGGTTGGCGGATCGCGGCTGGGGCGAGGTGCAGGAGGTCACGACCGCCAACGAGAAGATCGCCTTCGCCCTGCCGCGCGAGCTGCGCGGGGTCTGATTGGTGGTGGCCGACGTGCTGGCGCGGCTGATCGGCAGGTCTCGTTCGGCCGGGTGACCTGTCTGGGTTCGATTTGTGAGCTCGGTTCTTCTGTAGCTCCCGCCGCGGCGTGTGCGCGACACCTCTCTCGCCTATCGAATCCACGCCGCTGCTGGTGACCCGGTCGTGCCAAGGGAAGCGCGCTTGGGGCGAGTGCTGTAGCCGTCGCGGAGTGGTCTTCGTTGAGCCCCGAGGCACGTCCGGTGTCAGGCAGGCGATCAAGAGTCCCCAGGCGGGAGCGGCCATCCGGCGCCGTTGCGCACCGATTCGAGACGGTGACCCCACGGCGAGTTCTAAGACGCGCCCACGCTTCGAGCTGTGGCTTGCCCTGGGGCGGGGTTCGTTCCGAGTGGTGCGGGTCGGGCTTGGCGGGTTGGGCGAGCCGTCTCGGCGTGGCTTGGCCTGAGTGGGAGGTCGTTGGCGGCGGTGCTGGTCAGGCGGCGGGTTGGGTGACCCATCACAGCGTGGCCGTCGTGGGTGGGAAGCCGTCCATGGCGGTGTTGGTCAGGCTCGGCCAGTCCGGCGACCCATACCGGCACGCGTATCCAGCGTCAGGCGTGGTCAGGGGGCGCCGGTCATCGCCGGCGGGTACGGCGATCTGCTTCGGCGGCGTTGCGTCCCGGGATCAGGCCTCGTCGTCCCAGGGGCGGCGGCGCGGTGGGTTTCCGCGGCGGCCTTCGGGGGCTCGGCGGGCGTCCCGGCGTGGGTCGCCGGCTCGCGGCGGGACTCGACGGGCGCGATCGGCCTCCGAGCCGCCTGCACGCGATTCACCGGAGCGACGGTTGGGTTCCTCCGGCGGTAGGCCCCGCTGCCGTGGGTGCCGGCCAGGTGGTGGCGTCATGCCGCTGCGTGCCCCGGGCTCCCGGCGCAGGTCATCCTCCACCGGCCGGCGCGCAGCGCCGTCCACGCCGCGTCGTCCGCGGCGAGGGGCGTCGTCCGCGGCGAGACGAGAGTCTTCGGACGGGCGGCGGCCGGGACGACGTCCCGCCGCGGCTCGGCCCGCAGCGGCGGCACCGACCCCGCCCGCGGCACGGCTCACACCAGGACCTCCCGGGCGGTCCTCGCCGGCGCCGGGCCGGTCGTCGGCCGGTCGCCGGCCGCGTGGCGGCTCACCGCGTCCGGCACCGCCGCGTCCCGCGCCTCCGGGACGCTTCGGGTCGGTAGGCCGATTACTGCCCGCGGCCTTGGCCTTCGCGTCCGGGTTGCGCTCGCGGTAGATGCGGACGAGGCCCAGCACCAGCGTGCAGCCCGTCGTGATCGCCATCGTCGGGAAGCCGTTGATCAGCGGAGTCCCGATCGCCAGCGCCTTCGTCAGCATGTCGCTGTTCGCCGGCAGCCCGGAAACCAGCAGCACCACCCCGGGCACGGTGATTCCCAGGATCAGCGGAGGCTGCACCATCGGACCGAACAAACTGCGCCGCTGGACAGCACACACCGCCACGACCGCGCCGACGAAGTAGGCCGCCTTGAACAACCAGCCCAGCGTGTTCTGCGTCTGCATGTCAATGACCGCACCGAGCACGGCCAGCCCGACGGCGAGGAGCACGGCACCCCACCACGGCAAGCCCCGGCGGTCACCGACGATGGGACGCTGATCCCACGGTACGGGGACGTCGTCGGCGTCGGAATCGCTCCGGCGATCGGGAATGGCGGTCACGAGGCAACACCGTAACCTGTAGCCGCCGTCACCGGGTGCCCATCCCGCGCCGATACGGTTCAGACCACTGGCTCAGCTCGCCATCGACGGGCCCTGACCAGCGGATTCGGCGCGTACCGCGGCGCCCGCAACGTGCCGGTAACCCACATTTTCCTAGCTTGCGGCCATCTCGTCCCCCCGTCGGATAGTAGCCACCTCGGTCGGACTCCCCGCCGCGTCCGACAGCGGCGCGACGGCCGCGCGGAACCCCTCGAGCGCGTCCAGTTCCCGCCGCCGGGCCGAGAGGAATCGCTGCAGGTGGGTGCTGCTGAGGTTCAAGGCCTCGACGGCGTTGCCCGCTGCCCGGTGCGCCGACGCGGCGCCGGCCCGCACCCGCTCGATGTCCTCGACCACCGCACGGTCGCTCGCGGCGAACAGCGCGGCCGACGCCACCACCGCGAACCCGGTCGGCCCGCACAGGAACACGCGCCGGTCCAGCATCCAGCGCAGCAGTTCGGGATCGGTGTCGAGCGCCGCCACCACGGCCGCGTCCGACGGCACGAACATCACCGTGCCGTAGATCGCATCGGCCCAGCGCTCGTATCCCTTGCCCGCCAGTTCCGCCGCGCGGGAACGGAGGTTGCGGACATGGACCCGCAACGCGTCCATGCGTTCGTCCGGATCGTCGGTCTCGACCGCCTCCGCCCAGCACGCGAGGCTCGCCTTCGCGTCGACCGGCACCGCACGATCACCACTCACGCGCAGCACCATGTCCGGTTTGGCCGATCCACCCCCGGCCAGATCGGTCTGCAGCGTGTAGTGCAGGCCCTCACGTAGCCCCAGCGCGCGGGCCGTCTCCGCCAGGACCTGTTCACCCAGCTCGCCCCGGCCGCTGATCGAGGCGAACGCCACCTCGTACCGGCGTAGCGCAGCCTGCTGCTGATCCACGCGTGACCGTTCGGCCTCTACCTGCCGGGCCGCCGCGTCCGCGCGGCGCATGGTGTCGCCGTAGAGCCGCCACAGCAGGGCAACTGCCACGACCAGGACCACAGCGATCGCGACGGCTGCCGTGGTGATCACGGTGGAGGCCACTGCCGCCCTCCTTTCTTGATCGTCGAGAACGTGACCGCATCATGACGGAGGGCACCGACAAAAACGGCGCCCGCCCACGCTGATCTGGTCCGAACACACGTTCGGGTGAAGCTCCCCGGTGTGTCTGCGCGAAACTGTCGTACCCCCCTCCTAACTTGGGCCGCGTGAGACTCCTGCACACCTCCGACTGGCATGTCGGACGCACATTTCACGGCCTGGACCTGCTCGCCGAACAGGACGCCGTGCTCGCACACCTCGCGGAACTCGTGGCCGCCGAGGGGGTCGACGTCGTCCTCGTCTCGGGCGACATCTACGACCGGGCGGTGCCCTCCGCCGAGGCCGTGCAGGTGGCCAACCGCGCGTTGTGCCGGTTGCGGCATGCGGGGGCGCAGCTTGTCCTCACCTCCGGCAACCACGATTCCGCTCCGCGGCTGGGTGCCTTCGGCGAGTTCGCGGCCGCGGGCGGTCTGCACCTGCGGACCACCATCGACCGGATCGCCGATCCGGTCCTGCTGGACGATGAGCACGGGCAGGTCGCGATCTACGGCATTCCTTACCTGGAGCCGGAACCGGCGCGACACGCGCTCGGTGTGACGGGCGCGCGAGGGCACACGGGAGTACTGACCGAGGCGATGGGCCGCATCCGTACTGACCTGGCGGAGCGCTCGCCGCGGACCAGGTCGGTCGTGCTCGCGCACGCGTTCGTCACCGGCGGGGCGCCGACCGAATCGGAACGGTCCATCGCGGTCGGCGGTGTGGAGCAGGTCCCGGGTTCGGTGTTCGACGGCGCGGACTATGTCGCGTTGGGGCACTTGCACGGGTCACAGACGCTCGCCGAGCACCTCCGTTACTCCGGCAGCCCGGTCGCCTACTCGTTTTCCGAGGCACGACAACGGAAATCGGTGTGGATCGTCGATCTCGACAGCGCTGGCCTGGCGGACGTCCGGCGGCACGAGCTGCCGGTCCCGCGCCGGCTCGCGACGATCACCGGCCGCCTCGCCGACCTGCTTGCCGACCCGGCGCATGACGACCTCGTCGAGTGCTACCTGTCGGTGACGCTGACCGATGCCGTCCGGCCGGTTGACGCGATGCGGTTGCTGCGTGAGCGGTTTCCCCATGCCGTGCACTTGGAATGGCAGCCGGAGAACGGCAAGGCATCGTCGGCGCTGCGGTACGCGACGGCCGTGCAAGGGCGCTCGGATCAAGAGATCGCTCGCAGCTTCCTCGATGACTGCCGGGGCGCGCCACCCAACGAGCGGGAGGCCGGGTTGCTGCGGGCGGCGCTGGAGAAGTCGGACCGGGAGGACGCGGCATGAGACTGCATCGGCTGGAGGTGGCGGCTTTCGGCCCGTACCGGTCCAGGGAGGTGGTCGACTTCGACGCCCTCGGGGCCGACGGGCTGTTCCTCCTGCACGGCGACACCGGCGCGGGCAAGACGACGCTGCTGGACGCCGTGGCGTTCGCCTTGTTCGGGACGGTTCCCGGGGCCCGTGGGCAGGTCAAGCGGTTGCGCTGCGATCTGGCGGATCCGGACGAGCCGACCGAGGTCGTGCTCGAGCTGACCGTGCAGGGGCAGCGGCTGCGCTTGTCACGCAGCCCGGAGTACCAGCGTCCGAAGCGGCGAGGTGACGGGACGACCACTCAGCAGGCCAAGGCAGTGCTGAGCTGGGTCGGTGCTCCGCCCGCGGGCCGGCCCGCCGAGGGGCTGACGCGTATCGAGGAGGTGGGCCGCACGGTGGAGCGTCTGCTCGGGATGAGCGCGGCCCAGTTCTTCCAGGTCGTCTTGCTGCCGCAGGGCGAGTTCGCCCGGTTCCTTCGCGCGGACACCGACGAGCGCGAAAAGCTGTTGGAGAAGCTGTTCGGCACCAAGCGGTTTGCCGACGTCGAGGCGTGGTTCCGCGACCGGCGGACTGATCAGCGCCGCAAACTCGACCAGCAGCGCCAGGACCTGCGGGAGTGGACCGCCCGGTTCGCGCAGGTGGCCGGCGAGGAGGTGCCCGAGGAGGACGTCGCGGGCTGGGTCGTGCGTACCGGTGAACGGATCCGGGCCGCACGGCTGCAGGCACAGGAGGACGAGACGCGGGCGCGAGCCGCGCGCGAGGCCGCTGACCACCTGCTGGCCGAGCGGCTGTCGGCGGCCGAACGTGTGCGCCGGGTCCGGGAGGCGCACCACCGGCTCGCGGCGCTGGCGGAACAAGAAGACGAACGTGCCCACCGGGCGGACGAGCTGGCGGCGGCCCCCCGGGCCGCGACCGTGGCCGGTGTCGCGGCTCAGGCGGACCGCTGTGCGGCTCAACTCGATGAAGCTCGCGTAGCCGAGGAGAGCAAGGCCCGCGCCCTCGCGGCAACAGGATCCGTTGATGCGCAGGTGAACACCGCGGAATTGCGGAAACTGTCCGGGCGGTTGCGCGAGGAGGCCGGTGCGCTCGCCGGGTTGGTCGACGAGGCCAAGCAGCAGGTCCGCGATCAGCAGGACATCGAGCGGTTCGCCGAAACCGCGACGGACGCGCGGGCGCGGGTCGAGGTGCTCGGTGAGAAGCTGGCCGGCATCCCGGATCGTGCAGGGGACCTGCGGAAGCGGCTCGAGGTCGCGATCGACGCCGAGGCGAAGCTCGGTGAGGTGCGCAAGCGTGAGGCCGAACTGGCCGCGGCCGTGCGGGACGCCGAGAGCTTGCCCGCGGCACAGCGCGCTCTGGCTGATGCCGACGTTGCCGCTCGGGGGGCCATTGATCAGCATCAGGAGGCACGCGAACGGTTCCTCGAATTGCGCAGGTGGCGGCTGGACGGGATGGCGGCGGAGTTGGCGGCCCGGTTGACTTCGGAATCGCCGTGCCCGGTGTGTGGCTCCTCCGACCATCCGGCGCCAGCGATGGCAACACCCGAGGCGGTTTCGCCGGAAGAGGATCAGGCGGCCGAGGAAGCCGAGAGCCGGGCGGAGCGGCGGCGCAAGGCCGCGGAGGCGGCGAAGCACGACGCCGGGACCAAGCTCGCCGCGCTCCGTGAACGCTTGCGCGGCCGGGACAGCGCACAGCTGGAGGCGGAGCTGACGGCTTTGCGCAGGGAGATCGCCGGCCTCGACGCGCTGGCGAAGCAACGGATGCCGCTTGCGAAGCAGGCTCGGGAGACGGAGACCGAACAGCGGGAACTCGAGGAGAAGCGCTCGGCGGCACTTCAGGCCGCCACAGCGGCGGAAACGCAGCGGCAGGCGTTGACCGAACGAGTCGCCGAACGCGCACGGCGCCTCGACGAGGCACGCGGCGACCATGCGGATGTCGCTGCACGACGTGCCCATTTGACCGGGATCGTGCGGGCTCTTGACGCCCTGGCCGAAGCGCGCGCGGCGGCCGCGAGCGCGGCGGAGCAGCTCGAGCGTCAACGTGCCGAAGTACGGGAAGCCTTGCGCCGCGCCGGTTTCGACACCGTGGAGGAGATGCGGGCGGCCGCCAGACACGACGCGACGGTCCGAGAGCTCGAGCAGCGGCTCGCCGACGCCGGAGCGGCGGAGGCGGCGGCGCGGGCCACATTGAACGAGCCCGAGTTGTCCGGGGTCGGTCCGGACGACGAGGTTGACGTCGAGTCGGCGAAGGCGGAGGCCGAGTCGGCCCGGGAACGGGCCGAGGCGGCGTTCGCGGTCTTGCGGTCGGCGACGGCTCAGGCCGACGCTCTGGGCACGTTGGCCAAGCGGCTGACCGTCGCGTCCAAGCGGTTGCGGCCGCTGGAGGACGAGTTCGCCGAGCTCGACGCGTTGACGGACGTGGTCAACGGGCGCGGCCAGAACGCGCGGAAGATGTCGCTGCGGTCGTACGTGCTGGCGGCCCGGCTGGAAGAGGTGGCCATCGCCGCGACGGCGCGGTTGCAGACGATGAGCCAGGGCCGCTACTCGTTCGTGCATTCCGACGCGGCCGGATCGCGCGGCACGAGGGGTGGCCTGGGACTGGATGTGCTGGACGACTTCTCCGGCGCGATCCGGCCGGCCAAGACCCTGTCCGGCGGGGAGTCGTTCCTCGCGTCACTGGCGCTGGCCCTCGGACTGGCCGACGTGGTCGCGGCGGAGACCGGTGGCTCGCTGCTGGACACGCTGTTCGTCGACGAGGGCTTCGGGACCCTCGATTCCGAGACCCTCGACGTGGTGATGAACATCCTCGACGAGCTGCGGGCCGGAGGCCGGGTGGTCGGCCTGGTGTCCCATGTGGAGGAACTGCGGCAGCGGATCCCGACCCGGTTGCGGGTGCGCAAGTCCCGCACCGGGTCGAGTTTGGAGCTGCAGATGGCGTGAAAATGATCAGGAACGGTACGGGGTCTCGTGGTCGAGCAGCCACCGCTTGACATCGACGCCCCACCGGAAACCGCCCAGTGCGCCACCGATGCGCAGCACCCGGTGACACGGCACGAACAACGCGGCCGCATTGCGGGCGCAGGCCGAGGCTGCGGCGCGGACGGCGGCGGGACGGCCCGCGAGCGTGGCGTACTCGGTGTAGGTGACCGGTTTGCCCGCGGGCACCGTGCGCAGCACGTCCCACGCGTGCAGCAGGAACTCGCCGGAGCGCTGGCGCACCGGAATGTCGTCAATGGCGTCCACCTCGCCCTCGTGGTAGCGGCGGACTGCGGTGCTGACCGCGCCGAGGTCCCGCTTCTCGCGGAGGTCTGCTGGACGCAGTGAGGGGGAGATCTGGGGAGTAAGTTCGTCGAGCTCGGCCGTCCAGCCGGAGGCCAGCACGGCGCCGTCGCTCGCGACGATGGCGGTGAACGGGCCGACCGGTGTGCGCGTCGTGGACCAGTGGGCGATGCTCATGTCGGTTCTCCTTACGGGGTTCAGGCTTGGCTCGAGCGCCACAGGTACATGCCGGCGTAGGACCGCCAGGGTCGCCAGGCCTGGGCACGTTCGGACAGGGCGGGGATGTCGTCGGCGATGCCGAGTGCCGCTGCGCCATTGCGGAGCACGAGGTCGCCGGTGAGGAGCACATCGGGAGCGCCCAGGACGCGCATCACCACGTAGTCGGCGGTCCACGGGCCGATGCCGGGGAGCGCCAGCAGTTCGGCGCGTAGCTCGCCGGGGTCGCGGCCGACGTGCACGTCCACCTCGCCGGAGGCGAGCGCGGCGGCGGCGCCGAGGATGGCGTCGAGGCGGCGTTTCGGTCCGCGCAGCACTTCGTGGCCCCGTTCGGCGACGGCTTCCGCGGTGGGGAACAGCAGGCCGCCGGTTTGCCACGGGACCGGGTCGCCGAGCGCCGCGATGAGCCGCGCCAAGGCGGTCCGAGCGGCGGCGACCGAGACCTGCTGCCCGAGCATGGCGCGCAGCACGAGTTCGGTGCCGTCGGCGGCGCCGGGGACTCGGATGCCCGGAGTCGCGGCGACCGCTGGTGCCAGCGCCGGGTCCGAGCCGAGCACGCGGGTGACGGCCTCGGGGTCGGCGTCCAGGTCCAGCAGGCGCCGCGCCCTGGCGACCGCGGCGCCGAGGTCACGGACGTCGGCGAGCTGTAGGTCGCATCGCACGTGCCCGTCCTGTGGCGACACCGTCACGGACGCGGCGCCGTGCGGGAGCCGCAGGGTGCGGGTGTAGCTGTGCTCGTCGCCGGACTCGACCGCGGGCACCGCCCGTGCGGCGAAGAACCCGAGGATGCCGGCGGCGTCGAACGGCGGGCGGAACGGCAGTCGCAGGGACAGCCTCGTCGCGGCTGTCTCGAGCGTCCCGGTTGTCGCCGTCGTCTCGGCCGTCGCGGTGTCGCGGCTGGGGGCACCGGCTCGGCGGCGTGCCGCCGTGGCGGCCGCACGTAGCTGGGACGGGGTGCGGGCGAAGACCTCGCGAATGGTGTCGTTGAACTGCCGCACGCTGGCGAAGCCTGCCGCGAACGCGACGTCGGCCAGCGGCAGCTCGGACAGCTCGATGAGGAGCCGCGCCGAGTGCGCCCGGTGCGCGCGGGCCAATGCCAGCGGTCCGGCGCCCAGTTCGGCCGCCAGGACCCGCCCGAGCTGCCGCTCGGAGTAGCCGAGCCGCCGGGCCAGGCCGGGCACGCCGTCGCGCTCGACGGTGCCGTCCGCGATCAGCCGCATGGCACGGGCCGCCAGGTCCGCGCGCACGTTCCAGTCCGGCGAGCCGGGGACGGCGTCGGGCAGGCA
>Ga0081455_10000014_pt1 | contig 193884 bp, 173 predicted proteins | sample TabmetS3T2R1_FD_70207 | JGI IMG/M metagenome (GOLD analysis project Ga0081455, IMG submission 70207) | Tabebuia heterophylla rhizosphere microbial communities from the University of Puerto Rico - S3T2R1 | ecosystem: Host-associated > Plants > Roots > Rhizosphere ...
CGCGAACTGGTGGATAAGCTCAGTGAGCGAATTGGCCAGCGCAGGATCTACGAGCGCCGGGAAGTGGACTACTTCTCCGGCTTTGACGACACGCTGTCGATCGAGGAGTTCGTCAAGTATTGGCGCAAGATGCTAAAGGCGGGCTTCGACGTTGCCTCGCAGGTGGTGGCCGTTGAGGTCAGGGCCTTCACCGCCGAAGATGCAAAGAAGGTGGCAACCGCCCTGTTGGAGCTGAGTGAGGAACTGATCAACGAGATTTCCGCACATGCGCGCGCCGATGCCCTCCGCAGCTCGCAGCAGGAGGTCAAGCGCATGGAGGACCTGTTACGCGCTGCCTTCGTGCGGCCGACGCTGCCGGAAGAGGCTCTCTATCCGCGGCGCATCGTTGCAAGCATCACGGTTTTCGCCATTGCCTTGGTGCTGTGGGCGCTTGGCGTGTTGATCGTCTACGCCATCCGCGATCACGCGCTTTGAGCGATGTTTGCCCGAGCGGCCGCGCCGAGGACCGTCCTGATCACCGGAGCAAGTCGCGGCCTCGGCCGGGCGCTGGCGCTCGCCTACGCCGCCCCAGGGCGGCGGCTGGCGCTAATCGCCCGCAACCCGGATTTGTTGAGCTACACCGCAAGGCTTTGTGAAATGCGCGGCGCCGAGGTGCTGCAAAAGCGCTGCGACGTCACCGATGGGGCGGCGCTCGCAAGCTTCGTGGCCGACGTCGAAGCCGGCGGGGGAATCGATCTGGTGATCGCCAACGCGGGCGACTTCTGGGGTAATGGACCCAACGGGGTGCTCGAGCCGCTCGAGCGCGCCCTCGACCAGCTCAAGGTCAACCTCGAAGGCGCCATGTTGACCGTCAATGCCACACTTGGGCGCATGCGCCAGCGCAAGGCGGGGCACATCGCCCTGATCGCCTCCCTGGCAGCCCTCCACCCCCTCGCCGACGCACCCGCCTACAGCGCGTCGAAGGCGGGACTTGCCGCCTACGGTATCGCGCTCCGCGAAATGTTGGCGCCGGAGGGCATCACCGTGTCGATCGTCTACCCAGGCCACATCGATACCGACCAGACCGAGGTGCATGTGGGCGCCTTGCCGTTCCTCATGCTGCCGGACGAGGCGGCCCAGATCATTGCCGCCGGCCTCGCCCGCCGGCGCGGTTCCATCGCCTTCCCGAAAGGGCTGCTTTGGCTCATTCGCCTGGGCTCGCTCATTCCCTGGCAGCTGCGCGCGCGGCTGGAACGCCCCTTGCGCTTTCACGTGAGCCGGAACCCTTGAGCTGCCGGGTGATGGGCGAGCCGGCCGGCAGGACCACGTGCTAGTCGAGCCAGTTCCGATAGGGCAGCACGTTGCCGACCGTTCTGGTGCTGAGATTGAGGAGCGAAATCACCTTGCCGATTTCGACCGCACGCGCGTTCGACACGTAAAGTACGTCCTTGTCCTGCAGCATCATCGCCCTGGCATAGAAGTAGGCGGCGGGCTCGCGCAGGTTCACGCGGTAGACCACGGGAATGGCCACGCCGGGCGGCGCGCTTGCCTTCGGCACGATCGCGGCGACGAGCTGCGGCAACTCGTAGCGGAACACGAAGAGGCCCGTCCCGTCCGCCCGTTCGTCGAGCAGGCCGCCGGCCGCGGCCACACCCTCCAGCAGGTTCACCTGATTATAGCCAAAGGGATAGACGCCCGGTTTGGCGACGGCGCCGAACACCGAAAAGCGCTTGGGTTCGTGCGTCAAATAGATCTGATCGCCGGCGCGCACCCAGACGTTCTCCACCTCGTTTTCGATGATGTCCTTCAGGAGCTGGCTGCCGCGCTGGGAGCCGCGGATGAAGGTCACGTAGGTCTCATTGGCCGGCATCTTGGCCCCGCCCGCATCGGCAAGGACGTCGAGCAGGCGGTCGCCTTTGAGCGAAAGCGGGTAGCGCCCGGGTTTGCTGATCTCGCCGTTGACGACCACCACGTTGCTTTCATTCTTGACAATGGTCACCAAGGCCTGCGGCTGGATCGCGCGCGTCGCGAGATTGGCCACGATGCGCTGCTGGACCTCGAGCGGCGTTTGATCCAGCACCGCGATCTCGCCGGCATAGGGCAGCGAGATGCGCCCGCGGCTGTCGACCACAACCGATGGCAGGTTAACGCTCTTGCCCGCGGCCGAGGAGAAGAGGCCGCCCTCGCCCGCCTCCCAAATTGTTACCGACAAAACGTCGCCGGCGCCGATTCGGTAGCGTGGGGTCGCAACCTTGCCGCTGGAGAACAATTTGAGGCCCAGGGCGTGGTGGGCGGAGAGAATACGCACCACGTCGTGGTTTAGGTCCACGACCACGTAGTTCTTGTCGTGCGCGCTGGGGCTCTCCTTGCCGACCGCGGTCGCCTTCTCGATCTGCTCGGACGTGGGGCCTGAGGCGGGAATCGAGGCGCAGCCCTGCAACGCGCCGGCAGCCAACCCAACCACAGCAAGACACCGGCAGAGCCATAGCCCGCCGTGCCCCGAAAACCTGCTGCGAGACATGCCCGACCTGGTCCCCCCGCAACACTCCACCCCCTTAGCGGTACCAGAGTGATGTCGACGAAACAACGCCGCCGCGCCCGATTTGGTACAGTGTGCGGAGCAGCTGTGGCCGTTCGGCCTCGACCTTCGCCCGTTCAGGATAGGGACCCCCGCGCCGCCTGGTTGCCGGCACTCTTCGTGCTAAGGTTGTGGCATGGCTGGGCGCAGAGAGCCTCGGGGACAGAAAGCTCGCGGTATGGCTTTTGTGGTTTCTCTCGATCGGCCGATCGGCTAAGTACGGCCCCGACTTGGGGCGTCGGACGGGCGCTGCTGATCCCAGAGCCTTTGTCCAATCAAACGAGTAGCTTGCTGCCATGCGGGGGGCTGCAAACCCGATCCAGATTGTGGGCCGTTCTTGCCGGCTGCCGGGTGCGGCCAGCGTCGCCGAGTTTTGGCAAAATCTCCTCGGCCGACGCTGCAGCGTCGGCAGCATCGGGGAGAACCGCTGGCCGATTGGCCGCTTTCACGATGTACGCCCCGGCACGCCCGGCAAGAGCTACACTTTCGCGGCCGGCACCATTGACGGGGTCTGGGATTTCGACCCCACCGCCTTCGGCATCTCGCCGCGCGAAGCTCTGCAACTCGATCCGCAGCAGCGGCTGGCTCTGCACTTGACCTGGGAGGCGCTCGAAGACGCGCTCATTCCCGCCGCGCGGCTCGCCGGCCGCAACATCGGTGTCTACGCCGGCGCCTCCGGGCTCGACTACAGTACAACTCGGATGTTCGATGCGGCGAGCGCGGACGCCTACTTCATGATCGGCAACACCTTGTCGCTGATCTCCAATCGCGTTTCCCACGCCTTCGATCTGCGCGGCCCCAGTCTCACCATCGACACCGCCTGCTCATCCTCGCTGGTGGCTTTGCACCACGCGGTGGAGGCGCTTGCCGCGGGCAAGGTCGAGATGGCGATCGTGCTTGGCATCAATCTGCTGCTCTCCCCGTTCCCCTTCATCGGCTTCGCCCAGGCCTCGATGTTATCCGCGGAGGGCTTGTGTCGCGCCTTTGATGCCAAGGCCAGCGGTTATGTGCGCGCGGAAGGCGGGGTTGCGCTCGTGCTCGGCCGGGCGCGCAACCCCGTGGGCGACTGCCCGCGCAACTGGGGTGAGATCGTTGCCACGGGCATCAATTCCGACGGTCGCACCATCGGGGTCGCGCTGCCCTCGCCCGATGGGCAAGCCAAGCTCCTCGAGGCGGTGCATGCGCGCTCCGGACATTCCGCCGAGGCGCTTGCGTTCGTGGAAGCGCACGGCACCGGCACGCGCGTGGGCGACCCGATCGAGGCCCAAGCGCTGGGTCGCGTGCTCGGGCAACGACGCCGGCAAGCGCTGCCGATCGGCTCGGTGAAGTCCAACATCGGCCATTTGGAGCCGGCCTCGGGCCTCGCCGGCGTGCTCAAGGCGATGCTGGCGCTCGAGCATGATCTTTTCCCAGCGAGCCTGCACGTCGAGCAGCCCAATCCGGAAATACCCTTCGCGGCGCTCAACCTCGCCGTTGCGCGCGAGCCCGTACCGCTGGAGCGCACGGGCCGCCCCCGCACCGCTGCCATCAGCAGCTTTGGCTTCGGCGGCACCAACGCCCATGTCGTCCTTGCCGATCCCGCGCCCACCACCGCCGCAGGACCCCGCCGCCCCACAGCGCGCGCCAAGGGGCGGGGCCGGAGCAAGGGCACCGTGGTTGCGGCCCCGCCGCCAGGCCTCCTCGTCCTATCCGCCGCCAGCGAAAAGGCCCAGCGCGCCCTGGCGCAGGCCCACCTTGCCGAGCTCGAGGCCGCCTCGAGCCCTGCCGACCTCTCCGGGCTGGCGGGCGCCCTTGGCCATTGCCGTGATCTTTTGCCGGAACGGGCCGTGCTCATCGCGCGCGAGGGCCGCGAGCTGTCCGCACTTTTGCACCTCTTGGCCGAGGGGACCCAGGATCAGCGCATCGTGCGCGGGCGGGCGGTGGCGAGGGACGCCAAGGTTGCCTTCGTCTTTTCCGGCAATGGCGCGCAGTGGGCTGGTATGGGCCGGGCAGCCTTGGCCGCAAACGAAGTCTTTCGCGCCAAGCTCGAGGAAGTCGATGCGATCTTTACGGCGCGCGCCGGCTGGTCCTTGCGCGAGGCGCTGGCGAGCGAGGATCTGGAGCAGAAGCTGGCAAGCACCTCGGTGGCGCAGCCGCTCTTATTTGCGCTGCAGCTGGCAACGGCCGCGGCCCTGGCCGCGGGGGGGCTCGAACCGGCGAGCGTGATCGGACACAGTGTCGGCGAAGTAGCTGCCGCGCAGGTGGCCGGCGCGCTATCGCTCAAAGCTGCCGTCGCCGTTATTCTTGCCCGCTCGACGCACCAGGAAACCGCCCGCGGGCGCGGCGCCATGGCCGCCCTGCGCCTTGGCGAGGAGGCCGCCCGCGAGAGCATCGCCAGGAGCGCGATCGCCGGCCTCGAAATCGCCGCCATCAACAGTCCGCGCTCGATCACCCTGGTGGGTAGGAGGGCCGCCATCGCGGGCTACGCCGCCTTCGCGGCCCGCGAAGGCGTGGGTTGCAAGGTGCTCGACCTCGACTATCCTTTTCACAGCCGCCTCCTCGCCTCCGCCGCAGCTCCGTTAGCGGCGGCGCTCAAGGGACTGCGGGCAAGGCGCGCGCGGATCCCCTTCATCTCGACGGTTACCGGCCTGCCGCTGGCGGGACCGGAACTCGACGCCGGCTACTGGTGGCGCAACGTGCGCGAGCCCGTCGCCTTTCTGCCGGCGGTTGCCGCCGCGCGCGCTGCGGGGCAGCAGCTCTTTGTGGAAATCGGCCCGCGCCCAATTCTGCAAGGCTATCTCAACGAATGCTTTGCCGAGCCGGGGCCGGCGGCCATCGCCACGACCTCTCTCGAGCTTGGCGATGACGCCGAACTCGATCCGATCCGCCGCACGCTGGCACTGGCGATTACCCGCGGCGGGCGCGTCAAGGCCGTCCCCGCCTTCGGACCATCCCCAACACACCCGCCGGCGCTGCCAGCCTATCCATGGCAGAATGCGACCTTCCGTGCCCCGCCGACGGTTGAGGCCTTGGGCGAGCTGGCGCCGGGCCCAGCACCTCATCCGCTGCTCGGCTGGCGCGGCTTAGCCGAGGACCCCTGCTGGCACGTGCACATCGATGCGGAGAACTTGGCCTGGCTCAAGGATCACCGCGTCAATGGCGAGCTCGTCTTTCCCGGCGCTGCCTTCGCCGAAATGGCGCTCGCCGCCGCACGTCAATGGCTAGGCGAACCCACAGTCGAGATCCGCGATATGTCGCTGGTCGAGCCGCTGATCCTGCGACCGGGCGAGAGGAGCGAAGTGCGCATCCTGGCGTCGCCCGACGCCGCCAGCCTCGAGATCGGCAGTCGGCTGCGACTGAGCGATGAGCCCTTTACGACGCACGCCGTCTGCCGCTACGCCAAGCTGACGTCGGCCGTGCCGCCGGCGTGGCCGCCACACCCGCCGGAGCCCGGCGAGCGGCTGAGCGCTGCGAGCATCTATCAGGCCGCCAAGGCGGTTGGCCTCGACTACGGTCCCGCCTTTCGGCGTCTTGCCGGCGCGGAGCGGTTCGGCCGCGCCTGCCTGCATTTGCGGTTCATCGAGCCGGCGGCCGGCGAAACCGCTGGCCCTGGCTTTGCCTTGCACCCGGCGGATCTCGACGCCGCTTTCCATGGCCTGTGCGCCGCCATGGCCGGGGCGGTGAGCGCGGCGGTCGAAGCGCTGCCTCTGGTGCCGGTACGCCTTGGCCGCTTGCGGCTTTATGCGTCGGGACGGCGCGCGGCTCGAGCAGAGCTCGCCATCCACCAGCTGAAAGAGCGCTCCGCACAGGTCGACCTTGGCCTGTTCGACGCCAGCGGTGAGCTGATCGCCCAATTGGAGGACGTCCGCTTCGCCGCCATGCGGCTTGGCCCGGAAACGAAACTTGGCGACGTTGCCTATCATGAGGCCTTTATCGCGCTGCATCCGGCCGCCGAGGCAGGTCACCCCAGCATCCGAGATCTCATCGACGAGTGTGCCGGCCCGATCTGGCGCGCCGAGGCGGAAGCCGCGGAAAGTGACGAGCCGCGGTTGTTGCTCGAGGCGGCCGCCTGGCGCGTCGCCTACGACGCCTTGGCTGATCACGCCAGCCCGGCCGGCGAGGTCACGCTCGCGTGTGCGGGCGAGGATGAGTCGGATCGTGCCGACCTGATCCGCCGCTTGCTCCTGATCCTGGAGGGCAGCGACCTCGCCGAGACGACGGCGGAGGGCGGGCGGCTAAAACCCTGCCTGCTGCCGGCGGCCGCCGACCTCATAGGCACCGTGCTTGCCGAGCATGCGGCATGGTCCGCCGATTGCGTCCTCCTCAACCGAGCGGCAGCCCTGCTTGAGGCACGTGTGTGCCTGGGCGCTTCCTGCATGGAGGCCTACACACCCCCTACGCTTGACCATTTTCATGCCGCCTCGCCCCGCTTCGCCGCCGCCGCGGGCCTGGGCGAGATCGTGATGGCCGTGTTGGCCCGCCTCGGGGCCGCGCGCCGGCCGCTGCGGCTCCTTGTCGTCGGCCTGCAGGATGGCCTGGCGCGGCGGCTTGTCGATGCCGTCGATCCGAACCGCTGTCGCCTGATCCTGACCGATACCGACAAGCGCCAGCTCGAACGCGCGCGTCTGCAGTATGCAGCGCACTATGCGGTCGAGGTGGTCGAGTTGGCGGCTGCGATCGGTGAGACCAGTGCGCCGGCGCGCTACGACCTCATCGTCTCCGCCTTCGGCCTGAGCCGCCTGCGAGCGGAGCAAGCTTGGCTTGCCGACCTCGCCGGCCGTCTGCTGCCCGGCGGTGCCTTGCTGGCGACCGAAGCGGAGCCGGATGCGTTTTGCGAGCTGGTGCTCAGCCTCGAGGGTTCGGGTTCGACGCGCGGCGGGGCTCAGCAGCTGCGGCCGGCGCGCCGCGCACAGGACTGGACGCGCGCGCTGGCGCGCGCCGGTTTCCACGAGCCCAGCACGCTGGCGCTCCGCGCCGGCGGCAGTTTGCTCATCGCCGGTTGCGTGCCGCAACGGGCTTCGGCGCAGCCCGCAGGACAGGCCCAAGCCCTGCCGCCGAGAGCTGCCGTCGAGCTCATCCCGCCCGTGACACGCTCCGAAACCGCCTTTGCCGCGCAGCTGACGGGCGCCTTGGCCGCGCAGGGCAGGACCCTCGTGCGCCTGCCGCGCACGGATGGCGCCACGGCCATCGCCGGCAATGGTAATGGCCATGAGCCCCCGGCCGTGCCCGGCAACGGCAATGGCCATGGCCTCGCGGAGGTGAGCCTGGCGCCGGCAAGGGAACGCGCGCTGCGCGACGTCGTCCTCATCGCCGATGCCGAGGCGGAGGGGCCAAGCGAGTGTGTTCACCTCGCCCAGCGGATTGCCGCCCTGGGCGAGCTGCTCGCCGAGCGCGATGGCGCGGGTCTGCGCCTCTTTCTCGTGGCGCCCGGGGCGATCCGCGCGGGGGCGCATTTGGGTCCCGCGGCGCCGGCGCAGGCCGGTCTGTGGGCCGCCGCGCGCACGGCCGCCAACGAACATGCTGATACCGAAATCCGGCTCATTGACGTCGAGCACGGGTTGAGCGTGCGGGATGCGGCTCAAACGGTGGCCGCGCTCCTCGCCGAACCGCCCTTGGACCGTGAGCTCATCCTCACGCGCAACGGGCCGCTCGCCCCGCGCGTGCGTCGGGGTACCGAGCCGGCCGCAGGGCTTGACGCCCACCCCACGGTGCGCACGGCGGGTGCGCGGGCCGTCCTCGCGCAGACGCACCGAGGTTCGCTCGAGGCCTTGGCCTGGCGCAGCGAGCCACGGCGCCCACCCGGCCCCGAGGAGGTCGAGATCGAGGTTGCTGCTACGGGACTTAACTTCCGCGACGTCATGTGGAGCCTCGGTCTTCTGCCGGACGAGGCGCTCGAGGGCGGTTTTGCCGGGCCGACCCTCGGCTTTGAATGCTCCGGCGTCGTGCGTGCCGTTGGCTCTTCGCTCACCCAGCTGAGGCCGGGCGCACGCGTTGTCGCCTTCGCGCCGCAGGCCTTTGCCTCGCACGTGACGGTGCCCGCGCGCGCCGTCATGCCGCTGCCCGAGGGGCTCGAGCTCACCGCGGCCGCCTCCATTCCAGTGGCGTTCCTCACGGCCTACTATGCGCTGAAACACCTCGCCCGCCTGCGCGCTGGCGAGTGGGTCTTGATCCATGGTGGCGCCGGCGGGGTTGGCTTGGCCGCGCTGCAGATCGCCCGCTGGTGTGGCGCCCGGGTGATCGCCACGGCTGGCAGCGAGGAAAAACGTGACCTGCTCAGGCTGCTGGGGGCGGAGCACGCGCTCTCTTCCCGGTCACTCGCCTTCGTCGATCAGGTGCGCAGCATCACCGGGGCGGGCGTCGACGTGGTCCTGAACTCGCTGGCGGGGGAGGCCATGGAGCGCAGTCTCGAGCTGTTGCAGCCCTTCGGCCGCTTTCTCGAGCTGGGCAAGCGCGATTTTTACGCCAACAGCAAGGTCGGCCTGCGCGCTTTGCGGCACAACGTTACCTACTTCGCCATCGATGCCGACCAACTGCTCGGGCGCCAACCCGCATTGGCCACGGAACTCCTTGCCGAATTGATGCGGCACTTCGGCGAGGGCACCTTCACGCCCCTGGCACACCGCGCCTTCGATGCCCGAGAGAGCGTCGACGCCTTCCGCCTGATGCAGCAATCGGGCCACATCGGCAAGATCTTGCTGCGGCCGTTGCCACCGAGCGCCCTGCCCGCGCGCCCAGTCAGACCGGGGTTTAGCGTCAGTGCCGAAGGCGCCCATGTCATCGTCGGCGGCCTTGGCGGCTTCGGCCTGGCGACCGCGGAGTGGTTGGCGGACCGCGGCGCCAGGGCGTTGGTGCTGGTCGGGCGCAGTGGCGCCAGCGACGATGCCAGGCTCGCGGCCATCGAGGCGCTTAAGCGCCGCGGCATCGACGTGCGGCCGGTGCGCTGCGATGCGACCGATCGGGCTCAGCTCGAGCGCCTTTTCGCCGATCTGCGCGCGGAAATGCCGATCAAGGGCATCGTGCATGCGGCGATGGTGCTCGACGATGCCCTGTTGCACAACCTCGACCCGGAGAGAATCGTCAAGGTGCTGCGGGCGAAGCTTGAGGTCGGGCGCAATCTCGACATGCTGACGCGCGGCGATGGCCTCGACTATTTCTGGCTCTACTCCTCCATTACCACTTTGATCGGCAATCCGGGTCAGGCCGCCTACGTTGCCGGCAACGCCGCGCTCGAGGCGCTGGCGCGCGCGCGCCGCGGCGCCGGACGGCCGGCGCTCGCGGTCCGCTTCGGTGCCATCGAGGATGTCGGCGTCCTGGTGCGCGAGCACCACAAGGTCGCCCTCTTGGCGCGGCGCGCCGGCGCCGCTGGGCTCAAGGCGCGCGTCGCGCTCAACCTGCTCGAAGGTCTGATCGCTGGCGACGACGGATCGCAGGCGCGGGCGGTCGCCACGCTGGCGGCCGTCAACTGGAGCGAGGCCCGTACGCAACTTCCCCTGCTGCGCACCCCATTGTTTGCGGATCTGCGCGGCATCGATGAGGTGGCCCGTCCCGCCGGCGTCAATCTTACAGCCGCCATTAAGGGGCTCGACGAGGCAAGCGCGCGCGACCTCATTGCCCGCCATCTCGCCGGCGAGTTGTCGACGATCCTGCGCATGCCCAGCGACGACCTTAACTGGCGCCGACCGCTGGCCGAACTTGGCCTCGATTCGCTCATGGCCGTGGAGCTCAGATTGGGTGCGACCCGTCGGCTCGGCATCGAGCTGCCGCTGGCGGCGATCGCCGACGGCGCATCAATCAGCTCGATCGCCGACACCGTGCTGGCGCGGCTGCGAGCGGCACAGCCGGTTGGCGACGTCGGCTTGACCGCCGATCGGGAACTTGCCGACAAGCACCTCGATCTATCGCTCAATGCGGATCGGTTTGAGCAACTGAGCCGTCACGTGGGCCATCGCGCGGCGCTTAGCGACCGGGTGCTCTCATGACGGCGCCCGACCCGAAGGGCAGGCTTTCGAAGGAAAGCAAAGCAGCCGTGCTGGCGATGCTGAAGGACGGCCGCGAACGCCCCGTGCGCCCCCCGAACGACGTTCAGCCCAACCCGGATAAAGGCGCGTCCTTTCCGCCGGCCCGGCCGTTCGCCGACTTGCCCGCCTACCAGGACCTCAAAAAGCAGAGCGCCGCGGCCGAGCTCTTGGGCATTGAAAATCCCTTTTTCCGTACGCATGAAGGCCGCGCCGGGGCGAGCACCCAGATCGCCGGTTGCTCGCTCGTCAATTTCGGCTCCTACGACTACCTCGGTTTCAACCAGCATGCCGCGGTGGCGCAAGCGGCCAAGGCGGCGATCGAGGCGTTCGGCACCTCCGTTTCGGCCAGTCGGCTGGTGGCGGGCGAGCGGGCATTGCATCGCGAGCTCGAGCGCAAGCTTGCCAAGCTCTATGACGTCGAGGATGCCGTGGTGTTCGTCAGCGGGCATGCCACCAATGTCGCAACACTGGGCGAACTGCTGGGCCCCAAAGACCTCATTCTTGCCGACGCCCTGATCCATAATAGCGTGCTCATCGGCGCCGAGCTCTCCGGCGCCGCCCGGCGCAGTTTTCCGCACAATGACCTTGCCGCCCTCAAGCAAATGCTGGCCGCCAGCCGCGCTCAGTTCGAAAACGTTCTGATCGTGGTTGAGGGCCTCTATTCCATGGACGGAGACCTCCCCGACCTGCCGGCGCTGGTCGAGATCAAGCGCCAATTTGGCGCCTGGTTGATGGTTGATGAGGCGCACGCGCTGGGGGTGCTGGGGGCGCGCGGCCGCGGCACGGCGGAACATTTTGCCCTCGATCCGAGAAGCGTCGACATTTGGATGGGAACGCTCAGCAAAACGCTGGCCGCCTGCGGCGGCTTCATCGCCGGCTCCACGGCCCTGGTGGAAACCTTGAAATGCCGCGCCTCTGGCTTCGTCTACAGCGTTGGCATGCCGGCCGCCATGGCCGCCGCCGCGCTCACCGCGCTCGATCTGCTCGAGCGCGAGCCGGCACGCGTTGCCCGGCTGCGCGCGCTCGGCCGGCAATTCCTGGCGCTTGCCAGGGCGGCCGGTCTCGACACGGGACTGGCGCAGGGTTTTGCCATTATGCCTGTGATGGTTGGGGATTCCTTGCGCGCCGCCAAGCTTGCGAACCGCCTGTTCGAGCGTGGTTTCAACGTGATGCCGATCGTCTATCCGGCCGTGCCGATGCAGTCGGCGCGCCTGCGCTTTTTCCTCTCGTGCGAGCACGGCGAAGCCGAGCTTGCGGCAGCGGTCGCCGCCACACAAGAAGAGCTTGCCCGCTTGGCCGCGGACAATTTTGGCCTGGGGCGCCTCTTGGGCGCGCATTTGCGCGCCTGAGGGAGGGCCGATGCGACCGGGAGCCCGGTCCCCCGGGGTAGGGCCCACGCGCCTGCCTCGACGCGGCCAAACCGCTTGCGCCCGCGACGCCTGAGGGGGATGCCGAACCCGTGCGGACCGGCGCCAACGCAACCGGCGTCGCAAAAGGGGACCTGCCGCCCCGGGGTAGGGCCCGCGCGCGCCGATGCCCGGCAGTAACCGCGCGTTGTTGGGGGCCATTTCCCGTGCGGCCGGCTGGCGGCTCGGGCAGGTGAGGCGCGCTCGCTACAGCCGCGCCGGTTTCGCTCAGGCGTCGGAGTTTTTCCACTAGGCAGGCGCCAACCAATCATTAACGTATCGAGCGTTGGGCCGTACCTTCTATCCCAATCCGCGCGAAGCCAGGTTGCGGGGCTCTTGTCGCGGTGGCGGGTTGGAGAAGGGTGCGCTCCAGGGGCGAGGTCCGGGGGGATCTCTATGGGATTGCGGGTTGCTGTCGCGTCGGGGGGCATTTGGCAGCTCCGGCGTACGCTTGAGGTTCTGAGCGACTGCGAGTTGGTGCGGTGGCGTCCGCCCATGCGCTTGCCCGAGGTCGATGCGGTCGCGGGCTGGGGCCGCAAAGAGACGGCCATGCGCTCGTGGCGACGTGCCGCGAAGCTTGCCAAGCCCTACGTTTCCTTCGAGGACGGCTTCCTGCGGTCCGTGCTGCCGGGCGGCGGCCAGCTGCCCGTGTCCCTGCTGGTCGACTGGACGGGGGTCCATTACGACGCCACCGGGCCCTCTGATCTTGAGACCCTGATCAGCCGGGCCGCGCAGCGTCGCTCGCCGAGTACGGAGCAACGCGCACGCGCAGGCGTCGAGCGGCTCAAGACGCTGGCGTTGTCGAAGTATAACGCGGCACCCAAAGGCTCATTGCCCAGCAGCGCGCACGAGCAGGGACGCCGGCCGCGCGTGCTGCTGGTCGATCAGACGCACAATGATGCCTCGATCCGCTACGGTTTTGCCGAACGCTCCTCCTTCGCGGCCATGCTGCGCGCGGCGCGCCGCGAAAATCCCGCAGCGGACATCTGGATCAAGTGGCACCCGGAGGTGGTGTGCGGCCGCAAGCGCGGGTACCTGACCGAGGCTCGGGGCGAGCGCATCCACCACGTCACGGCCCAAGTCAACCCATGGGAGCTGATGGCCGCCGTCGATCGGGTCTACGTGGTCACCAGTCAGATGGGCTTTGAAGCCATGCTGGCCGGTCAAGCCGTCAGCTGCTTCGGTGCGCCCTTCTACGCCGGCTGGGGCCTGACCGACGACCGAGTGCCCATTCCGCGCCGCAGCGCACGGCCCAGCCTTGAACAGCTCTTCGCCGCCGTCTATTTCGACTACGCCGGCTATGCCTGCCCCTACGAGGGCAAGAAGATCAGCTTCGAGCAGGCGCTCGACCGTCTGGCCTTTTTCCGCGATCGTTTCGTCGACAACGACAGGCGCAGCGTCTGCATCAATATTTCGCGCTGGAAGCGCAGCGCCGTGGCGCCCCTGCTCGACGGTATCGGTGGCCCTCCCCAGTACGCCCTGACCGCGCGCGGTGCGGTCAGGAAGGCGCGCAAGCTGGGTGGCCGCGTCGTGACGTGGGGCATGCGCTCGGCCCCGCAACTGGAGCACCTGTGCGCGCTGGCCGACGTACCGCTGGCGCGCGTCGAGGACGGCTTCCTGCGCTCCGTTGGTCTCGGTGCCGCCTACACACCGCCCTTGTCCGTATGCGTGGATCGCCTCGGCATCTACTACGACGGTCGCACGCCGAGCGAGCTTGAACGATTGCTGCAAACGGCCGAAATCAGCCCCGAGCTCATGGCGCGTGCCGGCCGCCTGCGCGCCGAAATTGTGGCGGCAGGTTTGACGAAATACAACCTCGACCGCCCCCGCCACGGCGCTGAGCCTGGCGCGGGCCAGCGCTTCTTTCCTGCCGGCCGGACGGCCATTCTGGTGCCAGGGCAGGTGCTGGATGACGCGAGCGTGCTTTCCACCCTGTCGAGTACCGTTCCCTTGGACGGCACCGAGAATTTCAATCTGACGTTGTTGCGCGCCGTGCGCGATCGCAACCCCGATGCCTATGTCGTCTACAAACCGCACCCTGACGTGACGGCCGGGTTGCGCAAGGGCAATGTCAAGGCGCGTTCCGCCTTGCGCTACGCGGATCGCGTGGTCACCGACGTCTCAATCATTGCACTGATTGAGCAATGTGATCGGGTCGAGACGCTAACATCGCTCGTGGGCTTCGAGGCGCTGCTGCGCGGCAAGGCCGTAACCACGCATGGCCTGCCGTTCTATTCCGGGTGGGGATTGACCACCGACCTGGTCACGGTCGCGCGGCGCGCGCGCGCGCTGACGCTCGATGAACTCGTCGCTATCACGCTGATCCTCTATCCCCGCTACATTCACCCCCTCACGCTGCGTCCCTGCGAACCGGAGGACGTGGTGCGCTTCCTGGGCAAGGTGACGCATGACGGCTCCGCGGCAACGCGTCGCTATTCCGTCGGCGTCGCCGGCCCCTTGAGCTGGGGACACGCCTTTACCCTCAAGCTGCGCAGAATGCTGGTTGGCGGGGCCAGTCGCAAACCCTATACCTGATCGGGCGCGCGCCGTTTACGCCCGCCCTTACCCTTGGCACTCCGGTATTGCCCGGCCCACGGCCGGCGAGGACAAACTTTTGTAGTCTCAATGCTTGCTCATAACAAACGCGTCATTCTTTTTCTGCAAGGCCCGTCTTCTCCCTTCTTTGCACGCCTGGCCGACACCTTCGTGGCCCGCGGGCACGAGGTGCGCCGCATTAACATCTGTCCTGGGGATCACCTGTTCTGGCGAGGGCCAGCGAGCAACTATCGCCGTTCGCTGGAGGATTGGCCGGACTTCATCGATGCCTACCTCGAGCGCGAAAAGATCAGCGATATTGTGCTGTTGGGCGACCGCCGCCCGCATCACATCATCGCCACCGAGCGCGCCAAGGCGCGCGGCATCTACGTCGCCGTCGTTGAGCTTGGCTACCTGCGCCCCGATTGGCTGACGCTGGAACGCGACGGCATGAGCGTGTTTTCACGCTTTCCCACCGATCCCAACGTGATCCGTGCCATCGCGGCGCGTGTCCCCCCACCCGACCTCGAGGTGCGGTTTGGCGCCAAGTTCACGCATATGGCGTTCTGGGATGTGCTCTACAATCTCAGCAACGTGCTGCTGTGGCCGTTCTATCCGCACTATCGCTGGCATGCGATTCACCACCCGCTCGCCGAATATGCCGGGTGGATCTGGCGCGCGCTGCGCATCCCGGTGGTGCGGCAGCGCACGGCGAGGCTCGCGCGCAAACTCGAGATGGACCAAGCCCGTGTCTACTTCTTTCCGTTGCAGCTGGCGACCGACTACCAATTGCGCCACCACTCGCCCTTTCCCAACCAGCACAGCGCCATTCGCTTTGTGATCGCCTCATTTGCGCGCGAAGCTCCGCCCGGCAGCCTGCTGCTGATCAAGTGTCACCCGCTCGACAACGGCCTGATCGGCTGGCGCGGTATCATCAATCACCTTGCCGAGACCTTTGGCGTTGCCCAACGCGTGCTCTACGCGGAGGGGGGCGCGCTCGTGCCGCTCATCAAGCGCAGCGCCGGGGTTATCACCATCAACAGCACCGTCGGCACCACCGCGCTCATCGAGTCACGCCCGGTCAAGGTGCTGGGCGCCGCCATCTACAACATGCCCGGACTATGCTTTCAGGGTCCCCTCGACCGCTTCTGGTGCGAGGCGACGCCGCCCGATCCGGAGCTGCGGGACAGCTTTGTGCGTGCGATTGCCGCCACCATTCAAATCAAGGGCGGCTTTTTCTCCGAGACGGGTCTCAAGGCCGCCGTAACCGCCGCCTGTGACCGCATCGAAGCGCATCGGCTCAATCAGCCCGACGCCTACGTCGATTTTCCACCGCGCCTCATTCCGGCCACCGGCGAGCCGATCGCTCGGCTTTGATGCCAGGCCGTGGGGACCCGCCACCCCGGCGTGAAAGGCTTTCCCCTTGCCCGCGGCCCCTTGGCATCCTCAAACGTGGCGGTGGGGCCAAAGCGTGCCATGGCAATCCGCGTGGGTAGCGCTCGCCCAAGATGGGGGTTGCACGCCTCTTGCAGGTAACGGGCGCATTGGACGAGCCAACGTGGGCTGGTGGCGGCTGGCCCAGCGTTCCGGCGAACCTGGCACCCGCCCTTGCGCGCCCAGGGCTGCTTGGGCCCCAGACTTGTCGTGGCCGCAAGACGACGTTCGCGGCTCAATTCGCCGCCGAGCGCAGGCCAGCCAACGCCAACAGTTGCCACGTGAGCTCGTCGACGCTGCGCTGGCGCGCGGGCCGTGGCTCGGGCGCGGCAACGCCGCGCCCGAGTTCCAGCAAAATATAATCGGTGCGCGGGTCCGGGAACGGATCGGCATAGGCTTTCAAGAGCGGAACGTGATCGCCATAGAATAGCAGCACCACGCGCGTCGGCCAGTTCTCGAAGGCGTCGATGAGATAGCCCAACATCCGGTCGCCGTTGATCAGATGTTGTTTGAAGATGGGTACGGGTTCGCTCAGGCCGGCGAAACGCCCGAGCTCCCAGGGTCCATGATTCTCCATGGTCGCAGCAAACAGGAATTGCCGGCCCGGCGCGGCCTTGGCCATGGACACGACGCGTTCCGCCACCGCCACATCGGCGACATAGTCACCCACCTTGGCCGCGTCAGCAAACTCCTCCAGCATCACCAGGCGATCAAAGCCGATGGCGGGCAGGCCACGATGGCGCCAGAAGAAATCGGCGTAGTAGGGATGAATAAAGGCGGTCGCGTAGCCGCTGTAGCTCAGCGCCGCAGGCAGCGTGTGCTCGCGATAGGGGGCGCTGTTGAGATAGGGATAGTAGCGATCGAAGCCGATGTCTTGCGGCTTGCGCCCAGTCAGAAGCGCAAACTCGCTGCGCATCGTGTAGCCGCCGGCGATCGGTGTCTCCAGCGTCCCCCACGCTGCCGCGCGGCGGCGTGCGCCATCGAGGTGAGGCAAGGCCAGCGCGCGGCCATCGAGCCGGCGAAAGTCGACGAAGGATTCGCATTGCGCCACCACGATCAGCTGCGCCGGCGCCGCGTCCGTCAGCTTTGCGAGCGGCAGGGCCAGGGTGGGCTGCCAGCGGGCGATGCGCCGCGCCCGGTCATCGCCGCGCCAGGCCAGGAAGTCCCCCGCCAAGGTGACGAGCTGGCCGTCCCCGGCGATATCGAGGTGCGCGTCCGGAACGGTCTTGATGGCCAACGCCCAGCGCTCCAGGGGATCGCGCAGGATGGGCAAGAAGGGCGCCAGTGCCAGCAGCAGCCAGCCGCCAGCCACGGCCCAGAAGGCGGCGAGACGGCTTGCTTCGGGCAGCACGTGCGGCTCGAAATAGAACCACGTGCTGATGATAGCGGCCAGGCCGCCGATGGCGGCTGCAAGAAAAAGCGGCCCCCGAAAGTTGGTGTAGAACAGCTTGGGATGCCGGAAGATGTCGGCGATGAAGACCAGATCGGCAAACACCAGCGGCTCGTGAATGAATGCCACCTTGGCGCGTGAGATGGCGACGAACACGGCCGTGAATACGATCGTGCCCGCCGCGGCGAAGGCCGGGCGCCAGGAAAGCGCGAAAAAGAATGCAAACACGAAGGCAAAAACCGCCGCACGCAGGAGTACGGCGGCCGTGCAACGGGCAACCAGCGGCGCCCGGGGGCGGGTCAGGAACTCAACGCAGGTGGCGCCAATCTGCGCAACCGCAAAGGCGATCAGTAACGCTTTCATCGCACGCTGATTGGCATGGTCGCGAAAAACTCTGCAGGCATCAGGCACCCAAAGTGGCAATAAAGTCGAGAACAGCAGTCGTCAGAATTTCTGGCGTTTGCATGGCGGCATAATGGCCCGTGGGCCGCGAGCAAATAGCGTGCCTGGCGAATACTGCCCGCGATGGCCTCGACGAGGCGGGGTGGGCGGGCGCCATCGAAGGCGCCGCCGAGGTCGGCGAGCAGGGTGTCGAGACCGAGGCGCCCGCGCACTTTTTCCGACATTCCGGCGCCGCGCGCGTCGTAACGCAGGACGCGTCGCTCAGCGGCCAGCCGCGGCGCCACCAGCTCCCAGCTCGCAAGCGAGCCGCCCGTCTCGTGCAGCAGCACGCTGGCGCGGCTGCCGCTGCCGGAGGGCTCGTAGCGCAACGCCGTTCCGTTGACCTCGAGGTCTGGCATGCGGCCCCCGTGCTAGCCGGCGAGCATCAGCGCCGGGGCGGTCAGCGCTCTTAGGTCGGCCGCGAAGCCGAGGCGCGCGCCGGTCTGCGCCTGCAATTGTGCCTGGCTCATGCCGGACAGCATCTCGCGCACCAACATGCCCGTCGGCGCGATATCGAGGACGGCGAGATCGGTATAGACGCGCGTCACGCAACCGACCGCCGTCAAGGGCAGCGTGCACGCTTCGAGCAGGCGAGGTGTGCCCTGGCGGGTGACGTGCTCCATCATGACCCAGACCTGGCGCGCGCCCGTTGCCAGGTCCATGGCGCCGCCGACCAGCGGTCCTTTGCGCGTCGAGCGCATGTCCCAGTTGGCGAGATCGCCGTTGCCGGCCACTTCGAAGGCGCCGAGGATGCTGACGTCGATATGCCCGCCGCGGATCATGGCGAACGACCAGGAAGAATCGACGATCGAGGCGCCAGGCCGAAGCGTAATGCGGCGGCTACCTGCGTCGACCAGATCCGTGTCGGCGCGTTCCGGTGCCGCCAGCGGGCCGACGCCGATCACGCCGTTTTCGGACTGAAAAAAGACGTCGACATCGGCCGGCACATAGTCGGCTACCGCCACCGGCATGCCGATGCCCAAATTGACGAGCATGCCCTCGCGGATGTCCTGGGCAGCGCGCCACGCCATCTGCAAACGGTTGAGCGGCCGCATTTTCAGGTCCCCACCGCCAGCACGCGATCAATGAAGTTTCCCGGCAGCTGCACGCGCTCGTGTGGCAGGGGTTGATCGACTACCGTGGCGACCTCGGCCAGGGCCAGTTTTGCCGCGGTCGCCATCACGGGAGCAAAGTTCATCTGCGCATAGCGAAAGGTAAGATTGCCGTAGCGGTCGGCCCGATCGGCACGGACCAGGGCCACGTCGCCCTTGATGGCGTGCTCCAGCACGTGCGGACGCCCATCGAAGAGGCGCACCTCCTTGCCCGTGGCCAGCTCCGTGCCGAACCCGACCGGGCTGTAAAAGGCCGGGATGCCGGCGCCGCCGGCGCGGATGCGCTCGGTGAACGTGCCTTGTGGCACGCATTCGAGTTCGATCTTGCCCTCAACCCACAGGCGCTCGAACGGGGAGGGCTCCTTGTCGTGGCCGCGCGCGGCGGTGCACACCACCTTGCGCACCAGGCCGGCCGCGATCAGCTCGTGGGTCAGCGAGTAGCGGTGCGTTGCCGAGTTGACCACCAGGGTCAGCGCTTTGGGTGCGCGCTCGCGCAGGGCGCGGATCAGCACGTTGGGAAAACCCGCCCCACCAAAGCCCGAGATGAGCACTGTCGCCCCGTCCCCGACATCGGCCACGGCGTCGCTGGCCGTGCTGACGCACTTGTCGATCGGCATTGAAGCTTCCCGTTCCCCTCCGGCGCAGCCGGGCCCCGTCGAACAAAGACGTGGGCCACACGCCGCTTCCTCGCAATCCCCAAGGCGCTCTGGCGCTAAATCTCCGGGTTGATCAACTTGACGATGCTGCTCATGTCAAGATCGCCGTGCCCGTTCGCAATGTGCATGGTATAGGCCGCGGTCGCCGCCGCACCGAGCGGCGTTGCTGTGCCCGCCATTTGCGCGGCGGCTTGCGACAGGCGCAGGTCTTTCAGCATAAGTTTGGCGGCAAAGCCCGGCTTGAAGCCCCGGCTCGAGGCTGCCGCGGCTACTGCGCCGGGCATCGGACACATCCGCGTCAGGATCACCGACCCCGCCGTCGAGGTCGAAAGCACGTCGTAAAGCGTCTGCCGCTCTACCCCCAGCTTCTCGCCCATGACGAAGGCCTCCGACAGCGCCAGCGCGGTAATGCCCGCTACCATGTTGTTGCAGATCTTGGTGACTTGCCCGAAACCGGGTCCGCCGCAGTGGACGATGTTCTTGCCCATGGCCTCGAGCAGCGGCCGCGCCTTGGCGAAGGTCGCTCTGTCCCCGCCACACATGAAGGTGAGGGTCGCGGCCTCCGCCCCAACGACGCCCCCGGATACGGGGGCATCGAGCATGCTGAAGCCGGCCGCGGCCGCGGCGGCGTGCACGGCCCGCGCGGTTTCCACATCGATGGTGGAGGAATCGATCAGCAGCGTGTTTGGGCTTGCGGCCGTCAGCACGCCGTTCTCCAGGAAGACCGCGCGCACGTTTTCGCCCACCGGCAGCATGCTGACCACGAAGTCGACGTCGGCGGCCGCATCCTTGATGGAGGTGGCGCGCTTGGCGCCGGACTGCACGACGAAATTTACTGCCTCCTCCGACAGGTCATAGACCTTCAGGCTGTGTCCCGCCTTGATGAGATTGCGCGCCATCAGGCTGCCCATGTTGCCGACGCCAATGAAACCCACACGCGCCATGGTCTTGCTGCTCCTCGTTTCAGTTGCCGGCCGGGCGGCGCGACTTGTCAATGTGACGGTGTGTTGAGATTGACCGTCACGTTTTTGCGCTGCGTAAAGCTGTCGAGCATGCCTTCGAGCGAGAATTCGCGCCCGATTCCGCTCTGCTTGACGCCACCGTAGGAGTGACCGGGCGATTGCCCGAGCCCCTGGTTGATCTGCACCCAGCCGGCTTCAATGCTGTGCGCCGCGCGCAGGGCCCGCCCGATGTCGCGCGTCCACACGTAGGCGGCGAGCCCATAGTGGCTGTCATTTGCCATGCGAATGGCCTCCGCCTCGTCCGCCCAGCGGATTGCGACCAGAACGGGGCCAAAGATTTCCTCGCGCGCGAGCCGCCAATCGTTGGCAGCATTGGCGAACACCGTTGGCAGCGCGAAATAGCCTTGCGCCAAGGGGCCGGATTTCGGGGGCAGGCCGCCGAACAGAAGCTTGGCGCCCGGCTGCTGCAGACCTTCCTCGACATAGCCGCAGACTTTGTTGAACTGCTTCGCGTTGATGATGGCGCCGATGTCGCTGCTCTCATCAAGGGGATCGCCGATCTTGAGCTTGGAGGTCTTCTCCGCCAACGCCGCCAGGAATGCGTCGAAAATGTCGGCGTGCAGGAACAGGCGTGAACCGGCGGTGCAGGACTGGCTCTGCCGCGTGAAGCGCATGGCCGCGATGATGCCGTCGACAACCCAATCCTGCATGGCGTCTGGGTAGACGATGGAGGGGCTCTTGCCGCCGAGCTCGAGCGAGACGGGCACGATGCGGTCCGCGGCCGCGCGCATGATGAGCTTGCCGACCTCGGTCGAGCCGGTGAAGGAGAGCTTGCGCACGCCCGCATGGTTGGCGAGCGCGGCCCCCGCCTCCTCGCCGTAGCCTGTGATCACATTGAGCACGCCCTTGGGCAGGTGCTCCTGGCAAATTCGCGCCAGCCAGAGCACGCCGAGCGGAGCATCTTCGGCAGCCTTGAGCACGAGAGTGTTGCCGGCGCAGAGGGCTGGCGCGATCTTCAGGGTTGCCAGCAGCACCGGTGCATTCCACGGGATGATGGCGCCGACCACACCGATTGGCTCGCGCCGCGTATAGCTCAACACCTGCTCGCCGAGCGGGATCGTCTCGCCCTTGAGCTCGCTGGCGAGGCCGCCGAAGTAGCGCATGATGTCGGCTGAGTTCTTGGCCTCGGGCCGGGCCTGCGTTCTGAGCGCATTGCCGGTCTCCTCCGCAATGATCTTTGCCAATTCCTCAACGCGTGCATCCAGCGCGTCGGCAATCTTTTGCAGAATGCGCCCGCGCTCGCGGGGCACCACCTTGCTCCAGCCGGCAAAGGCCGCCGTTGCGGCCGTGACGGCGCGGTCGACGTCTCCCGCATTGCCGCGCGGGATGCTGGCGAACAGGCGGCGATTGCCCGGGCTCTCCACGCCGATCCAGTCACCGGAGCTGCTGCCAAGCCAATTGCCATCGATCAGCATCTCGACGCGCTTTGTCTTTGCTGCGGCGGCCGCCGCACCGCTCATCGCCACTGCCATTGCGATTTACTCCTGACGTGAGGTTCTGCCAGCGAGCATATCGCGCGGCTCCGACAGGGTGAAGGAAAGTTTCGCCATGACGCTGCGTCAAGGAGGCGAGGCCCCCTCGCAGCAGCAAGCAACGCTTAGGATTGGCTGGCGGCAATCAGATCGAAATCACCCCGCAACACCGCGTCGAGCCGGCCACTGCGCCAACTGCCGTTCATGTTGCGCACCAAGGGCGAGGGCGTACTGCGGTAGCGGCGCACGATGCTGCCGCTGCGCGGGCTCGCCTCGAACGCTTCCAAAACCAGGCGGCGCTGCTTGTCGATCGGCACGTCACCGAGCGGCGCCACGGCAAGGCTCACCCGTGCCGTGGCCCGTCTTGGGCCCTTGTCCTCATCGCTTTCAAACACGTGCAGGCCCACTTCCTGCGCCAGCAGACGGTGGGCGCCGAACCCGCTGATGAGCAAGCAGGGATGGCGCATCTCATCGCCGCCGAGTTCGCTCAGCTGCATGTGACGGTTGTTCGCCCAGCCGCGATACATGGCGAGCAGCTGCTCACACCACCGCCGCGTATCATGTGGCGCCGCCGGCTTTTCGAACACGGGCTCGATCCGCACGGCCACCTCGATCGGGGCGGCCTCCAGCGCATCCTTGATACCCTCATTGATCAGGTGGAACTGCAGTGCCAGTCGGCCTGCGAGCTCGCGCGAGGCATTGCCCCGGCGCTCGCGTCCGCGCAGCAAACGTGCATTAAGCGCGCTCGCCGTCTTCATGGCGGCCCCGACGCGGTCCATGAGGGCGAGGCGGGCCAGCGTCGCGTGCCGTGCGGGCCTTTTCCAGAAGTCGGCGGCGGACATTTCCTGCGCCAAACCGAGGCGCAAGGCCTCCCACTCCGCCGAAGCCAGCGATTGTTCGAGCATCTGGAACTCGGTGGCCAGCGTTGCGAGTTCCGCCGCACTCCCCGTCGGCTTCAGAACGATGGCAAGCAAGCCCGGCGCGGCTTCGCCGAGCTCGGTGCCATCCGCGCCGGTATCGCTGTCCGGGTCGACGAACTCAGCCTGGATGGCGCGCCCGTCGCTGCGCACGAACACGAACTGGTCGCCTTCGGGGAAGCGTCGCTCCACGATGGTGGCCGCCAGCGGGGCAATCAGGTACTGATCGATGGCGCGCTTGAGTGGTCGGGCGCCCATGGCGGCGGAGAAGCCCTTTTCGAGCAGGAAGTCCTGCGCCGAGGCTTCCCATTCGACCGCCCATTCCCGGTCCTTGAGACCGCGTCGATCGAGCACGCCGTTCAGCTCCTTCTTCAGGATTTCGCGCATTAAGTCGCGCGTTAGCGGGCGGAACACGATCACCTTGTCCAGCCGGTTCTGGAATTCCGGCCGAAAAGTCTGACCGATCGCGCGCAGCACCTGCTCCTCGGTGAAGCTCGTTGGCGCGGGAGCGAAGCCGAGGCCCCTACTCTCGTGGCTGGTGGCGCCGAGGTTGGAGGTGAGAACGATCATGCAATGGCGAAAGTCGGCGACATGGCCCAGGGAGTCGGTCAAGCGGCCATCATCGAACACCTGGAGGAACAGGTCCCAAATGTTGGGGTGTGCCTTCTCGAACTCATCGAGCAGGACCACGGAAAAGGGCTGCTTGCGCACGCGTGCGATGAGTGAGTCCGTTTCGCCGCCGGCACCACCATCGCCGATGATCTTGCTGGTCGACTCCGCCGACTGGAACTCGCTCATATCGAGCCGGATCAGCCGATCGGTCGAGCCGAACAGGTATTCCGCCGTCGTTTTGGCCAGCTCGGTCTTGCCGGTACCCGTCGAGCCCGCGAACAAGAAAACGCCGATCGGTTTGCCGGGGTCGTTCAAGCCGGCTTTGAGCATGGCGATGCGCTCGACGATGGCGGAGACGGCCTCCTTTTGACCAATCACCCGGGCGCCGAAATAGGCGCGGATTTCGCCTAGGTCGACGCGCTCGTGATTGTCCAGAATGCTGATCGGCAAGCCCGTCAATTGCGAAAGTGTGGCGAGCACGTCGCCGGATTCCACCTTACTGCTGCCGCTCTTGCTCGCGCGGTTGGTCGTAAGGCGGATCAGATCGATGGCGGAGCCGGGAAGATGGCCCGAGCTCATGTACTGGCGCGCCGAGCTCAAGGCCGCTTCGATGCTCCCGGGCTCAAACGTGAGCCGCATTTTGGAGCCCAGCCGACCGATGATGTCCAGCGCCAGGGCCGCCGTCTGTTGCTGATCCTGCGCTTCGAGCCGCACGACTTCCAACAACCCCCGCAGCGCGGGGCGGAATTGCAGCAGCCGCGCCAGGCTCTTCGGCGTAACCTCGATCCACACCAACAGCCGCCCAGATTGTATGGCCGGCAGAATCTGATCGAGAATGCTGGCGGACTGACCCTGATGCGTACCGCTGCGCGCCAGTTGCAGAATGTCGGGAATGTACCAGATCAGCTTCTTGCTGACCGCCGCTTCCTCGATGGTACGCTGAATGCGTCCCTCGAGCTGGCCGAACCACTGCTGCCCCGCCATCAGATCGGCGCCACCGGCCTCGAAGATCGTCCAGCCGCGCCGGCCCAGCCGGCGCGCGAGCAGCTGGAAGAAGGAGGTCTTGCCGACCCTCGCCTCGCCGCTGACGACCAAAGAGCGCACCGGGCTCAGCTGGGCGGCGGCCTGCGCGGCGGCGAGCGCCTCACGCCAGTCGTCGAGCTCGATCAGGGCGTCATCGTCCCTGCTGTCGGACCAGAAGCGGCCGAAGGAGGAGAGGAAGCCGCGGTCGATATTGGTCCTTTGCACACTATCAAGCTCGGCGATCAGTGCGCGCGCCATCGGGTGATTGACACGCTCGAGAAAGCCCCGGATTGCCGCGGTGGACGCCGATGGCGCCCTTTGTAGGGACGCCGCGAAGGTCGCCGGGTCATTCTTGGCGCTGCGCTGGGCGAAGTAATCGCGAAAAAAGCCAATGATGAGCACATTCTCCGCCCACCATTCCTTGGCGGCGGCGAGTGGCTCGCCGACGGGCGGTCTCAGCTCCAGCGCACAGAGATAGCGAAGGGCGAAGAACATAGCCCACAGATGCAGCTTGTCGAAATCGACACTAATGGCCTGGGATAGCTCAACTCCGTCCGGGCGCTCACTCAGCGCTGCCAAGGCGGCGCAGGAGAGCGCCCAGTTGCTGCCGAGCGCATACTGGCTGACGACGTCGAGCGAGACCTCGGGAGCGGCCAACAGCTTGACGGCCTCTTTAAAGCCCGCCTGGTCCTCGAGCTCGCGGGGGTGGGCGTAGTTGGCCGAGTAGGCGGCGAAGGTTCCCTCCAGCCGGTGCAGCCGCGCCGTCAGGGTGGCGGGTTCGGGCGCGGATGCATCCGGATTTGAGGGGGGTGGCGGCTGGGGGGAGCTCGGCGGCCCGGCCGGCATCGCCGCCTGGCGGCGATTGAGCACGATGGCGATCAAGAGACCCCCGATCAGCCCGATAATGATGCCGACACCCGTACCCAACCCGTCCCCCTCAGCGGCGTGCTCTAGCGCGCCAAGGCAGGAAAGGCTCCCTGAGGGGCCGTGTCAACGCTCCGGGTCCTGGCTGCCGCGACCGCGGCAGTCCTCGAGCTAGCGGCTCAGCCGGAACGAGGCCGATGCGCTGCTGCTGGTCAGGCGCACGCTTTGGCTGCTGCCACGCAAGATGACGTAAATACGCCCGCTAATGTCGAACTCGCTATTATAGAAGGTGCCGGAATAACGGTTGTCGCCAACCCGTTGCAGGGTCGCGCTTTGCGCTGCCCTGCCCGACGCCGTGGCGCAGGTGGCGCGCAGAACATAGACGGCCTTGGAGCGACGGCTGTAATGGGCCCTGCAGCGCGCCTGCTCTTCGGCGCCGGAAGCAAACCTGACCGTGCCGCCTCCCGACCAGGACCCTTCCAGTCCTGCCGCGTCCGCCGCCCGGACCGGTCCTGCGCCAGCGAGGCTCGCGGCCAGCATCAGGCCCACGCTCAGGCCGGCTAGTCCCTTGCAGCGCAGCAACGCCGCGGCCCAACCGAAGCTCGCTCGGTGGCGCGCATGGGAATAAGACATCGGGGTGATCTCCTGGCGACACATCGACCATTTCTGATTCGGCGCTTTACGTGTATGCGTGGGTGCCCCCGCAAACAGGTATATTCGCTTGCCTTAACTCCACCTGAATACGCAACTGAACGGTTGGTTCCCGCGCTCGGCTCCGTCGAGATGGCGATGCGGCAGCTGCAGCACAAGAAGCCCGCTGCAAGCGCTCACTTCACGAAAAGCGGCGCTCGAGCTTTCTGCGGCAAACCGTTTGCCGGCTGGCGCCGGGATCGCGACAGAAGGATCCCGCGCCCCGCGGCCCCGTTGGCGCAATGTTCTATTTCGGACAGATATAGCCGCTGCCGCTCGGATTTTTAAAGCAGCCGACCGACTCCGGCAAAAACAGCTTTGGCAGATAGAGCACCACGCTTGGAGCCAAGACCGTGAAGGCGATGGTGGCAAGGAACACCACGTAAATGGGTAGGGAGGCGAACATGGCCCTACTGAACGCGACGCCGACAAATTTTGAGGCGACAAGCAGGGAAAGCCCATAAGGCGGCGTGATCAGTCCGAATACCAGGGTGGTGATCAGGACCACGCCCATGTGCAGCGAATTGATGTCGCCCAGTTCGTTGAGCTTGATGACAATGGGCATGAAAATAATGATTGCGGGGACGGCATCGATGAAGTCGCCGATGACGATGAAAAGGAGGACCAGCAGTAGCATGATGATGCGGCCGTCGTGGCCGGCCATCAGCTCGATCCAACCCGAGACGATATCGGGACCGCGCAAATAGGCCAGCATCCAGCCAAAGGCGGATGCCGCCGCGACCAGCGCCAGGGGGATGGAATAGAGCAGCCCCGTGTAGACGAAGTCGCGCGGCAGGTGGCGAATGTGACCCCTGGCCAGCAACGGCACGAGCACCAGCAAGATGTAGACGGAGGCCACCATGCCGGCCTCGGTCGGCGTGAACCAACCCGTCAGGATCCCGCCCATGATAATCAGTGGGATCATCAGCGGCAGTACCGAGGCGCGGCTGGCGTCGGCAAACTCGCACAGGCTTGCACGCGGTTTGCGCAGGCCGGCAGGCCCGAAGAAATGCGAGTAGATCATGAGGCCGATGCCAATCAGCAAGCCGGGAACGATGCCAGCGAGGAACAGCCCGCCAATGGAGACGTTGCCGGTAGCGCCGTAGACGACGGCCATGATGCTGGGCGGGATCAGGTTTGCCATGGTCGAGGCGCAGGCGATCAGCGCCGAGGTGAAGGCACGGTCGTAACCCTCCCGCGTCATCTCAGGGGCGACCGTGCGGCTTAGGACCGCCACGTCGGCCGTTGATGAACCGGAGATGCCGGCAAAAAACATGCTGAACAGCGTCACGACCTGCGCCAACCCGCCGCGCAAATGTCCCACCATCGCCTGCGCCAGCCGGATCATGCGATTGGTGACGTCCGCCGAGGTCATCAGCTCGCCCACCAGGAGAAAGAATGGGACCGCCAGCAGGATCTCCGAATCAATACCGTGGAACATCTGCCCGATCATCGATTGCATGCTGATCGGGGTGAGGCTGCAGGCGACCAGGACGCCGGCCATCAAGGCGAAGGCGACGGGGACGCCCATGTAGCCGAAACCAAGGAACAGGGCCGTCATCAGCAGCAGGATCGCGCTGTTGCTCATTTCACGATCCCTGCGAAATCGTCTGCGTCTTCAGGGCCCTCGAAGCCATGTCGCCAGCCGTTGACAATCTGCTCGACCGCGAAGAGGACGATCAGCGCGCCGGCAATGGGCACACTTGCGGTATAGGTTGCCAGCGGGATGAGGGACGGCGCGCGAAAGCTTCCCAGATCGTTGAGGCAGTTCTGCGTGCCGAATACGAGCATGGCCAGCCCGACCAGCAGAATGACGAGGCGATTGGTGATTTCAAGCAGGCTGCGCTTTGGTCCGCGCATGCGCTTGGTGATCTCGACAAGATTGAGGTGATCGATGCGCCGCGTCGCCGCGGCCATGCCGATAAAGACGCCCCACGCAAAGAAACCCGTGGTGACGAGCTGCAGCCACAGCCAGGGAGTGCCGAGCTCGCGCGTGACGACGTCGCAAAACACCGACAGCGTGAAGCCGCCGATCGAGACCCCGCACAACACCATGAGCAGATGCTCAAGCGGGTCCAGCACCTTCCATTTGAGGTGGCGATGGCGCGCAATAACGAAGGATGAGCGAGGGCGCTGGACGCCGGCGCCTGCGGGCGCCAACGCCCCTGCCTCGGGTGCCCCGGGGCCCCCCGTCATTTGATGTTGCGGACCAGCTCGAGGATCTTCACCGCGTGCGGCCCCAGATCCTTGGCGAGCTGATCCTGGATCGGTTGCGCTGCCTTGGCGAAGCCCGATTTATCGACGCCCTCGACCACCTTCACCCCCATTTTTTTCAGCTTCTCGGCGGAGTCGGCCTCGAGTTGGAGGGCTTTGGCGGGCTCGGTCTTGGCAACCTCGTCGGCTGCGGCCTGGACCCACTGCTTCTCTTGGTCGCTCAGACTATTCCAGGTCTTGTCGCTGACCCAGATGCAGTTGTTGTTGGCTTCGTGCTCGGTCAACGACAGGATCGGTGCCACCTCGTAGTGTTTGTTGGCCATGTAGACGTTGACGCCGTTCTCCGCGACATTGACGACCCCGGTCTGCAGTGAGGTGTAAACCTCGCCGAATGGCATGTGTACCGTCTGCGCGCCGTAGGCCGGGAAGTGTGTATCTTCCGTTTTCGTTGCCTGCACGCGGACCTTCTGACCCTTGACGTCGTCGACGCTCTTAATCTCTTTCTTGCTGTACATGTTGCGCATGCCCATGGTCATCAGGGCCAGCACCTGTGCTCCGTGCACGGAGTCCGTCACCATCTCGCGAAATGCCTTCGACACGTTGGCATCGGCTATGGTGCTGGCCAGATGCTTTTGATCACGGAAAATAAAGTGCAAGGAGAGCACGCCCGCTTGCGGAGCAACGGTGGAGGCGTTGGCGGTCGAGGTGATGACGAAATCGATGTCGCCTGAACGGATCTTCTGCAGCATGACCGGTTCCTGTCCCAGCTGGGCGCCAGGGAACTGATCGATGCTCATTTTGCCACCGCTTAACTCCTTGAGCTTGGCATCAAAAATGTCGGCGGCAATGCCGTAGGCGGTTGCGCGCGGCTGATCATAGGCGAAGGTAAACTTTCTCTGCGCCTCAGCTGGCGACACAGTGCCTAGCCACAGGAGAGCGATTAGGGGCAGTGCCGCGGCGCGCCAGGCGACAATGAAGGTACGCATTTGGTTTCACTCCCAGAAGGAAAGTCCTTTTTTAGAATGGTCACAGGGGTGCGTCAGGGTGTCAACACGGTTTGCGCAATTCTCCGCCATAAGGCCTAGAATGCCAAGGCATCGGCATGAAGGAGAACGACATGCGCAAAATGAAGCGAAAAAAGGCGCCCCAGCTCCTGCCGGAAGTCCGGGCAGTATTCGAGGACATCAAGCGCACGCGCAATGTGCCGGACGTCAACAACTTCTGGAAACATCTGGCCCGCGACCCCGCCCTGCTCGCGCGCACCTGGCAGGGTGTGAAGCAGGTTATGGCCCCCGGTGCCCTCGATCCGCTGGTCAAGGAGATGCTCTATGTGGCCGTCAGCGTCACCAACGGCTGCGGCTATTGTATTGCGAGCCACACGGCAGCCGCACGCAAGGCGGGCATGACGGAGGCCATGTTTGGCGAGCTGATGGCCGTGGTCGGCCTGGCCAACGCCACCAACCGCCTGGCCAACGGCTACCGTGTTCCGATCGATGCCATGTTTGAAACCTAAACCAACCGGGCAACGCCCCTAGCCTGGACAGCACAGCATGATTGAAAGCTCTACCTTTTCAGCCGACGCCCTGCTGGCCGAGCTGATCGACTGGGTCAGCATCGAAAGCCCGACCTATGAGGCGGCCGCCGTCAATCGCATGCAAAGCTTCATCGCGCCCAGGATTGGCGGGCTTGGTTTCACGGTAGAACGACTGGCGGGCCGCGACGGGCTCGGTGACATCCTACGCTGCCGGCGCGCTGGGCCGGGCGAGGGCGCGGGTCTGTTGCTGATCGCCCACGCCGACACGGTGCATCCCGTCGGCACGTTGTACGGCAAGCTCGCCGTGCGGCGTGAGGGAGACAAGTGTTTCGGTCCCGCCATCTATGACATGAAGGGCGGCACCGTCATCGCCCTGGCCGCATTGAAGGCGGTGATCGATGCGGGTGCCCTAAAGCTGCCGGTCACCATTATCATTAATCCCGATGAGGAGATCGGCAGTCCGACCTCGCGCGAGCTGATCGAAGCCGAGGCGAAGCGCCACAAGTATGTGCTGATCCCGGAGCCCGCCAAAGGTTCGCGCGGCGAGGTGACGACCGGACGGCATGCCTTTCAGCGCTTCTTCCTGACGACGCATGGCCGCCCGGCCCATTCGGGTTGGACCAACAAGGATGGACGCTCGGCGGTGCGCGTGATGGCCCAGTTGGTCGAGGAACTCGAGAGCAAGTCCGACTTCGACAACGGCCCGACCTATGCGGTCAGCGTGTTTCACGGTGGGCAATGGGTGAACTGCGTGCCCATGACCTGCACCGCGCAAGCCCTGTGCGTGGCCCGTGATATGGCGACCTTTGCCGAAATCGGCCGCGTGATGGATGGCCTGGTCGGCACCCGCTCGGACGTTCGCATCGAAATTGAACGCGGTCCCGTGCGGCCGCTTTGGACCGCGCACGCGCCAACCCTGGCGCTCTACGCGCGCGCCAGGCGCCTGGCCGCTGAGATCGGCTTCGAACTGCCGCATGGTCAGCACGGTGGGGGTTCGGACGGCAATTTCACGGGCGCGCTCGGCATTGCGACGCTCGACGGCTTGGGCGTGATGGGGGGCGGGGCGCATACCCTGGAGGAGCACATCCAGGTGTCGTCCCTGGTGCCACGGGCGACCCTGCTTGCCCGCCTGATGGCCGAACTCGACTGAGGGTGCCGGCGGGGTGCGGACCGCCTCTGGGCTTTGCTCCAGAGGTGCGGAGGGGCGCGCGCGCTCGTCGCCTGGGATTGAGCCCGAGCTCAGCGTCGGGGCGGCTGCCTTGTCGTCGCAATCTTTTGCGGGACCGTTTGGCGGGCTCACCCGCGCTCCGCCCGGGCGCGCCTGGTGCCGTTTTGGCTCATTTCGGCTGGCGCCGTCGGACCTTGGCCGCCGCGCGCTCCAGCCCCGGTGGGCCTGGGGCGGCCGTGGCGCTCGCGCTGAAACAGGGCGGGCGCATGGCAGCGCCACGCTCTCGCTGGTGGCACGTTGCCGAGCGCCCGCGTATGCTCTGGAGCGTTCGGATGCGAAGCCGCCACAGAGGTGCCCAATGGACCTATCAGCCCGCAACTATCCCCTTGAGGACATCGACCGGGAGACGATGTTTCATCCGAACACCTCAATTGTCGATCACCTCAAGAAGGGTCCGCACATCATGGCTGCGGCCAACGGTGTGCGCGTCAAGGATCGGCAGGGCCGCGAGCTCATTGATTGTGGTGCGGGACTGTGGTGCGTCAACATAGGCTATGGTCGCCCGGAAATGGGCGAGGCCGCCAAGCGGGCCTTCGAAAATCTCGCCTATCACCACATCTTCGGCGGAACGTCGAACGAACCGATCATTCGTCTCGCCGAGCGTGTGTTGGGTCTATTCCATGAAAAGGCCGGCGCGGCGCACCTCTCCAAGGTCTTCTTTGGCTCGGGTGGGTCGGATGCTAACGACACCAACTTCAAGTTGGTCCGCTACTACAACAACCTGCGCGGCAAGCCCAAGAAGAAGAAGATCATCTCACGCGCGGGGGCCTACCACGGCCTCACCTACGCCGCCGGTAGTCTCACCGGCATCCCCGTCTATCACAAGGCCTTTGATCTGCCGCTCGCCGATGTGCTGCATACATCGTGCCCGCACTACTTCCGCTACGCGGCCACGGGTGAGAGCGAAGAAGCCTTCAGCGAGCGCATGGTGGCCGAGGTCGAGGCCTTGATTGCCAAGGAGGGCGCCGAGACGATCGCCGCGTTTATCGCCGAGCCGATCATGGGAACGGGAGGTGTTCTCCTGCCACCTAAGGGCTATTTTCACAAGCTGCAGGCGCTGTTCGAGCGGCACGACATTTTGTTCATCGCCGATGAGGTTATCACCGGCTTTGGACGTACAGGACACTGGTTTGCCACCGGCGGTATGAAGCTGAAGCCCGATATTGTTACCCTGGCGAAGGGCATCACCTCGGCCTATTTTCCGGTCTCGGCCTCGGTGATCTCCGAGAAAATCTGGACCGTGCTCAGGGATGCTTCCCCCGAGTTCGGGCCGGTCATGCACGGCTTCACCTATTCGGGCCACCCGGTCGGTGGGGCGCTGGGTCTCGTCAATATCGAGATCATGGAGCGAGAAGGCCTCATCGAGCAGGCGGCCGAAGTCGGCGCCTATCTACGCCAGCTGCTGAGCCAGCGCGTCGGCGCGCACGCTCATGTCGGCGAGGTGAGGGGCATGGGCCAAATGCTGGCGGTCGAGTTCGTCGCGGACAAGGCTGCGCGGCGCTTTTTTGCGCCCAAGGCCGGCGCGCATCGCCTCGTGTCCACCAAGGCTCTGGAGTTCGGCATCTTGACGCGTGCCCTGCCCTTCATCGAGGTCAACTCGTTCTCACCACCGCTCAACATGACGCGCAGCGATGCGGAGGATGCGGTGGAACGCTATGGCAAGGCCCTCGATGCCGTCACGCCGGACCTGGCGAGGCTCGCCGAGCAGGCGGCGTAAAGGGTAAGGCGCGCGGGAGGATCGATGCAGCTCGGCATTTATCTCAATTCGCAGCATCCGGAAGGCGATGATGCTGCGCGACGCCTTGCCGAGACGCTGGAGCAGGTGCGCCTGATCAGGTCGCTCGGCTTTGATTCGGTTTGGGCCGGCGAACACCACGTCACGCCGGGCTTCCACTTTTTTCCCCAGTTACCGTTGCTGATGCGCGTGGCGGCGGAGGCGGAGGGGTTGTGGCTTGGTACCAATGTGACCCTGTTGCCCTTGCACAATCCCGTCGAACTCGCCGAACTCGGTGCCTTTCTCGACGTGGTAACCGGTGGACGCTTTCTGTTTGGCATCGGCCTCGGCTATCGCCAGGAGGAATATGCCATCTACGGCATCCCCATGCGCGAACGCGTGGCGCGTTTCACGGAAGCCGTTGAGATCATCAAACGTTTGTGGAGCGAGGACAAGGTCAGCCACCACGGCTCTTACTGGCAGTTCGGGGATGCCAGCATCCGGCCCCGTCCACTGCAGGTGCCGCGTCCGCCCATCATTGTCGGCGCCCAGGTCGAGGCGGCCATCGAGCGGGCAGCGAAGATCGGCGACGGCTGGCTCATCGTGCCGATCCCGACGACCGATCAGTTGGCACGGCAGATGTCGACCTATACCGGCGCACGCAGCGATGCCAACCTGCCGGCAAGTCCGCATATCTGCCGGCTGCTGGAGGTCGGCTGCGCGGCGAATGAGGAAGAGGTCATGCGCCGCGTCGCCCCTTTCCTGATCGAGAAGTATAAGGCCTATTTCTCCTGGGGGCTGGAAGGGCTGACCCTCGACCCCAATGCCGCACCCGAGCAACAGTTCCGCAGCCTTGCTCGCAACCGCTTCGCGGTCGGCACCCCGGCCGCAGTGATCGATGCTCTGGTCGGACAGGCACGCGCGGGCGTACGTCATCTCAGCATGCGTGTGAGCTGGCCCGGCATGCCGCAGGAGGCGATCCTGGCGGGCATCGAGCTGTTGGGCCGCGCGGTGTTGCCCGAGGTACGCCGCCGTACGCGCGCGGCAGCCTGAGCCAGGTCCTCGCAATTCACGCCGAGGCTTAAAGATCGTATACCCAGGGCCGGCGCCGCCGGTCCTCGTCTTGAAAGGCGGCGATCTCGGGCGCGCGTCTTAACGTGAGGGCAATATCGTCAAGTCCCTCAAGCAGCGCCTGGCGCCGCTGCGGGGCGACCGTGAAGGCATAACGCTTGCCGGATGGCGCGGTCACGTTCAGCTCCCGAAGGTCGACGGAGACCTGCCCGGCGCCTTGGCTCGCCTCCACCTCGCGCGCCAGGCTCTCGACCGTGGCGCGGTCGAGCACGACCGGTAGCACGCCGTTTTGCAAGCAATTGTTGAAAAAAATGTCGCCGAAGCTGGAGCCGATCAGGCAACGCACGCCCATTTCCTTGAGCGCCCATACGGCGGCCTCGCGCGATGAGCCGCAGCCAAAATTCACGCCGGTAATGAGGATTTGTGCCTGCCTGTAGGGTGCACGGTTAAGAATGAACTCGGGATTTTCCGAGCCGTCGGGGTGGTAGCGCAGCGCGCTGAAGCACCATTGCCCGAGGTTGCCGCGAGCCGAGTTGCCGACCATGCGCGAGATCGGGATGACGATATCGGTGTCGACGTTTTCGCGCAGGATCGGGGCTGCGACCGCGGTGAGTTGCGTGAACTTTTCCATTATGCGCTCTCCATCCGCCGCACGTCGGTAATGGCCCCCGCGATGGCTGCTGCCGCAGCCATGGCTGGGCTTGCCAAATGCGTCCGCGCGCCCGGCCCCTGGCGGCCGACAAAATTGCGGTTGGAGGTCGAAATCGATCGCTGGCCGCGCGGCACCGTCTCGCCGTTGGCGGCCAGGCACATGGAGCAGCCCGGCTCGCGCCACTCAAACCCGGCGCCGATGAAGATGCGGTCTAGGCCTTCGGCCACCGCGTCGCGCTTGACTTGCTCGGAGCCCGGTACCACCCAGGCCCGCACGCCTTCGGCCACCTTGCGGCCGCTGGCCACGGCGGCCGCGGCACGCAGGTCAGACAGCCGGCTATTGGTGCATGAGCCGATGAAGACCCAGTCCACCTTGGTCCCCAGGATCGGCTGGTTTGGCTTCAGTCCCATGTAGTCGAGCGCGGCTTCAATGCCGCCGCGCCGGCTAGGATCGGCTATGGTCGCGGGGTCGGGAATCGCTTGATCGACGGCAATGACATGCTCCGGGCTGGTGCCCCAGGTCACCTGGGGTGCGATGCTGGTCACGTCCAGCGTGAGCTCGCGGTCGAACGGGGCGCCGGCGTCGCTCGCTAGTTTGCGCCACTCGGTGACGGCGCGCTCCCACATGCCTCCCTTAGGCGCGAACGGACGACCGGCGAGATAGGCGAAGGTTCTGTCATCCGGCGCAATGAAGCCCATCTTGGCACCGAGCTCGATCGACAGATTGCAGATGGTGAGCCGGCCTTCCACGTCGAGTGCGCGAATGGCGCTGCCGGCGTACTCCACCGCATAACCGGTGCCGCCGGCGGCGCCGATCACGCCAATGAGGCGCAAGATCAAGTCCTTGGGTGTGACGCCGAGCGGCATGGCGCCCTCGAAACTGACCCGCATCGCCTTCGGCCGCCGCTGCACGAGCGTTTGGGTGGCCAGCACGTGCGCCAGTTCGGAAGAGCCAACACCGAAGGCCAGCGCGCCGAGGCCGCCGTGCGTGCACGTGTGGCTGTCGCCGCAAACGATCAGGCAACCGGGCAGGCTCAAGCCAAGCTCCGGTCCCATCACGTGCACGATGCCTTGTCCGGGCTCGTCGACATCGAAAAGGCGAATGCCGGCCGCGCGGGTCTCCTCGCGCAAGGCTATCAACAGGTCGCGGCCGATGCTCGAGGTGCCGGTCCGACCCGGAGCGCTGGAGATGGCATGATCGGGCGTGGCGAAGGTAAGATGCGGGCTGTGCACGGGCAGTCCCCGCTCTTTCAGATCGAGCAATCCGCGCGAGCCGCCAAGGTCATGCAAGAGATGGCGATCGACGTGCAGCAGGTAGGTGTCATCGCCAAGGTCGGCCACCACGTGGGCGTTCCAAATTTTTGCCAACTGCGTGCGCGGCTGCATGCGGTGGGGCTCCTCTTGAGGCTGGCGCGAGCCTCGAACACGAGGCCTGGCGCCGCAATATTGCGGCAGCGCCGACGGTCCTGACAAGTTCTAGGCTTGGCGCCGCCGAGGTGACCGGCCCCTGCCCCCTGGCGCTGCCCCCGTTCTTTGACCGGGATCGCAGCACGCCCGGGCCAGCCGCTCCCCGCATTGCTCGCGCCGCGGGGAGGGGGCTTCGCGTCCCCCACGCGAAGTGGGGCGGCATGCGCTGGAGCCCAAGCACGTGGCGAGAAATGTTGGGCGGAGAGCTGTCGCAGCCTATGGTGGCCTTGCGCCTGCCGCCGCGAGCGGCTCTGATGGGCACAAACCTGGTTTGCGGCGGGCTTGGCGGGTGGAAACGCCCGAAACGGCGCCTGGGCCCAGTCCGCCCGTGCGCGGCCTAAAGTACCAGGTTACCGGGTCGGACCGCATGAGGCCGGGCTAGACCCAGGAAATGCCGCATTTTCGGGGGATGCCCTAGGTAGACGTGAAGAGCAACGGACACATCGCCATCGCGCCAGCAGCCAGGCCGCTCGTCAGGGCCAGCATCGGGCTTTGTGCGGGCCTCAGCGGCTGTGGTGTGGCCCTGGCGCAGGAATACTGCGTTGCCTGCACGCAACCCAACGCCGTCTACCGCTGCGTGATCGAGGACGCGCGCCCCGGCGGCCAATCCCTGACGCGGCTCTGCCTGACGGCGCTGACCCGAGAGGGTGGACACGCCAACTGTAGTGTCAAAGGCGGGACGGTGTTTGACTGCAATGGTCCGATCAAGCGTGTGCCGTGGGCCGCGCAGGAGCCGGGCCGTGTCGCCGAGCCAGCGGCGGCAGAACCGCAGTCAAACCAGGCGCCGGCGGCCAAGGCGCCGCCCAAAGGCGAGCCGAAGACGGTGGTCGATCTCGCCAAACGGGCCAACGAAAACATGCAAAAGGCCAACGAGGATATGAAGGACCAGGCCCAATCTACGGGTCAGGCGATCGGCAAAGCGACGAAGAAGACCTGGGAGTGCATGTGGTCGCTCTTCTTTCGCTGCTGAGCGGCGCGGTTGAGCCGCAGAGGCGCGCCTCAGTGCCGGGCCAGCCACTCCCGCGCCTGACGCTGGGCCTCCGCAAGCTCAGACTTCGACATCTCGCGCGCGATCTCCATGCGATAACGCTTGGCCTCGGCATTGCCGCGTAGCGCTGCCAAGTTGAACCACTTGTGATTACTGATGCGATCGACGGCAACATCATCGCGCCCTGCGCAGGCGAGGAGCCCGAGTTCCACCAAGGCGTCGGCCGTGCTGCCGGCAGCCGCCATCTCGGTCAGCTCGAAGAGCGTGGGTGCAAATCGGGCCATCACCGCGTCCTTAGTCTTTCCCGCCTGGCACCGGCCTCACGCTGCCTTGGGCCGCAGGGCTCAAGCGCGCGCACTAGCAAGCGCTGTTGCCGCGCAAAGATGGCAACGCGGCGATGAAATTCCGTAACTGTCGCGACAAAATGGGTGCTTTCCGCGTGAGGCCAGTGGCAAAGAATCACTTGCCTAGCTGCGTCCCTTCGGCACGATCCTCCCGGCGCAGGACGAAGCTTAAGATGGCCTTCATCGACGTCGCGACGCGGCGCTAACCAAAAAAAAAGGCGCCCCACGCGCCAGGCCGTCGCTGCCCTCGCGGCTCTCCACAACAATGGCGTGTCAAGGGCATTTTGCGCTTGCCATGTGTCTTTGCGCGGCTAAGCTTGGCTCCACGTCGACTTTGGGGGGAGCTGCTGTGTTCGTGCCAGAACAGGCAAGCAGAAGCAGGCGCGGCCGTTTACCGGCGTGGGGAACGATCTTCCTGCTGACAGGCATGCTGCTCGGCGGCTGCGCGGGCAGTCAGCCCCTGTCGACGGGATTTGCCGGGCCGGCCCAGGCAGGCGATGCCGAGCGCGATCCGGGCAAAAAAACCTTGGCCTCGAAGGTGCTGACCGCAATCGCGCTTGAACGCGTCACGGGCCGCAAACCGGATCCCTCGCGGCTCAACGAGCTCAACTGACCCTGGGGGCCTTAACCGACCCATTAGATGAGATGCGGGTTGCCGCATGGCGCGGGGCAAGGGCCGCGCACGCCGGCGGCCCTTATCCCAAACAAAACCTCCGGCAGGCCTGGCCGTTAGCGGCGATCGAGGGCGTCGTCGATCTCGCGCGTAAAGGTAACACCCAGGCCCGGCGCGGCCGGCACCGTCAGCGTGCCCTTCTCGGGCAGGGGGGGATTTTCGAACAACGGCCGCGTCCACGGCATGTATTCGACGATCTCGCCATTGCGAACGGCGGCAATGAGATGCAGGTGAACTTCGGGGATCAGGTGCGAGACGACCGGGAGATTGAAGGCCTCGGCCATGCCGGCGACCTTCATCCACTGGGTAATGCCGCCCACGCGCACGAGATCGATCATGACAATATCGACCGAACGCGCCTCCAGCATGTGCCGGAACGGGCTAATGCCGTAGACGTACTCGCCCCCGGCGATGGGCGTGGCGAGTGCTTGGGTGACGCGGGCAAGGCCGGCGAAATCATCGCAGGTCGTGACGTCCTCCAGCCAATGCAGCCGATAGGGCTCCAGACGTGTGCCGATGCTGATGGCCTCGTGGACCTGCCAGCGCTGGTTGATATCGCACATGAGTTGCGTGGAGCTGCCGACGATCTCGCGGATCAGCCGGATACGCTCGACCTCGATATCGGGCGAGGTATGCCCGGGCAAGGCAAGTTGTGTCTTCATGGCCTTCCAGCCGCGCTCGACCAGGCGCCCCGCTGCGGTCGTAACCTCCTCGAGCGACAGCGTGCGCATCAGGGCCCCGCTGGCGTAGGCGGGGACGCGATCGCGAAAGCCGCCCAGCAGCTTTGCCAGCGGCAATCCCAGTGCCTTGCCGCGCATGTCCCACAGTGCCGTGTCGATGGCAGACAGCGCCAGCGTGAAGATCCCGGCAGGACCGCTGCTGCCCGCCGCCAAGCGCAGCTTTTCCACGATGCGCTCGACGCCATGGGGATCCTCGCCCACGACGAGGCCGCCAAGGTCTTCGACGGCCCGCGCCAGTGCCCCCGTCATGGCGCCGCCGAAGAACGTCACGCCGATGCCGTCCAATCCGTCCGTGCTGCGGATCTTGACGGCGACGAGATCGCGGGTCGCCCCGCGCGCCGCCTTAGCATCGGCCAGCGGCTCGTCGGCCGGAAGCTGCACGATGTGAGCGCGAACGCGATCGATCTGCATGGCCTATCTCTCCGATCCCCTGCTGGCGGTTGCGCCGGCGCAGAGCCAGGCCCCACGCGAAAAGCTCAAAAGAATGGCAAGGCCCGCGCAGCCGGCTGCGCCACTCTAGCGCTTGTGCCAGTTGGCGCAAATTGCTGGCCATTGTCCGCGCGCTGAAGCGGGCCCGCTGATTTTGAGCAGCCACAGCGGCCTCAGCCGCTTGTGTTGGCGCCCCAAGGAGAGGCGCGGGACGAACACGCTTGAGCGTGGGTCCAGGACGCGTGCCAGGCCTCGCCGGCAGGTCACAGGCCTCAGGGCTTAGGCGCGGCCCCCGCTCGGCCTCAATTGTTGCGCTCCGCGGACTGGAGCGCCGTTTGCTTGGCGCCCGGTAACGCGGTTGCATCGTTACGCACGAACACATCGACGCGCATGCCGGGCAACAGGGGCGGTTTGCCGCTCAGCTCGATCAGGACCTCGAGCACATCCACATCGGTTGGCTTGCGGGGACCACGCTGCCCGAGCCGTTGCGGTCCCAGCGACTGCGCGAGAAACGTCACCTTGCCCTCGAAATCCTTGCCAGGAAAGGCGTCGGAACGCACCACGGCTGCCTGGCCGATGCGCACCTTGCCGAGGTCGCGCTCCTCGAGTTCTGCGCGCACGCGCAGCGATGACAGATTTCCCATGACCAGCAAGGCCGCCTCCGGCGACGGCGCAATGATCTCGCCAGGTTTGGCATTGACCTGCAGTATGGTCCCCGCCGTGGCGGCGCGGATGCGCGTTTTTTCCAGGCCGGCTTCGGCCAGCGATAGCTCCGCGCGTGCCGCGGTCAGGGCCGCGTCCGGGCGGGTCGGAGGCGGCAATCCCTCTTGAGCCAGGGCCTTGCGCAATCCCTCGCGGGCCTGCGCAACGCTCTCGCGTGCCTTGTCCGCAGCCTCGCGCGCCTTATCCACGTCGGCATCGGCTCCGGTGCCGCGCCGGCGTTGCTTGGTGACGCGATCCTGCTCGTCGCGGGCCTGCACCAGCTGTCGTTCCGCGTTGGCAAGGGCATCTTCGGCACTCCTGCGCTCCTGCGCCGGCTTGCCGATGGCCTCGGCGCTATCGCGCTCGCGCTTGCGCACGGCAACCTCCGTCGCCGCGGCGTGGATGCGCGGCAGCAGGTCGTCGTCTTCGAGCCGCACCAGCAAATCGCCGACCGCCACCTTGTCGTTGGCAGCGACCAGGACCTCGGCAATGCGACTGGGAACCTGGGCGCCGATGCGGACCTCGCCACCCGACGGCTCGACGCGTCCGGGGGCGGAGGCGGCCCACTCGGGTTTCGCCGTTGCCGCCTTGGCAGCTCCGGTCACCAGCGCGTTCGTCGACGTATCGCTTTTTGCCGTTTCGGCCGGTCGGGCCACAAAGGCCTTGGGCACGTAGTAACCGACGCCGAGCGCCAGTATCGCGGCCACGATCAACATCGTGAATGTGGAATCACCTTTAAGCATTGGCCTTCCGTTTACGGTTGCGCGCCAACTCATGGATGGTTTCAACGCCTTCGGTCCGGCGCTCTTCGCCGACGATGACGCCGTCTTCGATGCGCAGCACTCGATTGGCGAACGGCACGGTGCGCGGATCGTGCGTCACCGCCAAAACTGCGCGACTCTTATCCTTGGCGATCTCCGACAGCAGCTGCATTACGGCGAGCCCGTTCTCGCTGTCGAGGGCAGCGGTGGGTTCGTCGGCCAGCATCACGGAAGGTGAACCTGCCAGCGCCCGCGCCACGGCGACCCGTTGCTGCTCGCCGCCGCTCATGTTGGCGGGGTAGGATTTGAGCTTGTGGCGCAGACCGACGCGATGCAGCGCGCGTTGGGCGGCCACAATGGCTTCCGAGCCGCGCTTGCCACGCACATCCAAGGCGACACGCACGTTCTCCTCGGCGGTGAGTGTGGGAAACAGGTTGTAGGACTGGAAGATGAAGCCGATGTGCTGGCGCCGCAGGTTGGCCAGCTGTTCCGGCGTCAAGCCCGCCGTCGAATGCCCTGCAATTGCGAGGCTGCCCTCGGTTGGCGTGAGGATGCAGCCCAGGATCGAGAGCAATGTGGTTTTGCCGCTACCCGAGGGGCCCATCAGCAGGGTCAGCTCTCCGGCGCGCAGCGCCAGGCTGACGCCCTTGAGCGCCCGTACTTTGCCGGCGCCTCGGCCAAGCTCCTTGGTGATGTGCTGCGCCTCCAGCACGATGTGGGCATGTTCCTCGCCGCTTGCGCTCTGGCGCGCGTCGACCGCGAGGGTGGCTGTGTCGGCTATCATCTGTTGAACACCATGGCTGGATCGATGCGCATCACCTTGCCGATCGCGGAGAGCGCCGAAATCGCACACATGCCGACCGTCAAGGCCAGCAGCAGGGCGGCCAGCCCCGGCGTCATGATGATCGGCAGGGCCGTATGTTCGCTCAGGTACACGACCGCCATCGCGATCGACATCCCAAGCGCGTAGCCCAATACCGCGCTCAGCGCCGCCTGCGTCAGAATCACCCGGTGGATGTAGCCCGACGACGAGCCGAGCGCGCGCAGCGTGGCGAACTCGTTTAGGTGATCCTTGGTGCTCGAATAGAGCGTCTGAGCCACGATCACGGTACCGACCAAAAGACCCAGGACCGCACCGCCAATCAAGGCCACGCCCGCGCCGGTCGCGAACAACCAATGGTTTAGACTGCGCGTGCGAAATTCTGCCGTCGTCAGCACCTCGCTGTCGGGCACCTTGGCCTGGATGGCATTGCGCACGCTCTCGACGTCGGCGCCTGGCTGCAGTCGTACTAGCGCGTACGTGATCTTATCGGCGGGCATGTCGATCAGGGCGCGAGCCCGGCTGATGGTGGTAAAAACGTAAGGTGTCACCGTGAAAGAACGGATACCGTCGGTCAGCCCCGAGACCCGCACGCGGGAGGCGCCGACCTCGGCCGTATCGCCGATCCTCTTGACACCAAGTTCCTGCAGATAGGTCCTGTCGATCATGACCGCGTCACGCGCGCCCAAGCCGGTGACGTCTCCCTCCACCACATTCCAGGGGGCGAGCCCGCCGTCCTCATTGTCGGTGCCGATCACGACCACGAGCGTTGATCCCCCGGTCGGCTTACGCCAATCGGTGAACGAGGCAATGATCGGGATTGCGTCGGCCACCCCGGGCGTGGCGAGCGCCGCGTAGCGATCGCGCGCGTTGATGGGCTGCGCTTCCTCGAAGTTCTTGGTGCCGTAGGCCATCACCCACAGATCGCCATGGGCGCGATCGATCATGGAGATGATCATGGAGCGCGCACCCAGGTAGAGCCCGAGCTGAACGGCCACCAGGACGATCGAGAACAGAATGCCGACCAGCGTCACGGTCAGCCGCACGCGGTCATGGAAGAGGTTGCGAAATGCCAGCGTAAACGTCATTGCGGCGCGTTGTGTCCAGTCGGCGGCACCCGGCGCAGGGCCAAGGCGCGGTGATCGTTGACGGCCCCGAGGGGCCAGGGTGCGCATCGGCGAGGGTGGGTTGCCCCCCTCAAATCCCAGGGCGCACGACTATATAGGGATTTGGCGCGGGTCTTGCGACCAGCCGCCAAATCGGTAAAGGCCGCGGCAAAGCTTATGCCTGGAAGTCGCCGCATTCTTCCGTGTTCGGAACCAATTTGCCGGCGCTGCCGTATTTTCTCCGCATATCGATCGCAAGTGCCTGAACGGGTTGTGGCCCGATCTGCCAAGGAGGCCCTAAGCTCATGTTTTGTTTCGGGATTAATAGACCTCACTGCCGCTGGCGCGCGGGCGCGCGCGCTGCCCTTCTGGCCCTGGGCGTGCTGCCGTTGGCAGCGCTCGATGCTCGCGCGGCCGACGTCACGGGCACCTGGATCGATCACACCGGACAGGGCGCCGTGGAGATACGTCCCTGCGGCGAGCACATGTGCGGGCGCGTCGTCTGGCTCAAGAACCCCACGCATCGTTCGCGGACCGGGCGGCCGATCTGCGGCGCGCAGATCCTGGGGGCGCTGCGCCGCGACCAGGCCAACACCTGGTCGTCCGGCTGGATCTACAATCCCGAGGACGAGGAGCGCTTTAGCGCCGAGATCAAGTTGCAAAACGATAATACCCTCCTCGTCACCGGCTATCTCGGCATCAAGCTGCTCGGCGAGACCTTCACCTGGAAGCGCGCACCCACCGACCTGCAACGCTGCAACGGCGCAAGCGGCGCCTGACTAACCGTCGTCCCTCCTGCCGGCGTCCTGCGGCGGTCGCGCTTGGCGCAACCGCCAAGCGCTCAATCCGAAGCGATCCTGCTCTGGTCGGGCTTGCTGCCCTGCGCCACGCGCTGCAGGCTGCTTTTGGCGAGTTGGGCGCTTTCGACCCAGGAAACAAAGGCATCGGTGCGCTCGGACACCACATGGCGCTGCTGATCCAGCGTGACCATGTGATAACTGTTGTCCAATACCAGCGTGTCGACCAGCCCGCCCAGGTGCGCCTGCAAGTACTGCGCGTTTTTCAAGCTGGCGATGTCGTCGTCGCGCGGGTGCACAATGAGCGCGGGCTGCCGCACCGTCTCCAAGTGCGGTTTTACCTCGCCGACCAGAGCATTGAAGTTGGCAAATGACCGCATCGGCGTGCTGAAGACGCCCGCTTGGCCCGCATCACCGCTTTGCATGCTGGAGACCACGAGGGCGCGCACGCGTTCGTCCTTGAGGCCGTAGGGATCGCGTTCTGGCAGGTCGAACTCGAGGGGGATGGGTGTCGGCCGTAAGTATTTCAGGAATAGCGAGTGCCAAGGCATCGCCCAACCATCGAGCTTCAGCGTCGGCGCGTAAAGCAGCAGGCCGTGCACCTCATCGGGGCGCTGCTGCGCCAACTTGAGCGCCAAAATGCCGCCCATCGAAAGCCCACCGGCCAAGACGATGTCGCACTGCTCGCGCAACCGATCATGCGCCTCGGCGACGCTTTGATACCACTCCTGCCAGGTTGAGCGGCGCAGCTCCTCGGGCGTGCTGCAGTGGCCGGCGAGCTGGCAGCACAGCACCGTGCGGCCGGCCCGGGCAAGGCCCTGGGCGATGAACCGAAGCTCGGTCGGCGTACCGCCGAGCCCGTGCACCAGCAGGACGCCAACGCGGCCACCCTCGAAGAGTTGGCTGCGGTCGGGAAATTCGTCTTTGTCGTTCTTCTCGTTCATGTCCACCAGACTGCTTTTCATGTGTTTTGTTGTTGGGTTTCACCACGCCTTTTCAGCGCTTCTGTCCGCGCAAGCTATAGGCGCGCCGTGGTCGGAACCTACCGGCTGTGCGCTGTTGTCTCGTCCTGAAAAATCAATTCCCCCCTGTCTCCGTGGTCGGAATGTTCGCCTCGCAGCGTGTAACCCCGAACCATGGTGCGGGTTCCACTTCCGGTAACCGGCCAGCAAGGCTCGAGCAAATGTCGCTGCGCGCTTACTCCTTGCTGACGCGGTGTAGGACACGATCGAGCAACTGCAGGCTCAGGTCCATTTCCGATTTGCTGATGTGGAGGCTCGGCGCCAGCGTCACCACGTTCTTGTAGTAGCCGCCGATGTCGAGGACGAGGCCGTAGCGTCTACCGTCCACCTCGATGTCCCCCTTGAGGCCTTCATCTACCATGCGGTCGACGATTGCCTTGGAAGGCGTGAAACTGTCGTGCGGTTCGCAGATTTCCATGCGCAACGCCATACCAAGGCCGTCGACGTCGCCGACGATTGGATAGCGGCGCTTGAGCTCCTCAAGCCCTTGCAAAAGGTAAGCACCCTTCTCAATCACCATCGACTCATAGTCGGTCTCGCGCATCATCTTCATGGCTTCGAGCGCGACAGCCGTCCCCATCGGGTTGGCATTGAAGGTCGAGTGCGTCGAACCTGGCGGGAAGATGCTGGGATTGATCAGCTCCTCACGCGCCCACACACCGGCCAGCGGATTGAGGCCGTTCGTGATGGCCTTGCCGAACACGATGGCGTCCGGCCTCACGCCGAAATGCTCGATCGACCAGAGTTTGCCGGTGCGGTAGAAGCCCATCTGGATCTCGTCGACGACGAGCAGAATGCCGTGCTCGTCCAAGACGCGCTTCAGTTCCACAAAGAAGGTCTTGGGTGGAATGACGTAGCCGCCGGTGCCTTGGATCGGCTCGACGTAGAAGGCGGCATATTCGGCCTCGCCGACCTTCGGATCCCACACGCCATTATATTCGCTCTCAAACAGGCGCTCGAACTGCTTGACGCAGTAGTGCCCGTACTCGTCCTTGCTCATGCCCCTGGGGGCGCGGAAATGGTAGGGGAACGGAATAAAGTGTGCACGGTCGCCAAAGTGGCCGAAGCGGCGGCGGTAGCGGTAGGAGGAGGTGATGGCAGACGCACCGAGGGTGCGGCCGTGATAGCCACCCTCGAAGGCAAACATCAGGCTCTTGCCCTTCTTGAAATTGCGCACGAGCTTGAGGCTGTCTTCGATCGCCTGGCTGCCACCGACGTTGAAATGGACCCGCCCTTTGCTGCCGAACTTTTGCTCCGCGTCGCGGGCAATGATGGCCGCCAGCTCGATTTTCTCGCGATGCAGATACTGGCTTGCGACCTGCGGTAGGCGCTCGAGTTGACGGCGAACGGCCGCGTTGAGGCGCTCGTTGCGGTAACCGAAGTTGACGGCCGAATACCACATCTGCAAGTCGAGGTATTCTTTGCCTTCAGCGTCGTAGAGAAACGCACCTTCGGCACGCTCGAAAATCTTCGGTGGATTGGTGTAGTGCACGGTGTCGCCGTGCGAACAATAGCTCGCCTCGAGCGCAAGAAGTTCAGCTTCGGACAACGCCTCGCCCGCCGGGTCTTCGGTGCCGCGTGGCGGCCGGCTGATCACCTTTTGCATCACCCCTCACTCGTGCCAAAGGTTAGTCGTCGGCCCGCTGCTCTTCGGCAACGGGGACGGTGGTGTCGTGGCCGTCGAGCCAGCCCGCCAGCAGGTCGCGGGCCTGGCGAAAGGTCTCGAATGCGCGCACGGGCAGGCCGGTTGCAACGCAGTGCGGTAAGAGCGCGCTCTTGGCCAACACGAGGTCAGCGCGCCGTGCGATGCAGAAGTCGGAGCGACCGTCGCCGATCACCATGCGCAAATCGAAGCGGGCGCTCTCCGTAAATTGGCACTTGCAGTTGCCCGACAACGCCTCGCAGTCGCTGCGCGCATAAGGGAAGCGCAGCCGCCAACGATCCGCGCCGCGCCACTCCAGGTGATTGGCGTAAAATGGCAGATCGAGATGGTGTCGTTTCAGCACCGCCTCGACCGTGCGGTCCAAACCGTCCGACACAACGGTTACGTCGTGTCCCTGCTCGAGGCACAAATCAACGAAAGCGGGAAAGCCCGGATCGATCTCGACGTGTGCGATAAAATCGTCGAGGTCAGCGGGGGTTGCGCGCACAAGATCGATCTGCCGCACGAGGCACTCGCGCGAGCCGATGAGCCCCGCTTTCCAATCGTCCTCGATCTGGCGCCACGCGGGCGCCGCAAAACGCTCGAGCAACAAATCGGTTGTATCGAGAGAAGCGATGGTTCCGTCGAAATCGACGAACACATGGCACTTCACACGCGGACGCGACACGCTTGCAGAACCCGTTGATGGAATTACCTCACCTCGGCTTCGAGATGGGGCCTGGTTGGATCGCCTCTTTAGCTTCCAATGACGGGGAAGCCAATCGGTTTCCTTCACATTTCCGTTAAGACGCATCTATCGGTTGTACCGATAGGCGGCGTCGTGCACGCCAAAGTTGGGGCGGGTGCCCCGTTTGCCTGAGTTAACCTTGGGTTGGATGCAGCAATGTGAAGACGGCCGAGACAGTTGGCCGCAGCCGTGGGCGTCGGTCGCTGCCTGCCCGACGCCGCGTTTGTTGGAGGACGGATGATGGTTCAGCGCTCGGCACCCCACAGCAATGCGGCGGCGATGTAGACCAGCGCGGCTCCGCTCAAGCCGAGCAGATAGGGCGCGGTCAGCTCGAATACGTAGGCACCAAATGCCCACAGCGCCATGCCGGTGACAATCGAGGCATAGGCGCTGGCCGGACCGCCAAAGCGGGTGAAGAGGGCGAACAGCGTTGCCACGAACACGCCCGCGCTACCGAACGCGGAGGCCGTTTCCACGAGTTCGTGAATACCTTCCGAACTGAGAGCAATCAGGAAGGCGATGATGCTCAAGGCCATCACGGTCATGCGCACGGCCCAGAGCTTGCCGCGCTCGCTGATCTTGGGAATGATCCGTACAACGATGTTATGCGAAATCTGGGATGCGGGAGCGTGCAGGGCGGAGTGCACGGCAGATAGGATCGCCGAAATGATGGCGCCGGCAAAGGCGACGTAGAGGACGCCGGGCAGATAAACCTCGGCTAGCTTGGCGACGATCTGCTCGGCATCCGGGGCTGCCGGCAGTAGCGAAGGGCCGACCAGCCCAAGAAACACCGGCACCAAACCGATTGAGAAATAGATCGCTCCGCCCAAGATCGTGCCCGCGACTGCAATGTTGGCGGAACGCGCGCCAAGAAAGCGCGAGATCAGTTCGACGGCGACAATAGTGCCGCACACGGGGATGGCGAGGTGTTCGAGGCGGGACAGCAGGCTCTCATCGCGGGCGGCCAGCGTCAGACGAGACGCTTCGACCTTGGCAAGACCGGGCGAGATCCCACCGACCTCACTCGCCACGATGATGCCGAGAATGATGAGGCCGGCCAGCACGGCGATACCCTGGATCGTGTCGGTGACGGCATCCGCCAATAATCCACCGACCACGGAGTAGGCTGCCACCAGGATGGCTGCGATCGTGATGGCAGTCCTTAGATCCAGGCCGGAGTTGAGGCTCATGACCTGACCGAATGCGCGCACCTGAGCGGCAGCCCAGATAATCGAACCCGGCAGCAACATGACGACGACCAGCCGCTCCACGCCTGGCGAATAGCGGCGGCGAAAAAGATCGGCAAAGGTTGTGAGCCCGCGCGCCCACAGGGCGCGGGCGAACAGGAGGCCAACGATGATAATGGCGCTGGCGTAGCCGATGGGGTCGACCAGGGCGCCCGCCAGGCCTTTCTCATAGACTGCCCCGCCAGAGGCCACGATCGCTTCGGCGCCGAAATAGGTGGCAAAGACCGAGAAGGTGACAAGCGCCACGCCCAGTCGGCGGCCGGCCAGGATGTAGTCAGCCTCGCTCGCCATGCGGCGCGAGACCCAGATCCCCACGGCGAACTGCATGAGCACGTAGGCCAGGATGCCAAAAAGCACGATGTTCATTGAGCTCCCCGTCCGACCACGGGCGGGCCGACCAGCAGGCGGTGGTCGTGTTTGCCCCCTCGGCCGCGGCGGCCCCTGCGCGGATCCGCCAAAGTTCCCCCCCAATCATTTGCTTTAAGCACACTTGAGCATTTCGGGCACCCGTTCCATATGCTCGGTTGCGGGTTCCCCAGCGCCGAGGCTTCGTTGCACACCCCCCTAGGCCAGCCTTGCTTCTGTCGCGCCGGCTTGTCAGGGCTGGCCGCCGCCGCGCTGCTTTTTTCGCACGTGGCGGTCGCCGGCGCAGCACCCGTTATGACGCGGGCCGAATACGAGGCCTGCCAAGCCCGCGACGAGGCCGGTTTCCGCAGCGCGATTGAGGCCGTCACCCGCAAGGGGCTGGAGTCGGGGCTCGTTGGCCTCGATTACAAGGCGGTGCTGGGTGACGAATGGCGGCGCGGCAATGTCGATGACGTGATCGACCGCCAGGTGGACCTGGCAGTGGGCCAAGTGCGCGAGGAGTCGAGCTGGACGCAGCTCTTGCAATCGCTGGCCTCAAAAGAGAAGGCCCAGGAGCTTGCCACCGCCGTGGCCGAGCGCGTCTACCGCTCGGATGCCATAAAAAAAGCGATTGAAGAGATGGCAGCTGGCGTCGGTCGCGAAATCGGCAAACGCATCGAAGCGGCCGCCACGGATACGGCCGCGCCCGCCGTCGAGTGCATGCAGGCATTCCTCGGCCGGCGCTACGGCGCCACCGTGGCCCGGGCCGTCAGCAGCGACGCCGGCCGCCAAGTCAGCATCGACCCGGCCAAGCTTGGTGCCCAGGTCTCCACCGGTCAGGTCTTGCTTGAGGGTAGTGAAGGGATTGCCGGCACCGTTATTCTGGTTGTGCGGCGACAGCTTTCCAATATCGCAACGCGGGTTGGCCAGCGCCTCGTCGGCTCGGTGTTGGGCCGCTTGGTTTCCGTGGTCGCCGGCGGCGTCGGCGTCGTCCTGGTCGCCAAGGACATTTGGGATTTTCGTCATGGCGTGTTGCCCATCATTGCCGAGGAGATGAAGTCCAAGACCACGAAGGATAAGGCGCGCGACGAGCTCGCGGGCACGCTCGCCGAGCATGTCAGCGACGGCATCAAGGACATCAGCACCGGCACCGCTGCCCGCGTCGTCGATATCTGGATCGAGTTCCGCCGCGCGCACGCCAAGGTGCTGGAGCTGGCCGAGCGCAACGACGCTTTCAAGCGCTTTCTCGATCAGATCAAGGGCGCCGACATGCCGCGGCTCGACGAGATCATCGGCCTGATCCTGGCGAGCGAAGGGGAGTCGGGGGTCCTCAAACGCCTTGACGACGGCACGCTGCATCAGGCGGTCACGGCACTACCCGGCGAGGCGTTGGAGATCGCGCGCGCGTCCCGCTCGCTCGAGGTTGCCTTGAAGTGGTGGGCGATCGCCGGCGATGACCTGCCCAAGGTCGTGAGCTTCGAGGTCTACCGACGGGCCGAAGCTCAGGCATTCAGCAAGGCCGGCTTGCAGCGCCTTTTCGCCTTGCAGGATCGGGTGACCATCACGCGCCTTGCAGCCTTGCAGCCAAGCGCTAGGGATATTCTTTTCGAGCTCGACACGGCCGAGCTCAAGGCGCTGGCGCGGTCACTCGAGGAAAGCGAGCTCGACAGCCTGTCGCGCTACCTGACCGCGCTCAGTGCCGCCCCCGCGCAGCGCCTCCTGCGGGTGGTCGTGCAATCGCCTCGGCGCATGGCTGAGTTGGCCAAGCCCGGTGTGCGCGATGGTATCATTGCCAGCTCCGACCAAATGGCGGCCGTCGGTATGATGCTGCAAAACAATATGCTGCCAAACCCGGGCCTGGTGTTCGAACATGTGCAACTTGTGCTCGACGGACGGATAAGCCCGCGCCTGCTTTGGGAGAAGCACGCCTTTGTTCTGGGACTGGCGGGCGTTCTCACGCTCGTCGTCGTTGTGCTGTTGTGGCGCCTGCTGGTTGGACCTCGTCCCAGGGTCGTCCTGCAGCACGCAACGGTGGCGGGCAAGCCACGCGGGGGACGCTAATGCGGCTCCTGACCACCGACACGGTTGAGGGCCGCGCCGTCGACAAGGGCGAGCTCGTCTATGCCTGCGCCGTTAGCGGTGCCAACATCCTGCGGGATATGCGCGAGGCGGTCGTCAACACGATCGGCGGCCATATGACGAAATATGAGGCGCTGCTCGACAAGACCATCGCGCGTGCCCTGGATGTGCTGGCCGAGCGCGCCGGTGCCCAAGGCTACGATGGGGTGCTGGGTGTGCGAATTTCTCATCCCTATATCACCAGCGGCGCCATCGAAGTGGTGGTTGCCGGCACGGGCTTCCGCTACGCCAGCCGCGCCTGAGGCGGGCCCGCCGATGTTACCCACATGAGGTTTGCTCCCTGTGCTGGCGCAAGCGACGGGCGTTGGTATAAGCGCGCCAGCCGGTAGCCATCTGAGTCGCTGACGCCGCACGCCTGTGGGTCAATTGAGGGGAGAGGGATCACCATGGCCTTGAAAGCTCCGGGCATCCTGGTGTTCACGCTGTCGATCGTTCTCGCTTTGGCGGTTCTGTTCTCGCGTTTCTTCGGTGCCACCGTGCCCTACCTCACGGGCGATACCACACAATTTTATGCCATGTGGGCGGCCTATCTCGTCCTGCTGCTGGGCTGTATTATGCGGGGCTTGTGACGGCCATTGCCGCGGCCAGCCTGCCACTGTGCCCATCTGTCGCGCGGCCTTTCGTGCCCTGGAATAACCACGCCGCTAAGCGCTTCTTCCCAGGATGGAGAAGGCTTCCGAGCGGCGCCACCACACGGCCCATCCCCACCTGCGCAGGTGGATGCGGGAAATCCTATTGGCCATCCTGTTGACCGTGGCGGCGGCGACGGTGATCACCGTCGCCTTGTGGCGCGGTGACGGCGCCAATCAGGGCGTCGTGCCCCTGGCACGCAAGCAGTAAAGTGCCCCTGGCACGCAAGCAGTAAAGTGCCCCTGGCACGCAAGCAGTAAAAGAGCCCCTGGCACGCCAGCAGTAAAGAGCCCCTGGCACGCCAGCAGTAAAGGGCCCCTGGCACGCCAGCAGGAAAAGAGCTCGTGGCGCGCAAGCAGTAATAGGGTCTCCGGCACGCAAGCAGTTAAAAAATGGCGTGCCCTGGCACCCTGGCCTAAAAAGGCATTGGCACGCCAAACCTTGGGGTTCACTGGCACGCGCGAAGGGCTGTGTGCCAGGTGCGCTCACGCCAAAGCTGCCGTTTGCCGAGAGCGGCGCAGGCACCTCGGGCTGGGTCAGGACACCTACTGCGCCGTCCAACCTCCATCGATGGCATAGTTGGCGCCCGTGATCGAGGCGGCCGCCTCGCTCGCCAGAAAGGCGGCAACGGCCGCCACTTCTTCTGCCATGACAAAGCGATGCGTGGGTTGACGCGCGAGCGTCTGACGCTTGGCCTCCTCCAGCGAAATGTTCTCCGATTTCGCCAGGTCCGGCAGCTGCCGCTCCACCAGCGGTGTCCACACAAAGCCAGGCGAGATGGCATTGCAGGTGACCCCCTCTTCCGCGAGTTCCAGCGCCACTGTCTTGGTGAAACCGGCCAGCCCGTGCTTGGCGGCCACGTATGCGCATTTGAATGGTGAGGCACGCCGTGAGTGGGCCGAGCAGATATTGATGATGCGCCCCCATTTGCGCTTGCGCATGCCGGGCACCGCCGCGCGCACGGAATGGAAAGCTGAGCTCAAGTTGATGGCAATGATGGCGTCCCATTGCTCGATGGGAAATGCGTCCACCGGCGCGACGTGCTGAATGCCGGCATTGTTGACGAGGATGTCGACGGAACCAAACTCGCGCTCGGCCTTGCCGATCATGTCGGCAATTTGATTGTGTCGGAGCATGTTGGCCGGATCAAAGGTCACACGCGTGCCATGCGCGGCGACCTCGGCGATCGCCTTCTGGTTGTCCTTTTCGCTGCCCAGGCCGTTCATGACGATATTGCCGCCCGCGCTGGCGAGCGCGTGGGCAATGCCGAGACCGATGCCAGAGGTTGAGCCGGTCACCACGGCAGTCTTGCCCTTGATGCTCATGGAAGCCTCGCGGTTAAGTTCGGGTTTGCTCGTCTCAAGCGCCGAACGCGCGGTCGCTATGTTTGCGACCGCGGCGGTTTCAGCAAGGACATGCGACCTTTCCTCCACTATGTAAATTGGCTGACCACAACGCGACCGAGGGAGAACGCCTATGACCCCAGAAGCCAAGCTCGCCACGATGGGATTGACCCTGCCCGAGATCCCAAAACCGATGGCCAACTATGTGCCGTTCAAGATTTGCGGCAACGTGCTCTATCTCTCTGGCCAAGGCCCCCGCCGCGCCGACGGCACGATGCTGGTCGGCAAGGTGGGCCGCGATGTCAGCGCCGAGGAAGCCTACGAGCACGCCAAGCTGGTCGGACTCGGGCTGCTGGCCGCGGCCAAAGCGGCCGCCGGTGAGTTGTCCAAAATAGAGGTGCTGAAGGTTTTGGGCATGGTCAATGCGGTGCCGGAGTTTACCGATCAGCCCAAGGTGATCAACGGCTGCTCCGACCTGTTCGTTGCGGTGTTGGGCGAGCGCGGACATCATGCCCGCTCGGCGGTTGGCATGGGCTCGCTTCCCCTGCAGATTACCGTGGAGATCGAGGCCGTGATGCGTATCCACGATTGAGCTTAGAAAGCGCGCCCAGCCTCGCCAGCGATGAGTTGTGACGAGGCCCAGCGCTTTTCGCCGGGGCAAGGCGTCCGCAGCGCCTGCCGCCGGCGCTAGGCCGAGGCGCGCTCGGGCCAGCTTTTGCTCGCCGCGCTAGGGCAGGTAGCCCTTTTCCAGGTCCAGGGCCTGTTTGGTGATCTGGCGCCCGGTACGATCACGCACCAGCAAGGTCCATGTCACATTCGTGCCGCGCTCGAAGGAGGTGGTTGACCGCAAACGCGCCACGCAGGTCTGCCCCGCGGTCAGGGCGATCGGAGACAAGGCCGGCAGGTAGAGCTGCTCCCAATGCGTGCGCGGGTCGAGGGGACCGGTCGCAAGCTTAACATTGGGCACCAACTCTGCCGCCCACCACAGGGCGAGACCCGAAACCGTAACTGGCTTGGCGATGCGCCACTCCGCCTCGCCCATGCGGGTCGTTTTGTTGTGCTGCTCGAAACTGAGCGCGTCCCAGGCAACGGCCGCCGAAGCGGCCTCGAGCAGATCGTCGGGCTCGAACCAGCGGACATATATATTGTTGAGGCCCATCGCCTTGGCCGGCGCAAAGTCGAGGCCATAGCCCACGTCGTCCCAGATCCTCAGTTCGCGATGGAAGCGCTCGCCCACCACGGGACAGACGAACTGTTCGAGGCGCCGTGGGATGACGACGCCGCCGGGCGAAAGAAAGCGGGGCCGCGCGTGATTGAGGGTGGCGATGATATTTTCCTCGAAAGGATAGTTGCCCAGCGTCTCCGAAACGATCACGTCGACGCGCTCCGGCCGGTCGACTTCGGTCGAATGCACTTGGGCAATACGCGCTTGCGAGAGGCGGTTATGCTTGAGAAGCCGCCGCGCCAGCTCGGCGATCTCGCCCGTCTCATAGAGATCCACGCGCGCAGCGCCGAGCTTGGCGGCGAGAAAGCCGAGAAAGCCCGTACCCGCGCCGATGTCTGCGACCGTCGTCTTGCCCGGCACGATCACGCTGCGCAATGCCGCATAAAAAGCGCTGTTGCGCACGCGGTCGGCCAGCAAAGTACGGTGGTATTCAATGCGCATCGGGGTGACAGCAAGCGTCTGCTCAGGGGGCGGTCTCCCCGCCCTTTTTACCTGCAACTCAAAGCCTCAGCCCTCCATCTAGCCCATCACCCTTGCGAAAGCCAAAAGCCTCCGACATGGTCCCCCGTCAAGGCCCCGGCGCAACTGGAAAGATCATGTCTCAACAAGAGAACCTAGTGCCACTGACCAGCGACCAGATCCGCTCTGGTATTGCCGCGGTTGATCGCTACCTCGATCATGGCTACGCGGACGTGCCTGGCATGTCCTCGCGTTTTGCCGCAGCCGTCTGTTGTGGGCTGCTGCGCATTCAGACGCGGCTGGGTGTCGGGGGTCCGATCGCGGAGATCGGTCCATTCGAGGGCCGCTTTTTCATCGCCTTGGCGCATGCGCTCGCCCCCGGCGAGACCGCGCTCGGCATTGATTTATTCGATTGGCCGAACCCCGAGGTTGCGGACCGGTTCGAGGCCAATTGCGCCAAGCACGGCGTTCCGCCGGAACGCAGGATCGCCTGGCGGGTCGACAGTCGCACGCTTGCGCCGGCCGACCTCATCGCCAAGCTCGGCAATCGGCGCGTGCGCTTCTTCCATGTTGATGGGGAGCATTCACGCGCAGCCCTTGCCAAGGACCTGGAGCTGGCCACGGCGGTCATCGCACCCGGTGGCGTGATCGTGCTCGACGACATGCTGCACCCCGGCTATCCCACCTTGATGGTGGCCGTGCACGAGTATCTCAGCCGGCATCCCGAGATTTGCGTATTGTGCATCATCGACCGGGAGAGCGTAGTGGCCGCGACCAAGTTCGTGCTCTGCCAGCGGGACTGGTTCAAGCGCTACGAGGTCGAGTTGCTCGAGGCCTACCGCGCCAACGTCTGGCCGCTCGGGGCCGATTTCGAGCCGCACTGGTGCTTGGTGTTGTCGCTCGATACGCGTCTTGCCAGCATCGTCTGACCTTCGCCACGCGCTGAGCGAAGGCGAGATGCCGCGACCAGGTCCGGCACACGCGCGGCGGCAGCTAATCCGTTCTCGGAGGATTTGGGCTGCGTTGGTATCGATTGGGCGGCGGCGGCCTCCTCGCTCTGCCTTTGGGCTGGCGAAGGCGCCCCGGGGTGGCGCGTCTGCCGACAAAAGAAATGCGTGAAATACCTGATTTCAATCACATTTCTATTGCGTTGCGGCAACAACTTTTCCGAAGTCGTTGTCTCTCCAGGTGATTCTCGGACGCAGGTCAATCATTATTTAACCGTAATGGCCGCAAATAGTGCTGCACGGGACGAGCGCCGGGCCGCTATTGCCACCGTATTCAGAAAAGAGAGAACATTCATGCCTTTCCGGCCTCCGGTTCGCGCTAGTATTTCACGGCACGGGGAGAAGGAGCAAAGGCTCCGCCAGTTCGTCTTACAGCACATCGGCACGGGCCCCGAGCGCAGCCACAAGCTGATGGTGGTGGCGCGCTCGCTCGAAAGCCCGGTGGTGAAGGCGATCGCCGGCCTCGATCAGATGATCGCGGCAGCCGGAGGCTCGGTGCGCCTGATTTTAGCGCAGATCGAGGATGAGGCGCAGTGCCAGGCCGGCGCCATGGATTGCCCACATGAAATCCGCTGGGCCCGACACCCGCGCTTGATCGAGGCGCACGAACAACTCGTATTGGGCCCGCAGACCTGCTGGATCGGCGACTGCATGCGCCGCGATCCAAGCAAATGCGATGCCTTCGAAAGTTATGTGGAAGATTGTGGCGAGGCTGCCGGCTGCGCCGCAGTCTCCTTTGAGCGTCTTTGGTTTGCAAGCACGCCGCTCCGCGGTGCCAAGCTGCCGGCCGCCGGCGCGCCGGTGCCCCCGAGCGGCTCGCGTTCCGCGTCGAGCCTGCCCAGCCGCCAATAGCCCGAAGGTCCGCCGAGCCCGCGTGAGCCCGCCCCCCCGGGAGCGGCGGTATTTACCCGAAAATTGGCGCAAGCGCTTGCAAGAGCGGACAAACGCGACCAGCTCCGCCACTGTTCAGCCACCGCTTGTTGCTCCATTTCAGGGGCTCGGCCGTCGGGCCGATCGGCAGCAAAGCTGTCCATCTCGGTTGCGGGGATTGGCGCCATGTGGCTTGCCCTTCGTGCGCTCGTTGCGGCTCTCGTGCTGTTCTTGGCTGTGCGAGTCGAGGCGGAGGAGAAGCGCTTCAGCCATGCCGGCATCCAGGCCGATGCCAAGCGCTATGAGACCTCGTTGCAGGCAAGCGCACGTTCCAGCAATCGACTGGGCGCGGAGGCTCGCGTCGATGCGGACCGCCTGATCGGCAAAGACCCCCGCGCCGCCTCGCTCGCCTACGCCCAGGCGGTGCTCGCCGATGCCAACGATGCGGCGGCCTGGCTTGGCCTTGCCAGAGCGCTCTTGAGCATCAATCCCGCGCGCGCCAGCGAGCGCTACGACCTTCCCATTCATGCCTCCGGCGCCGCCTTCAATGCCTATGAACGCACCACGCTGCCGGCCGCCAAGGCTGCCGCGCTCACCGTGCTCGCCGATGCGCTGAAGCGGCGCTCGCTGTTTCGCCCCGCCCTCGATGCGCTCAGCATCAGCCTGGCGCTCGTCGATAATGGGGAGACGCGCGAGGTCTATGAAAAGCTTCTCGCCGAGCACGGCTTTCGCATCCTCGAATACAAAGTCGATGCCGACGCCAGCCAACCTCGCCTATGCGTGCAGTTTTCCGAACGGCTGGAGGCGGGCCGCAGCGATTGGGCCGAATTCATCAAGCTGGACGGCAAGGACCCGCAAACCGTCACGGCCGATCAGCGCCAGATCTGTGTCGACGGCCTCGCGCATGGTAAGCGCTACGAGGTGCAGGTTAGGATGGGACTTCCCTCTGCCGTTGGCGAGAGCCTGCGCAAGACCGCTGAACTCGCGGTTTACGTCAAGGATCGGACCCCATCGGTGCGGGCCAGCGGTCGCGGTTATGTCCTACCCAATCGGGGCCAGCAGGGCATTCCGCTCGTTAGCGTCAATACCGACACGCTTAAAGTAGAGGTCTACCGCATCGGTGACCGCAACCTGGCCCAGACCCTGCAAAGCGGCGATTTTCAGAAACAGATTTCGGCTTACGAGATCGAGACGCTGAAGGAGCGTAGCGGTGCCCGCGTCTATGCGGGTGAACTTGCCGTCGCCGCCCGGCCCAATGAGGACGTCACCACGGCCTTCCCCGTCGCCGACGCGCTGCCCAAGCTGCAGCCGGGCGTCTATGTGCTCGCAGCCCATGCGGGCAGCAGCAAGGAGGAGACGGGCCGGACGGCGGCCGCCATCCAGTGGTTTATCGTGTCCGATCTGGGTCTCACCACCATCAACGGCGAGGATGGCCTACACGTATTCGTGCGTTCGTTGGCGACGGCCACGCCGGTCGTCAACGCCAACCTTCGCCTGCTTGCCCGCAACAATGAGGTAATGGGCACCGTCAGGACGGATAGTCGTGGCTATGGCCGCTTCGATGCTGGTCTGCAGCGCGGCGAGGGCGGCCTTGCGCCGGCCGTCATTGCCGCCGACGCACCCGACGGCGATTACGCCTTTATCGATGTGGCGGGTGCGGCATTCGACTTGACCGATCGCGGCGTGAAGGGACGCAGCGCGCCTGGGCCAATCGACGCCTTTGCTTACACCGAACGCGGCGTCTATCGCCCCGGCGAGACCGTGCATCTCGTGGCCTTGGCGCGCAATCGCCTGGGCCATGCCGCATCCATTCCCCTCACGCTCGTCTTCGCACGCCCCGATGGCGTCGAACACAAGCGCATGACATTGCCCGATCAGGGTCTGGGGGCTCGCGCCACCGAACTGGCGCTGCCGCCCACCGCCATGACGGGAACCTGGCGCGTACGCGTGCACGCCGAACCCAAGGCGAGCGCCATCGCGCAAACGGCCTTCCTGGTCGAGGACTTCGTGCCCGAGCGGCTCGACCTGAAGCTCGAGCCGGCGGTCAGCGCTCTCTCGTTGGACCAGCTGAGTACGATCAATTTGGCGGGACGCTATCTCTATGGCCCGCCCGCGGCGGGCTTGGCGGTCGAGGGCGAAATCGTCGTCAAGCCCTCCACCCGCGAGCTGGTCGGCTTTCCCGGTTTCAAGTTCGGTTTGGCCGATGAGCAGGTGAGCCCCGTGCGCAAGACCTTGGAGCAGCTTCCCGCCACCGATGCTGAAGGCCGGGCAGCCGTCGGCGTGCGGCTGCCTCCGCTTCCCCGCACCACCCGTCCGCTCGACGCCGATGTCATCTTGAAGTTGCGCGAATCCGGCGGCCGCACGATTGAGCGCACCGTCACACTGCCCGTCGAACTGCCGCATCCGCGCATCGGCATCAAGCCACTGTTTACGGGCGGCCAGATCGGCGAGGGCGAGATGGCGCGCTTCGAATTGGTCCTGCTCGGCGCCGATGGGCGGCCGATTGAACCGCAGGGTCTCAAGTGGGAGCTCCTGCGTCTCGACCAGCGCTGGCAATGGTATAGCCGCGACGGCAGCTGGAACTACGAGCCCGTCGTCAACGCCCGCCGCGTCGCCGCCGGCACGGCCGAGGCGTCGGGCACGGTGGCCAGGATTGAAGCACGTGTCGACTGGGGCCGCTATCGGCTTGAGGTGGCGCGTGCGGATGGTACGCTCTCGAGTCTCATTTTCAATGGTGGGTACTGGGCCGACGAAGCCGCCGATAGTCCGGAGATCCTTGACGTCGCCCTCGACAAACCGGCCTACCGGGCCGGTGAAACGGCGCGCCTTAAAATCCAATCCCGCTTGGCGGGCCGGGCCATGATCGCGGTCCTCAACTCCGGGCTGGCAAGCCAGCAGGAAGTCGACCTGCCGGCCGGGGGCGGTGAAGTGGCATTGCGCGTCAGCGAAGAGTGGGGGCCAGGCGCCTACGTTACCGTAATGCTCTATCGTCCCATGGACGCGAAGGCCAAACGCATGCCGAGCCGCGCCCTTGGCCTGCGCTGGCTCGCCGTCGACCAGGCGCCCCGGCTCTTGAGCATTGGCCTCGACCTGCCCCAACAGATCAGGTCGGGCACGACCTTGTCGGTGCCCGTCAAGGTCGCCGGACTGGCGGCCGGCGAGGACGCCTTCCTCACGCTCGCCGCCGTCGATATCGGCGTCCTCAATCTGACGCGTTTCGAGACCCCGAAACCCGAAGCCTGGTTTTTCGGACAACGCCGCCTCGGCGCCGAGATCCGCGATCTCTACGGCCGCTTGATCGACGGCATGCGCGCCGAACGCGGCCGGCTACGCTCCGGGGGTGATGGTGGCTCCGACGGCATGTCGCTTGAGGGCGCGCCTCCTGTGGAGGCCACCCTGGCCTTGTTCTCGGGGCTTGTCCGGCTCGACGCCAATGGTCAGGCCAAGGTCGATTTCCAGCTCCCCGATTTCAACGGTGCCGTGCGCATCCTGGCCGTCGCCTGGAGTGCCGGCAAGCTCGGATCGGCGGCCAAGGACCTGATTGTGCGCGACCCGGTGACCGTGACCGCGTCGGCCCCCCGGTTCCTAACGCTTGGCGATCAGGCGCGCCTGGAACTCGCCGTGCACAACGTGGAAGGCGTGCCGGGCCAGTACACCATCGTCGGCGAAGCGGAGCTCGATGCCGCCGCGCCGGGTGCGCGGGCCCCCGGCTTCGAGCGCAGCGTGGTGCTGGCTGCCGGCGAGCGTCGGCGGGAGGCCTTCGAGCTCAGGCCGCAACAGGTCGGGCGCATGCACCTCGCCTTGCGCGTTGTTGGCCCCAACGGCGTCGAGGTGCGTCGCCGGCTTTCCTTCGACGTCAAGGTCCCGGCCGGTGAGGTGAAGCGCCTGACGGTTGCCGCGCTCGCGCCCAAGGGCGGCAAGCTCACTTTGTCGCGGGCGTTGCTACAGGATTTGATCCCCGCCCGCAGCAAAATCAGTCTGTCGGTCGGGCCGCTGGCGGGCTTCGATGTCCCCGGCCTGCTCGCCTCGCTCGATCGTTATCCCTACGGCTGCGCGGAGCAGACGACCAGTCGGGCGTTGCCGCTGCTCTACGTCAACGAGGTGTCGAAGCGCATCGGCTTGAGCAATGATGCTCAGATCCGCCAACTGATCGACGGCGCCATTGCCCGGGTGTTCGAAATGCAGGACAGCGCCGGCGCCTTCGGCATCTGGGGGCCGTCGGACGGTGACATGTGGCTGACCAGTTATGTGACGGACTTTCTCACACGCGCCAGGGAGCTGGGTTATACGGTGCGGCAACAGGCTTTCAGCCGCGCCCTTGACCGCCTGCAGAACTTCATCAGCTACGCCCAGGACTTCGAAAAAGGCGGCGAAGGTCGCGCCTATGCTCTTTACGTCTTGGCCCGTAACGGCCGCGCGCCGATCGGCGAACTTAGATATTACGTCGATACCAAGCTCGATGCCTTCAGCACGCCCTTGGCGCAAGCGCAGCTCGCCGCCGCACTGGCCATGCTGGGCGACAAGCCCCGCGCGGAGCTGGCCATGCAGGCGGCCCTCAAGCTGATGGACGCACGCGAGGATGCCGACAGCCGTCGCGACTACGGCAGCGGCATGCGCGATGGCGCGGCAGTTCTGACCCTCGTCGCCGAATCGGGCATCGCCAAGCCGGTGCTGCCGCGCCTCATCGACGTGCTCGCCAAAGCCAATGCGAAGAAAGCCTACACCTCGACACAGGAGCAGGCTTGGCTGTTGCTGGCGACGCATGCGCTGGGCGAAGAAGCCAAGAACCTAACCCTTACCGTCAACGGTCATCCGCACCAAGGTTCGCTCCTGCGCGGCATCACGGCTGCCGAGCTCGATGGCGAGGGCGTGGTCGTCAGCAATACGAGCGAGACCGGCGTCGAGGCGGTGATCTCCGTCGTTGGTGCAGCGCTGACGCCGGAGCCGGCCAGCGCCAAGGGGTTCAGCATTGAGCGCAGCTACTACACGCTCGACGGCCGCAAGGTCGACCTGAAGAGCGCGGCGGGCGGCCGAAGTGAGCTGACCCAGAACGACCGGCTGGTCGTGGTCCTCAAGGTGGAAGCGGAACAGACGGGCGGCCGCATCCTGTTGGTCGACCGGCTGCCGGCAGGCCTCGAAATCGAGAACCCGCGCCTCGTCGATGCAGGCGACGTCAAGACGCTCGGCTGGCTCAAGACCACTCTGAAGCCCAACCATCTCGACTTCCGCGACGACCGCTTCGTTGCCGCCTTCGATTTCTTCGGCTCGAGCAACGCGCGACGCGGGCATTCCGGCGACGGCGAGGATGGCAACGCCGAACCCGTCTCCAGCGCGAGCGTCGCCTATCTGGTCCGCGCCGTTACGCCCGGCAGCTTTGTCCACCCGGCCGCCACGGTGGAAGACATGTACCGGCCCGATCGGTTCGCGCGCACGGCAAGTGGCCAACTGGTCGTCGTGGCCAAGGACTAGCAAACATGCAACACCGCGCCCTCACGCGTGCCGTTCGCGGCCATCGACGGCCGAGCCGCCTAGCTGGTTTTGCGCTTGCCTTCGGCCTTGCTCTTGCGCTTCACATCCTGCCCGTGCGCGCGTTTGTAGGTCTGGATGTCCTCAAACTGTCCCTTCTTGTTGCGCACGGCGTAGAGCTTCGTTCCCTTTGAGCTGCGATGCGTCGTTCTTTTGCCAGGCATGATGCGCTCCCTTGGCTGACGGCAGTTTGGCATCGTAGTCGATTCTGCCTCGGCCGCCAGCTGAGGCTGACACTCCCAAGCCGAGGGCTAAGCTCTGGGCCGCGCCACCGGGCAAGCATCTTTCTCGCCGGCCTTCTTGCCGTGGCGCTCGGCGCCGTGGGGGCGGGTTGGCTCACCCTGGCGCCGTTGCCGCTCGACGTAGCGCACGACCTTTCCGTCACCGTGCTCGACCGCAACGGGCGTCTGCTGCGCGCCTACACCACCGGCGATGGGCGCTGGCGTCTGCCGCTCGAGCCCGCCCAGGTCGATCAGCGTTATCTGGCCATGCTGATTGGCTTCGAGGACAAGCGCTTTTACGCGCATTTTGGCGTCGACCCCTGGGCTATCGGGCGCGCTCTTTGGCAGCTCGCGCGCCACGGCCGAATTGTCTCGGGCGGCTCGACTTTGACCATGCAAGTCGCGCGCTTGCTGCTGGGCGAGCACCGCCGTTCCGCCGCCGGCAAGTTCCGGCAGGCACTCACCGCGCTGCGGCTGGAGCGTCGCCTCAGCAAGGAGGAGATCCTTAGGCTCTATCTGCGGCTCGCCCCGTTCGGTGGCAACCTTGAAGGCGCGCGCGCCGCCTCGCTCGCCTATTTCGGCAAAGAAGCTCAGCGCTTGTCGCTCGCCGAGGCGGCGTTGCTGGTCGCCCTGCCACAGGCGCCGGAGCTGCGTCGGCCGGATCGGTCGCCCGCGCCTGCGCAACGGGCGCGCAATCGTGTGCTCGCTCATGCCGCAGCACGCCACATAATCCCGCTCCAAGACGCGCGGCGGGCCATGGCCGAGCCCATCCCCACCAGCCGTCGCGACTTTCCGCAGCTGGCGCCGCATCTCGCCGACGCGCAGGTCCAGCACGACAAGGCGCGCCTGGTGCACCTGCTGACCGTCGATGCCGGCCTGCAGGCCAACCTCGAGCGGCTGGTCGAGGAGCACGCCGCGGCTCAGCCGGGGCGGCTGTCGGCTGCCCTGATCGCGGTCGATCACCGCACGGGCGAGGTGCTGGCCCAGGTCGGATCCCCCGGATATCTCGACGGGGATCGTTTTGGTGCGCTCGACATGACAAGCGCGGTCCGCTCGCCGGGCTCAACGCTGAAGCCGCTTATCTATGGCTTGGCGTTCGAAGCGGGTCTCGCACATCCGCAGACCCTGATCGAGGACCGGCCGGTCAGGTTTGGCGCCTACGTGCCGAAGAATTTCGACCAGGACTGGCACGGGACGGTCACCATCCGCATGGCCCTGGCGCAGTCCCTGAACATTCCCGCCGTCAAGGTCCTCGATGCGCTGGGGCCGGGTAAGCTTTATGGCCGGCTTAAGCAGATGGGCGCTAGCCCGGTGCTGCCCAAGGGGGCCGAGCCGACGCTCGCCTTGGCGCTCGGAGGGCTCGGTCTGCGGCTTTCGGATTTGGCCGCCCTTTACGCCGCGCTCGGCCGTGGCGGCGAGCAGGTGGCGCTGCGCTGGCGCCGCCATTCCGCCGAGCCAAGCACCGAGGCGCCGCCCCAGCGCCTTTTGACCCCCCTCGCCGCTTGGTACGTCACCGATATTCTTCGCCATGCGCCGGCGCCCGCCCACGCCAGGCCCGGCCAGATCGCCTACAAGACGGGAACCTCCTACGGATTTCGTGATGCTTGGGCGGTGGGCTACGACGGCCGGCATGCCGTGGCGGTTTGGGTCGGGCGGCCCGACGGCACGGCCACGCCCGGCCTCGCCGGACGTACGGCGGCCGCGCCGCTGTTGTTCGATGCCTTCGCGCGTCTGTCGCCCCTGCGCACGCCGTTGCCGCCGGCGCCGCCCGGGGCCCTGCGCCAGGCCAGCAGGGAGCTGCCGCCGCCCTTGCAGCGCTTCGGCAACCCTGAGGAGGCAGCCACGGGAGCCTACCTCGACCCGCCGGTGCACATCGCCTTTCCCCCGGACCGGGCCGAGCTCGCCTTCGAGGACATCGACGGCGGCGCCATCCCCGTCAAAGCCCAAGGGGGCGCCTTGCCCCTTGTGTGGCTGCTCGACGGCGTTCCCCTCGATTCCGACGCGGCCAAACGCGAAACGGAAGTCTCGGTCAATGGTCGGGGGTTCTTCACCCTCACAGTTATCGATGCCAGGGGGCGTGACGATCGGGTTACCCTGCGCATAAAGTAAGCTTGCCGGCGATGACGGCCAAACATCGGCCGTACCGGTGAGGGTTGATGCGGCATGGCATCCCGCGGCGCACCTTGGCTCTGCGCGGTCGCCCTTGCGGCGATGGCCTCCTTGCTCGCCTGCAACAGCCAAGACGCCGCATTGCCGACCTTGGGCGTCGACCTCAACGCCACCTCCGTATCTGGGCTCTCTTCGGGGGCCTATATGGCTGGCCAGTTCCAGGTGGCGCATTCGCACATGGTGGTCGGTGCCGGTATCGTCGCTGGCGGACCCTACGGGTGCGCGGAGAGCGCCTATGCGGATGCTATGCCGGGTCCGGGGGCGGCTTTCATCAACCTGTCCAAGGCCATGAACGGGTGCATGCTCGATGCCATGCAAGCCTGGGGCGTGCCCGACCCGCAGCGGCTGGCCGAGCGCGTTCGCAGCCTGGCGCTGAAGGACCGCATCGATGCCATCGAAGGGCTGGCGCAAGATCGCGTTTACCTCTTCAGCGGCAGCAATGATCGCACCGTCCTGCCCTCGATCGTGCGGGCGGCTGCCCAACTTTACGAGCAGCTCGGCGTTCCCGAGGCCAACATCAAGTTCGTCACCGATCTTCCTGCCGGCCATGCATTTTTGACCAGGGGCAGCGGTGTTGCCTGCGGCCGCACGGGGGAACCCTACATCAGCAACTGCAACTACGATCAGGCCGGCGAGCTCCTGCAGCAAATTTACGGCCCCCTGCGCCCGAGGGTCGCCTCACCGGCGGGCGAATTCATCGTCTTCGACCAGCGCGAGTTCACGCGTGACCTCGCAAGCCACGGACTTGGCACCAGTGGCGTCGCCTACGTTCCGGCCGATTGTCGCGCAACCCAGGGCTGCCGCGTGCACGTCGTCTTCCATGGCTGCAACCAGCAGCGCGAAAAGGTGGGTGATGTGTTCGTGCGGGAAGCGGGCTTCCCCGCCTGGGCGGACGCCAACCGGTTGGTATTGCTGTTTCCGCAGGTCACCAGCACCACGGTCAATCCGCAGGCCTGCTGGGATTGGTGGGGCTACACCGGGCGCGACTACCTGACGCGCAATGGTCCGCAAATCGAGGCGGTGCGACGCATGCTGGACCGCCTCTCCGGGCACTCCACCGTCAGCCGCAGCTAGGCGCCCGACCCTCGCTGCTTCAGGCGCCGCGCTCAGCGCCTGCGTGTGCCAAACCGGCCTGGCAGCGACGGCGCCGCGAGACGGTGGCCTTCGCCGGGCTTCTGTTGCATGCTCCGCCGGCAATCAGGGATCGTAACAATCGGGACTTCGTGCATGCTCGCCCCTCGAGATACGCTCAAAATTTGCTTCGCCCATGCCGCCTATCGCATGGCCGAGCGGTTCGCCTGCCGCAATACGGGCATCGCCCATTTCCAGGTGTCCTCGCTCGAGGAATTCAGGACACGCATTCCCGAGGCCCATGTCGTGGTCGTCTCCATGCTGTGGCGCAACGAGTTCATCGACATCGCCAGTAACCTGCAATTTGTCCAATCGATCAGCGCCGGCCTCGACCAATACGACCGCGATCGCATGCGCCAACGCGGCATACGCCTGGCAAGCGCCGCCGGGGTAAATGCCGAGGCCGTCGCTCAGCACGCCATGGCGCTGATCCTGGCACTGAAACGGCAGCTGCATACGGGTCGCGACCATCAGGCCGCCAAGGTCTGGCGCGGCATGATTTCCGAGATCCCTGCGCGCGAGGACCAGCTCAATGGCAAAACGCTACTGATTGTCGGGCTCGGCCGTATTGGCTCCGGCCTGGCACGGCTCGCTCGGGCATTCGAGATGCGGGTGATCGCGACGCGCCGCAATCCGAGCGCCGGGGTTGAGGCAGCCCACGCCGTGTTCGCGCACGATCGGCTGCCAGAGCTTCTGCCGCAAGCCGACATTGTCGCGCTCACCTGTCCGCTCACGCCGCAAACGGAGAATTTGATCGACGCCCAGGCGATCAGCTTGCTGCGGCCGTCCGCCGTGCTCATCAACGTCGCACGCGGCCGCGTGGTCGACGAGGAGGCATTGCTTGCGGCCCTTGGGAGCAAGCGCCTTGCCGCGGCCGGCCTCGACGTGACGCGCGAAGAGCCGCTGCCGCCCCCGTCACCGCTCTGGACCATGCCCAACGTCCTCATCACGCCGCATACGGCGGGGGAGACGCAGCGTTACGAGGATGGTGTGATCGACATCCTGTTGGAGAACCTCGAGCGCATGTGGCAGGGCGAAGCCAGCCTGCGCAATCAGGTGATTTGAGCGGCTTGGCCCTTGTGCATCGCCGCGAGCGGGAGGGCGCGACAGAACCTGATTGGGCCGGGCGCGCTGTTGACAGCATGCCCGATCCCTCCTGAGTATCAAAGGCGGAAGAAAGGAACGGGTGGCGCGCATGGATCTTGAACTCAAAGGCAAAGCCGCGATTGTTACGGGTGGCAGCCGTGGTATCGGTAAGGCCGTCGCATTGGGCCTCGCAAAAGAGGGAGCCAACGTCGCCATCGTCGCCCGGGACCGGGCTGCGCTGGAGACGGCGCGGGCCGAAATCGCCGCGGCAACCGGCGTAAAGGTCGAGGCCTACAGCAGCGACACCGGCGAGGACGAGGCGGTGCGAAGGATGGTCGCCGATGCCGTCTCCGCCTTTGGCCGCATCGACATCCTCGTGAACTGCGCGGCCCAGCCCGGCGGGCAGGGCAAACCGCCGCAGCTGGGCGAGATCAGCAACGAGCACTTCTGGGCCGACATGAACATCAAGGTGATGGGCTATCTGCGCACCGCGCGCGAGGTAGCCCCGCACATGATCAAAGCCCGTTCGGGCCGCATCATTCATGTCAGCGGGCTTGCCGCGCGTTCGACCGGGACCATCATTGGCTCGATGCGCAACGTGTCCGTGGCGGCGTTGACCAAGAACATGGCCGACGAACTCAGCCCGCACGGCATTTCTGTCATTTGCGTGCATCCGGGCCTCACCCGCACCGAAAAGACGCCCGGCGTCGTTGCCGCGCAGGCCAAGGCCCAGGGCGTAGCGGAGGGGGACATCGAGGCCCGTATGGCCGGCCGTAACCTCATCCGGAAAATCGTCACGGCCGAGGAAGTGGCCCATGTGGTCACGTTCCTCGCCTCGCCCAAGGCCATGGCCATCAACGGCGATGCTATCGCCGCTGGAGGCGGCGTCCCCGGCGTAATCCATTACTGACGTTCGCCTCAAGCCACCGCCGCGCACCCGCGCAAGTGAGGTGATGCAAGATCGGGCGGCCAAGCTCGGGATCGCGGCTGAGGCGAGCCGGCGCACCGCCCTGTCGGCGGGGGCGCAGCCTCGCGCGCCGCGGCGCGCGGGCCCCTTCGCACCCTGCGCGCGTAAGGGGTCCGCATGGCCGATTGCCGCGGTGAACGATCGGGCTCTCGCCGGCTAGACGCGCCTTGATCCTTCAACCGCCCAGCGCATCAGGGCCCAGGCGCTACCACCGGTCGCCATACCGAGCAGATAGATCACCACGACCAGGAATGCCAGCGGGGCGCTCATCGAAAGGCCGAGGAAGGAAATGGTGACGTGCTGCAGGTTCTGCAGCGCAAAAATCAAGGTCGCCGCGGCAATAGCCACCACGACCGCCATGTAAACCCATCGCATATTCAATCTCGCCAAATGATCATGCAAAGCCTCAGCGCACGCCTCAGCACGTGCACGCGGCGTCCCTGGCACACCGGATGCCCGGGAACGCTGAGCCGATCCAACCTTCGACGGCGACAAACGCGCCCCACGGCTCTTTGTCGTGCCGCAACGGCGACCGGGTCCTTAAGTCCCCAAAAGACGCTTCAAGCCCAACGATCGGCGGGCGTACCGACGAGCATTGCCCGTAACATTCGATCGCTGCGGGGGGCGCGCGGGCCGATGCTGCCAGAGTATACGCCCAAGCTCTTAACACTTCATCAGCGGTGTCTGCGCATCATCTACGCCTCTGGCGCTCACCGCCCCGGCCAGCGTGCCCTGGCGCCGCAAGGGGGTGGTCAGGCATTCTCAACGTTTTCGCACTCCTCGGGGGTGATTGGTCCCCAAGGGTCAATTCGCGCCTGGCAAGTGGCGGAGGGGTGTGGGGGCAGGGACGGGGTCGCCGGCCCAGTCCGGCGCGGCGGCTGGGCGCGCGGCATGCTTGCCAAGGGCGACCGGGCAACGCCCGAAACTTCAAGGGCTCCTGAGGTTTCAGCGCGGGGGCCGCGGGCAGGGCCTCGGTCACAAATTGGGCCAATGCGTGGCTTACCTCGCCCCAATGCGAGAGAGCGGCGGAGCAGGGAGCGCCCGGGCATGACCAACCCCCGTTGGGTTCGCCTTTTAAGGCTTTGCGTGGCGCCGCTTTGCGCGCTGGCGCTCAGCTTCGCTTGCCAGTCGCGCGCTGAGGCCCTGGAAGAGCAGGCCGGCGAGAAGAGGGCGCTCGATGCCTGCGATCGCAAGCTCTGCGCCATGCTGGTGGAAAAGAAGCCCGTTGGCGAGGACCTCAAGTGTAGCCTCACCAAGACCTGGGCCAAAGCCACCATCAAATCGGCGGAGACCCAGGCCACCAAATGGGGCTTCGGCGACGCACGCTGTACGGTGCAACTCCACATGAGCCGGGCCGAACTCGTCGGTGCCTTGACGGCGCCCGAATACAAACTCAAGGCGGCGCCGCACACCGTCGATTGCGTGGTCGAGGAAGACGGTGCGGCCAAACCGATCAAGGCCACGCTCGCTCCCAAAATCGAGTTCCGCAACGGCAAGGCCGAAAAGGTGCGCATCAACCTCAAGAAAATCGATGGCCCGCTGGGCATCACCAGCGTGTTGTCGGCTGCGGCCACCTTGGAAGACCGCATTGGCCTGTTCCATCGTTCGATGGTCAAATCGGTCAATCGCTACATCGAAAAGCACTGCGTGAACCTGCTCTCAAGCGCGGCTAAGGAGGGGGCGGGCCAGAAATAGATGCGGTGCCACCACCTCGGCGGTTCACGCAAATTTTTTTTCCCTGCCGCTGGCGTCCATGCTAGCGCCCTTGGCTTGGTAAGGCAGGGCAGGATCGAGGCCGATGCGACAGCACAGTTTGCAAAAGGGCGTGGCAGTGCGCAGATGGCTCGCCGGCGCTTTGGCCTTGGGGCTGCTGAGCGCGCTATGGGAGGCTCCCGCTCCGGCCGCCAGCACCAAGCCCCTGGCCTATACCTTCAGCTTCGAGGCGATCGAGGGTGGTCGCATGCCGCTGGAGCAGTGGCGCGGCAAGGTGCTTCTCGTCGTCAACACCGCCTCCTTCTGCGGGTTCACGCCCCAGTACGAGGGCCTGCAGGCGTTGTGGCAGCGCTACTCTGAGCGCGGCCTGGTCGTGATCGGTGTGCCGTCAAATGACTTCGGCGGCCAAGAGCCGAAATCGGAGCGGGAGATCCTGGGATTTTGCAAGGGCGCCTACAACGTCACCTTTCCGCTGACCAGCAAACAGGTGGTCTCCGGCAGTCAAGCGCACCCGTTCTATCGCTGGGCCGTCGATAGCCTCGGCGCCGGTGCGGCCCCGAAATGGAACTTTCACAAATATCTGGTCGGCCGGGACGGCAATCTCCTCACGGCCTTTTCCACGCGGGTCACCCCGCAGGCGCCCGAATTGATTCGGGCGATCGAGGCTGCGCTGGGCAAAGGTTGAGCGGTACCCCAAAGGATTGAGCGGCACTATTTGCTCGACTTGAGCATCGTGCAGAAGTGCTCGAACTGCTCCTTGGTCCACTTCATGTTGGCGTTCCAGCCTTGCCGGCACTCCTCGATCGTCGGATTGACGACGATGGTGGCACCAGGTTGCGCCTGGGGGTTGTTGCTGGAGGGCACGGTGGGATTGGTGGGGCCGGGCTGCGGCGATGGCGCTCCCTGGCCGAAGCTGGCGCCGACGCTGGCGCCCCAAAGGAGGGCGGCGCTCGAGGCAATCGCAAAGGCACGAAGCATTGTTGACCTCTTCAGTGTGGCCGCGAGCCCGCGCAGGGGTGCGCTGCTTTGAGGCTCAACGTGGCGGCGACGGCTCCGTTCCAGGGGAACCCTCTGCCCACGCTCACGTTTCAGCAGAACCACGGCTGGAGCAAACCATGAGCTTTGAAGACAAGGAGGCTGAACTCGGTCTGCTGCTCACACGCATGCAGAACGAGCCTGAGGATCGCCACGAGCTCTATTTGCTGATTAGGCAGAAGCTCAATGAGCTGAAGGCCTTCGGTATGCCGCTGCCTGAGACGCTCGTAAAACTGGAACGCCAGTTGGAGGCGGAATTCGAAGCCGAGCAGGGTGGCTAATCGTTGCGGGCGGTGGCAAGGCACCCCCTTTTGAACGGGCGGCGCCGCCGCGGCGCCGCCCGTGCAGGAAACGAGGTTCAGTGCGCGAGGGGTGTGCGCGCCAGCCGGCGCGCCCGCGTGGCCTTGCGGCACAGCCCGGCGATTTCGCGTTCCGCCGACTTGAGGCTGGGCGCGGCGCCCGCTGCGCTACAGGGATCGGTGTAGCAGCGCCAGTGATAGCCGACGCGCCTGCCGACCTTGATGGCCGATCCGACCGGCAAATGCGGATCGTCCGCGAAAAAGTTCACGACGCCTGTATGGCGGCAACGTTTTTTTGACAGCATCTGACCCTCTTTTGTACGGTCAATTGTCTTCCCCTCCTTGCCGGCGTCTCTAATGCAAGAGTGTGACGAGCCTGCGACCGGCGCGAGGCTGGCTTGGCGCGGGCCACCTGGTGTTGCAAGGAAAGGCGGCGCAAAAAAAAGTTGCCTGGCGGCCGCGCTTGAGATGGGAATTCATTCCTCGCACTTGGACGCTACGGGAGGAGGCTGGCATGCCAGAGCAAACTGGGCGGCAACATCGCGCAGGTGCCATGGCGCGCGCCCGCGGCTATGTGGAGGGCGGCGCGTTCGAGCGCGACCTTGCACGGCGCGTGGCCTTCAAGACCGAGAGCCAGAAGTTGCCGCACAGCCTGGCCCAGCTGCGCGCCTATCTCGAAGAGGAGATGGTCCCCGCCTTCGCCCGGCTCGGCTTCAAGAGCCAAATCTACGACAATCCCGTGCCTGGCCAGGGCCCGGTGCTGCTTGCCCAGCATTTCGAAGACGCGCGCCTCCCGACCGTGCTCGGCTACGGACACGGCGATGTCATCCGCGGGCTCGAAGACCAGTGGACGAAAGGCAAGGGCCCCTGGATTTTGGCCCGCGACGGCGAGCGCCTCTACGGGCGCGGCACGGCGGACAACAAGGGCCAGCACACCATCAACATGGCCGCGCTCGACGCGGTCAAGGCGGAGCGCGGCGGCCGGCTCGGCTTCAACGCCAAGTTCATCATCGAGATGGGCGAGGAGGCGGGTTCGAAGGGTCTGGCGGAGCTGGTGGCGGGCCACAAAGCCCAATTTGCCGCCGACGTGCTCGTTGCTTCGGATGGTCCGCGCGTCAAGCCGCAGCGGCCCACCTTGAGCCTCGGCTGCCGCGGTGCCCTCAACTTCGATCTCATCTGTGACTTGCGCGAGGGCGCCCACCACTCCGGCAATTGGGGCGGCCTCATCGCCAATCCGGGCATCATATTGGCGCACGCGCTGGCCTCGATCACCGGCGCCAAGGGCGAGCTTCTGCTCAAAGCGTTGCAGGCACCGCCGATGTCGGCAGCCGTCAAGGAGGCGCTCGCCGACATCGAGATCGACGCGGGAGAAGAGGGTCCCGCGGTCGATGCTTGGTGGGGGGAGCCGGGGCTTTCGCCAGCCGAGCGGGTTTACGCCGCCAACGTGTTCAACGTCCTGGCCTTCACCACCGGCACGCCGGGCCGACCGGTCAATGCCATACCGCCCAAGGCGGTGGCCAACTGCCAGCTGCGTTTTGTCGCCGGCACCGATACGCAAGCGATCCTGCCGGCACTGCAGCAGCATCTCGTGGCGCACGGCTTCGGTTCGGTGAAAGTGACCGGGCCACCGCCGGCGAACAGTGGCGGGTTTGCCGCCACGCGCACCGAGCCCGATCACCCCTGGGTTGCCTTCGTCGCCCAATCGTTGCAGCGCTCCGACAACAGCAAACCGGCCCTGATACCGCAGACCGGAGGCTCGATCTGCAACGATGTCTTCACCGACATCCTGGGTTTACCGACGATCTGGATTCCCCACTCCTATGCCGCCTGCTCCCAGCACGCACCCGACGAGCACATGTTGCTGCCGCTGGCGCGCTCGGCCGCCCAGTTGATGGCGGGGCTCTATTGGGACATTGGCGAGGGCAAAGCGCCCCGCCCGGAACAAACCTGAAGCGGCCGGGCGGCCTCGGCAGCCCTGGGAAGCTCGCGGGGCAGCCCGCGCTAGATCGGGTGTGCCGGCGTGCGGCGCCGGGCCGGACCTCGCCCTTTTTCTGCGCGGCGCCGCGAGTTAGCGATCGCGGTTACGGCCCCCGGCCCAGCGTCTTGCGGCGTGTGCGGGATGTCGACCATGCTGTTGCCGCATCATCTCCATAAAAAGCGCGGAATCCCGGGGCACGCGCAGTAGGCCCTGGTGCGGGCAACGTCAAGAGAGGAGACGCCGGCCATTGACATGCCCGTAGACTGGACGCTCCGCTCCGCCGGGCGCCATGTGCGCAATCCGCTCGCTATCTATGCGGGCCTGGCGCTTGCCGGTATGGCGCTTATCATTTTGACGGTCGCGCCGCTCGCCTCCAAGGTCGTGCAGCGCTGGTCTCAGCGTGACGTCGAACTCAGGTCTCGGCTGGTCTTCAACTCCATCCGCGATCAGGTGGCCGCGGGGCTCGCCCAGAGCAATGGCACCAATCTCGTCGGCTTTTTCAACCGTATCGCCGAGGACGAACGCCTTTTGGCATTGGGATTTTGCAGCGATGCGGGCCAATTGTTGCATGCCACCAAGCGTCTACCGCCGAGCGTCGACTGCGCGAGCGTGGCACGCACCAAGAACGACACCCTGGCAACGGTGTTCGATGCCGGCCGTCGGCTGCTGGTGAGCGCCTTTCCCATGAGCGCCGGCGCGGTGCGCGGCCACTTTATCATTTTGCATGACCTCAGTTTTGTAGATGAGCGTGCCGCCAAGGCGCGCCTTTACGCGGCCTCGGCTTTGGTCGGCGGCATGGTCGGCACCGGCCTGCTCGCCGCTGCGATCATGCTGGGCGCGCTGCGGGGTTGGCAGCAAGTTGTCCGCTCGGCGCTGGCCGATGTGCGGCAAGGCATTGAGCCGAGTGCGCGCCGGGCCGATCTTTTACCCTTCACCTCGGACATGCGGCTCTTGCTCAGAGACCTGCGCGCCGAGCGCCGGGAGGGCGACGGGCTGCAGGTGCAGTGGTCGCCCCAGACGCTCAACCTCTTGCTAGAGGAGCGTCTGCCGGACACGGAAGTCATCGCCGTTTCCAACCGCGAACCCTACATCCACAACCGCAAGAATGGCGCGGTGGCGCTGCAGATCCCGGCCAGCGGGCTGGTTGCGGCCCTGGAGCCCGTGATGCGCGCCTGCGGCGGCAAATGGATCGCGCACGGCAGCGGCAGCGCTGATCGGGAGACCGTGGACGCGCGCGACCATATCCGCGTACCGCCCGGCGATCCCGCCTATACCTTGCGACGCGTCTGGCTGAGCGAGGAGGAGCAGGACGGCTATTATTACGGCTTTGCGAATGAAGGGCTCTGGCCGCTGTGCCACATTGCCTTTGTGCGGCCGACATTCCGGCTTGAAGATTGGCAACAATACGTGGCAATCAACCAGCGTTTTGCCGACGCGGTGGCCCAAGAGGCGAGCCGCGACGATCCCATCGTACTCATTCACGACTATCACTTTGCCCTGCTGCCCGCGATGGTGCGCGAGCATCTGCCGCATGCGACGATCCTGACGTTTTGGCACATCCCCTGGCCTAACTCGGAGACCTTCTCGATCTGCCCCTGGCGCGAGGAGATCATGTATGGCTTGCTTGGCAGCACCATTCTGGGCTTCCACACGCAGTTTCATTGCAACAACTTTCTGGAGGCGACCGATCGCTTCGTGGAGAGCCGGATCGATCGCGAGCAGGCGTCGGTCACGGTGGCCGGACGCGAAACCATGATCCGGCCCTATCCCATTTCGATCGAATGGCCCCCGTCGGCGCTTGCGGGCCAGCCACCGGTGGCCGAGTGCCGTGAGGCCGTCAGGCGCCGCTTTGCCCTGCCGCCCGCCACACGCATCGCCGTGGGCATCGAAAGGTTCGACTATACCAAGGGCATTCTCGATCGCATGCGCGCCATCGACGATCTCCTCAGGCGGCAGCCCGCGTGGAAGGGCCGGCTCGTGTTCATCCAAGCCGCCGCGCCCACGCGCGGCAAACTAGCGGCCTACAGCGCGCTCCAGTGCGAAGCCGAGCGACTTGCGGAGGAAATCAACTTGCGGCACGGCAGCGCAACCTACAAGCCGATCGTGCTGGTCATACGCCATCATGATCCCGACGAGGTATTCGAGCTCTTCCGCGCCGCCGATGTGTGCGTAGTTTCGAGCCTGCACGACGGCATGAACCTAGTAGCCAAGGAATTCGTGGCCTCGCGCGACGACGAGCAGGGCGTGCTGATCCTGTCGACCTTCGCTGGCGCGGCCCGCGAGTTGTCCGAAGCCTTAATGGTCAATCCCTATGACACTTACGCGATGGGCGAGGCCTTGGAGCAGGCTCTGCTGATGCCGCCCGCCGAGCAGCGCGAGCGCCTGCGCCTCATGCGCGAACTCGTGCGCGTGCGCAATGTCTACCGTTGGGCAGGCCAAATGCTGCTCGACGCGGCCCGGCTGCGCAATCAGCAGCGGATCGTCGCCAGCATGGTCGCCGAAACGGGGGGCTGAGCACATTCGGTTGCGCGCGCGGCGCCCGCAGGCAACAGCTTCTAAGAGATCAATTCCCTCCTTGGCCTTGCCGGCAAAGGTTCGCCAAGTGCGCCGGCCGCGTCACGGCGCGGGGCGCAAACCTTCCCGATGTCTTCAGCTTTCGCCCGAGGCGAGCCGCCGCGGCTGCGGGCCAAGATCCCGGCGGGGCGGCCGCGGCGGGCGCTTGACCACCCAGGTGGGCCGGGCGAGAAGGCGGGCATGTGGCTTTTGCTCAAAATCGCCGTTGCCGCGCTATGCGGGTGTTTGCTGCTTGTGCTCGTTGCCTATTTCGGCCAGCGCAAGCTCATCTACTTTCCCGATCGCACTCGCGTGCTGCCGAGCCAGCTTGGCCTGCCGGGTGTCGAAGAGCGCGTCCTCAAAACGCCGGATGGGGAGCGGTTGATTGCCTGGTATGCCAAGGCCCGGCCAGGCGAGCCGACGCTGCTTTACTTTCACGGCAACGGCGGCGGGCTGCGTGAGCGTGCCGAGCGCGTGAGGCAGTTGAGTGCGGAAGGCTGGGGCGTCTACATGATGGCCTACCGCGGCTATTCCGGCAGCAGCGGCACGCCGAGCGAAATGGCCAACGTCGCCGACGCGCGGCTCGCCTACGGCGCCTTGTTGCTGGAAGGGGTCGCGCCAGAGGCGACGATTGCTTACGGTGAGTCGCTAGGCACCAACGTGGCGACCCGTATTGCGGTCGAGCGGCGCGTCGGCGGGCTGATCCTCGAGGCGCCCTACACCTCGATCGCCAAGCTGGGCGGCCAAATCTATCCCTACCTGCCTGTCGACCTGTTGCTGATCGACCGCTACGAGACCGACAAGATCATCGCGCAGGTCAAAGTGCCGATCCTCATCGTGCACGGTCGACGCGATCGCACGGTTCCTGTCGAAATGGGCCGTGCGCTTGCGGGCCTGGCGCAGGCGCCTAAGACCCTCGTGGTGCTACCGAACGCGGGGCACAATGACCTATACCGCGACGGCAACGATGCCCTCGGCGTCGTGCGCAACTGGGTGCGCGCGCTCGCCCGCTGATTGGGGCAAAAGCTTGTGGCGAGCGCCTGCGAGGGTTAGCGCGGGCCGCCGAAACCGCCGCTGCGCGGCGGGCCGCCTGGGCGACCGCCGGCCTTCGGTGCCCCAGGCTTGGGCGTCGCCGCCTTGCCGGGCAAAAGGCCTTCCCGCTGGGCGCGTTTGCGCGCGAGTTTGCGCGCACGCCGGACGGCCTCCGCCTGCTCGCGGACCCGTTTCTCGGAAGGTTTCTCGTAATAATTCCGCAGCTTCATCTCGCGGAAAATACCCTCGCGCTGCATCTTTTTCTTCAGCGCCTTGAGGGCTTGATCAACGTTATTGTCGCGAACCTGAACCAGCAAGCGGTGTGTCCCTTGTTGTGCCTAGGTGCCTGTGCCGAGTTGCCTGTCCCCATAACGCGTCGCCCCTCAGCGCAAAGAAAGTTGCGCCCGGAGCTGACGCCTCATGCGTTGCGAGGCTTCTAGCAAAGTGCCGCTCATCTGTCCATCGTCCGCGGGATCGGGATGCCCTTTTGCGGCGGCGCCCGGGCTCGGGCGCCATTAACCAGATCTGACATTTTTGGGCCCTTCTGGCGGCGAGAAACCGGGGATTGCCACCGCCGCAGGGACCGCGCGGCAGGGCTACGCCCCCTCAGCGCTGGGCCTCGCTGAGGCGTGGCTCATCACGCTGAATCGCCCTCAGCTCCATCCTTGCTCGGATCCTCAATCGGCACAGCGGGCAGGTGGCGGGGCGCCTGCCGCGCTCCCCCGGGGCGGCCGGTCGCGCCGCCGTCGCCCTTGAACTCGAGAGCGAGGCGGAGGCGGTGCTGCGCCTAATGGATGCCTACGTCGAGGCTCAGGAACGATATTCCGTTTGCCTGGCGCAGGCCGACCGGCGCCTGCCCACGCTCGCCACGCCGCAGGAGATCGGCGTCATGGCCACGCTCGCATCCTGCCCGGTGCGGGGCTGGAGGACGCCAAACAGGTGGCCGAGCGCATCGACAACAAGAACGGAACGGAGATCGGCAGGATCACGGCCTCCTTCGGCATTGCCCAGCTCAAGCGTCGGTGAGGATGCCCACAAGCTGGTGCAACGGGTCGATGCCAAGCTCTACGAGGCCAAATGCGCCGGCGTAACCGCGTCGTTGCCGCCGAGCGTGCGGTCGCCTTCTGACGGAGGAGACCCCCGCGGCCTGCCTTGCCGGGTTCCTCTTCGCCTGCGCTCCGGTTAGGCTGGCCTAAACCCTCACGCTTTGGCCGGAGCAAATCCATGATCCCCAACGCCTACCGCCGCGTCGTGCTGGTGCGTCGTCCGCCCGCAGAGCCCGCCGAGTCGGATTTCCGCCTCGAGGAGGTCGCCATGCCGGAGCCGGGCGAACGCCAGATTCTCGTGCGCAACATCTACCTCTCGCTCGATCCCTACATGCGCGGGCGCATGCGGGATGCCAAATCCTACGCGGCGCCCGTCCAGATCGGCGAGGTCATGGCCGGTGGTACGGTCGGCGAAGTGGTGAAATCCAATCATTCCGACTTCAAGGTGGGCGATATCATCGAGGATCGTCTGGGCTGGCAGGAGTATGGGATCGGTCCCAGTCCGGCGGCGCGCCGAATCGACCCCGCGCTTGCCCCGATCTCGACGGCCAACGGCGTCCTTGGCATGCCCGGCATGACCGCCTACTTCGGTCTCTTTGAGGTCGGCCGGCCAAAAGCGGGAGAAACCGTGGTGGTCTCGGCGGCGTCAGGTGCGGTTGGCCAGCTGGTCGGCCAGCTCGCCAAGATTAGCGGCTGCCGCGCCGTCGGCATCGCCGGTGGCCCCAAGAAGTGCGCGTTTGTCAAAGACACGCTCGGTTTTGACGCCTGTGTCGACTACAAGGCCGGCCATGACCTCAACGAGGCGATAAAGGCGGCCTGTCCGAACGGGGTCGACGTCTATTTCGACAACGTCGGCGGCGCCGTCAGCGATGCGGTCTTCCTCAACCTCAACTTCTGGGCGCGCGTTGCCCTGTGCGGCTCCATTTCGCAATACAATGCCGCCGCGCCCGAGCTCGGACCGCGTCTGTTGGGACTGTTCGTGGGCCGTCGCGTGAGCATGCGTGGCTTCATCGTTTGGGATTTCAATGGCCAGTATGCCCCGGTCATGCGCCAGATGGGTGAATGGGTGCGCAGCGGCCGTCTCAAGTACAAGCAGGACATCGTCGAGGGCATCGAGAAGGCCCCGGCCGCCTTCATCGGCCTTTTGCGCGGGGAGAACTTCGGCAAATTGCAGGTGCGGCTCGGGCCGGATCCGACGGCGCGCTAGGCAACGATCACACAGCGCTCGCGCGGCGGGTGAGCCGCGTGATGTGTCCCATCTTGCGGCCGTCGCGCGCCTCGCGCTTGCCATAAAGGTGCAGGCACAGCCCGGCTTCGGCCGCCAGCTGGGGCCAGTTGAGCGCCGCGGCGCCGATCAGATTGGTCATCTGCGCGTCGGAGTGGCGCTCGGTGCTGCCAAGGGGCCAGCCGGCGATCGCGCGAATGTGGTTTTCGAACTGATTGACGCCGCAGGCGTCGATGGTCCAGTGCCCGCTGTTGTGCACGCGGGGGGCGATCTCGTTGACGAGGAGCCGCGCCGGCGCCGGCAGATCCGGGCCCAAGTAGAACATCTCGACGGCCAGCACGCCCACGTAGCCAAGCGCGTTGGCGATGCTGGCGCCGATCTCGCGGGCGCGGGCCAGATCCTCCTCCGGCAAGCCCGATGGCACCGATGAGCGGTGGAGGATGCCACCCCTGTGCTCGTTGACGGGGCAATCGTAGAACGCCAGCGCCCCATCGGCGGCGCGCACAACGAGGGCGGAGAGCTCGGCGACAAAGCTCAGGCGCTGCTCCAGCACGGCTGGCCTGCCGCCAATGTCGGCAAAGGCACGCTGGGCGTCATCGCCCGGCGCGAGGCTCACCTGACCCTTGCCGTCGTAACCGAAGCGCCGGGTCTTCAGGATCGCCGCCGCGCCGAGCTCGGCGAGCGCCGCGCGGGCGCCTTCCGGACTATCGGCAGGCCGAAACGGCGCCACCGGAATGCCGAGCCCCGTCAAAAACAGTTTCTCGGCCAACCGGTCCTGCGCCACCTCCAACGCCTTGGCCCCGGGCCTCACCGGTAGAAGGGTTGCCAGATGGCCGGCGGTCGCAAGGGGCACGTTTTCGAACTCGTAGGTGACCGTGTCGACCAGCTTGGCGAACGCCGACAGGGCCGCTTTGTCGGCGAAGCCGGCTTTGGTGGTGCGGGTGGCGACGTCGAAGGCGGGGCCGCTGTCCTCGCAATAAATGTGGGTCTTGAGGCCGAGTCGCGCCGCCGCCAGCGCCAGCATGCGGCCGAGTTGCCCGCTGCCCAGGACGCCGATGGTTGAGCCCGGCGGGAGTGGAGGCGCCATGCCGTCAGGCATCGTCCCTCGGTGCCTCTGGCACGGCCGCCGTTTGCTTGGCGCGCAAAAGCTCGAGCCGCTTCGCCAGTTCCTTGTCCTCAAGCGCCAAGATCTGTGCCGCGAGCAAGCCGGCATTGCTGGCGCCCGCCTCGCCAATGGCGAGCGTGCCCACCGGCACGCCAGCCGGCATCTGCACAATCGACAATAGGCTGTCCTGGCCGGACAGCGCCTTGCTGGCGATAGGCACGCCGAGCACCGGCAACGTTGTCATCGAAGCGGTCATGCCGGGCAAGTGCGCCGCGCCGCCGGCGCCTGCGATGATCACCAAAAGGCCGCGCTCCCTGGCGCTCTTGGCGTACTGATAAAGGCGATCGGGCGTGCGGTGCGCCGAAATCACCTTGGCCTCGTAGCCGATCTCAAGGTCCTCCAGAACCTCGGCGGCGCGCTTCATGGTGGGCCAGTCCGAAAGACTGCCCATGATAATGCCGATCTTGGCCTGCCGACCCATAGCTAACCGTTGGCGTTGTCGCGACCGCTGCTCTTAGGACCGAAGCACACGCCATGGCAAGCCGCAGGCGCCCGCGAGCTGGTGAAGAACGTAAACTTCCTCACGCGATGATGTCCGGCAACAGCTGATCTTCGACGGCCTGAATACGATCCTTGAGCGCCAGCTTCTTCTTTTTGAGGCGCTTGATCAGCAATTGATCGGCAGACGCCAATTCTTCCTGCGCCACGATCTCCACATCGAGATCGCGGTGCTCGGCCCTCAGGCGCGCCAGTAGCGCGCGCAATTCGCGCTCGTCCGGTCGCTGCATCTGCCGTCTGGCACCCCAACCGGGAAAGCCGCCTGCACTCTTATGATCCTATACTTATCGCTGACCGGGGGCTTCAGGCAAGCCTTTGTGTCAAAGGCAGAAAAAAGCCACGGCGTGGGATTGCTAAAGGGGGGCGCGAGATCCTGTTCATGCGGCTCCGCAACGGTTAGACAAGTCGTCGCAATCATGTCACACTACTCTCCCTTCAACTTCCCCCCGGAGGGCAAGATGACGCTTGCGGCACATCTCGCTGAGCTTTCGGAAAAGCACCGGCTTCTGGAAATGAAGATCCAAGAAGCCTTGGCGCATCCAGGCGCCGACGATCTCGAGATCACCCGGTTGAAGCTCGAGAAACTGAAGCTCAAAGACGAGATGGCGAAGCTTCAAAAGCAAACCCGGCACTGATTTAAGCGCCGGCTTTCGAGTGGCGATTCAGGCGGACGGCGCCGGCCCTTCGTGGGCGCCGCATGGGGCGTGTTGCCCGACCGCTCTCGCCCGGCTCATGCCATCCCCTGAGCGCCGCGTGCGGTAGCAAAGGGGCCTAATGCGGTAGCAAGGCCCCTTGGGCCTGACGCCAGGCTGCGATGCCGCCGTGGATATGGCAGGCCGAGGTCAGGCCCGCGTCTTGGGCGGCTTGCACCGCCATGGCCGAGCGCTCGCCGAATGCGCAATAAAAAACAAGGCGTTTGCCCGTGGCACAGGCGAGCTCGTAGAGGATGCCGCCGCGGCGAATGTTGTCCTCCAGATCGGCGTAGGGTGCGTGCAGCGAGCCCGGGATAGCGCCGTGTTTGCTGCGCTCGCTTTGCTCGCGCAGATCAACCAACGCCACGTTTTTTTCTTGAAGCAGCGCCATCGCCTCAACGGCGTTGAGCGCCCAGCCCTTGCGCGCAACCTCGTCCTGGGCCAATCCCTGGCGCAGATTGGCCGGTACGGCCACGTCCATCATCTTCGGGTTGGGCAGATTGAGGTTGCTCATAAGGTCCACGTATTCGTCGACCGATTTGACCTGCAGCCGCGGATTGTAGCGCTTTTCCTCCCCAATGGTGGAGACGGTGTCCCCCTTATAGTCGTGGGCGGGAAAGACCAGGGTCTCCTCGGGCAGTCGCAAGAGCTTGCCAAAGAGCGATTCGTATTGGTCGCGCGCGCTGCCGTTCTGAAAGTCGGTGCGGCCCGTGCCCCGAATCAAGAGCGTATCGCCCGTGAACACACGATCGCTCAGTAAAAAGCTATAGGAGTCATCCGTGTGCCCCGGTGTGTAGAGCACGTCGAGCGCCAGTCCCTCGATGGTGATCTTGTCTCCCTCAACAACGCGCATCGAGACCACGTCGACCCTGGCGTTCTCCCCCATCACCGTGACGCAGTGCGTGCGATCGCGCAGCGCGCCGAGCCCGGTAATGTGATCGGCATGGATGTGGGTGTCGACCGCCTTGACCAGCTTGAGGTCCAGCTCCCGCACGAGCTGTAGGTAGCGGTCGACCTTCTCAAGCACAGGATCGATGATCAGCGCCTCCCCGCCCCGGCGGCTGGCAATGAGATAGCTGTAGGTGCTGGAGACGCCATCGAAGAGCTGGCGGAAAATCATCGCAACCTCCGCGCAGATTGCACATGATTTGTTCTAGCACAATCGGGCTCGGCTAGGCAGATATTCCACAGTGGGCCGCACGTCTGCGCCACGCCGCGAGCGCCGCGAAGCGGGGGCCCGGCCCTCGCGCCGGGCGGCGACCCGGGCCAAAAAACCCAAGCAGCAGGGCCGTTGTTACGCAGCAAATAGGCGTTTCCCACGCCAGTCACGTCGGGGACCGCCCCCCGGAGGAGCCGTGGGGGCGGGAGCCAGGGTCTGACCGCGCTCGCGACCCCCGGGGATCAGCGGGGCTGCGGCACGATCCGGATGTAGGGCTTGGGCGCTTTCCAGCCCGCCGGGTACTGCTTCTTGGCCTCCTCGTCGGAGACCGAGCCGGCAATGATCACCTCCTCGCCGTCCTTCCAGTTGACCGGCGTCGCCACCTTGTGCTTGGCGGTCAGCTGGAGGGAATCGATGACCCGCAGCACCTCATCGAAGTTGCGTCCGGTGGTCATGGGATAGACCAGCACCAACTTGATCTTCTTGTCAGGCCCGACAACGAAAACGTTGCGCACGGTTTGGTTGTCGGCGGGGGTACGCCCTTCGCTCGAGCCGGTGGTTTCGGCTGGCAGCATGCCATACAACTTGGAGACCTTAAGCTCGGGATCGCCGATCATTGGGTAGTTGGGGGCGTAGCCCTGCGTCTCCTTGATGTCCTCGGCCCATTTGGTGTGCCGGTCGATCGGATCGACGCTGATGCCAATGATCTTGACATTGCGCCGGTCGAATTCGGGTTTGATCTTCGCCATGTAGCCGAGTTCGGTGGTGCATACAGGCGTGAAATCCTTGGGATGGGAAAACAGCACGGCCCAGGCGTTTCCGATCCAATCATGGAACGCGATGCGGCCAGCCGTTGTTTCGGCGTCGAAGTCGGGGGCGGTATCTCCAATTCGCAGCGACATTGAGACCTCCTACAGGCAACTTGGCTACAGGCAACTTGGCTACAGGCAACTAAGCTTCGCTCGGGCGCCAGGTAGCCGGCATTTAGCCGCCCATTAGCACCCGCACCACCCCCTATCAACACCCCCTCGAACCCCTGATCAACCCCCTTTCTCAGCTTCGGGGCCGGCCGCGGCGCGGCCCAAGCGATGGCCGCCCCGGCCGGCGCGCGCCCCCAAAAGCTTAAGGAAAGTCTAGCACGTACGGTGTGCCTTGGCGCCCCCGGGTTACCCTCACGTTATCGTCTTATGAGGCTACACCAGCGTAGGGAAAGTCTCGGTCCGGAAATGTTGCGCGCTCGAGTAGATCCGGGCAGGAGCGCCACGCTCATAAAGGACTACTCGGCGGTGCTGGGCCGTCGCCTGGTTTGCCGAACAGCGTGCGCGTATCGAAACCGGGCTCGCCAGCAAGGTAAAATCCAAATCATCGCCAACGTGAGCCATGAGCTGTGCACACCGCTCAACACCATCACCGGCTTTGCCAAGCTGCTCGGCGAGCAGCGATAGCGCCAGCACAGGGACGGCCAGATCGTTGAATATGCCGAGCTCATTCGCGACGCGGTCACCCGCCTGCTCGCCGTCATCAACTGAAAACGCGGCTGGAATCGATCACGCTGAATCCGCGCTATGCCTTCATGTTCGGATCGCTGACGATTTGCGATAGCATGACGCAGATCCTTGGGCGCACGTTCGGCGTCCCCGTCAACCGCAAGCCCATCACCATCCTTGAGCTCACGGGACCCCCCACCACCATCCTATCGCGTGCAACACCCGTGTTTGCACCGCGCATGGCGAATGACCGCGACCAGGAGATCGTCAAATCGGCCATTGCCGACACGGGCTCCGGTCTACTCGAGTTCCTGTCTGCGCTCGGCTTGCGCGAAGCCGTTGCCTTCGGCGAGGGCGTGACGCTGCCTGTGCATCAAGTTCGATGAACTGCCCGCGCACGCCATGCCGCATAGCTCGAGCGCCAGCTTCAGCAAAATGTGGCAGATGTCGATGGACGATGAGGGTTTCCTCGACAGCAGCGTCGGGCGCTGGCGCAACGCCTCGGCAGCGACGGCCGACGCGGTACAGGGCGCGGGCCCTGTTCGCCGAAAGCGTCAAGCTCGTGCCCCGCTTGCCGTCAAGGCCATGCAGCCCGTCCCAGCCGCGCCCGACGACCGGGCACCTCCTCGCGCGAAAGTTGGGAGCGGCGGGAGTTCGCCGCCCTGCGCCGTGAGCACAATGGTGCCGCCACCCAGCCGACCCAATCCGGCACGGCCGTGCGCGCCACGCGCGAAAAGTTGCCCCACCGCTGATCGCCGCTGTCAGCGCCCAGGCGGTTGCCGCGCGAGCCTGCGGCCCGCGCATGGCCTGGCGCCAGCGCTCTTGCCCCCGCCGCTGCCGCGCTGCTAATGGTGCGGCAAATGGCTGAGGGCGCGTTGATGGGCCACATTTATCCAGTGCTTTTGTCGGGCGGCGCGGGCACGCGCTTGTGGCCTCTTTCGCGGGCCATGTACCCCAAGCAGTTCATTCGCTCGCTGGCCGACGAGGGCCCATGCCTGCTGGCGGCGACGCTGCAGCGCACCGCGTCGGAGCCCGACATCGCCAGGCCGATCATCGTCTGCAACAGCGACCATCGCTTCCTGGTGGAGGAAGAGGCGGCGCTCGCGGGTGTGCAGCCACGCGCCATCGTGCTGGAGCCCGTTGCCCGCAATACCGCGCCGGCCATTGCCGCCGCCGCCCTCATGGTTGCGGCCGACGACCCCGATGGCATTTTGCTGGTCATGCCGTCCGACCACGTTATCAGGGATCGCGAGCAGTTCCTTGCCGCCGTGCGCGGCGCCGCCGAGGTCGCAGCGTCGGGCAAACTCGTTCTGTTCGGGATCAAGCCAAGCGCGCCCAACACCGGCTATGGCTACATCCGCCGTGGGGCGCCGCTTGCCGGCTTCGACAACGTATTCAAGGTCGATGCCTTTACCGAAAAGCCCGATGCGGCGACCGCCGCACAATATCTGGCGGCGGGCAATTACGCCTGGAATAGCGGGATCTTCGTGCTCGGTGTCGCCGCCTTTCTCGCCGAAGTGTCGCGCTTGGCGCCGGCCTTGCTGGAGGCGGTGCGCGCCGCCGTCGCGGCCGCCACGACCGATCTGGGGTTCCTGCGGCTCGATGCGCAAGCCTTTCAGAACGTGCCCAATATCTCGGTCGATTATGCCGTGATGGAGCGCACCGAGGCCGCCGCCGTGATGCCGGTTGATTTTGGCTGGAGCGATGTCGGCTCCTGGTCGTCGCTCTGGGATCTTGCCCTGCGCGACGGGCACGGCAACGCGGTGATGGGCGATGCCCTACTCGCCGATACCAATAATTGTTACGTGCGCTCCGAGCGCGCACTCATCTCCACCATCGGCATCAAGGATCTGATTATCGTCGATACGCCCGACGCCGTGCTGGTGGCGGATCGGGCCAAGGCACAAGATGTGGGTGCGCTGGTCGCCAAGCTCAAGGCGGCCAAGCGCAAAGAGCACGAGCAGCACGTGCGCAACTACCGTCCCTGGGGCTTCTTTGCCACCCTAAACGTTGGTCCGCGCTTCCAAGTGAAGTTGCTGCACATCAAGCCAGGTGCCAAGCTGTCATTGCAGATGCATCATCACCGCTCCGAGCATTGGGTGGTGGTGCAGGGAACCGCCAAGGTGGTGATCGGCGACAGCGAGCGGCTCGTGCGCGAGAACGAGTCCGTCTATATCGTCGCCACCCAGTGGCACCGCCTGGAAAATCCCGGCAAGACCCCGCTCGAGCTCATCGAGGTGCAGATCGGCAGTTATCTCGGCGAGGATGACATCGTGCGCGCCGACGACATCTATCACCGCGCTCCGGAAGAGACGAAGTAGCGGGCCCGCCGGCGCGGAAATCTTAATGCTTGGTCTCACCGGCCGGCGCGCCTGCCACGGCCGGGCCCTCCGCGGCGAGCGGGGCGTCGGCTTGCGGCGCCGTTGCCAGCTCCAGCGAGGGCTGACGCAGCTGCTCCTGGTAGCGGCGGTAGCTGACCGGAATGACGGCCAGGTAGACGACGGTGACAAGGGTAAGCGTCTCGTAAGGGTAGGTGACCAGCAACGCCACCAGGGCGGCCGCCGCGACGAAAATCGGCAGCACGTATTCGCGGGCGATCCGCTCGCCGAGCAGCTTGCCTGAGAAGGTTGGAATGGTGGACACCAGCAAAAACGCCATCAGCAGCGTGTAGCAGGCAATCGGCACCGGCCACATGCGTACGTCGAAGAGGCCGAGCCCATCAAGATAGAGCGGGAGCAGCACGGTAATGGCGCCAGCGGGGGCCGGCATGCCGGTGAAGTAGTTGCCCTGCCACTTGGGCTTGTCCACCTCGAGCATGGCATTGAAGCGGGCGAGCCGCAGGCCCATCGCCAGGGCGAACACGAGCACCGAAATCCAGCCCAGCCCGCGCAGGGTGCCGAGACCCCAAACAAATACGATCACGGCCGGGGCGACGCCGAAATTGACGAAGTCGGCGAGGCTGTCGAGTTCGGCGCCGAACTTCGACTGCGCCTTGAGGGCGCGCGCCAGGCGCCCGTCAACCCCGTCGAGTAGGGCAGCGATCACCACCAGGGCGATCGCCATCTCGTAGCGCAATTCGATCGCCATGCGGATCGCCGTCAGGCCAGCGCACAGGCTGAGCAAGGTGAAAAAATTGGGCAGCAGCATGCGTACGGGGATCTTGTTGTGCCGGAACAGCAGGCGGCCGCGGCGTCGGCGCTCGGCATCTTCGAGCTTGGGTAGGAAGGGATCCATGGCTCAACCTTACCTCCTGCGTCGGCAACTCACTGCAGCCGGGCTTCGCGTTCGGGTTCCTGCGACTTCAAATCGGCAAGCACGGTCTCCCCGCCGACGGCGCGCTGACCGAGCGCCACCAGGGCCTCGCGACCCGGCGGCAGATAGACATCGACGCGCGAGCCAAAGCGGATGAGCCCAATGCGTTGACCGGTGCCGACACTCTCAGCCTCCCGCACGAAGGTGACGATGCGACGGGCGATGAGGCCGGCGATCTGCACGACCGCGATCTCGGTTCCGTCCGGGGCGGCGATCAATGTGGCGCGGCGCTCGTTGAGTTCGCTTGCCTTGTCGACTGCGGCATTGAGGAAGCTGCCTTGCACGTAGACGGAACGCACTATGCGTCCCGCCAGCGGCGCACGATTGATATGCACATCGAAGACCGAGAGGAAAATCGAGATCCTAAGCCGTTCGGTATCGCCGAGGCCCAGTTCGCCCGGCGGGCGCACGCGCTCAACCGCGCAGATCTTGCCATCGGCGGGGGCAATGATGAGGCCCTCGCGCAGCGGCGTGACGCGCGCCGGATCGCGAAAGAAGTAGGCGATCCAGGCCGTCGCCAGCGCGCCGAGCCAGCCGAGCGGTGGCCACAGCAGGAAGAAGAGCAAGGTGATGCCGGCGCCAAGGGCGAGGAACTTATAGCCGTCCGCATGCACCGGCGTGATGTGATCGGCGAGGGTATCGATAAGGCCGTGGCGCTCGGGCACGCTGCCTCCCGGTCCGGTGAAGGAATATCCGCTTTTATGCGCGATCCTTGCGCTCCCGCACTTTCCAAAGTGTGTCGATCATTCCACCGGAATGGCGACGAACCGCAATCCGCCCTTGCCGCTTTCGAGCCGCAACAGCACGGCTTTGCGGCCAGCCTTCTTCACCTTGTCGATACCCTTGGTGACATCGTCGATGGAAGTGACGGCATCCTGGGCGACTTCCACGATCACGTCGCCCGGCTTGACGCCCTTCTCGGCGGCGGGACTGGCGGGATCGACCTCGAGCACAATGACACCCTTGACGTCCTTGCCGAGGCCGTTCTTCTCGCGCAGCTCATCGCTGAGGGGGGCGAGCACAAGACCGATGAGGGAGCCGGCCGGTTTGTTGCCGCTGTCCTTGTCCTTTTCCTTTTCCTTGCCGCGGCTCTTGCCCTTGCTTTTGGGCGGCTCTTTCGGGGTGGCTGCCTTGGCGGCGTCCTCGTCCTCGAGCAGGCGGGCGACGGCCACGCGCAGGTTCTGCTTCTGGCCTTTGCGCAGGATTTCGACGTCGACCTCCTTGCCGATCGGCGTTTGCGCGACGATGCGCGGGAGGCCGCGCATGCTCGTCACGTCCTTGCCGTCGAATTTCAAGATGATGTCACCATCCTGGATGCCCGCCTTGGCTGCGGGGCTTTCGGGGGTGACGCTTGCCACGAGCGCGCCGGTGTTGTCCTGGACACCCAGCGTGTCGGCGAGCTCGTCGGTGATCGACTGGATTTTTACGCCGAGCCATCCACGCCGGGTCTCGCCGAATTGGCGCAGCTGATCGATGACCGCAACCGCGGTATCGGAGGGAACCGCAAAGCCGATGCCGATCGAGCCACCGGTCGGGGATATGATGGCGGTATTCACGCCGATCACCTCGCCGTCCATATTGAACAGAGGTCCGCCCGAGTTACCCTTGTTGATCGCCGCGTCGGTTTGCAGGAAATCATCATAGGGGCCGGAGTTGATGTCGCGCTGCTTGGCCGAAATGATGCCGACGGTCACGGAGCCGCCGAGGCCGAACGGATTGCCGATCGCCATCACCCAATCGCCGACCCTCATCTTGGTGGAGCCGCCGAAGGTCACGGCAGGCAGCGGCTTCTTCGGCGTCACCTTGAGCAGCGCAAGGTCGGTCTTGGTGTCTTTGCCCAGCACCTTGTCGACCTTGAGCTTGGTGCCGTCGTGGAAATTGACGATGATTTCGTCGGCGCCGTCGATCACGTGATTGTTGGTGACGACCAGGCCTTCTTTGCCGTCGATCACGAAGCCCGAGCCGAGCGAGGAGACCTTGCGATCGGCCGGCGAGCGACCCCCCCGGCGATTGAAGAAATCCTCGAAAAATTCCTCAAAAGGTGCGCCCTTGGGCACGCGCGGCAGCGGCACCCCTTCCGGCCCCTTCATGGTCTGGCTGGTCGAGATGTTGACGACCGCATCGATCAGCTTTTCGGCCACGGGGGCCACGCTGGTTGGACCGCGCATCTGCGACAGGGCGGGTGCCAACAAAGCCATGAGCATCCCGGCCGCGAGGCCGCCGCGATAGAAAAGCGCGCGCGGGGCGCCGGCACGCGACCTCGCCCACAGGCTCACCAACAAGGCTCTCTTCGCTGCAACAAGCCGGCTCATGGCCACTCTCTCCTCACCGTCGCCGACAATCACTGTCCGCCCGCATATTCCGATCTGCCGGCCCGCCCTTTGCGCGCCGGCCCCGCTAGCCGCGAACCAGCCAAACCAATACGACGCCCGCCGCCACCGCCGCTGCGCCCGCCGCGCGCAGCGCTTGGTCCGGCATCTGCTGGGCCGCCGTCAAAAGCCGCAGTCCCACCTGGGGGGCAACGGCCCATAACAGGCCCTCAATTACCATAACCAACCCAATGGCAACGAGAAGATCGCTCATTGCTTGGGTTGTGCTGCCTGCGGCGGCGGGTTCGGGTTTGCTCCAGGATTGTTGAAGTACTTGAAGAACTCGCTATCCGGCGCCAGCAGCATGCGCGTGTCTCCCGGCTTGATGCCGGCCTCGTAGGCCTGCATGGTCCGGTAGAAGGCGAAGAAGTCCGGGTCGCGGCTGAAGGCGTCGGCAAAGATGGCGTTGCGCTGGGCGTCGCCTTCGCCGCGCATGCGCTCGCCCTCGCGCATTGCCTCCGCCTTGATGATGGTCACTTCGCGATCGGCGTTGGCGCGAATGCGATTGGCCCCGGCGGAGCCCTCGGCACGGAACTCGGCCGCCTCACGCTGGCGCTCAGCACGCATGCGATCGTAGATGTTCTTGGAGTTCTGTTCGGGCAGGTCGGCGCGCTTAATGCGCACGTCCACCACTTGCAAGCCGAACTCCTTGCCCTCTTCGTTGACCTGATTGGCGATCTGCTTCATGAGGGCTTCGCGCTTGTCGCGCACCACGTCCTGGAAGGTCGACGCGCCCAGCACGCGGCGCAGGGCCGACTCGGTAATCGGTCCGAGGCGAGAGCGCACGTTCCGTTCGTCACGAATGGTTTGATAGAACAGCAGCGGATCGACGATGCGATAGCGCGCGAAGGTGTCGACGACGATGCGCTTTTGGTCGGAGGCCGTCACCTCCTGGGGCGCCGTATCAATGTCGAGGATGCGCTTGTCGAAATAATCCACGGTCTGCACGACCGGAATCTTCCAGAACAATCCGGGCTCGTTGATGATCCGGACCGGCTTGCCGAACTCCAACACAATCGCTTGCTCGTTCACATGCACGATAAAGAACGAGAAGTAGGCGACGGCCGCGGCGGCGCCGAGGAGCACGACGAGGCTCGCAGCGAGGGCTCTCAGCATTGCTCGGTCCCTATTCCTTTTCCTTGCGTTTTTGCAGTTGATCGAGGGGCAAAAATGGCACCACGCCCTGGCCCCCCTTGCTGTCCACGATGATCTTGTCGGTGCCGCCCAAAACGCGCTCCATGGTCTCCAGGTACATGCGTTTGCGCGTAACGTCGGGCGCCTTCTTGTATTCTTCGTAGACCTTGAGAAAACGCGCCGTTTGTCCGGTGGCCTCGGCCACCGACTGCTCCTTGTAGGCCCTGGCGCCCTGCAAGATCCGTTCCGCCTCGCCGCGCGCCTCCGGCACGACCCGGTTGGCATAGGCAAAGGCCTCGTTTTGCAGGCGCTCCATGTCCGCGCGCGCCGCCTGCACATCGCGGAACGCATCGATCACCTGGGTTGGCGGATCGACCTTCTGCAGCTGCACCTGGTCGATGCGCACGCCCGCGCCATAGGCATCGAGCAGGCTTTGCATCAGCTTCTGCACGGCCTGCTCGGTCTTTTGGCGCGCCTCGGTGAGAATGGGCTGAATATTGGATTGGCCGATCACCTCGCGCATGGCGCTTTCGGCCACTTCCTTGACCGTCACCTCGGGGTTTTGGATGTTGAACAGGTAATCGCGCGCATCCTTGATGCGCCAGAACACGACGAAGTCGACGTCGACGATGTTTTCATCGCCGGTCAGGATCAAGCTCTCCTCCGGGACGTCGCGAATGCCGCCGCCAAAGCCGCGCGTGCCCGTGCCCGAGCGCATGCCGACCTCGATGATGCGCTGTTGCGTCACCTTGGGCAGGCGCACCTCTTCGATCGGGTAGGGAAGCCGGAAATGCAGACCCGGCGGCTCCGCGCGCGTCGGCTTGCCAAAGAACATGACAATGCCGAGCTCATCGGCGTTGACGCGGAAGGTGAAGGCATAAAATGCCAGCACCGCGGCCGCCACCACGGCGATCAGAAATACCAGCGAGGTCGGCAGCCCCGAGCCCCCCGGCATCACCTGCTTCAGCTTGTCTTGGCTTCGCTTCAGGATTTCTTCAAGATCGGGTTGATGATGCGGACCGCCGCCGGAGGGGCCCTGCCCCCACGGCCCGCCGCTGCCGCGTCGTCCGCCGCCCCCACCGCTCTGGTTGCTCCAAGGCATCGAATTTGCCGCTCCCGTCGTCGCCTAGGATTGTCGGTGGGCCCCTTCGTTTCGGCACTTCGACCGAAACCGCCCACCGCCGTCACCCAGTGTTGCAAGGAAATCCGCGTGCTGGTCGCTTATAGGGCACACTCCCACCGCGCGCAAATGTGGCTCGCGCCTTGTGCCATATGGGGTTTGCGGCCCTCTACAGACAACGCTTGGGAAGATTAACTTTTCTTACGATCCAGCACGATGAAATCGGCGGAATATTGGTCTGCGGGGCCCCCGAGCATCGCCTCGCGCGCCGTTTCCTGCCAGGTTTCCGGGGGAAAGCTGAAGAGCCGGGTTTCGCCCTCCGGTGCGGCTTTGACCAAGGTCAGATAAATGCGATCGGCCAGCGGCAGGGTGGCGCGGAAGATCTCGGCCCCGCCGATGATGCTGACCTCCTCGACGCCTTTTTGGGCGGCGAGGCGGCGACCCAAGTCGATGGCCTCCTCGATGCTTGCCACCACCGTGCTGCCCGGGGCCTGGAAGTTCGGCTGCCGCGAGACCACGATGTTGTCCCGGCCGACGAGCGGCTTGCCGATCGAGGCGTAGGTTTTGCGGCCCATGATGACGGGCTTGCCAAGCGTCAGGGCGCGAAAGCGCTTGAGGTCGGAGGGCAGGCGCCAGGGGAGGTGGCCCTCCCTGCCGATCACCCCGTTCTCGGCAACCGCAACAACGAAGGCGAGCCGGACTTGAGCCGTCACACCGCCACCTCGGCGCGGATGTGCGGGTGGGGCGCATAGCCGGTGAGATGGAAGTCCTCATCGCGGAAGGCGAAGATCGAGCGGACCGCCGCATTGAGGTGCATTTTCGGCAAAGGCCGGGGCTGGCGCGCCAGCTGCTCGTCGGCCTGCTGCAGGTGCGTCAGATAGAGATGCGCGTCACCGAAGCTGTGCACGAATTCTCCCAGCCCGTGACCGGTCACCTGTGCCATCATCATGGTCAACAGCGCGTAGCTTGCGATGTTGAAGGGCACGCCAAGAAAGACGTCGGCGGAGCGCTGGTAAAGCTGGCAGGAGAGGCGGCCATCGGCCACGTAGAACTGGAACAGGCAGTGGCACGGTGCCAGGGCCATCTGAGGGATGTCGGCGGGGTTCCAGGCCGTGACGATCAGGCGCCGGCTGTCTGGTTGCGTCTTGAGGGCCTCCATCACCTCGGCGATCTGATCAATGCTGCGCCCATCCCCGGCCGCCCAAGAGCGCCACTGGGCACCGTAGATCGGCCCGAGATCGCCACGCGCGTCGGCCCAGTCGTCCCAAATGCTGACGCCGTGGGCGTTGAGATAGCCGATGTTGGTGTCACCCCGCAGGAACCACAGCAGTTCATGGATGACCGACTTCAGATGCACTTTCTTGGTGCTGACCAAGGGGAACCCGGCATTGAGGTCGAAACGCATCTGGTGCCCGAAGACGCTGAGCGTTCCCGTGCCCGTACGATCGGTCTTGCGAACACCTTGCGTGCGCACGCGGCGCAGGAGGTCGAGATAGGCCTGCATTCCATCACTCTAAAGCGATTCCTGACCTAGCCAACGGTCGCGCCGGGCAGGGCCACGAACCGGAGCATGCAAACGATCAGCGAATTGTAGAGCGCGTGGCAGAAGATGGGCACCCTGAGACTGCCGGTGCGCCAGAGCATCCAGGAAAAGAACAGCCCAATCGTGAACACCTCAACAATGCCGATCAGCGAGTAGCCGGCGTGCAAAGCTGTCCACAAGCTCGTGCTGATCAGTGCGGCGCCCGCGAAGCCCGCGCGCGTTTTGGTCAGCGCCGAGAGCAGAAAGCCGCGGAACAGCAATTCCTCCGCTAAAGGCGCCCCGAGACCGACCACGAGCAGGGCCAAGCCCCAGTTCGGGCCCACGGCAACGTCGACGAAGGGCCGGAGGTCGGCGAACATGTCGCCCGATACAAAAAAGTACTGAACAACGCTCACCAGCAGCTGCAAGGCGATCATGGCCAAGATGGCGGTGAGATAGATGATGGGGCCGGCCACGGGCGCCCTCAGCGCCAAGACGTCGGGCGCGCGCCCACCGAGCAGCGCGCTCGCCAGCAGCGTCAAGGCGATGGTGACGCCCTGCCACACGCCAAGCGTCGTCAGCGCCACATGTCCTTGCATTGCCGGGCTTTCGCCAGGGCCGGCGGGGGTGCTTAAATTGGCCACCCCGACAAAAGCGATGGCGGCCAGAATGCCCGCAAGGGTGATAAGCGCCGCAGCGATGACGGCCCACCCCGGACGCCACGGTGTCAGCGTGCGGTAGGCTGGCGCACCCATCAGGAGGCCGCCTGCGCTTGGGGCTGCTTCACTTTCCAACAAGGGTTCCTCGCGGGCGAAGGGCTTGGCTCACGATCCCGCCATCTCTTTGGCTGGCAGGCCGCGCACAGGGAAGCTTTTTTTTGGGGCCGAGTTTTCCTATATTAGAGGAGCCGGATTCGTCCGGCTATGGCGATAAACGGTCATCGCAATAAGCCTATCGGACCCGGGGGCAGTACCCGGCGCCTCCACCACATGCCGCCGCGGGCGGCGGCATCTGATGGGGGCGAACTAGGATCGACGAGGGTGTAAAGGGTGCGCTTTCGCTCGGCATGATACCGCCGTTATCGGGTCAATCAGAATAGTTGCCAATGACAACTATGCTGAGACGGCTCTCGCTGCGTAACGCGGCGCGAAACGTCTGAACGTCAAGCCCTGACGTCTAGCAACGGCAGGCGCGGTATCGGAGGGCACCGGGCAACAGAAGCCCTCCACTACTCGCTTCGCCACGGCCGCCCCGTGGCCTTTTGTTGGTGCATGACGGCAGAGCCGCATATCGACTATGAAGCCCTGGCGCAAGTCGCGATGCGCTCGATGGTGCGCATGGTGCTGGCGCGGGTGGCCAAGACCGGCCTGCCGGGCGAGCATCACTTTTACATTGCCTTTGACACCCAGGCCCCCGGCGTGTCGCTCTCCAAACGCCTGCGCGAAAAATACCCCAAGGAGATGACGGTGGTGCTGCAGCACCGCTTCTGGGACTTGGGTGTCAGCGACGACCGCTTCGAGGTCAAGCTCACGTTCGACGGCATCCCCGAGCGCCTGTCGGTCCCATTCGCGGCCATCAAGGTCTTCTTCGATCCAAGCGTTCCCTACGGCCTGCAGTTTGAGGATTCCGACCTTGCCGGCGAAGCGCTCGGCGCTTCCGAGGCCGGAGGCCAGGAGGCCGCACCCGCCAAGCTGGAAAAGAAGCCGCGCGCGCCGCGTAAGCCTCGCGCGGAGAAAGCCCCCGAGCCCCGGCCCGAGCGACCGGCATCCGCAAGGCCACAAATCGTGGCCTCCAAGCCCGAATCCGGCGATGCCAGCAACGAAAACAAGGTCGTCAGCATCGACGCCTTCCGCAAGAAGTAGGCCCGATGCCGGCGCCACCCCCGCTTCATCTCTTTCGCGGCGAGCAGGCCCTCGTCACCGGGTCGGCGGCGAATATCGGTCGCGCTATTGCGCTCAGCCTGGCGCGCGAAGGCGCCGCCGTGCGCTGTGTGGACGTGGATCGGGAGCGCAACGCCTCGCTGGTGGCCGAGATCCTCGAGGCCGGCGGAAGCGCCGAGGCAGTGACGGCCGACCTCAGCAGCCCAGACGGTTGGCGCGCGGCCCTGCCCGCCGACGGCGCGGCGTTGAGCCTGTTCGTGCACTCGGCTTCACCGCCCCGCAGGGAAGCCGACGGCGCGCTGAGCGTCAGCGAAGAGACCTTCGATGCGATGCTCAACACCAACGTGCGTTCCGGCTTTCTGTTGGCGCGGGCGCTGGCGCAGCGCATGCGTGCCGCCGCCGTCAAGGGCCGCATGCTGTTCATCACCTCGCTGCACGCGGAGACCCCGCGCAATATCCCGCATTACTCCGCCGCCAAGGCCGCCGAGACCATGCTGGTCAAGGAGCTGGCCCGGGCGCTGGGCCCAGCCGGCATTCGCGTCAATGCCCTCGCGCCCGGTGCGGTGCCCGGCGGCGGCTTCAATGCGTCAGCTTTCGACTTTTCCGGCAAGATCCCGCTGGGGCGGCTCGGCAGGCCCGAAGACATGGCCGATATGGCGCTGGCGCTTCTGTCGGACCGCTTTTCCGGCTACGTCACGGGAACGACGGTGGTGGTGGACGGCGGCATCGCCCTCTACAACTGGATCCCCCTGCCCACGCCCTGAGCCGGCGCGCCCGGGGGCAAACGCCGGCTTTGTACCCGTGGGGAGAGACCCGCTGCGGCCGGCCCAGCAGCATCGCTTGAGCCCGCGCCCACCGGTTGCGCAGCGCCGCGCGCGCCGCTATAACGCCCGCCACTTGCGGCTTCTCCGGCGCATTTGCGCCGGTGCTGCTTTCCATCAGGAGTGGTCGCCATGGCCCAGGCCAGTGAAATCAAAGCGTCCGCGCGTCCGCGCGCTGGCAAGGGCGGAGCCCGGGCGATACGGCGCGAAGGGCTTGTTCCCGGTGTGCTCTACGGCGACAACGCCGCCCCGCAAAACATCGCCCTCGACTTCAAGGATCTGCTGCTCGCGGTCGGTCGCGGCAAGTTCCTGTCGACCGTGCACGATCTGAGCATGGACGGCAGCAAGTGCCGTGTGATCCCGCGCGAAGTCCAGCTCGACCCCGTCAAGGATACGCCGCTGCACGTGGATTTCCAGCGCGTCGGGCCCGGCGCGCGCATTCGCGTCAATGTGCCGGTGCGGTTCATCAATGAGGCGCTGTCGCCCGGCTTGAAGCGCGGCGGCGTGCTCAACATCGTGCGCCACGAGGTGGAGGTGACCGCGCCCGCCGATGCGATCCCGGATTACTTCGAGTTCAATCTCGAGGGCCTGGAGATCGGGCGCTCGGTGCACATCTCGGCCACCAAGCTGCCCGAAGGCGTGCGGCCGACCATTATCAATCGCGATTTCACGGTTGCCACCATCGCCGGTCACAAGATCGAAGAGGAAACCACCACCACGCCGGATGCCGCGGCGGCCGTGGAAGGCGTGGCCGCGCCGGAAGGTGCGGAGCCCGCGGCCGCCCCGGCGGCCGGCGACGCCAAAGCCGCCCCCGCCAAGGAGGCCGCGGCCAAGGCCCCGGCGGGCAAGGAGGCTGCCAAGCCGGCAGCCGCCAAGCCCGCGCCCGGCAAGAAATAGTTTTGCGGCGCGGGTGGGGCGCGCCTCTGAGCGGACAACCGTCACATGAAGCTGTTTGTCGGCCTCGGCAATCCGGGCACGGCCTACGCGCGCCACCGCCACAACGTAGGCTTCATGGCGGTCGATTGCATCGCCGCGCGCCACGAGTTGGGGCCCTGGAAAAAGCGCTTCCATGGCCTGAGCTGCGACGGCAGCATCGGCGGGCGGCGCGTCGTGCTCCTGAAACCGCAGACCTACATGAACGACAGCGGTCGCGCGGTGCAGGATGCGCAACGCTTCCTCAAGATAGCGGACGCCGACGTCCTGGTGTTCCACGACGAACTCGATCTGGCGCCTGGCAAGGTGCGGGTGAAGACGGGCGGCGGCAATGCCGGGCACAACGGGCTTCGCTCCATCACCGCGCATATCGGCAACGAGTATGGCCGCGTGCGGCTAGGGATTGGTCACCCAGGTGCCAAACACCTGGTGAGCCACTATGTGCTACACGACTTCGCCAAGATCGACGCGGGCTGGCTCGAGCCGCTGCTCGATGCGATTGGAGATGCCGCGGGCCGACTGGCCGCCGGCGACGAGCAGCGGTTTCTCGCCGAGGTGGCACGTGCCATCGCCAAACCCGGGCCGGCCAAGTCGGGCGAGCCCCGCTCCGGTGCTGGCAAAGATGAGCCGCGGCCGCTCCCCTCCACGGCGGGTGGCACGCGCCGGGCAAAGCCGCTCGGCGCGCTCGCCGACAATCTCAAGCGCTGGCTGAAGGGCCGCGGGCAAACGGACTGAATTCGCATGGGCTTCAAGTGCGGCATCGTCGGCCTGCCGAATGTGGGCAAGTCGACCCTCTTTAACGCGCTGACGCAGACGGCAGCAGCAGAGGCAGCCAACTATCCTTTCTGCACCATTGATCCCAACGTCGGCGAGGTCGGTGTGCCCGACCCGCGCCTGGACCGGGTCGCCGGCCTCGCCAAGTCCGCCGCGGTGGTGCCGACGCGCCTGACCTTCGTCGATATTGCCGGCCTCGTGCGCGGGGCCTCCAAGGGAGAAGGCTTGGGCAATCAGTTTCTGTCCCACATTCGCGAAGTCGACGCGGTTGCCTACGTGTTGCGCTGTTTCGAGGACGCCGACGTCACCCACGTCGAGGGCCGCATTGATCCCATTGCCGATGCCGAGACGGTCGAGACCGAGCTGCTGCTGGCCGATTTGGAGAGCCTGGAGCGTCGTCGCGAGCCACTACAGAAGAAGGCCAAAGCGGGCGAGAAGGATGCCAAGGCGCCGCTCGCCCTGATCGATAAGGCGCTGGCCGAGGTCGCCGAGGGCAGGCCGGCACGCCGCGCGCGGCTTGCCTTCGAGGAGGAGCGCGCCTTCCGTCAACTCCAGTTGTTGACGGCCAAGCCGGTTCTTTACGTGTGCAATGTCAATGAGGCCTCGATTAGGGGTAACGCGCTCTCCCGGAAGGTGCAGGAACGCGCCGCCGCCGAGGGCGCAGGGTCGGTGGTGATTTGCGCCAAGATCGAGGCGGAGCTCGCAAGCCTCAATGAGCACGAGCGGCAGGACTACCTTGTGCATCTCGGTCTCACCGAACCAGGGCTCAACCAGCTGATCCGCGAAGGCTACCGCCTGCTCGATCTCATAACCTTTTTCACCGCCGGTCCGAAGGAGGCGCGCGCCTGGACCGTGCCGGCGGGCACCAAGGCGCCGCGGGCCGCGGGCGCAATTCATACCGACTTCGAGAAGGGCTTCATACGCGCGGAGACCATCGCCTATGCCGATTACGTCGCCACGGGTGGCGAGCTCGGCGCCAAGGAAGCCGGCAAGATGCGCCTTGAGGGCAAGGACTACGTGGTCAAGGACGGCGACGTCATGCTGTTTCGCTTTGCGACGTGAGGCAGGCGCCGAGCGCCCGCCGTCTCAAAGCGCCGCCTCTGTTCTGGCGTCGAAGAAGTGCAAGCGTTCCGGGTTGACGGCAAGGCGCAATTGATCCTGTGCCTTGGCCTGGGTGGCGGGATCGACCGCGGCCACCATGGCGTCCTCCCCGACGCGGACGTCGAGCAGGATCTCTGAGCCCAGTTTCTCCACCACCTCGACGCGCGAGTTGAAGGTGAGCCCCTGCGGGTCACCGGCGCGGGCGACGTGCAGGTCTTCCGGCCTGATGCCGAGCATCAGCTGCTGACCCAAGTGCGCGCGCAAGCGCTCGGCTTGTGGTCCCGGTATTTCGATCTCCAGGCCGGCGTTCTTGGCCGTGATGCGGCCGTTGCCATCCGCCATCGTCACGGAGGCGAAGTTCATGGCCGGCGAGCCGATGAAGCCCGCGACAAACTTGTTGGCGGGCCGATTATAGAGCTCGAGCGGATCGCCAACCTGCTGCACGACGCCGTCCTTCATCACCACCACACGGTCGCCAAGCGTCATGGCCTCGACCTGGTCATGGGTCACATAGACCGCGGTGGTGCCGAGCCGTTGATGCAACTTCTTGAGCTCGACGCGCATCTGCACGCGCAGCTTGGCATCGAGGTTGGAGAGCGGCTCGTCGAACAGGAAGACCTTTGGATGTCGCACGATGGCGCGACCGAGGGCCACCCGCTGGCGTTGCCCGCCGGAAAGTTGGCGCGGCTTGCGCGCCAGGTAGGTGCCGATGCCTAGGATCTCCGCGGCCTCCTTGACGCGCCGGGAGATCTCCTTCTTGTCGAACTTCCTCATCTTGAGGCCGAACGCCATGTTGTCGAATACGCTCATGTGCGGATAGAGCGCGTAGTTCTGGAACACCATGGCGATATCGCGATCCATGGGGGCCAAGTCATTGACGATCTGTCCGTCGATTGAGATGTCGCCGGAGCTGATCACTTCCAGTCCTGCGATCATGCGCAGGGTCGTGGTCTTGCCGCAGCCCGACGGGCCGACGAACACCACGAACTCCTTGTCGCGGATCTGCAGATTGACGTCCTTGACCGCGTGCACGGCGTCGTAAAACTTGTTGATGCCCTTGAGTACGACCTGTGCCATTGGCTCCCGTCCGCCTCCGCCCATTTGCGCCCTTGGCCAGCGTTCTCGCGCGGGCGCCTGTTGTTACTCGTCAGCCCTTCACCGAGCCCGTCAATCCTGACACATAATGCTCAACGAAGAAGGAATAGGCGACCGCCACCGGGACCGAGCCCAGCAGCGCGCCTGCCATCAACGGCCCCCAGAAGAACACATCACCCCGGATCAGCTCGGATGTGACGCCGACCGGTACCGTCTTCTGCGCCGGGGAGGACAGGAACACCAGCGCGTAGATGAATTCGTTCCAGGACAGCGTGAAGGCGAAGATGCCCGCCGACAGGATACCGGGAATGGCCACCGGGATGATGATGTAGAGCATCGCCTGCCAGCGCGAAGCCCCGTCGATGCGCGCGCATTCTTCGAGTTCCTTCGGCACCGCCTTGAAGTAGCCCATCATCAGCCAGGTACAGAAGGGGATGAGGAAGGTCGGGTAGGTGAGGATCAGCGACCAGGAGGTATCGCCCAAATTATAGTTGCGAATGATCTCGGCCAGCGGAATGAAGAGCAGCGTCTGCGGCACCAGGTAGGTGATAAAAATGCCGGTGCCGAGCCCGCCGGCGAAGCGGAAGTTCAGACGCGACAAGGCGTAGCCCGCGAACACCCCGCACACCAATGAAATCGCCGTTGAGATCAGGGCAATGAAGGTGGTGTTCCAGAGCCAAGCCGAAAACAGTGTTTCCTCGAACAAGTACCTGACGTGCTCCAGCGTCGGCTTCGTGGTCCAGAATGGGTTGTAATTCACCGAGTTCCAGGGTCGGTAGAGCTCACCGTCCGGTCGAAAACTGGTGATGATCATCCAGTAGAAGGGAAACAGCAGGAACAAGAGAAAGAAGGCCATGGGCACATAGAAGTAGACCCATCTTCTCCATTTGGCGCCTTCGATCATGGCTCAACGGGTCTCCACGCGGCGGATGTAGAGGAGCTGAATGATGACGATCAAGAGGAGCACCGGGAACATGGCAAGCGAGATGGCCGCGCCTTCGCTCAAAAGACCGGTGCCCACGCCGATCTGGTAGGCATAGGTGGCGAACAAGTGGGTTGCGTTGGCGGGGCCGCCGCCGGTCATGACGTAGACGATCTGAAAGTCGGCGAGCGTCTGAATGACCGAGAACAGGACCACCACCATGGTCACCGGCAACAACAGCGGCCAGGTGATGTGCCAGAACCGCTGCCACGGTTTGGCGCCATCGATCGCCGCCGCTTCGTTGAGCTCCGGGCTGATGGTTTGCAGGCCGGCCAGCAGGCTGATGGCAAAAAACGGCACCCCGCGCCAGATGTTGACGACGATGATGGAAATCATGGCAAGGTCGGGATCGCCGAGCCAGTTGATGCGAGCGGTGATCAGGCCGAGATGGTAGAGGCTCCAGTTAATCACGCTGAAGGTCGGATCGAACATCCAGCGCCAGGCAAAGGTCGACAGCACGGTCGGAATAATGAACGGCAACAGAATAAAGGCGCGCGTGAAAGCCTTGCCACGGAAATTGCGGTTGAGCAGCAGCGCCAGCCACAGCCCCAGCCCCAGTTTGAAAACGGTGGTGACCGCCGTATAGAGGAAGGTGTTGTAGACGGCGGTGCGGAAGATCGAATCGTTCCAGATTTTGTAGTAGTTGGCAAAGCCGACGAAATCGCCGGCCACACCGACGCGCGAGTTCGTGACCGACAGCAAGATGCCGCGCACAAATGGATAAGCGATAAATAGGCCGAGCAACACCATGGTCGGCACCAACAGCAGGAAGGCGAGCCAGCGTTCGTCTTCCAGCACCCGCTGCCGGCGCGGCTGAGGAGGGGTATTGTATGTGCTGATCGCCTCGACTGCCATCGAGCACCCTTTCGCCTCAAAGGCCCCTCGCCGGTACTGCGCACGGGCGGGGGGCTGATTGCGCGAGCTTCGGCCGACCTCCGGCCGAAGCCAGACGGGCTATTTAGCCGTAGATCTTCTTGAGCTCGCCCTCCGCCCATTTGACGGCTTCCTCGGCGGGCATGCCTTGCACGGCCTTGGCGTACATGTCGACGATGATGTACTTGGACAGCACCTCGCCCGCCTTTTTGTTGGATGGGCCGGCATGGCCGGGCGTGAGCCCAAGCTTGCCGGCGACCTTGTAGGGCGCCATCACCGGATCCTCATCCCAGAGTTTGTGTTTCTCCCACTCGGGCGTCGTCGGCGTGGCAAAGCCCTTTTGCGAAATGAACCACTTTTCATAGACCGGTTTGGAATGCGCCCACCGCAGAAATTCCCTGGCGGCCTTCTGATTCTTGGAATAGCTGGGCATCACGTGCGAATGGTAGGTGTGCATCGAGAACTGGCCCGCCGGACCCTTTGGCAGCGGCGAGTGTTGAATGTCCGTCTTCAGTTGCACGCCTTTTTCGCTGATGTACTTGTCCGGATTGCGCAACGATTCGATGTAGATCGAGGCGCCGTTGAGCGTAGCGGAAATGGTCTGCGACAGGAAAGCGCGATTGTTGTTGGTGTCGTCCCAGGCGAGCCCGCCTTCGTCGTGCGCGTCTTTCCAGAACCCGGTCATGAACTTGACGGAGTCGACGGTCCCCTTGCTGTTGATGGCGACGGCCTTGCCGTCGGCCTCGACTTCCTTGCCGCCCCAGGACCACATGAAGGGGTAGGCAAAGACCGGCGCATCACCGAAGGTGTGGCCCAGCGTCTGTCCGATCGGGCGTCCCTTGGCCTTCAGCTTTTTGCCGACCTCGCGGTACTCCTCCCAGGTTTCGGGGAATTTCGAGGCGCCGACCTCGTCGAACCAGGATTTCCGGTAGGCGATCATGCCACCGATGATGGCCCAGGGCATCGACAGCCATTTGGCGCCGTCCCCGGAGTTCGACTTGACGAGCGGATAATGGGTGCCTTCGGCCTTGGCGAGTTCGCCGACCAGGTCCGCCATGTCCACCAAGCTTTCCGCGTAGAGCTGCGGATGGTTGTTATTGAGCATGATGAGGTCGGGACCTGCGCCCGACTGGATGGCGGACGTAATGCGCGGCTGCAAGTCGTTGGCGTTGACGGTCTCGAAGTTGATCTTGAGGCCCAGAGCCTTCTCGCCCTCCGGCAGCAATTCCCGGCGCCAGAGTTGGTCGGAGGCGGGCACGAAATCGTTCCAGCGCAGCCAGTGTACGGTCGTGGCTTGTGCGTAGGCAGGTGGCGTGCGGGTCGCAAGGACGCTGGCCATGCCGCCGGTTGTGGCGAGCGCGGTCGAGCCCTGCACGAACCTGCGGCGGGTAACTTTGGTCATCAGTCATTTCCTCCTTTGACGTGTCCTGTTTTTCCGTCCTTGGCCAACTGTACTATGTAAATTGGCCTGGAACAAAGAACCCTTGTTGCCGGGAGAAGAAAGTGGCGCGCGCAGGGGTTGCGCGCCTTTGCCGCAAGCGATCGTCGCGTGGCAGCCGGCGACTTGTGGGGCCATGGCCGAGGCGGCCGCCCCACGGCGCGGCATATTCGGCAGGATTGCCGGCAACAGTCTTGGCCCCGTTGGGACCAGCCGGGACGCCGCGGGCTGCCGCGCCCGCCGCGTGGTCGGGGCACGCTCGCGGCTGCCGCGGCGAGGCTTGGCGCCCGCCCGGGGGGTGTCGAGGCACTGGCTCACGGTGCGCGGGGCCGCTCACGGCGCGCTCCTTTGAAAGCGCTGAAGCGTGGCGCGATCGACCTCAATGCCGAGGCCCGGTCCTTGCGGGATTGTCACCATGCCCGCCGCATGCTCGATCGGCGCCGTCAGGATCGCCTGGCGAAAAGGATGCTCGGAGCGATCGAATTCCAAGAGGGGCTCGCGCGGGCTGTGACGCGGCGGATTGTGGGGCAGCACGGCCAAGAGCTGGAGTGCGGCGGCAAGGCCAATGCCGGTGCCCCACACGTGCGGCACGCAACGGACCCCGAAGGTGACGGCCATGTCGGCGATCTTCTTGGCCTCGGAAAGCCCGCCGACCGCACAGATGTCGGGTTGAATGATGTCAACGGCGCGGGCGCCGAGCGCCTCCTTGAAATTCCAGCGCGCGAACCACGTCTCGCCGCCGGCGACGGGAATGGGCTGGCCGCGGCGCACGTCCTGGTAGCCGGCAAGATCCTCGGGCACCACCGGCTCCTCGAACCAGCCGATGTCGCAGTCGGCGACGGCGCGACCAAGCGCGACCGCTTCGAGCACGTCGTAGCCATGGTTGGCGTCGAGCATCAAGCCGATGCCGGGTCCGATCGCCTCGCGGCAGGCGCGGATCAGCGCCGCGTCGGCGCCCACGTCAAAGCCGATTTTGAGCTTCACGGCAGAGAAACCCTGGCGCACGTAGCCCAGCACCTCATCGACGATGTAGCTCAGTGGATCGGCGGTACCGCGCCGGTAGGTCCCGGTCGCATAAGCCCGCACCTGGCGGCGCAGCGGGCCTCCCATCAGGACGTGCGCGGGGACCTTGAAGTGCTTGCCCTTGATGTCCCACAGGGCGATATCGACGCCGCTCAAGGCGGTGATGGTGAGGCCCCTCTGTCCCTGGTCGCGAAACTGATTGTAAAGGTGCATCCAGATTTGCTCGCTGGCGAGCGGATCCTGGCCGAGGAGGTGAGGGCGAAACGCCGCGACGATGGGCGCATTGAGGCCGGCCGGACCGAAGCACTCGCCCCAGCCAACGGTGCCGTCCTCACAAGTCACCTCGACCACACAACTGGCGCGCACCGTCGTGCCGGTGAACGACCAGCTGAACGCCTCCGACAGCGGCGCCTCGAGCACGTGCGTTTTGATGTCGGCGATGCGCATGGCTCTCAAGACCGCGCGGCCGGTACAAGTCGCGCAATGCGGCTCGCCGTTTCGGCATTGACCGCTCCCGGCGGCACCTCGCCCCGGGCCAGCTTTGCCACTTGGACAACGCTCTCCAGTGCCTGCCCTTCAACGGCGGCTTGCGTCAGCCCGCCGATGTGCGGCGTCGCCACCACGTCGAGGCGCTGGGCGAGCCGCGGCGTTGGCATCTGGTCGGCCGCGCGTCCCACGTCCATGGCAGCGCCGGCAATCCGCTTTGCCTCGAGCGCCTGGAGCAGCGCGCTTTCGTCGATCAGGTTGCCACGCGAGAGATTGATCAGGAAGGCGTCAGAGCGCATGCGGCCAATGGCCTGCTCGTCGATCAGGTTCTCGGTCTCGGCCGTGGCCGCCGCAAGCGGCAGCACGAAATCGGCGCGCCGCAGAAGGTCGGCAAGGTCCACCTGCTCGATGCGGTCGTGCTCGACGGTGACGTAGGGATCGCTGACCAGCACGTGCATGCCGAAGGCAAGCGCCAGCTCCGCCACGCCACGGCCCAGCGGACCATAGCCGATGATGCCGGCCGTGGAGCCCGCAAGCTGGCGGCCCCTTTCCACCGCGGGCATCTCGCCGCGCTTATAGGCGATGTTGGCGCGGGAGATGCCGCGAGCCGCGTCGAGCATGAGACCGATCACGAGTTCGCTGACCGCGGCGAGCCAGCTCCGGCCCGCGTGCGTGATGAGGATGCCGTGCCTGCTGGCGGCGGCCACGTCGATATTGCGGATGTCGACGGCGACGCGACAGACCGCGCTAAGCTCGGGCAATTGCGCGAAGGCGCCGGCCTCGCAGGCCGTGGCCCGATCGGCGACGAGGATGTGGCAACCCTTGGCCGCCGCGATCAATCCGGACGTGTCGAGCGGTTCTGTGCCTTCGTGCAGGCTGACCTCACCCACGGCGCGAAGGCGGCCGAGCGCGCGCTCACCGAAATAATTGCGGCGCATCTCTGGCGTGTGGGTGAGCAGGATGCGGAGCGCGCTCATGCGTCGGGCCTCACTGCCAAACCTTACGCCGGTCGCCGGCGAACTCATCCGTGCAGAAGGTGCCGCCCTGATAGAAGTCGCCGATCGGATCGGCTGCACGCTTGGCCTCCGCGGCCAAGGCGGCGTCGCGAAAGCCCTCCGCCTTGCCGGTCGGGCGGTAGCCAAAGGCGTAGGCGCGGGTATTGTCCCACCAGGTACGCTCATTGAGCGAGGCGCCGTAGAAGATTTCATACTCGAGGTCGGGATGTTCGAGGCCGATGCGGACGAGCTGCACAAGGTCCTCGGGGCTGAGCCAGATCGCCAGACGGCGGTGATCGAGGGGCTGATCGCCTAGGTTGCCGATTCTGAGGCAGAGCACACGCAGGCCATATTTGTCGGCGTAGAGCGCGCCCAAGGCCTCGCCGAACGCCTTGCTGAGACCATAGCGGCTATCGGGGCGCACGCTGACGTCGGTGCCGATGCGCTTGACGCGCGGGTAGAAGCCAACGGCATGATTGGAGGAGGCAAACACAACGCGCGCCACGCCTTGGCGACGGGCGGCCTCGAAGAGATTGCGGCAGCCGATGATGTTGGCGTTGAGGATGGTTTCCCAGGAGCCTTCAACCGAATGGCCGCCGAGGTGGATGATGCCCTCGCAGCCCGCAACTGCCCGCTCGACCTGCGCCAAATCGCCGAGTTCGGCGGCGATGAAATCCTCCTCGCTGCGCAAACCAGGGGGTTGCTTGACGTCGCTCAGGCGCAGTTGCGGGTAAATCGGCTGCAACAGCGTGCGCAGGCGGTTACCGATGTCACCGGCGGCCCCCGTCAAGAGAACGCGCTGCATTTTGCTCACCTCCCTTTTTCGTGCGTTTGGCGCGCGCGAGGCTTCACACGGGCTCGCCTGCCCGTTCGGCAAGCTGGCGGTAGCGCTCGAGGCTCTTGACCAGGTGCGCCCGCATGGCACGGCGCGCCTCGGTGCCGTCACGGCTGCGGATCGCTTCGGCAATGCGCCGATGCTCCTTCTGAATGCGTGCCAGATAGCTATGCTGCTCGGCCGGGGTCGCGAGCGTGGTGCGGATGCTGTGGCGCGGGATCACGTGCTGCCCAAGGAAGGCCAGGAACTCGCCGAATTGCGGGTTCATGGTGGCCTCCGCAATGGCGCGATGAAAGGCAAAGTCCTCGGTGACGGCGCTATCGCCGCTGTCGATGGCGGCATCGACATCGGCGAGCGCCTTCATGATCGCGGCGATCTGCCAGCTTTTGGCGCGCTCGGCGGCAAGCCAGGCGGACTCCACCTCGACTGCAACGCGCAACTCCATCACGTTCAGCACGTCGCTGATTGAGCTGAGCCCGTCCGGATCGATACGAAAGGCGCTGCGGCGGGCCTCGGCGGCGACGAATGCGCCCGAGCCCTGGCGCGTGGTGACCAAGCCTTCGGCCCGCAAAGCCGCGACGGCTTCCCGCACCACGGTGCGGCTCACGCGCATGGCGTGCATCAACTTCTGCTCGGTCGGCAGTTTGGAGCCGGGCTCGAGCCGGCCGCTGCGGATTTCGCTTGCTATCCGGTCGACGATCTCTTCAGTAAGGTTGCGGCTGGGGCGCAAAGGCCGCAAGAAAGCCGGCTTGTCAGCCGCTGGTGATCGGACTACGCTGGCAATTCGTCTGGTCATCGTACAATTGTTCTAATGCCGATCCGAGGCGCAAGCAACCACGTGCAACGCGGATTCGTGCGCACACCAACAACAGCAAATGGCGAACGGAGGAACCCCATGGATAGGCGGTCGGTCATAAAGTTGGGGCTGGCGGGTCTGGCGCTCGGGGGGCTGCAAGGACCCGCGGCGTTGGCGCAATCCAAGCTGGTTCTGAAGGCCACCGACGTGCATCCGCTCGGCTATCCCACGGTGGAGGCGGTCGTGCGGATGGGCAAGAAGCTGGAGGCGGCGAGCCAGGGGCGCATCAGCATCCAAATGTATCCCTCCATGCAGCTCGGCGGCGAGAAGGAGATGATCGAGCAGGCGCAGGTCGGCGCCTTGCAGATCGCGCGCATCAGCGTCGGTCCAATGGGTCCGATCGTGCCCGAACTCAACGTCTTCAATTTGCCCTTCATGTTCCGCGACAACGCACACATGGAGAAGGTGATCGACGGGCCGATCGGCGATGAGATGCTGAAAAAATTGACCGATCACCCGACCGCGGGACTGATCGGGTTGTGCTGGATGAACGCGGGCTCGCGCAACGTCTATAACAGCAAGCATCCCATCACCAAGGTCGAGGACTTGAAAGGGCTGAAGATCCGCATGATGGGCAATCCGGTGTTCGTCGACACCATGAATTCGCTCGGCGGCAATGGCGTCGCCATGGGTTTCGATCAGCTCATCAACGCCATGCAAACCGGCGTCGTCGACGGCGCGGAAAACAACGAGCCGAGCTACGAGAGCGGCCAGCATTACCGCTACGCGAAATTCTATTCCAAGACCGGGCACCTCATCATTCCCGAAATCTTGGTGTTCTCGAAAAAGTCCTGGGACGGTCTAGCCAAGGATGATCAGGCTCTGCTCGGCAAATTGGCCAAGGAGGCGCAGCAGGAGCAGCGCAAGCTCTGGTATGAGCGCGAAGCCGAGTCGCTCAAAAAGATGCAGGACGCAGGCGCCCAGGTGAACGAGGTCACCGACCGCAAGCCCTTCCAGGCCGCGGTGAAACCCGTGTGGGATAAATATGGTGCTCAATACGCGGCCCTGATCGAGCGCATCCAGAACGTGAAGTAGCATACCGCATGAGGCCCGGCTGGGGGTCCGCACCGGCCGGGTCGATTTGGGTCGAGGGTAATGAAAGCGCACTACATCCGGGCTATGGACGCCATCCATGCCGGCTGCGTATTTTTCGCGGGGCTAAGCCTCGTCATCATCACGCTAATTATTCCTTACGGCGTCTTCACGCGCTACGTCCTCAACAGCGCCTCCTCATGGCCCGAGCCGATGGCGGTGCTTTTGATGATTGTGCTGTCGTTCCTGTCAGCAGTCGTCTGCTACCGCGAATACCTGCACATCGCCGTGGGCATGCTGCCGGCGGCCCTGACGGGTGTGCCACGGCTGCTGCTCGGCTTCATCATCGAAGCCGGCATGCTGTTCACCAATCTGTTCATGCTGTGGTACGGCAGCAAGCTGGTCGCGACCATGTGGTATCAGTCGATTGCCGAATTTCCGGTGGTGTCGGTGGGGGTCTCCTATCTGCCGGTGCCAATCGGGGGCGCGCTGACGGCCCTGTTCGTGATCGAGCGCATGTGGACGCAGGCGTTCTTCAGCGAGCCATCCAGCGACACGCTTAGCCACGTCTCGACCGAATAGATCGATAGCGGCCGAACACCATGGATGTCCTTACTCTTGTCGGCGGATTCACCGTGCTGTGCCTGATCGGCATGCCCGTCGCCTACGCGCTGGGGCTCGCCGCCATTCTGACCGCCCTCTGGGTGGGATTGCCGCTCGAAGCCATCATGCTCAAAACCTCGGACGGCATGGACGACTTTCCCCTGCTCGCGATCCCCTTCTTCATTCTGGCCGGCGCCATCATGGCCGAGGGCGGCATGGCGGAGCGCATCGTCAACCTCGCCAAGGTCTTCGTCGGATTTATCCGGGGCGGGTTGGCGCTCGTTAATATCCTGGCCTCCACCATGTTTGGCTGCATCTCGGGCTCCTCCGTTGCCGATACCGCCTCAATCGGCTCGGTGATGATCCCGCAGATGATCAAAAACGGCTACCCACGCCTGTTCGCCGTCAACGTGACGATCTCGGGCTCCCTGCAGCCGCTGCTGATTCCGCCTTCCCACAATGCGGTCATCTACTCCTTGGCCGCTGGCGGCACCGTCTCGGTGGCTCATCTGTTCATGGCCGGGGTGATCCCCGGTCTGTTGATGGGTGCCGCTCTGATGGTGCTCTGTCTGATCATCGCCTATCGGGACAACTTCCCGAAAGGTGAACTGATCCCGCTACGGCAGGCTCTCAAGATCGGTATCGATGCGGTCTGGGGCCTGGTCACCGTCATCATCATCCTCGGCGGCATCCTGTCCGGCATCTTCACGCCGACGGAATCGGCGGCCGTGGCCTGCGTCTGGGCCTTCTTCGTGACCATGTTCATCTATCGCTCCTATCGCTGGCACGAGCTGCCGCTGATGATCGGTCGCGTGGTGCGCACCGTCGGCATGGTGATGATCATGATCGGCTTCTCGATCGCCTTCGGCTACATGATGGCGATTATGCGGGTGCCGGCCATGGCTACCGAGTTCTTCGTGGCTGTTTCCAGCGACAAGTACACGTTTCTCCTCTATGTCAACCTATTGTTGCTGTTCCTCGGCACCTTCATGGATCTGGCGCCGATGCTATTGATCTGTACCCCAATTTTCCTGCCCGTGATCAAGACCTTTGGCATCGACCCGGTCCACTTCGGCATCATCATGATCCTCAACCTCGGTATCGGCCTTTTGACCCCGCCGGTCGGGCCGACGCTGGCGGTCGGCTGTGCCATCGGCAAGGTCTCAATGGAAGCGGTCTCGCGCAGCATCATGGTGTTCTATATCCCCATGCTGATCGTGTTGGCGCTCGTGACCTACATTCCGGCCCTGACGCTGTGGCTGCCGCATCTGCTGCTGGGCAAATAGGCCATGCAAGTCAACGCGGCGTGCCAACGCGCGCTCGGCACAATGGACCGCAACGGCAGGACGGGGCCCCTGCAATCGGGTCCGAGCGAGCCGCTGGCGGTGCCTGCAAACGCGGCGCAGTGGCTCGCCGCCGGTGCGAGCAAGCTGGGTGGCCGCGCCCTGTGGGCTCAGGCGCGCACCTCGGCAATCGGCCAGGGTTCGGTGTGCGGGAGACGACGCTGCGCCAGATAGGCGCGTGCCTCCTCGATCCGGCCAGCGCGCAGAAGTGAGAGCGCGAGGGCATATTCAATGAGGTCGCGTTGCGCGCGGCTGCCGCCGATGCGCTCGTGCGTGGCGATGATCGACAACAGGTCGGCTGCCGCGTCGGTCCAGGCGCCGCGCGTCAGCGCGCCGAAGGCTCGCGCCAGGCAACGCACCATATCGGCGGCCGGCCCGCGCGCCTCGCTCTCAAGGCGGCGCAAGGCATCGCCGTCGCCGGCCAGCGCGTGGGCCAGCGCGCCGTGCACATCGGCGAAGGTGATGCCGGGGCTTGGAAACGCTTGGCTGGCATAGGCGCTCAGATCGCGCCACAGCTCCGACTTGCGCTCCTCGCCCAGGAGTTCGGCGCGAAACAAGAAGGACGCCGAATCGGTGAGTGTGTTGATCGGTGGCCCCCAGGAGCCACCGGGCTTCAGATGCGCATGAAAGATGTCCCACGCCGCACCGGCTCGCCCGAGTTCCAGTTCCCAGAGCGCGATGTGCCAGGCCAGGTGGCAGTGCAACTGGCTCTCTTTCGGATAGCTGCGCCACCAGTCGCGCAGGTAGGCCAGCCCCGACTCGCGCTCACCACTTTCATAATAGACGTGCGCGCGAATGTGCGCGGCATGGGCGTTGCGGGGATGCCGTGCCAGCGAGCGCTCGATCTTGGCCAAGGCGGCGTCGACTTGGCCGCATTCGACCTGCGCAAAGGCGTGCATGCACAAGAACCACCAGTCCTCCTCGCCGTAGGCGGTGGCGAGCGAATCCATGAGGGCGAGCAGTTCGTGCTCGCGGCCGGCGCGGCCACTGAAACCGATCAGGCCGAACACGCTCGTACAGGGTGCGAGCACCATGGCATCGCGCGGATAGTCGTCAAGATGCGCACGCGCCGCGGCCAGCGCGTCGGCCGACTTGCCGTTGATCAGAAGGCCGAGGGCCTCAACATGCCCCCTTTCGCGCGCCGAGAGGCCGGCCGTCAAGGTCAGGGCGCATGCAACGGCCGCCCTTGCTTCCGCCGGCCGCGCCTCGATCTGCAAGGCGCGGCCGAGCCCCGCATGGGCGACCGCGAGCCCCGGATCATGGGCAATGGCGCGCCGAAACTGTTGCTCGGCGCCGGCGTTGGCCGATAACAAGAGATCGACGGCGGCCACATAGGCCTCGCGCGCCTCGCTCGAGGTGCTGGTCAGCCGGTTGCCATAGCGATCGGTCAGCATGCCTGGCCTCGTGCCTTGGGTGTCCTCTGAGGGGTCGTCTCACCAGGGCAGGCCGCAACCATCAAGCCCTCCTCGCCGGATTGAACTTGGCGCCAAGCGACCTCAAGCAACGGGAAGCCCCCTCCCCCGCGGTCGCCACCCGTGCGGGAGGCGGAGCGCGATGGCCCTTGCGGCATGAGCCGTCTCCTGCAATCTATCCTGCGCCGGCCGGCACGCGATCCAAAACAGCGACGAGAGGCCCCACCATGTCAGACCCGCAACAGCTTGCCATGCTGGAGCGTCGGCGCATTGAGGCCGCGATCCTCAAGCACGTGTACGATACCTTGCGGGACAGCCACGGCAAGGAGGTGGCGCAACGAACGCTCGCCAGCGCCGTGCGGGCCTCCGCCATGGCCCAGGCGAGCGAGATGGCGCAAAGGGTTAATGGGGCCACCTCCATGCAGACCTTCATCGATCGCCAGGAGCTGTGGACGCGCGGCGGTGCGCTCGAGCGCGAGGTGATCGAAGAGAATGCGAGCCGCTACCGCTTTAACGTCACACGCTGCAAGTATGCGGAAATGTACCGCGAAATGGGGCTGGGGGAGATCGGCCATCTGCTCTCCTGCCAGCGCGATGCCACCTTCTGTGAAGGTTACGACAAGCGCCTCAAACTCAAGCGCACGCAGACCATCATGCAAGGCGCCAGCCACTGCGATTTCGACTACACCTATGAGAAGGATCAATCGGCGTGACCGAGGTTTTCGTGCCCGGTGGCTATCGCTTCATTCCCGCGGTTTTCCAGTATTCGGGCGGTGTGGCCGCCGAGGCTGGCTTCCGCATCGAGCGCGTGTGCTTTCGCAATCCGCTGCCCTTGGCGCGTGGCTTCGAGCGGGCCGCGGAGATCATCGGCGCCCGCGGGCGCCCCTTGACCGCATTCTGCGCCTGCGAGCTGCGTTCGCCCGCGCCCTTCACGGACGCGGGTTTTCGCGCCTTCAACGAAGTCTACGCGGGGATCCTGGAGAGGTGGGGGATCTACGACAGCCAGTCTAGCGTCAATCCGGTGGCGCGCAGCAACGTCTGTCCGGAGATTGGTCCGCCTACGGAGCCTTCCTTTTACGCCTTCGCCTTCACGGATCGCCAGGCCAGCACCGCGCCGAGCTTCGTCATCGCCGGCAGCGGCGAGGCGCGCGAGGGCGGCGCACTTTATCGCGAACGCACCGTGCGCTACGGGGAGACGAGCGCCGAAGCCATGCGCGAAAAGGCTAGTTTCGTACTGGCTGAAATGCAGCGGCGGCTCGCCCTCTTGGGTTTCACCTGGGCCGACACCAGCGCCAGCCAGGTCTATACCGTGCACGATCTTTACCCGTTTCTGGCCGACGAAATCGTCCCCCGCGGGGCGGCGCGCGCGGGCCTGACCTGGCATTACTGCCGTCCACCCGTAGAGGGTCTCGAGTATGAGATGGACTGCCGGGCGGTCGCGGTCGAGCATTTCGTCGAATGAGGGCGAGTTCTGGTTGACAGCCCCTACTGCAGTTCACACACTGCCCGCAAATCCTTGCAGCAACGGACCTTCCGCAAGGTCCCAGGCGTTACTCGTAACGGAGGAAACTCATGAGGCTTGCCGTACCGGTTGTCATTGCCGGCGGATGGTTTGCCGCGGTCCTGACGGCGACCGGCGCCGTCGCGCAGGACATCAAGATCGGCACCATCTACGACCTTACCGGTCCGTTCGCTGGCGGCGGTTCCAAGCCGGCCTATATCGGCAACAAGATCGCCATCGATATGATCAACGAGAAGGGCGGCGTGGAGGGGCACAAGATCGTGGCCATCGAGGCCGATGCGCAATCCAAGGTCGACGTCGCCATCAACGAAGCCGAGCGGCTCCTGAACGAAGCCAAGGTCGACCTGCTGATGGGCGTCTATTCGAGCGCGCAGTGTGTGCCGCTCGCCGCCAAGGTCGATGCCGCCAAAAAGTTTCTGTGGATGAACGTGTGCGTGTCCTCGGCCGTGTTCAAGGACAAGAACCTAACCTATGCCTTCCGGCCGACCATCCATTCGGATCAGTATGGCGAAGCCACGTGCTCGTTCGTCGCCGAGAACGCCAAGGGCAAGCTCGGCAAGGAGCCAAAGGACGTCAAGGTTGCCATCATTCACGAGGACGGCCCCTACGGGGTCGGCGTGGCTGGGGCAAGCGAAGAGCGCTGCAAGGCCCTCGGCATCCAAGTCGTGCACAAGGAGGGCTATTCCGCGACCGCTACAGATCTTTCCGCGCTGGTTACCAAGCTGCGGCGCGCCCAGCCGGATGTGATCGTGCACGCGGGCTACAATCCCGATATCACCCTGTTCTTGCGGCAGGCCAAAGAGGCCGGCCTGAAATTTTCCGCCCTGATCGGGGAGGGCGCGGGTTATGGCCAGATCGACAAGCTGCGCGAAACCTTCAAGGAAGACGTCAACTATATCTATAACGTCGATCCAGTTGCCGGCCAGCTGCTCGATGCAAAGACGCTGCAGCCGGGCGTCGGCGATATCACGGCCGAGCTGGTGAAGCGCTACAAGGCGGAAACCGGTGTCGGCGAGGTGCCCCCACACGCCTCGATGGGGTTCAACCAGGCCTGGATCTTCCTGACCGATGTGCTGCCGCGAGCCATCAAGAAATATGGCGGCTGGGATGCCGAGGCCTTGCGCAAGTCCGCGCTCGATACCGACATTCCGCTCGGCGGAACCATTCAGGGTTATGGCGTCAAATTCTTTCCGCCGGGTACCAAGATGGCGGGACAGAACGAGCGCTCGACACCGGTCGTGATGCAATACGTCGACGGACACACCAAGATCGCCTGGCCGACGGCGATCCGTACCGTCGATCCGGTGTTGCCGCTGCCGAAGGGGCACGCCTACGCGCGCTGAGCGCGCCGCGAAAATCGGGGAGCCGTCGTGTCTGGTGGCTCCCTCCAACCTCTCCAGCACACGCGCGGGCCAAGTGGCGTTCCTCAAAGTCTCCGGCCTGACCAAGACGTTCGGCGGCTTCACGGCCGTCGCGAACGTGTCGTTCGATGTCAACGAGGGCGAGATCCTCGGACTGATTGGCCCGAACGGCTCCGGTAAGAGCACCATCTTCAACTGCATTGCCGGCATGTACACGCCGACGGCCGGCTCGATCCTATTGGGCGAGGAGGAAATCGCCGGCTTATCCGCCAATCAGATCTGCCACAAGGGTATCGGACGCACCTATCAAATTCCGCGGCCGTTCCGCAACCTGACCTTGATCGAAAACGTCGCGCTCTCTGCCTGGTTCGGCCAGGCGGGCAAGGTGGAGCGGGCCGCCTGCTGGCGCGAGGCGCGCGAAACGCTCTCCCTCGTCGGCCTGCCGACGGACGCCCGCACCACGACGGACGGACTGGGTGCCGCGGCCTTGAAAAAGCTTGAACTCGCCCGTGCCTTGGCGACGCGCCCCAAACTCCTGTTGGCCGACGAGAGCTTGAACGGGCTCGATCATGCGGAGATGGAACAGGCCGCCCTTATGCTGCGCCGCATCCGCGACGAGATGCGCATCACCATTATTTGGGTGGAGCACATCATGGGCGTGTTGATGCGGATGGTCGATCGCGTCGTCGTGCTCGATCATGGCGAGAAGATCTTCGATGGCGCGCCGAAGGCGGCGCAATCGGAGCGCCGGGTGATCGAAGTGTACCTCGGACCGGACCAGGACTGAGCCATGCTCGAGCTCACCGATATCGACGCGGGCTACGCTGGCTTCCAGGCGCTGTTCGGCGTTTCCATGCAGGTGGCGGCTGGCGAAGCCGTGGCGGTGATTGGCGCAAACGGCGCCGGCAAGACCACGCTCCTGCGCGTCATTTCGGGCCTGCTGCCGCCGACGTCGGGCCGCATGGCACTGGAAGGCCGTGATCTCTTGGCCATGCCCGCGCACAGCATTGTCGCGGCCGGCATTGCGCATGTGCCAGAGAGCCGTCGTCTCTTCCCGCTGCTCAGCGTGGAGGAAAACCTGCGCATGGGCGCCTTCATCGCCTCGGCGCGGGCGCGCTTCTCCGAGCGACTCGAATACGTCTACGGGTTGTTCCCACGGCTCAAGGAGCGCAAGGCTCAGCTGGCGGGCACGCTTTCGGGCGGGGAGCAGCAGATGTGTGCCATCGCGCGCGCACTGATGAGCGGCCCGAAGCTTATTCTTCTCGACGAACCCTCGATGGGATTGGCCCCGGTGGTGGTCAGCCAGGTGTTCGACCTGGTGCGGCGCATACGCGGGGAAGGTTACACCGTGCTGATCGTGGAGCAGAATGTGCGACAGGTGCTGAAGGTCGTTGATCGGGCGTATCTCTTGGAAGTCGGGCGCGTCAAGGCGCAAGGCGCCGCCGCCGAGCTTGCGGCCAGCGACGAGATCCGCGCCGCTTACATGGGGATCTGAGAGATGCCGTTCGGCACGCGTGTTCAATATGAGTGGCTCACTGCATTAGGCTGGGCCTCGACGTTGAGGCGGGCGAGGAGCTCGCGCCGTCGGCACGCGCACCCAAGCGCCGGTGTGCCAGGCGCGGCCGCGATCGGGAGCGCTTGAGGACCGTGGATTGCCAACTCGACATCTTCTTCGCCGAGGCCATTCTCAATGGCGTTCTGCTGGCGGGCCTCTTGGCCTTGCTGGCGCTCGGATTGAACCTGATCTTCGGCGTCATCGACGTGGTGTGGATCTGTTATGCCGAGCTTGTGATGGTCGGCATGTACGGCATCAACTATGCCCACAAGGGCGGGGCACCGTTTCTGCTGGCGGCGCTCATCGGCATCGTTCTGGTCGCGTTGGCAGGGGCAATCCTGCACTACCTGGTGATCCGACCGGTGCTCGATACCCCGCCGATCAACCAGCTCTTGGTCACCGGCGGCGTGCTGTTTTTGTTGCAGGCTGCCGCCACCATGGTATTCGGCATCGAGTTCAAGACGCTTGGCATCCGCCTCGGATCGCTCAACGTCGCCGACATGAGCTTTTCGTGGGCGCGCATTTGGGCCTTCTGCGTGGCGCTGGGCGGCGCATTAGCGCTCTGGTTGTTTCTCAAGCGCACCTATCTTGGGACCGCCATCCGCGCCATCGCGCAGGACCGCCAGGTGATCGCGCTGATGGGCGTGGATAGCCGCAGGCTCTATCTCGTCACCTCGGCGATCGGTGGCGGGCTCGCCGGCCTCGCCGCCGCGTTGATGGTGCTGCAGTACGATATCTACCCGCAGATCGGCCTGCAGTTCGGACCGCTCATCTTCATGATCTGCGTGTTGGGCGGGCTTGGCAATATGATTGGCGGTTTCATCGCCGCCTTTATCATCAGTCAATTCATTGCCGTGGGTTCGAGCTGCTTCCACACGGAATGGGGATATGCCGTGGCTTTTCTGTTTTTCATGGTGGCAATCTTCATTCGTCCGCAGGGCCTGTTCGGGACCAGATCATGACGAGCTTGCGCCCAACGCCCACCGCCATCGTCGGCATTCTCGCGGTAGCCGCGATCCCGCTCGTCGTGCGCGCACTATTTCCCGCCTCGGAGAAATACTACCTGCACCTGTTGATCCAAATCCTGCTGTGGTCGTTCATCTATACGGGATGGTCGCTGATGGGCCGCTTCGGGCTGACCTCGCTCGGCCACGGCGCCTTCACGGGCATCGGCGCCTACGCCACGGTTTTGCTCTGGAACTACACCGGCCTCACCCCTTGGATCGGCATGCCGCTGGGCGTGCTGTTGGCCACGGTGGTCGGCGTCCTCGTCGGCTATCCCTGCTTTCGCCTGCGCATCACCGGTCACTATTTCGCCCTCTTGACCCTGGCGCTGACCGAATTTGTCCGCTTGTGCATTGTCGGTCTGCGTGACTACACCGGTGGCTCGCTCGGCACGCAGCCGAGGCGCTACGACAGTGGCGTTTCACTCTATGCCCTGCAATTCGAGCCCGATCGGGTGCTCGCCTATTACATTGCCTTCGCGCTGTGGCTCTTCGGGCTCTACATTTGGATGCGCGTCGACCGCAGCATGGATCGTTACGCGCTTGATGCCGTCAGCCAGGATGAGGACGCTGCCGCCTCCGTCGGCATCAATGTGACCCGAGAAAAGCTGAAGATCACGGCGCTGTCCTCGGCTGCGTGTGCGCTGGGCGGCGCCTTCTTCGCGCAGTATCAAATGTATATTGGGCCCGAGACGATTGCGGGCCTCGGCGTCTCTCTCAACATCGTGTTCGCCGTTATTGCCGGTGGGCTCTACGTCATGCTGGGGCCGACGGTCGGTGCCGTTTTCACGCAGCTATTGGCGGAAGGCCTGCGCGTTATCATCCAAGGCTCCGCCACCCTGCGTGGTTTGATCGGCAATTACGCGCTCGCCCTCGACCAAGCGATCTACGGCTTGCTGTTGATCCTCTTCATTATCTACATGCCGAAGGGCATTCTCGGTACGGCCATGGACTGGTGGCAGCGGCGCAGGCAAGGCCGTGACGAGACGCTCTCCGTTGCCGCCGCTCCACCCCCCACCGTCGGCAAAGCGCCGAGCGGGTAGGGTCTTGGGTGCGCCTCAGCGTGGCGCGGCTCCCGCCTCGCCGACAATGACAAAGGGGGCCCAGTAGGATGGGCCCTGCCCCTCCTCGATCAGCGCCAGCATCGAGCGCCGAAAGGCTTCGGCCCGTCCGAGACGCGGGTCGGCCGCGAGCGTCGCAAACGTCTTGATCGTCAGCTGCGTTGCCGCCGTGGAAAAGACCGACCAGTGCGAGACCAGCAGCGCCCGTGCACCAGCATAGAAAAACGCGCGTGCCAGGCCGGACAGCGCTTCGGCGCCTTCGCCGGCGCCGGCGGCCGTGTTGCAGGCGGAGAGCACCACCCAGTCCGCGTCGAGCTCGAGTGCCGCGATCTCCGACGCGGTGAGAAGGCCATCGTCGGCTTCGCTGGGAAGTTCGGGCGGCGTCAGCACCAGGGCCGGCTCGCTAAGCCCAGAAAGATCGCCTGCCACCAGCCCGTGGGTGGCGAAATGGATCACGTGGTACTCGCGCAAAGCGGCGCTCTTGACCCTGGTTTCCGAGGCGGCCTCGCGCAGATTGACGGCGTCGGAGGAAGCGCCGAGGACCTTGGCGATCGTGCGCACCTCATCGGCCGTGTCGGGCAGCGGCGGCAACTCGCGAACTGCGCGCGTATCGGCGAGGCCATTGCGATAGAAGCGCGAGGGCTCGCCAAGTTTGCGCTGGGCGCTGCGTTGCTGCGGCTCGAGCCGGCCGCGCAGAATGGGATCGCCCACCCCAAAGAAAGGCTTGGTTGCCGTTCCCGTCGCTGCCAGTCTGCGCAGTGCGCTCAGTGACTGCACGGAGGGCAGCACGCTGAGCGCGTGGCTGCGGATCAACCAAGCCACACGGCGGAATGTCTCCTGTGACGTGCTGGCCGGTGTCGGCGCGTCTTTGACGAGCACTTGCAGAGGCAAACTCGTCAGGGGACCCGTCGGCACGATGATCAGGTGGCGTTTGGAATTGAGCACCTCGGCGACGGGCCCGAGCACCAACCGGTGGAGCCGATGCGCCCGTTCCAGGTCAAAACCTGGCACGATTCCAGCCCTGCTCGTCGCGGACCCCTCGGCATCCTGCTGGGCCAGTGGATCGAGCCCACGGCGCAGGGCCGTGACGTGCTCGCCCAGCTCCTTGCTGCCGGCCTTGATCTCGGCCCAGGCCATGCGCTCGCGCGTTAGGGCCCACACGAAGCTGCGGGAGGACCCAACCAGCATCGCCACCAGCGCCTCGTCGTCCCTGAGCAGCGCGCGCACATCGGCAACCGTCAGCGGCTTGGGATCCGTCAGCGCCACATACTGCGGGAATGATTTGAGGATATCACCGCGCACCTGGCGGACTTCATCCTCGGCCTTGTCGAGCTCGCCGCGCAGCCCCGTGCGCCGCGCGCTAAAGGCGGCGTAGCCTGGCAGCGCCTTCTCGGCCGCCTCCAGGCGCCGGTGGATGGCCATGATTTCGTCTGAGCCGCTGGCGGAGGTCTTTGACAGCTCGGCGAGTTGCCGGCCGATCACCTTGGTTTCTGCCTCGCTGCCCTCGCAGCCGGCTTTCTTCTGACCGGGCGGGCAGCGTTGCATCAAAGCCGTGAGCTGTTGGACCAACTCGGTCTGACGTTTCACCGTCGGTGCCGTTGCCTTGCCGCGCGCCAGGCTCGCCGCCCGGAACTCTTCCGCAACGGCACTGTAGCGAGCATCCTGGCGCTGCACGGCGCTCCAGTTGGCGAGCAGCGCATTGTCCTCCCCGTTGAGGCGCAGGACGCGGTCGGAAAGGTCCTGCACGCGTCTGATGCGCTGGCCGAGCGGGGTGCTGCCAGCACCGAGGCGAGCGCTCATTTTAGCCAACGCCGATGCCGCGGAGGTCGCCCAGGCGGTTTGTGCGGCGGCGAAGGTTTCCTCGAACAATGCCGGGGCATTGGCGTCGGGCGCCGATCGCATCTGCCAAGCCGCGCGGCAAAGGCCAATGAATGTCTCGCGCTGGCGCTTCACCTGCTCCTCAACGATGGATTGTGCGACCGTTTGCGAGGTATCTTGCCCGGTCAGCAGCCGGATGGCTTCGCGATAGGAGGAAAGGGCGGCCGGCCAGTCGCCGCGCGCCAGGTTGAGATCGCCCCGATTGGCATGGTCGCCGGCGAAGAAGGCGTGATTGGGCCCAAGCAGCGCGCCGATGTCCTGGCGGATTTTGGCGGCGCGCCCAATGAGCGGGTCGGCCGCCTCGGGGCGGCCCATCTTGAGATAGAGGCCGGCGAGCTGGTCCAGCGCCAGCGCCGTCCCGGCGCTGTCGGGACCATACACCTTCTCCCGGATGGGAATGGCAGCACGGTAATATCGCTCGGCGGCCGCGAAATCTCCTGCCGCCTCGGCGACGAGCCCAAGCGAGTGGTAGTGGATCGCCATCTGCTCGTGGTCGGCGCCAAAATCGCGCAGCACCAGCGGCGTGGCGCGCTCATAAAGACGCAGGGCCTCGGCGAATTCACCGCTCTTGTAGAGATCGCTCGCCGTGGCGCGCAGATCGGCAAGGTCTTTGGAGGCGGTTTGCGCCTGTGCAGCACCGAGCAAGGGTATCATCAACAGCACGAAAGCAATGGCGCACCGGCAGCGCCGAAATGACAAAACCGTCATTGAATTCCCCCGGGGCTCCTCGTCTTTACTATTTGCCCGCGCATCCCGTGGTGAGATCGCCGGCGCGCGCCGCCGGTTTGCCGTTGATAAAGACGTTGCCCGCGCCACCAATGGTGATGCCGCCGCAGTTGGTCTTGTCGCCGAGTACGGCCGCCGGCCGGCCGTCGATGAACACGTCCTTGGAACCCTCGATGATGGCCCCACCGCCATCGGTGGTATCGCCCTTGCGCGCCGCGGCTTGCCCGCCAATCGCCGTCGTCGAGCTGCCGCCCGTAACCACGCCCGGAACGCCGGCGCCAGCAGCGGTCTCTTGCGCGCAGGCGCCGCCTGCGGTTGCAAGGCAAAGCAGCGCCACCGGCGCGGCGAAAGTTGCTTGGCTGCGTTTGAACATTATTCCCTCCGAGATCCTCGCCGCGGCGCTTGCTCCTTTAACACTCCTCGTTTGGCGCGCGTGTGCCCTCGCACGGTCGCGCGGATCGGCGCAGCACGCAAGCGCCTCAATGACAAATCATCGGCGCGCCCGCATCGGACCAAAGCACATGAGGCTGCCACAGCAGGGGACAAGGTAGGAGCGCCGCTGGCGACCCCTTTCGCCGCCGCGGCTTGTGCCGGTTGAGGGATATTCGCACGCTTCGGTGCGCGCGACGGGACACCGCGCCGCCGTTCAGCGGGCGAGGCGCAGGCCAGCCGTCGTCTGCCAGGTCGCGTAGGGCCGTTGTGCCAGGGCGCTGTTGTAATAGCGCGGCTGACCCGTCACCTCGACCCCCAGCCAAGGTGGCCGTTCAAAGGTCTCACGCTCGTCGCGTAGCTCGATTTCGGCAATGATTAGTCCGGCATTGTCACCGTCGAAGACATCGATCTCCCAGGTGTTGCGATGCCAGGGGACGTGGTAGCGAACCTTCTCAATCAGGCTTGACTCGCGCAGCGACATCAGCGCTTCGCCATCGATAAGCGCAATGGGAACTTCGACCTCGAGCCGGCGCAGCCCCGCATCCTTGGCCTTGATGGTGAGGGTGGCCGCAACGCCATTCTTGATGCGCACGCGCGTCGAGGATTTCTCGCCCGAAGCCAGGTAGGCTTGGCGCACGCGCGTTTGCGCCGTCGCAAGCTTGCGCCAGTCCTGGCCGCGCACGAGGAATTTGCGTTCGATTTCGAAAGCCATGGATCCCCGCCCCGCTCGCACAATGCTGCCCATTCTACCAAGGTCCACCCGGGTCTTGCACTAGGCCGCGGTTCGGCGATCTGCCGCAAGTCTAAGCCCTTGCAATTCAATGGAACGAGCGCGCGACGCCGTGCCGTTACCGCCCCTGGCATATCCCATTTTGCGCCCGCGCCTGTGCGTTAAGCGCGCGGGCTTTGCCCCATTCTACCTCCAAATACCTGTCAAGTTGATTCGCGAAGGGATGCCGCACAGAGCTTTCCACTTTGCACTGGTGAGCGCCGGCAAGCCCTATTTCGTGGCAAATTTCCTCGAAGGTTGCCCACCAGATCTCGAACAGGAGAACCGACCATGTCTGAAGCAGCGCTGACCTGTCGCTCGACGGTGCGGCGCAGCAGGGGGACCTCATTGCAGCTGAGCTGAGCACGCCAGGCTCGACCTGCCGCGGCGCTTCATTCCCGGCAACGACAACATCGCTGGGAGCCACTTTTCCAGGCTGGTGCGTGTTCCCGCGCTTGCCTGCCCCAGCATCGCCCGAGTTCCCGGAAGCCTACGCCCAAGATGCGGAAGGGCGCTCAGCCCTAGGGGTGCAGCAACAGGGGTTGGCCCATTTTGAGCAGTGCACCTTCGCAGATGTTCGCGCACAGGCTAAAACCGGCAGGGGCGAGGACCAGGATGGTGGATCCGTGCTCGAACCAGCCCAACTCGTCGCCTCTGGCAAACTGAGCGCCGCAGGGCAGCACGGTCGGGGCGATGCCGTTGCGTTCGAAGGGAAGGTCGAGGCAGCGCAAGCGAATGCCCGCGACCAGAACCGCCGCCACGGCGACGAGGGCGAGCGGGCGCTGCTCGCCCGCCAAGCGTAGGCTCAGCACCGCGCGCTCGTTTCGGCAGTAGAGCCTATCGATGCGCTTGAGCGCGGGTGGATTGACGTTCCAGGCGTCGCCGGGGATGTAGATGACCTGCTCGGTTAAGCCATCATAGGGTGCATGGAAGCGATGATACATGCCGGCGGTCAGGCGCAGCGTGACGTAACTACCGTGCCGGTAGAGGTTTGCGAGTTCCGGATCCCGCACCAGCTCTGGCAAGGAGTAGGGCGATCCCTTGACCTGCAACAGCGTGGTGTCGCGGATTGGGCCCGACGCGCCGACAATGCCGTCGCAGGGGCTCACCAGGATATTGGGGCTGCAATCGATGCTGCGCGCCCCCGCTTTGAGCTCGCGGATGAAGCATTCGTGCAGGCTCTTGAAGGTGCGCTTTTTCGCTTCGGCGAGGTCGGGAGCACAAAACAATCGGAAGATGGCAATCGAGCAGGTGCGAATGAGCGGTAGCTCGATCTTGCTGAACCAACCCATAAACCGGGTGAGGGCGCGGCGCGGAATGCGATTGGTGAGGACGAAATTGAGCCGCTCGTGCTCGATCAAGCCATTAAGGAGGGCGCGCAGTGTCATAGTCCTGTAGTCTTCCTCAGCATTCTGTTGTGCCATGGATTCGCAAGCTCTCTCCTATGTCGCGGCGGGCCTCGGCACGGCGGCGACGCTGGGCGCGCTGGCCAAAGTCGGGCAGCGGCTCAAACTTTCCCGGGCCAAGCACGCCTCGCTCGCGGGCCATCCGCGTTGGGCTAAAAGGATTGCCGGCCTCATTCCCTTTTATGAGTTCGACGAAGCGAGCTTTTTTTGCTGCGATGGGGCTCCCAGCGACGTAGCGGAGCGTCGCCGCTTGGGTTTCGAGGTGCTGGCCCGCCAATACCAGGAGCGGTTCCCTCGCACCATTGCCCTCAATGCCAGCATGCGCGGAACGCTCTCGGATTTGCAGTTCACCGAGGCTTACCGTGTACCCTACCAGTACAGCCGCCGCGTGCGCGAAAATCTGGGCGGCGGTCCCCTCGTCCAATCGTCGCGTGGCGTTGAACTCATCGATGTCGATGGCAATCGCTTCTATGATCTCGCCGGCTCCTATGGCGTCAATCTGTTCGGCTATGACTTCTACAAGGGTTGCATCGAGCGCGGGGCGGCTCGCGTCGCCGAACTCGGGCCGGTTCTGGGCGCCTATCATCCGGTCGTTGCCTACAATGCCCGGCGGCTGCGCGAGATTTCGGGTCTCGACGAAGTCTCCTTCCACATGTCCGGGACCGAAGCGGTGATGCAGGCGGTGCGGCTTGCGCGCTACCACACCGGGCGGCGCAAGGTCGTGCGCTTCTGCGGTGCCTACCACGGTTGGTGGGGCGATGTGCAACCCGGCATCGGTAATCCTGCTCCGGCGACCGACAGTTTCACGTTGGCCGACATGGCGGAGGCTTCCCTCAGGGTACTGCGGGCACGGCGCGACATTGCTTGCGTGCTGGTCAATCCGCTGCAGGCGCTGCATCCGAACGCATCGGCACCGGCCGACTCTGCTCTGATCGACGGCGCGCGGCGCGCCGGCTTCGAACGCGCTGCCTATGCCCGCTGGCTGCGCTCGCTGCGTGAGGTGTGCAGCGAGCGCCGCATCGCGCTGATTTTCGACGAGGTATTCGTCGGCTTTCGCTTGGCGCCGGGCGGCGCGCAGGAGTACTTCGGCGTCAAGGCGGACATGGTGACCTACGGCAAGACGCTGGGCGGCGGGCTCCCGGTCGGTGCGGTCTGTGGTCGCAAGGACCTGATGCGGCGCTTTCGCCAAGACCGGCCCGCCGACATCTGCTTCGCGCGCGGTACCTTCAACTCGCATCCATATGTGATGGGCGCGATGTGTGAGTTTCTTGAACAGCTCGACAGCGCTCCGGTCAAGGCGCTCTACGCAAACCTCGAGCAAACCTGGAACGCGCGGGCTAGCGCACTCAACGAGCAGCTCGCCGAGCGGGCCCTGCCGGTGCGCGTGGCCAACCTGTCGAGCATTTGGACGGTCTATTATACGCAACCGTGCCGCTATCATTGGATGCTGCAATACTATCTGCGCAGTCACGGCTTGGCATTGAGTTGGGTGGGTACCGGACGCCTGATCTTCAGCCTCAATTACACTGAAGCCGAGTTCACGGCCGTGGCCGAGAGGTTTATCGCTGCCGCCGAGGCCATGCGCGCCGACGCCTGGTGGTGGGAGGGGGATTGCGCACTTGGGGCACGCAGCAACATCAAGCGGCAAATCCTGAAGGAGATGCTGCAACATCGGTTGCAACGCCTTATCGGCGCAGCGCCTGAAGCGGGTCGGTGAGCGGCGCTGCACGCCAGGCTCGCCGCCCGCCAGCGCCGCCTTCTCAAGGTGCGCGTTCCGCGGCGATGCTCGGATCGATGAGCTCCCCACGCAGCAAAGATAACGGCGCCTTGTAGTAGAGCATAATGTCGTGGAAGGGGTCGGTTAGGATCTTCGTGACCCAGACCAGACCGGCCTGCACGTCCTTGATCACGAACAGCTGGGCCATTCGGACAAGAACACCGATCACGCCCAGCACCAACCACAGCATGCCCAGGTTGCGCGCAAAGCCGGTCCAATCATTGTGCGGGGTGATGAGGCCGAACAACGTCGGCTCGAGCAGCAAGAGCGCCGGAAACAGGGCCCAAATTCCCAACAACACCACCTTGCGCCGGAGGTTGTAGCCAACCTTCACGTCCTCCTTGTATTCGTGGGTGGCCTCGTTGACGTGGTCGTAGCCTTTGGGCTCAAAAAAGAAATGACCGGCCTGCCGGGTGGTCATGCCGACCAACCAGGCAATGAGCGCCGCCATGGGCGGATCGAACAAGAGCAGGCCGTAGGCGACGAGAAAGCTCAAGGCGCTCAAAAGATGCAGGCTTTGGTTGATGCGGCTGTGATGATAGTAGCGATGGTCGTCCCAACGCTGCGTCGCGAGTTCCTTCAGGAAAGTTTGCATTTTCCGAACCTCATTGCTCCCAGTCGATTGCTCGAAACTTCGACTACGCTGCTCTGTGCCGGCCGCACCGTGCCGCAGCACGGCCTCGCTTTTGCCGAAGCGGATGAGAGAGAAGTGCCCTAACGGCGGCACCGGCCGGCGTTCGACCAGATAGGCCGAAACGGTGTGCTCGGCCCAGTTTTCAAAGCGCTCCCACTCGAACTTGGAGCGCCAACCCAGGCGTTGCGCCACAGGTTGAAACATCACTTCAAAGGCGCGCCGCGGCCCTTTCTCCGCGCCAACACGGTTGACGATGATGAGCTCGCCACCGGGTTTGAGCACGCGCAGGAATTCATCGAGCGCAGCCTCGGGATTGGGAACCGTATTGACGACGTATTGGGCCACGACCACGTCGAAAGATGCGTCGGCAAAGGTGAGGTGCTCCGCGTCCATCAACTCCAGGCGTTCGACGTGCGCGAGCCGCTCCTGCGCCACGCGTTGGCGCGCCACGTCCAGCATCTCCTCGGAAATGTCAATGCCTGTCACGCGGCAATGGGGCGAGTAGTAGGACAGCGAGATGCCGGTGCCGACGCCGACCTCCAAGATGCGACCGCCAACCTCTTCACAGGCGGCCACCGCGGCGCGGCGCGCCGCTTCGAAAACGGATCCGAATACCTTGTCGTAGATCGGTGCCCAACGCGCATAGGTCTTGATCACGCGATCGCGGCTCAAACGCTCCGTCTCCACCGTCAGCTGCATGTCTTTCGCCTCCACGAAACCGGCCTCAAGAAGATTGGGTCGGGCGCGTGCCACGCGCGCCGCCGATGCCCGGGTAACGCCACCTTGAGCCGCTAAGACCATCGCACGCCGGATTTCAGGGAGCCGAGCGGCTTGTCCGCCCAGCTGGTCTCGGGTTCACCCGCCGGCTGCAAGGCGCCCGCCTCGATCTGGCTCAGATGGCTGAGGAATTGGGCCGCGCTCGCCTGCCAGGAAAATCGCAGTGCATGCGCACGGCAGGCGGCGCGCGGTATGCTGAGTGCACGCAGGCAGGCGCGCTTAAGATCATTGTCAAGGATGCCGGCCGGACTGTCGCCGATAACGTCCAGGGGACCGGTAACGGGATAGGCAGCCACTGGCACACCGCAGGACAGGGCTTCGAGCTGGACAATGCCGAAGGTGTCAGTCCGGCTCGGAAACACGAACACGTCGGCTGCCGCCATGTGTGCGGCCAGCCGTTCGCCGCCCATGCTGCCCAGGAAATGCGCGGCGGGGAAACGTGCGCGCAGGTCCGCTTCCAGCGGACCTTCCCCGATGACGACCTTGCTGCCGGGCAGCGGCAAGGCGAGAAACGCCTCGAGGTTCTTTTCCGGGGCGATCCTGCCGACACTCATGAAAATCGGCCGCGCTAAGGCAAGCTCGACTTTCCGATCCGGACGGAACAGTTCGTTATCGACGCCTCTGCTCCACATTTTGAGGCGCTGGAAGCCACGCTCGGTCAGTTCCGCGGCCAGTGTCTGGGTCGAGACCATGGTCGCAACGGCGGCGGCATGAAAGCGCCGCAGCGCCGCGTAGGCCCACGTGACCGGCAGTGGCACGCGGGCGGCGATATATTCAGGAAAGCGGGTCGTGAAGCTGGTCGTGAACGGCAGGGAATGCATTAGGCAATGGCGCCGCACGACAAAGCCGATCGGTCCCTCCGTGGCAATGTGTATCGCGTCGGGACGTATACGTTCGATGCGTCTTGCGATTTCACTTGGTCGCGGCAAGGCGCAGCGCAGGCCGGGATAGGTCGGCAAGGGTACCGAGGCAAAGCCGTCGGGCGTCAGAAAATCGAGCGTCGAGCCGAAGGGACGCACGGCAACGGCAAGCGACTCCAGTGTCCTCACCACGCCGCTGATCTGCGGATGCCACGCATCGGTCGCGACCAAGATTCTCATGTGTTGTTTCGCCCTCAATCGCAACTGCGGTTTGCGATTTCGTCGAACCGCAGAGGTGGTGATGCGACTCAATTTTTTGCTCAAGGCAGCATCGCTGCTTCACATTTCACTCGTGTGACATCGCCGGTCCTTCAGAAGCGTTTGCAAGGACCGTTGTGAGCCAGTCGAGCAACGCGCCTTCCGGCGGGCGCACGCCGGGTTCAACTGGAACGGCTGGGCGGTGCGCGCGTGCAAGAGCGTTCGAGACGCGGTGGCTAGGCCGTGCCGGCGTTCATGGCAGCCGCGCCGGGGCCGGCAATGGAGATGCGATTGCCGCGCCATTCATAGCCGCTTGCGGTATGGGCGCGCACCCAGATCAACGGGATCAATAAGTCGCGGACCAGCCAGGCAAAGGCTGAACGCCAACTCAAGGGCCAGCCCGCCGCGCGGGCCAACACGGCTTCCGCGCCAAGCCAGATGCTGACAATCCCGACGGCAATAACCGTTGCGGGGCCGTCGCTGAGGGCGCCGGCGAACGCACCGGCCAAGGCCGGTGGCAGACTTCCCGTCAAAATCTCGGGCAGAAAGTAGCCGGGAAATGTGCGCCGCCGCAGCTGCGCCCACCGGATCTGCCGCTTGAGGACATCTCTCGCGCAACGCTCCCCGATCGGCTGTTCGAAGGAGGGCCCGGCAAGACGCACCCTGCGGCCGCTGGAGCGCACGAGCTTCGTTGCCGCTGCATCCTCGGCCAACTCGCTGCCGAGCGCGGCAATGCCGCCCAGCCGCTCCAGATCCGCGCGCCGCCAGAGCATGGATTTGCCCTGGGCAAAGCCGAAGCCCACAGCGTCGGCGGCGTACTGCCAGCGTCCCTGATACGTGTTGAGAAAGCCGCATTCCACCTCTGCCCAGAAGCCGCGGGGCGCCGAGCCGATCGGTGGTGCGCACACCAGGCCGGCATCCGGCGTGAGTTGCTCCAGCAGCTGCTCGATATAGTTGGGTGGCAGCAACAAATTGCTGTCCGCCAGGACGATCCAATCGCTTTTCGCCGCTTGCCAGCCCTTCATCACATTGTTGAGCTTGGGGTTTGCGGTCTCGCGCTTGTCTCCGATCAGAATGCGGGCGTTACTATGCGTGTGTGCCGCAATCAGCCTGCGCAGGAAGGGCACGGCGGGGTCCGCCGGGTTTGCCACGCAGAACAGCAGTTCCGTCTCGGGCCAGGTGAGCTCGAAGGTTGAGGCGAGCGTCACCTGCTCCAGCCTGTCGAGGCCGCACACGGGACGAATAATGCTGACGGCGTGTATTGGCACGCGCTGGGGCGCGGGCGCGGGGCGTCGGCTGCGCGCCCATACCACGGCAATACTGGCCGCGTGCAGGAAAAGGGCGATCGCGCAGTAGGCACTTAAGACCCAAACGGTGACCATCATCGCTGAAACCTCTCATGCAGGCGGGCCAGGAGCGCCAGGCGCAGCCGGCGTTGCCGCCACGGGGCCGCGAGGACGGGCGACGCGTGATGCCTCAGAGGCAGAACGTACAGAGCGCATCGACCTCGGCGGCAAGCGGAAGGTGGGGAAGTCGAAAGGTCGGCGATGGCTTTCACGTGCCAAAATCTGGCGCCACCTCAAACAGCAGGTGTGTGGCCAGCCTGCGACCGTACTCGTTTTCCGCCTCCACCGCGGCGCAGTAGGCCCCGGGGCGCAGGTTGCTGGGCAGCGGGGCCCGCCAGATGTGCGACGACGATAGCGCGCGCATCCAAGGCTTCTGCAGGGCCGCATGGTCGGCAAACACGCGGGTGACGTGCGGGTCGGGGCAGGCGATGCGCTGCATTGGGCGCGGCTCGCGCGTGACACCGGCAATGCGGTAGCGGACGCGTGTGGCAGGTCCACCGTCGAACACGTTCACCACGAGTTCGCTGCGCTCAAGCTCTGCCTGTCTGAGCAAGACCGCGCGCGGGCCGGCGTGCAAGGGCGTTTCGATGCTGGCGCGCAGTTGTGCCGCCGGCTTGCCGGCGGCCGGAACGAAGCGCGTGCAATAATGCGAGCCATCGATGCTCAGCAGGTGGTAGCCGTTTGGATTGCCGTCCTCCGCATCGGCCGCGGGAATACCCCGCGCGTCTTTGACGCCGCTCCACCAGCCGCCCGACGCCGCCGTGAGCACGTGATGGTGATGCGGCTTGGCGCCGGCAAAACCCGCCTCTGCACCGAAGTAATGGTGCTCGGTGAGATGCATGTGTCCGGCGAAGCTCACGGTATGCGGACGCCTCGAGAGCAGGCCGAGCAAGGCACGCCGGTCTTTGGTGGTGTCGGCGGCGGCCTCGGCATTCTGATAGTTCATGAGCGGGATATGCATGGACAGCGCGACCAGCCGGTCCTCTGCAACATTGGCCAGCACGTTGCGCACGAAGTGGAGCTGTTCCGCGCCAATCAGCCCGTGATAGGCGCCGCTGTCAGCCGCGCCGGGCTTGCGTCCATGGTAGTAGACATTGTCGAGAACAATGAAGGTCGCATCGGCATATTGGAAGGCATAGTGGCGAGGGCCGAAGGTCTTTTGCCAGGTGTCTCGCGAGGTTTCGTCGCTCGTTGCTGCCCTGTCGATGTCGTGGTTACCCGGACAGTGGTGCCAGGGGATGCCGGAGGCGCCGAGCATCTTGAGGTAGCGTGGATAGAGGGAAAGATCGTCGAATACGACGTCGCCGTGGTTGATACCGAACGCTGCACCAGTGCCGATGATGCTGCCGATAATATCGTCGCAAAGATAGCCGAGCTCGGTTGCATCGGCAGGTTGGGTGTCTGCCATGAGCACGGCCTCAAATTGACGGCTCTCTGGCAAGGGGGTCAACGCAAAGTCGATGGCGGGAAGCTCGCCAGGGCCGCTTTCCGCCGCCTCGGCGCCGGCCGCTGGCGCTGCGGCCTGAAGCGCACCAATTCTGGGCACGCCGCCGGGGCCGGTATGTGGGCTCCAGTGTGGGGGTTTGATCAGGAAGATCTCCTCCGCCCGGCGCGCCGGCAGGCGCCACCGGCCATTCCAATCCGTCACAGCCACCTCGCGGCCATTCGACACCATAACCCCGGGTATACCGGGATCGCCCGGCCCGCGGCTGCCTGTGCCACGCCGATCATGGAACACGCTTCCGGCTGCGAGCACGGGGGCCGCAAAGCCCAAGCCACCCGTCAGGCTCAGCACCGAGGCGGCGCCGGTGGCCACGAAGTCGCGGCGGCTCGGTTGGCGCTGGCAGGTCCGCGGCATTCCCCTCTCCGGGCGATCCAAGGCAGCCGAATCGCCGGCAGGCTAGGTGGCACCGATGACGCGCGCCTCACAGGCCGATGTGGGTTGCGTGACAATGCTGAAGCATCTGCGCGCGCGCGCGCGCGCGCCCCGCGTCCTCTGTCACACCGGATTCACACTTCTGGGCTAGAGGATTTTTAAGATCTGTCGCCCGCCGGCGTGCGGGTTAGGCGCTGATTGCGTTGCCGCATCAGGGTGCAATGTTCTGCCCGCGGCCCACAAGGTGCCGGCGGGCACCACGAGTGCCGTCGGGCTCACAGGGTGCCGTCGGGCTCATTGTGCAGTCCCAAGGTCAAAGGGAGTCTTCGTCCCACAGGCATGCCTCGCCAAGAGCACGCGTCCGACTGGGACCGCCAGCAACGAAAAGAGCAACCATGGCGCCGCACATTCTGATCGTCGAAGACGAAGATTGCCTGTTGGAGGTTCTTCGCTACAACTTCGAGAAGGCCGGTTATTTGGTGGAAAGCATGAGCAATGGCGATCGCGCCGATGCGCGGCTCAAGCAAGCCACCCCCGACCTGGTGCTGCTGGATTGGGTGTTGCCTGGACTGTCGGGAATTGAGCTTTGCCGGCGGCTGCGCCGTGCGCCGGCCACCAAGACCTTGCCCATCATCATGCTGACGGCGCGCAGTGAAGAGATGGACAAGGTTTGCGGGTTGGAGATGGGCGCCGATGACTATGTGACCAAGCCGTTCTCGGTCAATGAACTGTTGGCGCGCGCGGCGGCGCTGTTGCGGCGCCGAGACGCGCGCCTGATCGCCGACAAGCTGAAGGTGGGCGATATCGAGCTCAATCGCGATGCCATGTTGGTGTTGCGCCAGGGCACATCGGTGCATCTCGGTCCGACCGATTACCGGCTGCTGGAATTCTTTATGCTGTCGCCCGGTCGCGTGTTCACGCGCCGGCAGCTGCTCAACGGCGTGTGGGGCGGCGAGGTCTATATCGACGAAAGATCAGTCGACGTGCATATCGGCAGGCTGCGTAAGGCGCTGTTGCAAGGTTGGCAATCGGACCCGATACGCACGGTGCGGGGTGCCGGTTACAGTTTCGAAGCCTGCTGAGGCTTCCTCCTTCGGGATGTCACCGTTCTGTTGCGCGCATCTGGCAAACTACAGGTGGATGGCAACGTCCATCCGATCGTGAGCTCGGCAAAAAGCTGCTCGGCTCAGCTCTCACTCCCCGCGTGATCGGGCCTAGAGCCGTGGCAGCTGGTTGGTTGCAGACCCGCTGCTAACGCCGCCAAGCGGACGTCTTGCGCCAATTGTGGGTCCGGCAGCTTGTGTTGATCTGGCCCTCTCAGATGCAAGCTGCCGGGCCCGCCGCCAGCCGATGCTGTCATAACCGTGCAACGCGAATCCTCTCTTTTGCGGGCATGAACACCGCGTGGGGATCCGCCTTGGCATTTCGCCGGCACGTGAGGGCGCTTTTCATATCGGATGTGCACCTTGGCACCCGCGCCGCGCAGGCAACCGAGTTACTCGACCTGCTCAAGCACTACGAGCCGGAGGTCATTTATCTCGTCGGCGATATCATCGATTTCTGGAAGGTAAGGCGCGGGCCGCACTGGCCGCAAACGCACAACGACGTGGTGCAGAAACTGCTGCGACAGGTGCGTAAGGGGGTTCGCCTCGTGCTGATTCCGGGAAATCACGACGAGGGCTTGCGCGACTATATCGGGTTGCGCTTTGGCGGCATCGAAATCTGCCGAGATACCGTGCACACGACGGCCAAGGGCCGGCGTTACGGCGTACTGCACGGTGACGAATTCGATGTGGTCGTTCGCACCGCGCGGTGGCTCGCCATTTTGGGTGACCGCGGTTACGAGTTCGCGCTGTGGCTCAACCACCCCCTGAATTGGTGCCGCCGCCACCTCGGGCTCGGGTACTGGTCGCTGTCGGCTTACTTGAAGTACCGCGTCAAGCGCGCGGTTGCCTTCATTGGTGCCTTTGAAGAGGCGGTAGCCAACGAAACGCGGCGTCGTGGTCTTGATGGGGTGATTTGCGGACACATCCACCATGCTGCCGATCGCGCCTTTGGCGGCATCCATTATCTCAATTGCGGCGATTGGGTGGAGAGCTGCACGGCAATCATCGAGACGAGGGACGGCGAGTTGCAGGTCGTGCGCTGGAGCGAGCGTGCGCGATCCGCGGCCGATCGCAACCTGCTAGCCGCGCCGTTGGCCGGCATAACACAGGCCTGAGCCCTGGCGACTTCCCTTGTCACGCATCTGTCACAGCCTCTGACTATTGACGGCGAGCAAGATGGGGATGGAGGAGCGAAAATGACAGGCTGGCGCGGTCGGCTACTCGGACTGACATTGGCGGCCCTGGCGACAACGCCCGCGATGGCGCAATCGATCTATCCGCTTGACCGGGCTGAAATTCTGCTTGGATCCAAATTCGATTTCAAAGTCGAATTCGAGGGCGATGTGGCCGCCGATGCCATCCAGGTTACCCTCAACGGTCGAGATGCCGCGGCGGTTTTTGCCAAACGGCCGGCGGTCGAGGTCAACGAGGAGGGGCTTGGTCACACCGCCTATTGGCTGCGCGACGTTGAGCTGTTGACCCCCGGAGCCTATGAGGTGAAGGCCAGCGCGGGCAAGCCGTCGAGGAGCGTCCGTTGGGAGGTGTTTGCCGCGCCGGAACGTCGCGCCCGCAACGTCATCCTCTTTGTTGGCGATGGTCTATCGATGGCGCATCGCACCGCCGCGCGCGTGCTTGCCAAGGGGCTGGTCGAGGGACGCTACGGCGGGGAACTTGCCATCGATGATATGCCGCACATGGCGCTGGTTTCGACCTCGGGCACCGACGCGATCGTCACCGATTCGGCCAATTCGATGAGCGCCTACACCACCGGGCACAAGTCCTGCGTCAACGCAATGGGCGTCTATTGCGCACGCAACAAGAGCGGGCTTAAGCACCCAAAGGTTGAAACGATCGCCGAATTGGCGAAGCGGCACAATGCCGGCATGGCCGTCGGGGTGGTGACCAACACCGAGATCGAAGATGCGACGCCCGCGGGCATGGTCGCGCATGTGCGCCGGCGTAGCGACTATGACGACATCGTGCGCATGTTCTATGAGCTTCGGCCCGACGTCATGCTGGGCGGCGGCAGCGCCTATTTCTTGCCCAAATCGGACAAGGCGGGCCGGCGCAAGGACGAGGAAAACTACCTGGAGAAATTCAAGGCGCTTGGCTATCCCGTGGCCCTGACGGCGACGCAAATGAAGGCAGAGGCCGCCAATGGCACCGCCCGCCTGCTCGGCCTGTTCCATCCCAGCAACCTCGATGGCGCGCTCGATCGTCGCTTCCTCAAGAAGGGGACCGTCGCCGCTTATCCCGATCAGCCGGACCTGGTGGAACAAACGCAGGCGGCCATCGAGATCTTGGCCCAACACAAAAGTGGTTTTGTGCTGATGGTGGAGTCGGGACTGATCGACAAGTTCAGCCATGTCTTGGACTGGGAGCGCGCGGTCTATGACACGATCATGCTCGACAATGCGGTAGCGGTCGCCAAGCGCTTCGCGGCCCAGCGAGACGACACACTGATCATCGTTGTGGCCGATCACGCCCATCCCGTCAGCATTATTGGCACCTACGACGACGAGCGGCCCGGCGAGCGCATGCGCGACAAGATCGCCGTCTACAACGAGGCGAAATTCCCCAACTATCCCGCGCCCGACCGCGACGGCTATCCGCCTTCCGTCGACGTATCACGGCGGCTGGCCTTCCTTTTCGCGGGTTTTCCCGACCACTGTGCCACCGGCAAGCCGTTTCTCGCTGGGCCGTTCAAGCCGACGGAGGAGAAAGACGACAAAGCGGTGGCCAACGAGAGCTACTGCACGCCGCAGGCAACGCGCATGGAAGGCAATCTGCCGTTCACGCAGCGCCAGGGGGTGCATGCGGCGGATGACGTCGTCCTGACCGCGATGGGCCCAGGCTCGGAGCTCTTCAAAGGCCGCATCGATAACACCTATGTCTTTCGCGTGATGGCAACCGCCTTGGGATTGGGAAAGCCGGAGCAACCCGCGGAACAAGCCGCGCGGCAGAAATGAGCGCTAACTCGGCGCTGCCTCGCCCAGCGCTTGCCTGTTTAGGACCGAGCGGCGACCGCGGCCACGGGTGGCAGCGGAGGCGAGCCATGGGGGTTTGGCAAAGCGTTGGCTCGCCGGTGGCCTCAGCCTTGCCGCGGCGCTTTTCTGGGAAGTGAGGTCGAGGCACGCGCGTCGGCCACGCCCGCGGCGGCGCTTCCTGCCGATCATCTCAATTCGGAGGCGGGGAAGGCTCCCCGTCGATCCGCGACCTCACCCGGCTGGGGTGGCGGCCGGGCCTGATCGGCAGGGCGGCAAGAGGCCCCAAGGACGGCAGGCCTGCACCAACACCTGAAACGAACGGGCCGCGCTTGAGGCGTTGGCCGCATTACCCCCATCCCTGGCGGCGGCGTGGCGTGCAGGCGGGCCCCGCGCAGCAAGCCCACTGCGCCGCGGTGCAGGCAAGGCGCTGCGGCTGCCAAGCAAAAATAGACGCAGGGCAAGCAGTCTTGCCGCGAGATGGCCCTTGCCAAGGGCCGCGGCCTGATGCCTAAACTTTGGGCGGCGCGGCGGCGGCTCGATGGGGATGCCGTTGGGCGGGACTTGGCAGCTGCGATGGCCCGTCTCTTGCTACGGCGCTCGCAAGGGGCGATGGGCCGCGCACGATGAGGGCCCGAAGGTGTTGGAGGTTTAAACATGACCGCGACGAAGGGCGTTGGCTCCATTTCCCTTTTAGCCGGACTGGCGTTGCTGACCGCAGGACCGGCGCTGGCGGGCGGGACGCTACGCATCGCCATGACCGCCTCGGACGTGCCGACCACCACCGGGGCCCCCGACAACGGCTATGAGGGTGTGCGCTTTCTCGGTTACCCCATCTTCGAGGGACTGGTCCTATGGGATTTGACGCGTGCCGACAAATTGGCCGAAATCCGTCCGGGGCTCGCCGAGCGCTGGGAGCAGGATGCGAACGATAAGGCGAAATGGATTTTCCATCTGCGCAAGGGCGTCAAATTCCACGACGGCAGCGACTTCAACGCCGATGCGGCAATCTGGAACCTCGACCGCTACTACAAGAAAGACGCCAAGCAATTCGATCCGCCCGGCGGCGCCGTGGCTCAGGCACGCAATCCTTTCGTCGCCGGCTATCGCAAGCTTGATGACTACACCATCGAGATCACCAATCCGCGGCCGCTCAGCTATTTTCCCAACATGCTGCCCTATATGCTCTATTCGAGCCCGGCGCAGTTCGAGAAGACGGGATCCTGGGCCGAATTCGCAAAGTCTCCCTCCGGCACCGGGCCCTTCAAAATCACCGAGTTCAAGCCGAGGGTGAGTGTCACGCTCAGCCGCAACGACGGGTATTGGGACGCCGCCAAGCTTGCCAAGCTCGATAAAATGATCCTGTTCCCGATGCCTGAGGCGACGACGCGGCTGGCGGCGCTGCGCTCGGGCCAGGTCGATTGGATCGAAGTTCCCCCGCCGGACGCCGTGCCGAGCCTGAAGGCCGCCGGCTTCGAGATCGTCACCGGCAGTTACCCGCACGTGTGGCCGTGGATGCTCAACCTCGCCAAGGAGGATGCTCCCTGGAAGGATGTGCGCGTGCGCCGGGCGATCAACTATTGCTTCAATCGCGAGGGCCTGGTCACGCTCCTGAACGGCTTGGCCGAGCCTTCCGTTGGCGCCTTCAAGCCGAGCGATCCCCAATTCGGTGCGCCGAAGGAGCGCTACAAGCACGATCCTGAGAAGGCCAAGGCATTGCTGCGCGAGGCCGGCTTCGGTCCCGACAAACCGGTCAAGGCCAAGATCATGATATCGACCAGCGGCTCCGGGCAGATGCTGCCGCTGCCGATGAACGAATTCCTGCAGCAGAACCTGAAAGAGTGCGGCTTCGACATCTCCTTCGAGGTGGTCGAATGGGGCACCATGCTGGTGGCTCTGCGCAATGCGCCGACCGCGCAGCAGGCTCTAGGCTCCGACGCCATGAACATAAGCCTGCCGCCGTCGACGGACATCTCGCAAATTGCACTCTATTTTCTGTCCAGCAATGCGGCGCCAAAGGGTCGCAACTGGGCGAACTGGAAGAACGAGGAGTTCGACAAACTGATCGACCGCATCGAGAAGGCTACCGACAAGGCCGAGATCCTGAAGGACACGCAACGCGCGCACGAGATTATCGTCGACGAGGCGCCCTGGGCCTTCATCGTGCACGACCGCAATCCCCGCGCCATGGCCAAGAAGGTGAAGGGCTTCACCAGCGCGCAGAGCTGGTTCCAAGACTTCACCAGAGTGGAGATGGAGTGATCTTGAAGCCAGCCACCAGGCACAGTCGCGGCACGCGCGCGCTCGTCAGCTGGCGAGGCGCAACGCCGCCGAGGTTTGGGCGGCACCAGCCACAATTGCTACCCGGGTGAGGTCCATGTGGACCTTTACGCTGCGTCGCCTGCTCTACGCCGTGCCCGTGCTGCTTGGCGTGTCGATGCTCGTATTCGTGCTCATTCATCTTGCGCCGGGGGACGTTGTCGACATCCTGGTGCCGCCCGAAGTGCCCAAGGATATCGCCGACGGGTTGCGGCGCCGTTTCCGGCTGGATGAGCCGATCTACCTACAGTATCTGGCTTGGCTTTCCCGGCTCTTGGTGGGCGACTTCGGGATTTCCTTCTTCACCGGGCGCCCAGTGGCGGAGGAGCTCTTTGGTGCGCTCGCCAACACGCTGATCATCGCCCTACCCGCGGCGCTGTTGGGATTCTCCCTTGGCATCGCGCTCGGGGCGCTCGCCGCCTATAGTCGTGACAGCTGGCTCGATAAGGTTTTCTCGGCGACGGCGATCATCGGCGTCAGCCTGCCGCACTATTGGGTCGGCATCGTTTTGGTGGCGATCTTCTCCGTTGTCCTCAACATGCTCCCCGCGCAAGGCATGGGATTTGAGGGCCTGCCAACCGGCTGGGAGGAGATCAAGCACCTAATCCTGCCGGTCATAACCTTGTCGCTGATCCCCATGGGGGTGACGAGCCGTCTGGTGCGCGCCAACGTGCTTGAGATCCTCAGTCAGGAATTTGTCGGCACATTACATGCCAAGGGTCTCGGCAAACGGCGCGTTCTCTACCACACATTGAAGAATGCGGCGCCCTCGGCGTTGGCCCTGATGGGTCTGCAGTTCGGCTACCTTCTCGGCGGATCGATCCTGGTTGAAACCGTGTTCAACTGGCCTGGCTCCGGGGGCCTGATGAACCTGGCGATATTTCGTCGCGATGTTCCGGTCCTATCGGCAACGATCTTGGTGCTGGCTGCGATCTTCGTCGTCATCAATATCTTGGTCGATGTGCTACAGGCGCTGATCGACCCGCGCATGCGACGCTAGCAGAGGGCGTGATGATGGCCGAAGCCGCCGCCCTCCGCGTCGATGCCAGCCTGGTGCTCCAGCGCGCGCAGCAGGGCAAAAGCTACTGGCGTCGGGTTTGGGAAAGGCTGCTCGACGACAAGCTGACGCTCGTTGTGACCGCCGTGTTGTTGCTGCTCTTGGTCATGGTGCTTTTTGCGCCGTGGTTCACGGTGCATGACCCCTACACGGGTTCGGTGTTGCGACGTTTAAAACCGGTGGGCACGCTCGGGCATTGGCTTGGCACGGACGAGGTCGGCCGTGATCTGTGGTCCCGCATGGTGTACGGCGGCCGTATGTCCCTGCTGGCAGGTGTGGTGCCGGTGTTCTTGGCCCTGCTGATCGGCGGCTTTCTCGGCATTCTCGCAGGCTACGCGGGCGGCTTCCTCAACAGCACGATCATGCGGCTGACCGACGTGCTTTACGCTTTTCCCTCGATTTTGCTGGCCATTGCCATCACCGGCATCCTCGGTTCTGGGCTCAAGAACACGATCCTTGCGCTCACGATCAGTTTCATCCCGCCCATTATCCGCATTTCGGAGAGCATCACCGCCCAGACGCGACATCTCGACTTCGTCGAGGCTGCGCGTGCCAGCGGCGCGCGACCGCTGACGATCATGCGCTATCACATCCTCAACAATGTGTTGGGGCCGATTCTGGTCTATGCCACCAGCCTGATCAGCATTTGCATCATTTTGGCGGCCGGGCTCAGCTTTCTCGGCCTCGGCGTGACGCCGCCGAGCGCCGAATGGGGGCTGATGCTCAACAATTTGCGGCAGGCACTTTGGGTTTCGCCCTTGGTCGCGGCGCTGCCGGGAGTGATGATTTTCATCACGTCGATGTGCTTCAACCTGATGAGCGATGGGTTGCGCCAGGCCATGGATGTGCGGCTGTGAACGAAGCGGGACGAGGCTCCGACGGCGCGGACGCGGTGGCGCGCGAAGCAGCAAGCGCCCCGCTATTGGCGGTCGAGAACTTGACCAAGCACTTCTCTGTCAAGGGTAGTTTGCTGAGCCGGAGCAACGCCGTTGTGCAGGCCGTGGACGATGTGTCCTTTCTGGTCCGGCGTGGAGAAACCTTGGGTATCGTCGGCGAGTCCGGCTGCGGCAAATCGACGACGGCGCGGCTGCTGATGCACCTTATCGCCCGCGATAGCGGCCGTATTCGTTTCGCGGGCCGGCCGGTCGGCGCCGCCCACGGCTTGAGCCGCCGCGACCTGCACCGGCAGATGCAGATGGTGTTTCAGGATTCCTATGCTTCCCTGAACCCTCGCTTACCCGTGGCGATGTCGATCGCGTTCGGCCCCTTCGTGCATGGGCTCGCCAAGTCCGCCGCGCTGCAGCGGGCCAGGCAGCTCCTGGAAGCGGTGGGTCTGGACCCGCTGCTGTTTGCCAATCGCTACCCGCATGAGCTCAGCGGCGGTCAGCGACAAAGGATCAACATTGCACGCGCCTTAGCCCTCGAGCCACGCATTGTGATCCTCGACGAAGCCGTCTCCGCGTTGGATAAATCGGTGGAAGCCCAGGTGTTGAACCTGCTCGCCGACCTCAAGACGCACTTCGATCTGACTTACATCTTCATCAGCCATGACCTCAATGTCGTGCGCTACATCAGCGATCGGGTGATGGTCATGTACCTGGGCAAGGTGGTGGAGATCGGACCGGTCCATCAAATCTATTTGCATCCCCAGCATCCCTACACCCAGGCGCTGCTGACGGCGATGCCGTCGATGGATCCGGGCCGCCGGACCTTGCGCGCACCGCTCAGCGGTGATCCTCCCAACCCAATCAGCCCGCCCTCGGGATGCCGCTTTCGTACGCGCTGCCCGTTTGCCGAAAAGGTCTGCGAGGCCGTGCCGCCCCAGCTCCTGGCGCTGCAGAATTCTGTGGCGGTCGCCTGCCACATGCGCTTTCCCGGCTCGGGACACAGCCGTGCCGACAAGACGGTGCCGCACTGATGCAGCAAGAACAGGTCGTCAGCGTCGATGATCTGAAGGTGCGCTTTGTCGGGCGCGAGGGCACAGTGGCCGCTGTCAACGGGGTCAGCTTTGGCGTGGGAGCCGGCAAGGTACTCGCCATTTTGGGCGAGTCGGGATCGGGCAAGAGCGTGACCTTGCGCGCCCTGCTGCGCCTGCTGCCGGCGCGCGCGCGCATCGAAGGACGCATTCGCCTGGCTGGCCACGACATGGCCGCACTCGACGAGGCGGGGCTCCGCCAGGTGCGGGGCGGCAAAGTTGCCATGATCTTTCAAGAACCGATGATCGCGCTCGATCCCGTGTTCACCATCGGCGTGCAAATTGCCGAGACCATCGTGCGTCACGAAGGGGTGAGCTACCAGGTCGCCACCCGGCGTGCGCTCGAGCTCCTGGAGATGGTACAGATTCCATCGGCGGCGCGGCGCCTCAAGTCCTATCCGCACGAATTGTCCGGCGGCATGCGGCAGCGGGCGATGATTGCCCTGGCGCTGTCCTGCCGTCCCGCGCTGCTCCTGGCTGACGAGCCGACCACCGCGCTCGATGTAACCGTGCAAATACAAATCATCCTCTTGCTGCGGCAATTGCAGCGGGACCTCGACATGGCCGTGATTTTCGTAACCCATGACGTGGGTGTGGCGGTGGAAGTCGCCGACGAGATCGCAGTCATGTACGCCGGTCGCTTCGTTGAGCTCGGCCCGACCGAAACCGTGATCGGTTCGCCGGCGCATCCCTACACGGCGGCCCTACTCACCTCCACCGTGCTTGGGTCCGCGTTTGGCAAGCGGCTCGAGGCCATTCCGGGTATGCCGCCGGATCTGCGCGCGCTGCCGCAAGGATGCAGCTTTGAGCCGCGCTGTCGCTTCGGCGATGAGCGTTGTCGCGGCGCAGTACCGCCCGCATTCGCCCACGCGCCGGCGCACATGACGCGCTGCTTGCGCGTGGCGGCGGGCGAGATTGCGTTGCCTCGGCCCAACTTAGGTGAACGCAGCGTGGGGCCCAGCTCTCAAAACAGTGGCGGAGGCCAACGATGACGCCGGCCAATGCACTCGAGGTCGACGGCAAACGACTGTGGGAAGCCCTGCAGCGCTGCGCTGAGATCGGCCGCTTCCGCGGCACCGGTGTGCGTCGCCTGGCCTTGTCGCCCGCGGATAAAGAGGTGCGCGATCTTTTCGTCAGCTGGGTGCGCGAGGCGGGCTGTGCCGTCGAGATCGATCCCATGGGCAACATCTTCGCGCGGCGGCCGGGGACCGACAATTCCCTGCCACCGGTCGCCATCGGCAGCCATCTCGACACGCAGATCTGCGGCGGCAGATACGACGGTGCCCTCGGCGTGCTGTGCGGGCTCGAAGTGATCCGGAGCCTGAATGACCGCGGCATGTCGACGCGTCGGCCGATCGAGCTCATCATGTGGACAAACGAGGAAGGGGCCCGCTTCAGTCCACCGTTGATGGGCTCGCTTGCCTTCGCGGGCAAGCTTGCCCAAGCCCAGATGCACGACAGCCGCGATGATGCCGGCCTTCGCTTTGGCGATGAACTGAAGCGCATCGGATATCTCGGCAGCGCGCCGCTCGGCAACCGGCGCCTCGACTGCTATTTGGAGCTGCACATTGAACAAGCACCGCAGCTCGATCGCGCAGGCTGCGACATCGGCATCGTGGTGGGTGGCTACAAGACCCTTGCCCTCTTCATCGAGATTGAGGGCGAAACCAGCCACAGCGGCGGCACGCCCATGCTCGAGCGCCGCAACGCGCTGGTCGGCGCCGGTTATCTGATTGCAGCCGTGAACGACATCGGCCTTGCGTTCGCGAGCGAAGAAGGACGCACCACGGCGCCGCGCATCGAATGCTTTCCAAACCTGCCCGGCATCGTACCTGAGCGGGTACGCTTGCTGGTCGATTTCCGGCATCCCGACCCCGCGGGCTTCGAGCGCATGCACAGCGAAATTAGGGCGGCCATCGGCATGGCAGAAGCCAAGGCGCGCGTCAGCATGAGGGTGGCCGAGGGATGGCGCTGGGGTACCTCGCTGTTCGCCCCAGAGTGCATCGCCTTGCTGAAGGACACCGCGTCCGATTTGGGGCTGCCGTTCCGTGAAATGCTCAGTCAAGCTGGCCACGATGCCTACGCGGTGGCAGACCTCACGCCGACTGCCATGATTTTCACACCCTGCCGTAATGGTGTCAGTCACAACACCGAGGAAGACATAGAGCTCACGCGCACGCTACCTGGGGCTAATCTGCTGCTGAATGCCGTGCTCCGGCGTGCCAACCGCTAACTCAGTTGGGAAACCCTCATGACCACTGATCTCACGCATCTTCCCCTCTACACGCTCGCCGAAAAACTGGGCACGCGCAGCATCTCGCCCGTCGAAATCGTCGATGCCTGCCTGCAGCGTATCGAGAGACTCGATAGCAAACTACACGCCTTCGTCGATGTGTTTACAGACGAGGCGCGCGCGGCGGCCGAAGCGGCCGACAAGGCCATTCGTTCGGGGCACGCCGTCGGCCCGCTGCACGGAATTCCAGTGGCCCTGAAGGACCTGATTGAGCTCGAAGGACGCGTGACCACAGGCGGTAGTGCAGCGTGGCGGGAGCGCCGTTCGAGCCGTACGGCGACGCTGGCTCGAAAGCTGATCAGTGCCGGCATGATCGTCATCGGCAAGACACACACGGTCGAGTTCGCTTTCGGAGGCTGGGGCACCAATCAGCATCTGGGCACGCCCTGGAATCCATGGGACCTCGAGATAGCGCGCACGCCGGGCGGCTCCAGCAGTGGGTCGGCGGTGGCAGTCGCCGCCCGCATGGTCCCGTGTGCCATCGGTACCGACACCGGCGGCTCCGTACGCCTGCCCGCCGCGTGGTGTGGCATCACCGGTCTCAAGACAACCATCGGCCGCATCAGCACCTACGGCGTGCTTCCGCTCACACCCACCCTCGATACGCCAGGCCCGATGACCCGCAGCGCTGAGGACGCTGCCCTGCTTTTGGCTGTAATGCAGGGCGCCGATGCGCGCGACCCGCGCACGCTATCCCTGAACGACGTCGAGCCGATGCCGGCGCTCCGCCGTGGGGTGAAGGGCCTCCGGCTTGGGCGCATGCCGGCAGCGGAGCGTGTCGGCGTCGATGCCGAAGTGCTCGCCGCCTATGATCGTTCGCTCGAGCAGCTGGCCGGCCTGGGTGCGGACATTGTCGACATGTCGCTTCCGCGCGGCTTCCGTGACTATGGCATGAGCTCCGGACGGCTCATGTCCGCCGAGGCCTATGCGCTGCTGAGCGACATCGTCGACAATAATGCATTGACCCTCGACGAGGCCGTGCGTCCGCGCATTCGCGCGGGCGCGGCGATCACGGCCCGCGAGTATCTGCAGACGCTGGCGGAACGCGAAGGCCTCAAGGCTGAGTTCAACGCGGCGATGGCCCCGGTAGATGCCGTGCTGGCGCCCGTCGCCCTCACACCGGCGCTGCCACTCGAGGAGGTCGATCAAGGCACGACGCCCGCTCTCTTCACGCGCTGGGGTAATTTCCTCGACCTTTGTGCGCTGGCCGTTCCCAACGGCTTCACCAGGACGGGGCTGCCGCTTTCGCTGCAGATCGTCTGCCGCGGCGGCGACGAGGCCTTGGCGCTGCGCATCGGCTGGGCCTGGCAAAACGCGACGGATTGGCACGAGCGGGCGCCGCGGCTGCCCTGAGGCCTCGGCCGGCGCGAGCACGCCGGCGGCTATCCTTGGGCCTCGAGGGCCGCCCATGCCGGGCCCGAGCTGGAGGGCGCGAGATCCTCGCCATGCCCCGCACCGAGCGCCGCGTCCCTGGATCGTCGCACAGTTGCCGCCGCGGTTGATGCGTGCGCCTTGTTCGCAGCGGTCAGTTGTGTGCGGCCTGTCGCCCGCTAGCGCTCACGCGCCAGATCGTGTTGCCCGTATCGTCGGCCACGAGCAGGGCGCCGTGGGCATCAACGGCCACGCCCACGGGGCGTCCATGTGCGATGCCGCTGGCATCATCCTTGAGAAAGCCCGTCAGCACATCAACGGGGTTTCCAGCGGGCCTGCCCTGTTTGAAGGGCACGAAGATCACCTTGTAGCCACTATATTGGCTGCGGTTCCACGAGCCGTGCTGGCCCACGAACATGCCATCCCGAAACGCTGCCGGCAGTGCGCTGCCGGTGTAATAGGCGAGGCCCAGCGAGGCCGTATGGGCGCCGAGGGCATAATCGGGTGTGATTGCGGTGGCCACCAGATCGGGTCGTGGCGGCTGCACGCGCGCATCCACGGTCTTGCCCCAATAGCTGTAGGGCCAGCCGTAGAAGCCGCCGTCCTTGACCGAGGTGAGATAGTCGGGCGGAACGTCGTCGCCAATTTCGTCGCGCTCGTTGACCACCGTCCACAATTGACCTGTGGTCGGTTCGAAGGCCATGCCGTTGGCATTGCGCAGGCCAGACGCAAAAATGCGCGCACGGCCGCTGGCAATCTCGAGTTCCAGAATGGTGCCGCGTCCCCTCTCAATCTCCATACCCCGCTCGCCGATGTTGCTGCCGGAGCCCACCGTCACATAGAGCTTGGACCCGTCACGACTTGCGAGGAGTGCGCGTGTCCAATGGTGGCCGACCGGCAGATCAAGCAGCTTCGTTCCCTTGTCGGCAATGGCGGTGTCTCCGGCGCGATAGGGAAAACCAAGCACGCCGTCCGTATTGGCGACGTAAAGGCGATCGCCGATCAGCGCCATCCCGAATGGTTGCCGCAAGCCTTGCAGAAGAACGAACCGTTCTTCGGCCACACCGTCGCCGTCCTTGTCGCGCAGCAAGGAGATGCGATTGGCATTCTCCACAATGGCCCCGGAACGGCGCTGCACCATGTCCTGGATGATGGCGCGGGGTGACCAGGATGCGGCGGGTTCGGTGGCGGCCTCGGCCACGAGAACGTCGCCATTGGGCAAAACATGCAGCCAGCGGGGATGCTTTAGCCCTCGCGCGAACGCGCCCACCCGCAACGAAGCCGCCGCCTTTGGCGTCTGAGCATCCTGCCAAGGCTCCGTTGCCACGGACCAATTGACGGTCGGGAGCCAGCTTCGCTTGGGCGCGGGCAGCACCGGCTGTTCGCCATAGCCCGGCGGCAATTGCTGGGCGTGCGCCGCAAGGCAGAAGATGGCGCCGAACAGCCATAGGGCAGCGCTCGACAGGTTGGCGCACGGCATTGCACGACCTCCATCTGAGCCTCAACGCAAGCCTCGGCGCGGCGTTCCGAAGCCCGACACGGGACCTGATCCGGGCGTGCACGGCGATCGGAACGGCGACAGCCGGGACGGCGCGCGTGGCGCCAGTGGGCGCAGGATCAGCCGCCTAAAGCAATAGCACGTTGGCCGCCGTTCCCAAGTCCGCCGCGGCAACGGTGAAGAAGCTCGGGACCAGCAGATGCGTCACGCCGATGGCTGCGATTGCCACCGCGCTCATGACACCAACCACGATGGCCACGCGGCGGCCGGCGATGACCGCCGCCATGACGGCCTTGGCGGCCGTGTTCGTGCAGATGGCGATGATAATGGCAGTGGCCGCTTCTTGAGGCGCCAGCGCAGTGCCGGCGACGCGTGCCATCGAGAGCGTGATGGCATCGACATCGGCGATCCCGGAGAGTGCCGCCAAGAGGTAGAGGCCCCGCGTGCTCGACATGGCCGAGAGGATCTTGGCCAACAGCATAATGACGGCGATCAGCGCCGCCAGCTTCAGCGCGCTCGCAAGGTCGAAGGGGTTCTTGAGGTCCACGCTCGCCGTGTCCTCGCCGGCAGCATGCGGGCGCACGAGGATGAGGCCGGCGCTCGCAGCGAGGACGAGCGCGCCGGCTGCCGTCGGCACGAGCAGGTTGCCGATCAGCGCCGGCGCCAGTGCCACGGCGATAATCACCACGCGCACGATCATCACGACCCCTGCGAGCAGTATGCCGCCTGTCAGGACGAGCGAGGCCTGCGGTTGTTCGCGTGCCAGGCGGGCAAAGGACAGCGTGGTGGCGGTCGATGATGTCACGCCGCCGGCCAGCGCCGCCACGGCAACGCCGGCCTGCTCGCCCAAGCATTTCACGGCCACATAGCCGACGAAGGAGACCCCGGCGATCAGGACGGCCAGAAACCAGATTTCCGCGGGATTGATCGCATTCCAGGGATCGACGGTGCGATTGGGCAAAACCGGCAGCAGGAGAAAGGACATGGCCAGCAGCACCAGCACCGCGCGTAGCTCCAGCCAGGACAAGCGGCGCACCCATCCGTGCAGCGGCTCCTTCAAGGCCAGCAGCAGCGCCATAGCCACGCTGCCGGCGACCGCCACGAGCGGCTGACCGAGAACCGCGTAGGCTCCCAGCAGGAAGGTCAAGATCGCCGCCACCACCCCGGTCACGCTGAAGTTGTGCTCGCTGCTGGCTTCCAGCCAGGCAAAGAGCGTGAAGGCCGCCGTGAAACTCAGGAGTCCCGCTGCCAACACCAGGGGATGTGTCGCCGCCGCCAGGGCGGCACAGATACCCCCGAGCAATCCCGTCAAGGCATGCGTTCTAAGACCCGCGGTCCGCTCGCCCTCGGCCTCTTCGCGCAGCTCCCACCCGCGCTCCAGCCCAATCAGCAGGCCAATGGCCAGGGCAACCGCCAACCGGCGAAAGAGTTCATCCTGATCCATGTCATCGCCATCCTTGGTACTTTCGCGAGATGGCCTTGACCGCGGCGGGGCGGCGCTCGAACTGCGTTAGCCCGCGCTGAGGACACCTGCGCGGCAACGATGGCTCGAGGAGCCCTGCGGCCAAGGCGCCGGGGCGAGGACCGGCTCGGAGCGGCTCAAAGCTTTGGCGCAAAATCCACGTGCGCCAACCGCTCGTGCACATGAATGAGACTGTTGACGTCCGCATCGGCGCCTTGCTCGTTCAATGCGATCTGAAAGATTTCGCGCACGAGATTGCACACGGGCATCGGCGCAGCGCTGGCAACGCCGAGTTCCGTCGCCAAACGCACGTCCTTGTGCATCAGCCCGAGGGTGAAATTGGTTTTGAGCTCGCCTTTCACGAATTTGGGCAAAGTTATCTCGGTCGTATAGCTGCGCGCCGAACCCTTCGCCAGCACGCGTGCACAGGTCTCCAGCGACAAGCCGGCCTTAATACCCATCGTCACGGCTTCGAAGGTCGCCACGCGCACGCTTGCGGCCACGACGTTATTCACGAGTTTCATGGTATGGCCGGTGCCAACGGCGCCGCAGTGAAACACATTCGGGCTGATGGTCTCGAAGATCGGCTGTAGCTCGGCGTAGAGCTCGGCTGGCGCGCCGACCATGATGGCAATCGTGCCCGCATTGGCGCCATGCGGCCCGCCACTCACCGGGGCGTCGAGGAGGCTAATGCCCGCGCTGGCAAGCTCATTGGCCATGGCGCGGGTGGCATTTGGGTCGCCGGTGGTCATGTCGGCGATGATGCTGCCCTTCTTCAGGCGGGCGGCGAGGCCATCCGCGGCAAATATGACCTCCCGTACCTCCTTGGAGGTCGGCAGGCACGTCATCACCAGGTCGCACTCTGCCGCCAGCGCACCGAGGTCTTGGCAGGGAATGCCGCCAAGCTCGGCAAGTCTTGCCATCGTCTGCGGACGCAGGTCATAGAGGCGCAGCCGATGTTTGCGCAGGAGCCGACGTGCCAGCGCTGCACCCATATTGCCAAGGCCGACGTAACCAAGCTGCATTACTCTGCCCTCCAAGCGTTTATTTACACGTGCGGCAGCACGCGGTCGGCCGCCAGCCGCATGGCGCGTTCGACGTGCGCCTTGTCGATGCCGCCGATATTGAACCAAAGCACGAATTCGGTGATGCCGAAGCGTCGCTTCATTTCTTTGAGTTTAACGACGGCCGTCTCGGGATCATCGGCGATGCAGGCACCATACTGGTAGAGCTTGTCGAAGGAGAGATAGCCCATCTCGCGCGTTTTCTTGCCTTCGCGCATGGTCAGCTCGTAGCCTTCGACTTCGCCGCTCTGCGGCGCGCCGGCAAGCTGGTTTGCCGTGACCTTGGCATAAAACCACTCGACGTGCGCCTTGTAGATCTCGCGCGCTTTGCTGGCATTATCATGCACGAAGAAGGGCAGCAGCAGCATGCGCTCTGCCAACCTGGGATCGCGATCGAGGCTGCGGCAAGTCGCATCGTAGTGCCGGCAATTGTTTTCCAATGCATCCATCCACCGCTCGCGATAGGTCCGGTAGGTGAAGGGAGAGGCCATCTGCAGGTGCAGGTGACCCCGCGCGGCCTGCTCGAAGCTTTCTGGGCTGATGGTTGCCTGATACACCGGCGGGTGCGGTTTTTGTACGGGCTTGGGCAACACCTCGACGGGTTCCGGGATGGTCCAGAACTTGCCTTGATAAGACATCCTCTGTTGCGTCCAGGCCTTGCGCACGATGTCGAGGCCTTCGGCGAGCATCTCCCGGCTCTTCTCCATCGGCACCCCGAGGCCAATGAATTCGTGCGGCTGATAGGCGCGCCCCACGCCGAAATCGAGTCGCCCATGCGAGAGGATATCAACCAGCGCGAAATCGGAGGCCGTGCGCAGGGGATGGTTGAACGGAATCGCGCACACCGCCATGCCGATGCGAATCTTTTTGGTTCGCTGCGCAATGGCTGCCGCGTAGACCTGCGTGGATGTGACAAGCCCATAGGTCGAGAAGAGATGCTCGGCTATCCACACCTTGTCGTAGCCGAGCTGTTCGGCCAGCTCGAAGAAGCCCAGATCATCGTCGAAACTCTCAACCACTTTCGACAGATCCGGAAACTGGCTCAGACTGAAAACGCCGAACCGGGTTTTGGCCATGGGGGTCACCTTTGATGTACGCCTGAGCTGCATGGTGATGAGTGTGCGCCGCGGCGTCAAACGCGATTTGGAAAAGGTTAGGTGCGGTCGAGGCGGCATTTCGCGGCACGCGAAGGCTGCCGAGAGCCGGGCAATCCCTTGGCTAGGCCCTGGCCGCAATCTCGGTGATGAAGCGCTCAATCTGGCGCATTTGCTCCGCCGCGCTGTCGCCGCGGTGGCGCACGATGATGGTATCGAAGCCAAGGTCGAGCAGACGCTTGATATCGTCTCGGATCTCGGTGAGCGAGCCGGTGCCGGGCTCACGCGTGCCAAATGCTCCGCCCTTGGCCTCGCCGAGACTGAGGAAGATCTTGTAGGCCAGGCAGAACTCCCGCAACTGCCGGCCCGCCTCCCCCGCCAGCCGCTCGAGGGTGACGAGCCGTTCGGACAGGTGGGTGGCGGGTGCCGAGACCGCGAGCCAGCCATCGCCATGCTTCACGACACGTCGCAAAGCGGCGTTGGACAAACCGCCAATGAGGATGGGTGGATGTGGGCGCTGCAGCGAGCCAGGCGATGAGAAGATGGGCGCGAAGGCATAGGTCGTGCCGCGGTAGGCAACCTCGCCTCCAGCGCAGATGGCCTTAAAGATCTCAAGCGACTCGTCGGTGGAGCGTCCACGCGCCTTGAAATCGTGGTTGCCTAGGACGGCAAATTCCTCCTCCAGCCAACCGACGCCGGCGCCGAGAACAATGCGTCCGCCGGAGAAGTGATCGAGCGTTACCAGCATGCGTGCCAGCAAGACAGGGTTACGGTAGGGCATGATCAGCGCCGCGCTGCCGACGCGCACGCGGGTCGTGCTGCCGATGAGGACGCCCATGGTGGCGATCGGTTCCATCAGCGGGTCTGCCAGGCGCGTGGGAAAGCTTCCTTGGGCGCCATAGGGGTACTTGGATTTGAAGGAGACCGGGAAGGCCACGTGATCGGCAAGCCAAATCGAGGCAAACCCCGCCTGCTCGGCGAAACGAGCTAGGCTCAGGATCGTCTCCGCATCCGCCAATGGGCCATAGCTGCCGACGTCGAGCCCGAAGCTCATCAAGCTGGCCATCCCTTGTGCTCCGCCGCTCCAGGTGCGCAGGCGCTATTGTTTGCAGGCTTTGTGGCCGCGCCAAGGGCGTCGAGAAGCCGAGGCAACAACCGCGCCGGCTGGGCCAGCATTCCTGCAGCCTGGTCCCTAGGCCTTGCCGAGAGGCGGGGCAAGCTCCTACAGATGGGATGGACCAGGACCGAAAATTTTGGGGAGAGCCGGGATGCATATTGGCTTGATCGGCGGCATAGGGCCGGCTGCGACCGAATTTTACTATCGGGGCCTGGTCGATCGGCATCTTCAAGCGAACACGGTCCTTGACCTCACCATCGTGCACGCCGATGTGCGGGAAATGGCGCGCAACCTGGCGAGCGGCGATGCCGCGCGGCAGGCGCAAACCTTCGCAACTTTGGTCGGCCGGCTCGCGGCGGCCGGCGCCGATCTGGCCGTCATCACCTCGATGGGTGGGCATTTCTGTGTGCGTGAGCTCGAAGCGCTCGCGCCAATTCCCATGCTGAACGCGCTACCAGAAGTCGCCGCAGAGATAGGGCGCAGGGCGTTCAGGTGCGTCGGAATCCTTGGCACCCGCCTCGTCATGGAGACCCGACTTTACGGCGCCATCGGCTCGGCAACGGTCGTCGTACCGCCAGGGGATGCTCTCGCCGAGGTGCACAAGGCCTACGTTGAGATGGCGACGCTAGGCCGCGTCACGGATGTGCAGCGAGAGGTCTTCTTCAGAGCCGGCAGGGCTCTGACGCGAGATCAGGGGGCCGAGGTTGTCCTGCTCGGTGGTACCGATCTATTTCTGGCCTTTCAGGACCGCGATTGCGGTTTTCCGGTTTTGGATTGCGCCGACATTCACGTTGAAGCCGTCTACAGAAAGTCGCTCGCCCGCGCCTGATCTGCGGCGGCGGCCATGCTTGTGCCGCCCCGCGGCATCGCGCCGGTGGGTGGATGCGGCGGGCCCCAAGCTTTTAGCGTTCTGCCAGAGGCTACCCGCCGTTGGTACCTGGCAGAGTGAGCGCGGGTTGATCGAGGGCAGGTCGCGACAGCCTGAACAAATGCGTGTCGGCCGCGGTCGTCCCGTCGCAGGAAAGATCGGCCAGGATCTCGCCTATCGCCGCGCAAAACTTGTAGCCGTGGCCGGAAAATCCGGCCGCGACGATGATCTGAGGGTGCTCAGGTAGGGCATCGATAATGAAGTGTTCGTCGGGTGAGTTCACGAACATACAGGTCTTGCAGCTCACCGGTGTCGCCATGGGTTGGGCGAGGTAGCGGCCCAACGCGGTCAGAACCGCAACGTCCTCGGGCACGATGTGACGGTCGATGCTATCGGGGTCGACGGCTTCGCAGCGATGGTGGAACTTGCCGACCTTGAGCCGGTACTGGGCCTGCTCCGGAATGCCATAGAAGGTTCCGTGCTGCGGGCAATCCAAAATGAAGACCGGGAAGTTTTGCGGCGCAAAGAGCTCATCCGTTTGGAACCAGCCGACAACTTGCCGCTCGGGGACAGCCAACGGTTTGAACCGGGCGAGGAGCTTTCCCGTCCAGGCCCCGGCGGTCACGATCAGTGCCCCGGCCTCGTAGCGCGCGCGCTCGGTTTCGACCTCGACGCGATCGCCGGTCACTCTAAAGTGCCGCACGGGCTCATGTTCATTGACCTTCCCGCCAAGCCGGCGCGCCATTGTCACGTGCGCCTCAATGGCGCGGTCGGCCAGCAGAAAGCCGGCATCGGGCTGCAGCACGGCCTCGAACTCGGCTGGCAATTGCCAGGCCGGAAAGCGGCGGCTGACCTCGCTTGCCCCGAGCACCTCGTGCGCAAGCCCGTGCGCCTGGCAGGCAAGCTTTGCGCCCCGAACAACCCGCCCCGAGGGCAGACCAATATCAAGCCCGCCGGTCGTCCACATAAAGGTCTGGCCGAAATCACGTTGCAGCATCTGCCATCGATCAAACGCCAGCCGCATCAACGGGACGTAGCTGGGGTCCTCGAAGTAGGCAAAACGAAAGATGCGCGTTGAGGCCGCTGAGGATCCGAACTCATGCGGTACGCCGAACTGCTCCAAGCCCAGCACGCGCTGGCCGCGACGTGCCAGCGCGCACACGGCGGCCGAGCCCATGCCGCCGATGCCGATGACGATCTGATCGAACACGCGCTTTTCCATGCTCACCTTTGTCCGTCGGCTTGCCGCTCCAGTCAACTCGCATGCTGCAACCCCTGTCGTCATGCCCGAGGCGAAGAGGAGGCATGCCAGGACCCGCGCGTGCGCAACGGGGCGGGGCTGGCTGTCTTGCCGCAAACTCAGGCCGTGGGGCTTCGGGTGGCCGATGCCAGGACGCGGGGCTGAGGGCGCGCGCGGCCGGAGCAGCTGGTGTCTCAGGCCAACTGGACATTCAATGACAGCGGCAGGCGGAAGACGAAGGCTACCCCGGTCGGCAGGAATTCGAGCTTCGCATCGCCCTCCGCCTCGTAGGCAAGCACCTTCTCGATTAGCATGGTGCCGAACCCTTTGCGCGAAGGGCGCTCCACGGCTGGGCCGCCGCTCTCACGCCATTCAAGGAGAATCTCTTGGGGCTCCGCAGCGGACTGAACTTCCCAAAAGATCTTCACGCGCCCCTTGGCTGTCGACAATGCCCCATACTTTGCTGCGTTGGTGGCGAGCTCGTGAAACGCGAGTGTCAGCGTGACCGCCGTGTTGGAGTTGAGCCAGACCGGGGGCCCGCTCACCTCGACGCGTGCCTGCGAGCTTCCGTAAACCGAGAACGGGGCGAGTGCCGTTTCGATCACCTGATGCAGCGAGGTGCCTTTCCAGTGCGTCTGCGTCAAGAGATCGTGGGCGTGACCCAGCGCATGCAAGCGCGAGGTAAACGCCTGCTCGAAATCGGTCGGGGATGCGGCGGCGTGGCGGGTATGCGCGGCCAGCGCCTGGACCAGCGCCAGCGTGTTTTTGACGCGATGATTGAGTTCGCCAATCAGCAATTCACGTTGCTGCTCGGCGCGTTTCGCTTCGGTCACATCGCGCGCGAGGCCGGCCACGCGGCGGCTGTTACCGGCTTCAGCGGGCAGGGCGAAGGCCTTGTCTCGCACCCACATCTGCGCTCCGTCGCGCACGATCCGATATTCCACTGGCTCCTGCTCTTCGAGCGTAGCCAGGCGCAACATCTTCTCGACCGAGGCACGATCTTGTTCGTGGATCCGGTCCAACCAGATTTCGCCGTCGGCTTGCACCTCCTCGGGCGAGTAGCCCAGCAGCTCCTTGACGGATGGGCTCACGTATTCGAATCGCTTCGCATCGACGTCATAGATCCACAAAACGTCAGGCGAGGCTTGCGCAAATTGCGCGAACCGCAGCTCGGTTGAACGCTGCGCCGCTTCCGCCTGCCGAACGCGCAGCAGGGCGCGCACGATGGCGATCAGTTCGGTTTCCTCCATCGGTTCGACGAGGTAGGCGTCGGCGCCGAACTCGAGACCTGCGACCCGGTCCTCGGCGGAGACGAAAGTGGCCGATGTTTGTAGAATACCGATGCTGGAAAAACGCGACTTGATAATGCGGCAAAGCTCGAAACCGTGCATATCTGGCAACTTCACGTCGAGCACCGCCACGTGCACGGTATGCTGCTCGACGTGCTCCAGCGCCGCCGATGCGGTCGCCACCTCCACGACGTCGAAGCCAGCGGCACGCAAGGCGCGCACCTTGAGGTAGCGCCCGGGCTCGCTGTCATCCACGACAAGGACGGAATTGGTGGTCACGGGCTGGTTGCTCCGGCTCTACGCCCCCCGGCCACGTCAGTCATGACTGTGCGCAAGCGGCCGTGTGAGATTTCGCTTTTTGGCACGATTGCCGCGGCCTTGGCCAAGCGTTGGCGTTCCTGCGGCCCCAATAGCATGCCGCTGACCACCACGACAGGCGGCAATTTCGCATCGCACCCCATGCGGGCCAGCACCTCATAGCCGGAAATATCTGGAAGATCGAGGTCGAGCAGTATCAGATCAAAGCGTTCTTGGCCCACGCGTTCGAGGCCGTGCGACCCGGTGGCGGCCTCCAGCACGCGAATGTTATCCGTGGTCAGCTCTTGGCGCACGACATAGCGAAAGACCTCATCGTCATCGATCACCAGCACGCGTGTGCGTTCTTCGCCCTTGACCAGTCGATCGAGGCTTTCCAGCAACCATCCGCGCTCGACCGGTTTGGCCGAAAAGACATCGGCACCGAGCGCCGTAGCCTTTGCCGCATCCTCCAGCGCCGAAATCACGATAATCGGCATGTCCGCCAGTTCCGGCGTCTTTTTGATTTCCGCCAGCAGGCCCCAACTGAAGTCATCACCCACCACAACGTCGAGGATCAGGGCGCGCGGCCGATGCTGCATGGCCGCGCGTCGCGCCTCCGCGATCGAGCGTGTTCCCACGAGCTGATAGGACGACCCGCGCAACATGGTTTGCAACACGGCAAGGTCGGCCGCATTGTCATCTAGCGCGACCACAGTCATGCGGTTCGGTTGCAACCGCTCGGCTATCAGCGCATCCTGCTGACCGGCCGGCGCTTGATAGACCCTGGGCACGACGAGGGAAAACTTGGAGCCCGACCCGATCCCGCTTTCGAGCTGGATCTGGCCCCCCAGCAGCTCCGCCAACCGTTTCGAGAGCGGCAACCCCAGACCGGTACCCTTGTACTTGTGCTGCAGCGGATTTTCGACCTGCGTGAATTCCTGAAAGATCGCTTCATGGTCCTGGGGCGCGATACCGATGCCGGTATCGCGGACGCTGAAAGTGACGGTATCAAGCCGCGGCGAGTAGCTGGCGGTGACCCTGACCTCGCCCTGCTCGGTAAACTTCAGGGCATTGGAAATGAAGTTGCGCAGGATCTGCGAGATCTTTCCCTCGTCGGTCGCCAGAGCGGGGATGTCGGGCACTTCTTCAAAGATGAGCGAGACGGCATCCCCCGCCAGCAGGGGCCGCAACATGCCGCGCAAGGCGCCAAACAGGCTCTGTACCGAAAACTCGCTTGGCCGCACCACGGTCTTGCCCGCCTCGACCTTGGCGAGATCCAAAAGATCGTTGACCAACTCGCTGAGGTTCTCCGCCGATTTGCGGATGAAGCCCACTTGCTTGATCTGCTCCTCTCCAAGCTTGCCGTCGGTGCCGTCCAGCAAGAAGCGGGTAAGCGCCAGTATCGAATTGAGCGGCGTTCGGAATTCATGGCTCATGTTGGAGAGAAAGCGCGTCTTCAATTCGTCGGCCCGGCGCAGATGCTCGGCGCGCTCATCGAGTTCGGCATAAAGGGCAACCACGCCCCGATTGGTGTCCTGCAGCTCCTGATTGAGATGGGCCAGCTCCTCACGTTGTCGCCGCAAATCCTGCAGGCTCAACAGAAGCTCGCTGTTTTGCTGGCGTAGTTCGCCGGCCGTATCACCGGGCTGCTCACGCAGCAACGCCTCGGCGATTTTGCCGAGGGCCTGCGTCTTAATCAGCTCCTTCTTGCGCGGCAATATCTTGAGCAGCTCGACGACGGTGCCCTGTCCCGGCTTGGAGCGAATTTGGAAGTGGTCCATGAGGCGTTGGGCACCCATGATGCCGAGCCCCATGCCCGTCTGTGACTTGTGTTCGCCGGCAAGTATGGAAGGCAGATTGGCAATACCCTTGCCCTTGTCACTGACCCGGATTTCCAGCACCTGGGGGGCCGCCTTGCCGGTCAAGGCGTATTCGACCAGGCCGCCACCGGTATATTCGTAGGCATTGCGCGCAATCTCAGAAACCGCCGTGGCGATCTGTGTTTGCTCCAATGCCGTAAAGCCCAGTTGTGCCGCGATCTGTCGCGCACGCTGCCGCGCCAGCACGACGTCGGACTCCTGCTGCAGGCCAACGCTCAAGATGCGGGTGGACATGCAGAAATTCTCCTCACCACGACAATGCTAGCATCATCGCGGCCGCGTCTGAAGTCGCGATAGAGGATCCCGGCAAGCAGGCTCGGATGCGCGGTCGTCAGGCCCGGGTAGTCGGCGAGATCCCAGCGCGGGCTTAGGCCATCGCTATGCAGGATAACCGTGGCCTGACCCCGGAAGGGGTATTGAAAAGCGCGGATGCGCGGGGCGATGTGGCCGGCGGTACCGTTGTTGGAGATCATCCGCCGCATGGAGCTCTGGTCGATCAAGGCCGCCGAGATGTTGCCGATCCCGACAAAGTTGACGTGCTCGGCACCGAGATCGATCTCGGCCACTGCCACGGCCGCCCCGCGGGTGGCGGCGAGCGCGCGGTCGATCGCTTGCGCGATTTGCTCGACACCCCCGCCGGCCCGTGCGCGGAAGATTTCAATCGAGCGTTGGGCGGCCTTGTGCGCCTCCGGCCCGTGCCCGGAACCATCTGCCATCAGCAGGGTGATATTCGTGCTGGCCTCCGTGACGGACCAGCCGTCGCCGCATACGCTTTCTCCGGGGTAGGGCGCAGCTAGGCCGCAGATCACACTGGCCGCTTTGGCGGGCGCCTGGCCAGCGGCTTTCAGGCGCGCCATGACGGCCGTGCCGCGTCCGCCCGCGGTACTCAGGGCAAAGATATCCGCGCTGCGACGGATAGCCCCAAGGCCGCCACCCGCCGTTCCGCTGGTCGAATGACCATCCGCCAAGGCCCTGTTGAGATCGAGGATGCCGGGCCCCTTGTCGAGGGCCAGCAATTCGAGACCTTGGCCGTCCGCGTCGTCGAAGGAGGAGATGATGATCTCGCCGCTGCCGGCGTGTTTGATGAGATTGGTCGCAAGCTCGGTGGCGACGATGGCCACCCGACCCGAATCCGCTTCGCTGAAGCCGTGCGCGGTGGACAACTGGACTGCCAAGCGCCGCGCCTCGGCAACGCGCGAGCGCTCTGCGACCTGCAAGAACATCGAAGCCCCCGGCATTTAGCTGGATTTCCAACGCACTAGCGTAACTTTCGTTCCCTTCCCAACTGTCGACTCGACATAAAACTCGTTGCTGAGACGCTTTGAACCGGGCATGCCCATGCCCAGGCCGCCGCCGGTTGAGTAGCCATCCTGCATGGCGAGCTCGATATTGGCGATGCCCGGCCCGCAGTCCTCGAAGATAAGCCGCACACCGCGCTTGCCGGCAAGCAGGATGGTTTCGACCCGTGCCTGCCCACCTCCGCCGTGGTCGATGGTGTTGCGCGCAATCTCGCTGGCGGCGGTCACGAACTTGGTCTGATCGACCAAGCTGAACCCCACCGCGGCTGTACGGTTGCGAACCTCTTGACGTACCCTGACTACGTCTTCGGGGGTGCGCACCTCCAGCGTACTAGTGCGCTCCACCTGCACCGTCGTCTCCCTCCGCATCAATCAGCCGATTGATGAGGGCTAACCCTCGGTCGACATCAAGCGCCGTCTGGATGCCGGTTAGCGTGAGCCCGAGTTCCACCAGCGTGATGGCTACCTGCGGCCGCATGCCCACCACCACGGTCTGCGCGTCGAGCACGCGCGCCATGGCAGCGATGTTTGACAGCATGCGGCCAATGAAGCTGTCGACGAGATCGAGGGCGGAGATATCGATCAACACGCCGCGAGCGCGCGTCTCGACCAGCCTTTGTGTCAGATCATCCTGCAGCGCCAAGGCCAATTTGTCGTGCATGTCGATCTGAATGCTGACCAGCAGGCACCGTCCGACCTTTAGGATCGGGATTTGTTCCATCGCTCCGCCTCAGGCTGGCTTGGCCGAGGCGCGGGTGACCATCTGGCCTGTGCGTTTCAGAGCCAGCGCGAAAGCATCGGCCATCGTCGCCTTGGACACGACGTCGAGCTGCAGCCCAAGATGCACAATGGTTTGCGCGATCTGGGGACGGATGCCGCTGATGATGCAATCGGCACCCATCAGCCGGGCAGCTGACACGGTCTTGATCAGATGCTGGGCCACGAGGGTATCCACCGTCGGCACCCCGGTGATGTCGATGATGGCGATCTCCGCTCCCGACTTCACAATGTGATTGAGCAAATTTTCCATGACCGTCTGCGTACGCTCACTATCGAGCGTGCCGATCAAGGGCAGGGCAAGGATCTTGTTCCACAGCTCAACCACCGGCGTCGAAAGCTCCAAGAGCTCATGCGCTTGCCGTTTGATGATTTCATCACGGCTCTGCTGGTAAATCTCGGCAGTGAACAGACCAAGCTTGTCAATCAACTTGGTAGTAATCCAAACCTCCTCCCCCAATCGTTGCGCGTTGCCCTTCGATTCTTCGCGCAACAAGGCGAACAGCGGCTCCTTTAGCGAGAAAATGAAAGTTGCCGTTTCCGACGGCGTGAAACCCTGCAAGGCGCGCGAGCGGGAGAATTCGCTGAGCAGCTCGCGCACCCCGCTCCAACTCTGCCCCATGATGTCGTCGGAATGCCCGGAAGCGAAGCCGCTCGTGAATTCGCGCAAGAACCGCTGGCTCTGCTCCTTGAGCTCGTCTTCCTTGATTTGACCGGAGCGCAACGTGCCCGAGGCGACCTGGCTCTCGACCCAGGATGTCAAGAGCTTGGCTTGATGTTTGTCGACCAAATCGAGGATGCGGCTGATAGTGCTAACGGCCATTCGCGTATCCAAAGGGGGGTAGGGCAGGGGCGCTTGGTTACCATCCGGGCGGGGGCCTAGCAACCGCCCTGCCCCCGGTCGGTAAACGCGGCAAACGGCGAAAGATCCCCAGGCCTGCGGACCGGGCGCCGCCTGCGGAGGGCTGGCGAGCGCTTCCGCGCGCGCAAGGAGAAGCTCGGGCAACCCCGGGCCAAACGCGTGCCGGGCGCTAGGCGCGCGACCTGAGACGCAGGGGGTGGCCTTGGCCGGCGCGCTTTGCGCCTCAAGCAAGATGCGTCACGGTCCGCCGCAAAAGGCGCGGTCTCCGGCGCGGCAGGCTTGCGCTCACAAGGATCGAGCCGTTGGGCCGCCGGGCGGTGCATCCCGCGAGCGAGGCGCGCGCGCCCGCCCCGCGAGGACCGGTGGCGCGGCGTGGCTAGGGCTTGGGCGCGCCCTGCGGGCCGGTGGTCTGGGCCGCCTGTTCTTGCAGGCGGCTGCCACGTGGGGTGTCGGTCAACAGGACGAACAGCGTCCATCCCATGACCAGCAAGCCACTGAGCGCGAAGGCTCCGAAAATGATCTTCCATGCCTCCGTTTCGGGCGCGCCACCGCGCTCCTGACGCACCGGGTCTCGTCTCATGCTGCAGGGCCTCTCCCCCCAAAAACCCTTGAGCGGCCCTGGCTGTTCCGAGCGATTAGTCCGGCAACCCGCGGCCGAATCGCCTGCGGTGAAGCTGGCGATCGCCTATTGGCAGACGCGGTTGTCCCTTCGGCCGCGCAGCATTGGCGAGGCGCGCGGCTGATCGCAGCATAACCTCATGCCGCTCGACGGCGGCCGCCCCTTGTAGTTTTTCGCCAACTCGCCGACGATCGAGATCAACGTCTTTGGGAGGGAGGTCGAGATTGCGCGCAACGGTGCCTGACATCCAGGCGGACTACGCCGTGATCGGCGCCGGCTCGGCGGGGTGTGTGCTGGCCAGCCGTCTCAGCGAAGGTGGTGCCCGCGTGATCCTGGTCGAGGCCGGTCCGAGGGACTGGCATCCCATGATCCACATCCCAGCCGGCGTCCTGAAACTCCTCTACAACCCGCGTGTAAATTGGAACTATGCGACCGATCCCGAACCCGGCGCCGGCGGCCGGCAGATCCATTGGCCGCGCGGACGCGTACTCGGCGGCTCCAGCTCGATCAACGGCATGCTCTGGATCCGCGGCAACGCGGCGGACTACGACGGCTGGGCGCAGATGGGTTGCAAAGGGTGGTCCTTCGATGAGGTGCTGCCCTATTTCAAATCGATCGAGCGCTACGCGGCCGGTGCGGGCGGCGAGCGCGGCAGGAGCGGACCGATCCTGGTCGAAGACTATCGAACCACCTTGGCCTTGACGCATCGCTTCGTCGACGCGGCGCAGCAGGTCGGGATCCCGCTCACCAAGGACCTCAACGGCAGCCAGCAGGAGGGGGTTGGCTATTCGCAGATGTCACGCAACGGGCGTTTTCGCGGCTCCACCGCCCGCACCTTTCTGGCCGAGGCGAGGGGGAGACCCAATCTACGCATCGAGACCAATGCGTTCGCCATGCGCTTGCTTTGCGAAGACAAGCGCTGCGTGGGTGTCGTCTTCCGGCAAGGTGGGCGGGAGCGGCGCGTCAGGGTGGCGCGTGAGGTGATCCTGTCGGGCGGAACCATCAACTCGCCGCATCTGTTGCAGGTTTCAGGCATCGGTCCCGCCGCGCATTTACAGGCAATTGGCGTGCCGGTCGTGCACGACCTGCCGGGTGTCGGTGCCAATCTGTCCGACCATTATGCGATCCGCATTTCTCATCGCGTAAAGGACGCGGTTTCGATCAATGAATTGTCGCGCGGGCTCCGGCTCGCGGGCGAGGTCGCGCGCTTCTTTACGCTCGGGCGGGGCGCGTTGACCTTCGGTGTCTCCAGTGCACAGGCCTTCGCGCGCAGCCGGCAGGGATTGGCGTCTCCGGATATCCAGCTGTTGTTCTCACCCGCAAGCTACGACCAAAACAAATTCGGTGCGCTCGAACGCGAGCCCGGCATGACCATTGCCATCAGCATCGCGCGGCCCGAGAGCCGTGGTAGCATCATGGCCAAATCGCCGGATCCCTTCCAGCGCCCATCCTTGAAACCGAATTATCTGTCGGTTGCCAATGATTTGCGCGTCGCCTTGGCGGGCATCGCCCTTGCCCGTCGCGTTTTTGCCGCGCCGGCGCTTGCTCAACATAGCGTGCGCGAGACCACGCCCGGAAGCAAAATCACCGATGAAGAAGGGCTCGCCGCCTACGTGCGTGCGCAAGGTACGACCATCTATCATATCGTGGGCACATGTAAGATGGGGGAAGATCCGATGGCGGTCGTCGATTCTCGGCTTAAGGTGCGTGGGCTGAGCGGCTTGCGGGTGATCGACGCCTCCATCATGCCGACGGTGACCACGGCGAATACCAACGCGCCGACCATTATGATCGCAGAGAAGGGAGCGGCGATGGTGCTGGCGGACGCCGCTCTCAACTAACAAGAGAGAACCCGAGGTTCGAGGCATGGGAAAAGTCGAGGAGCTGCAGCGCATGATCGCCGAAGCTGGGTGCCTGGTTGCCTTTACCGGCGCCGGTATTTCCACAGAATCGGGCATCCCCGACTATCGCTCCCCCGGCGGCATTTGGAGCAAATTCAGGCCAATTGAATTTTCTGATTTTCTTGCCTCGGCGGAAGCTCGCCGTGAAACCTGGCGCCGCAAGTTCGCCAGTCACGAGGTGATCGAAAAGGCAACACCCAACGCCGGCCATCGCGCGCTCGCCCGCCTGGCCGATCAGGGCAAGATGCTGGCCATCATTACCCAGAACATCGATGGGCTGCATCAGGCCTCGGGCGTGCCCGACGAGAAGGTCATCGAGTTGCACGGAAACTCGACCTATGCAACCTGCCTCGATTGCCGGCAGCGCTATGAGCTCGACTGGGTGCGGGAAATCTTCGCTATCGACGAACAACTCCCACTCTGCACCGGCTGCGGTGGCATGATTAAGACGGCAACCATTTCATTCGGCCAGGCAATGCCCGAGGCGGAGATGGAGCGAGCGCACGCCGCCACGCTGGCCGCCGATCTATTCATCGTGCTCGGTAGTTCCCTGGTGGTTTATCCCGCGGCTGGCTTTCCCATGCTGGCGAAGCGCAATGGAGCGCGGCTGGTGATCATCAACCGTGACCCAACCGAGCAGGACGAGGTGGCCGACCTCGTCATCAATGGGGAAATCGGCTCGACGATGAGCCGGACCGTCGGCGTGAATTGACAGGCGCGCCCCGGGGTTGCTCACATCGGAGCCCGAGAGACCCGCCAGCTCGGCGGTACGACATCACCCCAGCGCAAGCTCGCTCCTCAGGAGGGTCGGCCATGCTCGAAGAGACCTTGGAGATCCCGAGCAAGGGCGGCGCCATGGAAACCTTTATCTCGCGGCCGGAGCGTGGCTCGCATCCAGCCGTCCTCTTCCTGATGGACGCACCCGGAATTCGCGAGGAGTTGCGCGACATGGCCCGGCGCCTTGCGAGCGTCGGTTATTGCGTACTGCTGCCCAATCTTTATTACCGCGCCGGGCGAGATACGATCTACGGCCCCGACGTGCTGGTGCATGGTAGCGCCGAGCATCAGCGCATGCGCGCCGTGCGCACCAAGATGACCATCCCGCCCGTGTTGGACGACGTCGCGGCCATGTTGGCTTTTGTCGATACCCACGAGGGTGTGAAACGGGGACCCATTGGGGTGCATGGATATTGCATGAGTGGGCCCTACGCACTCGCCGCGGCCGCCCGCTTTCCCGAGCGCGTCGCCGCGGCTGCCTCGTTTTACGGAACCTGGCTGATCAGCGCTGCGGTCGAGAGCCCGCATCTCACCTTGGCCAAGGTCAAGGGCGAGCTCTATATTGCCTGCGCGGAAATCGACGATTTGGCTCCGCTTCCAATGGTGGCCGAGCTGCGCACTCTGTTTGCTGCGGTCGGCAATCCCGGCGAGCTCGAAATCTACCCCGGCGTGCATCATGGCTTCGCCTTCCCTCAGCGCAAGATCTACGACAAGGCGGCGGCGGAGCGGCATTGGGAGCGCCTGATCGCACTCTATCGGCGTCGGCTCGGCTGAGGCTTGCCCTCTTCGAGGTGGCGGGCCCCCCGGGGAGGTGGCCCGCGAGCGCCCGGGCCCAATCTCAATGCTCGCGCAGGAAATTGTAGCGGAAGCGTTCGCCCTCGGCGGTGATGCGCCCAACCGTGGGACTGGGAAAGTGGATCGGCAACAGCAGGGTGGAGGTATCGGCCACCTTGCCGAGGAACTGGCGCCGTGACCGGTGGGCCTGCTCTTTGTCGGTGTCGAAAATGGTCGACCACTGCGGCTCGCGGCATTGCAGGGCGTGATGCATCATGTCTCCGGTGACCACGGCCGCTTGTCCGCCGGAGCGGATCTCGACGCAGCAATGGTGCGGCGAATGGCCGGGGGTGGGCAGCAGCCAGAAAAAGTCGTCGAGCTGGTAGGTATCATCGACCAGGAGTGCCTGACCCGCTTCGACGATCGGCCGGCAATTGTAGGTCCAAACGTTGCCCGGCGGATTGGCGCCACGTTGGGTGGCAGCCTCCCAGTAGGCGTACTCGTCCTTGTGAAAAATATACTTTGCTTTCGGGAAAGTGGGGACCCACCGCCCATCGCGCAGCATGGTGTTCCAGCCGGTATGGTCGATGTGCAGGTGCGTGCAAAAGACGTGCGTGATGTCAGCGAAAGAAAGCCCGGCGGCGCGGAAGTTGTCGAGCCAAGGTTGCTTCGGAAAATCCATTGGTGGCGGATGGCCCTTGTCTTCGCCGGTGCACGTATCGATCAATACGGTGTGCTTGGGTGTGCGCACGATAAAAGTCTGGTACGTAATGACCATCTTGCCCGAGGCCGGATCAAACACCAGGGCATCCATGTCCGCGAGGTGTCGACGCCCAACCTCGGCGTCATAGGCAGGGAACATGTCCTCGGGCTTGCGCCAAGGTCCGTCCCGCTCGATGATGCTGGTAATCGTGACCTCGCCGATGCTGAGTGTTCGCATTTAATGTAGTCTCCCCGTTCTGCGCAGCGCGGACCTCACTGCCTTGACTGTAAAGGCAGCAAAGGAGATTTGAAAATAGGCTGTTGCCCATGCGGGTCGGTTTGGCCGAGTGGAACGCCGGCGCATCGAGGCCAGCCGCCGCGAACCGCGAGGCAGCCTACGGCTCAATGACGGGAAAATCGACCATGAGTGGCCTGCTCGAAAAACACATAGCTGCTATCACCGGCGCAGGTTCCGGGATCGGTCGGGCGATTGCGCTCGGCTACGCCAAGGCAGGAGCGGGGGTGGTGGCGCTCGATGCCAACGCGGAGACGGCGCAGGCGACGGCAACGGCCATCAAGAGCGACGGGGGAAGTGCGTGGAGTTACCAGCTCGATGTCCGCGACAGCGAGGCCTGTCGTCATATGGCCGCAACCGTCAGCGCCAGCGTTGGCCAGGTTTCGGTCCTCGTCAACAATGCCGGCATCAACCGCCGCAATGCCTTCACCGCCGAGCCGGCGGCGGTGGTGAAGGACTGGCAGGACGTCTTGGCCGTCAATCTCAATGGCATGTTCAATGTGACGCATGCCTTCCTCAATGACCTGCGGCAGAGCCGAGGTCGGATCATCAACATCGGGTCGATCCAGTCTTTCGTGCATGTGCGCACGCCGAGCTCGCCCGCCTATACAACCTCCAAGCACGGGGTGCTCGGCTTCACCCGCGCGCTGGCCGCCGAACTGGGCAAGGAGGGTGTGCGCGTCAATGCCATTGGTCCGGGGCTGATCGAAACACCTCTCAATGCCCAGGCGCGGGCCAATAGTCCCGACCTGGTGCGGATCTTTCTCGAGCACACGCCGCTCGGTCGCGCCGGCAAACCGGAGGATATCGTCGGGCCTGCCATCTTTCTCGCCTCCGATCTGTCGGCTTACGTCACGGGGGCAATCATCATGGTCGACGGAGGCTATCGCGCGATTTAGAGAGCACAGCGCCGTCCGCGGGCCATCCCTGGTCCCGGCGGGGCGCCCCTGGCCCTGCGCGAGTTGCATACCCCCGTGTTGCGAGCCGGGCTCCCGTTTCGCTTAAAAACCGCGGCTGCCCCCGGCTTCGGCGGCGAAGTCACAGTCTAACCACAATCCGATCGGGCAATACGCCGGGGCGGGAACTCAGCCACGTCCACTCCGGTTCTCGGGGTGGCGCAAATATGGGCGCCTACCTGCCAGCCATGGACTCCGTCGCATGAACCTACGGCCCCTCCGACCTCCCATCATGGGCGCGCTTATTGCGGCATTTGCCGTGCTTTCCGCGCCTTCAGCCTTTGCTCAGCAGCTGTTCTGGGATTGGGGTGGCGGCGATGCTGTCGGCGCCAGCGGCCGGGAAATCGTGGGTTTCAGTGAGCGTTTTGCCCCGGGCCAGATCGTTGTCAGCTTCGGCGACCGTCGCCTTTTTTTCGTGACGCGGCCCGGCGAGGCCATCAGCTACCCTATCGCCATTCCGCGCGATGAGGACCGTTGGGAGGGCGTCACCAGCGTCACCAACAAGCGCGTCAATCCGTCCTGGACCCCGACGGCAACTATGATGGCGGAAAACCCGCGCCTGCCGCGCTGGGTGCCGGGTGGCCACCCGATGAATCCGCTGGGCGTGCGCGCGCTCTACCTTGGCGAAAGCGCCTACCGTATCCACGGAACCGATGCACCCTGGACGATCGGCACGGCGGTGTCGAAGGGCTGTATTCGCATGTACAACCAGGACGTGCTCGACCTCTATCCCCGCGTTGCGCTGGGGGCCCAAGTCACGGTGACGTGGGAGCGCTTCCTATCCGGTGGAAGCTACGCCTCGACTCCCAGAGCGGCCGGACCGCGCCTCCGCGAGATGCGTCAATCGGATCTGCCGCGCAGCTTTTAAAGAGCAGCGGCCGTGCAGGGTGCGCTCGAGCGCCCCGGTGCGCGGCGGGGCCTGAGGAGGCTAGCACTCTTCCTCAGCTTGCGGAGCTCGGCTCGGTCGCCACTTACGCTTCCATTGCTTGCCGAATTGGTCGCGTTCCCGAACAAGCCGCTTATCGCTGCGGGACGCCTCGCTCCGCAGCATTTCGCTATAGAGCTGCAAGCGCGCGAGACCCTTTTCCATTTGCGCAATTTTGCCCGTCGCTTTGGCGATTTCCCAACTGTCTGGCGCCAAACCCGCCAATCGGGCGCGGTGCTGTGCGAGGCGCGTTTGAAGCCGCTCGATGGCGCGAGCCGTTTCTTCCACAAGGAGATTGGGAGCTACGACCATGGCGCCACCTTCCGTCGCTTTCAGGCGTGGATCGCCTCCTAAGCATGTAGGCGCTTGTGTCTTGGGCCAAACTCCAAAGTCCTGAGGATTTCCTGCTGCTGTGTGTCTGTAGCCGCGCTCGCGGTTGGCGGCCCCCGGCAGCCGGCGCGAAAAATGGCCACCGGTTCGCGGCCTCCGTTTGGGGGGGCCGGTTGCGCTCGAGTTGTTGCCGCGGGGTGCCGCCGGGGGCCCCGGCGGTTAAGGTTAATTGGCCGCGGGCAGCCTCAGATCTGCCGGCGCTTTTCGACCATGCGGGCAAACTTCTCGTATTCGGCCTCGTTCACCGTGTAGCTGTGGTCATCGTCGGGAAACGCGCCCTCCTTGACCTCCTTCACGTATTGCTTGATGCCGGCCACCGCCACCTCGGTCAGCTTGGCGAAGCGTTTGGTGAACTTCGGTTTGAAGTCAGTGAAGACGCCGAGCAAATCGTGACAGAGCAGAATTTGGCCGTCGGTGCCAGCACCCGCGCCGATGCCGATGGTGGGGATGGTGAGCTGTTCGGAAATCAGTTTGGCGATCTTGGCCGGCACGGCCTCGAATTCGAGCATAAAACAGCCCGCATCCTCGATCGCCAGCGCATCTTCCAGGATTTTCATGGCCGCCTCTGCCGTGCGGCCTTGAATCTTGAAGCCACCGAACATGGCGATGGTATGCGGTGTCAGCCCGATGTGGGATGCGGTGGGAATACCGGCATCGACGAGCGCCTGCAAAATGTGGGCCTGGCTCTTGCCGCCCTGTGGTTTGACCGCATCGCTTGCCGCCTCCTGCATGAACCGCGTGGCGTTTGTGAGCGCACGCTCGATGGTGTGGTAGCTCTGGTAGGGCATGCAGCCCAGAACAAAGGTGTTGGGCGCACCGCGGCGAATGGCTTGCGCATGCATCACCATCATATCCATGGTGGCCGGCACGGTCGACGGATGGCCGTGGGCGATCATGGCCAGGCTGTCGCCGACGACGGCCACGTCGACGCCGGCCATCTCGGCCCACTTGGCGCTCGTATAGTCCGGCACCGACATGTAGACCATTTTTTCCCCGGTCTTTTTGGATTGGCGAATCTCGGTGATGGTGCGCTTCTCACGCTTCTTTTCGGCGCTGTGGGCATCCCCCGTCATGGCACTCCTCCTCAGGCGATCAGCGTTTGAGCGATCAGGACCAGGCAAAGCGCAAGGCCCGTAAAAAATAGTAGCCCCCTGCGCCCATTCACAAAGCTGTCCGGCAGGGGTCGCAAGATCAGCGGTGCGACCAGCAGCATGGCGCCACCGCCAATCGCCGCCGCATAGAGCGGCACGTGCCGCCAGGCGAAGTGGGCGACCAGCACGGTGACTGCAGCGCACAAGGCCAGCGTGCCCCAGAGCAGCGCTCGACCGGCCGCTGTGCTGAGCGATGGAGCGCGGTATTCGGCGGGAAAATGCCCGCTGACCGTCAGAGCGTAAAGCGCGAGCACCAGCACGAGCGCCATGAACACGGCCAACTCGGGGAGCGGAGGGAGCGCCATTGCCGTGACCTACGGGGTCAGCCGCTATTTGGGTCTGGGCTTGTCGGCGTCGCCTGCCCGCGGTTTACCGCCCTGTGCCTCGGGAAAGACCCACATCGCCACCACCGCGCACGCGCCGAACCCGATCACGAGCCAGAACAGCTCGGGCTTACCGTTGAGCTTCTCCCAAAAGGCAAAGCCGATGGCGACCAGCATGGTCACCGCCGAGACGATGGCCTTTACGTCACTGGGCACGTGCGAGCTCCGTGGCTTGTGGCCGCCGCTAATAGTTGCCCAGGGCGGCGGCGGCGGCCTGGTCCGGGCGTTTCGGCTGACCGCGCAGGTTCTTTTTCAGGTAGCGGGTGTCATAGCCGTTGAACAGATGTCCGAGCAGCCCGCGGTTGAGATCCGAGGTGCCGAACAGCCAATCGGCAATCGGGAAGGTAAGATTCATGTTGGTTTCCATCATCAAGCGGGCGTTGTGATGGGCGGTGTGATGGCGGCGTAGCGTGTTGACGAACGGGACATTGCGGACGAACCAATTCTCGTCCACGTGGCAACAGAAATGCATGAACTCGTAGATCAGGTACATGCCCGTGGTCGTGCACATGAACAGCCAGCCGACATTCGGGGAGAAGATGTTGCCGAGAATGACGCCGCCGGGCAGCGACATCAGGATGAAGACGACGAGCGCGTAGGGCGGAAACACCGTTACACGCCAGTCCTTGTGATCGCGGAAGCGCATCTCGTCATCCGTGAAAAACTGATGGTGATTGAGGGTGTGGCGCTCGTAAATCGCCCGCAGGCCCTTGATGTTCACGGGCCGGTGCATGATGAACTTGTGCACGAACCATTCGAAAACGTTGGTGAACAGAAAGGTAATGGGGATCGTGAGCCACTCCAGCGCTGTCACGCCATGGATGTGCTGCAAGTAGATGTAAAACGCCGCCGCGCCCATCGCATAAATGATGGCGATGTGCAGATAGCCGTCATAGAAACCCATGATGCGCGCGCGGTATTCGGCGCGGTAAGCCTTCTGGCGATCGGAGATCATTGTCGCCTCTTTTCTCACGCTGCTGTGGCGAACACGATAGACCGTTACTTGCGCTTCGGGCAGCGGCGGGTCTGATATATCAGAGATACGCCGAGGCGCCGTCCCTCGTCAATGCTCTCCTTTGAGCGCCGCGCCTTCCACGGTTCTGGCTACGGCGGCATCGGTACGCGCCGCTGCCGGTGTGCCGGAAAAGATGATTTCGCCGCGCTCGAGCACATACAAGCGGTCGGCAAAGTCGGGCACGTGGTTGAGGTTCGACTCGGCGATCAGCACGGCATGGCCCAGCTGGCGGATCGAGGCAATGCCCTCCACGATCGAGGGAACTATGGTCGGTGAAAGCCCTTCGGTAGGTTCATCGAGCAACAGCAATTTGGGATCGAGGGCCAGCGCGCGAGCAATCGACACCATCTTGCGTTCACCCCCCGACAACTGCTGCCCGCCACGCGCGCGATAGCGCTCGAGGTTCGGGAACACGCGATAGGCGAGGGCCTCGCGCTCGGCCGCTGTGCGGTTGGTTTCGCGGGTCCAGATCGGCAGATAGATATTCTCGGCGACCGTCAGATCGCCGAAGACTTCGCTCTCCTCCGGCGCAAAGCCGATGCCGAGCCGCGCCACCTCGAAGGGGCGCAGGCCCCTAATGTCGCGCCCGGCAAAACGGATGGATCCCGATTGCGCCGAGTACTGTCCCATGATGGTGCGAAAGGTGGTCGACTTGCCGGCGCCGTTGCGACCAACCAGGCAGACAAGCTCGGCCGGCCCGACGTCGAGCGAGACGCCACGCAGGATTTCACTGCCTTCGATATCGACCCTAAGGTCCTTGATGGCGAGCATTGGTGCCTAGGCGTTTACCCACCACGGTGGCGACGATATAGGGATCGGCAAAAAAGGGGCCCGGCGGCAGGTCGGCGATGACCTTGCCCTGCGCCAGGGCGACGATGCGCTCCGAGTATGCGGCGACCAGGTCCATATCGTGCTCGACGAGGATGACGGACTTGACGCCAGCGGCCTTGGCCGCGCCGACCAGGGTTTTCATCAGGGCGTGCTTCTCGGAGGTGGAAACGCCCGATGTCGGCTCATCGAGCAGGATCACCTCGGGTCGCAGGGCGAAGGCAGAGGCCACGTCCAATAGTTTTTTCTCACCCTGCGAGAGCATGCGTGCGGCGTGCCCGAGCCTGCCGGAAAGGCCAAAGATCCCGGCGATCTCCTCGACGCGCTGGCGCACCGCGGCGTCCCCGGACAGCGCCGTAAACAGCCGCCACTGCTTGCCCTGCTCGGATACGACCGCGGCGGCGATGGTCTCGGCAACCGTGAGCTGCGGAAAGATCTGCACCAACTGAAAGGTGCGCGCCATGCCCCGCTTGGCAAGGGCGATCGGGCCGACGCCGCTGATACTGTGGCCCTTGAAAAAGACCTGCCCGCTGCTCGGCACCAGCAGGCCGGTCAGCAGGTTGACGAGCGTGGTCTTGCCGGCGCCATTCGGGCCGACGACCGACACGAACTCGTTCGCCTGCACGGCCACCGATACGTCCCGCAATGCGCAAAATTCGCCGAAAAGCTTTGACACGCCCTTGGCCTCGAGCAGCGGCGTCATGCGGCCACCTGCGGTTGTTTGCGCCGGGCCAACAGCCTGGCGCTGTCGATGGCGATCCCGGCCAGCCCGCGCGGGAAGAAAATGACAATGGCGGCCAGCATGGCGCCGAGCACGAAGCGCCAATATTGGGTGATCGATTGCAGCTGGTCTTGCAGCAGCGTCAGGGCGAGGGCGCCCACCACGGGACCGACGAAGCTCGAAAATCCGCCGAGCACGGTCATGAAGACAAGATGGCCGGAATGCGTCCAATGCACGAGCTCGGGGTCAGCGAGGCCGATGCGAAATCCCAGGATCGCGCCTGCAATCGCGCCATAGACGGCGGAGATGACATAGGCCAGCAGCCGTAGCTGCCGCACGCGGACCCCCAAAGATTCCGCTTTCTGCGGGTTATCGCGCAGGGCACGCAGCTGCAGGCCAAACGGGGAATGCACGATGCGCCACAGCGTCAGGCCGGCGAGTACCATCAGGCCCAGGCAGTAGTAATAGAACGGGCCGGCCAGCAGCTCGATTTTGTTATAGGCATCGAACTCCAGCCCCAGGATGCGCATGCGTGGAACACGCATACCGCTGTCGCCGCCGGTCAGATGGTAGAACTTGAACAAAAAGGAGTGTGCCAGCATGCCGAAGGCCAGGGTCAGCATGCCAAAGAAAATGCCGGTATAGCGCACACACAAAAAGCCGATCGGCAGCGCTACCAGCACCGCTGCGAGCGCCGCGGTGAGAAGCACGAGCTCAAACTGGCGAATGCCTAGCACGCCGGCGACGACGGCCGCCGCATAGGCGCCAAGACCGAGATACATGGCATGGCCAAACGAGAGCAGGCCGGTGTAGCCAAACAGCAAATTAAAGCCGATGAGCGCAATGGAGTAGGCAAAAAAGGGAACCAAGAGGTTTGCGTAAAATGGTGGCGCGAGCGTTGGCACAAGGCCAAGCGCCGCGATGCCGAGCGCCACAAGCAGGAGCCTGCTGCCGGGCGGCGTCACGAGACTGCCTTTCCGAACAACCCCGATGGCCTGATCAGCAAGGTGGCAATGACAATGAGGTAGATCGCCAGAATTTCGAACTCCGGATAGAGAACGAGAGAGAGCGCACGGATCAGCCCGACCAACAGGGCCCCCACGAATGCACCTGCCATGGATCCGAGGCCGCCGATCACAACCACCGCGAAGGCTTCGATCACGAATTCGATCGCCATGTCGAGGGAAGCCGCGGAGGTGGGAACCACCAACGCGCCACCGAGCGTGCCGAGCAGGGTGCCGAGGCTGAATACCACGGCATAGACCGTGCGCACGTTGACGCCGAGCGCCTCGGCCATGGCGCGATTTTCCGCGGTGGCGCGCACCAAGCGGCCATAGGTGGTGCGACGCAGGAAGTAGCCAATAAGGCAGGCGGCGGCGATCGCGGCGGCGATGACGAGGAAGTTGTAGACCGGGACCGTGAAATCGCCGGCAGAAACCTTGCCATAGGCGAGCACCTCATTGCCCAACGATTGCGGATTGGGGCCCCAGATGAAGCGCAGCACATCTTGGAACATGAGGACCAGGGCAAAAGTCAGCAGCAACTGAAAGCTTTCATCGCGGTCGTAGACGGAGCGCAACAGCCGCTCGATGGGTGGCCCGACGAGGGCCATCAGCGCGCCGGCAACGATCAGAACCGGCAGCAGCAGCAGCGGCGGCACACCGGCCTGCAGAGCGACGTTGACCAGCGAGATGCCAAAATAGGCGCCAAGCGCATAAAACGAGCCGCAGGCCAGGTTCACGATCTTCTGCACGCCGAACACGAGCTGCAGGCCGGCTGCCACCAAAAACAGTACGGCGGCATGGAAAATGCCGCCGAATACAACATTGGCAAACGCCGACATGGATGCGTGCGCCGGGCCGTCAGATTTTGAACTGCGCTGTCTTCAACCAGTCCCAGAAATTGGCACCGGGCGGCTTCTGCAGATCCGAGGCGTATATGGTTTCGATCTTGGAAGGATCGAGCGTGACAAAATCGAACTTGTTGTTATGCGTTGTGAAGCCCTGCACGAACGTCTGCTCGGCGATGTGATCCTTGCGCCAGGTGCCCTTGCCACCGAGACTTTCGATGCTAAGGCCGAGCATGGCATCGATGACCTCGTTGCTCGCGGGCCAGGCCGTGCCCTTGGCCTTGGCCGCGGCCTCAACGGCTGCCTTGTAGGAGGCGAGCGCAAAGTAGGCCCGATCGGCTTCCCAGTTCGGATAGTCCTTTTGCTTGTCGAAGTACCAGGCGACGAATTCCTTGGCCATCGGCGTGGCATTGGGATTATCGAAGTAGAGCGTGTTGTGTCCGAACAGCATGCCCTCCGGCGTGAAGTCCTTTTTCATCAAGGTGTGTTGAAAGCCGGCGGCGGGAAACACGAGCTTGGTGCCCTGCGTTAGCTCCGCCGCGGTTGCCTGTTTCATGAAAACCGGCAGATCGGCGAACAGCAATGATGAAAAGATCAGGTCGGGCTTGGCCGCCTTGAGGGCGGCGACGTTGCTGGTGAGTTCCATCGCACCGACTTTCGGCCACTGCTCCGTGACCACCTCGTGCTCGACATTGAATCGCTTCAACAGGGCGATGAAGGCCGCCATGTTGTTGCGGCCATAGGAATAATCCGGGTTGATGCCGGCGATACGCTTGAATTGGCCCTTCCAATGCTTGATGGCCAGGAGGGACGACATCACGGCTTCGCACTCGTTATCCGTGCTCTTGAAGAGGTAACGGGCATTGGGCAGCTTCTCCTCGACGCCGTCCTGTGTGGTGCCATCCCAGAAAATAGTGAGCGCGCGCGCCTCCTCCACGACCGGTCCCAAGGCCAGGGCAACTCCGGTGGAAATGATCCCCAGCACGCAATCGACCTTGTCTTGCTGCACGAGCTTCTGGAAGCGCTCGATGGTATCCTTAGGCGAGGTCTCCTCCTCTACCACCAGTTCGATGCGACGTCCGGCGACACCGCCGGCCGCATTGAATTTCTCAACCGCCCACTCGGTGGCCCTAAGGCCGCTGATGCCCGGGCTCGCGGCTATACCCGTGCGCGGTACCAGGATGCCGAGCTTGCAAGGTTTGGCCTGGGCGATGGCGGGAGCGCTGAGGCGGGCTGCCGCCGCCAAAACGCTGCTTGCGGTCATGGACTGCAGGACAGCCCGGCGCGTGATCCTCATGTGACCTCCCCATTGCTTTGCGTTCTGCCGCAGCACAAAGGCGACGCATGATATATCAGTGGTACACGAGCAACAACCGCCGCACCTGCCGCGCACGGCGAGCTTGCGCGCCGTCGCCCCTCAGGCGCGAAATGCCGCCTTGTCCGTGCCGGAGTAAAGCGCCTTCACCTGCCGCGCGATGGCATCGGTGTGGGCGGCAAGGGCGGTCTCGCTCAGGTCGCGCGTCGGGCGCGGCTCGTGATCGAAGTTCTGGTATCGGTCGACGCCGCGAACCAAGGTAGCCGAATCGCGAACCTTGAGTTGCTTGATGTCGGTGGGAATATAGCGGATCGCCAGGCCGATGCGGCGATCCGCGGAGCGGTTTGGCTCGGAGCCATGCACCAGCTTGACGTGATGCAGCGAGCTCTCGCCAGGCTCGAGGAGGCAATCGACGGACGCCGCTGCATCGACCTTGACCGCAATCTCCTGCCCACGGGACAAGAGATTGTCCTTGTGAAAGGTATCGATGTGCTGGAGGTGATCCTGGTTGTGCGAGCCAGGCAGAAACTTCATACACCCACTCTCGAGATTGGCAGGTGACAGCGCCACCCAGGCGGTCATGACGTCGTCTCGGCTCAGCCCCCAATAGAATGCGTCCTGATGCCAGGAGACGAAGCCCGGACTTCGCGCCTCCTTGATGAAAAAATTGGTGGTCCAGCAGAAGAGATCAGGACCCAGGATGTCCTCGGCAGCATCGAGGATCGTCGGATGGTGCACGATCTCATCAACCCAGGTGAACAGCAGATGCGCCTTGTGTCGCCAATTCCCCTGCAGCGGGGCGCCGGTTTGCGCCTCATGCTTCTCCAGGCACTCCCGGTAATGCGCGACTTCGCTGCTGCTGAGCGCAGGGACCGGAAAGTAAAATCCGTCGCGGCGGTAAGCCTCGATGGCTGAACTGGAAAGCAGCTTGGGCATTCACCATACCTCCACCGGGGCCTGCGATGACCGGCCCGCCCCCGCTGGCGCGGCGCGTGGCCAGCGCCAGGGGTAACGATCTGCCGCCGCCGTCTTCGGCACCAGCGGGGCGCCCTTTGCCTTCGCTATGCCAAGGCCAGACGCGCTTGTCGGCGGGGCCAGTAAACGCCGACGGGGCGGTGGTGTCGAGCCCTCTCAATTAGGCGCGCGCCCTAAGAAGACCACTGAGGCAACGGCGACCGATCGCCATGTGCCCGCGGACGTAATATTTCATTCCCGTGTTGCCGCACCATCGCCCTGGGGAGTTCGGCAATAGCTTGGCGTTGTGAAAGATTGTCGGCGCCGATGGGCGCAGCGATCAGCGGTCTTTTGCGGCACGGCCAGGACCTTGGGCCAGTGGCCTGCCGTGACGCCATGACCATTTTGGTCTACCGGCTGTGCACACCCAGCTCGCCCAGCATCCCGGTTGCCGCGAGGTGAACATCATATCCAGCGAGGATCGCGACAAACTCGGCGATCGAAGACGCCTCATAAAAGGGGCCCGCTGGCACACCGGCGACAGCTTTCATCGCTGACCATGCTCTGTGCGATCGAGGTGCCGAGCACGGGCGGTGATACCGCAGTTCATCAACATGGACATGGCCAGAGGTTGCGGCCGTCACTCGCGCAACGAGAGGTTATGCAGATGAAAAAGCTACCATCCCTCTGGCGAGATCCATGCGCAGCGGCGCACGGCGGGCGAACGGAGCGGGGCCAAGTGCAAGCTCACTCCGTTACGGGCTCGATCAGCTCAATCCTGTTGCCGAACGGATCATCGACAAAGACGCGCGTTGCACCGGGTAGGGGCTCGTCGGGCCTGGTCGCGTAGCCAGCCTCGCTCAGTTGCGCGATAAGGCTTGCCAGGTCCTCGACGATGAAAGCGGGATGAGCCTTTCGGGCAGGACGGAAGTCCGCCTCGACGCCGAGGTGGACCTTGATGCTGTCACGTTCGAACCAGCAGCCGCCGCGTCTTGCGAGGTTTGTCGGCTTTGGTCTTTCGGGGATCCCGAGCAGTCCGGCATAAAAGGCCCGTGCCTCGGCTTCCCGGCCTGCGGGCATTGCCAGCTGAACATGATCGAGCGCTTTGATCGGCATGCTACGCGCCTCCGGTCAGCTTCCATTGCGCGCCAAGCAGCATGCGGCTGCCTCTCGCCGTGGCTTGCCACTGCCAGTATGCAGGATCGTGCGCCTCTCGTCAGCAAGGCCGAGGCCGGGCGTGCGGTTCACCCGGCCGCGGCGACCGGAGGGGGGTTGGCCACCTGCGACGATATGGGACTAGCCGGGCGGATCAGGTTGCGAGCGCGGGGACGAGGGAATGCGGCTGGCCGGCACCGACCCACTCGGCAGGTATCTCCAACCTACACTTGACCCCGTCCCCGGCGAACATGAGATCGACCTCGCCGCCCAGCTCATAGGGTAGCAGTTCACGAATGACGCTGGTGCCATAACCCGCTTGGGTACAGGTCGGCACGCGCGGGCCGCCAATCTCTTGCCATTCGACGACGAGCCGCCCATGCGGGCCCCCGTTGGCACGCCAGCGCCAGCTCACCCGCACGCGCCCAGCCTGCGTGGAAAGGGCGCCGTATTTGGCGGCATTGGTGACGAGCTCGTGCAAGACCATCGCTATGATTTGCGCGGCCTCGGCGCCCAAGACCGCATCTGGACCATCGATGTCAGCATTGTCGCTGGTGGCGAATGGAGCCAGTTCGCGCTGGACCAGCTCGAACAGCTTTATGCCGCGCCAGCGGCCTTGGCTCAACAGCTCGTGTGTGGTGGACATCGATCTGATACGACCGTCCAAAGCCGTCGCGAATTCTGCCACCAACGGCCTTGTGTCCTGTGTGCGCGAAATGATGGCACTCACCGTCGCCAGCACGTTCTTGACCCGGTGGTCGAGTTCCGCCACCAGCACGCGTTGGTGTTCTTCGGCTCGCTTGCGCTCGGTGATGTCGATGTTGACTCCAACCACGCGCTGGGGCCGACCGTTATGATCGTAGGAGGTGAAGCTGCGCGCCTCGATCCAACGCGTCTCGCCATCGGCGTGCACGATTCGATACTCTATGTTGGACTCGCGGCGCCGCTCCTTCCAAACCCTGTCGCGATGCTGATCGAGCCGCGCCAAGTCGTCCGGGTGAACACCCGCGCGCCATTTGCTGCGCGGGATCTGGGTGGTGCCCTCCGCCAACCCATGTAGCACGGCATATCCTTGCGAAACCTGGATCAATTCGGTGCTGGTGTTGTAGGCGAAGCTACCGACGCGTGCGGCCTTTCCCGCCAGGGCAAGCTGCAAGTCACGCTCGGCCAAAGCCAGTTCGGCTTCTTTGCGCTCGCTGATGTCGAGCGTCATGTTCACAACACCTTCGACGGCACCCGTGGCATCCCGTAAGGGGGTTGGGTTAGGCATGATGTAGGTGCGCGCGCCGTCGCGCCGCTCCATCAGGGCTTCAAAGCCACGCACCGCGCGGCCCTCGTTCAAGGCGATTTCGGTTGGACAAGCCCACAGGGGGATGGGAGTACCATCGGTGTGGTAGAAGCGCGCGAAGTCGCACCACTTGTCCACGCCGAGCCTGGGTGCCACTCCCCACAAGTCCGCAGCACCTTGGTTGCAGTATGTGATGCGACCGGCAGCGTCCGTCACGTAGATTGCCGCGGGTAAGTTTCCAAGCAGATCGCGAAATTTCTGTTCGCTTTCCTGGATGGTCGCCTCGGCGTGTTGGCGCTCGGTGACATCTCGCGCCAAGCCCTTGATGCGCAGAAGGCGTCCCGCGGCGTCAAACTCGCCGGTTGCCGTTTCTTCCAACCAGACTTCTCGATTGTCGGGGCGCTTGAACCTGAAGCGGGCGGCATAGGAGGGCTTTTGTGGGCGCACGGCCTTTATGTGCGCCGTGAGATCGGGGCGATCCTCGGGATGCACTTGGGCGAGGAATTGCGTGGCGGACAGGCCTTGCTGTGCGTCGAAGCCGAGGATTTGCGCCGCATTTGCGCTGCGCTGAGACAAGCGCGTGTAGGGGTCCCATTCGAAGGCCATCACTTGACCCGCCGTCAATGCCTCGCGCAATCGCGCTTCGCTTTGTTTGAGGGCGGCCTCGTAGCGACGCTGTTCGGCGAACACCGCCGCCAAAACCAATGTGCCCAATTCGATGGCCAGCAGCGCGCCCTGCGCTGCGCGCACGCGGCTGCCGATCGGGATGCCCGGATCACCTAGGCGTCCAACCCCGAAGGTGATCGTCCAAACCATTGTAAGGGCAATGATGGCAACGGCGGCAGCCGCGAACAGGGGGCGGCAGCGCGCGGCGGGCCAGAGCAGCAACGGCACGAGCAATGCCGGCGGCAAGATTGTCACCCAATACTGCGTCGGCGAAGCAAACCCAATAGCGCTGACGGCCGCGAGGATGATGAGCGCGGTTAGGCCCTCGATCAACTCACGCGGTGCAAGAGACTCGCGCGTCAGCGCGATGAGCCCGATCACCACGGGGGCCACGGTGAAGATACCGAGCGCAGCAGAGACGAACCAGTTGGACCATGTGGTCAGGAATCCTGCGGCCGAGGTGTGAAACAGCATGAAGCCGAGACTGCCGCCAATGCCCGAGACCGCACTTGCAATGACCGCAGCGGTGAAGAGGGCAAGGACACGGCGCAGGGCATCGAGGCTGAAGGGCGCCCGCGTATGGCGCTCGATCAGCCAAGCAGCAATCAGTGCCTCGCCCGCATTGCATAGGGCAAAGACCATGGTGGCTGCGATGTTCCGGTCGCCCAAGAGATTGGCGGCGATGGTTGCGGCTATGGTGCCGGCGACTACCGCGCCGCGTGCGCGAGGTCCAAGTGCGATCAACGTGCCAGCGGAAATGCCGCCGGCAGGCCAAAACACGGCGACCCCATCGGGCGCGGTTAGCAGGGCAAGGCCAAAACGAGCAGCCACGAAGTAGGCGACGCCGACCGCGATAGCGACAAGTGTTGGGGCAAGCAACGAGCGGGGCAGATGGCGCAGCCGAGGCGCGCGAGACCACATCTGCGTCATTCCCTCGAGCATGTTCGACTGCAGACCGCACCCCCTTCGGTTTTAACGCGTGCAACGCGCTCAGTTTTTTGCAATGCCCACAGCAGCGGTAGGCGGTCGCGGGCTGGCGCGGGCATCGGCAGTTCTACCGATATTGGCCTGCGGTAAATCTGGATTAGGCAAGATCGGTTAATTTGGCCTCGGCAGGGTTTGCCCGCTTGGCGTTTCGCCCCGTGCCGAGCGACCAAGGCGCTGGGCGCGCTGATGGCTGGCGCGAACTCCTCTCAAGCGCCTCGGTGTCATGGGCAAAGCCGCGCCTGGGTCTGGCACCCCGGGGCTAAAACTCTCCCCAGACTTGGCCCGCGACGCCCGAGCAGGTGCGCGCGGTGAGCCGGGTTGCCGGAGCAGGCGGGGCCGCTCTTTCCGGGGGCTGGCGTGGCAAAGCCGAGCACAGCCGCCGGGCTGCCCAGCCACACGGCCCGAGCCTCAATTAGACTTGCACCAGCACGTAGCTTTCCTGCACGGTCACCAGAAATGTCTCGGCGACGTAAGGACCCTTGGCCAGCGTTTCACCGGCCTCGATGGCCACGGGGTAGGAGCGCACCCGCACGCGCGCTGGATCGCAATAGGATTGGCCGGTACGCATGTCGAATTCCCAGCCATGCCAGGCGCAGCGCAGCATTTCGCCGATGCGCGTGCGCTTGAACTGGCCGGGCGCGTCGGAGCTCAGATGGGCGACGCACGCGGCCCGCGCCAATGGCGCGCCCTCATGCGGGCAGCGGTTGAGAAGTGCGAAAAACTGACCATTGACGTGGAACACAACGATCTCGCGGCCTTCGAGCGTGACGACCTTGTTGCCGCCCGGCGCGATCTCGGAGGTTGTTGCAACGACGTGGCGGCCCATCCGTTCACCCGAGGTGGTAGAGGGCGCGTGCATTGGCATTGAAGATCTTTGCGCGCTCGGCCTCCGAGAGCGGCGTCTTGAAGGCGAAACGCGCGTCGTCGTAGTCCCAGTGCGGATAATCTGACGAGAACAGCAGCCGGTCGATGCCGATCCATTCGAGCACGTCGCGCAGATGCCCACTATTCTCGGGTTCCTCGATCGGTTGCGTCGTGAACCAGAAGCGCTCGCGCACGTATTCCGACGGCGGTCGTCGCACGTGTGGCACCTCGTCTCGAAAGCGCTGCCAGTGTTTGTCCAGGCGCCAGGTGAGGGCGGGCGCCCAGCCAAAGCCGCCCTCGATAAAGACAAATTTGAGCCTGGGAAATCGCTCGGGCACGCCTTCGAGCACGAGACTAGAGAGCTGGGCGGCCACAGAATGGGCGTTCGAATGGTGCTCTTCGTTGTAGTAAGAGGGCCAGCCACTCCCCGTGGGGGCGTGACCGCCATACCCGCCGACGTGAATTCCGAGCGGCAGGTTTGCCGCCTCGGTAGCGGCGTAGAGCGGCCAATAGCGGCGGCGTCCCAGCGGTTCGTTGGCCCGCGGGGACACGTTCACTTGCACGTATTTGCCGGTTGTCGCGCAGCGCTCGATTTCGGCTACCGCGGCTTCCGTGTTGTCTTGGCCGACGACGATCGAGGCCTTGAGGCGGGGCTCGGGCTTGCTCCAACATTCGATCTGCCACTCGTTGATGGCGCGCTGCAGCGCGGCACCGAACTCCTGGTTCTGTTGCGAGACCACCAGCAAATCGAGCACCTGCAAAATCCCGAATTCGACGTTGATGGGGTCAAGGTGCTGCTGGCGCATGAAGGCGAGGTCGGAGCCCGGCGGTCCACCGTTCGGTGGCCAGGCGTCCCGACGCGCCAGCAGCGGCGAGGAGCGCGGGTAGGGGGTCGTCGATGTAAAGGGCGTGCGCAGGTGGCCGCCGTAGCTCTGCAAGTGTTGTTGCCAACGCTTGCTCAGGAACGGGTGGAGATCGGTCCGGGTCTTGAGGCTCGGATGGATGTCGCAATCGATGACCTTGAGCTTGCTTTTGGCATTGGGTGACTCGGCCCGAGCAGGTGGTTGTTCGAGAACATCGGCCATTGATGCCTCTCCTCGTTCAAGGTGACGCTTGCAAGCGCGGAAAAGTCTCCAGTGGATTGTCCACACACATGCGGGCCACCAGGCTTGCCGGAAAGCCCGCCGGAATCGGGCAATCGCCGTCGAATTGCCAATGCGGATAGTCGCTGGAAAAGAGGAACATGCGGTCCGAGCCGATCTGTTCCAAGAGCTGCTCCAGATCCCGTTGTCTGGGTGGCCCGTCGAAGGGCTGCGTCGTGAGGCGCACGTGATCACGCATAATATCGGCCGGGGGGCGATCAACCCAAGGGACTTCCACGCGCACCCCCTTCCAGGTCTTGTTCGCGCGCCACATGAAGGCCGGCAGCCAGCTGATGCCCGATTCCATCATGACGACCTTGAGGTCAGGAAACTTGGCGAAGACGCCCTCCAGAATAAGGCTCAGCAACTGCGCCTGATGGGCTTGTGCCTCGGCGATGTAGTATTCCAAACGGTAGGATGGCCAGCCAATCGAGCTCGGTGCCATTCGGTATTGGCTTCCCGAATGGATGGCGATGGGCAGCTTGTGCTGTTGGGCGGCCGCATAGACGGGCCAGAAGTGGCGACGTCCGAGCAGAAATTCTCCCTGCACCAGCACCAATACTGCGACGAAACGGTGATCGCCAGCAAGCCGCCTGATCTCATCGACGGCAAGGTCGGGCGCTTGCATGGGCACAACGATGGAGGCGCGCAGACGAGGGTCGCGCGCCAGCCATTCGGTGGCGATCCAATCGTTAATGGCGCGGCAAAAGGCAGCCGCCATGTAGGGATCGAACACCGCCTGTGCGCCATAGAGCACATTGCAAATGGCATGCGACGTGTCGAAGGCGTCAAGGGCCTGCACCTTGAGCAACTCGAAATTGCTGCCGGGCTTGCCATCCTTCGGGCGCCAATCGGGCCGGCAGCATAAGGGCATGCTCGGGGGGTAGCTCATCAGGTCCAGGCCATCGATGCCTCGGCTGATGACCTGCTCCTGCCAATGCCCATCGAGATAGGGCAGCAGCGTCGTCCGCGTACCCTCAAGCCCTGGATGAATGTCGCAATCAACGCGCATCGTTGGCATCGCCCCATCAGTGCGGGAAGTTTCACGCAAGGCGGCACGGCTTGCAACGAGGATCGCAGAACGAGCATCTGAAGCGCGCGAAGAGGTGGGGGGCAATGGCGCGGCGCCTCAGCCGGGCGCAGTGTCTTCGGTTTTCCGCAGAACGCAGGGGAGCCAACAATGGTCGCAGGCGCTCCTCCCGCGAGCCTCGGCCCTGCCCGTGGCTTCGCGCCCCCTTTGGCAATGCCGCGGCTGGACGGTGCGGCCGGCAGCCCCCCGCGCAGCCCCTCGCGGGTTTTTGGCCCTTGAGCTCGCTTGAGCCCGTGTGCGGCCGCGCACCGTCTTGATCAGGTGACATGGCCCGCCACGCCTGCGCGGCCGCAGGGGAACATTGACACAGGGTGGCATCTGGCATATTGTATACCAGAAGCAGTGTGGAGGGTTCGCCCATGCAATGTCCCGTGTGCGCTCGTCCGGCGCAGAATTTGACGCCTAATACGCTGGATGGGGTCGTGGTTGGGTGCGGTCACTGCGGCAGCTACAGAATCCACGGCGGCACCTTCCACGAGTTCGTCAGCTTGGAGCTGGCTCAGCGTCTGGCGGCGTTGGAAGCGGCAAAGCTCTCCTCCCAAGGGGGCTGGCCTTTGGTCAATGCCCGCTGCCTCAGCGCGGGATGACCTGCGCACATCTGTGGCAGGCCAAGTCCGGCGCACTCAAGTATGGGCATCAGCCCCGCGGGGTGCTCGTGCTTTTGGTCTTCCTTCACCCCCAATCGCCTCAGCGGGAAACCTGATGGACCGGGCTCCTCGCGTACGCAGAAGCTGGTCGATCTGAGACGGCCTTCCTGGCGCGCAATCGCGATCGGCTCGACAGGGTTGCGAATCATGGCTACGCCATGGCCTCGAAGAGGAGGCCGTGGAATCAAGCCTTTACCTTCCCGTCAAACGCTTCCTTGAAGGCCTCGGCTTCGAGGCCAAGGGCGAGATCTGCGGCTGTGATGTGGTGGCCCTTCGAGAGGGCGAACCGGTTGCGGTCGTCATCGGCGAGCTCAAACTGACCTTCACGCTTGATCTTGTGCTGCAGGCCGTGGACCGAACGGCGGCTTGCGATGAGATTTGGCTGGCGGTGCGTGCCTCGCGCCGAGGGCGCGGACGGGAGGCCGATGCCCGCGTCAAAAAGCTTTGCCGTCTTCTTGGTTTTGGGCTGCTTGCCGTAACCGCCGCGAGCAAGGTCGAGGTCATCGTGGAGCCTGTGCCCTGGCGCCCGAGGCGTGATGCGAGGCGCAGGTCCGCCCTCGTGGCCGAACACCGGCGTCGCCGCGGCGATCCCGTCGCCGGCGGTAGTGCGCGCCAACCCATCATGACCGCCTATCGCCAGCGGGCCCTGGCGTGTGCGGCGGTCTTGGCTCGAGGGCCCGGGCGCCTAGCTGTGCTCAAAGTCGGCGTGCCCGAGGCGCCCAACATTCTGCAACGCAACGTCTACGGGTGGTTTGTCCGGCTCGAGCGCGGCCTCTACGCGTTGACCGAAGCGGGAACGACCGCACTCCTGCGCTGGGAGGCGCATGTGCCGCCCACTCCCGCAACCGCCGAGGCAGTGGCGTCAAGTCTCAGTCCCCTCCCGTGACTGGCAATGGCGCATCGCCCCGGGGGCGGCCCTCCGGTTCCCATCGATTGTCCCTCTTCCGCTGCCTGTTGATCGGCCAAACCCAGGACGCGGCGAACGTCCGTCGGCTACTCTGTTATCTGCTCGGGCCAAAGGCCGTGGCCGCTTGCTCCGACCCTTGACAATCTGTGATCGACCGGCGAGGCCAAGCGACGGGCGCGAACCCGGCGGAACTGGTGCGAGACGACGACGCCCAGCCGCGCAAAAGAGAGGCCGGCGCCTCTAACGGCTCGGCGCATCTCGGGTGAAGGTTGAAACGGCATGATTGAATTCTTTTTTGATTGTTCGAGCCCCTGGACCTATCTCGCCTTCCATAACATTGGCCCACTGGGGCGCGCGTTCGACGTCCCGATTGCCTGGCGGCCGATCTTGGTTGGAGGCATCTTTAATACCATCAATCCAAGCGTCTATCAGTCCCGAGAAGCGCCAGTGCCGGCCAAGGTGCGCTATGGCAGGAAAGACCTCGCCGACTGGGCTGGCATGGCGGGGCTCACAATCATTCGGCCCACAATTTTTCCAGTCAACAGCGTTAAGGCCATGCGCGGCTGCATTTTTCTGGAGGGCGAGGGCAAGTTGGTTGCCTTCGCGCGGGCCGTGTTCGAGGCCTACTGGCGCGATGATCGGGACATTGCCGATGACCGGGTGCTCGGCGACATCTGCGTCAGCCTTGGTGTCGACCGGCTCGCCTTTTTGGCCGGCCTAGCCGATCCGGCCATCAAGAACAGACTGAGGCAGAACACCGAGGAGCTGGTCGACCGCGGCGGCTTTGGCTCACCGACCATGTTTCTTGACCGCGACGACATGTACTTCGGCAACGATCGACTTATCCTGCTGCGCGCCGCTCTGGAACGCCGCCGGCGGGCCTGAGGCGGCCGGCGCAGGCGCGTCCGTTTCGTTGCCCCGCCGTCGTTTCGGCGAGCCCCACCCCCGCAATCGGCCAGGGTCGCGCTCGCAAAAAGGAGGTCCAGCGGCGGGAGGTCGGCGCCTAGCTTGCGGCCTGCGCCGGCGGTCGCCGAAAGAAGTACAAAGCTTCCTCGACGGACATTGTGCCGCTCGGCGCGCCTTCGCCGGGAGCCAACGTGAAGACCTTGATGTAGGCATAGCCCTTTTGCGTTGAACCGCCGTGGCCGGGGAGCAGCATGAAATGGGTACCCCCTGCCCGCATCGTGGCCTCCGCAGCCTTCACAAGCGTGCAATCATCTGCGGATTGGCAATCGGCGTACGGGCCCTTCGGCAGCACAATTCTGACGATTCCCCCACCGACCCGCTCGTCGCTGGGTGCGCCGGAAGTGGGAAGGATCGCCGCCGGCAGGGAACAGCCCGCGGCAAGGAGACAGAACATTGGCAGAGCCCACCGCACTGGCGCTTGCTCCCGGCCGATCAAGTTGGCTTGGTCCGGAGCTAGGGCCGATTCGGGCGATGACACAATGGGCCCCGGTGTTGGCTGGACGCGCGGGGATCGGGGCCATTGCCGGTTTGTGCACCGTTATCTTATGGCGGAATAGCCATCGAAAAAGTTCACGACCTTTAGAGCAGGAGCCGCCGCCGCAACTCTGGATCCGGTGCGGCGCACAGCTCGCGGCGGCCGAACAGCCGGTAGCGATGGCGCGCAAGGGCTCGATAGAGGCGCTCTTGCAACACGCCCGGGAGCAGGCGAAGCGCCTGGACGCATCGGCAGCTGCCGCCAAGGCGCGTGCCGACCCGGATGATCGCCTCCATCGACGCGTAGGCTTTGCCATCCTCGAGGTAGAGCCAAGTCGTGGGATCGGCGGGGTCGAGGCCATAGTGGGAAAGGACGGCACGGCCGAGATCGCTGCCAATGGGCGCAATCCTGAACTCGCCGTGGCGGTCGAACCGGCTAATCAGCCTGGCCGCACCCGTGCATAAGGCGCACAGGCCATCCATGAAGACGATCGGGGAGGTGTCATCAAACCGCGGGACGGAACTATCCTTGCGGTAAGAAAACGCCTCGCGTGCCATGAGCCCCGCGCTGGGCATGATGCCACCAGGCCATTTACGATCAAGGCGCGAGCTTGGTCCCGGCGGCCAGCAAAAGCCATTGTGCATATCGCCGCTGAGGACCTGCACGGGGTCCCCATCGCCGAGGCGCTGCTCGGCAAGCTTGGCTAGTGCGCGGGCGGATCTTGGGCGGGACGACGTCGCGATCGCTCACCGAGCAGGAGCTTCGCGTCGTGGTATCAATCCAAGGATTTATAGAACCGCTCATCGTAGAGGGCGCCACTCGCAGGTGCGAGCTTCTCGCGGTAGGTGCGGGTATGCGCCGTCATGCTGTGCGCTTCCGCGGCCTTGCGATCGCGCCAGAGTTCAATGACCGTGAAGTGGTTCTGGCGGTTGGTTTGGACCACGGCCTCAAAGCGCAAGTTGCCGTCGTCCTTACGTCCGTCCTCGGCAAGCTGTTTGGTGAGAGCCGTGCCGTTCTCACGCTGGGGCGGAATGACATCGACATGCGTCACGGCAGCGACGGCCGACCGGCCAGATTTGGCTGCAAGAGCTGCAACCGACAATGGGAAATGGGTGCGCTCATCGACGGGCGCATTTTGGATGGCTTTGATCTTCTCGCGAAATTCAGTTGTCGTCGGTGCCTTGCCATGGGTCTCGGCGCTCGCTTGATCCTTCCATGCCTCGAGGAGTACGAACTGGTATGGCAAGCCGATGCGCTGCAGGGCCTCTGCACGCAGATTGCCAGGCTCCCTTTGGGTGGCTTCGCGAAACTGGCGCACCAGCTTTTTGGCTTGCGCGGTCTGAGTAGGCATGACTTCGAGGTAGGTGACAATGTAGCGGGGACCTTCCGGGATTGGCGGCGGTCCAGCCGGCGCCTGTGCCAGAGCCGAAACGCCCGGTGCGCAGACACAGGATACAACTACGATCCGTCGCAAAAACCCTCGGCCCCGGCCCATGGCTTCCCCCACGCAGGCTGCTCGTGAAACGTCTCTCGTAAAAGCCTATCGGCTGGCGCGCGTGAACGTCAATGCCTCCGTGCCTTGAGGGGGCAGTGGCGATTGGCACGGTTCACGCCTCGGTGGTTTGGCCCCGGACCGCAATGGCGAAGGTCTCGCCGTCGCGATCTCGCCCTAATCTGCGCCGGGGCAATGGCGATTGACATCGACGTGCCGGTCTGCGCTTTCATGCGTGGGACAGTGCACGAAGGCACGTCATCCGACCCTGCCCTCACGCTCGCGTGGTGGCACATGAGCCTTGGAGTTGTCTCTCGCTTCGGAGACATCGATGGATTTCGCGATCAAGCCCGCCCGGCGGGTTCAACGCTCGATAGCAGGCGTGGTGCTGTTCGCACTGGCGCTCGCCATGCCGCCGGCAGATGGGCCGTGGGCGCGCACGTCCGGGCCGCGCCTTCCCGCACCCCTATTGGACGAACAGACCGGACAAGGCGTTTCGGGCACAATTGTTCTCGCCGGTGGCTGCTTTTGGGGGGTGCAGGGTGTCTTTCAGCACATTAAGGGCGTTACGAGTGCGGTGTCCGGGTATGCTGGCGGCGACAAAAGCAATGCCCGCTATGACCGCGTGACGACCGGGGCGACCGGACATGCGGAGGCGGTGCGCATTACCTATGATCCCCGCGTTGTCAGCTACGGCCGCCTGCTGCAGGTCTTCTTCTCCGTTGTGCACGATCCAACCCAGCTCAATCGGCAGGGACCCGATGTGGGGAGCCAATACCGCTCGGCCATCTTCCCCGCCGACCCCGAGCAAGCCCGCATCGCCGACGCCTACATTTCCCAGCTCAACGCCAGCCGCGTGTTCGAGGGGGCCATCGTCACCAAGATCGAACCCCAGCGAACCTTCTACGCCGCGGAGGACTATCACCAGGATTTTCTGGTGAAGCATCCGAGCCATCCCTACATCGTCATGCACGACTTGGCCAAAATCCGCGACCTGCAGCAGGCCTTCCCGGGACTCTACCGCGCCGATCCAGTGCTCGTGGCAGCATCGCCCGCGGTACGTTGAGCTAGCGGCGGCCCCCTACGCGCCGGCCATCGCGGCGCGTGGCTCGCGCCGTCTCGCGGCATACGCCCGGCGCCGCCCGTAAGCCTTGATCGGCTTGTCCACTCTGCTCCTGGGGCAAGCACGTCAAGCGCTCCCATCCTTGTTGAGGATAGGCTGGAGGGACACGGCAACGCTGAGGCGCGCGCACCCTCCACTTAGGTGCTTGCTGCGATTAACCGCGGCCAAGGGTAAACGCCCCATGGCCTTCCAATCTTAACGCAGTTGGAGGAACGTAGGCGGGTCGCTGGCCGTTGCTGATGTGAGGTCACAGGACGTATCGATGGCGAAGGACAAATTATCGCTCTATCAGCAAAAACGCGATTTCACGCGAACGGCCGAACCAAGCGGGCGGCGCAAGATTGCAGCGGCCGAATATCCGCGCTTTGTCGTGCAAAAACATGCAGCGCGACGCTTGCACTTTGATCTGCGCCTCGAGGTCGATGGTGTGTTCAAGTCGTGGGCCGTGACCAAGGGCCCCTCGCTCGATCCCAAGGACAGGCGGCTTGCCGTCGAAACCGAAGATCATCCGCTCGATTACGGTGACTTCGAAGGCACCATTCCGCAGGGCGAGTATGGAGGCGGTACCGTCATGCTGTGGGATCGTGGCTTCTGGGCGAGCGATGAGGACGCTGCCAAGGCGCTGCGCAAGGGCGATCTCCGCTTCACGCTCGCTGGGGAAAAACTGCAAGGCGCCTGGGTACTGGTGCGTCTGCGCCATGACCGCGAGCGCGGCAAACGCAGCAACTGGCTGCTGATCAAGCGTCATGACGGCTACGAGCGCGAGGGCGATAGCCTCTCAAGCCAGGATCGTTCCGTTGCATCCGGGCGCAGCATAGAGGAGATTGCCGCGGGTAAAGGCCCGAGCCCCAAAGCCTTCATGCTCCCAGACAAGCGGGCTTTCTCAGCCGATGCAATCTGGCATTCGAATCGGCATGGCGCTGCCGCCAGCCCAAAGCCGCTCGCCGCCCCGCCACGACGCCGCTCGCCGCCGTCCAAGGCCAGACCTCTGGGCTCGATGCCCGATTTTATTCCCCCTCAGCTGTGCGAGACGGTTACCCGTCCGCCCTCTGGCCAGGACTGGGTACACGAGATCAAGCTTGACGGTTATCGCATGCAGCTCCGCGTGGAAGCCGGTAGTGCGGTGATGCGCACCCGCAAAGGCCTCGACTGGACGCCCAAATTCGCACCTATTGCCGTTGCTGCGCGCGGCCTCGGAGATTGCATTATCGACGGGGAGGTCGTGGCCCTTGATCGCAATGGTGCACCCGATTTTTCCGCGCTGCAGGCGGCCTTGTCCGAAGGGCGCGCGCACGATCTCATTTATTTTGCCTTCGACCTCCTGTTTGCGGACGGCGCGGACCTTCGCGCGCTGCCACTCGGCCAGCGCAAGGAGCGCCTCAAGCAGATGCTGCGCCGCAAGGGACCACATTCGCAACAGATCAAGTATGTCGAACATTTGTCCGAGCCTGGCGACGCGGTGCTCAAATCTGTCCGCGACCTCAACCTTGAAGGGATAGTTTCCAAGCGTGCCGGCGCACCCTATGTCTCCAGGCGCACGGATAGCTGGCGCAAGATCAAGGTCCGCGGCGGACAGGAGGTAGTGATCGGCGGCTGGAGCGGCAGTGCCAAGCACCTGCGCTCGTTACTCGTCGGCGTGTACCGCGGCGACGAGCTTGTTCATACCGGGCGGGTCGGCACGGGCTTTAATGACCGCAATGCCGGTAGCCTTCTCAAAAAGCTGGTGCTGCTCAAGACCAATCGAAGTCCCTTTGGTGGCCGAAACGCGCCTCGACGGCAGGCGGACTGGAACTGGGTGAAACCAGAGCTGGTCGCCGAGATCGAGTTTGCGGGTTGGACGGGAGATGGCAATGTGCGGCAGGCGGCATTTAAAGGTTTGCGGGAAGACAAGCCGGCAAACGACATTCGTTTCGAACGCCCGGAGACACCACCGATGACCGCGCCAACTAGCTCCAAGCTCGGGGCCGCCCGCAGCAAGGGTGGCAGCGAGGTCATCATGGGCGTGGTGCTTTCAAAGCCCGACAAGCCGCTTTGGCCTGCGCCAGAGAGCTACACCAAACGCGATCTCGCCCGCTACCTGGAGACGGTGGGGCCATGGATGATCGAGCATCTCAAGGGACGCCCATGTTCGATCATCCGCGCCCCGGACGGAATCGAAGCGGAGCGTTTCTTCCAGCGACATGAGATGAAGGGTATGTCGCACCATATATCGGCCGTACGGGTGGCAGGTGACCGCAAGCCCTATATCCAAATCGACCGTGTCGAAGGGTTGATCGCTGCCGCGCAGATAGCTGGCATAGAATATCACCCATGGAACAACGAACCCGGTCATCCGAGTGTTCCGGGTCGACTGGTATTCGATCTCGACCCGGCGCCCGACGTTGCCTTCGACAGCGTGATCAGCGCGGCCAAGGAAATGCGTGCACGGCTCGAAGCCCTCGGCCTCGTCACCTTTTGCAAGACCACGGGGGGCAAGGGATTGCATGTAGTGACGCCGATCATTGTGCAAGACAAGGATGCGCTAGGCTGGGACGAGGCCAAGGCATTCGCCGAGGCAGTCTGCGCGGCGATGGCCGCCGATAGCCCGGATCGCTACCTCCTCAATATGTCGAAGAAGCTGCGCACGGGGCGCATCCTGCTCGATTATTTGCGCAATGATCGAATGTCGACGGCGGTCGCACCCTTGTCACCGCGCATGCGGGCCGGGGCCGCGGTTTCGATGCCCGTCGCCTGGAGCCAGGTGCGCGCGGGCCTCGACCCGCAGCGCTTCACAATGGCAACGGCGCCGGCTCTGTTGGCCAAGAGCAAGCCATGGGCCAACTACGGTGGCGCGGGTGCACCCCTCAAGGCTGCGATCCAAAAGCTGGTCGGCCGCCGATAGCACCGGCAAGCCTCGTTTGCGCGCCGTCTCCAGTCCAAGCGTGTTATGCCGATATCGGCATAACACGCACCATGCCGTAAGCCGGATTATGCCGCATGGCCGAGTTTGGCGGCTGTCACATCTGTTTTCGTCGGCATCATCGGAGCGCTTCGAGGAAGGCGAGCAGCTTGTCGCTGGGACGATACCGCCTGGGATGTGTTTCTGAACTGGCGACCTGCGAGAGCGCCTTTTACTTCAGCCGCATGTTGGCGTGGATAGAGATCTGGGTTGCGACGCCGTTTGCGACTTTCCCGTCGGGCAGCCTAAGCGACACAAGTGCCCGTCGTTTTCGCTCAGACCGGCGGCTTTGAATGGCGGCTCCGTTAGGCCGACTGCAGCCTGGAGAAGACCGACCCCCTGGGCGCCGGGGCCTCCAGGTGGAGGTGCCGCAGTTCCTCCATGAACTCGGACCACAGCTTCGGGCCTCCGTCCTCAAGGATTTTCGCGCGTCCGGAGAGCTCTTTCGACGCGGGTGTGTGACGCAAGCCCCAACCCCCCATGTGGGCCAGCAAGGGCACCAGAGCGATGGATGCTTCGGTCAGGCTGTAAATGACCTTCTGCTTGTGGCTGGGATCGTCGCGACGGGATACCAATCCGGCTTTCTCCAGGCGCGTCAGCCGGTCGGCCAGAATGTTCGAGGCTATCCGCTCCTCTGACCGGGTCAGCAACGCGCGGAAGTGACGGCGGTTGCCGAACATCAGGTCGCGGATGACAATCAGGCTCCAGCGATCCCCCAGCGCCTCGAGAGTCAGATTAATCGGGCAGCCTGAGCGTGGGGCGTTCATGCGCACTCCAAAAACCAATTGCGACATAAAACCAGTCGATCTAGCTTACAACCGATTGCATAACGCAATCAGATCCGCGCGGATGTGGAAAGGAAGTGGGTATGGCCAAGCTCGTGTTCGGAATGAACCAGTCCCTGGACGGCTACGTCGATCATATGAGGTTTAAGCCAAGCCCCACGCTTTTCCGCCACTTCATCGAGGAGGCTCAGGGGCAGGCGGGCAGTGTGTACGGTCGCCAAATGTATGAGGTCATGCGTTACTGGGACGACGATCATCCTGAATGGGATGCAGCCGAACACGCCTTCGCGGCGGCTTGGCGTAACCAGCCGAAATGGGTCGTCTCGCGCTCGTTGAAGTCGGTCGGCCCCAACGCCAGGCTTGTTGAGGGTGATCTTGAGGCCGCGATCCGCGAGCTGAAGGCCGAGCGCAACGGGGAGATCGAAGTTGCTGGCCCGGACTTGGCGCGAAGCCTCACCGAACTTGGCCTGATCGACGAGTATCGAATCTACCTGCACCCCGTCGTGCTTGGTCACGGCAAGCCATATTTCGCCGGACCCCGGCCGCCGCTCCGCCTTATGACTAATGATCGGATTGGCGAGGATGTGATCAGGCTGACCTACGTTCCTGCTTAATCTCGCGACTCGAGAAATCTCCGCGGAAGTCACGGCCCGCTTTGGTGGCGAACCCCGTTGCCTCCATCGCGACTTCGCGCATCAAATGCGATGCTTCAGTCAGACGCCGTCATCGCGGGTCCGGCTTGAGCCGATCGAGCAGGGAGCTCCAGCTCTCTCGCCGCGCACCCTTGCCCCACACAATCTCGAACGTCGTCCGCGAGGCGTGCGGATGCTCCATGGCTTCGACGAACGCCTCCGCGACATCAGCGCGGGCGATCCGGTTCCGAGGCGCCAGCGGCAGGGCGTCCTGCCCGACGACGACCGCGTGCTCCCCGGCAGGCCGATTGAGCAGGAAGCCCACGCGGATGATCGTGTAGTCCAGGCCGCTGGCGCGAATATCGTCTTCAACGCGCCGGCGCCAGACGAGAGTGTTCCTCTTGAGCAGGTTGATCAGCGTCCCGGCCAAAGAAGACGTCCCGATGCCGATCGAGTTGAGATAGACGAAGCGGCCGTGGAACCCGGCTGCGCGCGCGGCCGCAAGCGTGTCCACCACGCCCTGATAGTCCGTCGCCTTGACCAGGCGCTCCGGCGCGTAGCGCCCGCTGGGTGCGCCTGCGGTGAAAATGATGTGATCCACATCCGCCACCGCGGCAGGGAGAGTCTGCGCCTTCGTGAGATCCCCGGCGACGACCTCGAACGAGAGGTCCAATTCGGCTGCGGCCGCGGCCGGATTGCGCGCGAGCACCCGGACCTGATAGCCGCGCTGGTGCAGCAGGCGCGCGATCAGGAGCCCGGCGCCCCGCGTGCCGCCCATAACCAGAACCCGACTCTTTCCGACCTCGCTCATCTGGCCTCCTGCTCAAGCGCTCGCTGCAAGATCCAGCGCATTGCCGCGAGCGCACATTCGCGATCCTCACCGCCCGCCAACGCGTCGGCGGTCTCGTGGATGACTGCAAATAGAAGCCGCCCTGCTAGCGCTGCATCGATCCTTGCGAACGCTCCGGCCCGCTGGCCGGCCCGGATGACGGCGGTCAGGCGGTTGATCGGATTGTCGGTAGGCGGCATCGGCCGTCGCTGGGCGAAATCCGTATGCCAAAGCACCGCATGCAAGCCGCCGAGCTCGACGATCGCATCGACAAACGCCACCGCCAGCCGGTCCAAGATCTGTGGCCAGTTTGCTTGTGCACGGGCTTCGAGCTGCAGCGGATGCGCGGCATCGAACGCGACAACGAGGCGTCCACGTATCGCCTCGAGCAGATCGTCCCACGTTGGGAAGTAGAGGTAGAACGTCCCCTTCGCCGCGCCTGCTTCGCGCACGACATCCTCAACACGCACGTTCGGCCCGTCGCGCGTCAGCAGCCTCTCGGCCGCTTCGATGATCTCTTGCCGCCGGACCTGGGGCTCCAAGCGTCGACGGGGGCGTTTTCGCACGGGCATCGCCTTACTGACTATCGGTCATTATATATTGACTGCAGGTCAGTATCAAGCCGCGCTCAGCGTGCGCGCGATCGGGCGTTCCCCTGCGAGGCTGCAAATGCTTCTCTCGGGACGTTAAGTCGCCGCCCACCTGTGCAGGGCCATGACTTGAGCGGCCCCTGCCGTGGAAATGGCCCATAGCTCAGCTGGATAGAGCATCAGATTAGGAATCTGGGGTCAGTTGCTGCTTGACCAGCCGATAGACGAGGCCGCGCTTGGCGCCGGATTAGTCGAGGAGTTCGGCCGCATCCGAGGTATCGATACGTCATCGCGGAGGTCGCGAGCGACTGCAGTTCTGCCCGCTGCTCGCATCAAGGGCGTGATTGGCCGCGAGACGACGCGGTCGCCCTGTTCGCCCACAGCACCATTACAAATGAAACCAAACTCGGCGCTCCTGAAACCAGCGTGAAATTCGCACGCTCGACGCTGCGCCTGTCTCGCGGACAGGAGCCGCGTCTGCGCTTCGTACCCTATCGGGAGACCCCGCCATGAACCAGCAAATCCATTCGAAACACCTCAACGCGACGGTATCGGTAACGCCGGACGCTATCATGCAGCTCGGCTTCGCCTTTTGGGGGTCAAAGACGCTGCTGAGCGCTGTCGAGCTCGGGCTGTTCACCTTGCTCGCCGACGGGCCGCTCAGCGCGGACGCTTTGACAACCCGGCTGAAACTTCACGCGCGCAGCGTGCGCGACTTCCTCGACGCGCTCGTGTCGCTCGGGCAGCTGGAACGTAACGATGGCCTCTACTCCAACACAACGGCTGGCGCCCTGTTTCTCGATCGCCGCAAGCCGACCTACGTCGGCGGAATTCTCGAAATGGCGAACCAGCGGCTCTATCCATTCTGGGGAGCGCTGACCGAGGGCTTGCGTACCGGCGAGCCGCAGAACGAGGCAAAGCAGGGCCGCGACATATTCGACGAGATCTACCGCAACCCTGCGATCCGCTCGGAATTCCTCAAGGCGATGACCGGACTGAGCCTTGGCGCCGCGCGCGCAATGGCGGAGAAATTTCCTTGGGCTGACTACAAGAGCTTCGCCGACATCGGCACCGCACAGGGCGGCCTTGCGGTCGAGCTTGCTCGGGCACATCCCCATCTCAATGGCATCGGCTTCGACCTGCCGGTGGTGAGGCCGCATTTCGACGCCTACGCGGCGCAGCACGGTCTCTCGGCGCGGCTTTCGTTCCACGCCGGTGACTTCTTCGCGCAGGCGATGCCGTCGGCGGATGTACTGATCATGGGGCATATCCTGCACGACTGGAGCCTCGAGAAGAAGCGGACGCTGATCCGCAAAGCCTACGAGGCGCTGCCGTCCGGCGGCGCACTGATCGTCTACGATCCGATCATCGACGATGACCGTCGGCGCAATAGCTTTGGATTGCTGATGAGCCTGAACATGCTGATTGAGACCCGCGAAGGCTTCGACTTCACGGGCGCAGAGTGCTTGGATTGGCTCAAGGAGGCAGGCTTTGCAGAGATGCGCGTCGAACCGCTGGTCGGCCCGGATTCAATGGTGATTGGCGTCAAGTGAGAAGACTTGGGGTAGCTTTTGCTGCAGCTGCTCACGGCGGCGATTGCCCTGGCAGCGACCCGGTGAGGGCTGGACTTGGAAGGGTCAAGCCTGCACAAAGCCGGCCGAGGCATGGACATCCCCAAGGACCATCAACGCGCGC